>OIZB01000008.1_pt1 | contig 197971 bp, 158 predicted proteins | sample 1588401 | NCBI WGS metagenome assembly OIZB01 (sample SAMN03283270) | human gut metagenome | biome: human-associated habitat; material: feces | host: Homo sapiens | place: USA | collected 2013
GGTCCCGTTCCGAACCCGGAAGTGAAACGCTGCCGCGCCAATGGTAGTCGGACGATAGGTCCCGCAAGAGTAGGTCGCCGCCGGGATTTTTTTCCATCAGGCCCCGCCAGTCTCCAGACTCGCGGGGCCTGTTCTTTTCTTGCTCGGTCCCGTTCTTCTCCCCCTACATTCTCTTAGTTAAGGAGTTGTCCGTAGGGAAAAAATGGTTGCTATACTTCATGAGGCTGCCATGTCTGCGTATTTGGTTCCGGAACCGGCGACGGCTTCCCGGAGCCTGCTGGGTTTGGCGGGGCTGGTCATGCGGAGGCGCAGAAGGCAGGAAGCCTGATAGAGGCGGGAAAGGGAAGCAAAGAAACTGCCCATGCGCCTCTGCGTCATTATTATTCAGAAAATTGTTTGAAGAAATCCGGGAGAAAATAATTCTTCCGGTTTTTATTTTTCCTGATTATTTCTCGGAAAATTTTGAATGGGGTTTTAAGACTGCTGGTCTTTTCCTACATCTCCCTGTTCATGTTCCTATGGGTAATAGTTGACGGTTGAAAAAGAAAATTCCGGCAGCTATAGTCGTCCCTAGGCAAATGCAATTCAAATGATTCGTTTTCTATCCTTTTTATTTTTCCTGTGCTTTTTTTCCGTGTGTTCTGCAAAAGAATTGAAGATTTTTTTGCTGACGGGCCAATCCAATTCTCTGGGGGCGGTGAAGGGCAGCCCTGCTTCTCCGGAGCTGTTAAAAAAGTATGAACCGAAGGAGACTCTGTACTGGCATGAAAATTTTGGGCAAAGGGAAGGCGTGTTTCCCGGCGCTTCCACATCCTGGGAGCAGGTAAGGCCTGCTATGCCGCGTTATAACGGCAATTTATGCATGGGGCCGGAATACGGGTTTGCCTTTACTCTGGAGAAGAATGGATGGTTCAAGGATGCGGACGTTGCGGTCGTGAAAGCTTCCCGGGACGGCGGCGACAATTCCCATTGGCGGAAAAACGGCCAGGCTTACAGGACGCTGGTGCAGGCCGTCAAGAATGCCTGTGCGGGTGTGGACAGGTCCAAGTATTCCAAAGTGGAGTTTGCCGGGCTTTTGTATTTGCAGGGGGAAAGCAATGCCGGAACTTCCGTTCCGGAGAGCGCTTCCCGCTTTCTGGAACTTCTGGGCAATCTGGCGGCAGATCTGAAACCGTACGGGGATACGTCCGCACTGGCTGCGCAGAAAGCCGTCCTTGGAGAAAATGCCAATTGGGCCGGAAAGAATGAATCTGATCCGGAAACGGGTAACCTTACCGGCGGCCTGGAAGGACGCGATACGGAAGTTCAGGGAAAGACAACCCGCCAGGTGATGAAGGATCTGGCGGAATCCCGTCCATCCCTGGGCTATGCCCCTACCCGAGATCTTCCCAAACTGACCGCAGGAGATCAAATGGGAGTGCATTACAGCGGCCAGTCTCAGATCAGCATAGGAGCCCGTTTTGCTTATGAAGCCGCCCGGCTGGCCGGGAAGGATACCGGCTCCGTGCGAAGCGGTCGTTACGATCTTCCCCTGGGTTCTCCGGACGCGTGGATGAACCGGAAAATGCCGGGGAAGAACGTATGCGTGTGGAATGTAGCTTCTTCCGTAAAACCCAGCCTGGTGTCAGGGGGGGTGAAGTTGTTTGGTATCCGTGTGGAGGATCCGGCCGTCAAGACTGTTATCGTCCGGAGCAAGGGAAGTTCCGGAGACCGTTTGGTAATCGGGCCGGGAGGTATTCGCCTGGCGGAGGGGAAAAATTTGCAGTTGAGGACGAATGTACAGCTGGCGGGCCGGCAGTCCTGGAATATTCCGGGTGGTTCTGCCGTGGAGATTAAGCCCTCGCCGGTTCAGGAAAAAGCCATGCCTGTCCGTTTGTCCGGCCAGGCGGAGGTGCATGTAACCCAAGCGGAAGGCGGCGGAGAAACGGCGGAAGCAGCCCGCGTCGTATTGGAACAGGTGCTGCCCTCTGCCCTGAAATGTTCCTGGACGTTGTCCGGAAAGGTGGAGATGACTTTGAAGGGTATGGAGGGGAAGGCCGTGAATTTGGGCAAAGTCTTCGTCAAGCAAGGCGCTGTGCTGAATCTGAATGGCTCCAGACCTGTTGCGGGCAGTGTCGTTAATCAAGGCGGCATGGTGAATCCGTAATCAATAGACCTGGTACGGTCCGGAATGCTTGCCGTATTTTTTAGTGGAGGGAGGAGGTTAAAAAAATACGTTTTTTCCTCCCGGAAGGGCCATGGGCTTTTTTCTTATTCACAGGAGCGGAGCGGTCTGGAAACCGAACAGGGGCATGACCTGCGGCATTTTCACCCCGGTTTATTCACAGGAAGTTCTGCTTGGGAAGCATTGATCATCAAGTCTACTGTACTATATTTGGCGTACTTTTTACTTTATGGATGCGTTATGTAGTAGTATGGTCGCGCCATGAGATGCGTTCAGTGCGGTCATTTGGAAGATAAGGTCATCGACTCCCGTATGTCCAAAGACGGGACGACCATTCGCCGCCGCCGCGTGTGTTTGAGGTGCGATTACCGTTATACGACCTATGAGCAGATTGAACGCACGGAGTTGCGCGTAGTCAAAAGGGATAATCTGAGAGAAGCCCTGAATCGTGAAAAGATTTTACGCGGCCTGGTAAAGGCGTGTGAAAAAAGGCCCGTCAGCATGGATCGCCTGGACCGCGCCGTGGAAGAGATCATTTCCGAATTGCACCGCGACCATTTGCGCGAAGTCCCTTCCAGCGAGATTGGCAAGAAGGTGATTGAAAAATTGTATGCCATAGATCCCGTGGCTTATATCCGCTATGTGTCCGTGTACCGCCAGTTTTCCAATGTGGAGGAGTTTATCCAGGAGATTACGCAGATGCGCCACCAGACGCTTATTGATCCCCTGCAGCGCAAGCTTCCCATTCTTTAAATTTCCTGTTCCATGATCGGCTTCCGAAACAACAGACCGTTGCTCAAGCTTGGTGATTGCCTGATTACCGAGTACGGGGAACAATGGCTGGCGGATGCTTTGGAGCACGCTGCCCGGCGTGCCGGAACAACCCTTCCGTTCAAGGAAGACCTGCTGGCTTCCGTGCGTTATTATCTGGAGCATGAGTGCGATTTGTCCGTCATGAAGGTGTCCGAGCTGTATGCGCGTCTGCGCCGCATGCTCACAGAAGTGGGCCTGGAACACCTTGCAAGGGAGCTTAGGGAGGAGATGCCGCCCATGACGGTCTGCGTCGCGGAGATTGCCCGCAGCGTGCCGTTCTGGCTGTTTTTTGCCTGCGAGCTGAAAAAGCAAGTGGAGGAATTGCGGGGGCATGGCATTACCAGGTATTGCTTCACAGGCAGGAAGGAATGCGTGATGGCTCTCCGGGGAAGGAAGCGCTGGGACCGTTCCTGCCAGTCTCTGCTGGAAGACCTGGACTTCCTTCTTTCCCGCTATGAGGAGCAGGCGGCGGATTGTTAACGGAACTTATCCGTGCCGTATTGGAGTATTTAGCTGCGCAATTCAACAGGTTCCGCTTTCCCGGCTGACGGAGCCGGTTCGGAGTGCAGCGCGTTTCTGCTTTTCGTGAGCATGCGAGGCTATTTCACTTTACCGGGAACGGGCTTGCGGGGCCCGTTGATCCATGCTCGGGCATCCTGTTTTGCCGGAAGGCCCAATAAGAGTTAACAGGCCGTATTGTGCCGCCTGATTCCCGGAGATGAGCCGGATGAGGGAATGCAAGGGGCCTTCCCTCATTTTCCCCGAGGTTGTTATTTCTGGCTGTTTGCAGCAGGAGCAGCCTCACCCGTACCGGAAGGCCGTGAATAAGGCAGAGTGAGGTCTTGCTCCCTGACCGCACGGGGGAACGGCCGCTGTTACAGGTGTTTGGGCGCAGGGCCGTTGATGATTTTGCGGGCCCGGTTCAGGGCGGCGTCAATATTCTCGCAGATATTGTAGCGTTTCAGCTCCCGGTAAAAGGGCGCGTGGCGGATGACGTCCAGAGGCTGGGGCTGCACGCCGCAAACCAGCAGAGTGGAACCGTGTTCCCGGCACTGGTGGCAGAAGTCGGAAAGGACGTTCAGGCCGGTGGCGTCCAGCGCGGGAACCAGGCGCATGCGCAGGATAACCACCTTGGTATCATGTTCCAGCGTTTCCAGAACCTGGTCCTTGAATTGCTCCACGGCACCGAAGAAGAAGGGACCTTTCACGTCGAAAACTTCCACGCCTTCCGGGATGTCCAGCTTGGCGGCAGAGCGGTTTCCATCATCTTCCTCATCATTTTCCAGCAGTTCGTTTTTGATGGCGGAAACATCGCTGATTTGGGCCATGCGGCCCATGAAGAGCAGGGCGGCCAGCACCACGCCTACTTCCACGGCTACAACGAGGTCCACAAACACGGTCAGCAGGAAGGTGATTACCAGCACCGCCGCATCCTGCCTGGGCCCTTTCAGTAGACGGCTGAACGTGTGTATTTCACTCATGTTGTAGCACACTACCGTCAGAATGCCCGCCAGGACAGCCAGGGGAATCTGCTGGGCATAGTGGGCAAAGGCCATCAGAATGGCCAGCAGGGTCAGGGCGTGAATCATACCGGAAACCGGGCTTTTAGCTCCAGCCTTGATGTTAGTGGCGGTGCGGGCAATGGCTCCGGTGGCCGGAATGCCGCCAAACAGGGCGGATCCGATGTTGCCGATACCTTGTGCAATCAGCTCCATGTTGGGCTTGTGGCGCCCTCCGGTCATGCCGTCCGCTACGGAGGCGCTTAACAGGGATTCGATCGCCGCCAGCAGCGCGATGGTGAAAGCAGGGGCCGTCAGCGCCCCCAGGGTGCTCCAGTCAATGCTGGGCAGGGAGGGCAGGGGGAGCGTATTCGGGAGGCTGCCGAAGGCTTGCCCGATGGTTGTCACAGGCAACGAAAACGCCACGGAAACGGCCGTCATGCCCAGCATGCCCACCAGCATGGCCGGTATTCTGGGCCAGAAGCGGCGGCTCAGCAGGGTAATGATTACGGTGCCGGCGGCCAGCCCCAGCGCCGCCCAGTTGATGGTGTGGAAGTAATGGAAGTAACACGCCCATTTTTCAATGAACTCTCCGGGAATTTTTTCCGTGATGGTGAGGCCGAAGATGTCTTTAATTTGCGTGGAAAAGATTACCACGGCGATGCCGGAGGTGAACCCTGTGGTGACAGGGAATGGAATAAAGCGGATGAGCGCCCCCATGCGGCAGAACCCAAAGATGATGAGGAAGAGGCCCGCCATCAATGTGCAGACCAGCAGGCCGGATGCGTGGTATTGCTCCAGGACGCCCATGATGATGATCACGAAGGCTCCGGTGGGGCCGCCTATTTGATATTTGCTTCCGCTGAACAGGGAGATGAGGAACCCGGCCACAATGGCGGTGATGAGGCCCTGGGTTGGGGAGAGTCCGCATGCGATGGCAAAGGCCATGGCCAGCGGAATGGCTACTACACCGACGGTCAGTCCCGCAAAAAGGTCCGCCAGAAAGGTTTGTTTGGTATAAGTTTTGAGAGAGGAGAGAAGAGCAGGTTTGAACATGGCTGCCGGGATGGTTGGCCGGCTGCGGTTGTGGCCGCCGCCGGCGGGGTTGAAGCGTCCCCTTCCTGCACCCGGAGGCGCCCCGCGGAGACGGACGGCAGGCTCTCTTCGTTCCCGTCCGCCTCCGCAGGCGGCGTTACTTGGAAAGGATGCCTTCCCAGTAGGCGATGCGGCGGCGGGTGTTGTCGGAATTGGGAGCCCCCGGGTTGGTACGCTGGGCGAAGGCTTTTGTCAATTCAAATACGTCGCGCGCGTCTGTTCCATATGCATTTGAAATGGAGGCGAATTGTTCATCGCTCAGCTTGTTGAGCGGCGTACCCGTGGAGATGCTCATGGCGACTGCCTTCCCGACCAGCTCATGGGCCTTCCGGAAGGGGACCCCGCGGCGCACCAGATAATCCGCCAAGTCCGTGGCCAGCAGCATGGGATCGGACGCCGCTTCCCTGGCCCTGGCCGTGTTCACCGTCATGGCGGCTATCATTTCCGCATTGACGTCCAAGGCCAGTTTAACCGTATCAATGGAATCGAACAGGGGTTCCTTGTCTTCCTGGAGGTCGCGGTTGTAAGTCAGGGGAAGCCCTTTGACGGCCACCATGACGGCGGTGAGGTTACCGTACAGCCGCCCCGTTTTTCCGCGGGTGAGTTCCGCGACATCCGGATTTTTTTTCTGGGGCATCAGGGATGAACCTGTCGTATAGGCGTCGGACAAGGAAGCGAAGCCAAATTCCGCCGTGCACCACAGGATGACGTCCTCGCTCATGCGGGAGAGATGGGCTCCGACTACGGCCAGGTCAAAAAGTATTTCCATGATGTAATCCCGGTCGGCAATTGCATCCATGGAGTTTTCTGTAACTGCGTCAAAACCCAGTTCCACGGCAATTCCGTGGCGGTCCAGGCAGATGGTGGAACCGGCGATGGCTCCGGAACCGAGCGGGGAGACGTTCAGGCGCCTGCGGCAGTCCTTGAGGCGGTCCGCATCCCGGTCCAGCATTTCCACGTAAGCCAGCAGGTGATGGCCCATGGTGACGGGCTGGGCGCGCTGCAGGTGAGTATAGCCCGGCATCATGGCATCTGCGTATTCCTTCGCCTTCATGACCAGCGCGCGCTGCAGATGGCGCACTTTTCCCAAAATTTCATCGATTTCCGCCCGGCAGTAAAGCCGCGTGTCCGTAGCTACCTGGTCATTGCGGGAGCGTGCGGTATGCAGCTTGGCGCCCGGAGCGCCGATGCGCCGGGTGAGTTCGCTTTCAATGTTCATGTGCACGTCCTCCAGTTCCCGGCTCCACGAGAAGTTGCCTGCTTCAATGTCTTTCAGGATGTCTTTCAGGCCGGATTCAATGGCGTTGAATTCTTCCTGCGAAAGCAGGCCAGCCTTGAGCTGGGCCCGCGCATGGGCGATGGATCCGGCAATGTCCTGGCGGAAAAGCCTCCAGTCGTAGGAGACGGATTCGCCGTAGCGTTGAACCAGATCAGCGGTGGGTTTAGAAAATCTGCCTTTCCACATGACCCACATGTTGTGCCCCAGGAGCTTCCGTTTTGAAAGCCTGAAATGGGTAATGGAGGCAGATTCCGCGGAACTGGGAAAAATCCGCATGCCTGGAAAACCGGAGTGGAGCCGGAAAAGAGAGAAACGGAGCATGGCTGTCTTTTCCCTGTGGCGGATGGGGGCGGATATGTTATTACGATGCCGTGCGTATGGATGACGAAATGCCTCTGAAACGGGAAGATTTGCGGAAACGCGCGGAGGAAAAGGCGGCGAAACTGGCTGCGGAGGGGATGGAACTGCGCCCCGTAACGGTTTCCGGGCGTACCCTGGCGAAAAGGTTCTGGGGGAAGGAATGGATGAAGAGTCTGTCCGCGTGCGAGGTGTACGGGATGCGGCTGGCCCCCGGCCGGACCTACCTGCGCTATGGCTGTGTTCTGGACCTTAAAACGGTTCCCGGCCGCATCGATGCTCTGGTGATGGGTGAACATTTGTATGAGGTTTGCATCCAGGCCTCCCCCCCGGATGAAGAGGCGCTTGCCCGGCTGCGCGCACGATGCGCCGGGCAGATTGGTTCCTGGATTGATCTGCTGAAAGGGAATTTGTCTCCCGAGCTGCTGGAAATCCTGTGCGCTCCGGAAGGCGGCCTGTTTCCCGCGCCGGAAGAGTGGCGTTTTTCCTGTTCCTGTCCGGATTGGGCGGATTTGTGCAAGCATGCGGCCGCAGTCCTGTACGCTTTCGGCGTGATGCTGGATAAGCAGCCGGAGTTGTTGTTCACCCTGCGCGGAATGGATTCCTCCGTTTTGATTCCGAAAGCTCCGGAACCCGTTCCCGGAGGAGAAGACGCACTGGATGTGGATGCCGGTTCCCTTTCGGATATATTCGGCATCAGCCTGGATTGATTATTGTTGCCGTGATTGTGGTTTTATTCCGGTTTTGAATAGCCAGGAGGGAAGGGGATGGCCGTCCTTTTTCATGAACTGGCGGCGGATGAGGGTGCCCGGGCAGTCAGGCGTGCCGCCGGCCGTTTGCCAATGTTTCCGCATGATGCTCGCCCGGGTGGAGAATGTTTCCGCTTTTTCCATGATGCATTGCAGGTTCGGGAGGGCGGAAAAAACGAGATAAAGAATCAGGAGGGCCCGGTATTTCACGTCTCCCCGGCGGAGGGCCCGGAGAAAGAGCAGGGAAAGGAAGGGATAGAGGACGGCCGGAGCTTTAAAGAGAAGTTCATTGTTCATGATGCCCGTGCGGAAAAAGAGGCTGCCTGCCATCATGCCCAGCGTGATGTAGTACAACGGGTTTTTCCGGCATTTTGGGAAGAGGAGCGCCCCCGGCAGCAGTATCCCCAGGGCCAGGGCCAGCAGGAAGCTGGCGTATTTGACGGAATCGGGATGGAGCAGAAGCCGCTGTTGCCCGTAATGGTAAATTTCCGCATATTTTGCATCAAACAGGCAGGAGAATTGCCCTCCTCCGTCCAAATGGGAATAAAAGACGGCCATGACGGCCGTGCACAGGGCCGCGAGCCAGAAAACCGGCTGGCCCAGAAGGGAACGGAGACGGGAAAGCGGTTTCCGTGCCGCCGGGAGGCGGAACAGGGTTTCATACGCCATATACGGAAGGAGCAGAAGGGCGCCCAGCGGGGAGGACGGCAGCAGAAGAGTTCCCGCGAGATAATACCCGGAGGGAGGCAGGGAGCGCGTCAGGACGAATACGGCGCACAATAGCGCCGGAACGGCGTGATTGAATGTGTTGAAGAGTTGGACGGGCATGCCGATGAACAGGACCATCTGGGCATGGTATTCCGCAAACAGGGAGGAGAGGGGAATTCCCAGGCAGTCCGGCACCGCTGCCGGAGAGCCGAGGCAGAGGAGTATCAGTGCCCAGCGGGCCGTCTTCCGGATTCCCCAGCGGACGGTTGCCGCCAGCAGCGCCAGTTCCAGCCCAAGAAAGGTCCACAGGGCCAGTAGCCAGGGAGCCCATGATGCCGGGCAGAAAGAAGCCGCCAGAGCCGGAGGCAGCCAATGGCCCAGGTAGTAGATGAAATGATGTCCGTCCTCCGTGACGAGGGGCCAGGAATTTGCTGCAAGGCGTTCATAAACGGCATTGCGGATGATAAAATCCGCATGTTGCTGGCAGTGGCCCGTGAATCCGCACAACAGCACCAGCATCAGGCAGAAGAAGGAGAGGAGACCCAGCGCGGCCAATCTGCGCCCGCTTAACGGAAGCCTTTGTGCCGGAAGATGCCGGGCGCAGACGTACAGCCCGCATGCCAGTGCGGCGCAAAGCGGCGCGGAAAAGGCCAGATGCACCCATCCCTGCAGAAAAAGGAGGAGGGGCAACGCCAGATACAACAGTCCCGCGCATAGCGGAAGGCGTGCGGGCAGAAAGAAGCGGGCAGACATGGCGCGGAACGGGAAACTGGTCGGCAGGGAGGAATCCAAAAGGCCAGCATGGCATATTTTGTTCCAAAGAAAAGGATGCAGTTTCCTCCGGAGAATGAAAAAGCCCCGCACCGCCTCGCGGCGGCCGGGGGTTGGCGTTGCTTGATACCAGTTCCAGCAAAAAGGTCAGAACAGGCCAAATCCGTTGCCGTAGCGGGCGGATTCTCCCAGTTCTTCTTCAATCCGGAGAAGGCGGTTGTATTTGGCCATACGGTCGGAACGGCTCAAAGAGCCGGTTTTGATTTGTCCGGCGTTGGTTCCTACGGCAATGTCCGCGATGGTGGCGTCCTCCGTTTCTCCGGAACGGTGGGAAATAACGGCGGTATAGCGGTTGCCCATAGCCAGTTCCACGGCGTCCAGCGTTTCCGTCAGCGAGCCGATTTGATTGACCTTCACCAGGATGGAGTTGCCCACGCCCAGATGAATGCCTTTTCTGAGGAATTCCACGTTGGTGACAAAGAGATCGTCTCCGACAAGCTGAGTGCTTTTGCCAAGTTTTTCCGTCAGGGTTTTCCATCCGTCCCAGTCGTTTTCCGCACAGCCGTCTTCAATGGAGACGATGGGATATTTTTTCTTCAGTTCCACATAGTAGTCCGTCAGCTCTGCGGCGGTTCTGCGGCTGCCGTCGGATTTCTTGAAAACATACAGCCCGGATTCCGGTTCATAAAATTCGGAGGAAGCCACGTCCAGGGCAATGGAAATGTCCTCCCCGAACCGGTAACCGGCCTTGTCTACCGCCTGGGCGATGCAATCCAGGGCGTCTTCCGCAGAGTTCAGCCTGGGGGCGAAGCCGCCTTCGTCGCCCACGGCGGTGGAAAGGCCGCGGTCATGAAGAACGGATTTCAGCGCATGGAAAACTTCCGCGCCATAACGCAGGGCTTCCCGGAAGGTGGGAGCGCCGGACGGGACGATCATGAATTCCTGGAAGTCAATGGGCGCGTCGGAGTGGGCGCCGCCGTTGATGATGTTCATCATGGGGACGGGCAGAACCTTGGCGTTCGGGCCGCCCAGGTAGCGGTACAGGGGCTGGTGCAGCTGGGCCGCCGCAGCCTTGGCAAGCGCCAGGGAAACGCCCAGAATGGCGTTGGCCCCCAGTTTGGCTTTGTTGAACGTGCCGTCCAGGGAGTTCATGAGGGCATCCGCCGTGGTTTGCTCCGTGGCTTCCAGACCGATCAGGGCCGGAGCAATGATGTTGCGGATGTTGTCTACGGCCTTGGTGACTCCCTTGCCCTGGTAGCGGGTTGCGTCGCCGTCCCTGAGTTCCCAGGCTTCGTGTTCCCCGGTGGAAGCTCCGCTGGGGACGCCCGCCGTGCCTACGGCGCCTCCTTCCAGATAAACGTCCGCCTCAATGGTGGGGTTGCCGCGTGAATCCAGAATTTCACGCCCTGTTATTTTCGCGATGCGCATTTCTTTCATAAAAATCGGATGGGTTCTTCCTTGGAAACCAGATATTGAAATTAGCTCAAACTAACTTATGAGGCTTGTGTATCCTGTATCCGAAGCGGATGCAAGCTTTTTCTCCGGGAGAAAGACCGGAGTTCAATCAGTATGGGTGCCCCTTGGCGGCGGTTCAGTTGCGGTAATGTTCCTTCAGCCACGTTATTTCTTCGCCGTGCCCGGCGTCGTCCCTGGGCGTTTCCAGGAAGAAGGGCAATTCCCGCAGAACGGGATGGTTGATGATGTTGATGAAGGCCTGTTCTCCCAGGGAACCCTTGCCGATGGTTTCATGGCGGTCCTTGAAGGAGGAGAAGGGCGTCATGCTGTCGTTCAGGTGGATGGCGCGCAGGCGTTCCAGGCCCAGCACGGCGTCGAAATGTTCCAGTACGGAATCCAGCCCGTTGACAATATCATATCCGGCGGAATAAACATGGCAGGTATCCAGGCATACGCCCAGCTTGTCCTTCAGGTCCACCCGCTCCATAATGGCGGCCAGTTCTTCAAAGGTCCGGCCGACTTCGCTTCCCTTGCCGGACATGGTTTCCAGCAGAACAATGGTCGTTTGTTCCGGAGAAAGCACGCCGTTTAATTGGCCCGCCACCAGTTCAATGCCTTTTTCCGCTCCCTGACCTACATGGCAGCCGGGATGGAAGTTATAAAGATTTCCCGGCAGATGTTCCATGAGTTCCAGATCCTCTTTCAGCACCTGGGCCGCAAAACGGGCGACGCCGGGGTCTGCGGAACAGGGGTTCAGCGTGTAGGGGGCGTGTGCCAGCAGCGTTCCGAATCCGTTGTTCCGCGCTAATTCCAGAAAACGGGCAATATCCTGTTCGTCAATAGCTTTGGCTTTGCTCCCCCGCGGATTGCGGGTGAAGAACTGAAAAGTATTGGCGCTGATGGAGAGGGCAACCCGGCCCGTGGCTTCATAGCCTTTTGCGGAGGAAAGATGGCATCCGATGTGCAGCATGGCGGTGGCGGGAAAATATGCAAGCGAGCATATCGGAAGGGAATTGACCTGTCCAGCATGGGGATAGTTTTCAAGGCTGTTGCCGTAGGATACCGTGTTTGCGCGGCGCGCCATGGACGTAACGAAAAATAGATTTACATTTTTATATTTTTCAAAATAATGAATCCATCGTTTATGCCTGATTGCTCCTGTACACATTCTTCGCTCCCGGCTTCCTCCGTCAAGGATCTGATACCTCTTGCCGGTGTATTCAAGGCATTGGGGCATCCCGTCCGTTTGATGATCGTGGAGATGCTTCTGGATGGGGAACGCTGCGTCTGCGAACTGCAAAAAGATTCCGGGCGCGATATGTCCACGATTTCCAGCCACTTGAATGTGTTGAAGAACAATCGTGTGCTCTCTTGTGAACAGCGGGGGAAGAATGTGTATTATTCCCTGTGTTGTCCGTGCCTTCGCCAGGTATTAGACTGTTTGAAGGAAAGTCCCATTCTGCGGAGATAAGGACATGATACTCTAGTTTCTTCTGATTTCTACACAAACACTTTGATATTCTTCAAAATCTAAATCAATAATACCATGAACAACATTGTCGTTTACGGACCGGGATGCGCCAAGTGCACTGCACTGGCGGATGTGACGAAGCAAGCCATGCAGGAACTCCATTTGGACGCTTCTCTGGAAAAAGTGACGGATGCCATGCAATTTGCCGTAGCGGGGGTACTCGTGACCCCGGCGTTGGCTGTGGATGGCAAGGTATTTGTTTCGGGGAGAGTTCCATCCAAGGATGAAATCAAGAAGATTCTTCAAGAGACCATTCAGGCTGATTCTTCCCGGCAGAAATCCTGCTGTTGTTCCGGCGTAGCAGAATCTGCGTTACCTCAAGAAAATGATTCTCATGCGAAAGAGGTATCATGTTGCGGAGGGAGCTGTTGCAGCAGTGAGGCATCCAAAGGATGCTCCGGATGGAAAAAGGCTGTAGTCTGGGTGGTTGCCCTGCTCATCCTGCTTGCCATCGTCAAAGTTATCAACCACCAGGGAGCTGAAAACCGTGAAGAACCAGCCGCCACAACTGTGACGATGAAATCCGGGGTAGAGGCGGTTTATTACGAATATGGGGCGAGATGCCCAACCTGCATCCGTATGGAGACATGGACGAAGGAGGCGATCGAAAAGAATTTTCCGATTCAGCTTAAGGAAGGCAAGTTGGCTTTCCGCGCCATTCCCGCCGACAAGGACGCCGTTGGCAAGTATGAATTGACAACCAAATCTTTGCTTCTCAAGGATTGGAAGGACGGCAAGGAAACGCGCTGGGTGGATCTGGATCGCATCTGGGACTTGAGTGGTAATGAACAGGAGTTCAAGGAATATGTGGTTCAGAGCATCCGGAAAGCACTGGATGACGCTCATTGAACGTTTACCTTCCTTCTAATATTTTCCGTGATGGACTGGCCTCTTTTATCTCTGCTGCCTATAGGCGTAGCGGCAGCCGTTTCTCCTTGTCCCCTGGCAACGAATATTGCCGCTGTGGGATTCATTTCCCGTGGCATCGGCTCCCGTCATCAATCAGCCATCGCCTCACTTCTCTATACTTTGGGCCGTGTGAGCGCTTATGTGCTGATCGGGTGGTTGGTAAGCCGGGGCTTGGCATCGGTCCCCATGTTGTCATTCTGGATGCAGGAGGAACTGCCGGTGTATCTGGGCCCGGTGATGATGGTGGCAGGGCTGATCCTTCTGGGGTTCATCCCGTTCTTTTCCCTAGGGAAAAAACCGGGAGAGGCAACAGCTCAAAGCCTTATGGCTAAAGGCGGCATCTGGGGGGCGTTTGCGCTAGGTTTTCTGTTCGCCCTAGCTCTTTGCCCTCCTTCGGCGGCGCTGTTTTTCGGAACGGCTGTCCCTTTGTCCATACAGGCTGGGAGCACTGGTTCCCTATTAGGAATTTCCCTGTTCGGCATAGGAACGGCCCTGCCCGTGGTCGCATTTGCCTTACTGCTGACATTCAGTGCGGAGAAAGCCGCTGCTGCCGTGCGCCACATGCCTAAAATCCAGCAAATCATGAAACTTGTGACGGGATGGTTCTTCCTGTTGCTTGGCGGGTACTGGCTGTTCAGCCGGATTCTTCTCGTTTGATTCTTTCTACATTACCCTTTCTTATTATATGATTCAAGATTTTGCCAACTGGCTGGTTTACAAGATGTTGGAATTTACTCCCCACACACAACTGGGGGAGGCGGTCAACTTTTTCGTGTACGATACGGTCAAGATTCTTTTCCTGTTATACGCGATCAGCCTCATCATGGGGGTGGTAAACGCCTATTTCCCTGTAGAACGCATCCGCGTATTTCTGATTACGAGGAAGCTTTACGGGCTTCAATATTTCTTCGCGGCTCTGTTCGGAGCCATGACGCCATTTTGTTCCTGTTCCTCCATTCCCTTGTTCATCGGATTTGTGAAGGGTGGCATTCCCTTGGGGGTGACGTTTGCCTTCCTGATTACGTCTCCTTTGGTTAATGAGGTGGCGATCGCCATATTCCTCGGAGCATTCGGTATCAAGATTACGGTGATCTATGCTGTTTCCGGCATCCTGTTGGGCATGGTCGGGGGTATAGTCCTGGAGAAATTCAAGCTAGAACGTTATTTGTCTCCCTGGATACGTGACTTGCTGGTTCAGTCGAATGCAGAGAGCAATGACTGGGAACGGAAAAAGACACCCTTCATGGGCAAATTGCCCGTTATCATGCGCGATGCCTGGGGAATCGTCAAGGGAGTGACCCTGTACGTGGTAATCGGCATTGCCATTGGGGCGGCAGTGCACGGCTATGTGCCTGCCGGATTCTTCGAAGAATCCATGAGCCGGGAAAATTGGTGGTCGGTGCCTGTCGCTGTCATCTGTGCGGTACCCATGTATGCAAATGCTGCGGCTATTGTTCCGGTGATCGAGGTATTTGTCGCAAAGGGAGTACCAATCGGAACGGCAATTGCATTCATGATGGCGACAGTAGGACTTTCCCTTCCGGAAGCCGCCCTTCTCAAAAAAGTGATGACCTGGAAGTTGATCGGTATTTTCTTCGGAACGGTCACGGCGTTTATCATTTTGTCAGGTTATGTATTTAATTTACTGATTTCTTGTTAAGAAAACCGTCATTGGATTATTTAGTCCATATGAATATTGGGAAAATAAGCGGTTTCCTTTTTTTATTATCGTAGTCCTCCCGCGTTTTCTTGACGGATGGAGGGAAGAGGGGCAAGATGGCACGCATGGAACAAGTCAGTCTCATGGAATTGGGCAAGCTGGCCGCAGAAGGCCAGGTTGAAGCGGAAGTTTTTGCCCAGATTGCCCAATGCGCGCAGAAGATGACCAAAGGCAACAAGCCGTATCTGGATGTGTCTTTTGCCGATGCGGAAGGGACCATGGGATTGAAGGTGTGGGAGGATAAACCCTGGTTCCGGACGCTTGCTTCGCTGCCCCTCCGCAGTTTTGTGAGCCTGCGCGGCCAATGGGCCAAGGGAGGGTTCGGCATGGAAGTTGCCGATTTGGACGTGCGGTTGCTGGACGAACAGGAAAAGGAAAACTTTCTGGCCGGCTCCGGAACCTTGAAGAAAAAGCAGGAAGCTGATCTGAAGGAAATCTGCATGTTCATCAAGGGCATGAATGATCCGCGCATACGCGCCCTGTGCATTGAATTCATTGAGCAGTTCGGGGAACGCCTCCAGCGCGCCGCCGCCGCCCGCACTTACCATCATGCCCGCCGCGGCGGACTGGTGGAGCACGTGGCGGGGATGATGCGCACGGCCTCTGCCGTCTGCCAGGCGAATCCGGAGCTGAACCGTGACCTTCTGCTGGCCGGGTGTCTGTTCCACGACTGCGGGAAGTTGTGGGAAAATTGCTACCCGAAGGAGGATTTTACGATGCCTTATTCGGAGGCCGGAGAACTGCTGGGCCATATTCCGCTGGGCATTGAACTGGTCAACAATTTGTGGAAGCGCATCATGTCCCTTCCGGAGGCGGATTCCTGGAAGACGCTGGACCCTCCTTCACCGGACGTGCGCATGCACCTGCTGCACCTGATTGCGTCCCATCACGGGGAACTTGCCTTCGGTTCTCCCGTGTTTCCCAAGACGCCGGAGGCGGTGGCCCTGCATTACATCGACAATCTGGACGCCAAGCTGGAAATGTTCCGCGGGGCTTATGAGACAAGCGAGGCCCTGGCTCCCAGAGTGCTCCAGCGCAAGGCCCCCCTGCCTGCCAACGTTGTTCTTCCGCTGCCTTCCGTTCTCCCTCTGGAGCCGGACGGCGAAGACGCTCTGCCGTAAGGTTCCCCCTGCATGGAAGAGGTTCGGCGTGTTCTTCGTCCGTGGCCGGAACGGATGACGGCATCTGCTCCCTTGCTGATTCCGGCTTTGTCCCTGCTGTGCGCCTGCGCGGCAATGGATGTTTCCCTTTGGTTCTGGATTCCATGCTTCTGCCTGGCGTCGCTGCCGTGTTTTTTACGTGCGCCCTCCATGGGGGTGCTTGCCGTTGCCCTGGCGATGTGGGCCGCCGTATATCTTTTCGCGTATGAACGGGAATACGCAGGCGTTCCCGTGGAAGCGGGGAGAGTCATGGTTATGGAAGGCTCCGTTGAGGCTTTTTCCGGAAAATCCGTGTTGTTTCGCCCGGATGGTTCCCGGTGGCTGTACGCGGTTTCCTCCCGTGACGGGGCCTGCCCTCTGGAGGCAGGGGAACGCTACCGGATCAGGGGAGAGGCGTATCCGCTTCAGGCGCCGTGCGGTCCCGGCATCTTTGACCGGGAGCGTTGGGGGTACCTGCACGGCATCATCGCCGGAATCCGGCTGGATGAGTACTGCCGGAACGGGCCGGGAGACTGGCGCAGCCGTTTCCGGGCTTTTTCCCTGCGGCTCCGGGAAAGGGCTGCCTCCCTGCTCAGGGAGGGCGCCCCTCCGGATGATGAGGCCCGGCAGGTGATGGTTTCCGCCGTGCTTGGGGACAAGACGGACGCGAGGCCGGAAACGATGGCGAAGTTTCTGGAAAGCGGCTGCATGCATGTATTCGCTGTCAGCGGCATGCATGTGGGCGTGGCCGCCATGCTGGTTCTGGGTATGCTGAGGCTTTTGCATGTGTACCCCCGTGCGGCCCGGCTGGCCTGCATCCTTTTGCTGGCGGCGTACGTGTTCGTGACCGGGATGTCCGCTTCCGCCCTACGGGCGTTCATCATGGCGACAGTCTGGCTTCTGGCGTTTGTGCTGCGCAGAAAGGGACATCCGGCCAATATTCTGGCGCTCGCTTTCATCCTCCTCTGTTTAATGAACCCGCTCCAGGTTTTCCAGCCGGGGTTCCAGCTTTCTTTTTGCGTTTTTGCCGTCATTGTCTGCCTGGCGGAATGGCTCAGCCGGGAAAAGCCCCTGTGGTCGCCGGACCCGTTTATTCCTCCCCGGATTTATCATGCGCGGGAAAGATTCCTGGTGCGGCTGGAAAAAGCATGCCGCGGCGCGCTGATCGTCTCCGTGGGGGCGTGGCTGGCTTCCATTCCCCTGACGGCATGGCACTTCGGAACCTGGAACCTGTATGCTCCCTTGACCAATTTGTGCCTGAGCGTACTTGTCTTTCCCCTTATGGGCATTTCCCTGTCCGGGCTGATGTTCGCGTGGTGCCCGTGGATGCTGCATGTCTGTAATACGGCCGCTTCCTGGCTGGCGTCCGCCATGCTGTCCGTAGCCGGGGGAGTGGCTTCCCTGCCGTACAGTTATCTTTCTTCCGCACCGCCTTCCGGGGAAAATGAAGCTGTTATCGTTCCCTTGCAGAAGGATGCCTGGTCCGCAGTCATTTCCAATCCCGCATTGGTTGTGGGAAGCGGGACAGAAGATGCGGTGCGGTACACCCTCCTTCCCGTGCTGAAGGCGCGCAGTATCCGGCCCTGCGGCATGTTGTGCTGCGGGAGCGGCAAGGCGGAACGGGCCGGGGAGAAAGAACTGGAGAAGGAATATCCCGGAATCCGGAACTGGGGCGCGGAGTCCGGGGAATGTACCGTCCGGCAATGGAGGTTACGGCCGGGCAATGAACTTGTGCTGGAAGATTTTCCTGTACCGTTGTGCACGGGAATCCGTCAGGACCGGAGCCGGGTGTTGTCATGGGAATGCCGCGGGCGGCGGTTCCTGATGATAGGGAATGCCGGGTTTTCCTCCTTGGCGCGCGCGGAGGAAACACCGCGGGCGGATGTATTGCTCATCGGGCATCATCCGCGCGATCCGGTGAACAGCGCTGCGTGGATCAGGGCTACAGGCGCCCGCGCGGTCATTTTCGCGACGGAGTATGAATGCCCCGTTCCGGAGGGAACAGCCGTGTACCGTCTCCGGGAAACCGGAACCCTCTATCTGCGGATGGAGGAAAAGGGCGTGCGAATCATCCCCTGGAGGGGCATGGAACGCCGTACAGGGTGAATCCCGTGCTTTCCTCAATGCGGATGGGAAGTATCTCTCCCGCCAGGTCAGGGGCGGCATCCACCATGACGGGCTTGTTCTGGGAGGTTCGGCCGGAGAGGCGCGCCGCATTCGTTTTAGACGACCCTTCCAGAAGAACTTCCTGCACGGTGCCTACCAGATCCCGGTTTTTCCGGATGGCTATTTCATTGACTACGGCCAGAAGGTCCTGGTTGCGCGCTTCCTTCACTTCCTCCGGAATCTGATTCTCCATAACGGCGGCGGGCGTGCCGCGGCGCGGGGAATAGCGGAAAATGAACGCGTTGTCAAACTGGACCTGTTCCACGGCCTGCCTGGTCAGCAGGTAATCCTCCTCCGTTTCTCCCGGGAAGCCCACGATGATATCCGTGGTGATGGATAAATCCGGGCGTGCCTGCTTCATCCGGGAGCAAAGGTCCAGATAGGTTTCATTCCTGTACGGCCTGCGCATCATTTTCAGGATGCGGTCGCTGCCGCTCTGCATCGGGAAATGAATATGGCTGCACAACTTGGGAAGATAGGTGAACGCCTGCACCAGATCCTGGCGGAAACCGATGGGATGCGGGGAGACGAAGCGGATGCGCCGGATGCCTTCCACTTCATGCACGGCTTCCAGCAGCTGGACGAAGCCGCCCTTGCCGTCTGCCGTTTCCATCTGCCTGCCGTACCGGTTGACGATCTGGCCCAGCAGCGTGACTTCCTTCACGCCGGAGTCCGCCAGCATCTTTACTTCATCCACCACGTCCCGGATGGGGCGGCTGCGTTCTGCGCCGCGGGTGTAGGGGACGATGCAGTAGGCGCACTTCATTTCGCACCCCTGCATGATGGAGACATACGCCGTGGAGCGCGCTCCGGGATTCAGGTGGTCCCGGATGCGGTTCTGGGAGTCCGCCTCTTCCGCCACATCGCACACATGCGTGCCGGAAAAGGCGGTTTGCAACTCGTCCATGCGGCGTTCCTGGCGCGCGCGCAGAATGCCGTCCACGTGTTCAAACACGCGGTGGTATTTCTGGGTGCCGACCACGAGGTCCAGGCGCGGCAGTTCCTTGAACAGCTCCTCTTTTTTACTTTGGGCCATGCAGCCCATCATGCCGTACACTACATGCGGACGGTGCCGCTGCTGCTTGGCCAGAAGCCCCATTTTCCCCAGCGCCTTTTGTTCCGCCTGTTCCCGGATGGAGCAGGAATTGAACAGGATGACGTCCGCCTCATCCTCGCGGTCCGTCATGGTGTAGCCCTTCTGCACGAACATGCGGGCCACCTGTTCGGAGTCCCGTTCGTTCATTTGGCAGCCGTAAGTTTTGATGTAAAGCTTGGGCATGGAAAAAATCAGGTATTTTTTTTCAGGGTGACCACGCATTCCAGATGCTTGGTCTGGGGGAACAGGTCAAAGGGCTGGACGGCGGTGGCGGAATACCCGGCCTTGTCGAATTCCGCCAAATCCCGTATCTGGGTGGCTGGGTTGCAGGAAACATAAACGACCTTTCCGGGGCCGAAGGCAAATAACTGGGCCAAAAATTCCGCACTGCATCCTTTCCGGGGCGGGTCGATCACCACGGCGGTTTTTTCCGCGGGGAAATCCACCCGGGCGAAAATGGCCCCGGCGTCCGCCGCCAGGAATTCCGCGTGTTCAATTCCGTTGCTGCGCGCGTTGCTGCGTGCCCAGTCCGCAGAAGTCTCACTGACTTCCACGCCCAGCACTTTTTTAAATTTCTTCGCCAGGCTCAGGGCGAACAGGCCGGAACCGCAGTAAGCGTCCACCAGGAATTCCTCCCCGTCCATACTCGCCTGTTGGGCCACGTAATCCGTAAAAAGCGGAAGAATGAAAGGATTATTCTGAAAAAAGTCCCCCGCCAGAAAATGGAACTCCAAATCGCCCACCCGTTCGCACGCCACGGCGTTGTTATTGGTGATGACGGTTCCTTCCGAAGCCCGGAGCAGAATGGTGGCTCCCCGCTTGAACCGGGCCGCGGCCTGGTAAACGCTTTTGCGTGCCAGGGGCAGGGCTTCATTGATGCACTCCATGGCAATCGGGCATTGCGGCACATCCACCACATCCCTTCTGGAGCCTGCTTTCAGAAAACCGATGGCCGGCTTGCCTCCTTCCTTCGGTTTGTCAAAGTGGGGCGTAATCTTGGAGCGGTAATGATATTGGCGGGGAGAGGCTATGGCCGGATTAACAGGCAGTTCCAGCCCTGCCTGCAGGCGGAGCAGATCCGCTACCTGCCGGGTTTTCCAGAGAAGCTGGCGGTCATAGGAAAGGTGCTGGTACTGGCATCCTCCGCAGGTGCCGAACAGGCGGCATCCCGGTTCCACGCGGTCCTGGCTGGGGTTAATTATTTCCACCAGATCGGCGGAGGAGTAGTTTTTGTCATTACGCCAGACGCGGGCTTTGACACGGTCTCCCGGCAGGGCGAAGGGGACGAAAACCACCCATCCGTCCACGCGTCCGATGCCGTCGCCCGCATTGGAAAGGGCGTCAATATCCAGTTCAAGCTCCTGGTGGTAGGAAAAAGGTTCTGGGTGGAAGCCTTTGGGAATGGTCGCAGTCATGGTGGTGGGAAAAGATTATGGGGCGGAAGGGGTAATCAGCTTGCCGTCCAGATCGTACAGCAGGGTTTCCGGCAGCCGGGGGGTGCGCAGTCCGGGGCGGAAATCGCCCGGCAAGACAGCCGGTCCCGGAGCGGACTCTTCATTCTCATCCTCTGGAAGAATCTCCTGTTGCGCCGGAGCGGGAGCCCAGGGTGCGGGCTGGTTGGCTGAAGCGGTTTGTTCCGGCTGAACGGCAGGAACCGGGGCGGGGGCCTGAGGCGCCGTTTCCTTGTTGGAGGCGCAGGAATAGGTCCAGGTCAGCCCGGCAATCAGACAGGAGCGGATCAGGAGCTTTCTCATGGCGCGGATTCTTACAGCTTCATCCGGACTTGGCAAGTGAATAGCCCTGTTATGGACCGTGTAAAGGGCATTTCTTTTTTACTTGGAAACCGGGAAACGCTTGCTGTTTGACTCTTCCAGGATAGTGTTTATAGTAGGAGCACGTATGAGATTTTTTCTTTCTCTGTGTTGTTCCGCTGTGGTTTCAGGGGTGTTTGCCCCTCAGGCCGGCATAGCTCAACAGCGTCCTCCCATTTTCGGGTTTGCCAATAAAAACAGGATACCTGAAGTCAATAAATCGGGCAGCCCCGTTTTTGACAAACTCCGTAATGAAGCTATGAAGAAAAAGCTGCCGCTGGTGATTTACCTGACCGGTTCTTCATGGTGTTCCCAGTGCAATATTTTTACCCGGGAATATATCAAAAAAACAAATTTCAAAAATGCCGCCGGGAAAAAATTTATATTTTGGCTGGTGGACACCAAACAGGTGCCGGGCAATTCTCCGGGAACGTTTAATTTCAAAATGGTTCCGGAGGAAGCCGCAAAAATCGTGGGATGTGCGGATTCCCCCCGTGCGCCGTATGTGGTTCTTGGCCCTCCCGCCGTGTTTATCATTGATCCTGTTTCCGGAGAATTGATCAAGAGCCTGTTTACCAAAAGTGAAGTGGACAAGTATGGGAAACCTCTTGCCGGAATTATTGAAGAAGCCTGGAATAATCATGTAAACCGGAAGAAGCTGAATTGAAATGCTTAATGGCAAGGTATCCGCGAAGCCAAATAATGACGGCGGCAAAAGCGGAATGATGAAACGGAACGGTTTTAAACGGTTATCCGTTGGAAAGTGATTTTTGACACGTAGCGCCGGGAATGGCAGCTTGTGGTTTCTGTTGGTTTATCAAGTCCTGACGTGTTGATATTTTAACTTTGCAATATGAATTAAGAATAATTTTAATTAATATGACCAGTATAAAGCAAAGAGACGAATTGCAATCTACTATTTGGAAGATCGCCAACGAAGTGCGTGGCGCCGTTGACGGCTGGGATTTTAAGCAATTTGTCTTAGGAACTCTTTTTTATCGGTTTATCAGTGAGAACTTTACCAACTTCATTGAAGGCGGTGACGAGAGCGTCAACTATGCGAATATGCCGGATGACGTTATCACCCCTGAGATAAAAGATGACGCCACCAGGACGAAAGGGTATTTCATCTATCCTGCTCAGCTTTTTGTGAATATAGCAAAGAATGCCAACAACAATCCTAATCTGAACACGGACTTGGCCGCTATTTTCGATGCGATAGAGAGTTCTGCCAATGGGTATCCGTCCGAACACGACATAAAAGGACTGTTTGCCGACTTTGACACCACAAGCAACCGTTTGGGCAACACCGTGGAGGAGAAAAACAGGCGTTTGGCGGCAGTCATCAAAGGTGTGGAAAGTTTGGATTTCGGTAATTTTGAGGATAATGAGATAGATCTTTTCGGAGATGCCTACGAGTTTCTGATTTCCAATTATGCTGCCAATGCCGGCAAATCCGGTGGAGAGTTCTTTACACCTCAGAATGTATCGAAGCTGATAGCGCAATTAGCTATGTCGGGGTTGACTTCTGTCAACAAGATTTATGATCCGGCTTGTGGTTCGGGTTCGTTGCTGCTTCAGGCGAAAAAACAGTTTGATGCGCATCTTATTGAAGATGGCTTTTTCGGGCAGGAAATCAACCACACCACTTACAACCTGGCGCGGATGAATATGTTCTTGCATAATATCAATTATGACAAGTTCGACATAGCGCTGGGCAATACGCTGATCAATCCTCAATATGGCGATGAAAAACCATTTGACGCCATCGTCTCAAATCCTCCATACTCCGTCAATTGGGTGGGAAGCGACGATCCAACGCTTATCAATGACGACCGCTTTGCTCCGGCAGGGGTGTTAGCGCCAAAGTCAAAAGCTGATTTTGCTTTTGTGCTTCACGCCCTCAGCTATCTTTCCGCCAGAGGGAGGGCCGCCATTGTCTGCTTCCCCGGCATCTTCTACCGTGGCGGCGCGGAACAGAAGATAAGGAAATATCTTGTGGACGGCAACTTTGTGGAAACGGTCATTGCGTTGCCTCCCAATCTCTTCTATGGAACGAGCATCTCCGTGAATATCCTCGTGCTGTCCAGGCACAAGGCTGATACGAAGACGCAGTTTATTGATGCCAGCGGGGAAGATTTCTTTAAAAAACAGACCAATAACAATGTCCTGACAGATGAGCACATAGAAAGAATAGTCGATATATTCGACAGAAAGGCACCGGTGGAATATGTTGCGGCATTAGTAGATAACAGCAACATTGCGGAGAATGGCTATAACCTCTCTGTGAGTTCATATGTAGAGGCGAAAGATACGCGCGAGGTGATTGATATTGCCAGGCTGAATGCCGAGGTAAAGCAAACCGTGGAGAGGATAGATGCGCTGCGTGCGGATATTGACGCGATTATTAAGGAGTTGGAGGATGAATAATGAGCCGGCAATAACAGGAACGGCTTTTCTGACCGATGTAAAGCAGATCATTGACGCTGCTCGGAGTAATGCCGTGCGGAGCATTGACTTCTGTCGTGTACAGATGTACTGGAATATCGGCCAACGGATATTTGAGGAAGAGCAGCAAGGCAAAGAGCGTGCCGATTATGGCGCGTATCTGATAAAGAACCTTGCGCAGACATTAGAGCCCGAATATGGAAGCGGTTTTTCAGTACGGCAATTAGAAATGTGTCGCCAATTTTACCGGCTTTATCCAATTGCGAACGCGCTGCGTTCGCAATTGAACTGGACACAATATCGAATGCTCATTCAAATAAATGATCCGGAAAAACGTGAGTACTACGAACTGGAATCCATCAATAACGGGTGGACGGCAAGAGAAACCGAACGGCAGATAAATTCGCAGCTCTATGAGCGTCTGCTGTTGAGCAACGATAAAGAGGCTGTCATGGCTGTGGCCCGAAAGGAACGCATTCCACAAATGCCGCAGGAGATTATCAAAGATCCTATGGTGTTGGAGTTTTTGGGGCTGGAGCGTAAAGCCGCCTACTATGAAAAGGATTTGGAGAGCGCTATCATCTCGCATCTTGCCGACTTCTTGCTCGAGATGGGTAACGGCTTTTCCTTTGTGGCGCGTCAGAAAAGAATTCTGATTGAAGATGACGAGTTTTTTGCCGATCTTGTATTCTATAACCCTTGCTGCGCTGTTTCGTGGTAATAGAACTGAAAACAGGAAAACTAACACATCAGGATTTGGGTCAATTGCAAATGTATGTAAACTATTATGACCGTTGCGAGAAGCTGCCCAATGAGAATCCTACGATAGGCATCTTGCTGGGCACAAGCAAGAACGATACGGCTGTGAAAATGACTCTGCCGAAGGACAATAAAACGATACTCGCCAATGAATATAAGCTGTATCTGCCTACTCAGGCGCAACTAATTGATGAAGTAAACAGCGTAAGGCAATCCATTGAGATGAATAAGGAGAAGAAGATATGAGCAAGTTGAAAGAATTGATACAGAAACTGTGTCCGAACGGAGTGGAGTATAGGAAATTGGGGGAAGTGTGTGACTTCATAAATGGCTTTGCTTTTAAAAGCTCTTTATTTAAGGATATTGGAGAACCAATTATAAGAATAACAAATATTAATGGAAATGCAGTAGATTTGAGTAACGTAAAATATTTTAATGCGAGTGATTACAAGTCTGACTTACACCCGTTTGCAATATATTATGGGGATATATTAATTGCAATGTCAGGAGCAACTACAGGAAAAATAGGTTATTACTGTAATAAAAGTACCGCGTATTTGAATCAACGTGTTGGGAAATTTGTTCCCAACAAATATATCTTAAAGAATAGATATTTGTTTCACTTTTTATGTTCTAAGATAAATGAGCTTTATATAATGGCAGGAGGTGGCGCTCAGCCCAATCTAAGCTCTACAAAACTGATGAACGATATTGTTATCCCTCTTCCACCCCTCGAAGTTCAAAAAGAGATTGTACGCATTCTCGACAAGTTTACTACGCTGGAAGCGGAGCTGGAAGCGGAGCTTACAGCGAGAAAGAAACAGTATGAGCATTATCGCAATAAGCTATTTTCTTTTAATGTGTTAAATTGTGCGACGGTGGGTAATTCGTTAAATAATATAGTAGTTATGCCATTAGGAGAAGTAGGTATATTTACGAGAGGAAGCGGATTGCAGAAGAAAGATTTCACTCAAACAGGGGTTGGCTGTATCCATTATGGTCAGATCTACACTCACTATGGTACATACGCAAATAGAACAAAAACCTTTGTTTCACAAGAATTTGCGAAGAAAGCACGCAAAGCGAAACATGGGGACTTGATTATTGCAACCACAAGCGAAAATGATGAAGATGTATGTAAGGCTGTTGCATGGTTAGGTGATGAAGATATTGCCATTAGCAGTGATGCCTGCTTTTACACTCATAGTTTAGAACCGAAATATGTTGCTTATTATTTTCAGACAGAGCAATTTCAAAAGCAGAAAAGAGGTTTTATCACAGGAACAAAAGTTAGACGTGTCAATACCAGTGATTTGGCTAAAATTAAAATACCTGTTCCTTCTATTGAAGAACAACGCCGCATTGTCTCCATTCTCGACAAGTTCGATATACTCACAACCTCTATCAGTGAAGGCTTGCCAAAGGAAATAGAACTGCGTAGAAAACAGTATGAATATTACCGTAACCAATTATTATCATTTCCCGATAATAAAGCAACAGCCTGAATATGGGAAAAACATTGACAGAAATAGCTCAAGAGCTAAAAAACAGCGAAAAGAAGGTTCAGCTTATCTATGCCTTTAACGGCACAGGAAAGACGCGGCTGTCTCGCGCATTCAAAGAGTTGGTGTCGCCCAAGCATGAGGAAGAAGAAGCGCAAGACGGGGATACTGGCGTAAAAGTATTGTATTATAATGCTTTTACTGAAGATTTGTTCTATTGGAATAATGATTTGGAGAAAGATACAGACAGGAAGCTGTTGATACGTTCTAATGCCTTTACTGAATGGGTGCTTCAAGATGAAGGACAAGACAGAAATATTATAACTAATTTCCAGCATTATACTAATGATAAACTGACTCCATATTTCATTAAAAATAATGATAAGGTTTATAATGGGGTTTCCTTTTCTATAAAAGGCGGCAACGAAGAGCAAATTGATAATATCAAAATATCGAGAGGCGAAGAAAGCTGTTTTATTTGGTGCGTGTTTTACAGTCTGCTGAAAGAGGTAGTCGAAGTACTGAATGTTCCAGAGCCGGAAGATCGCCCGACAAGCAAGTTTGATGATTTGGAATACTTTTTCATAGACGATCCTGTAAGTTCGTTAGATGACAATCACTTGATTGAATTGGCGGTAGACGTAGCGGAATTGATAAAATCAAGTCAGTCAAATTTGAAGTTTATTATTACAACACACAATCCGCTTTTCTATAATGTGTTATTTAATGCATTTAACACTGCAGATTCGCGTTATAGTTACAAACCAAAGCATAGTGTAAAAAAACACCTGGAAAAATTGGATGATGGCACTTTTTTACTCACAGATGCCAAGGATTCTCCTTTTTCCTATCATTTAGCTCTCTTAACTGAGTTGAATAACGCCATCATCTCAGATGATATTCAAAAATATCATTATAATTTTCTTCGTAATATATTAGAGAAAACTGCTACATTTCTTGGTTATGGAAATTGGGGAGAACTTTTGCCTGCCGAATCGCGTGAGGCATATTGCAGGCGAATCAATCTGTATAGCCATTCTAGACATAGTGGAGAAGAATCTTCAATTGTTAAAGAAGAGGATAAAAGAGTATTAACTTATTTAGTAAAAGAGGTGCTAATACCTCAATATCACTTCCACTCAATCGTTGACCATAAATAGCGGACGACATGACACAGTACAGCACCATTGCAGAATTGCAAAATTTTATCGTTCTCGACAACTACACCAAGAGTTCCATGGTAAGCGAGCCGCCCGCAGGTTATCAGACAGAGGCGGCTTTGGAGCGTGAATTCATAGAAGACTTGATATCACAAGGTTACGAATATGTTCCCAGCCTTGTTACACCTGACGCCCTGCTCTGCAATGCGAGAAACCAGTTGCAGGCATTCAACAATATCGTTTTTACCGATTCTGAATGGGGTCGCTTTCTGGAGGAATATCTGGACAAGAAGAGCGACAGCCTTGTTGAAAAAACAAAAAAAATACACGGTGATTACATCTATGACTTTGTGTTTGATGATGGGCATATTGAGAATATATACTTGGCAGACAAGACGAATATTGCCCGCAACAAAGTACAGGTGATTAATCAGTTTGAGCAGTTCGGGGAACAAGCGAACCGTTACGATGTCACGATACTGGTAAATGGGTTGCCTATGGTGCAGGTAGAGCTGAAAAAGCGGGGTGTGGCTATCCGCGAGGCTTTTAACCAGGTGCGTCGCTACAGCAAAGAGAGCTTCAACAGCGAGAGTTCACTTTATAAATACTTACAGGTTTTCGTCATCTCCAACGGTACGGACACCCGTTATTTTGCCAATACCGTAAAGCGCGATAAAAACAGTTTTGACTTTACGATGAACTGGGCGAAGTCGGACAATACGCTGATTAAAGACTTAAAGGATTTTACGGCGACATTTTTCCAGAAAAATACGCTGCTGCAGGTTCTTTTCACATATTCGGTGTTTGATGCCAGTAACACGCTGCTCATTATGCGCCCCTACCAGATTGCGGCAACGGAACGCATCTTGTGGAAGATAAAAAGTTCTTACCAGGCTAAGAAATGGAGCAATCCGGAAGGAGGCGGATACATCTGGCACACCACGGGGTCTGGCAAAACTCTGACGAGTTTTAAGGCCGCACAGCTTGCCACCCAACTTGATTTTATCGACAAGGTGTTCTTTGTTGTTGACCGCAAGGATTTGGATTATCAGACGATGAAAGAATATCAACGTTTCTCGCCCGATAGCGTCAATGGGTCAGAGAGCACGGCAGGACTGAAGCGGAACACAGAGAAAAATAACAACAAAATCATTGTCACGACCATTCAAAAGCTGAACAACCTCATGAAGAGCGAAAGCGACTTGCCTGTCTATCAAAAGCAGGTTGTATTTATCTTCGATGAGTGCCACCGTTCCCAATTCGGAGAAGCGCAGAAGAATCTGAAAAAGAGATTCAAGAGATATTACCAATTTGGCTTTACGGGGACCCCTATTTTTCCTGAGAATGCTTTGGGGGCGGAGACTACGGCCAGTGTGTTCGGCCGTGAGCTGCATTCGTATGTCATCACAGACGCCATACGTGATGAAAAGGTTTTGAAGTTCAAAGTGGACTACAACGATGTTCGTCCACAGTTTAAGAATTTGGAAACTGAAAAAGATGAAATCAAGTTGAATGCGGCAGAAAATCAAAAGCTTTTGCTTCATCCAGACCGAATCAAAGGGATTTCCCAATACATCCTGCGGAATTTCAGGATAAAAACCCATAGAACGCAAGGAAATAACAAGGGCTTTAATGCCATGTTCGCAGTAAACAGCGTTGAGGCTGCCAAACTGTATTATCAGGAATTGAACAATCTGCAGAAAGAAAGTGACAGGCCTCTGAAAATTGCCACCATATTTTCTTTCGCCCCAAATGAAGAACAAAGCGCTAAGGGCGATATCAAAGATGAAAATTTTGACCCTTCGGCAATGGACAGCAGCGCCAAAGAGTTTTTGGCAAAAGCGATTGGCGATTACAACGTGATGTTTAAAACAAACTTTGGAGTGGATAGTAAAGAGTTCCAAAATTATTATCGCGATTTGGCCAAAAGAGTAAAAAACCGGGAAGTTGACTTGCTCATTGTGGTCGGTATGTTCCTTACCGGTTTTGATGCTCCTGCTTTGAACACGCTGTTTGTAGACAAGAATCTGCGTTATCACGGTCTGATGCAGGCGTTTTCACGTACCAATCGCATCTATGACGCAACCAAGACTTTCGGCAATATCGTCACATTCAGGGATTTGGAACAATCTACAATAGATGCGATCACTTTGTTCGGAGATAAGAACACAAGGAACGTAGTGCTTGAAAAGAGCTACAAGGAATATCTTGAAGGATTTAAAGATATTGCCACCGGCGAGGCGAGAAAAGGGTATGTGGAAGTTGTCAGGGAACTGAAAGAAAAATTCCCTGCCCCCGATGGGATAGTGACGGAAGCAGATAAAAAATCCTTTGTTAAGCTGTTCGGAGAATATTTGCGGATAGAAAATATTTTACAAAACTACGATGAGTTTACGCAGCTCAAAGCCCTGCAAAAAATAGACAAAGCGGATAGTGCGGCTCTTGAAGCGTTTAAGAATGCCAACTTCTTGATTGATGAAGATATTGCAGCCATGCAGGGCATTGATGTACTGAAAGAGCGAACCGTACAGGATTATCGTTCGATATACAATGATATCCGAGACTGGTTCAGACATGAGAGGAACGGTAAAGCTCCGGAAGATTCAAAAATAGACTGGGATGATGTGGTCTTTGAAATTGATCTGCTTAAATCTCAGGAAATAGATCTCGATTATATCCTCGGACTGATTTTCGAACACAACAGGAAAACGAAGGACAAGCCTGCATTGGTAGATGAGGTGCGCCGTGTTATCAGAGCGAGCATCGGGAACAGGGCAAAAGAGAGCCTCCTGGTTGATTTTATCAATGAAACGGATTTGGAATCGATGCGAGATAAGACTGATATTATTGCCGCTTTCTTTACTTATGCCCAAGAGAAACAGAAAAAGGAAGCTGCTGCTCTGATTACGGAAGAGAAACTGAACGAGGAAGCTGCAAAGCGATATATTCAAACATCTTTGAAACGGAAGTACGCCAGCGAGAACGGCGCCGACCTCAATGCTATTCTGCCGAAGATGAGTCCATTAAATCCTCAATATCTGACGAAGAAACAGAGCGTCTTTCAAAAAATCGTCGCTTTCATTGAAAAGTTTAGGGACATCGGAGGTCAAATTTAATACCTGCACACGGGCAAGCTGCCCGATTTTGCCGCCCTCATCCGGCATCATGAGGTATTACTCTTCTAAAAACGGTAAATGAAGCGCAGCCATGGGCGCGGCGTGCCGGAATAGTAGGGATACCACCGGTGTCCGGGGTGGTGCATAGTGCGGCCCCATTCATCCTGACGGCGCGCCTGGGGCGCATAGAAAAGCTGTTTCCACTCCCGGCTGGCGAAGGAAGAAGGCTCTGTTTCCGAAGCCGGGGGCGCCAGAACCGCCTGGAGGGCGCTGGAAGAACAGCAATAATAGGGAATGTTGAACCGGGGCGCCATTCCGAAAGCCAGCAGAAGCCATATCCAAACGCGGAGACCGGGATGCCGCGTCCAGGAGGAAGCCAGAAAGGCAAGCAGGCAGGCCATGGCCGGAACGCTTCCTTTGCAAAGCAGGTCATTGACGTCTCCGTTCACGTAAAAGAAAGGCAGAATCAGGCCGGTTGCCAGCGTACAGATGAAGAGGGGATTCTTGCGGAAATCCCGCCAGCAGAACAGGGCGTACAGCAGGAATGAGGTCGCCATAAGCAGGAAATCCCCCGGATGCGTATAAAAAGGCCGTATGCCCATGTGGGAGGATGGCGCGTTTACCGCCCCATAATAAAGAAGAAAACACGTTCCCAGCAGAACGGCGGCCGAAAAGGAGGGGTGGAGCAGGACATCCCGGAGAGGGAGGACGCCTTTCCATTGGCGGCGCCACTGGCAGGCCGCCAGGGGCAGCCCTCCAAGGGCCGCGAGGGGGGAATAAAAGGCCGTGGCTGCGAACAGAAGAGGCATCCAGTATAGGGGCATGCGTCCTGAAGCCAGGAAGATGAAAAAGAGCAGAACAGGAATGGATGCGTTTGCGCTGCACATGATTTGTTCCGCTGTACCAAAATAATGCAGGCGGAACAGGTTCAGCCCCAGCCAGCACTGGAGATTCAGCAGAGAGCCGAATGCCGCCATCAGCAGGGCGAGCAGCAGGGAGCGGCGTCCGGAGAAAACGCAGAGCCACAGCCAGGAAAGGAACAGGCCCCAGGTTCCCCATAGAACGACAAGCACGCGCGCGGCGTCCAGCCCCGCCAGTTTTCCCGCCAGGGCTGGGACCAGCCAGAACCCCGTGTTGTAAATCAGCACGTTCCCGTCCGGAAAGATGACAGGCCACGGGCTGGAGACCAATTCACGCAGACAGGCATTTCTGACGATATGGTCAGGGTGCTGGTTGACCCACTCCCCCCAGCCGGAAAATATCATCAGGGCGGCAAACGCCGCCAGGACGAAAAATGAAGAGCGGGTGAACAGGGGGAAGGAGGGAAGGGAATTCTTTTTCTGCGGTTCCTTGCGTTTTCGGGGCGCCAGTCCCGCCGCCGTCAGGAGCGTGAGAGGGAGGGCAGCGTACCAGTGCATCCACCCGGCCAGGAACACCAGGACAGGCAGCAGAAGCCAGGCGCAGGTGTGCCACTTCAGCGCGGTTGCGTTGAACGCTTGTTCCGGGCACGGGGCATCAGCGGCAGGGGGAGGCATCTCCCCGGAACCTTAATGGGGCCGGTCCGCGGGGGCAAGGAGGAAACTCGCAGACCGGAACGGAAGGGGGCATTTGTATGGGTATGGTGGCAGGAATGAGCGCGCGCCGTTGCCTCTTTACCGGAAAAACGGGGCAGGTCATGCTGGGCGGCCTATGAATAAAACACAATTTATCAGGGAGCTCCAGCGTGAGCTGGGGAAGGACGTTACTTCCCGGCAGGCGGAACACGCGTTGAACGCGGTGTTGGATACGATTGCGCGGTCGGTCCGGAGGCGGTCGCTGGTAAAATTCCGGGGTTTTGGCACTTTCCGCGTCAAGCGCCGCCGCGCCCGCATCGTACGCCATCCGGAAAACGGCGGCAGGCTGCTGGTGCATGAATCGAAAACCATGAAATTCCGCCCCTCTTCCCTTCTGTGGAAGGAGTAGGGAAGCCGTTCGGCAGCTCCTGTCATTTTGCCATTGACTTCTCCGTCCGCGGAGGCCCTTAATGTGGATAAGGCAGGAGCGTTTTTGCCTGCCTGCATAAGTAACTGGCCCTTTCCGCGTTTGCCGATCATGATTCCGGATTCCGTTCATTTGCTGACCCGTTCCTCCCAGATGACCCTGTGCAAAGATGAACAGGGCCGTGTGCGCCGCGCCTATTACGGCCCGAGGCTGCATCAGCCGGAGGATGCCCTGGAAAACGCCGCGGATGCTCCTCTCCTGTATTCCTCCCTGGCGGATTCCGTAACAGGGCTTCCCAATGCGTCCGGCGAGTACTGCATTTGCGTGACCCAGGCGGACGGGGCCCTTTCCCTGAGTCTGGAATGCCAGGGTTGGGAAGTGCTGGAACTGGATGACGACCGGGAAGAAGCCGTCTTCTATGGGAAGGACCCTTCCTACCCTGTGCGGGTGGAAATCCACGTGCGCTCTCACAGGGAATCGGACACCTTTTTGCAGTGGGCGGTTGTTCGGAACGAAGGGAAAGAAGGCATTCGCCTGCACCGCGCTGCGTCCGCACAACTGGGTTTGCGCGCAGAACGGTACTTCGTCACCAGCTTCCGCGGCACCTGGGGCGGCGAGTCCCTGATGAGTGAGGAAGAAGTGGCCCGGGGGCATGAACTTGCCCTGGTATCCGGAACCGGCACCCGCACCGCCCAGGAGGGAAGCCCCGGATTCATCATCTCTCTGGACGGTCCGGCGCGGGAGGATTCCGGGGAGGTTGTTCTGGGGGCGCTGGCATGGTCCGGCAATTACCGGATATGGTTCCGGCACAGCCCGTATCATTACCTTTTTGCCGGAGCGGGACTGGATACGGCTCCCGCGCCCTATCTGCTGGACGGCGGCGGCGTGTTTGAAACGCCGCCCCTCATTCTGACGCACAGTAAAAACGGCAAGGGAGAGGCCTCCCGGCGCATCCACCGCTGGGCGCGCCGCTACGGCCTGCGCGGCGGAGGAACAGAGAGGCCAACCTTGCTGAATTCCTGGGAGGGGGTGTATTTTACCTTTACGGAAAAAGTGCTGCACGGCATGATGAAACGTGCGGCGGACTTGGGGATAGAGCTTTTCGTGCTGGATGACGGCTGGTTCGGCAACCGGTTCCCCCGCAATGACGCCCGCGCGGGATTGGGGGACTGGCAGGTGAACCGCGCTAAATTGCCCCATGGGCTGGAAGGCCTTATCCGCCATGCGGAAGAACTGGGGATACGCTTCGGCATCTGGGTGGAGCCGGAAATGGTGAACCCTCATTCGGAGCTTTATCAGAACCATCCGGAGTGGGTCATCGGTCTCCCGCATCGGGAAAACAGGCAGGAACGCAGCCAGTATTTGCTGGACCTGAGCAATCCTCATGTATGCAGGTACATTCTTGACGCCATGCGGAAGCTGCTTGGAGAACATCCGGGCATTTCCTACGTCAAATGGGATTGCAACCGCAAAATTTCCGACCCCGGCTCTCCCTGGCTGGACGCCTGCCGCCAGGGGAATCTGCCCATTGACTATGTGCGGGGCTATGAACACGTTCTTGATACGCTGGCATCGGAATTCCCGGATGTGACATTCCAGGCCTGTTCTTCCGGCGGAGGCCGCGCCGACTATGGAACCATGCGGAGGCATCATGAATTCTGGACGTCCGACAACACGGACGCTTATGAACGCGTGTTCATGCAGTGGGGCATAGGCCACCTGTTCCCGGCTATTTCCATGGCCGCCCATGTGACAGCCTCCCCCAACCATCAGACGGGCCGCTCCGCTCCGCTCAAATTCCGGTTTGACGTGGCTATGTCCGGACGGCTTGGCTTTGAACTTCAGCCATGCGACATGACGGAGGAGGATATGGCCTTTTCCAAACGTGCTTTGACGGAATACAAGCGCATCCGCCCCGTAGTCCAGTTCGGTGACTTGTACCGGCTTTCCTCCCCGTATGAAAGCCGGGTGGCCTCCCTGATGTATGTATGCGGAAAACGGGCTGTCGTTTTCGCCTGGCTGATGGATAAATGGCTGGCGGATTCCCCTCCGCCCCTGCGCCTGAAAGGCCTGAATCCTGTCGCCAGGTACCTGGTGCGGGAAATCAACATGAATGAAGACGGCTCTCTCACGAACGTTCACGAACAGGTGCTGGGCGGCGATTTCCTGATGGACGCCGGCATCCGCATCCGCTGGAAAAAGGCCTTCCAGTCCGTCTGCCTGGAGGTGGCGGAAACAAACCCTGATGCTCCGGCTTCATCATGAAATCGGCGTTTGGCGTGGGAGCCATAGCCGCCTTACTGATGTGATGAGTTAGGAGTTCTCTTAGAGGTGAGGGTATACAGCCAATGCGGCAGAAGACAGGCGCATTCCAATGCCGGTTTGCCGATATTCCTCTCTTTTTCTACAGGAAAAGGCCGATCATTCAATCTTGATGAGGCCCTCCCTGATGAGCCGGGCTGCTTCCCGTTCTATTTCCTTTTGATGTTTTTTCATGTAGGCCTGGTACGCTTCCTCAATATCGAAACGGATGGTCAGGACCCATTCCTCATCTTCATTTTCCAAATTAAAAAATGAATATCGATGACCATCCATGACATCATGTTCCTCGCCCTTCCCTCTGATGCGGTAATCGGGATAATGCTTCTCTACATATTCTCGCTGCTTTTCCAGAAGTTTGTCTAGGTCTTTTTCGTTAAAAACAACAGGATTTGTAATAACAGGGATATTCATCTCCTCGGTTTGGACGTCAGAGGGAGCTTCTTGTTGTTGCTCGCTGGATTGGACGGTTTTTTCTTGTGCTATAGTTAGACTAGCTATTCCTTGGATGCAGAAGAGCACAATGACGAGTATACTTGATATGTATTTCATTGTTTTATTTTCTATTGATTTATTGATGATTTTTACAATCTTCCTTTAATTGTTTTTCTAATTGTCTTTCAATTTGTCGTTTCCCTTCATTAATAACACTAGGAATATCTTTTGACTGGTGGAAGTCCACTCCGTTCCGCATGATATTATTCTTTTGGGAGATTTGCCATGATCCAATTAGTTTCTTTTGATGAGTGAATCGGTAGAGGTAAATGATATGCACATTCCGGAATGCCTTATCAGTTTTCATGGCTTCAGATAGCTTGAGTATTCCGCTAGCATTTCCGATAGCGTCATAGATTACTTTTTCTAATGCTTTTGCTGCAATTCCATCCAATGTCTTTCCCAGTATCTCCAATGTTGCTGTCGAGGCTCCATTGGGGGTTATGTAAGGAAAATATTTTACCTCATAGTCACAGTCTTTCGCTTGGACGGGCAGAGAGGTGAACGAGCAAATGGCTACTGCTATAACGTATGTGAGGAGTCTTACTATTGATTTCTTTCTCATGTCAATTTTTTTTCAGGGTGTTGGAGTTCATTTCGTCGGTCTTTTTCGTCAGAATGAAATTCTTTTTAATAAATTCTTTTCCCTCTCTGTTTAACTTCCCATCCCCCCAGATGCTTAACAGGGTTTGATAGGTTTCCACATAGTATTTTTGCGTCTTATCCCTTTCCGTCAGCGCTTCAATGGCTCTTTGCATCACTTTGACCGAATATTTCTTCATCTTAGGTGTCCATACGGCGTGTTTTCCCTTTTGGGTCCATAGGGACAGATGTTTTCCGGTAAAGCCCGGCTTGTATTCGGCGACGCCTTTGATTTCAGGACAATCCCCCACTAATCTGTTCCAGACCAGGCGGGTAAAAAGTTCTTCCGCATGGGGCGTGCAGTCGGGGTTGAGCGCGCAGGCATAGAGTTCATAGGGATTCACCCTGTTTTCCCTGATATTCAGCGCGCTTTTCGCCGCGTGCCAAATGAGATTGTGCTCATTGGGCATCGCTTGAGCCAGTTCCTTGAGCAAGGCGAGTTTTCTCCGGTCGCTGGCGTTTTTGGCCTTGATATCCAGATAACGCTGCCACGCAGGATAATTGAAGGGATTAAATTGACGCGCTTCCCGCAAGAGCAACTCCACATGTTCCTGTTTTTGTGTGCAGAAGGACAGATAATACGTTAAAGCCGATTCTTCCGCATGAGGATGATGAATGAATGAATCGTAAGCCATCACCAGTTGAACAGGGCCTTGCCAGGGAATCTGAGCGCCGCCGCTGGCCCAATTCCAGCCGCCGAGATTGTTGCCGATTTGCCAGTGGCCATTGGGGTGTTTCCATACGAAGGCGCAGTGCCCCGGCTGTCCAATCGGGTAAGCGGGAACTCCTTTGGAACGCAGGAATCCAGCCGCGCCTTTGGAGACGGCGCCGCATACTCCTCCGTATTCCGTGTAAAGTTTCAGCGTGATGGGCTTGTGGTCATAAAAAGCGCTTCCGGCATGGACGCTGACGCCTTTGTCATTCTTTTTACGGTAGGGAATGAATCCGGGAAATCTGCTTCCGGCTTTCTCCGGCCTGATTTTTTTCCCTGCGATAAATTGCTGTGCCCATGCCAGATCTTCAAGACCTTCTTTTCCCCGGAATACGATGGCCCATTCCCAGGGTTGCAAGGTTTCTGCCTGTGGATAGCATTTGGCGTGGTGATGAGAATCCCGGTAGAAGTTAAATTTGGCGATGCATTCTTCAGGAGAAAAGATGTTTGCGACAAGGCCGGCTCCCAATGCCATGCTGAGTTCAACGGGATTGAAATTCTGATCGCTGGTATTCCAGATTTGGTAAAAAACGGAAAGAGTACTTTTGCCGGCTGGACCAGATTGGGCGAGCATGTTGAATACTTCCGGGTGGTTGGAAAGCCATTTCCTGAAGACCTGATCCTTGAGTTCCTCCTGAGTGAAAGGTTTCCCTCCTTCGGCAGTATTGAAAAACTGGTGCAGGCAGCACAATGCCGCCACTTGAGGGGATTGAATCAGTTTTCGTATTTTGTCGGAGGTAAGCGGGCCGGAATCAAGCCGGCTGCGCAGGACTTCCCGGATTTTACCGGCAATGAAGGAGGACCGCCCTGAAGAAAGCAGTGTTTGTATGTCTGCTTCAGATGGAGCCAGCGTGCCAAAGCTCTCTATAGACATGAGCATGCTGAAGAGGAAAAGCCAGAAGATGTTTTTCATAAGGTATGAAAGACAGACTTAAATGCATGGCAACACAACTTGAAAAAATTTCAATAAAATATGATTTTTTTGAATATGAAAAATACATTTCATATTTCGCTTTTATATCAAAATGATATTGACGGCAAAAGGATTTTTTCAAATGGAAAATTGGGGTCATTGGCTCTGAGAGACATTGGATTTTCGGAGCCGAATCCGGGATGATTTTTGTGTCTATCCCTCCCGCAAGATGATGAAAACGGGGTTCCATTCGGAAAAAGAATGGAACCCCGTGCTGAAGCGGTAAAACAGAGATAATAGTTTTCAGGTCAGATGATCTCTGCCATTGTCAAATTCCCACCACGCCGCCGATGGTCTGGATGATGACCTTGGCGACGATGGTCATCAGGATAAGGGCTACGGGATAGGCGGTGGCGTAGCTGACCACGGGGGCCTGGGAGTCCGTCTTGCTGGCGATGGCTCCCAGGGCCGGGGTGGAGGTCATGCCGCCGCAGATGCCGCCCAGGCATTCCAGAATGTTCATCTTGAAGACTTTCATGCCCACGAAGTAACCGGCGAACATGCCGGAGCAGGTGACGATGACGCCCATGATGAAGACGGCCGCGCCGTGGGTGGCTACCGTATCCACCAGGTCCGCTCCACCCTTGATGCCGGCGTCAGCCAGGAAGAAAACCAGCCCCAGATCCTGCAAAAGAAGGCGGGTGGGGCGTGGGATATAGCCGACGATGGGGCCCAGCCGTCCGAAGTGGCCGAGCAGCAGGGCGACGATGAGGGGGCCTCCCGCAATACCCAGGGAGATTCCCGCGCCGTTGCCGAGGCTGAAGTTGACCAGGCCAAGAATGATGCCCAGGGAGAGGCCGAAGCCCAGGGAGAGCAGGTCCGTCTGGTTCATGTCCTGGCTGCGGTGGCCGATTTTGTCCCCGTATTTGGTAAGGTTTTCCGGGGAGCCCACCACGGTCAGCACATCGTTGCGTTCCAGCGTGGTTTCCCCCGTGGGGACGAAGGTGAAGCCCAGGCGGGAAATGCGGGAGATAATGACGCCGTCCGTGCGCAGGGTTTTCAGGTCGCGGAGCTTGTGCCCGGCATAGTTCTTGTTTGTCAGAATCAGTTTGCGGCGCTCCTTCTGGGAGTCCATGGGGTAGGGATTGTCGCATACCTCCCCCAGAAAGGCGATGTCGTGAGGCATGGTGTCGCTGTTGCCCACAATGAGGACTTCCGTTCCTTCCCGGAACGTGTCTTCCGGCGTCAGGGGCATCAGCCTGTCGTTGCGAACCACGCGGGTGACCATGCAGTGCAGACCGTCCAGCAGCTTGCAGTCCGCAATGTTCTGGCCTATCAGGTTGGGCTGTGTGACGCGGACAAGGCGGGAAATGATGCTGACTTCCTGCCTGGAATGCATGGCTTTGGCCTCCTTGTTGAGGTCAAAGCGCAGCAGGCGCGGCAGGAGCTGGACGAAAAGGACCACGCCCACCACGCCGAACGGATAGGCGATGCCGTAACCGATGCTGACGCCGCTTCCGGAGGCTCCCGGCAGGCTTTCCGTGGCGGCCGCCAGCGCCGGGGTGCTGGTGCATGCGCCGGCAAAGATGCCGGAAGAGATTCCCGCGGGAACTTTGAACCAGATGCCGAATAGGCAGGTGAATAACGCTGACACTCCTACAATCACCGCAGACATGATGGCCAGTTTGCTGCCCTGTTTGGCGATGGCGGAGAAGAAGCGGTTGCCCGCGCTGAGGCCCACGCAGTATACAAAGAGCGCCAGACCCAGCTGCCCTACGCCGTCGGGAATGGCCAGGCGGTAGTGGCCGGCGGCCAGCGCCACGAAAAGAACGCCGGAAAGGCCCAGGTTCAGTCCGTATATTTTAATGCTGCCGAGAGCGATGCCGAAAAAGATGATTCCGAAGAGAACCAGGGTGTTGTGTTGGAGCAGGATATCAAACATAAAGACGGTTAGCGGTTTTGTTCCCTTCCTTGGCGCAGAGCAGGGGAATGCCCGTCACGGATGAGAATGCGTGCGTTGAGAAAGCGGAGGGCGCGGCATATTTCTTCCGGCGCGTCAGTTTCTCCGCAGGTAATCCAGCAGAGTGGCCTGATCCAGGCAGGACATATAAGGCGTATGGTCGATGCCCTTTTCCATAATGAACCTGGTCAGCAGTTTGCGGGCGGTCGTAAGGAGAACGGCGGGATCCCAGGGCTTTTCCAGATAGTTGTCAATGTGTGCGTCATTGACGGCCTGGATAGTGTCCGCATGGGTGGCCTGCCCGGTCAGCAGGATTTTGCGCGTCCCGGCGAAACGGTCGTCTTTGGCGATGCCTCCAAGCAACTCTACTCCTGAACCTCCCGGCATGACGTGGTCGGAGATAACCAGTCCCGTCAGTTCTCCGTCCTGGTCGAATTCTTCCAACAGTTCGCGGCATTCGGATGCGGATTCCACCCCTTCCAGGCGGAAGCAGGAATTCAGCGGACGAAGGTCGCGCAAAACGCTGTCAAGGACTTCCGGCTGGTCGTCCACGCAAATGATGTTAATTTTTTCCATGATTGTTGATGGTTGGTATGATTATCGTAAAAACGGTATGGCCCGGCACGCTCTCCAGGCGGATGCGGCCGCCGTAGCTGTCCACAATGCGCCGGACGATGGTGAGCCCCAGCCCCAGGCCGAAGGAAAGCCCCTTCTTTTTGGTAGTGAAGTTGGGACGGAAAATTTTTTCATGCAGGTCCTTTGGAACGCCGGGGCCGTTATCTGTGACGGAGACCAGAATTTCGCGGGTGGTATGGGATGTCTGGTCCTTGCTGCTGATTTTTTCCACCCGGCATTCTACGTGGATGGCAGGGTTGGGGGTATTTTCTATTTTCAGCGCGTCGCAGGCGTTCTGAAGCAGGTTGATCCAAATTTGAACGAGCTCCGTCATATCCGCGAAGATGCCGGGCACGGAGTCCCTGGGAGGCAGGACCATTTCAAAATCAACGCCGCGCAGACTGGACTTGACCAGAGCAACAGCTTCCGTAAGGGAATCCGCCACGTTTACTCCTTCTTCCCGTCTGGTGTTGCCTCCCCCCAGCAGGCGAACGGAACGGACAATGGCTGTAGCGTGCCTGACAGCCAGTTTCATGTCATGCAGGTCGTGACCCAATTCCCAATAAGGGAGGTTTTGTTCCAGCTGGCTGAGGAATGGTTTGTCCAGCAGCTCCGGCTGATTCTGTATGTCCGGAATCAGGGCCAGGGCCTTGGCCACGTCCTGGGAAAGCCCGTAATTTTTTTCAAACTGGCGCGCCAGCCTGCGCTGTTCGGAAGTGGATGCGGAGGAAGTCCCTTCCAATCCTTTGTTGTACAGGGTATACCGGAAGGCGTTTTCCTGGCGGAACATGTTGTCCAGGGTTTCCAAAACAAAGTCTGTTTTACGGGACAGGACTCCCAGGGAATTGTTGAGCTCATGGGCTATTCCGGCGGATAATTGCCCCAGGGTGGCGGCCATTTCAGAACGGTGGAGCATCCGCAGCGCTTCTTCCTTTTCCGCAGTGCGGTCAAAGACGCGGGTATTGCGTGCCGCCAGTTCATGGACAATGGCGGGAACAAACTGCTCCAGGAGCGTGCCGTAGCGTTCCACATCCACGGCGGGGGTGGTGGTGTCGATATAGGCCAGTTCCAAATCAGTTTCCGCAATGAGATCGGAGGAGCTGCGGAACCATCCGGAAAAGAAACTTTGCACTCCCAAATAGTCTCCGGGGCCGGCCCGGAACGCCTTGTAGATTTTGTGGGAAGTGGAAGCTGTTTCCGGGTCTTCTTTAACGACATGGCGGGAGGAAACCACGCTGCCGGATAAAATCAGGTAAAGCCTTTTATTCTGTTCCCCCTGGCGGACGACGGCGTTTCCCTTGCTGATGGTGATAATGCGGTCCGGATCGGAAAAATACGCCAGATTGATGCGTTTTAATTTTTTCTGGAATTCTTCCTGTTCAATGATCATATGGCGCTTTTCCCGTTGATGTTGGCCATGCCGGGGCAACATGTCCCGGCATGGAACATTACCTTACTTAAAAAGCATGGCATTGGGCAAGAATCATCATCATGACATAGGTCAAAATCATGCCCAGGATACCCAGAATGACGCCGGAAATGGCCATCCCCCTGGAGCTGACCAGGCCGGTGGCATAAGCCAGGGCGTTAGGGGGGGTGCTGATGGGAAGGCTCATGCCCAGAGAGGAGGCGAAAGCCACGGATACCAGCAGGGCGGTAACGCCCCCCATGGGAGCCAGATTGTCACCCATGTTGACGCCGACGACCGCGATAATTGGAATGAGCAGGGAGGCTGTAGCCGTATGGCTCATGAAGGTAGCCATGAACAGGCAGATGATTCCCGTCCCCACCATGAGCGGGAAGGGGGACCATTCGGCAAAGGGAATGGAGCCAATCAGGTTTTTTGCCAGTCCGGTGTCTTGCAGGGCCAGCCCCAGGGCAAAGCCGCCGGCTACCAGCCAGAGCACGTCCCAGCCCATTTTCTTCAAGTCTTCCCTGGTGATGGTTTCCGTAATGGCAAAGACGGCGATGGGAATCATGGCGATGGTATTGGAGTCCAGCCCGTGCACGCCCTTACCCGTTACCCACAGTAGGACGGTAACGGCAAAGGTGACGTAAACGATAATGGCCTTGGGGGTTCTCAGGAATTTACCGCCCACCTGCAGTTCCAGTTTCTTTTGAGAGATGGGGAACAGCCACAGCAGGAGAAGCCATGCAATCAGAATCATGACGATGACGAAAGGAATGCCGAACATGAGCCATTTGCCGAAGGAGACGTCCAGCCCCATACCCTGCAATGCCTTCAGCGCGATTGCGTTGGGGGGCGTGCCGATAGGCGTTCCGATACCGCCGAGGTTGGCGGCGATGGGGATGGCCAGGGCAAAGGCGGCGCGGCCTTTGTCTTCCGGAGTGAACAGGGCCAGCACCGGCGTCAGGATGGCGAGCATCATGGCGGCCGTAGCCGTATTGCTCATAAACATGGAGAAAAGGGCCGTTACGGACATCAGCCCCAGAAGTACGAATTTGGGATTGGTGCCGAAGGGTTTTAAAAGTACTTTGGCCAGGTTCATGTCCAGCCTGTATTTGGTTGCGGCCGCAGCCAGGAAAAAGCCGCCCAGGAAAAGCATGATGATGGGATCCGCGAAGGTGGCCATCGTGGATTTTTGCTGCATGGTGTTGACAAATTGCAGCCCCTGGATGCGCGAGGTTATTTCCTTGCTGTACAGGCGCCCGGCCGCGGTCTTGAGCTGGGCGGCTATGGATTCCTGCCCGGCGGCTTCTTCCGTTTTTCCTTCACGGGACAGTTCCTGTGCGTTCAGATCTATTTTTTCATAAGCGTCCATGAGCTGGAACCCCAGGGTCATCCTCACTTCTTCCGCGTCCAGCTTGGTTTTCTTATTTAACCGGTTTTCGACATTTTCCTTCAATTTGCCGACTATCTCCGGATTGATCCCTTTGCCTATGGCGTCATCCAGAATGGAGGATACCGCCGCCTTGTCATAGCGCTCCGGCATCAAGAATGAGAGAGAGCCGTTGGAGACGCACAGCAGGGACAGGGTAATGACCATCACGGAGGTGGTCCAGATAGGGATGGGTTCCAAAATCCAGAAGAGCGCCGCCATGACGAACATGGCGATGACGCGGATTTCAATAGGGCTTAATTGGATTCCCCATGAAGCGAAAGGCAGGAAGAAGACGACTCCTGCGGCGGCCAGGCTGATAGCTGCCTTGAGCAGCTTGTTTTGGGTTTCACTCATGAATAATAACTGGTAATATGGTTGGCGGGCGGAAGGGTACTTCCCGATTTTACAAATAGAAACTTTTATTTAAAAAAATTATGTCAGAGGGGACGGCTGCTGTTTTCCGGAGTTGGAGCCTGGAGCTTTCTCTGTGATGGGAAAATTGCGCAACCCTATGGGGATGTGTGTGTTCAGCAGGGATAAGTCAATCATCCGTTCGGGAGCGCTGATTTGGCCGAGTGTTTCCTCTGTATTAAAAAAATTTTGAAGGTAGTAGGTCCCTCTATAGCCGCGCGACGTCAAATCCCCGCTGATCTGGTTGATTTCCTTTTCGCCGAGAAGGTCGGAGTGGATTGTCGTCCGAACCTCAAACGGGAAATTTTTGTTGATCAGATAATCCAGTGTTTGAGTAAAGAAGGGAAATAAGTCCGGACGCCCGGTAATGGAGCCGAACAATTTTTCCGGCGCTTTGTAATCTAGTGCAATGTAGTCGCAAAGCCCTTCCTCCACCAGCGTTTTCACTACGCCGGGCCGGGTGCCGTTGGTGTCTATTTTGACTGCGAAACCAAGCTGCCGTATATTGCGGCAGATAGGGATAAGGTCGGGACACAGCGTGCACTCGCCGCCGGACAGGACCACCCCGTCCAGAAATCCCACCCGATCTCTGAGAAAATCAAGATAGTCCGTCCGGTCTCCGGCGGGAGAATCCGTGCCCCTGACCAGGGAGACGTTGTAACAGTACTGACAAAACAAATTACAGCCTCTCAGCCAGAAGATGCAGGCCACCTTATTTGGAAAATCCAGCAAGGTGAGCGGCGTGATGTCTGCTATGCCCCGACCCGTTCCCATCGACTTCGCATATGTTGTTGGGAGAATTATCGCGGCTGTTCCGTTTGGACGGAGCAGGAACAGGGGCGGCCCGGTTCCACGAAGTGGACGCGGTCATGGAACTCGCCCTGTTTACCGGCGTTGAAAGTTTCCACAGGGCGGTGATAGCCCATGACGCGCGTGTAAACGGTGCAGCGGGTCCGGTCCTGTGCGTACTTGCTTAATATTTCCTGTTTGGTCATTGTCGTATTAATGGTTGGGTTTTGAAGTCGGGCGTCTATAGGAAAAACGATTTTCATTCATGCCTGTGGATGTGGAGCAGCTCCTCATCGCAGAAGGGGCAGTATTCATGTTCCCCGCGCAGATAGCCGTGCTTTTCGCAGACGGAGAAGAGCGGGGTGACGGTGAGGTACGGCATGCGGAAGCGGGTCAGCACTTTGCGGACAATGTCCCGGCACGCTTCCGGGGAGCTGATGGCTTCGTTCATGTACATGTGGAAGACGGTTCCTCCCGTGTAGCAGCATTGAAGTTCGTCCTGAAGCTGGAGCGCCCGGAACAGGTCGCTCGTGTGGTCCACGGGAAGCTGGGAGCTGTTCGTGTAATAACGCTGCCCCACAGGGCCGGCCTGGATGATGTCAGGATAGCGTTTCTGGTCTTCGCGGGCGAAACGGTGCGTGGTGCCTTCCGCGGGCGTGGCTTCCAGGTTGTACAGATTGCCGGTTTCCTCCTGGTATTCCTGCATTCGCAAGCGGATGAATTCCAAAATCTCTTCAGCAAAGGCCCTGCCTTCTTCAGAGGTGATGTCCATTGTGTCGTTGGAGAAATTGCGCAGCAGCTCGTTCATCCCGTTGACGCCAATGGTGGAGAAATGGTTGCGGAAGGTGGGCAGGTAGCGTTTGGTGTAGGGGTACAGGCCGCGGTCGTACATTTCCTGAACGAAGGCCCTTTTCTTTTCCAGGCAGGATTTGGCCAGATCCAGCAGTTCTCCCAGCCTGGCGAACAGGGCCTCCCGGTTTTGCTTGAACAGGTAGCCCAGCCGGGCCAGGTTGATGGTCACTACGCCGATGGAGCCGGTCATTTCCGCGGAGCCGAAAAGGCCGCCGCCGCGTTTGAGCAGTTCCCGCAGGTCCAGCTGGAGACGGCAGCACATGGAACGCACGGCATCCGGCTTGTAGGCCCGTTCGTCAGGCACGCGTTCCCCGTGTTCATTGACGGTGTACTGGCTGCCGATGAAGTTCTGGAAGTAAGAGGAACCGATTTTGGCGGCGTTTTCAAACAGGAGAGGCACGTTTTCCCCTTCCCAGTCAAAATCTTCCGTGATGTTGACGGTGGGGATGGGGAAGGTAAAGGGCTGTCCGGTGCTGTCCCCTTCCGTAAGAACTTCGTAAAAGGCCTTGTTGATCAGGTTCATTTCCTTCTGGAAATGCTTGTAGGTCAGCTCCGTCAGCTTGTTGGCTCCGCGTTCCCTAGCCAGGGCGAGCAGGTTCGCGTCTTCTATTCCTTCAAAGAGGTGTTCCCCTCCGCTGAAGGGGGCCTGATCCCGCAGGTCGCGCGGCACAGTCCAGTCGATTGTGACATTGGTAAAGGGAGACTGTCCCCAGCGTGAGGGTACGTTCAGGTTGTAGACGAAACTGCGGATGTCTTTCTTGATGCGGGGGAAGTCCGTCTGGTCTTTGAAAACGTAGGGAGCCAAGAAGGTGTCAAAGGAGCTGAAGGCCTGGGCGCCGGCCCATTCGCTTTGCAGAATGCCCAGAAAGTTCGCCATTTGGCCCAGGGCTTCCCGGAAGTGGCGGGGCGGCCTGCTGTTCACGCGGCTGCGCACGCCGTTGAATCCTTCATTGAGCAGGTTGCGTAGGCTCCATCCGGCGCAGTATCCGGTCAGGCAATCCAGGTCATGGATGTGGTAATCCCCTTCCCGGTGCGCGGCTCCTTCCCGTGCGGAGTAAACCTGGTCCAGCCAATAGTTGGCGATTACCTTGCCCGCCGTGTTGTTGATGAGCCCCGCATTGGAATACGTGGTATTGGAGTTGGCGGCAATGCGCCAGTCGCTCTGGCCGATATATTCCTCTACCGTCTGCTTGCAGTCCACGTAGGTATTGCCGGAATAAAGGCCGCCAAGCTGTTCGCGCTGCATCTTGTGCAGGAAACGGTAGGTGATGAAGGCCTTGGCCGTGTCAAAATATCCGGAGCGGAACAGGGCGCGTTCAATCATGTCCTGAATCTCTTCCACATGCGCGCTGTCCTGATGGCTCAGCTTGGCTTCCACCTCTTCATAGATGGAACGGTTGTAGGCGGTCCCGGAACTGTGGAAGGCTTTTCTAATGGCCTCTTCAATCTTATAGCCCTGGTATTGTTCCTTTTTCCCGGAACGTTTGATGATGCTTGTTGCCATGGTGGGTTTCTCGCTTGGAAAGGGTGGTGACCGCTCATCCGCGAGCCTGGGCAAAAGCCTGGAAAGACCATAGGCAGGGGCCGACCGCATGTGTGCATTCCCGGAAAGGGAGGGCATGCCGAAGACCTGTGCGTATGTTCATCCTGTCCGCGGGATGGGAATACGGCAGCATCAGGTCGTCTTCTGGCTTCCGGTGCGACATGTGATGGGGACTTCCCGGCTGCCTGGGCAGCCAGTGTCCGGTCCATCGTCTACCGGTTACAGCGGCGCGTCCGCGACGGATTTTCACCGTCTTCCGTTACCTGCGCTGGAACGCAATGAATCACAGAAAGAGACCTCCCGCAAGAAAAATGTATAAATAATGTGTTAAATAATTATTCATATGCTATATATGGTATATGACGGTAGAAAAATGATTGATAACACAGCTTTCTTTTCCGTCATGGCACCATATATGCCCTTGCGTTCCTTTCCCGGTCTGGAGGAGCGCGGAAAAAGAAAAATTCTTGTTACAAGAAAATTCCAGCCTTCTTTTCCCGTATGATATGACATGCGTTTCTTTGCCTTTTCAAAAAATGGATGGAAGAAATACTTTCTGTTGCCGGTCCTTTCCATGCTTTCCGCAGGAACTTCCGTTTCCGGGGCTTCCGCAGACTGGAATGAAAAGACCATCCGGGACAATCTTCAGCTGGTGGCGGAATGGCAGGCGAAGCATCCCAAAAAACGTTCGCCGCTGCATTGGACTTACGGTGCCTTTTATTCCGGCCTGGTGCAATATGGCCTGTCCGTTCCGGAAGGGCCGGGGCTGCCGTTGCTGAGAAAAGCGGGAGAAGAGCAGGAATGGAAGACCCTGAACCGGCATTATCATGCGGACGACCATGCCGTGGGGCATGCCTGGATGGAGATGGCGATGGAAGACGGCAATCCCGCCGCAGCTGAAAAGATTCGCGCCGTGCTGGACAAGGTGATGAACCGGCCTTCCTCCGCTTCCCTCCAATTCCTGACTCCGGGCTGCCAGGACCGCTGGAGCTGGTCGGACGCCCTGTTTATGTCTCCTCCCGTGTTCGTAAAACTGGCGGCCTATACCGGAGACCGCCGTTATCTGGAGTTTATGGATAGGGAATACAAGCTTACCTGCGACTATCTTTTTGACCGGGAGGAGGGCCTGTTTTTCCGGGATTCCCGCTATTTTACCGTTCCGGCGGCAAATGGGAAAAAGATGTTCTGGAGCCGGGGCAACGGCTGGGTGATTGCCGGATTGCCTCTTATTTTGCAGGACATGCCTGCGGACTGGCCTTCCCGCCCCTTTTATGAAGACTTGCTTAAACGTCTGGCGGCAGCCCTGAAAAAATGCCAGTCGCCCGACGGTTCCTGGCATGCGAGCCTGCTGGATCCGGACGAACCTCCCTTGAAAGAGATGAGCGGCACCCTCTTTATCATGTACGGGATGCTGTGGGGAGTGAACCAGGGATATCTGGATGCGGATGAATACCTTCCCTCCATCCGTAAAGCCTGGAAGGCCGCCTGTGATGCGGTCAGCAAGGAGGGCGCGCTGGGCTGGGTGCAGCCTATTGCGGACAAGCCGGGCCATTATTCCGGGAAAGATACGGAGGTGTACGGCGCAGGGGCCTACCTGATGGCCGGGAGTGAGTTGCGTAAATATGTCATTGGCCGGGATCATCCGCGGAAAAAGACCGTGACCGTTACGAATCCCCTGGGCAGGTTCCGCCCTGCTGAAACCGTGTCGGTTCCATGGCCGTCCGGAGGTTCCGGTGATGCCGCCGGCCTTCGCGTTTTTGACGTCCGTCACGGACGTGTTATTCCGCATCAGCTGGCGGATACGGATGGTGACGGAACGACGGATACCCTTTTGTTCCAGAGCAATTTCCGTCCCGGGACGATCCGTGATTTCTGGATTCTGGAGAATTCCTGCTTGGGCGAAGCGCCTTCCGCGGATGTCTGTTTCAGCCGTCCGGTACCGGAGCGGCTGGATGATTTCGCGTGGGAAAATGATCTTACGGCGCACCGGATTTACGGTCCGGCCGTCGCCAGGCCAGCCCCTGAGGGAGAGGGCCTGGTTTCCAGTGGGACGGATGTATGGAGCAAGCGCGCGGGTGCTCCCGTTATCAATGAATTTTACAAACGGGGGGATTACCACCGGGATCACGGTTGGGGACTGGATATGTACAATGTAGGTCCGGGGCGGGGCTGCGGCGGCATTGCCGTGTTCAGGGATGGAAAACCGCATGTGTCTAGAAACTGGGCCAGCGCCCGGACATTGTACAATGGCCCGGTCCAGACTGCTTTTGAGGTGGTTTATGCACCGTGGGACATTGGCGGCGGCGTGCGTGTGGCGGAGACGCGAAGGGTGACGCTGGATGCGGGAAACCGTTTCTCCAAAGTCCGCAGCGTCTTGAACGTCCGGGGGACTGAAACGGTGAAGGCCGGTGTGGGAATGGATACCGGAAAGCGCAGAAATGATTATGAAGCGGTTATGGAGGACCGGGAGTCCGGCGGCCTGATGACCGCATGGAGCAGGCCCCGGAAGGATGACGGATGCCTGGGAACCGCCGTAATCGTGCCCTGGGTTCCGGAAGGCCGTGCGGTGGATACGGAAGGCTGTACCTACTTGCTCAGGAAGGTCGCGAACGGAGAACCCTTTGAATGGTACATGGGGGCGGTTTGGGACAAGGCTTCTCCCATTCGGTCCGCTGCCGGCTGGGAAGCGGAGGCTCGCCGTGTCCGGGAGTGCATCGGCCATCCTCTGCAAGTCCGGGTGCGGTAGGAGCCGCCGCATCCTGTTGTTTCTCGCGGAGCGCGTGGCGGCTTCCTTTTGCTACGGCTGCGGCGGTGCGGGAATGGGCTGCCATTCCGCCAGCGTTTCCGGCTGGAGGGGGGCCGGAGTTTCCCGCGCGTCCGGAGAAGCCAGATTCAGGTCGTTCCTGACGATTTCCGACCGGATGGAAGCCAGGGAAAGAAGGGTATGGAAGATGTGGTCGTGGGAGACGGCTTTCAGCCGGTTGGCTTTCAGGGCGCGCACCATGTCCGGATAGCGTGAGGCGAAGGCGTCCGAATACCAGATGAACATGGCAGGCCGGTAAACAGGCGGCAGGATATGGCCCTGGAACATTTTTCCTTCCTCTCCCAGCGCTACGCCGTGGTCGGAGCAGTAAAAATAAATGGCGGGCCTGTTCTTCAACAGTGCAATCATGCGGTGAATGGAGGCATCCAGGTCGACGATGGAATTGTCATAGGCATTGACGGTTTCTTCCAGACGGGCCTTGGGGTCGTCCATATTGCAGGATGCCGGGGTAAAACGTTCCGCCTGCGCGGGATAGCTGAACGCCATATGGCTCCCGTTATTGTAAATGATATAAAGCTGCCTGTTGCGGCCGAAGTTTTTCAGGGATTCCTCCATGACCAGGGAAGTTCTTTCCTGCATCATTCCGGGCGTCTGGTGCTGGAGCGGCGTCTGTCTCCGTTCACGGCAGTTCCGTGTCAGGATGCCCAGGGAATAATCATGAATGGAATCTCCGCTCAGGTCCATGATACGGACGGTGCGGAATCCGTGTTTGTTGAACAGGTCAATGAAGGAGGAGTGACCGGGAGTGCGGCGGCACAGTTCCGCATCCGTAAACATGCCGATGGCGGAAATTCTGGTCACGATGCCGAAGGAAGTGGCGTGGGGGAAGGAAACGACGTTGGGCTCTCTGGAAAGCCGGGGCATTGTGTTCCGATGGTAACCGTTCAGGGGAAGATGGTCCCCCCGGACACTCTCCCCCATGTGGAAAACCACGGCCAGGTCGTCTGGGGCTTCGCACTGGGAAAGGGGCTCCGCGCAGGACGGAAGGTTCCGCAATGTGTTGAAACGCCCCGCATCCTGGGTGATGTATTCGTCCGCCAGTTTGCACGTCATTGCAATATCCACGAGAGGCCAGCCTTTGGCCTTGTCAGACGTGTAGTAAAGATAAAGGGGTTCCGAGCTGTAGGAGGCTGCCGGAATGCTCAGCAGCAGAAGGGCCGCGTACAGGCCCCAAATGCATGCCAGTGCGCCCCACGTGGCTTTTTGGCGCAGGGAACGGCGGCTCCAGTAGATGGCCAGGTAGATAAACCCGGCCAGAAGCAGGGTTCCTGCAATGGAAGCGGGGGTGCAGAAGGCGCAGGCTTCCTGGAAATTGGTCTCCGCCATGCTGGAAAGCACGGAAAGGTTCAGAACCAATCCGTACCGCATCTGCATCATGTACAGGCCCGCATTGAACAGAATGATGGCGGGAAGAAGGACATAGGCGGTGAAGCGGTATTTCAGGCAGAGAAGAATGGTGCCGCAGAGCAGGGATGCGGAGCAGGCGATGCCCATGCTGCTCATCAGCAGGCTTTGGCCATCGTTGAGCACATAGGGATTGGCCGCCAGCGCCGCCGCAAGCCCGGCTGCCCACAGGCAGCGCATGCGGCGGGGAATGAACGCGGCGCGCAGAGCCTGGCAGACAGCGGCCGACAGGCCGTATGCGGACGGATACCGTTCTGCGGAACCGGCGGATGCATGGGGAGGGATCATCGCAAAGGAGGGATAAAGAATGCTTCCTGCTTAAAGCGAAGAAAAATTATAAGAGTTTTAAAATGAATCGCAAGCAGAATGTTGGAGAAGCTTTTTCCGGTGTGGGCCGCCTCCGTAAAAAGGGAAGGGTTTTCTTCCATGGACTGCTGCAGCAAAAACAGAAAACCGCCCGGAATGTTCCGGGCGGTTCCTGGGTGCCGTGGACGGCCTCCGGTGCTCAAACGGAGTTTATCCGATGACGAGGAATTTTTCAGCCTTGGTGCCGCAGAGGGGGCACGCATCCACGCCTTCCAGAGATTTGAACGTGTCTCCGCAAACCAGGCATATCCAGTATTGCCTGGGCAGGGAACTGGTATCTCCGCTTTCCAGGGCCTTCAGGGCGACGGAATAAAAATCGGCATGTTCTTTTTCTGCTTCCGTGGCCCACGTGAAGGAACGGACGGCGGCTTTCTGCCCTTCTTCTTCCGCCACAGCGATGAATTCCGGATACATGCTTTCAAATTCATGGGTTTCCCCGGCAATGGCGGCTTTCAGGTTTTCCGCGGTGGTTCCTACATGGATCTGGATATCGATGGGCTCCATTGTTGCCCCCAGCTTTTCCAGAACCTTGTTGTGGTTGGCGGCGTGGACGGATTCCGCCTTGGAGGCGGCTTCAAACAATTTCTGAATAAGGGGCTGCCCTTCCTGGGCGGCTTTGGCGGCATAGGTCGCGTAAGTGGCGGAGGCGGTGCTTTCGCCCGTAATGGCAGCTTTCAGGTTTTCTATGGTCTTAGTCATCGGAAATAAATTTATAATAATTCTAAAAAGATGCAACTAAAAAAATCCTTCAAGGGAGGAAAAAACGCAAATTCCTCTTTCTGCGGCATCACGGGGAGCCGTTACACAATGATTCATTGACGCGTGCATGGCGAGCCTGTACAACGGAAACGTTATGAAGAGCATTGTAACAATTAGTTCGGCATGTGCCCTGGCATTTGCAGGTATGGCTTCCGCCCAGGATGCCCCGGCTCCGGCACCCGCCGCTGAAACTCCTGCCGCGCCCGTTGCGCCGGCCGCTGAAGTTTCCAAGGAAGCGAAGGAAGCCGCTGATCAGATGCTGGCGTTGATGAAGGAAATGTCCGCCACGCTCAGCACGGTGAAGGACAAGGCCACTGCAGACGCGGCTGCGGAAAAGATGGCAAAAATCAATGAAAAGGGGGAAGCCCTTTCCAAGAGCGCCCAGAAGGTTCAGGCTGAAATGGATGCCGCCATGCAGGCGCGCCAGGCCGAGCTTCTGCCCATTTTCATGGGCATGATGACTGACATGCAGCGTTTGCAGCAGGCCGACTTTTACGGAAGCCAGGCCCTGAAGGACGCCATGAAGCAGACCGGCGCTACCGGTCCGGAAGAAGATGTGGAAGTGGAGGAAGATGTGGAGGTAGAAGCAGTTCCGGCCCCCGCTCCCGTCCAGAAGGAAGCGTCCGCCCCCGCCGCCAAGTAACTTTCTTTTTCAGGATTGTCTCTCCTCCGGCATTGCGAGATGCCGGAGGATTTTTTTATGGCAGGGCCGTCTGAAAAAGCCTCCGGGGGGTGACGCAGGAACCTGCGGTATGCCTGGCCGAATGGGAGAGGACGGTGTCCGGAGTTTGCCGGAACATTTGAAGGAGGCTGAAAACAGGCAGGCCGCCTCCGTTTCCGGTGCGGCCTGCCGGGTAGTGATGAATGAATGGCCAGACCTGTTATTTGGCCTTTTTCTTCTTGGCAGCGGCTTTGGCGGGCTTGGCTGCCGTTTTTGCGGCCTTGGCGGGTTTTTCCGCCGGGCATTCGTTGACGGAGTTCCAGGACCAGTCCCATTTGTCCACGTTCATGGCGCAGGCGGTCAGAAGCGCTACGGAAGCGTCCAGGTCGTCTTTGTGAGCCATTTCAATAACCTGGTGCACATTGCGGGTGGGAACGGAAATGGCCCCGGCAATGGAACCGCCCGGAACGAATTTCTGCATGGCTCCGGCATCCGTGCCTCCCGCCGGCAGCATTTCCGTCTGCCATTTAATTTTGTTGGCGTCTGCCATGGCCTTCATGAACTTGACCATGCGGCGGTCTGCAATGACGGAACCGTCATACAGCTTGATGGCGGCGCCTGCGCCCAGGTGGGAAACCTGGTCGTGCGCCGGAGTTCCGGGAATGTCACAGGCGATGGTGACGTCCAGGGCAATGGAGAAATCCGGTTGGATGTCCAGCGTGCCGGCCTGCGCGCCCCTCAGGCCCACTTCCTCCTGAACGGTAAAGGCGGCCACGAAGTTGCAGGAGGGTTTCTTCCTGGAAGCCTTAATGGCGCGGAGGGCTTCAATCAGCACGTAGCATCCGGCTCGGTTGTCCAGAGATTTGACGTTCACGCAATCCCCCATTTCCACCAAATCCCGTTCACGGGTAACGGAGTCGCCTACGGAAACGTATTTTTCCACTTCCTCCTTGCTCATGCCCAGGTCAATGAAGAAGTCGGTCACTTCCGGCAGCTTGGTGCGTTCCGCCGGGGACATGACGTGGATGGGTTTCACGCCCATGACGCCGATGAGGTCTTTTTTACCGTGGACGATGACGCGCTGGGCCGTCAGCGTCTTGGCGTCAAAGCCGCCCAGAGGCAGGAATTTGATGAACCCCTTGTCGTCGATGTGACGGACCATGAACCCGATTTCATCCATGTGGGCGGCGGCCATCATGGTTTTTTCCGTGTTTTTGCCTTCCACGATGGCAATCACGCTGCCCATGTTGTCCACGCGCACGGCGTCCACCAGCGGGGCCACTTCCTGGATGATGAAATCGCGGATTTTGTCTTCAAACCCCGGAGCGCCCGGAGTCACGCAAACCTGACGAAGCAGTTCCAAATTCATAATGCCGCCAATGTAATGGTTTTCATGAAGGTTGGCTAGCCCATAATGCGGCCTCCGGAAGGAGGCGCCGCAGGAACCCGTCTGCCGTGCTTAACGGCGTTCCCGCGTAATGACGGCCTCCGGCTGTGCGGGGGCTCCATTGTCCGGTCTTTTGTAATTGACGCCGCGGGCGTCCAGGAAGGGAAGCTGGCGGTCGAGGCGTTTACGGAAATCTTTCTCATTTTTTAGCTCCTGCGGGGTCCAGGCAACTTCCGCCAGCGCCAGGGCGCGGGGGAAGACATGGTATTCCCATTTCGGCAGGTTCGGGATATATTCCGTCCAGATGTTCGCCTGGCAGCCCAGCACCTGCTTTTCCCGTTCCCGGGGCGTTCCCTGAGGAACCGGTTCCAGTCCGTAAACATGCTGCCAGGTCAGCTGATTATTGTTAATCGTCTCGTATTCGGGGGCAGCGGGTTTTCCGGGCCCCTGGTCATAGTCAAAGTACAGGTGGCTGTTGGGCGTCATCACAATATCGTTGCCCCGTGCCAGGGTTTGTGCGGCGATGTGCGGCATTTGGCTGCGCCAAACCATCATGGTAGCGGTGGGGGAAAGGCCCCCTTCCTGGATTTCATCCCAGCCAATGAGCCTTTTTCCGCGGTTATTGATCATTTTTTCCACGCGGCGGATGAAGTAGCTCTGGAGTTCGTGTTCATTGGCCAGGCCGTTGTCCTTCATGATCCGCTGGGCGGAGGGAGACTGTTTCCACTGGTTCTTGGGCGCTTCATCCCCTCCGATGTGGATGTAGGGGCTGTCCGGGAACAGGGCGCATATTTCATCAATGACGTCTTCCAGAAAACGGAAGGTTTTTTCCGTGGGGGAGAAGGTATAGGAGTGCACGCCCCAAGTTTCCTGCACCCTGGGCGCATAGCCCGGGATGTCCGTATTCCCCAGTTCCGGATAGGCGGCGATGGCTGCGGAGGCATGGCCCGGCATTTCCACTTCCGGAATGACGGTAATGCCCCGGTCTCTGGCGTACCGTACCACATCCCGGATTTCATCCGCGGTGTAATGGCCGGAGTAGGGGATGCCGTCTCCCTTATTGCGGTTGCCGATGACGGGGGATTGAGCCCGGGCGCCTCCCACGGTTGTCAGCCTGGGGTACTTGGCGATTGGGAGACGCCACCCCTGGTCGTCCGTCAGGTGCCAGTGCAGGGTGTTGAATTTATACCGTTCCATCAGGTCCAGCACTTTTTTGATGTCCCGCACGGGCATCATGTGGCGGCAGCTGTCTACCATCAGGCCCCGCCATGAAAAGCGGGGCTGGTCTTTTACGTCCATCCGGGGCAGGGCCGGAGCTCCGTTTTTGTCGGCAGCGATGCTTTGAACGAGGGATTGAAGGGCATACAGGGTTCCGTTCACGGAACCGGAGGCAATGGAGATGGAATCCGGCGTTACGGCAAGGCGGTAGCCTTCCCTGCTCAGGGAAGCGTCTTCCGTAAAGATGATGTCCGCATTGTTTTTAACCAGGGCCGTGTTGATCCCGTTGTCGCGGAAAATCCGTTCCGCCTGCCTGGAAAGAGGATTTTTTTCCGGGAGCCTGACGCCGTTTTTCAGGGAAAACCCGCTTTCTCCGGTTTGGACGCGCATGGCGGTGGGCAGGGGAATGATATGGGGCGCTTCGAGAACCGGAGCGGATGGGGCACCCCAGCAAAGGGAAAACAGGCTGAAAACCGTGGCAGGAAAAATACACTTGGAAATCATAGCGTACGTAAATACGCGGCATTTTCCGGAAAAATTCCGTTTCGGGGTTATTTTTGCAAATGCAGAGAAAACCGGCATATGAAAATAGCGGTTGTTCCGCCCGGGCGCCTGTGAGAGTATTCCCGCGCTATGAATGAAGCCGCTTCCCCCCGCATCAGGAAGACGATGGTATTTGTGCTGCTGGCGCTTTTTCTGGGCCAGTTCGGAAGCGGTGTGTATGATCTCATTTTCAGCAATTTCCTGCGTGATGCCCAGCATCTTGACGTGGAGATGCGCGGACTGATTGAATTCCCCCGGGAATTGCCCGGCATTCTGTCTTTTTTTGTGGTCAGCCTGCTTTTCATGTTTAATGAGGTCCGCATGGCCGGGGTGGCGTGCCTGCTGATGTTCGGCGGCATGTACGCGCTGGCTTTCTGCGGCGCCGGAACCAGCCTGTGGACTTTGTCTGCGTGGATTTTGACGGTGAGTCTGGGTCAGCATATCCTGATGGGCATGATTGACACCATTGTCATCCATACGGCGAGGCCGGAAAACCGCAGTCTGCGGCTCGGCCAGATGAAGGCTCTGGGAACGGCGGCCGCGCTGCTGGGCGCGCTGTGCGTGTGGATCAAGTGGAAATTCAATCAATCTTTTGCCGTGGACTTTTTCGTCACGGGGGGCGTGTGCCTGCTGGCATCCCTGTTCCTGAGCCGGGTGAAGACGCCCGTCTTCCCGCAGCGGCGCGGATGGAGGCAATGTTTCGTCTTCAAGCGCAGATATGCCGTTTATTATGGATTGGAAATTCTGCACGGCATCCGCAAGCAGCTTTATCTGACCTTCGGTTTCTGGCTGATGGTCAGCACGCTGGGCCAGTCTCCCGGATATATCGGAAAAACCCTGCTCATGGCCGGCGTCATCGGGCTGGTCACTCAACCCCTGATCGGCTGGAGCATCAAGCGCTACGGGGAACGGAAGGTGACGATTTTCGACAGCGTGGCGCTGTCCCTCCTGTGCCTGGCATACGCCTTCGCTCCGGAACTGCTGCCCCTGCATTGGGCCGTGGGAGTAGTGACCGCCTGCTTTGTCCTGGACAACCTGCTGTTTGCCCTAGGCATGGCCCGGAGCACCTACGTGGCCCGCATCTGCGAGAAGCCGGAGGACATTACGCCAAGCATTTACACCGGGCTGGCCATCAATCATGTGGCTTCTATCGCTTACGGCGTGCTGGGCGGCGTGATCTGGATGAATACGGGCGGCCCGCAAGCGGTGTTCCTGATAGGCGGTGCGGCTACCGTCGGGGCTGGGCTGGTGGCGCGGCGCATGGACAGGCCGCAGCCTTGACCGGGCGCCTAACGCACGGGTTTGTCCGCACCTTTTTTAAAGGCGTTCATAATCTTGTTGAAGATATCCGTATTTTCATAAATGCCGGTGAAGTCGCCGCTTCCCGCGCCGAAGGCATACACCGGAACAGCCACGCCGTCATGACTGCCGGAACCGAACCGGCCCGTTATTTCCCCCTGTTCCCGGCTGCCGCCCGTGAGAGCGAACGCGCCCGTATTATGGTCCGCCGTGATGACGACCAGGGTGCCGGGGTGTTTGGAGGCCCAGTCAAGCACGGCTCCCGCAGTCCGGTCAAAATCAAGGAGCTCTTCCATCATTTCTTCCAGATTGTTGCTGTGGGCCGCCTTGTCAATGTTGGACCCTTCAATCATCAGGAAAAATCCGTTGGGATTCCGGGAAAGGGTATCCAGGGCTTTCACTGCGGCCTGGCGGAAAACGTCGCCCCGTTTGGAGGGAGGGGGAAGATTACCCGGAGCGGCGACAACCAGCGTTTTTCCGGAAGGCAAGGCTCCGGCTTTTTCCCAGGAGCGGGCGACACGGTAGCCCTGCGCCTGCATTTCCTGGAAAATATCCCTGCCGTCCGGCCTCTGCGTGAAGTATTTGCCGCCGCCGCCAAAGATGAAATCGGCGCGGGAACGGGGGTAATCCCCGATGATGCCGTAAGCATCCGATCTTTTTTCATTATTGGCGCAGAAAGATGCCGGGGTGGCGTCATTCAGCTCGCAGGTAGCGATGACGCCGGTGGATTTGCCCATGTCCGCAGCCTTGTCCACCAGGGAATCCAGCTTGTTGCCCCTGGGGCATACGGCGACCCGATGGTAAAGCGTCTTGGTTCCTGTCGCCATGGCGGTGCCCGCAGCGGCGGAGTCCGTGACCAGCTTGTCCGCGCACCATGTTTTGGAAATGCCCGTAACAGGACAGTTTTCAATAAACAGGCGGCCTCTGTTGGCCGCCCATGCCGCAGAAAGGTGATGAATGCCCATTCCGTCCCCAATCATCAGAATCACGTTGGTGACGGGAAGGCTGCGGTCAGGTTCCGGGATTTCCGTCACCGGATAGGGGCGTTCCAGAATGAAGCGCTGGTTTTCCGCCGCCGGAAGCAGGGACGGGGCAAGAAAGAGGGCAAAGGCTAAAAGGCGCAGCGGAGAAGTCATGCAATCACTTTCCCGTTTGCGGCGGAACAAGTAAAGAGGAAAAAACATGCCGGTCCCGCATGGAACCGGCATGAACCGTTCAAAAGAACTTATTTGGCGTCCGCCTGTTTTTGCAGGATGTCCCGGATCTGTTCCAGAAGGACGACGTCATCCGGCTTGGGAGCAGGGGCGGCCGGAGCTTCTTCGCTCTTGCGCCTCAGGGCTCCGATCAGCTTGATGGCTACAAAGACGGAGAAGGCGATGATGAGGAAGTCAATGGTCGCCTGGAGCAATTCACCGTATTTTAATTCCACATCGCCCAGTTTCAGCACCAGGTATGCCAGGTTGACCCCGGAAGTAAGGTAACCGATGATGGGGGTGATAATGCTGGAGACGAAGACGGAGACGATTTTATTGAATGCGCCGCCGATGACGACGGCCACCGCCAGGTCAATAACGTTCCCTTTAAGGGCGAATGCCTTGAATTCTTCCAGAAAGCCTTTGAGGTTGAAAAAATGAGCCATAGTGGATTATTGCTGGTTGCGGTGGTTATTCTGCCGTTAAAATGATAAAAGAAAAGAAAAATGAATGAGCGGCGGACAAAGATGTGACTGTCTTCCGGGGTAAAATGCGGCAATCATGACGTGGTTCCCAAAAAAATCATTTACAGACGGGGCCAGAAGAGCAAACTACGCCCATATTACCTTAACTTATGAACACAGAAGAAAAGCTCAACCAGTACGTACTCCATTCCTATGGCCGTTATCCCATGGCTGCCGTCCGCGGAGAAGGCTCCCGACTGTGGGACAGCACGGGGAAGTGCTATCTGGACTTCTGTGCCGGCATTGCGACCTGCGTGCTCGGGCACTGCCATCCTGCGGTGACGCAGGCCCTGCAAAAGCAGGCCGCCACCCTGGTGCACTGCTCCAACCTGTACCAGATCCCCCAGCAGGCGGATCTGGCGGAATTCATCGTGACCAAATGCGTGGAGCGCCCGGGAAAAGTCTTTTTCGCCAACAGCGGTGCGGAGTCCAATGACGGTTTAATCAAAGTAGCGCGCCGTTACGGGCACCGCAAGCCCCAGCCGGACGGCAAGCCCCGTTATGAGGTGCTTACGTTCAACAAATCCTTCCACGGGAGGACGCTGGGCAGCATGTCCGCCACGGGGCAGGATAAAATCAAAATCGGCTTTGACCCCATGCTGCCGGGATTCCGCCATTTGCCTTTCAACGATCTGGAAACGGCCCGCGAAGCCATCAGGCCGGAAACGGTGGCCTTCATGCTGGAAACCGTCCAGGGAGAAGGAGGGGTCAACTGCGTGACTCCGGAATTTCTGCGGGGCCTGGCGCAGTTATGCAGAGAGCACGATCTTCTTCTGCTGATGGATGAAGTGCAGTGCGGCTTTGGCCGCTGCGGCGACATCATGGGATGGCGCGCCGTAGCTCCGGATGTGGAACCGGACGGCATTTCCTGGGCCAAGGCTCTGGGCGGCGGTTTCCCCATCGGCGGCTTCTGGATTTCCGACCGTGCCATTGACGGCCAGGGTACGGAGCTTTCCTCCATCATGGATCCCGGCTCCCATGGCTCCACGTATGGAGGCAACCCGCTCGGCACTGCGGTAGGCCTGGCCGTGCTGCGGGAAGTTGTTTCCCAGGGGCTCCCGGAGCGGGCGCGGCGCCTGGGCGCGGAAATTCGCAGGGAAATAGAATCCTGGAACCTGCCTGTTGTTCAGGGCGTGCGTGGCCTGGGCCTGTTGCTGGGCATTGGCCTGAATCCGGAAATGGTAGCCGCGCCGGAGGGCAAGACGATCGCCTCCGTAGTGGTGGAGGCCCTGCGGCAGGAAGGGTTGCTTTCCGTTCCCGCCGGGCCGGAAACCGTCCGTCTGCTGCCGCCGCTGAATGTCAGTGAAGAGGAAATCCAGCAGGCTCTGGCCATCATCAGGCGCGTGCTTAAAACGTACGCCAAATAGAATACAGCCCTTATTTGCTTTATTGTTATGAAGGAAGAAGCCATTAAAGCCCCCGGCAGCACGATAAAGCAATATTCCATCATGCTCCAGAACCGGGTGGGGGCCCTGACCGCCCTCCTCGGCCTGCTGGACATGCACGGCATTTTCTGTTTGGGATTCAGCATGCAGGACTGCCATGAGGCGACTATTGCGCGCCTGATTGTCAGCGATCCGGAAAGGACGTCGGAAATTTTTCTGGAGAAAGGTATTTGCTATACGGAGTCCGGGGTGCTGGTGGCGGTGCTCCGCCATGGCCCTGCAGACCTCAAAAAATGCCTGGATGCGCTGTATGCCGCGGAAATGAACGTCAACTTTCTCTATCCCCTGCTGCCTTGCGTGGGGCGGGGGTCTCTGGTGGCTCTTCACGTGGAGGATCTCAACTTCGGGCGCACCGTGCTGAATTCCAGCGGCATCAAAGTCCTGTTCCAGCAGGACCTCAGCCGGTAGGAACAGCCGTTTTCCCTTTCTTCCCCGCTGCCCTGTTCAGGAGCGTTTTCTCCAAGCGCCTCAAGGGGTTGCCCGGTTTTTTTCGCCTTGACGGGAGGGGAAAACATGGTATGGTACGGGCCGCATGGCAAAAGTACCTGTAATCAATCTTCGCAAGGGACACGCGGTCAATTACAACAATGACGTTTGCGTTGTAGTCAGCATGGAGCACAAGTGCCCCCCCCGCATGGCTTCCTATGTGCAAATGAGCATCCGCAGCATTTCCACTAAAAAGGTGTATAACCTTCGCCTGACTTCCAATGAATCCCTGGAAGGCGTCAACCTCGCCCGTGAGGAATATGAGTTCAGCTACATTGACGGCATGGGTTATCACTTCATGAATCCGGATACATACGAAGACATCACCGTGTCTCCGGAAATCGTGGAACCCGTCAAGGATTATCTGATGGAAGGCAATATCTACATCCTGCTTTTCACGGATGAAACGGTCGTTTCCGTAGAACTCCCCGCCGCCATCACCATGGAAGTGGCGGAAGCTCCTGAAGGCGTCAAGGGCGACAGCGCGAACAATGTTTACAAATCCGCCACGATGACTACCGGACTGGTGGTGCAGGTGCCCCTTTTCATCAAGCCCGGTGAAAAGATTTCCGTAAAGACGGAAGACGGTTCCTATCTGGGCCGCGTAAACTGAGTTGCCCCTCTTTCTGTTCTTTGAAGAGCCCCGTCCGGTTTGTCCGGATGGGGCTTTTTTCATGCCGCAATCCCTGCCCTTTTTCCTGTTTCCGGAAGAGGGCGGTTACTTTTCCGCGCGGTATGGAATGGTTCCTTTATGGGGGGAATCCTTTTTCTGGTAAATGCGAACGTAGTCTATTTCGTATTTCTGGGGCAGCGGCAGTTTGTCCAGATCTCCGCCGGTGGCGCCCAGAGCCAGGTTCAGGATGATGAAGTGAGGCTGCCGGAAGGGATTGGCGACTTCCTTGTAAGAGGCGTTGACGGTATTATCCAGGGGAGTCCGGTTCAGCAGAATATCGTCCGCATACAGGCGCACTTCCTTTTCATCCCAGTCCATACGGAAGACATGGAAGCTGTCCGCCCAGTCCGCGTGTTTTTCCTGGAGCCATTTGAGCGGCGTGTAAGTGGTGCTCCATTTGCCAACGTGTTTTTTGGGGGAACCCCAGCAGAGATTGGCCAGATAGGTGGACTGGTAGTACTCCATGATGTCTATTTCCCCGCACATGGGCCACTTTTCCTTGACGCCCAAGGTCCAGAAAGCAGGCCACATGCCTTCCCGCGGGCTGAATCTGGCCCGGATTTCAAATCGCCCGTACAGCCAGGAAAATTTGCTGCGCGTCGTCAGGGAGGCAGAGGTGTATTCCGCCTCTTTCCGTGTCGTCTGCCAGTTTTTTCCCTCCGGATCGTAATGGGGGTTGGCATGTTTTTCCTTCCTGCCTTCAATAATCAGCATGCCGTCTTTGCAATAGGCGTTTTCCGGCTGGTACCATTGCGCTTCCTTATTGCGGACGAAACCGTGTTCGTAATTCCATTTGGCAGGGTCCGGACGGCCGTCTTTGTCGAATTCGTCGTGCCAGACGAGTTCATAATCGGAATAATCCGCTTTTTCCACGACTCTCTCCGTTTTTTTGACGCCGTCACCATGGAGGGTGTAAAGCTGGGCGTGGAGGGGGGGTGGACAACAAGGCCGCGCTGGCCAGGATGTTGAATAGAGGAGGAATGTTCATGGAGGAAAGTAAAGGTGTTTGTTACTGGTACGGGGCCGCGGGCGTTTTTTTGTCATTTTTTATCAGAGGGGGCTGAAGCCGCGAAAGCGGCTTGAGGAACGGAATAAATGTGTTAGGTTCGGCTAATAGTATGGGGTCTTGTCTGGACCCGGAACATCAAACATTCCGTTTTAATGACAATGGAAGAAAAGAACTATCTTGTTTCCGGTATGCATTGCGCCGGGTGTGCCGCCAAGGTGGAGCGCGCCGTGGAAGGATTGGAGGGGGTGGAGCGCGTAGAGCTGAATTTGCTGACGGGGAAGATGACCGTCTTGTTTGAAAAACCTGATTCCCCCGCCATGGAGCGGATAGCTCTGGTGGTGGAGAAAGCCGGCTTCCGCCTGGCGGACTGGAAGGAGGAGCCGCTTGCCGGAACGGAGAGGGAGGAAAGACTGGAACAGGAGGAAACGGGCGGTTCCCGCCTCGTTTGGTCCATTCTGCTGCTGGTTCCTTTGATGTATTTGTCCATGGGTCCCATGTGGCACTGGCCCGTTCCGGAAGGGAGTTGGGGCCTCTGGATGAATTGGTGGACACAAGGCATTCTGGCGGGCGCCGTCCTGTGGCTGAACCGGCATTATTTGATAAACGGCGTGCGGCAGCTTGTTGCGCTGTCTCCCAATATGGATTCCCTGATCGCCATCGGTTCCGGCTCCGCTTTTCTGTATGGGCTGTATTTGCTGGTTGCGGGGATGTGGCAGGGTTTCAGTGTGGAGGGAATGGAGCTGTATTTTGAATCTGCGGCCATGATCGTCACCCTGATTTCCCTGGGGAAATACCTTGAACGCCGCTCTTATCGGAAAACGAATGCCGCCGTAAAAGGGCTGGTGAAGCTGGTTCCCCAGGAGGCGCTGGTATGGCATGACGGCGCGGAGCGCGCCGTTCCGCTGGATGAAATTCGTTCCGGGGATCTGGTGGTGGTGAAAACCGGGCAGCGGATTCCGGTGGACGGCATGATTGAAGAGGGGCAGGCGGCTCTGGATGAATCGGACCTGACGGGGGAAAGCATGCCGGTGGACAGGGCGGCGGGGGACCGGGTGATCAGCGGAACGTTCAACCGGGCCGGGTATCTCAAAATCCGCGCGGAACGCGTGGGCGGGGATTCCACGCTGGCCCGCATGATCCGCCTGGTGGAACAGGCCAGCCAGTCCAAGGCGCCCATTGCGCGGCTGGCGGACCGGGTATGCTATTTCTTTGTCCCTGCGGTCATTGCCGTTGCCCTGGTATCGCTGGTTGGGTGGATGGCTGCCGGGGAGGGGTTTTCCTTCGCCCTCGCCAGGGCAATTGCGGTGCTGGTGATTTCCTGCCCCTGTGTCCTGGGGCTCGCTACGCCTATCGCCATTATGGTGGGGACGGGCAGGGGCGCGCGGCTGGGCATCCTGTGCAAGTCCGCCGGAGCTCTGGAAGCCCTGAGCCGCGTGGATACCGTCGTTTTTGACAAGACGGGCACCCTGACGGAAGGGGAGCCGCGGGTAGTGGCCGTGCTGCCGGAGGAAGGCATGGATGCGGACGCGCTGGTGGAAATGGCGGCGGCTTTGGAACAGGGTTCGGAACATCCTGTGGGAAAGGCTGTTTATGAACACGCCAGGCTTCTGAATTTGCCTGTCCGCGCCGTGGCGGATTTATCCGTGGTTCCTGGCCGCGGCATTGCCGGAACGGTGGATGGGGTGCCTTATGCGGTGGGCAATTCCGGATTCATGCAGGATAAGGGAATTTCCTGGAAGGAGGATGAAAGCCGCCTGCGGGAGTTCATGCGGCAGGGCGCGTCCCCGCTGTATGTGGGCAGGGGCGGATGCCCTGCCGGCGTCATCATGGTGGCGGATTCCCTGAAACCGGACAGCCGTGCGGCGGTGGACAGTTTGAAGCGGATGAACCTGCGCGTCGTCATGCTGACGGGGGACAACGCCTCCACGGCGCGGCACATGGCCGGAGAACTCCACATTGACGAGGTGGTCTCCGACGTGCTTCCGGATGAAAAGGCCTCCCATGTGATGAAGATGGAGGAACGCGGGGACAAGGTGGCGATGGTAGGGGACGGCGTGAACGACGCCCCGGCTCTGGCCTGCGCCCGGGTGGGCATTTCCATGAAGTCCGGAACGGAGCTGGCGATGGAATCCTCCGACATCGTGCTGATGAAAAGCAACCTCGCAGGCGTGGCGGAAGCTGTCCAGCTGGGCCGCACCACGCTGCTCATCATCAGGCAGAATCTTTTCTGGGCTTTCTTTTACAACATCATCGGCATTCCGTTGGCCGCCGGGTGTTTATATCCCGCCTTCGGCCTTACGCTGAATCCCATGATTGCCGCCGGGGCGATGAGTTTGAGTTCCCTGTGCGTCGTATTCAATTCCCTGAGGCTGCGGGGGTTCACCCCACGCCTGGGGAGCCTGGGGAAATAGGGCGGCCTCTCCCCCACCGGCATTTCCCGTTCAGGAGGGCTGCAGCAGGGCCTGGGCCAGCGTGCGTGCGTGGTCTCCGCCGCCGCCCAGCATGCGGACCAGTTCATCCACCCGTTCTTCATGGCTCACCTCCCGCAGGCAGGAGATGGTGCGGTTGCCCGCGGATGCTTTCTGAACCAGGTAATGATGGGAGGCCAGGGCTGCCACCTGCGGGAAGTGCGTGATGGAGATCACCTGGTGCCTGTTTCCGAGCTGCTGCATCTTGAATCCCACAGCCCGCGCCACTTCTCCGCCCACGTTGGCGTCTATTTCGTCAAATACCAGCAGGGGGGTGGCATCCTTGTGGGCCAGGGCGCTTTTAATCGCCAGCATGATGCGCGCCAGTTCCCCGCTGGAGGCAATCAGACGGAGAGGCTTGGAGGGTTCTCCGGGATTGGGGCCAAACAGGAATTCCACCGTTTCCATTCCCTGTGAGCCCGGTTCCTGAAGGGGGGAGAGGCTCACTTCAAAGACGGCCTGGCGGAATCCCAGCTCCCGGGAGTGCCTGACGATGGAAGCCGCCAGCCTGGGCGCGGAGTCCTGGCGCGCTCTGGTCAGAGCCTGCCCGGCGGCGTCCATCTGCTTGCGCAGGACGGCGATGGAGGCCCTCAGCTCTTCCAGGCGTTCCGTGCGGTGTTCAATGCGGTCCAGGCGGCTGGCCGCCTCCTCCCTCCGGGAGCAGACGTCCTCAAAGGAGGGGCCGTATTTCATTTTCAGAGATTCCAGCAGGTTGATGCGTTCCTCCAGCTGGAAAAGTTCCCGGGGGTCGCAGTCCAGTTCGGCGGAATAATCCGCCAGGCGTCCCTCAATTTCCTTGAGTTCCAAATTCACTCCCGCCAATGGAGCCAGCCACGCGGCGGTGGAGGCGTCCATGCGTTCCAGCTCATGGGCCGCCCGTGTCAATTCCCTCAATTGGGTCCCCAGGCCGGGCACATCCGTTTCCTCCAGCATGGAAAGCATTTTGGAGACCTGTTCCCGGAGCCGGGTGCCGTTGCGGGCGCGTTGCCAGCGTTCTTCCAGCGTGAGCACTTCTTCCGGAGTGAAGGCGGCGGAATCTATTTCATCCACCTGGTGGCGCAGCAGTTCTATTTCCCGTGCGGTGGCCGCTTCCGCATGTTCCAGGTCATCATAGGCCCGGCGCGCATCCTGCCATTGCCTCCAGGCGTCCGAATAGGCGTGCACCAGGGGAGAGTGCTCCCCGAAGGCGTCCAGCAGGGAAAGCTGCCTTTCCTGGGAGACCAGGGAGCGGTAGTCGCTGGGGCCGTGCATGTCCACCAGGCAGGCTCCCGCTTCCCTCAGCAGATTCAGGGTGCACGGGCTGTCGTTCAGGAACTGGCGGTTGGCCGTGGAAGAGATGAGGCGCTTGATAATCAGGTTGCCGTCTTCGCAGGGCGGGACGCCATGCTCGTTCAGAATGGCGTGCACGGGGGAGGATTCCGGCAGATGGAACACAGCTTCCACGCTGCATTGCTGTTCCCCGGAGCGGATGAGCGTCTTGTCCGCCCGTTCTCCCAGCGCCAGGCGTATGGCTCCAATAATGACGGATTTCCCCGCCCCGGTTTCCCCCGTGATGCAGATGAATCCGGAACTGGGTTCCCAGAGCAGCTGGTCCACAAGGGCCAGGTTTTTAATTTTCAGCAATGTAAGCATTCGGGCTTTGGATTTTGAATGCATTATGGCATCATTTGCCTTAAACGCAATCATGACCTCTGTGATGAACATTCTCTTTTTGGGCACAGGAACGTCCACCGGAGTGCCGCAGATAGGCTGCTCCTGCGCGGTCTGCACGTCCCCGGACCCCAGAAACAGGCGGTTGCGTTCTTCAATTTATGTGGAGGCCGCTGGCACCCGCCTCCTGCTGGATTCTTCCCCGGATTTGCGGCAGCAGGCCCTGCGGGAAAATATCACGGATGTGGATGCCGTTCTTTATACGCATGCCCATGTGGACCACGTGGGAGGTTTTGACGATTTGCGCGCCTTCTGCTGGCGCCGGTCCGGCGGCCTGCCCATGTATGCTTCTCCCATGACGGTGGACGCCCTGCGGACCATGTACGGCTGGGCGTTCGTTCCTAAACCGGGGCGGAGCGGGTACGTCAGGCCGGAGCCTCACGAGGTGACGGCTCCGTTCCGTGTGGGGAACGTGCTGGCGACGCCCCTTCCGGTGCTCCATGCCGGGGTGGAGACATATGCCTATCTCTTGGAAGCGGAAGGCCGGAGCCTGGTTTACATGCCGGATGTGAAAAGCATCCCGGCCCCGTCCTTGGAGAGGATGAAAGGAGTGGATTTGCTGATTATTGACGGACTGCGTTATCATCTGCACCCCACGCACATGTGCCTGGAGGAAACGTTGGCCGCCATTGCCGCCGTCCGGCCCCGCCGCGCCGTGCTGACCCACCTGTCCCATGATATGGATTACGGGATTCTTTCCGGCAAGCTGCCGGAAAACGTCATGCCCGCGTATGACGGGCTGAGACTGTCCCTGCCGTAATGCTCACGCTGCATGTTCTCAGGCCATGACTATTCCAGACAATTCTGACCGTCCCGGCGCGCGGATACCGTGCGAAACCAGAAACGTATTCGGCTTTTCCGTAGCCGTCAGTTCCGTGGAAGAGATGTCCGCTGCGCTGGCGGAACGCGCGCTGGAGGCGGAAGCTCCGTTTCTGGTGGCCGCGGCGGATGCCCATGTGGTAACCCTCGGCGTGCATGACCGGGATTACGGGAACGTGCTGGAACGGATGGACGTGATTTGCCCGGACGGTATGCCGGTAGTGTGGAGACTGAACCGGGGGCTTTCTTCCGGGGAAAGGGAAGCGTGCCGCGTGAGCGGGCCAGATTTGATGGAAGCGCTGGTGCGTTCGAATGTGCAATATCCGGGCTTGCGCCATTTTTTGCTGGGCGGGGATGAGAAGCTGCTGGAAGCCCTGTCTGGGGCATTAAAGGAAAAATACCCCGGTTTTCAACTGGCCGGGGCGTATTCCCCTCCGTTCCGCCCTTGGACGGAGGAAGATCTGGAAAACATGCGGGAGGCGGTTGCTTCAAGCGGGGCCAATGTGGTATGGGTGGGGCTGGGCTGCCCGAAACAGGAGCGGTGGATGGCGGAGCAGAGAGAATTGCTGCCCCCCGCGGTTTATGTGGGCGTAGGGGCGGCGTTCGCTTTCCATGCCGGTACGGTGAAACGGGCTCCGCGATGGATGCAGAAGAACGGTCTGGAATGGTTGTACCGCATTTACCGGGAGCCGGGAAGACTGCTCAGGCGGTACGTGAAGCACAACAGCCTGTTCGTGTGGTACGTGCTGACGGGCAGATAGGGCCGTTTTTCCGGTGTGCGTCCCGGAGTAGAGCCGCGGGTTATTTTATCCTTGTGCCGTTTTCGTGCGGCCCTATCATGATTCCGTTTGAACCTGAACGGAAATGGTGGGCGCTCTTCCCTCCTTCGTCCTTAACCTTGTTTTTCTTATGTTCTTTCGCCGTATTCCCCGGAAAAGCTGGTATGAAAAAACTGTGGAACGCGTTTTCAGGGACAGGAAGCTGTGCGTGGAAAAGCTGCTCTCCTTCGGTTTCGTTCGTGTGGAAAGCGGTTTTCTGCGCAGGGCGGCATTGCTGGACGGCCAGCTCTGCATGGAATTGGAAATACACGCGGATGGTTCTGTTCATGCAACGGTGCATGATGCGGACGGGAAGAATATCCGGCATGCTGACCCGGGAACGGAAGACAGGTTGCGGACAAGAATGCTCCGCAGGGAATATGAGGAAGAACTGTGGCATGTGGCGGAATGCTGCTTTGAACCTGATTTTTTCAAGGCGGCTCCCGCCCGGAGCCTCATCGCGCACATCCGTAAAGCTTACGGGGAGGAACTGGAATTCCTGTGGAGGAAGTTTCCGGGGAACGCAGCGGTGCGGCGGAAGGATACGGAAAAATGGTACGCCGCTTTTCTGGCTGTGCCGCGCTTGAAGCTGGGGGGCAGTTCCAAGGAACGGGTGGAGGTTTTGAACCTGCGGGTTTGTCCCGGTGAGTCCGGGATTCTTGCGGATAATCGCAGCCGTTTTCCGGCCTACCATATGAATAAGAAAAACTGGGTGAGCTTCTGTCTGGATGGAACCGTTCCCTTTGAGGAACTGGCTGCGCGCCTGGAAACCAGCCGGAGGCTTGCCGGAAAGTGAGCTCCTCCGGCGCGGGATGTCGGGAGAAACCGTCTTCCCGCCCCCGGATGGACGGCCGGAAAGGGGGTCTTGACCCGGAAAGAGGCGGAGCCTACAGTAAGGGCATGAATATAGAAGAAAAAGCTCTGTCCACCTTCCGCACGGCGCCCTGGCGCCACAACTGCGCCCAGGCCGTCTGCGCGGCCCTGGGCAGGGAGGATTTGCTGGAAACCGTTTCCTCCTGCGGTACCGGAAAGGCTCCAGACGGACTGTGCGGCGCCCTTTACGGGGCGCTGCTGTGTACGCCCGTGCAGTCCAGGGAGGAGCTGAGGCGGCGGTTTGTGGAAAAGCTGGGCTATTCCCATTGCAGGGAATTGAAAAAAGAGGGGTCCGTGCCATGCCGGGATTGCGTTGCCTCTGCGGCGGTTCTGGCTTTTAACCTGAGGGAGTGAACGCAGAATGACACTGCCGGATTCATGGTTTTTCATGAAAAAAGAGTCTATTGGAATGAAACCAGATAGAATAACATCATGAAAAAATTGATCTATATGATAGCGGCAGCGGCCGTTGCGATTCCGGTGGTGGCCCTGGCCCAGGGAGCCTGCGGCAGCGGCTCCTGCTCCAAGGGAGACAAGGACATGGCTGAAGCCAAAGAGCACATGAAAGAGGGCGCCAAGGCTGCCAAGGACGCCGCCTCCGAAAAAATGAAGGAAGGCAGGCAGGCTGCCAGGGACGCCTATGAAAAGGGCAAGGAAACCGCCAAGGATGCTTATCAGGACAGCAGGGACGCCGTTGACCATGCGGCGGACAGGGCTGCCGATAAGGCCGAAGCCGTCGGTGACGCTGTGAAAAACGGTTAACTCAAACGATGAACAATAAAAATATTTGCTTATTATGTGCGAATCCAAGGATCATATGAATAAGGGCTGCGGATGTGCGAACGATGCCGCTTCCGGCAACATGGAGGAAGGCAAGCACAAGATGAAAGACGCCTGCGAAAGAGGCAAGGAAGCCGTCAAGGACATGGCTGAAAGCGTGAGCGACAAGGCCAAATCCATGATGGACAAGGATAAGAATTCTTAGTCCCGGCGGCGGTTGAAGCAAGCCGTTTCCCATTCTTCCTCCCGTGCGCGGGATGACCTCCCCTTGTCCGGATTTCCGGACGAGGGGATTTTTATGCGGGCCGGTTTTCCGGGGAAGGGGTGTCCTGTTCCACGGGCTGGAGGGCATGCAGGCTGATTTTATGCCTTTTGCATAATTCCTCCACCCGGTCGCGTTCCAGCAAGATGGTTTTGCCCGCTTCCAGGGCGATTTGCCTGACGCCGCATTCCGCGCACGTTTCAATGGTGACGGGGCCGACTGTCGGGATATCAAAGCGCATGTCATGCCCCAGGCGGGCCACTTTGGCCAGCGTGGCCGGTTTGCCGTTGCCCAGTTCCCCTCCGCGGCGTATGCAGTTGTTGGTGCCTTCAATCGCTTCCACGGCGATGACGGTGCCGCCGTGCACGATGACGGACTGCCCGATGTGGAGACGGCTGATTTCCTTGGCCGTCTGCATGCCGAAGCGGGCATCCTCCCATTGTTCAGGCGTGGGAGGCGGTCCGGCGATATGCCCCGGCTGCGGCATGTGCTCCTCCATGTAGGTGGAGGCCGGGAGGATGGTGAAGCCTTCCTTTTCCGCTTCCGTGATGACGGCCCCAAGCAGGGAGTCCGCATTTTTTTCCGGCATGCGCATCAATACGGAAAGGGCGCGGAGGTCCGGACGGAGGGAAAGAATGTTCTTCGGATTGATGCCGCCGGCCATGATGACGTTCCTTACGCCGTGCTTTTTCAGGAAGGTGAACGGCTTGCTTATCTGGCCCACGCTGAATTCCTGGTAAGCGTCGCACAGGGGGATGACGGCGGGGTTGGTTTCCCCCTTGAACCCTACGGCCACGATACGCAATTCCGGCGTCCGGCGGCGTGCGCCCCGGACAATATATTCCGGATAAACGCCGTCTCCGGCTACCAGGCCTAATACGGGCGGGTCTGTTGTCATGCGGCGTGAAGCTGGGGAACGGGGCTGGTTACAGGTATTCCGGGCGCTGGAGCAATTCCGCCACGCGCTTGAGCAGGCGGCCGATGTCCGCTCCGTCCACCACGCGGTGGTCTCCCGTAGCCACGATGTTGGCCTTGGAGATGGGAATAAACGCCTCCACTTCGTCACTCCAGACCGGGGTTTTGGTGACGGCCCCCACCCCCAGGATAATGGATTCGCTGGGCATGGGCATGGGCGCGGCAAAGGTGAGGCCGAAGCCGCCGAAGTTGGTGACCGTGGCGATGCCGCCCGTGCTGTCTTCCGGAGCCAGCCTGCGGCGGCGCGCCTGGGCAATCAGCCTGTTATAGTCTTCCAGCAGTTCTTCCATCGTCCGTTCGTTCACGCGGCGCAGCACGGGAACCATGACGCCGTCCGCCACCTGGGCGGCGATGCCGATGTCAATTGTTTTGGGGGAAAGAATGTTTTCCCCCACCAGGTAGCCGGCGCATTCCGGGCTTTCCGCCAGGGCCAGGGCCAGGGCGCGGGCAAAGTACAGGGTGATGCCGGGCCGCAGCGGGGAATTTTGCCTGTGCTTGATGAGGGGGTCCATGAATACGGGACGCCCGGCGGAGGCCAGCGGACGCGTCCAGCTGCGGCGCATGGCGTCCGCCACGGCCAGCCGCATGGATGAGGCCTTGCGGTGCGGCCATTGGCTGACATATTCCAGGAATTCTTCCAGGTCGTCAATGGTGACGCGTCCGCCCGCCCCGGAACCGGAGATGAAAGCGATGTCGGAGGCGCTCATGCCCAATTCATCCATGCGCGCCTTCATCCGGGGGGACATGTAGTGCGCGCCCTTCATGCCGGCGGGTACGGGGAGGCCGCGTACGCTGGGCTGGACTTTCAGGTCCGTTCCGTTTTCCTGATAGGATTCCCCCGTCACCCCGAAGTGGACGCCTGCGGGTTTTTCCTCCCGGGGAGGGGCGGAGGGCGCGGCCTGGGGAACGGATTCCGGACTGGCTGGAAGGGACGGCTGGGTGGAATCTCCGGCCGGAGTCGCTCCGGAACGCTCAATTTCCTCTTCCGTGGCCTCAATCATGGCCATGCAGGCGCCGACCACGACGGATTCCCCTTCCTTGATGAACACATCGCTCAGGATGCCGCCGCACATGGTGGTGACCCCCATGGTGGCCTTGTTGGTTTCTACCTCAAAGATTTCCTGGTCGGCTTCTACGGTATCGCCCTGGGCCGCCAGCAGGCGCAGCACAGTGGCTTCCGCAATGGAATCCCCGAGCTGGGGCATCAGAATGGGTACTTTAGGCATGATGGAAACTGGGTTGAATCAAATGGATAGAAGATGGCGGATGGAGGCGGCAATGGATTCCAGCGTGGGGCGGTGCGCCTTCCAGAGGTTGGGGTGCTGGGGGATGGGGGTATCCCGTGCGTTGAGCCTCTGGGGCGGGGCATCCAGCAGGTGGAAGCCTTCCGCGACAATGCGTGAAACAACTTCCGCCGTGACGCCTCCCCACGGAAAATCTTCCCCGACGACCAGGACGCGGCCGGTGCGCGCTACGGAGGCGATAACGGTATCCATGTCCAGCGGGCGCACCGTCCGAAGATCCACGACCTCCACTTCATAGCCGCTTTCCTTCTCAAGCAGGTCTGCCGCACGCACGGCTTCCGGCACCATGGCGCTGTACGCCACCACGGTGGCATGCTTCCCCGTGCGGGCGATCCGGGCCGTGCCGAACGGGATGACCGGGGTTTCCCGGTAGTTGTCCTCCGCCTTCAGCCAGCGGTACAGGAACTTGTGCTCCAGAAAAATGACGGGGTCCGGAATTTCCACGGCCTGGCGCAGCATCCAGTAGGCATCCGCTACCGTGGCCGGAGTCATGACGTGCAGGCCCGGATAATGGGCGAACAAGGCTTCCAGGCTCTGGCTGTGGAAAGGGCCGGTGCCGGGGGTTCCCCCGCAGGGCAGGCGCACCGTGATGTTGGCGGGAATGCCCGTGCGGTAGTAATGGGTGGCCGCCATGTTGACAATCTGGTTGAAAGCGATCGTGCTGAAGTCGGCAAACTGGACTTCCATAATGGGCTTCTTGCCCATGACGGCGGCCCCGGTCACCATGCCGGCCATGGCGTCCTCACTGATGGGGGCGTCAATCACCCGGTCCGGGAATAGCTCCTTGAGGCCCTTGGTCGCTTTGAAAGCGCCGCCGAAAACGCCTATGTCCTGCCCGTACAGAAAGACGTCCCTGTCTTCCGTAAGCAGGTCTTTCTGGGCGTCGTGGATGGCATCAATGTATGTTACGCTCATGGGAATATTCCGTTTGCTGGCTTAATAAGGTCTCCATACCGTGGCGTTCCAGTCTTCCCGGAAGGGGTCCGGTTCCGGTTCCCGCTGCGCGGTGGCTACGGCCAGCTGGACTTCATCGGCATACTGTTTTTTCAAAGCCGCCGTTTCTTCCGGCGTGAGCCAGCCGGCTGCCAGCAGCTGCCGTTCCGCGACTGCTACGGGGTCTTTTTTTTCATATTCCTCTTTCAGTTCCCTGGGGATGTAGGAGGCGTCGTCATGTTCCCCGTGCCCGCACATGCGGAGGGTCTTGGCAAGCACCCACTGGGGGCCCCGGCCTTCCCTCGCGTTATTGACGGCGGTCCGGAAGGTTTCCAGCGTGGCCATGAAGTCCGTGCCGTCCGTTTCATGCACGGTGAATCCGTAGCCGCGGCCCCTGTCCGCCAGGGAGGCTTCTCCGAATTCCCTGATATTGGGGGTGGAGTAGGCAAATTGATTATTGGTTACCACGAGCACCAGAGGCAGCCGCTCCACGTTCGCCATATTGGCGGCTTCGTGAAAAGCTCCCGTGGACGTGGTGCCGTCGCCGCAGAAAGCTACTCCCACGGGGCCGGGCAGTTTGCCGTCCAGGCGCTTGGCGAAAAGGCAGCCGATGACGAAAGCCACCGTGCTGCCCAGATGGCTGATGGGAGCCATATAGCCTTCCGCTGGCAGGCCCCGGTGGACGTTGCCGTCCCGCCCTTTCATATATCCCAGGGCGGAACCCAGATAGGCGCGTGCCGCTTCAATAATCGGTTCCCCCCAGGTGACGCGTGCCGCCTGTTCCCGGATGAACGGGGCGATTACATCGTAGCCGGCAGTCAGAAAGACGCCTCCGCATGCGGCAATCGCTTCATGTCCGCGGCCCAGGTAAACGCCCCCCGTAATTTTGCCCGCTTTGTAAAGGCTGGAAATTTTGGTGTCAAAAGCCCGCGCCAGCAACATGGCCTTGAAAGCCCTGACGGCATTTTCCTTTAAGTCCGGTTGTGTAGTGTCGCAATGTGCCACCCCATTATTTTATATGCTGCATAAGGAAATGCAATGCCATTTCATGAAACTGCCTGAGACTTTGTGTCCGCAGGCGCGGGGCCGCTCCGCAGGGCGGCGGAGGTTCGCGGGGGGCGGTTCCCGGCTGGCGGGAGCGCTTTTGCATCTTCCGCTCCCGCCAGCGGATGCGCGGAAATTTCCGGATTCATTTCCCACCCGGCGGCAGGCTGCATCTCAGTTCGAATTTGGGATTTGCCACATCGTAATCTCCGGGAAACAATTCCGTCTCCATAATGATTTTATCATATTCCTGCGCAAAAAGGTCCGGAAAAACGCCGGGCGCCTCCGCAATGCCGCTTTCCTGCCTGATGGCGCAGAGAAAGGAGGCGGCGGGCAGGCGCATGATTTCCTTCATCCGCCGGGCGTCTCTGCCGGCCGCTTCCACCTCCACATACAGGAACTGCTCCGTCCCTGCTTTCCGGTGGAAGGAAAGCAGGCTGGCTTCCGCGCCCAGCCGCAGCTGGCAGCGGTTAATATCGTCAAAGATGCGGGTGATAAGAATGTTAAATTCCGGAGTATACTGTTTTCCCGCATAGGGCGCCACCCAGCAGTATTTTTCCGGCAATGCGTGGATGGCCTGTTCCCCATGAAGCAGAAGATCTTCTTCCCGGCCCATCTGTTTCCGGAATTTTTCCAGCAGGCGCAGCTTTTCCTGAATATCCCTGATTTTCCGGTGTGCCAGCATGGTGCCGTGGGAGAAAAGTTTCTTATAATGGATCCTTCGCTGGTCCCTGGTCAGGAAGCCGGTAAATTCCTTCAGGGGAATATCCAGGAAAATGCAGGCGCGGATGGTATCCACCACGGGAATCTGGGAAAGAGTGTAGTAACGATAGCCGGTGTCCGGGTCCGTATAGGCCGGGAGCAAAATGCCCAGTTGTCCATAATACCGGAGGGATTTGACATGTACGCCAGTCTGTTTGGACAGATTGCCGATGGTTAGTAAATTCTGTTTGTCCATCCTGTATTGCGGTTGGTGGGAGGGAATTGATTGTTTCCGCCGGAAGAGCCCCGGCGGCAACGGGAGCTGCGCGCAGAAGAAACCTTTCTGAAGACGAAGTTATTTCCGTCATCTATAGGGTTTTTATTGTCAATAATTTACAATAAATGACAAAGACCTTCCCCACTTAATTTTTCCATTGCCTCTTGACTCTCCCATTATGGGATACTTTACATCATATGGCAATTGAAAAATCCCCGGTCTTGTCGGAAGTGCGGTTCCGGGGTTTCTTGAGGTTCCAAACAGCATGATTCCTGATGAAAATAATTAATCTTTTATTCTGCATGCCCCTGCTGGTGGTTTGCTTCTCCTGCCAGCGGGAGGGTGAAAGCCAGGCAGGCGGATTTCCCGGCGAAACCGTGCCGGAAGTGTCTGTCATGACGGTACGCAGTACTCAGGTTCCCGTAACCGCCAATCTTCCCGGCCGTATGGAAGCGTATCTCCAGGCGGAAGTGCGCGCCCGCGTGACGGGAATTATTCAGGAACGCTGCTATCAGGAAGGGCAGACGGTCCGGCCGGGCGATCTTCTTTTTAAAATAGACCCGGCTCCGCTTCAGGCTGTCCTGGATGAATGCAAGGCTGCAGTGGCTCGTGCCAGGGCCGTTCTGTCGGATGCGGAGGACAAGGCCGCCCGGTATTCCTCCCTGGTCGCCAAGGGCGCCGTCAGCATACGTGAGCATAAGCAGGCCAGGGCGGAGGAAGAACGGGCCAGGGCGGAATATGCCGCCGCGGCCGCCTCTCTGGAGCAGGCGCGCCTGAATCTGGAATATACCCGGGTGGAGGCGCCCATCTCCGGTCGCGTGCGCCGTGCCCTGGTGACGGAAGGGGCGTTTGCCAACCAGAACGAATTCACCCACCTGACCACCATTGAACAGATTGACCCCATTTATGTCCGCTTCAGCCAGCCGGCCTCCCAGTACAGCAGCCTGCGCCGCGCCGTCGTATCCGGATTGTGGAAGGGTGTGCCGCTGGGCGAAATCAAGGTGCGCCTGCTGCTCTCCAATGGGGAGGAATACCCCCATTCCGGCAGGATCATTTTTTCCGACATGGCGGTGGACCCGAATACGGATACTATTGAAATGCGGGCCCTGTTCCCCAACCCGGACCATGAACTGCTGCCCGGCGCCTATGTGCGCGTGGTATTTGACAGGGCGGTGCGGGACAACGTCTTCGCCATTCCCCGGGATGCCGTCATCCGCACCGCGCAGGGCGCTTCCGTCTTTGTTGTGGGGCCGGAAGGAGTGCTGGAAGCGCGCCCCGTCAGGGCGGATACGCTGAACGGCCGGGAATGGCTGGTTTCAGAAGGCCTCCGGGATGGGGACAGGGTTGCCGTCAGCCACACGATGTCCCTCCGCCCCGGCATGAAAGTCCGCAGCGCCGCCGCCCGGCCGCAACCCCATGCCCAGCAATAAACCGCCATGCCTGATTTCTTCATACGCCGCCCCATTTTTGCCTGGGTAGTCGCACTCCTGATTTCCCTGATGGGCCTTCTGGCCATCCCCAGCCTGCCCATTGCCCAGTATCCGGACATTGCTCCCCCGGTCATCACCCTGCGCACCACATATCCGGGGGCTTCCGCCCAGGATACGGAGGAAGCCGTGACTGCCGTCATTGAAAAGGAAATCAACGGAGCGCCCGGCCTGATGTACATGTCCGCCACCAGCAGCTCCGACGGAGCCGTGGAAATAGCCGCTACGTTCACGCAGGGCACGGATCCGGATATTGCCGCCGTAGAAGTGCAGAACAGGCTGAAAATCGTGGAATCCCGCCTGCCGGAATCCGTCCGGAGAGAAGGCGTGTTCGTGGAAAAATCATCCAACAATATTCAGGCGATGATCTCTCTCTCTTCTACAGGCAGCCTGAATGATACGGAGCTGGGGGAATGGGCTTCCGCCCGCATCATCCCGGAACTGAAGCGTGTGAAAGGCGTCGGGCGTGTGGAGCTTTTCGGTGCGGAGACATCCATGCGCATCTGGCCGGCCCCGGAAAAACTGGAGGCGCTGGGCCTGACCCCCACGGATATTGTCAATGCCGTGGCTGCCCAGAGCGAGCGCATCATCATCGGGGACATCGGGGGGGCGTCCGTTCCCGAATCCGCCCCCATCAACGCCGGCGTGGTAGCGGAGGACGCTTTCCGTACGCCGGAGGAATTCGCCTCCATTGCGTTGAGGACGCTTTCAGACGGTTCCTCCGTCAAACTGGGGGACGTGGCGAGGGTGGAGCTGGGCGCCAACAGCTACGCGTTCTTTTCCCGCTGCAACGGCCAGACGGCCACCGGAATGGCCATCAAGATGGCTCCCGGCTCCAATGCCGTGGAAACCATGGGCCTCCTCAAGGCCAAGATGGATGAACTGTCCAGGGATTTCCCGCCCGGAGTCTCCTACCAGATTCCCTATGAAACCACCCACTTCGTGGAAATCTCCATCCGGAAAGTCATTTCAACCCTGCTGGAAGCCGTCCTGCTGGTGTTCCTGGTCATGTTCCTGTTCCTCCAGAACTTCCGGGCCACCCTGATTCCCACGCTCGTCGTTCCCGTAGCCCTGCTGGGAACCTTTGCCGTGATGTGGCTCTCCGGGTTCTCCATCAACATGCTTACCATGTTCGGCATGGTGCTCAGCATCGGCATTCTGGTGGATGACGCCATTGTGGTGGTGGAAAATGTGGAACGCATCATGATGGAGGAAGGCCTGGATGCCCGGCGCGCCACGGTGAAAGCCATGAAGCAGATCGGCGGGGCCATCGTGGGCATCACCGCCGTGCTCGTGGCGGTTTTCGTGCCCATGGCCTTTTTCAGCGGAGCTGTGGGGAACATTTACCGGTAGTTTGCCGTAACGCTCATTGTGTCCATCTCCTTCTCCGCGTTTCTGGCCCTTTCCCTGACTCCGGCGCTGTGCGCCGCCATGCTGAAACCCTCCTCCGTGGAGCACCAGGAGAAAAAGGGTTTTTTCGGATGGTTCAACCGGACGATACACCGGTCCACGGACCGGTACGGCCGTGCCGTATCCGGAATGATCCGCCGCCCTGTGCGCTCCCTGTTCCTGTATGCCCTCATTATTGCAGGGGCCGGCTATTTGTACCTGACGCTGCCCACTTCCTTCCTTCCGGAAGAAGACCAGGGCAACTTCATGGTGACAGTGTCCCTTCCTGCCGGCTCTCTTCAGAAGGAAACCAGCACGCGGCTGCGGGAAGTGGAGAACTACCTGATGCGGCATGAGCCGGTGGAATACGCCTATTCCGTGGGCGGCTTCAGCTTCATGGGCACCGGCGCCAACATGGCGATGCTGTTTGTCAGCCTGAAAAACTGGGATGAGCGGTCCGGTGAAGACAATTCCGCCCAGGCGATTATTGACCGCGTCAACGCCCGCTTTGCCGGAGACCGCCAGATGATGGTCATGGCTCTGAACGCGCCGGCCCTGCCGGAGCTGGGCAATTCGTCCGGATTTGATTTCCGCCTTCAGGACAAGGGCGGCCTGGGGTATGACCGCATGGCGGAAGCCCGGGACGAACTCCTGGCCCGCGCCAATGCAGACCCCAATCTGGCGGGCGTTTATTTCTCCGGCCAGGCGGATACGCCGCGGCTGCATGTCTCCATTGACCGGGAAAAAGCCTTTTCCATGGGAGTGCCCATGGCGGAGATCAGCAATTCGCTGGCCGTCATGTTCGGGTCCAGCTATGTGGGGGATTTCATGCATGACGGCCAGGTGCGCCGCATCATGGTGCAGGCGGACGGAAAAAGCCGCCTGAACGGAAACGACATTGAGGACCTTCATGTCCGCAATGGCCAGGGGAAACTTCTGCCCCTTTCCTCCTTCGTCCGGCTGGGGTGGACGGCGGGGCCTCCGCAGCTCACGCGCTACAATAACTATACCTCCTTCACTATCAACGGTTCTTCCGCGCCTGGCAAAAGCAGCGGAGACGCCATGAACGCTTTGGAACAGATTACCGCCTCCCTGCCGCAGGGCGTGGGGTTCGAATGGACGGGGCAATCTTATGAAGAAAAGCTGGCCGGTTCCCAGGCCACGCTGCTTTTCGCTCTGTCCATCCTGATTGTTTTCCTGGTGCTGGCGGCCCTGTATGAAAGCTGGTCCATTCCGTTGGCGGTTATTCTGGTCGTGCCCCTGGGGCTGCTTGGCGCCCTGCTGGCCGTCTTCCTGCGCGACATGCCCAATGACATCTACTTCAAAGTGGGCCTGATTACGACCATTGGCCTTTCCGCCAAGAATACCATTCTGATTGTGGAAGTGGCCAGGGAATTTTACCGGGAAGGCATGAATGCGGCGGAAGCTGCCGTCGCCGCCGCCAAACTGCGCCTGCGGCCCATCCTGATGACCTCCCTGGCGTTCGGGGCGGGCGTCGTTCCGCTGGCGTTCGCCCATGGGGCGGCGTCCGGTGCGCAGCGCGCCGTGGGCACCGGGGTGCTGGGCGGCATCATTACGGCCACGCTGCTGGCCATCTTCCTGGTGCCCCTCTTCTTCCGCCTGACGGCCGGAAAGAGGAACCCGGCTCATCCGGAAGAGGCCCAGGGCCGGATTCCCGCCGAGGGAAACTTTTCGTGAACGCCGCCGGAATAGGGGGGCGGAGCACGCTTGTTTTCCCCATGGCAGGGGCCGTGAAAGGCTCCTGCCGCCTTGTTGCGGTAGGAGTTCCCGCATGCCGTGCACGAGGGTTATTGACGGGCGTATTTCGAATCCGCTATTTAGCGGGCCTTCCGATATTAATGATTCTTTTTAAAAGATATGAGACTTATTCTTCCATTGCCGTTGCGCCGCTTCCTGCTGGGGCGTCTTCTGTTTTCCGTAACGATGGCGACTGCCGCTTCCGGCGCGGAATTTGTGGTGGACGCCGCCCAGGCAGCCAACCCGGGGCAGCATGTGTATAACACGCTTCAGGAACTGGCTGATTCCGGAGCGCTGTCTTCCGGGGATACCGTCATTCTGCATAATGACGATTCCTCGCTGACCGCCGGCTTGCCGGTAGCCGTCAATTTCCGTTCCAATGATCCGGGTATTTTCCGTACCATTGATTTGGCAGGATTGGGAGAAAGGGAGGTCCTTTATGATTTTTCCGGGGCAGGGTTAAATGACATAACATTGGAAATGAATTCCATCATCCTGAGTGGTTCCGTAAACCAGCTAACTCGGAGTATGACCTTTTCTTCGTTAATGATAGAAGGTAAGGTACAATTTGACCGTAACTGCGTAGAAAACAGAAGAGATAATGTCGATAGAATTGCCATTGCTCTGTTATATAGTTCTCATCGTGGAGAGATTTTGAAGTTAGGAGACGGCGTTATTTTTTCCAACAACTGTGTGCTAGGCGTTGATAACAGGTCGGCCCGTGGCGGGGTATTGTTAAACAGTTCAATTTCGCCGATCACCATAGGAGATCATGCTGTCTTCTCTGGCAATTATGCTTTCAGTAATTTGAATAGAGCTGAAGGAGGGGTTATTTATAGTAACGATAATACAATAACCGTAGGAGACAATTCCTTCTTTATCGGCAATTATGCTTCCAGCGTTTCCAAGTCAGCTATCGGAGGAGTTATTACCTCCAACAAAGCAAAATCTACTGTGGGAGCCAATGCAACCTTTATCGGCAATTATGCTTTCAGTAATTTGAATGGAGCTTTTGGCGGCGTATTCTACTCCGCGCGCCATCGCTCTGTTGGCATGGGATTTCATGGAGAAATAGCTGTAGGAGCCAATGCTACATTCATCAACAATTATGCTTTCAGCAATTCCACTACAGCTTCGGGGGGCGTGATTTGCTCTAGTGGGGATATCTCTTTCAGCGATGGGGCAACATTCATCAACAACTATGCCAAGACCTCAGGAGGAGCCATTGAATTAGCAGGGAAACTCGACCTTCTCGCCCTGACGAAAGACGTGCTTTTCAGCGGCAACATGACCGGGGGAGTCTTCACCCGCCATGACGACGGCACCTTCTCTGTGGAAAACGGCGTCGCCAATGCTATTCACCTTACTACGGGTGCAACAATCCCCGAAAGTGCTATAGAGACACAGGGCAGTCTCGCCTTAGCCGCGGAGGAGGGGCGCGAAATCCGCTTCAACGACCCGATTACCAGCCGGAGCGAAAACTCCGACTGCCCCATGACCCTCACGCTCAACCGCTGCACGGATGAGGAAGGGAACATTCACGACACGGACGGAACCATCATCTTCAGCAGCGAACTCTACCAGGGGGAAGAAGCCCACCTCGTTGCCAGCCGGTACAACAACTTCGTGGCCGACACCACCCTCTATGGAGGAACCCTCCTGCTGGAACACGGCGCCGTCTTCGGCAGGAATCTTGAAGACATGCGGAATCTGGGTAATGACTCTTCTTCCCTGACGGTGGAAAAAGGTACGCTGGAAATCATCGGAGGAAGCACGGCCAACGCCGCCGCCTTCTCCCTCTCCGGCAGGGACGCCGTGCTGCGCCCGGGTGACAGCGCCTTCATCAACGCCAACACCGCCGACTTCTCCCGCGGCTTCACCTTCGACATGCGCCACCAGCTCCAGTCCGGGCCGGGCTCCGGGCCGGGCCTGACGCTCTCCGCGGCTCAATCCTTCACGGCCGGAGGCCTCATCGGCGTGGCGGACACGGGCTCCAACGCCCCGTACTTCTATGCGGACCGCTCCTGGAAACAGGACCGCGTCTTCCACGTGCTGACGGACGCGGAACACACCCTTCAGGGAAACTTTGACGGAGTCGTCTCCCAGGCCACGGGGACGGACCGGGTGGACTCCCCCTACTCCTACACGGGAACCTGGAGCCACCGGTGGACGGACGCCGACGGAGACGGCTACGCCGAACAGCTCCAGCTGGTCTGGAAGGCGGACGGAACCCCCATCAGCAGCATTGACCCGGAACTGGTTGGGGAACTGGCCTTCAACTCCCTCTGGAGCTCAGCCTCCAACGCGGCGGCCCTGGGCGGCAATGTCCTTTCCCGCCTGAACGTCTTCCGCCTGGCCGACAAGCATGCCCGCGACCTGTGGGGCATGGGCCTGGGAGACTTCGCCCGGCAGCGCAGCCGGGGAGGCGCGGACGGCTACGACTACAGCGGAGGCGGCTACTCCGTGGGGGCGGACAGCGGGTTCGGCCATGACAACGGCATCTGGGGGATCGCCTTCGGCCAGCTCTACGGGCATGCCAAAAGCCGGGGCTTCCAGGGCCGGAACACGCAGGACACCCGGATGGGCTCCCTGTACTGGGGCCGTCTGCTGGAAGAAAGCAGGCGCGCCCGCTGGACCTTCAAGGGAAGCCTCACGTGGGCGGAGACGAACAACAAAATGACCAGCCGCCTAAGCGGAGCTCCGGCTTCTACGGGCAAATGGAACAATGAGACGTGGCTGGCGCAGGCGGAAGTGTCCCGGACGGCGGACTATGCCGGGGGATGGAGGCTGACGCCCTTCCTGAGGGTGGAATTCACGCATGGCCGGCAGGACGCCTTCCGGGAACAGGGAGGGTATGGGCGTGATTTCGGAGGGGCGGCGCTGAAGCGCCTGTCCATTCCCGTGGGGCTGGAAATAGGCAGGACGGACGAATGGAAGGGAAGGCCGTGGGCGCAGGCCCTGCGCGTATCCTACGTGGGAGACGTCTTGCAGGACGTGCCGGAAGGAACGGTGTACAGCCCGTACAGCGACATGAGCTGGAGGGGGAGGGCGGTGAGCCCGGAACGGCACGGTTTCCGCGCGGAGTACAACACGTCCCTGCAGTGCAATGAGCGCTGGAGCGTGTACGGAGGCTACAGCCTGGAAGCGAGGGGGAACTCCCTGTACCACCGCGTCAACGCCGGCGTGGCCCGGAGTTTTTAGAAGGCTCTTCGAGGAACTCAACTATAAACATCATCCTATTATTTCAGCATGAATATACGCAAGAAAGTGATATTTGCCGTCATGGCGCTGGCTATTCCTTCATCATGGGCGGATATTCCGGAATCCTCCGTACCCGTCGCGGCCGTCTCTGCCGTTAAAGGCGCCTGGCCCAGGGCCGGCTTCATTGAATGGGACGCCAGCGGGTCAGGAAAACTTTATGAGGCCGAGTTCAAAATCAACGGTTTTGAATTTGACGTCAAAGTGACTCCTGAAGGAAAGATTGTCCGGGTGAAGGAAGAAATAGCGGTATCTTCCCTTCCTGAGCCGGTTCGCGCGGCCGCCCTGAAACCGTACCCCGGCGGCAGAATCAGGGAGGCGGACAAAGTGACGCAGGGAGAACTCATCCGTTACAAGGTGGAGGTAATGGACAATCTGGACGATTACGATATTCTGCTGACTCCGGACGGCACGATCCTTTACATTGACCAATAAATGGCTCCGCCCATAAGGGAACTCCGTGTCCTGCCGGGTGAATGCCGGTGTGGCCCGGAGTTTCCGAGAACAATTCTTCAGTAATAACCTGAAGTCATCAAGGAAGTAAGGAGAGGGGCGTTTTCCGCGCGGGCCGCGGGAGACGCCCCTTTCTGATTGATGGGCGATCGTCGGGACGATGACGATATTTTGCCGGCCCCGGATGGCGCTCTCTTCTTGACGTGGAATATGAAACGGCTCTGGCCATACAGCCGGAAACCGGCACCGCCCTGTCAGGTAAAAAGCCCTGACAGGGCGGCGCTTTTTTGAAAAAATCCCATCGCCTCACGGGGGCGCTGGCATTTGTTTTTTCCATTTTCCCTGTGCGCGGTGCGGCATGCGCCCAAGTGGAGTTTGTGGGCTGGCGGCCGGGCCAGGCAGTCCGGACAGTTCCGGACGGAACGCCTCGGGGTTTCCCTCCGCAGCAGGGCACGGGATTATTCCCTGCCGCGGGCGTTCAGGAAAATGAACACGTAATACAGCAGCATGGCCAGGGAGGAAAGCGCGCCTACCACATAAGTCATGGCGGCCCAGAACAGGGCGCTCTTGGCCCTTCCATGGTCGAAATAGTTCATCAGGTGGGAGCGGTCCAGCCATTTCAGGGCCCTGGCGGAGGCGTCAAATTCCACGGGAAGCGTGATGAACGCGAAGGCAGTGGTCACGGCAAACAGGCCAATGCCCAGCCCCAGCACCCACGGAGAGCCGCCCATGGCCAGCAGCACAATGCCGATCATCAGCACAATGCCCACCAGATTGGAGGAGAGCTGGACGATGGGAACCAGCGCGGACCGCAAGCCCAGCCAGTGGTAAGCCTGGGCATGCTGTACGGCATGCCCTACTTCATGGGCGGCGACGGCAGCGGCGGCAATGCTGTTGGAATTGTAAACGGACTCGCTCAGGTTGACGGTTTTATCTGCCGGATTGTAATGGTCCGTCAGATGGCCGGGCGTGGAAATCACTTTCACGTCCGTAATATGGTTGTCCTTCAGCATCTGCTCCGCCACCTGCCTCCCTGTTACGGGAATGGAAATCTGGGAATATTCGCTGAAGCGGCTCTTCATGCGCGCGCTGACCAGCCAGCTCAGAAGCATGGAGCCCAGCAGAATCAACCAGTAAATGGTATAGGAATGCGTTGGGGCGGTTTCCGCCGTCTGTACCGTATAGGAAAGGAGATCGATATTGAATAACTCAATCATTGCAAATTTGACCTTATATCATCAGGCTTTGTTGAATCCAGAGGGCGCCGTGTCAGCCTCCGGGGGGAGTTCCCCGGCTTCTGTCATACGGAAATGTGCGGAAAAACGGCGAATTCAATCATCCGTTTTTTGAGAGAGGAGCTTGCCGTCCGGAGAATAATAAAGCTCCACTTTGCGCACGGCGGGGGATTCGGACCGGCAGTCCACCCGGTACTTTAGGACTCCTGTCCGTGATTTTCTTGTTGATGCGGAGAAGATATTTACAAAGTAGATTGATCGAAAAAATCCCATTTCCAGAACAGAGGATAGAATAGAAAATGAAATTATGACGGGAATGGTTATTGTTCCTTTTTAACCAAATCCGGGTACTTGGTGGAAGGACCATATTTATTGTCATCTATTTCGGAATCCTTACAAAGGATAACTAAATTGACAATTCCAAGAATGATGCACATCAATAAAGATCACACACCAACAGCAGATGATGGCGAGGTGAATATGGCAAGAAATAACATTATTGTACTAATTACCGCCAGCCATACGGCTAAACTGCCGGAATACCCAGCATCATGGTAACGCTTTATTGTAATAGGCAAGGTGTAGAATATCTCGAACAACAATAGTAATATTACGGAGACAATAAATTCTGTCAGGTCAAATGCAGTTTCTATGAAACTATTACATATAATTCTACCTATCATGATAAATGTGAAATAGCGTACCCAGTATTGTTTTCTCGTCATACGCCCTCCATACAAAGATGGTTTGAAGAGGGTGCTTTTTTCTTTTTTGGTAGGCTCAACAAGAGTTACTGTCGGAGAATGCAAAGGATCCATATTTTTTCAAAATAGTTAAATAATTTTATTAAATAATGGGAAATACCCTCCTTATCAAGGCTAAAATGCAGTGAAGTTTTATAGCGGGGAGATATTTTTTATGAAAAGCAACATATATGGATGTTTTGTGACAATTCAGCCATCAATGAAATGAATCCGGGCATGGCGGGGTTTCTTGTCGCCAAAAAGCGGATGGTGGAGTTGAATGGCGGCATGCAACAGGGTATTGTCTATTTGCTTGGAGCGGGTCCCGGCGACCCCGGCCTGATAACCGTCCGCGGGCGGGAACTGGTGGGAATGGCGGAAGTGCTGGTATATGATGCGCTGAGTTCGGCGGAAATGCTGAACTGGGCTCCTGCTGCATGCGAAAGGATTTTTGTGGGCAAGCGGGCTTCCCGCCACGCCCTGCCGCAGGAGGAAATCAACGCCCTGCTGGTCAGGCTGGGCCGTGCCGGGAAAAAAGTGGTGCGCCTGAAAGGGGGCGACCCCTACGTCTTCGGGCGCGGGGGGGAGGAGGCGGACGCCCTGCATGAAGCGGGCATCCCTTTTGAAGTTGTTCCGGGCGTTACTTCCGCCATTGCGGGGCCTGCCTACGCAGGCATTCCGGTGACGCACCGCGGGTACTGCACGCAGTTTACCGTATTTACGGGCCATGAAGGCGAGAACAAGAAGGCGTCTTCCCTGGATTTGAGGGGAATAGCCGAGGCGCAGGGCACGAAAGTCATGCTGATGGGAATGCGGAAACTGGCGGATGTATGCGAAGCCCTGATCGGGTACGGGCAGGAACCGTCTGTGCCTGCCGCCGCCGTCCAGTGGGCCACCACGGGCATTCAGCGCACGGTTACGGGAACTGTGAAAACACTGCCCGCCAGGGTGCAGAAGGCCGGGTTGGGCGCTCCCGCAGTAGTTGTAATCGGGGATGTGGTGAAAGAACGCGAGTCCCTGAACTGGTTTGAAAAACTGCCCCTGTTCGGCAAGCGCATCGTGGTGACGCGCACCCGTGCCCAGGCCGGGGAATTGAGCGCGCGCCTGCGCCGCCTGGGGGCGGAAGTGCTGGAGATGCCTGTCATACGCATTGCCCCGCCCTCCAACAGGAGGGAATTTGCGGAAAGCGTGGTGCATGCCCACACATATGACTGGCTGGTGTTTTCCAGCCCCAACGGGGTGGAACGCTTCTTCCAGGCGTTTTTTGCCGTGTACAGGGACATCCGGAGCATTGGAGGAGCCAGGATTGCGGCCATCGGGCCAGGGACGGAGGCGAAGCTCCGGGAATACGGGCTGGCCGTGGATGTCATGCCTAAAAAGTTTGTGGCGGAGGGCCTCGTTAAAGCGTTCAGGGACGCACGCGAAGAAATAGGAACCATTGAACACAGCACATTCCTGTGGGTGCGCGGAGAAGAAGCGCGCCGCGTGATTTACGACGGGTTGAATGCGCTGGGCGCCATTGTGGACGAATGCATCGCCTACAAAACGGAAGCGGAAACGGAGGATGTGGCGGGAGCCCAGGCGGCTTTCCGCGAACGCGGAGCGGACATCGTGACGTTCACCAGTTCCTCCACGGCGGAGAACTTTTTCAAGCTGGGGCTTCCGTGGCCGGAGGGATGCAGGGCCGCCAGCATCGGTCCGGTAACCACGGCAACCCTCAAGGAGCTGGGGCATGCCCCTTCAATTACAGCGAAAACACACGATATCAACGGTCTGGTGGAAGCCATCGTCAAGGCCGCCGGCAAATAGGGAAAACGGCGCGGACGGCGTGAAACGCCGGGCCGGGCAGATGGGAAATACAAGGCGGGGAACGCCGTTTAAAAGCCATTGACGGCTTCCCAGCCGATGACCTTCCCGTCTTCAAACAGGACATTGCAGGAGACGGGCGGGCGGCTGCCCAGGGGCATCGTGACGCCTATCCCGGTGCCTATGCCGGAATCCCTGCCCCGGAATCCTCCTCCGCCCAGGCCCAGGGACCAGCCCGTGCCGCTCCGCGTGTAAATCCACCGTTCCGTATTCTTCCCGTTCATCCTGCCCGCCATTTTCTGTTCGGGTTCCCCCCATGCCAGCAGAACCGCCATGGGAGACATTCCTTTTTCCAGCTCCCCGCGCGCCACTTTGGCCTGATGCTCCTTCGGGAGCTGTTCATAAGCCGGCATATTCTTCGCAATGCGGTCGGACGGTGCAGGGGAGCAGGCTGCCAGCAGCACGAGGCAGGAAGGAAGAAGAACGAAAGAAAAACCAGTTTTCATCATCCCGTAAATAGCACGGCAGCGGATGGCAGGCAAGGTGGCAGAGCGGCTTTTCGGAAAAATGGAGATAAGGGAATCCGTTATTTTGACATAAAAGCGCGCTTTTCCCGTAAATACATAATTGGTTATTGACAAGCATGGGGGGTAGGGGAGTAGGAATTCAGCTCCAAATGCAACGCCCCCTTTCCCGTGCGGGCAGCGTCGCTTTTATTGTTCAGCACTTTTTTCCGAGCCGCCGATATGTCCAAAACGTTAATTATAGCAGAAAAGCCGAGCGTCGCCACTGATTTGGCGAGAGTGCTCGGCAAAGAGCTTGGAAAATTCACCCGGGACAAGTCCGGGGCATTTTACCAGAATGACCGGGCCATCATCACCTCTGCCGTAGGTCATCTGCTGGAACAGAAAAAACCCATGACGGAAGAAGGAAAGTCCCTGCCGTGGAAATTCGACTATCTGCCCGTCATCCCCAGGAAGTTTGAACTGGAACCTATCAAGCAGTCGGAAGACCGTTTGAAAAAGGTTCTTCAGCTTGCCAGGAGCAAGGACGTCACGGAAATCGTCAACGCATGCGATGCCGGGCGTGAAGGGGAACTGATCTTTCACAATCTGGTGCGTTACGGAAAATGGACCAAGCCTACGCGGCGCTTATGGATGCAGTCCATGACGGATGAGGCCATCCTCAACGCATGGCATGGCATGCGCAGCGAAGCTGACATGAAGCCCCTGACGAATGCCGCCGTCTGCCGTTCCGAATCAGACTGGCTGGTGGGGCTGAACAGCACCCGCGCCCTGACGATCCTGCAATCCCGCGGCGGCTTCAACGTCACCCCCGCCGGGCGCGTGCAGACGCCCACGCTGGCTATTCTGACGCAGAGGGAATTGGAAATCCAGGCGTTTGAACCGGAGCCCTATTCGGAAGTATGGGCCGAATTCGACGTTCAGTCCGGCTCTTACTCCGGCCGCTGGATTGACCGTGACTGGAAGAAAAACGATCATCCCCACTCCCGCGCGGAGCGCATCTGGGATCCGGAACAGGCGGCCGTCATCCGCGACCGCTGCCGTGGAAAAGCCGGCACGGTGACGGAAGAAAAGAAACCGGTCACGACGGTCGCTCCGCTGTTGTATGACCTGACTTCCCTTCAGCGGGAAGCCGCCAACCGCTACGGTTTTTCCGCCAAGCGCACGCTGCAGCTGGCCCAGGAATGCTATGAAAAGCACAAGGTGCTCACTTATCCGCGTACGGACTCCCGCTACCTGCCGGAAGATTATCTGGGCAAGGTTTACGGCATCGTAGGCACGGTGGCGGAGCAGAACCCGGAATTCGCCCCCTTTGCCAGGGACATTTTGGACAACAAGCGCATCAAGCCCAACCGGCGCGTGTTTGATACAAAAAAGGTGAGCGACCACTTTGCCATCATCCCGACCGGGAAGATGGAGAAGCTTACCGGGGACGCGCAGAAACTCTTGGAAATGGTCATGGCCCGTTTCCTGGCCGTCTTCTTCCCCGCTGCCGTGTTTGAAGACACGCGGAGAACCACGCTCATTACCCACCAGGACGGCGTGACGGACGCTTTCCTGACCACGGGCCGGGTGCTTGTGGAGCCGGGCTGGCAGGCCGTTTACGGACGGAAGGCCGGCACTTCCTCCAAGGAGGAGCTGGTGCCCGTCCGCGACGGGGAGCAGGCCGCCTTGCGTGAGATTGAAATCCGCAACGCCATGACCAAGCCGCCCGCCCGGTACAACGAAGCCACGCTGCTGGCTGCCATGGAGGGGGCAGGAAAACTGGTGCATGACGAAGAACTGGCTGCCGCCATGAGCGAACGCGGCCTGGGCACTCCCGCCACCCGCGCCTCCATCATTGAAGGGCTGATTTCCCAGGAATACATCGTCCGGGACGGCCGCGAACTTCTGGCGACGCGCCGCGGGATTGAACTGATTGCCCTGCTGGAACGCATCGGCCTGAAAACGCTCACCTCCCCCAGCCTGACCGGGGAATGGGAATACAAGCTCAAGCAGATGGAACAGGCCGCCCTGCCGAGGGATTCCTTCATGGAGGGCATTAAGACCCTGACCGGGGAAATCGTGAAGAGGGTGAAGGATTTCCGGGAAGCCCAGCAGCAGGTGGAACTGCCGGAAATGGAATTGGACTGCCCTTCCTGCCATGCCCACGGCCTGAAAAACACGCTGGACGCCGTTTCCTGCCGTTCCTGCAAGTTCAGCATCCGCAAAGTTATCTCCGGCCGCGACATGACGGATGAAGAATTGAAGACCCTTATTGTGGACGGCAGGACGGGAATTCTCCACGGATTTACCTCCCGGTTCGGCAAGCCCTTTGAGGCGGGGCTGGAACTCAACGACAAATTCCGGGCCACGCTTTACTTCCCGGCGCGGGAGGAAGATGAAGCCGCAGGGGTGGAGGAAGCCGTGAAAGTGGCTTCCGTCGCCATTCCGGACATGGGAGAGCATGATGTGATGGAAACGGCCAAGGCTTGGAAAATTCCTTCCCTGACCCTTGGAAAGGAACATGCCGCCGTCTCCGTTTCCCGGACTATCTTGGGACGTGAAATCCCGCTGGACCAGGTATTGAAGATTTTGGCGGAAGGAAAATCCGATCTGATGAAGGGGTTCATTTCGCAGCGTACCAAGCGTCCGTTTGACGCTTATCTGGTCTTCAATGCAAAGACGGGGAAAATAGGTTTTGAATTCCCGCCGCGGGAAAGGAAATATCCCGCTAAAAACGCTGCCGGAAAAACGGAAGGCAAGGCGGAGAAGACGGGCCGGACCGCCGCCAAAACTGCCGGGAAAGACTCCAAATCCGGGGGGGCTGCCAAAAAGGGGCGCAAGCAATAACGGCAGCGGAAACATTCCGCCGGGAACGAAGATTGGGAAAAGAGCCGGGAAAAAGCTTCTTCCCGGCTGTTCCCGTATGTTGGCTTGAAAGCGCACCCCTGGATTCCTGACGATGAAATGCCTTTTATTTGCTGTGCTGGCGTGGTGCGGCGCGGTTTGTGCGCCGGCGGAGGAATATGCCTTTCCGGGGGAACGGGAATGGATTTCCAAATTTGGAGATGTGGTGAAGGGCAGTTTCCATTCCTGCACAGGGGCCGGGGCAGTTCTGAAAATAGGGCGAAGGCATGTGGAAATTCCGTTAACCCGTCTGGATGAGGAAGACGCTGCGCTTGCGGCTTCTCTGACGGGAGCGGAGGCGCGCCGGAACCTGAAACTGGCCGCGATGCTTTGGCCTTTCCTGATGAAGGAACTGCAGAAGGTGACGTGGACGCCGGCAGAAAAGAATATCTCGCCCCGGTATCATGAAATGGCCCGGAAGAAGAATGCCGGAGCTTTAACGGGAACCAGAAAAGTGGATGGACTGGTTTGTGCCACATCGCTTTCCATCATTCAGGGGCCTCCGTTCCGTATCCGGGAATACTTCCGTCCGCAGGCGCGTCCGGAAAGCGGCAGGGGGCAGAAGAATTTCGATGTGGTTCTGGAGCAGGGGAGCCGCTGCGCTTATTATGATATGGATAAGGGTGTTCTTATTCCCTCCAAATGCCTGTCTGAGGAACGGACGGAAATGCGCGCTCCCGTTTCCTCTCTGCTCCCTCCGGCAGAACAGCTTGCCGCGAGAGAATCAAAAAATTACAGGAATGCGGATTACTCCCTGCTTGTGGAAAACCGCCCCGTCAAGGGAGCCTATGAAACGTGCAAGCCCAATTCCCTGGGAAGAAAAAAGTTGGTCATGTACTGGAATACGGAGGGTGAAATGGTTTGCGGCGTCATGAAGCTGGACTACGACAACATGCGCGTGGCCGCATTATTCGATGGACGGCGGAAGCTGATGAACGCCCCTGGGCTTGGATATGCCGTGATTCTTTCCCGGCTGGATAAAAAAGGCAGGGGCTTGAAGGAGAAAGGCCGTTACTACCATGTGGCGCTGGCTGCAGACGGCCTGCCCGTGTATTATCATGAGGGCCCGGAAGATGAGGCCGCCATGAACCCGCTGCTTTACGGGAAACTACGCGATTCCGAGAAAAAGGCGGCTCTGGCGGAGGAGAAAAGACGTGAACAGGCATTCCGGGCCAGGCGGGAAGCCCGGCGGCGCCTGGTGGAATCCGCCAGGAAGCGTAATACCTGAAAATAGTTCCTGTCTTTTCGCGACGGGTATCCTTCTTTTCTGGAAAGCGCCCGTGAATGTTCTTCTCAGGAGCGCAGCCCTGGCGTATTTCCGGATTTTCCAGTCTTTCAGAAAGGCTGATTATTTATTCCTGCCGGGGAATTTTTCAGAACTATCCGAAATAATTAAAAAACGCTGTTGTTATCCGTTATCTGAGAGTTCCACGGTGCGGAACAAACCCATCACACGGATTCGGCTGGCTCTTTTTCCAGCGGTTTGTGATCTTCTATCAATCTTTTGATATCTTTTCTTGTTTTTTTATCTCTCGATTTTCCTAGTTTTCTGTAAATATCGGTCATGTCAAAATAGATTAATTTTTCCTGACCCTGATCATTTCTAATAGAAATAATCTGAATATATTTGCCATCATGCATGGTATATATGTACCCTAGTATGCCATATCCCTCATAGTTTTTCCTGATATATTCCTTTTGAGATTCTCTGATATCGTCTGTTTTCTTGATTCCTGTAAGAATAATAGGATTGATGATTGAATTTTCCCTGTCAATTTTCTGGCTGCCGGGAATTACATCCTCCGAACCGGCGGCATTATTAATGCAAAAACAGGAGAAGCAGGCTATCGACAAAAAGGCAATTTTCAGTAATGGTTTCATATCAGTTTATTTATTAATCAGTTTTATTTATTTATGTTGTCATTGCAGCCGACGCAGGTGCAGCCTGCTTCGTTACAGTTGCCGCATTGCAAACCGCATTCTTCTGTCAAACGCAGACGGGCCATTGCGATGACTGTGCTTTCTCCTTCTGCATATGCCTCGGCTTTGCCCTCTTTTTCATCATCTGTACCGGTTACTACCGGGGTAATTGTCTTTCGCAGCGGTATTGGCCCCCCTGTCTCACCCGTGTGATGAACGCTTGTATACTTACAGGATATATAGACTGTGTAAGTGCGTTTGGCGTTGGCTACCCTGACTGGCTCTATGTTTAAATTTTTTAATTCGTATTCACATTTTAATTCCTTTGCATTCCCATAATTGCAAATAACAAAGGTCAAAATGCCCAATAACTGCAATATCTTATTCATCCTAAAATTATGGGACAATTTTGATATATGTAAACATATTTTTAATATGTTTTATATAATGATTGCTTGATAGATAGTTACAAAAATATCTAACAAAATAATGATTATCCGGGAAAGACCCCGGGGAGGATGAGGCGCTGAATAGGAGTGTCCGGCGTTCCAACGGAGAAACAACGCCTTCGCATCTCGGGAGAAGTTGAAAATGCCCGGATTGGCTTTAATTCCGCCCGAAGGCGTGGATTTTACCGGGGGCATGCCGCCATGCTGCGGCGTTCAGCAAAGGCACAGTTGAGCTGCGGGCCCTTTATATTTATCCGCCATACGGGATAAAATGGGAGATTCTGGTATGCCGAGGGGCCGGGATTCCACTAAAATGCCATGTTTCTGGCATGAGGAGGCTGTTTTCTCTGGAGCCTTTCAGTTTGAGTTCCTGCTGGTTTTCCATGAACATGGTGCCGGATTGTTCCCTCAATGCTTCCATATGGCGGGTAAGAAGCTGCTGGCTTCGATGGTCCGCATCTGAGCATCCTGTGAAAGCGCTTCATGGTTTTCAAGTTTCCCTGTTGATGTTGAGTCTCCCGCAGTCTTTTTCGATCCATCCGGAGAGGATGGGACCGGTGAATCGGATTCAGGTCAAATAACCTGTTCCGGGGTGGTTCAGGAGGCATCAAAAGCTTTCAGCACTATTTCTTATTCCCGGTCCGTGTTCCGGATTTTGATGTTGATGAAGATTGTTCCCGGACGGGTGTTATTTGCCGTCTTTTACGGCCGTGTACATTAGCCGTATCAATGGAGGCGGATCCTGCTTTCCGCGAGCCGGAGATGCGCTGAATTCCCGGTGTTCAGCCAATGCATATTTTCAGGGAAAGAAGTGATTCCTGTTCTTTCCTGAAACATTTCCTGCCTTCTTTATGCCGGAAGCGGCAAAGGGGCGTGCGGCATATGCGGCAGTATTATCTTCCTGCCTGGAGGCAGCGGTAGTAATAATCCACGCGGGAAATGAACCAGCTCCATTTGTACCCGGGGCGCCCATTAGTCATCAGCGGGGCGGGGCAATTCTTGCCGGACCAGTAGTTGTGAGGCACTACGTTGCGCAGGGGGACGTTGTAGCGCATCATCAGCAGCGCCGCCAGCTTGGCCGTCTTGTTGTAGATGACGACAGGGTTATGCGTGGTGCATTCACACATTTCAATGGCTACGGAGTATTGGTCTCCCGGTCCGGAATGGTCCGCATGGTGGCCGGTTTCCGTAGTGGGGATGTGCTGGTAGGCGCCGAATTGGTCCACAGTAAAGTGCCAGTTCAGACTGCGGGATTTGCCGCTGTTCAGGTAACGGGAGTGGGCATTGGCGTCTCCTTTGGGGTTGGCGGTGCTGTGGATGGTGATGAAGCGGGGGCGCATGGAGGATGCGCGCTTGCGGGCATACGTGTTTTTGGGCATGTAGGAAACTTTAATGCCTACTTCACGGCCCATCTGGCCGGGTGTGCGGGGAACTACCGGCGCCTTTTGAATTTTAAAGGAGACGGCCGGCGGCCTCATTTTGTCGTTCTGCGAACAGCTGCAGAACGTCAGGGCGGCGAATACGGTAAAAAAGCCCGTCCAGACAAATCTATATTCCATGCGTTTGTTCTAGGAACAGCCTGGAAGGATTGCAAGAAGAATTTGGAATTAGTTCGGATGAACTAATCAGGCCGTGCCGTGAAGTTGCAGGTATATCCGGTGCGGATGAGGCGGACGGGCCGCGCCTTCGGGAGGAAGGGGCCCGTCCGCGAGGGGAAGCCGTACCGGGAACGCCCGGCACATATCCCGTTATCTGAGGATTTGGGTAAGGACATATTGCAGGATGCCGCCCGCCAGATAGTATTCTTTTTCAATAGGCGTATCAATGCGGACGATGACAGGCACGTCAAATGCTTCCGCATCCGCGGGCTGTACGCGCAGGGTGACCTGCTGGCGCGGAGCGATGCCGTTGTTCAGGCCCAGGATGGAGAAGGTGGCGTCCTTCAACGGAGTGATGCGGTCATAATCCGCCTTGTCGGCGAAGTTGAGGGGCAGGACGCCCATGCCGATAAGGTTGGAGCGGTGGATACGCTCAAAACTCTTGGTGATGACGGCTTTGACGCCCAGCAAATTCGTGCCCTTGGCCGCCCAGTCGCGGGAAGAACCCATGCCGTAGTCTTCTCCGCCGATGACGATGAGCGGAACGCCGTCCTGAGCGTAGGCCATGGCCGCATCATAGATGAAGGCGGGCGTTCCCGCGGCAGGGATTATTTCCTTGTCCGGGGCGGGAACGGCGCGGTTGCCGAAATACAGCGTGTAACCGCCTTCCGTGCCGTTTACCATCAGGTTTTTAATGCGGACATTGGCGAAGGTGCCGCGGGTCATCACGCGGTCATTTCCGCGGCGGGAGCCGAAGGAGTTGAAATCTTTTCTGTCCACTCCCATGCCCTGCAGGTACAGCCCTGCGGGCCCTGTTTCCCGGATGGCTCCGGCAGGGGAGATGTGGTCCGTGGTTACGGAATCGCCGAAAATGCCCAGGGGGCGGGCATCCGTGATATCCGCCAGTGTGCGGGGCTGGCCGTTGAAGCCGCTGAAGAAAGGAGGGTCCTGAATGTAGGTGGATTGTTCATTCCACTGGAAGACAGAGCCTTCCGGCGCGTATACGGCCGCCCAGCGGGGATTCCTGTCCGGCGTGATGGTGTAAAGCTCCCGGTATGCTTCCGGGTTGCGGGATTTGGCAACGGCTTCCGCAATTTCCCCGGAGCTGGGCCAGATGTCCTTCAGAAATACGGGGTTCCCGCTGCGGTCCGTGCCCAACGGTTCCGTCTGGAAGTCGATGTCCACGCGGCCGGCCAGCGCAAAGGCGACGACCAGGGGAGGGGACATCAGGAAGTTGGTCTTGATGGAGGCATGGATGCGGGCTTCAAAGTTGCGGTTGCCGGACAGGACGGAAGCCGCTACAATGTCATTGTCCCGGACGGCCTGTTCCAGTTCCGGATTTAACGGCCCGGAGTTGCCGATGCAGGTGGTGCAGCCGTAGCCGACGGTTTCAAAGCCCAGAGCGTCCAGGGATTCCTGGAGGCTGTTGGTTGCAAAGTAATCGGAGGCGATACGGGAACCCGGAGCAATGGACGTTTTCACGTGCGGAGGCACGTTCAGCCCCCGTTCAACCGCTTTTTTGGCGAGCAGCCCGGCGGCAAGCATCAGTCCCGGGTTGGATGTGTTGGTGCAGGAGGTGATGGCGGCGATGAGGATGCTGCCGTCTTTCAGCTTCGCTTCCTGGCTGAAGCCGTCCACCGGAACGGGGACGCCCGCCGGGGAGTGCATGGAAACCGTGACCTCCGGAGATTCCTTCTTGCCGTAACCTCCTTCCGCCACGGGCATGCTGACAAGCTTGCGGAAGCTGTCCCTGATGGAGTTCAGGCGAATGTGGTCCTGCGGGCGTCTGGGGCCGGAGACGGCTGGTTCCACGGCAGACAGGTCCAGTTCCAGCTGGTCCGTGTAGTCCAGATCTCCGTTACGGGGCATTCCCCACAGGTTCTGTGCCTTGAAGTAGTTTTCGTACGTAGTGATGGCTTCTTCGCTCCTGCCTGTCTGGCGCAGATAGTCGGAGCAGCGTTCATCCATGGGGAAGAAGCCCATGGTGGCGCCGTATTCCGGGGCCATGTTTGCTACGGTAGCCCGGTCTGCCAGAGGCAGGGCCGCCGCCCCGTCTCCGAAGAATTCCACAAATTTGCCTACGACGCCGTGGCTGCGCAGCATCTGGGTGACATGCAGCGCCAGGTCCGTGGCGGTCACTCCTTCGCGGAGTTCTCCCGTCATATGGACGCCCACTACTTCCGGCACCAGGAACGTGACGGGCTGGCCGAGCATCCCGGCTTCCGCCTCAATGCCGCCAACACCCCAGCCCACAACGCCTATGCCGTTAATCATCGTGGTATGGGAATCCGTTCCCACCAGGGTATCCGGGAAGTAAACGCCATCCTTTTCCATCACGCCCTGCGCCAGGTATTCCAGATTGACCTGGTGGACAATGCCCACGGACGGAGGAACCACGGAAAAAGTCTGAAAGGCCTGCTGGCCCCATTTGAGGAATTCGTAGCGTTCCGCATTGCGCTGGAATTCAATGTCCAGGTTCTTTTCCAGAGCATCCGTGCATCCTGCCCAGTCCACCTGGACGGAGTGGTCCACCACCAGGTCCACGGGGACCAGAGGTTCAATGACGGAGGCGTCTTTTCCCAATCCTGCTACGGCGGAGCGCATGGCCGCCAGGTCCACCAGAAGAGGGACGCCCGTCAGGTCCTGCAGGACAATGCGGGCTACCGTAAACGGGATTTCATAGGAACCGGGATTGTTGGCATTCCAGGAGGCCAGGTTGTCCACGTCCTTTTCAGTCACTTTCAGGCCGTCGCAATTGCGGAGCAGGGATTCCAGAACGATCCGGATGGAAACGGGAAGGCGGTTCAGGCGGGGATAGCCGTTTTCCGCCAGGGCTGGCAGTGAATAAAACTGTCCCGGGGTTCCGGTTCCCGTGGTGAACGTACTCTTGGCAATCTTGGTCATGATGCGGAATAGAGGGTTAACTGTAAACAGGCGGCTGCCCTCCTGGCAGTCGCGGGTACTATACAGGCCAAATGTGATAAGGCAAGGACTCTGTGTGACGGAGGGCGGATTTTTCCCCCCCTTCCGAAGCCGGGGAAATTTTTCTCTGAACCGGGGCTGCCGCTTTTTCCGGCATTTTTTCTCCATGCACGCCGCAGGAATCATGGAGTGCGTCATGGAACATTGAAAATGAGTCCGCAGTATTGTCCAACCCTGTGAAAGGTTTCAAGATGATGAACGCAAAAAACATCTTATCAATCATAGCGGGAGCGTTGGCGCTGGCTGCCTGTTCTGGCCCGCAGGAAGAGAATTTGCGCATGGTTCCCCTGACCGTGCCTGCAACCGTACCCATGACCTCCTACGGACCGCACGCGAGGGTGGTTGTAGCAGGAATTGATTATACGGAGGTGCACGACGAATGGATGAATCCCGATATCATGAAAAAGGCCACCCCGGGCAATACGCGCGTGGTGATCAGCCGCGGACGCCAAAGGGGCCAGTTGATGGTGGGGGATGAGGTAGCCATGGATTTTCCCGTTTGCGTGGGTAAGGCTTCCCACCGCACGCCCGTGGGCCATTTCCGCATTACGGAAAAGGCAGTGCATCATGTTTCCAATTTGTATGATGCCTCCATGCCTTACTTCATGCGGCTGACGGACAGCGGCATTGGGATGCACGTAGGCCCTGTTTTCCAGACGCCGCAGTCCCATGGGTGCATTCGCATGACCCGTTCTTCCTGCGTGCCGCTTTTCAAAACCGTTAAGGTAGGCACGCCCGTTACGATTGTACAGTAATGCCCGGAAAATTTCCGGGCGCTTTTCCGGAAGAAAAATTCCCCGCGTTTTTTAAAAACTCATTTTTTTAAACAAAAAAACGTCATCCGCCGCTATTTTAATAAACGGCATGTAGATAAACGGTACTTGCCGCAAGTCGCATTGCCTCAGCAACCCGAACCCTCCATGCCGCTGCCGACTGTATAGTATTCATTCATCGGTAGCGGCATGGAGGGAAGCCGTCTGCTTGACCGCAGAACTTGGGGAATGAACGGGCTGCCCGTATTTCGTGAAGAGGACATGGTGCTTGTTCTCCCGGGGCCGCATTTGTTCCTCCGTGTTGTAAAAGATTAATGGAGAAGAAGGATTGGCCTCCCCTGCTTTTTCTCCGGATTATTTTTCCGCAGCTTTCCTGTCTGTTCCTTCCCGGTGCAGCAGGGGAAGGTATTTTCCATAACCCTGTGCTTCCATGTCCTGTTCAGGAATGAATTTCAGGGAGGCGCTGTTGATGCAGTAGCGCAGTCCGCCCTGTTCCTTCGGGCCGTCTGTGAAAACGTGGCCCAGGTGGGCATCTCCCGTTTTGCTGCGGACTTCCGTGCGCCTCATGCCGTGGGAGAAATCCTGTTTTTCCTGAATCAGTTCTTCTTTGATGGGGCGGGAGAAGCTGGGCCAGCCGCAGCCTGAATCAAACTTGTCTGTGGACAGGAATAAAGGTTCGCCTGTCGTGACGTCCACATAAATGCCAGGTCTGTCGTTATTGAAATATTCATTGCGGAAGGGAGGTTCCGTCGCATTATTCCGCGTGACGGCAAATTGCTCGCGTGTCAGGACGCGGCGCAGCTCTTCGTCCGATTTTTTCCGGTAAACAGGTTCGTTTTCGCGGGTCTGGGACGCTTCCCGGAATTTGGCGGGTGGAATATGGCAGTATCCGCCAGGGTTTTTATCCAGATAGCGCTGATGATATTTTTCCGCCCGTGAAAATTGGCGGAGGGGCTGAACTTCAATTGCCAGAGGCTGCCTGAAGTGCTGCTGGAGCCTTTTCAGGGACGTTTCTATAACAGGTTTGTCCTTCTCATCCGCGTAATAGATGCCCGTGCGGTATTGAATTCCCCTGTCGTTTCCCTGTTTGTTGACGGAAACAGGATCAATAATGGAGTAATACCGTTCCAGAAGAAAGGGCAGACTGAGTTCTTCCGGGTCAAATACTACTTTTACCGTTTCCGCATGGCCCGTTTTCCCGCTGCATACTTCTTCATACGTGGGAGAAGCCGTGGAGCCGTTGGCATATCCCGCTTCCGTTTCCTTAACGCCGGGCATCAGGGAGAAGTATTTTTCCACTCCCCAGAAACAGCCTCCCGCCAGGTAAATCGTTTTTAAATCCTTGTTGTCCATATGAGGTTTGTCATTACTGCTTGCCTGGCCTTTTTCCCCGCAGGAAAAAAAGGAGAGCATGGCGACTGCGGCCAAAATGGCGCATGCCAGTCCGGCCAGTGTCCATGGTCCGTGGTAAATACGCTTCATAAACGCTGTATGGAGTCGCCTTCCGGTGCGGGAGCAGCGGCTCCCTGGGCCGGGCAACTGCTGTCCCCCGGCTTTTCCGGAAAGGTAAATGATTAGACAACAGCGGGTTCATTCCGTTCGATACCTGTGTCCATATTTCCTTATTTCTCCCGTTTTTTCGCCTTCATCCTGTTTTTCAGCCACTGGTAAATAGCCCGGTCGGAGGCGTCCGGTTTTCTGCTTGTCTGCATGCTGAATCCGTATTTGGTTCGGAAGTTGAAAACGGCCAGAGAAGGGCTCAGGCCGATGGAAAGCCCCTCCATCCGTATTTCCACCTCTTGCGGGACATGGCTGGAGAAGTCGAGGCGTCCGGCATTGGTGACGGTTTCCACATAGTGTTTCAGGAAAGGCTGGATGCTGGCCAGGAAGGAGGGTTCCAGAGCCATGCGGCAGCGTTCCGGGGAAGAATTTTCCCTGACAAGAATGGCGGAAGGAGCTGCGATGGCGTGGGCGGGCCTTAACGTATTCAGCGGAACATTCCATAAAAAGGAAAACAGCCCCGTGCCCAGGAGAAAAAGAAGGACGACCAGAGCGCCAAGCCATTTGACCCGTTTGTTTACTGATTGATGACAGGGCCGGCCTTCGTTCATGGAGAGAAGCATGGCATAATATTCCATGGTGATCCATGAAAGAATTTGCCAGGAAGCAGATGGGAATTCCCGTCCCCGCATGAGGGAATTTTTGTACTATAACATGAAAAGCATGAAAAAAAACGCTGGAAATCATGTATAGTATCATTAAATATTAATGTAGTGTATGAGAAAAGATTCCATTTTTCTTTCCATTTTTTTATTTTTCCTTTTTCTGACAATCTCCGTAAATAAATCCCTCGCGGCAAAATATCCTTCGCTGGATGTTCCGGAAGACATTTTGCTCCACGTGAAAGAAGCTGCTTCCTCCCAGTCCCCCTATTCCGGCAATCATTCCGTAAAGCAGGCTGTGGACGGCTCTATGGAATCCGCCAACTGGCATGTTCCCGGAGTGCATCATGTGGAGGGGGAATTTGTGTTTGAAGTGCCGGAGACCATTCATTACATCATTTTTTCCGGAGCCGATTTCAATGAAATTGCCGTGTCCGCCATGTCCGGCTCGTCTTGGAAGGACCTTGGAAAATTCGATATCGGCGGCTCCAGGATGATCAGATTTAAAAAGCCTCTTCAAAAGGTTCGGAAAATCAGGTTGACGGTTGATTATCCCGAAGGTTCCTCTCCGTCTTTTACCGTACGGGAAATCAGCTTTTACAAAAGGGTGGAGTCCGTACTTAACCGGAAATTGCTGAAAGTATTTAAGGACACGAGCTGCTCCTCCATCAATCCCAGGTGTACCTTGACGGACCTCAAGGCTCTTCCGGAGTTTTTGCAGATGATTGCGAAGAAAATAAAATCCGGCGATTATGAAGACAAAGAATTCCGCATTGCTTCCTATAAGGCTTACAGCCATCCGGAGTTTGCTGCGAAGGTGAGAAATATCAACGCCCTGAACAAATTTGACAATCCTACCGGAATTGTCGCGGAGAAAGGAGATGAAATTCTTGTGTTCGTAGGACCTACCCATGGAGAAGATATTGGGCTGGCCTCCGTTTCTCCAGCGGGAATAGAGTCTTCCTCCTATCCTTTGAATGAAGGGGTAAACAAAATTAGAATCAACCGTTCGGGATTGCTTTACGTGATGTATCACACCGATATCAGCACGCCCAAGAAGCCGATAACGGTGCATATTCCTGTGGGAAGCGGCATAGTGAATGGATATTTTGACGTGACGAGGCACACGGACAAGGACTGGAAGCGTATGATCAGCAACGCCCCGCATAGCATGTTCGATATCGTTGGGCGGAATTCCATGATGATTCTTCACACAAAGTACCTGAAAGATTACAGTCCGGATTCCATTACGAAATCCGTCAGGGTATGGGATGAAAGCGTCAAGGCCATGTGGAAAATCATGGGATTTGACAAGTATCCCCAGCCGCACAATAACCGGCAGCTTGGCGTTTCCGTAGAAGGAGGAGCCCATATGTTTGCAACCTGGTATTACTGCGGCTACAGTATTGGAGATCAGGGAAATACGCTGAAAAATGAAGTGCTCGCTCCTGGAGTTCTTCAGGGAAACCGCCTTTGGGGAATCGGGCATGAAATCGGTCATTGCTACCAGCATCCGTTCAACTGGCGCAGCATGTCGGAAAGTTCCAACAATTTTTTTGCCCAGCTGATTCTGGACCAGGTGACCAATGCCATTAATGGCAATGAGCAGGCCTCCGATATGGAAAACCCGTGCAAATACCTGCTTTCAGAAGCGGTAAAGGGCATGCCGTTCCATGATTTGAACGGCTGGGCCAAATGGGGTTTTGCTCAATATTCCTTCTATCTGTATTTCCATAAGCTGGGAATCAATCCCGAATTTTATCCTAGGCTGTTTGAATCATTGCGGCGCAAGCCGCTTTCCAGGCAGGCGTATGAGGTTTCCGAAGCCCATTTGGCCTTGTATGAACGCATTTGCAATATCAGCAGGGCGGACTTTACCGATGACTTTGAAATTTTTAATTGGTTTGTCCCGATTGACCGCAAGGGGCATCAATATGGGGATTACAGTTTTAAAATGACAGAGGAAATGGCCCGGGCATCCAAGGCCCGCATTGCCGCCAAACGGTACCCCAAACCGAAATTCCGCATTGCCTTCCTGCATCAGCATGGAAAGACGGTCAATTTGTGGGGGCAGAATCTGCATGGGGCCCAGCTCAACGGCTATTGGACCAAATACAAGCAGAACGCAAAACTCAGCCCGTCTGTAAGCGCCTCCAAAAAGGATAACATGATTATTGTGCGGAATGGGGAAAATGCAGCCGCTTTCTGTGTAGTGACCAATGGAAAGGTGGTAGGTTATTATGACCGTCAGAAGTTTGACGTTTCCGGCGTGGAATGGAATGATACCTCTAAAGTGTACGCCATCCCGATTCAGACGGCGGAACCTTATAAGTTGATTTATGCTGCCGGGCGTTCCTGACCGTGTTTTGGAGGTTTGGGAAAAGCCTCCCGGAAAATCATATTCCGGGAGGGGCGGGTATTGGGACGCCTGCTATTCGGGTGCCTTGAAGTTATATACGGGCCTGATGCGTTCCACGATTTCCGCCGTTTCATGGATGTTGTCCAGCACGCTCTCGCCATCCTTGTAGGCCATTGGCGCTTCATCCAGCGTAGCGCGGGAAACGCAGGTGGAGAAAATACCCTGCATGGAAGCCTCGAATTCCTCCAGGGAAAGATTGGCTTTAGCCTTTTTGCGGGACATGCTGCGGCCTGCGCCGTGCGGAGATGAGGAATTGAATTCTTCATTTCCTTTGCCGATGCAGATGACGGAGCCGTCACGCATATTCAGGGGAACGATGAGTTTTTCTCCGCGTCCGGCCCGGACGGCTCCCTTGCGGATGATTTGGTCTTCCGCAATGTAGTTGTGCACGGTGTCGAAACTTTCCAGATCAGCTGCATCATCCAGCAGTTCATGCAGTATCACGCGGCGGTTCAGGGCTGCGAAGCGCTGAGCCACCTTCATATCCCGCATGTAGTTTAGCGTATTTTCTCCCTGAAGGTAGCAGAGTCCTTTCTTGCGTTCTTTAAGATAGGCGTCCGGACAAGTATCCACGGCGATTTTCTGGTAGCGTTCCGCAATCTTCAGACCGAAATTGCGGGAACCGGAGTGGATGCACAGGAAAGCGTGCTCTTTCCCTTGCGCTATTTCAATGAAGTGGTTGCCTCCTCCCAGAGACCCTACGGAGCGGCGGTGCCTGTCTTTGTCCGTTCTCAGCACGTCCATGCAGATGCGGGAGATTTCTTCATCCAGTTCCGGGTCGTCCAGCAAGGCTTGATGAACGGAGGGACGGGCATGCATCCCGGACGGAACGCGCTCGCGCAGGCGTGCGTCAAAGCTGGAAAAATCCGGCAGTCCGGACAGTCTGGCGGTAAGCACTCCGCAGCCGATATCCACGCCGATCAGGTTGGGAATTACCTTATCCGTTTTCAATTCCGCCGTGAACCCGATGACGCAGCCGGCTCCGGCGTGCACGTCCGGCATGATGCGCACCCGGCTTCCTTCAAAGGTGGGGTGGTTGCAGACGTCCCTGATCTGGGTGCGGGCCAGGTCTTCCAGTTCATCCGTGAACACGCGGGCTTCCGTGTATTTTCCGTCAATGGTGATCATGGTTTTATTCTTTTGGTTGAGGGGCGCGGAGATATGCGGAAAGCGCCTTCGCGTCCTGTGACCTTGTCACCATAACGCATTTGTTGACTCTTGCATTATATAAGTATTCATATTATATAACTATAAAGTTATGTTTGAGCATCTTTTCGCAGAACGGGGACTGTCCCTGGACCGATTGAAAACCTTGATAGAAGTGGCCAAGGCCGGGAGCATTGCCGCTGCCGCCCGGGGGGATAGTGCGCGGCAGAGCCTGTATTCCCGGCAGATTAAGGAATTGGAGGAATTCTTCGGTGTGGAACTGGCGAGCCGCCGCGGGAAAGTGCTGGCTCTTACCGGAGCCGGGTGGGAGCTGGTGAGGCTGGCCAGTGAAAGCCTGTGCCTGCTGGATGATTTTAAAAGCCGGAGCCGGAATCTGCCCTACCGGTTCACTATCGGAGCCGGGGACAGCCTGCATGCTTGGGTGGTGGCTCCCGTGCTGGCGAGTATCCAGAAACGGGGGCTGCCGTGGCTTTTCGCGCTGGAGAACCTCCGCAACAGTGAGATTCCCTCTAAGCTCCAGAATATGGATATAGACTTCGGTATTGTGCGTACCAGCGCGCTGGAGGCGGAAGGGTTGGAAAGCCGGGTCATTTGCTCCATGGATTATGCGCTGTACGTTCCTGCAGCCCTGGCCGGGAAAAAGGCGCGGGGGAAGAAGGAGGATTTTCTCCGCCTGCTGGAAATGTTCCCCCTGGCAACGCTGGGGAGCGGTTCCGGGTTTCATGCGTTGCTGAAAAGGAATTGCGCTGAGTTCGGCATCAGGCTGCGGGTGCACTGTGAAACGCAATCTTTTCCTTTTGCGGCCCGCATGTTGAAGAGCGGAGCGTTCATGGCAATCCTGCCCTGCATGGCGGAAAAAGAACTGGGGGAAGGATTTGTCAAGGTTACTCATCCGGCGCTGGACGGGCTGTCCCGCAGTATTTCCCTGGCCTGGAATCCGCGGTTGCTGCGCGTGAGGCCTTCAGCCAAACGGGTAATTGATGTTTTTTCCATCCCGGAACGGGAGTGATGGAAGGAAAATCAATCAGAATCCACGCCCAATTTATTTTTACGGTAGTGGTCCAGGGAGATGCGGTAAAAATATACGATCGCCAGCAAATTCAGCAGGGCTCCCGTTCCGAAGGCCCAGTTCAGGTTCAGGTACGCGTAAATTTTGCCTCCCAGGAACATGCCTGTTCCCACCCCGATGTCAAAAGCGGTGAAAAATGTGGAATTGACGGCTCCCCGGTGGCCGCGGTCCGCCATGTTCAGTTTCATGGTTTGGAACGTGGGGATGAAAATGCCGAAGCCAAAGCCGATGAGGATGGCGGAAGCGTAATAGATCCATTCCAGTGGCGCCAGCGCCAGTGCGCCGAAACTGACGGTCAGGATACTCAGGGAGATGACGGAAAGCTCCGCCACGCGTCCGCGGTCGATTTGCCTGCCTACCATGAACCTGGAGACCAGCATGCCCAGCCCCATCAGCGCGTAAAACAGCCCGGCGTATTTGAACCCGTGCATTTCTCCGTACAGGGCGGAATACACGGCCACCACGCCATAGGAGAAGGTGGCGATCATCACGTTCACCGCCAGCGGAATGCCCACGCGCAGCACCAGACGGTCCAGTACCTTTTTAGGCGTTTCATACACGGGCTCCTGAACAGGGCTCCCGGGAACGCGGATGAGAGATGCAATGCCCGCCCCGGCCAGGCACAGGAGCAGGGAACTCCAGGTAATCACGTAAAAGCCGTACTGCTGGTATACCTGAAGGCCGATGACGGGGCCCAGGCACATGCCCAGCGTCATTGTCATGCCGAAGAAGCCCAGGCCTTCCCCGCGGCGGACAGGGGGGATGATATCTACTGCCATTGTCGGGCCGGAGGTGGTCATGCCTCCCCAGATCAGGCCCTGTATGAAGCGCGTCAGGAAAAACGCCAGGGCGGTGGCGGCCGCAGCATACCCTGAAAAGGACAGGGCCAGCATAATGTAAACCGTGATGTAAATCTTCTTGCGGTCTCCGGTATCCACCCGGTGTGCGAACCAGGGGCGGGAGATAATGGCGGCCAGAACATAAATGGACATAATCCAGCCCAGCCAGCCGGAGGAGACCTGCAATTGCCCCGTCAGATACAGCGGGAGAACGGGCACCAGTTCATAGAAGGCCAGCCCCGTCATCAAGTTGGCGCAGCAGGCCAGGATGTAGTCTCGCGTCCAGAGAGGCGCTTTGACGGATGGTGCGGTTTCCGCCGCCAATTCATCTCTGGTCCGGGTCATGCAGGGGTTGTACAGCCGTTGGGAAAAGTTTCAAACGGCCTGACGTGTCATGATGAGGAGGAGCGGGGGGAGGAAAGCCCTGATGAATCCTTGTTGGGAGACGTTATTCATTTTCACGGGAAAAGGTTACGCCCACCAGCGTGTCTCTCCCGTCAATGGCATTCAGATAGTCGAATACTTCTCCGCAGGGTGTTTCGTTCTCAATGAGGAAAATGAATGCTCTGCACTGGTTGATATGTTCATTTGCCATATTGGAGAAAGCCTGAAGGTCGTTTTTCCGGGATGGACCGGATGGTTTTTTCTGGATACGCCAGTAAACAAGCTGGTAGTTCCCTCTTTCCGGGTAAGGGGACCGGATAAATTTCACGATGGGATAAACGGGTTTCCGGGAAGGTGTTTTGCTGAAAACAAGAAAATCATTTTCACGGAAAGGATGTTCCAGAATGGCACCGTCGGGAAGGCAGGGAGTGTCCGGGTTCATGTCTTTTTCAGATTCCGGATCAGATTCCGGGGCCATATCCGTGGAGACGGGAAGATCCCAGCAAATTCCATTTCCAAAGGCGGACGCGATGGCATCCCCTCTTTTCAAACGGAGATTATTCACGCCATGCGCATAAGCCTCCGATATGCCCTCAGCGATGCGGAACCAGGGAAGGGACGGATTGTCCAGATTGATGGTCAGGCATCTTTCACAGGCCAAATCCGTCTTCCATTCCTGTATGGGGCCGGGCAGTTCCGATGCGTTCACGATTATTTCTCCGGGCAGCAGGGCGCTTCCCTGTTTAGAGCATGCCTCAAAGAGGAAGCTGATGAAGAGAGGGAGGAAAACGGCGAGAAGACGAAGCATTTATTCATTCTTCTTATATGGTTTTTATTGCATGTCAAAAGAATAGAGAGTGCGGTATATGCCGGGAAAGATGGCGCTGGCTCCCGCTCCGGAATATGCCTTCTTTTTTGCGTGCAGGACGGCGCGGGCATGGTAGGGTACATGGTATGAGCGTAATCACCAAACGTGGAGACAGCGGCGAAACGGACCTGATGTTCGGCAGGCGGAGTCCCAAGACAGCGCCGCGCATTGAAGCTTACGGAACGGTGGATGAATTAAATTCCCTGATTGGCGTGGTGCGCCATTCCGGGGTAAGCTCCCGGACGGTGGAGATGCTGGACGGCGTCCAGGCGCGCCTGGTGGGAGCCATGGGGGAACTGGCCACGATGGAGGAAGATTTGCCCAAATATGACGCCAAGGGGTACGCCCGCATTACGGCGGAAGATGTGGCATGGCTGGAGGAACAGGCCCATTTGCTGGAAAAGGAATGCGACATCCGTTTCAAAGGCTGGGCCCGCCCGGGCAAGGAAGGATCGCTGGGCTCCGCGTATTTGGACCTGGCCCGTTCCGTCTGCCGCCGTGCGGAACGCCGTGTGGTGGCGTTGAGGCTGGATCATGCCCTGAGCAACGTGAACACGGCCCTGTTCCTGAACCGCCTTTCCGATCTTTGCTGGGTGCTGGCCCGTTTTGAGGCGCTGGCCGCAGGAGAAAAGGCCCAGGCCTGAGCAGGCCGTTTCCGCCCGTCCTCCTGTTCCGGCATGTTGCGTATCTGCGTGATTCCCGTGTCAGGAGAAGCCTGGAAAGAATGGTTTTGCCGCAGATCCATGTCCAGGTGGCAATTCCCCGGAATGGTTCTTCGTTATTTTCAGGGGAGGGCTTCCCGGTCAGTCCAGCGGCAGGATGGAAGTAACCAGCATTTTGAACCGTTCCCGGGCAATGACGGAATGAGGCACTCCGGCGGGAATCAGGAGGCTCTTTCCTTGGGGCAGAATAACTTCTTCATTGCCCACGGTGAAGTATGCCGTCCCGTCCAGAATCTGTATCAGTGCAGGACCGGGCGTCTGGTGAGTGGGAAGGAGCTGTTCGCTGTCAAAGGCCAGAATGGTCATGTTGACTCCTTTGGAGCGAATAAGGGCCAGACTGGTGATTTGCCCTTCGCGGTAATCGGTCAGATCGGCGTAATTAAAGGGAGTGCGTTCGGGGAGGCGCTGAATGGCTGTCATGTAAATTGGACACCCTTGTTGGCCCTTCCCGTTTCTTCATGACAGGCTTCCGGGAAAAAGGTCCGCTCCAGACCCGGGAGCGGACCTTGGCATTCAGCATTCATATGGTGCTTACTTACGGAGTCAGCGTCCTGAATTCATAGGCGTGAGGTCGGATTCACAAGTAAACAACAGTTATTCTATACATGAAAAATACAATTTACTTCAAGAAAAATTGTGTAGGATAATGCAGATTTGATTCTGCTGCAGGGAGAATCGGATTTGACTCCCGTATGGGATTGTTTCCATATACGGGCGTATGCCGTCAGCGGTTCCGCCGCCCGTGGCCGGATGTGCCCTTCTCCTGTTTGGCGGGGAAGGCCGTTTTTCCCGTTTGCCGCGGTTTCTCCCGTGAGACGATGGCGAAATCCGCCCACTGCTGCTCCCTGTCCACTTTCACGGGAATGACGGGAACGCGCAGCCCCGCGCACAGCACGGAACCATGGTCGTTCTTCCAGCGGCTGGCGAACGCCTCATACACCCAGCGGCCGCCGGGAAGCTTGTCCGGCTTGACCAGCCCCTTAATCTGGAGGCGCGGTATTTCCAGCAGCACGCCGAAGTGGCGCGTTTCCGTAACCAGAGCTTCGTGCACTTCCGGATGCTCCGTGTAGCACTGGCCTTCCAGCCATTCGAAGAGTTTCATCCGGTTCGCGTCCTTTTCCGCGCTGGCGGAAATGCGTTCCGTCTCTGAAATGTGTTCCGCGTCTTCCTCCAGCCTGCCTGCACTGCCTGCTCCTTTGGCTCCTTTGGGAGGATTAGCCAGCAGGGGATTCAGGGAGCGGTGAACCACCAGGTCCGCGTAACGGCGGATGGGGCTGGTAAAATGGCAGTAATTGGGAGTGGCCAGGCCGTAGTGGCCCAGGGGCTCCGTGTCGTACCTGGCCCTCATCAGGCTTTTCAGGAGCGCCAGCTTAAGCAATTGCTCGTCCGGGGAACCCTTGATGGACTTCATCAGTTCATTCAGGTACTGGCGTTGTCCGATATCGTGGACGGGATACCCGTACAATTTGCACAACTGGCCGAATTCAAACAGTTTGGAGGAATCCGGCTCTTCGTGGACACGGTAGATGGTGGGACGGTTCCCGTTTTTCAGGGCCAGGGCCACGGCTTCGTTGGCGGCCAGCATGCACTCCTCAATAAGCTGGTGGCTTTCATCGTACTCTTCCGTGATGATGCCCGTCACGCGGCCGTCCTTGTCCATAACGGCTCTCACTTCCGGGAAGTCCAGATCCAGGGCTCCCTTGGCGTAGCGGTTGCGGCGCAGGATGGAGGCCAGATTCCAGGCTTCCCGCACCGTGGAGGGAACTTCCCCCTTGTCGTTTCCCTTCAGCATGGCGAAGGCCTCCTGATAGGTCAGGCGCGCCTTGCTGCGGATGAAAGCGTCCGCAAAGCGTGCACGGAGCATCTTCCCCTTTTGATCAAATTTCATTTCGCATACTTTTGTCAGGCGCACGACATCCGGCCGCAGGCTGCACAAATCGTCGGAAAGGCGGGGCGGGAGCATTGGAAGGACGCGGTCCGGCAGGTACGTGGAATTGCCGCGGCGCAGGGCTTCCCCATCCAACGCGCCGCCGGGCCTGACGAAATGGGAGACATCCGCAATGTGAACGGCCAGCGTCCAGCCGGACGGAGTGGCCGTGATGGAAATGGCGTCGTCAAAATCCCGGGCGCTTGCCGGGTCAATGGTGATGACGGTACGGTCCGTCCAGTTTTCCCGGCGGGCGAGTTCCCCGGGGGAAGGGTTTTGAGGCAGCGTTTCCAGTTCCCGGAGCACGGAGGCGGGAAATTCCGCGGAAAGGCCATATTTTCTGATAACGGCTTCCATGTCCACGTGGGGCTCGTCCGGATAGCCGAGCACCTCCACGATTTTCCCGCGCGGGGCTTTCTTTTCCTCACCGCAGGTTACGGGTTCCACGGAAACCAGTTGGCCGGGAAGCACCTCCATGGCGGGTTTTTCCGCCAGTTCAATGGATGACGGAGAGCTTACGCCGTCTCCCAGCACGCGGCCCGGCTTGTTCTTTCCGGTGCGGAAGACGCCAAGCCAGCGGGAGCGCGCGCGTTCCGTCACTTCCTCCACGCGGGCTTTCATGCCGGCATCCGGGGAAGAAAAGCGGTCCCTGCGGATATTCCTCCGGCCCCTGGCCGCCTTGCGTTCCACGCGCACGGCCACCCGGTCCCCGTCCAGGGCAGTACCCAGACGGTTGGGTTTAAGTTCCAGCTCCGGAATGGCTTCCGTGTCCCATCCCAGGGCCGCAGCGGCGGGATCCCCTTTTCTGGGGAGAAAAAGAATCTTGCCGGAGCGCAGGATGCGGATCATGCCATGCACCAGGTTCCGGCGTTCCCGCTTTAAAGCGTATCTGCCCTTTTGCAGCCGCACGAGTTTTCCTTCCTCCTCCATCTGGTCCACCAGGGCGCGGAAATCCAGCTTCTGCCGGGAATCCACGTTCAGGGCGCGGGCCAGTTCGGATTTGCTCTGGGGTTCGTAACGTCCGTCTTCCATGTGACGGATCAGGCGGTCTTTAAGGGAATGATTCATTTTGCGGAAGTTCCGGGAAAAGGTGTCTCCCATTCCCATGGGAACCATCATAGGGCGGTTTGCGCGCCGCTTCAAGGCGCGGGCGGTGCATGCCGCGTTCGTCAGCGGTTTTTGGCCTGCTGCCGGGCATGCCGTTGTGCGGGACCGCAGTCCGTCTAGGAATTTTTTTAATTATGTGGCATATGGATTGACAATGATCTGTTTTTTGGATTTAACGATGTTTGGTCGTTTTTTTATGAAAACATTTATTTTCCCGTTTTTGGCCTGCTGTTTCCTGGCGTTCAACGCGCTGGCGTCCAAGGGCGTTGAAATACGGCATAAAACCCAGTTCTGCGCGGCGGAAGTATATTTCAGGTATCCAGATCGCAACCCTCCCCAGGAGGAGATAGACAAAAGCAACAGAGAAAGAACGACCGTCACCCTCCGGGAATACATCACCCTGACCGCCACGCTGGACGGCAAAAAACTTCCCAAAGGCACCCGGTGTGACTGGTCCGCCGTGGAAGGAGGGGAATATTTCAAGCTTGATAGTATAGATAATAAACCGGATCAAGTCATCGTCAACATCAATACCCTGGCCAAAGCGCGGCAGACGCTCAAGGTGAAAGCTGAGGTGGACGGGGTGGAGCAGGTGGTGGAATTCACCCTCATCCCGCCCCAGGGGCTGATGTACGCGGGGGCGGAGAGCCCTTTCCGGCAGGCGGAGGAAGAAGCGGCCAAGGTGGGATGCACCGCGGGGCTGAGCGCCCTCCGCATCCTGCGCGTGTATCCCTTGAACGTCAGCTTCACCAATCTTTACTCCCTGGAGCAGCATGCCGGTTATGAGCCCGACCCTCTTCCGGACCATCCCCTGGTCAGCGAGCATGCGCCTTTGCCGGAGCCCGCACGGGTTTCCGTCACCAATGAAGTCTATGACAGCACCAACTGCCTGTATCCGCCGGCGCTCATTGACGCATTCTCGGGGTCCATCGGCTGGACGTGGAAGTGCCGCTGGCAGATATTCGGATGCACGGATAAACCCCAAGGCGGCAGGTACACGAAAGAAAAAGTGCTCTGGGATTTCAACACGGATCAGGTTTTCTCCATCAGGCGCGATCCCGATACGGGAACGGTGCACTACCGGATCCAGAAGTTCAAGGGATTGAACAAAAATGACCCGGGCATCGTCACCGCAACAAGCAACTGATTTTCTTTATGAACTATTACCTTTCCCTCTGTCTTTCCGTGTTTCTCTTCTTTTCCGTCGGGGGCCGCGCGGATGAAGCCGCTGTGTACGACGATTTGCCCTCCTTCATGGACATCCGGATTGAACGGCTTAGCGGGGACGCGCGGCATCTGAAGGGCCTGCTGGACCAGGGGAAGCTGGGCGACTTTTACCAGCAGGCGCTGCCCGTGCTCAACAGGGAGCTGTTTGACGAGGACGGCGGAATGACCCCGGAAGAGCTGGAAAACGCCCTGTTCATCAACAACATGGTCGTCAAGGCCCCCTATCAGGACTACCGGCTGGACAACTTTTCCATCTGGATCAACGGAAGTGAGCTGGAAACCAAATTTAAGGCATATACGAATCTTTCCAAAATTCAAACCTATGTCAGGGAGAACAAGAGGCTCAGGCATGGAAAGGAATTCGCGAGGTTCTGCCTGGAGGCGGAGTTCGAATATATCAGGCGGATGATGCTTCAGGGCGCCGCCGTTTACCGCTACATCGCCGGGCTGGAGGCGGAGCACGGGAAGTTCCATCCCGTGAGGCCGGTCGACACGCTGCCCTACTGGCGCTACCGGGAGACGAAAAACCTCGCCGCCTGCGGTGCGGAAGAGGAACGGCGCAGGAAGGCCCTGTACGAGCGGAACGTGGACGAGCTGGTCCGCCTCCGGCAGTCCTTCCGCTGGTATATTAAACACAGGGAGGGTGCACTGTTGAATATCGTTCTGAAGCTTCACCCCGGGAACCGGAGCCGCGCGCTGGAAAGGCTGAGGGAATGCGGCTACAAGACGGACCGGGAGCTGGTGGAGTTTCTGGAGAGGACCGGAGGCATGAGAAAGAGAGTTCAATTCCTGTACTCTCCCGGGATGCTCCGGGAACACAGAAAACTCGGGAAGGAGGATTAGCCGCCATGGCCGCGAATATTCTGCTGAGAATGCTGTTGTGCTGCGTCCTGTTACTGGTATCTGGCGTTTCCCGGGCCCGGGATGCCACCGCCGTGGAGAGTTTGCTGAGGGCGGATTATTCTTCAGTCATCATTGACGGCGTACGGAATCAACTCCGGAAACATCTTGATTCCGGTACTCTTTCACCGGAAAAAATCCGGCGGATAGTACATCATCCGGAATTGGAGCAACTGTGCCATATCGGACAATTTTTCCGTTATGCCAGCCAGGAAAAGGCGTTTTCAACAAGAGAGCTCCGGGACCGGACGTTTACCAGGTGGCTTGTCTCCCATCCGGAAGTTTTCCGGAAACTGGCCCATGCAGGGTATGCTCAGCAGAGCAGTCTGGCTATTCTTTACCGTCTGTGGAATAGCGCAGACAGGGACTTGTGCGGAGTTGACCTTAACATCGCCCTGGGGGCCTGTCTCATCGCCGATGTTTTCACGGCAGAGGAATGTATAGCCAGGTATGGATTTTACCATGATTCCCATCATCATGGCAGGTGTTATCCGCAGGCCGACAGCCTTGAACCGTGGGAGTGGGCCGTGGTTCTGAGAGGAAAAGAGAGTCTGGAAGATCTGGCATGGGCCCAGCAATTTATTGAAGGGAAAAATATCAAACCCGAGCAGGCAGGGGGTAAATTTACCGGATTTATTCCCTACCGTAAAAAGAATCACAGAGGAATCAGCATCCATGCCGGGGCCGCGTTTTACGATAACAAGCCCATCACTCTTCAGCTTTATACGGAATATGGAGGCGTGTGCGGAGCCGTTTCCAAGGGGGCCGCGGGTTTTTTAAGAGCCAAAGGCGTCCCGGCGTACCCCATCGGGCAGCCGGGGCATTGCGCTTTTATTTGGAAGCACCCCAAAGGGCAATGGCTGATCGGCAACAACATTGGAGGATGGAACTGGGCCAATGGTGGAAATAAACTGCCGTGGAAAGGCCCCGTGCAGATTATCTCCGCCCTCTGCGCTTTCTGGCAGGGTCCCCAGGCCCGTGAATCTTCCTTGATGTACGATTTATCTTTTTATTCCCGGAATCTGCAGCATGTGGAACTGCTGCTTCAGGAGGCGTGCCGGGCCAATCCTTACAATTATCCGGCCTGGGTGCGTTATTTGGGTATCAAGGCGGGAGGTGCGGGCGATAAGAAGAAGCTGGAGTACCTCATCCAGTTCAGCAAGGCGATGCCCCGTGAACATAACCTGATTGATTACGTGGCGGGTCATGTTTTGAAGATTAACCCTGAAAAGGTAAATCCCTATGAATTGTACGCCTGCGGGGTCAGCCCGGACAGTACGCCCGAAGCAGAGGAACTTTTCATCCGGCAATTTTGGAAAAAGCTGATTGCCGACTGCCCTGAGGTTAAACTCCATGCTGTTTACAAGGAAGGGACTACCGGTAATTTCTTAAATTTATGGCTGGAAAAATCAAAAAATGTCAAATGGAATTCCAAAATGAAGAGCAAAACCAGCAAAGCTTTTCAACAGGCGTTGCTGGCTTTGACCGGCAAGGAAAAAATTTTCATTAAAATGATGAAAAGCTACCGCCGGTTTCTCATCATGTGGAATGATGAGAAATATATGATGCAGGCGCATGAATTTGTGCAGGACCATTTAAAAGGCATTACCAGCGACCAGGTGAAAAAGGAGATGGCCGGCATGGGTAGAAAAATGGGTATCCTTTTAAAGAATGATAAAATATTGAACATGTATGGTCAAACCCGGGAATCCGAATAGGGATTGACCATTGTTCAAATGAGCGTTATCTGGGCCGGAGCGTGCCTTCCGTGGTGCCGAGCTGTTCCGCGACATCCAGTTCCCGGATGAGCCGGGCCGCCGTGCAGGAGCCGTCCAGCAATTCCCGGTAGCGGGACACCAGAAGGCGTATTTTTTCCGGGGGATCATCCAGCAGTTCCAGACGGAAGCGGGAAAGACCCAGGCGGCGGAAGCCCCGGAGGAAGCCGGCTCCCGTCTGAGCGCGTCCGTTGAACAGCGTGTTCCGGCACCCGGCGTCCGCCAGCAGGGGATGAAGCTGGCCTACGCGGTCACGCAGCTGCACATGATGCCGTTCGCAGGGGCGTCCGCAATTCTTATAACTGGTGCCGTCCGACAGGAAGGTGCAGAACACGCAATGCTCCATGTGAAACATGGGCATATGCTGGTGCAGAGTCAGTTCAAACCATTCCGGCGGCGTGGCGCGGAGCAGGTCCGCCACCTGTTCCGCGTTCAGGTCGTAAGAGAGGGTGAGATATTCCAGCCTCCCCCGTTCTTTCAGGATAGCCGCGCTATACGGATTGGCGACATTCAGGGAAAAATCCCCAATGCGGCGCAGGGGGGAATGACGGAAGTATTGCGCCGCGCCCAGGTTGCGGATGAGGATGCCGTCCGGCTCCGCCCGTTCCATGAGCTTAAAGTAACCGGTTTCAGACGGCTTCTGGATGCGGGGCGTCGCCAGAAAGACGGGGATGCTGTCCGCGTGCTGCCGAACCGCTTTCACTCCCGCCGCATAGTCCCGGAGGTCTTCAAAGTCCAGATAAACGGCATCCGCCCCGGCATCCAGAACGGAAGGTATCTGTTCCGGTCTGCGGCACAGCACAGACAGGTGCGGCGGCGCGTCCGGAGCTGCCGCCCCCGCCGGAAGCGCGGAAGGGGTGAAAGCCGCAGAAAGACGGGAGGGAACGGGGGCTTCCCTCTCCTGCCGGACCGTTTGAATTTGTTCCACGAGGGCGCGCCTTGCCTGGTTGAGGATGCTGAGCGGGAGCATCAACCCGTTCGGCAGCCGGCATTCGCAGGAAGCCAGGCGGAACCCCGTTCCTCCCAGTCTGCCAAGCTGCTGTTTCAGCGCTTCAGGAGTCAGCGGGCGTTTTTCCGCCGTTTGCAGGGGCTGTGCGGACTGCACGGAACACCCGTATTCCGGGCAGGAAACCGTCAGAGGCTCCCCGGCGGATCCGGTGCATGTCAAATGGAGGGGTACGGAGGCTTCCAGCAGGTGTTCCCGCATTTTTTTCAACTCCGCGTTCAGGGCCGGATCATCCGTTTTCCAGAGCTTCTGCCCCGGCCTGACCCTGCTCCAGTCAATGCGGGATGCTTTTCCATGAAAGAAAAGGCGGTTTCTCTGCACTTTCCAGATACGACCGCCCTGTTCTTCATTGCGGTCTTCCCCTGCATCAATGACGAAGCCGTCACCGGGCGCGAGCGGAATGCCTCCTTCCGGTCTGATATCCAGCCAGCCCTGACCGCTGTTCATGATGACGCCTGCGTAAGCGCCCCTCTTTTTACCGTAGCGGCCGTGGGTCAGACGCGGGTGGTCCGTTCCGTCCAGCCAGCCTGTGGAGAAGCCGCGTGAAAATACCATTTGCAGTGCGTAGCGGTCGCGTACGGTCACCATTTCATCCACAGGTATTCCAGCGCAGGCGGCGTCCAGGGCTTTTCTATAGGCCGCCGTCACCGCCGCAACGTATTCCGGGCTTTTCAGGCGACCCTCTATCTTATAGCTTTTTACGCCCATGCGGACCAGGTCCGGGATGCGGTCAATGGCGCACAGGTCCTGGGGGCTGAGCAGGTAGCGCCGTTCTCCCAGGGGAACGGCTTTGCCGGCTACAACCAGGGAATAGGGCAGGCGGCAGGCCTGCGCGCATTCCCCCCTGTTGGCGCTGCGCTGGCCCAGGCTTTCCGATGTAAGGCACTGGCCGGAGTAGGCCACGCAGAGCGCCCCGTGAACAAATACTTCCAGGGGTATGTCCGTATGCCGTACGCATTGCCCGATTTCCTTCAGGCTCAGTTCCCGGGCCAGGACGGCCTGCTTCAGGTCCAGGAATCCGGAGGCGAATTCCAGCCCGTCCGGAGAGGAAAGCGTCATCTGGGTGGAGGCGTGCAGTTCCAGCTTCATGCCGGGAACCTGCCTTCCCCATTCCGTCAGGCAGCGGGCAAGTCCGATGTCCTGCACGATGACCCCGTCCGCGCCGGCGGCATTCAGGTGGCCCAGGTAGGAGAGGGCGTCCGCCAGCTCGGAGGTGAAAATGAGCGTATTCATGGTCACGTACCCCTTCACGCCGTGCGCGTGAAGGAAACGCATCAGTTCCGGAAGGGAATCCAGCGTGAAGTTGTTTGCGCGCAGACGGGCGTTGAAACGGTCCAGACCGAAATAAATGGCGTCTGCGCCATTGGCTACGGCGGCGCGGGCGCAGTCCATGTCCCCGGCGGGAGCCAGCAGTTCGGGACGCAGGTCTCCGGGCCGGAGGGCGGAAAGGGTCATGTCGTCGGAAGTCACGGGGAAAAGCAAAGAGGCTGTAGGGGTTATTGGGCGGTACTGCGTTTTTCCGCATGGCGGAGCAATGCTTTCAAATCTCCCAGAAGGAACAGGGAACCTGCCGCCAGAGAGGGGAACGGGGAAGCCAGCGCCGCCTGCAGCCCGTCCGGAAGCGTGGAATGAATGAAAACGGGGCCGGTTTCCTGCCCGGCCAGCAGGGCAGCCATTTCTTGCGCCGGCATGATGCGGGGGGAAGTGCAGGGAACCAAGTGCCATTCTCCGGCAATTTCCCGCAAAACCGGAATCATTTCCCGGATATGCTTGTCTGCGGATGCGGCAAAAACCAGCGCCGCCTTCCGTCCCGGGAATTCCTCTTTCCACGTGGCCGCGAGCACGCGCGCCGCATGTTCGTTATGAGCGCCGTCCAGTACCAGAGGGGGCGTCTCAAGGCGTTCGAACCGTCCGGGCCACTGTACCCTGGCCAAGGCAGCGGCGGCTGCGGCAGGGGAGGGAAGGGCATGGAGCCGCCTCATGGTTTCCAGCGCCAGGGCTGCGTTTTCCCGCTGATGGGCCCCGGGCAGGGATGGCATGGGCGTTTTCCGGTCCGCCCGGGCAATCGTGAGGGGAGAACGGCGGTTTTGCGCCGTTCGTTCGATGACGGCCATGACACCCGGGTGCTGCACGGCAGTTACGGACGGTTTTCCGGGGGCGATGATGGCCGCTTTTTCCGCAGCGATCTCTTCCAGGGTATCTCCCAGATACTGCTGGTGGTCCAGGCCGATGGGGGCCAGTACGGCGATATCCTTGGGCACGGCGTTAGTGGCGTCCAGCCTTCCGCCCAGCCCTGTTTCCAGAATGATGAAGTTCACGCTGTTTTTCCGGAAGTGGCGCAGGGCGACGGCCAGAGCCAGCTCGAAAAAGGTGGGCGGCTGTTCCCAGCCTTCCGCCAGCTGTTTCAGGAAGGAAATTTCTTCTGCCAGGGCATCCGGAGTGATCATGTCTCCATTGACGCGGATGCGTTCAGAAAAATCTACCAGATGGGGGGAAGTGAACAGGCCCGTGACATAACCCTGCGCCCTGGCCAGGGCCTCAATCATGGCGCAGGTGGAGCCTTTCCCATTGGTGCCGGCCACGTGGACCACGGTGGCGTTGATACGGTCCGCCCCGGCTGCCGCCAGCAGCTTCCTGGTATTATCAAGCCCCAGCTTGATCCCGAAAAATTGGGTGGAAAAGAGCCAGTCAAGGGCGGCGGATACATTCATGGGCGGTATTTTACCACGGGAAAACTCCCGTTCAACTCCGGTATGGCGTGGGGACTGTAAAATGCCGCCGGGAACGGACGCGGCAAACACGAACAAGCTACCGTTGCTACCTCTCGGTCCTGGCGGGGTTTGCCAGTCGTGCCTCCACGGGGTTCCCGGCGGCTCACCCAGTAAACTAGGTTTGCAGTGTAGTGTCAACCTTCAAAGACATCATCTCCTTCTGGCGAAAGAGAGCAGAATGGAGATCAGCAATATTACGCCGATAACGACTGCCGCCGTGAAGAAGATTTCTTCTTCCTGTCTGAGCCGGCTGCGCTCCTCTTCGAGTTTCGCGTCTCTGACGCGTTGCAGCCTGTGCAGGGCTTTGGCCTGTTCCTCCACATCCGCCTCCGTTCGCATGACAATCGTTTCCTCATGGCTGACGGCCTGGTCGTAAGGAGCAATCATCGTGCGGAATTCGGGGTCTTCCGAAAGTATTTCCGTCTCATCATAATCTTCCGCCAGAGGGGAGTTCATGGTGTCCCGAAGACTGGCGATCTGCCTGTCCACATTGTTTTGGAACAGGTCCAACTCCCTTTTGGCCTTTTCGTAAGCTTCCGTCTGGTCGCGCAGAGCGGCTTCCCCCTGGTCGGTAATGCGCTCCAGTTCCTGCGGAAGACTGGCCTGAAGTTTGAGCAGATCCGTCCTGTTCTCCGTCACTTTAAAATTCCTGTTTTTCGTGTTGGACGCCTCCGCGAGCTGGATGCGGTTGATGTCCTGACGGGTTTCCACCTGGCGTATTTGTTCCTGAAGCCGGTTTCGGGCGCTGTCCAATTGTTGTCTGGTGGCGTCCCTCCTGCTTTTGAGTTCTTCCACTTCCGCAACGCGCCGGTCATATTGTTCCAGCAGATGGGCTATTCGGGCTTCCGCGCTTCGGGCATTGGGCTTTCCGCTTACGGGAGAGGGCGTCTTTTTCCCGTCTTTTTCCTGGCCGGCTTGCTTTATTCGGGCATCCCAGTATTTGCGGACGGCTTCTTCCTTCCGTTGAACAGCTTTCTGGAGACGCACCGCCTGCTGTTCGTGAAGTTCCGCGGCTTCATCAAAACGGGCTTGGGCCGCATCCAGCTCCGGGCAGGGTTCCTGCTCCATGGCTTTGAGGGCTTCATGCCTGGGTGCGAGGCCGTTTTGATAATAATCCCAGCCGTAGTATCCCCCGGCGAGCAACAGGATGAGAAGTAGGTAACGCATCAATGAAAAAAAGGGTAGAGTCAGAAGTAAATCTCATAGTGGGAGTTCCGCCGGATTTTGCAAACTCTAAAATCAGCCATCCGGAGCTTTTCCCCTCAATAGGGAGAATGATGATAAATTCACTCCGGAGGGGGCGTAGTTTTCCTTGAAGCCATACTTTCAAGCCATGTCTATTTTCTCATCACGCAGACAATTTCTCAAATCTTTGGGGCTTGCGGCCGGAGCGGCTGCCGCCGGAAATGCCCTCCCTGGGAAGGCTGTGGAAATCCCTGCCGGAGACCATCTCTGGAAATCCGCCTCTCCGGCGGCTCCGAGGCCTTCCGGTTCCACATACATGGGAGGGTTCAAGGCTCCCCGGCTGGGTCGCATCAGGCTGGCCTTCATCGGCGTGGGAGGGCGCGGGTTCTCCCACCTGGCGCAAATGTGCGTGATGGATGGAGTGGAAATCGTGGGCATATGTGATTTGAAGGAAGAGTTGACGAAACGCGGCGTGGATCGCGTGCTCTCCAGAATGGGGAAAAGCCCTTTGGGCTATTCCGGCGGCGATATGGAATACCTGACCATGCTGAAGGAGCTGAAGCCGGATGCCGTCATCATCAGTACGGATTGGAGTTCGCATGCCAGAATCGCCTGCGACAGCATGAAGCACGGCGCTCACGCCTTTGTGGAAGTTCCTCTGGCCGTCTCTCTGGAGGAGCTCTGGAGCCTGGTGGATACCAGCGAGGCCACCAGGAAACATTGCATGATGATGGAAAACGTCAACTATGGGCGGGATGAACTCATGTTCCTGAACATGGTCCGGCAGGGCGTCATCGGCGATTTGCTTCACGGGGAGGCCGCGTATATCCATTGCCTGGTGACGCAGCTGGGGGACACGCGCGGGGAAGGGGCCTGGCGGCCGGAATATCATACCAGAATCAATGGCAACCTGTACACCACCCACGGGTTGGGGCCGGTGGCTCAATATATGAATTTGGAGCGTGGAGAGGACCGTTTCTGCCGTGTGGCGGCGTTCGCTTCTCCTGCTCTCGGGCGCAATGCCTACGCTAAAAAGCATCTTCCCGCCGATCACCGCTGGAACAATACTCCATTCATCTGCGGTGACATGAATACGGCTGTTGTCAAGACGCAGCTGGGGCGGACCATTCTTGTCCAGCTGGATGAGACGTCCCCCCGGCCTTACTCCCGCGCCAACCTGATCCAGGGAACGGAGGGCACGCTGGCTGGTTTCCCAACCCGCGTGGCGGGTGAAAAGCTGGGCAACGGCAATTATCATGAATGGATTGAAGGCAGGGAAAAACTGGCCGCTATTTATGAAAAATACGATCATCCCCTCTGGAAACGCATCGGGGAGCTGGCCACGAAAATGGGCGGTCACGGCGGTATGGACTTTGTGATGCTTTCCCGCATCGTGGAATGCCTCCGGAACGGAGAACCAATGGATCAGAACGTTTACGAAGGAGCTTCCTGGTCTTCCCTGCTGCCGTTGACAGCCCGTTCCATCGCCCAGGGCGGGATGCCTGTGGAATTTCCGGATTTTACCCGCGGAGACTGGAAAACCACCATGCCGCTGGCCGTGGTTTCATGAATAACGCCGGGGATGAAGGGGCGCTGCCCTCTTCCGGAGAGTTCAGGAAAGAATCCGTTCTTACGCAGGGTGCTCAGCAGGGACTGCCGGAAAACAGATTATTTAATTCTTCCGCGCTCATGTTCATGAGCCATTGTTCGGGGCCTCCGGAGAACAGGTCGTCCGCCATGCGGCGCTTGTCCTTGAGCATGGCGTCAATGCGGTCCTCAATGGTGCCCCGGCAGATCAGGCGGTGCACGAGTACGTTCCGGTGCTGCCCGATGCGGTAGGCCCGGTCCGTGGCCTGGTTTTCTACAGCGGGGTTCCACCAGCGGTCCACATGGATGACGTGGGATGCCTGGGTCAGCGTCAGGCCGGTTCCGGCGGCTTTCAGGGACAGGATGCAGAAGGGAGGGCCGGATTCCTTCTGGAAGGCGGTGACGATGTTCTGGCGTTCCGGAATAGGCGTTCCCCCGTGCAGGGTAAGCCCGGAACGGCCGAAGACTCCGGACAGGAGATCGTGCAGATGGGGAATGATGGAGCGGAACTGGGTAAAGAGAATGGTTTTTTCCTGCCTGGCGGCAATGGAGGCGCACAGTTCCTGAAGCCGCCGGAACTTTCCGGAGCGTTCCGGCGCATAATCGTCCGTGCCCTGGAACTGGGCGGGGTGGTTGCAGATCTGCTTGAGGCGTGCCAGAATGGGTAAAATCAGCATCAGGCGGGCAGCTGGGTCCAGTTCGTCCAGTACGGCATGCAGCATGTCTATCTGTGCTTGGTACAAGGCGGCCTGTTCCGGCGTGAGGGAGCAATAGGCCGGTATTTCCATTTTGTCCGGCAGGTCGGGAACCAGCGCCGGATCCGTTTTCATTCTGCGCAGGATGAAGGGGCGCACCAGGCGTCGCAGCGGGGCATAACCGCGTTCCAGGGAACGGGTGAAGGATTCGAAGCTTTTTCTGCTGCCCAGCAGCCCCGGATTCAGAAATTCCATCAGGCTCCAGAGTTCATTCAGGTTATTTTCCACCGGCGTGCCGGACAGGGCTATGCGTCGTTCCCCATGCAGGGAACGGATGGCGCGGGAACGGGCGGAGCCTGCGTTTTTAATAGCCTGGGCTTCATCCAGAATAATGGCCGGGAAATGCAGGTCGGCCAGGGCGGACGTGCGTGCAGCCATGCCATACGTAGTGATGACGGCGTGGCAGTCTTTCCGGCGCAGGGTATTTTCCGGCTGCCACGGGTCCGGGGAGGAAGGGTGCATGATGCGCAGGATAAGCTCCGGAGCGAAGCGTTGCGCTTCCTCTTTCCAGTTGGACAGGAGGGAGGCCGGAGCCACAATCAGAGCCGGCAGACCCTCCAGCCGGCCTTTTCTCCGCAATGCGTCCAGCCACGCAATAGCCTGAAGGGTTTTTCCCAGCCCCATATCATCAGCCAGGCAGGCGCCGAAACCCCGTTCCGTAATCCGGTAAAGGAAAGAGAACCCTTCTTTCTGGTAAGGGCGCATCAGGGCGTCCAGCCGGGAAGGAAGCTCCGGTATGGAGACTGGGACTTTCCCCGCCAGGATGTCCAGGGTCTGCCGGAGGTTTTGTCCCGGTTCCATGACACAGTCTTCGTCCGGTTCCGGAATCTGTACAAGCTGGCCGGAAGGGCCGTTAACCAGCATTCTCAGACCCTGGACCAGAGGGATGCCGAGGGAGCTCATCATACGTGCCGCTTGAGTCCACCGGTCCATTAAGTCCCGGACCTTCCGGGCGTCCACACACACCCATTCCCCCTTGAAGCGGATCAGGCCGTCTCCGTTGCTGAGCAGTTCCCCCAGCTCCTCCGGGGTCAGGTCTTTGCCTCCCAGAGTGGCGGATACGGAAAATTTCAGCAGCCTGCGGACGGAAAGCCCGGAAGAATGGACCGTTGTTTCACTTCCGGATGCGTCTGCCGTAACTTTTACCTGTAGTTTGGGAGGGGTTTTTTTCCATAGATTCACCATGCGCACAATGATGCCTGCGCGTTCGTAGACCGGCGTGTCCTGCAGAAAATCCCGGGCCTCCGGAGCGCTCCAGGCCATCGGCGTATAAATTTTCCCGTTATCCAGCAGGCGCTTCAGCAGGGGGCTTTCGCGTGCCGCTTCTTTTAAAGGCTGGAGTAAGGCCAGCAGGGCGGTGTAATTCCCTTCATGAAGTTTCAGGGCGGTGGCAAGGGGGAGGTGGCGTACCTGGTTGTCCGCAGCGCTTTGATGCGCAAAGGTAGCCATGAAAGCAAAGGGGCGGGAGCCTGTGGCGTCATCCCGGTTTTCCGCAAGGTGGAAAAATACCTTGCCTATCTGGTTCCAGGGCGCGCCCAGGCTATTCAACCATTCGGCGGGGGTAATGCCTCGGACGCGGATTTCCTTTGCTATTGCCTTCCGCAAATCTTCAAACCATCCGGCAATGATGTCCGGAGTGGCATATTCCGCGCCCGGTACGGGGGGAAATTGCTCCGCCAGAAAGGCTTTTTCCGTAGCGGAGGCCAGCAGGTGGTCCAGAACGGTATCCACCTCGTCCGGCCTTTCTGCGGCAGCGTGCGCCATGCGGGTAAGCGCCTGGCGCGCCATGTTCTTGATAAAGAAGGCGCCCGGATCCGGAACGGTTTCCCAGTTGGATACCGCCAGGGCATACAGCCCGTTTCCGGTTCCTTCTTCAAACAGACGGTCGAAAGGCGGTGTGTCCGTCACCAAAGCACCGGAGGGGAGGATGCGGAAACCATTGATATTCCGTTTCTCTTCCGGTACTGCATGATAGGGATCCGGCTGCATGGCTGGCGGGAATGTAGCGTGTGCTTGCGGCCGTAGTTCACAGGGCGAACGTCGTATCTCTGATGATGGGCAGCTTGGACGGCGGAGGATTGAGCAGCTTCTTGATTTGTTTCAGGTAATCAATCAGGGCTTTGCGGACATCTATTCCCGTCGGTTTGCCGTTTCCCCGTTGGGGAAATATGAAATTGCTGCACAGGTAGTCTCCCATCGCGACAGTATAAATGACCCCGTTTTTCAAAGTGCTGGTAATGCTGGGCGTAACACCGTCCATGATCTGGTAGGAGAATCCGGAGCAGTACACTTCCAGAATACCTCCTTCGTCATCGGTCGGAGACATGAATTTGGACAGGATCTGTTGCTCAATGTCCGCTTTACTCATGGAGCAGGTGACGATCTTTTCCCGGAAGGGTTCCAGCTCGTAAATGTCCCTGATGGTAACGGGTCCTTTGTTAAGATGGTTTTTGGACCGTACTCCGCCGCGGTTGTAAATGGCAATGTCCGAATGGGAGGCCTGCTGAATGGCCTTGCAGAAAAGGGTGCCTATGGTGACGTGCGTGATTTCTTCTCCGGCGACGCCCACCTGCTGGTTGAAAAGCGGATTTCCGGAAAACCGGCGGACAATTTCCTTTACTTCCGGGTCATTGGGAATTTCCTCATTCAAAGAAACGGCCCTGGTGGATTTGGAAAGGATGGAGACGGGATGTTCCGTGGAGAAGATGATTTCCGTAACTCCTACGTGGCTCAAACTATGTCCCGTGTGGCTGAGCAGCGTGCCTGTTCTGAGATGACCGCTGGGAAGCATGACATGGGTATGGCCTCCGAGAATGACGTCGATATTCGGCGAATACTTCATCATTTTCAGATCATTGCCGTATCCCAGATGGCTGAGGATGACGTTAATGGTGTTGTGGTGAAGCCGGAACCTGTCCGTGATGCCCTTGTAATCTTCTTCATCCGGCAGCGTCCATGAGATGCCGGCCATCTTCCTCACATCCGTGGTTTGAAGGTCCGCCAGACCTATGAACCCTACGGAAACGGACGTGCCTTCAATCGGGATGCTGACATACGGAGAAAAACAGTTTTCCAGAGTAGGGGAAAGGCTGGCGTTGGTAATGACAAACTTGGTGGAGGGCATTCCCTTGATATGGTCGCGCAGGGCCTCCTGCCCGTAATCCAGATCATGGTTTCCGATGGTCACTACATCATACCCCAGCTTGTTCATCAGGATGGTAAGGGGTTCTCCCCGTTTTTCACAGTCGTCCACATAGGGATTACCTATGAAATAATCGCCTGAATCCACCAGCAGCACGTGCGGATATTTAGCGCGGTATTGCTTTACCAGTGTGGCCAGTCTTGGGAAATTGTCCAGATTGCCGTGGATATCGCTGGTAGAAATGATAATCAGCGTTTTATCGGGATCCGATTTAGGCTCCTGAGCCAGAGAGAACGGGCACAGGCATGCCAGGGAGGCAAGAACAATGCGGAGCGGAATCATGCAGGGTAAAATGATAAATATACGGAAAAGGATGAGATGGGATTAACGGGCGGAAACCTCATGCGGGCCGTCACCCACGGAGATGACTTCCAGACGGACCCTGGATACGCCGCGTCTATGCAGGCCGATGCGGCTTGCGGCGGCGGTGGTGAGGTCTATCAGGCGGTTGCTGTGAAAAGGCCCGCGGTTGTTGATTCTGACGACGGTTGATTTGCCGGTTTCCAGGCAGGTGACTTTCACCTTGCACGGCATCGGCAGGGTTTTGTGGGCCGCCGTCATGGAACGCTGGGGATTGATGTACTCTCCGGAAGATGTCTTCAGGCGGCGCGCTTTGCCGCCATACCAGGAGGCATAGCCGGTCTCATGGTATTGCAGGGCATCCGCCACGCTCATGGGAGTATACCTTTTTCCACGTACCCGGTAGGGCGCATTTTTGACATGCGCCTCTGCCTCCTGAACGGACGGCTCCGTTTTCTGAGCGCACTTCTCCGTAGTGGAGCAGCCCGGCATCAGAAAAAACAGCAGGACGGGGAAGAACCATTTCACGCTTTTTACGTTTAACACATATTGATGATTTTGTATAACAAAAAAGGAACAAGAGTTGAAATTTAAGGAATAGAGCAGGGCGGAACAATCTTTTCCCGGTTGCGGTTTACCAGTTGAGCGGCTCGGAAAAATGCAGTATGATCTCCCGCATGAATTCTTCCAAGGTAATCGGCCTGGTCGCTCTGGCGGAAAAACCGGGGCTGGGGGAAGCGTTGCGCATCATGCGCCGGGAGCTTTCCCGCCACGGGCTGGGCTCCTGCGTCATTGAAACGCCGGATGCTCTGGAACGGGCTATCGGACGGTGCGGCATGCTGGTGACCTTCGGAGGGGACGGCACCATGCTGACCGTCTCTTCCCTGGCGGCCATGCACCGCGTTCCCCTGGCGGGAGTGAACCTGGGCCGGCTGGGGTTCATGACCACCTGTTCCGTGCAGGAACTGCCGCTTCTGGCGTATGCTCTTCAGGAAGGTTCCTACCTGACGGATGAACGTTCCATGCTTGAAGTGGTCCGGGTGGGGGGAGACGGCGTTGCGGCACCTCCCCGCAAGCTGGCCTTGAATGAAGTTTCCCTGATCCGCGCCCAGTCCGGCAAGATGGTGGACCTGGATGCGGAGATAGACGGAGAATTGCTGAACCGCTACCATGCGGACGGCGTTCTGGTTTCCACCCCCACCGGCTCCACGGCATACTCCCTTTCCGCCGGGGGGCCTCTGGTCTGGCCCATGTCCCGTGTCGTATGCGTCACCCCCATCTGCCCGCACAGCCTGACCAATCGTTCCGTGGTGCTTCCTGACAACATGACCATACGCCTGCGGCCCCGCGAGCGCCGCGGCCGTTTTGACTCCATGGTCTATTCCCTGGACGGCCGTTCCGCCTATCCCATTGAAGTGGGAGAAAGCCTGGTAATCCGGAAGGCGCCGGAAACGCTTTCCCTGGTTCATCTCCGGAAGCAGAATTTCGGCGCCCTGCTGAGGGCCAAGCTGCGCTGGCAGGGGGCGGAGATCCCTTCCGATGATGAATAGGCCGTCGCGGAAGCCCGGCTCCCGGCGGGCTGTTCCCCCCTGCGGAATTCCCGCATCCGGGAACGGTCCTTCGTTCATCGTTCCGCATTGGCGCAGGGGCGGTAAAACGATTTTTTTAGGATGCGGGCTTGACGAAAAGGCCTATCCTATCATACTCTTCCTGCCCTGCCACCAAGGGGGTGGCAGATCTTAATCGCATAAACGCGTAAGAAATAGTCATATATGAAGACCCACGTGAAAAAAGGTGATGAAGTGGAAATCATCGCCGGACGTAACCACAAGGGCAAGCGCGGCACCGTTCTCGCCGTGAATGCTTCCAAAGGTACTGTCATCGTAGAAGGCGCCCGCACCCTGAAAAAGGCTGTGCGCCCGACCGAACAGAACCCGGAAGGCGGCATTCAGGAAATCAACGGCCCGATTCACATCTCCAACGTGAAAAAAGTAGGCTAGGCCATCCGGTCTGACCCTGCGCTTAAGCCATATCGATCATTAATAAAGAGCTGACCCGCTAAAACAATGAGTACACCAACACTGCAAACATACTACCGTGAAAAGGTCGTTCCCGGCCTTCAAGCGAAGCATGCATACAAGAACGTGCATCAGATTCCCCGCCTGGAGAAGATTGTTGTCACCTCCTGCATGGGCAAGCACCCGGACCGCAAGCAGGCCGTGGAAGATGCCGTTAATGAAATCGCCAAAATCACCGGACAAAAGCCCTCCGTCACCTATGCCCGCAAGAGCGTGGCCAACTTCAAGGTGCGTGAAGGCGAACCTCTGGGAGCCCGCGTAACGCTGCGCGGCGCCCGCATGTGGGAATTCCTGGACCGCTTCATCAATATTACGGCTCCGAACATTCGCGACTTCCGCGGTCTTCCCTACAAGTCCTTTGACGGCAACGGGAACTATGCCGTCGGCATCTCCGACCAGTCCATCTTCCCCGAAATCGAGCTTGACCAGATCAAGCGTCAGATCGGCTTCGATATCATTTTCGTGACTTCCGCTCCTACGGACGATGAAGGCCGCGACCTGCTTCGCGCCCTGGGCGTCCCCATGCGCGAACCGAAGAAGGCCGAAGAAACCCAAACCGCCAACGCCTAACTATTTCTTACCATGGCCGTATTAAGTGATCCCATTTCCGACTTCCTCACCCGCCTGAAAAACGCCAGCCTGGCCGGCAACGAGGAATTTACCGCTCCCTGCTCCAACATCAAGGTGGAAATCGCCCGGATTCTGCAGGAAGAAGGCTACATCTGGAACTATGAAGTGACCGGAGAAGGCTCCAAGAAGCAAATCAAGGTGAAGATCAAGTTTACCCCGCAGGGCAAGCCGGTCGTTACCGATGTGAAGCGCAGCTCCAAGCCGGGCCGCCGCCAGTACGTTTCTTCCGAGGACATTCCCCGCGTTCTCAGCGGGCTTGGCATTGCCATCGTCTCCACCTCCCGCGGTGTGATGACCGGTGCGCAGGCGCGCAAGCAGAGCATTGGCGGCGAACTTCTCGCCCTTGTATGGTAACCATTAACATTTCCTAAACATATGTCCCGAGTTGGTAAAAAATCCATCACATTGCCGGACAAGGTAACGGTAAAGGTTAACGGCTCTTCCGTTCAGGTGGAAGGCCCCAAAGGAAAGCTTTCCTGGACGCTTCCGGAAGGCATCACCGCTACCGTTGAAGGCAATCAGCTCTCCGTTGACCGCGTCGGCGAAAGCCGTCAGCTTCGCGCCCTGCACGGTACGAACCGTTCCCTGTTGAACAACATGGTCATCGGCGTGTCCGAAGGCTTCGTCAAGAACCTTGAAATCGTCGGCGTCGGTTTCCGCGCCGCCGTCAAGGGCAACATCCTGGATCTGAACCTGGGCAAATCCCATCCGATCAACCAGGTAATCCCGGAAGGCCTCAAGGTGACCGTGACCGAAAACACGAAAGTGACGGTCGAAGGCATCGACAAGCAGGTCGTAGGCCAGTTTGCCGCTGAAGTCCGTGCGTACTATCCCCCGGAACCCTACAAGGGCAAGGGCGTGCGCTTCGCCGGTGAAGTTATCCGCCGCAAGGAAGGCAAGAGCGTCGGTAAGTAATTCAGGTAATAACTATTACAACATATTTATACACGATGAGTACTATCAATCGCAAAGCCATCCGCGCCAAGGTTCGCCGCCGCATCCGCAGAAAGCTCTCCGGAACGGCTTCCCGCCCCCGCCTGGCTGTCTATTTCTCCAACCGTCACGTCTATGCCCAGATCATCGACGACACGGTGGGCAAGACCATCTGCTCCGCTTCCACGGCCGATGCCTCCATCGCCGATCCTTCCAAGCTCGCCAACCGCGCCTCTGCCACCAAGGTAGGCAACCTGATTGGTGAACGTGCGAAGGCCGCCAATGTCACTGAAGTCGTCTTCGACCGCGGTGGCTTCAAGTTCTGCGGCAAGGTGAAGGCCCTGGCCGATGCCGCCCGCGAAACTGGTTTGAAATTCTAATTGAAAGATTCCCTAAATGAATAACGAAACGGAAAACACTGCTCCTGCTACGGAAGCCGCCGCTCCCGCTCAAGCGCAGCAACCCGCACAGGGCGGCCGCGACTTCCGCGGTCCCCGCGGACCCCGCCGTGACGGCCAGAATGGCCGCGGACCCCGTGGTCCCCGCCGTGACGGACGCCGTGGCCCCCAGGCTGAAGCTCCCGTGGAAGAAGGCCCCCAGCTCGCTGAAAAGGTTGTGTTCATCAACCGTTGCGCCAAGGTCGTCAAGGGCGGCCGCCGCTTCTCCTTCTCCGCCCTCGTCGTGAGCGGCGACATGGAAGGCCGCGTAGGCTTCGGCTTCGGCAAGGCCAATGAAGTGGCAGACGCCATCCGCAAGGCTACGGAAGCCGCCAAGCGCCAGCTTCGCCCGGTCTCCATCGCCAACGGCACGATTCCGCATGAAGTCTACTCCGAATTCGGCGGCGGCAAGGTGCTCCTGAAGCCCGCCTCCCCCGGTACCGGCCTCATTGCCGGCAACACCATCCGTGCCGTGCTGGAAGCAGCCGGCGTGCGTGACATCGTTGCCAAATCCCTCGGTTCCTCCAACCATGCCAACGTGGTGAAGGCTACCCTGCAGGCTCTCGCTTCCCTGCGCACGAGCGACCAGGTTCTTGCCGACCGCGGCAAGAAGAAGGAAAAGGCCATCTAATCTGACCAGGAGGCGGTCGCCCCGTGCCGCCGCCTCCACGAAATCCAACCATTGTAAATAACATGTTACAGCTTCATACGATTAAGCCCAATCCGGGAGCCAAGCACCGCAGGAAGCGCCTCGGCAACGGGGAAAGCTCCGGTCTCGGCAAGACCTGCGGCAAAGGCAACAAGGGCCAGAAGGCCCGTTCCGGCGGCTCCATCCGCCCGGGATTTGAAGGCGGCCAGATGCCCCTTCACCGCCGTCTGCCCAAGAAGGGGTTCAACAACACCCGCTTCCAGGACAAAATCCTCATCGTCAACCTCTCCCAGCTCGAACGCGTGTTTGAAGCCGGCGCTACGGTTGATGAAAACACCCTGCGTGCAGCCAAGCTCGTTCAAGGTCCCTGTGACGCCGTGAAACTTCTCGGCAACGGCACCCTGACCAAAAGCCTGAACGTAGTCGTGGACTTCGTGAGCGCCAGCGCCCGCGAAAAGGTGACTCAGGCCGGTGGCACCGTCACCGTGCTCAGCGAAGCCTAATCACATTTGGCGAACCGGGTCATGCAGCTTGACCCGGTTCGCATCATTGTGTTTACTGTTGCGGTCCCCATGGATGCCCCGGGTACAAGCCGCCGTGACATGCAAGCCAAGCTGCGCGACAACTTCTATATTACAGGACCATGATATCCGCATTTGCAAACTCCATGAAAGTACCGGAGCTCAGGCACCGGATTTTGTTCACACTGGCGATGATCGTCGTCGTCCGCCTGGGGGTACAGATACCCCTGCCGGGCATTGACGTCATGGAGCTGCAGAAAGTGATTGAAGCCTCCGCGAATGCCAGCGGCCCCGGCGCGGGCCTGGCTACCGTGCTGACCATCTTTTCCGGCGGCGGCCTGCAGCAGTGCGGCATTTTTGCGCTGGGCATCATGCCCTACATCTCCGCTTCCATCATGACCCAGCTCCTTTCCGCGGTGGTTCCCCAGTGGGCCAAGATGGTGCGGGAAGAGGGAGGCCGCCAGAAGATGACCAAATGGACGCGCGCCATTGCCATCGTCATCGCCATTGTGCAGGGCTGGTTCCTGGTCGGTACATTGGAACATCCGGACCGTTTGAAAGCCGTGGGCCTCAACATCCCTCCGGACTGCCAGCTCGTCATTGACCCAGGCATGCAGTTTGCCCTGATGACGGTGCTCATCATGGTGGCGGGCACCATGTTCCTGATGTGGATAGGCGACCAGATTACGGAGCGCGGCGTCGGCAACGGCGTCTCCCTCATTATTTCCGTCAACATTATCCATGCCCTTCCGGGCGCGGTGACCCTGGCCTGGAAAACGCTGGTGTACAAGGACGGCGCGGTTGTCCCGATGGGCGCCATGCTGCTCGTGGCCCTGATCGCCTTCCTGATTATCGTGGTGGCGCTCGTCGTCACGGTAACGCAGGCCCAGCGGCGCATACCCGTGCAATACGCCAAACGGGTCATGGGCAATAAAATGTTCAACGGCGCCACTCAGTACCTGCCGCTCAAGCTCAACTACTCCGGCGTGATGCCCGTCATCTTCGCCACGGCCATCCTGTCCCTTCCGCAGGTGCTCTTCTCCCAGATCGCCCACTACAACACCACGCTGCAGTGGATCGCCACCAAGATGAATGACTGGATGAACCCCGCTTCCTCCGGCTACTACATCATTTCCGGCCTCATGATCTTCTTCTTCTCCTACTTCTGGGTGGCTACCATGTTCCAGCCCTCCCAGATCGCGGAAGACCTGAAGCGCAACGGCGGCTACATCCCCGGCATCCGCCCCGGACCTCCCACCGCCCTTTTCCTGGACCAGACCATGCAGAGGCTGACCTTTGCCGGTTCCGCATTCCTGACCCTCATCTACTTCCTGCCTTCCCTGCTGAACATCGGGGGCAGCATCCCCTACCTGGTCACCCAATTCTTCGGGGGCACCAGCCTTCTGATTCTGGTCGGCGTGCTGCTTGACATGATGCGCCAGGTGGAAACCACTCTTCTCTCCCGCAACTACGATGGCTTCCTGAAAAAAGGCAAGCTCAAGGGCAAATACGGTCACATCCAGGGTACCGGAGCCGCCGCAGGCAGCCGCACGGTCACCGTCATGTGGGTCGTCATCGCCCTGCTGGTGCTGGCTGGTGCCATCGCCTACAATGCCATGCAGTAAGGAACGCCATTCCCTCTTCCGAAAGTAAAGACATGAAGGATCTCAAGCATTTCATCCTGGTTGGGCCTCCCGCATCCGGCAAAGGAACCCAGGGCCGGTTTCTGGCTGATACTTTCAACCTGAACTCCCTGAGCACCGGCTCCCTGCTGCGGCGGGAAGTGGAATCCTGCACGGAGCTGGGACGGAAAGCCCTGGGCTATATGGACAAGGCCATGCTGGTTCCGGACGAGATCGTCAACGACATGGTGCGCGGCTGGCTTTCGGAAATGGACAATGACGCATGGCTGCTGGACGGCTATCCCCGCACGGTTGCGCAGGCGGAAGCCCTGGACCATTTCCTGACCCAGCGCGGAACCTCCGTGGACGTGGTCGTCTGGATGGACGTAGCCCGGGAACTCATTGAACAGCGCATCATGCACCGCCGGGAATGCTCCACGTGCGGCCATGTGGTGCAGACATCGGAAGAGGAATGCTCCAAATGCGGAGGCAAAATGGTCTCCCGCAAGGATGACAACATGGAGGCCTTCGCCCGCCGCTGGAAAGACTTTGAAGCCATGACGCTGCCCGTAGCCAGGTACTACGAAGCCCGCGGCCTGGTGGTTAAAATGACGGTAACCGAGGAACGGGAACCTGCCGAGGTTTCCCGCGACCTGGCCCGCAAGCTGGAAGAATACCGGCAATAGAAAGACGAATTCCATGGCAGAACGAATCCACATCAAGTCTCCCGGCGAGGTTGCCAAAATGCAAAAGGCCGGAGCTGTAACGGCGGAAATCTTGATGGAGATCGGAGCCGAGGTCCAGGCGGGCCGCACCACGCGGGAAATAGACGACATCGCGCGTGAAATCTTCAAGAAGCACAAGGTAGGCAACTCCTTCTACCAGTACCGCGGGTTCCCCGGCCAGCTCTGCATTTCCATCAATGAGGAAGTGGTGCACGGCAGCGGCGGTCCGCGCCGCATCCAGAACGGGGACATCGTGAGCCTGGACGTGGGTGCCATTGTGGACGGCTGGCATGGAGACAACGCCATGACCGTGCCCGTGGGCATGGTGGACCCGGAAAAGCTGCGCCTGCTGGCCGTGACGGAGGAATCCCTGTTCCGTGCCATTGAACTGGTGAGGCCCGGCGCGCTGCTGGCGGACGTCTGCGCGGCTGTGGAGGGCTTTGTGCGTCCCCGCGGGTACACCGTGGTCAGGGACTTTGTAGGCCATGGCATAGGCCGCCATCTGCATGAAGAGCCCCAGGTTCCCAACTACCGCCCCCATTACAAGCTTCCGCGCCTGAAAAAGGGCATGGCGCTGGCTATCGAACCGATGGTGAACGCCGGCAGGCCTTCCGTCAAGATTCTGGATGACGGCTGGACGGTCGTCACGGCGGACGGCAAGCCATCCGCCCACTTTGAACACACGGTCATCGTGACGGACGGGGCTCCCCTGATTGTGACGGAGCGCCCCCGCATCGCGTTGCCGGAGCAGCTCGGCATCGCCCCTTTGTAACTCCAGCCCCGCAAGGGAATGACGCCGCCGGACGCCCAGATTCCCGCTCCCGTAATTCTGGAGAGGACGGCCACGCACCGGATGGTGTGGGTGGATGTGGCCCGTGTGATTGCCTGCATCCTGATTATTGCAAACCACATGGCCTTCTATTCGGCGGAGCTCTACCGGTGGATATGGGCGGAATTTCTGGCGGCGCGCACTCCCTTTTTCCTGCTGGCGGCGGGTTACTTTGTGGGGCGCGGTTCGTTCGGTCCGCTGGACGGGGGGAGCTTTTTCCTGTGGAAGCGGAGCTGGTTTCTTCTCCGCCCGTACCTGGTGTGGGGGCTGGCGGCGGCCGTTCTGATCGGCTGGTCCCCCCTTCATGAATACTACGCCTCCTACCAGCCCATGTATGCATGGCTGAAGGGGGAGGCGGGCAGCGGCTTCTGGTCCGCCCTCGCGGCGTTCGGCCGCTGCCTGGGCATTGCCGGGCACCCGGTGGACGCCCCCATGTGGTTTCTGCGCGACATCATCATTTATACCGCTGTAGCGCCCCTCCTGTACCGCATGGGGAACTACATGCTCTGGGTGGGAATCATCATGCTCTCCCTGAACTACTTTGCGCTGGACCTGGCGGATCATGACTATCCTATCGCCAACAGCCTGGGCTTTTTCCTGGTGGGGATGTACGTATCCCGTTACTCCCTTCCGTTCCTGACGGAATCCGTGCGACGGTATGCGGTGCCGTTCCTGCTTGCCACGCTCGCGCTCACTTGGTGGCTGGTGGGCCACCGGGACCAGCACAACTCCATGCTTATTGCGCTGGGAATGCTGGGGCTGATGTCCCTGGCCATTCTGTTCACGGAATGGTTTCCGCGCGCGGCCAGATGGGTGGCGGGGCTGGCCCCGGCGTGCTTCTTCATCTTCGGCACGCACTACATCGTCATCATCCTGCTGCGTGAAAGCGGCTGGATTACGTGGAAGGGGGAGGCCTGGGACGTCCTGTGGCTCTGCCTGGTTCCGGTCATCTTCGCCGTGCTGGCGGGGCTCTTCTTCTGCATGAAAAGGTTTGCCCCGCGCCTGGTTCCCCTGCTGGGAGCCTACGGGAAATAGCCGCCCTGCAGGGCCGTTCCTCCGGACCGGAAAAGGAGCCGCGCTTATCTCTTGCCGTCAAAAGGCAAATTCCTTATTCTGCCCCTTGCTGGAACGGGCGGGGATGGCGCTTTTGTCACGCCGCCATTCTTGCTCCACGGCTGGGAAACAATACATGGTATGGCAATGATTCAAGGCGAGCAGGTTCAGGATTCGGAATTATCAACGCAGGCGGTGATCTACCTGGGGCCGAGCTCCATGAGCCTGATGGTGGCTGAGGTGGTTCAGGACAGGATTCGCCTGCTGGACTTCCTCCAGCAGCCCGTGCCCATGGCGCGGGACATCTTCCGTTTCCACCGCATTTCCCGGCATACCATGGACCGTTGCGTGCAAATCATCGGAGACTATCTGGAAATTCTCAAGGAATACGGAACCGGCAGCAGGCTTTCCGTCCGGCTCATGATCTCCAACATCATTTCCGAGGCGGACAATGTGGACGTGTTCGTCAACCGCATGCACGTGGCCCACGGCCTGCGGGGACGCCGGATTGACGACGGCAAGATGACGCGCCTCATTTACGTGAAGGTGCAGGAAACGCTGGCGCAATACCCGGGATTCAGCAAGAAAAAGGTGCTCGTGGTCCATACGGGGCCGGGCAATACCCGCGTGCTCCTGTTCCAAAAGGGGCGCATCGTGCGCTATTCCTGCTACCGGCTGGGGACGCACCGCACGGGCGAGGCCGTCGGAGAAATAGAATACGGGGACGATGTGGCGGAACTTTCCCTGCTACGGGAGCACATGCGCGGGCAGGTGGACCAGATTTGCCTGGATTACGGCGGCGTCAAGGGCCTCGCTGGGCTCATCGTCATCGGCCAGGAGATGCAGCAGCTCCGTGACCGCCTGGACCCCACGCCGGAAGGCAAGGTGGCGTGTTCCGCCTTGGTGGCGGAAGCGGAACGGATGTCCCGCACCACCCTGGAGCAGCGCATGAACGTTTACGGGGCGGACTTTGCCGGGGTGGATTCCCTTCTGCCCGCCGTGCTGATGACGGAGATGATTGCCCGCAGCCTGAACCTGAATGACGTGATCATCCCCGGAAGCGGCTATGACGAGGAATTCTCAAGCAGCCTGATCCGGGCGGAACAGCATCCGGGGGACCTGGAGGCGGAGGTGCTCCACTTCGCCGGGATTCTGGCGGACAGGTACAAGGCGGACAAGGGGCACCGCGAGCATGTGGCGCGCCTGTGCATGGAAATGTTTGACCAGCTCCAGGACCTGCACCGCCTTTCCGAGCACGACCGGCTGCTGCTGGAGGTGGCCTCCATCCTGCATGAGGTGGGGTCTTTCATCAGCCAGCAGGACCACCAGCTCCATTCCCAGTACATCATCCTGAACAGTGAAATCTTCGGCCTTTCCCGGGACGACGTGGAAACGATCGCCCTGTTGGCCCGCTACCATCGGCATGAGGTGCCCGCCAATTCCGACCCCATGTACGGGGAGCTGGAGCTGACGGACCGCATGCGCGTAGCCAAGATGGCTGCCATCCTGCGCGTGGCGGACGCCCTGGAACGCGGCCATGCCCAGCGCGTGAACGGCGTCCGGGCGCGCATCCGGGGCCGGATGCTGGAGCTGGAGCTCCAGGGCGTGCGTGAAACCGCCGTGGAAGACCTGGCGCTGCGGCTGAAGGGCGACCTGTTTGCGGACATCTTCGGTTATGACGTCGTGCTGGTGCCCCAGCGGTAGGCTGATTCAAGAAACTTCCATCCCTTATTTTCTCCATGTCTAACGAATACATCAACAGAGAGCTCTCCTGGCTGGAATTCAACCAGCGCGTGCTGGACCAGGCCGTGAGAACGGACCTTCCCCTGCTGGAACGCCTGAAGTTCCTGGCTATTACCGCCTCCAACCTGGACGAGTTCTTCATGGTGCGCGTGGGCGGCCTCCAGATGCTGCGGCATTCCGGCTCCCGCGTGAAGGACATTTCCGGGCTGACCCCAACCCGCCAGCTCAAGGACATCCGCACCCGCGTGGGCCGCATGATTGAGGACCAGTACCGCCTGTTTCATGAAGAAATCCTGCCGTGGATGGAAATCAACGGCATCAATCCGCTGGCCATGGAGGACCTCAGCACTTCCCAGAAGCTGACGCTGGAGCAATACTTCAACAACCAGATATTCCCGCTGCTGACGCCGCTGGACATGGATGCGCCGGAGGCTCCCGCGCTGCCGTCCCTCAAGCTGCTGATGGGCGTGGAACTGCGGGACAATGAAACCGGGGAGGTCCGCGCCAGCGTGGTGGCCCTGCCGGACGGCCTGCCGCGGCGCGTGCCCGTCCCTTCCGCGGAAACGGAACGCTACGTGATGCTGGAGGACCTGGTCCGGGAATGCATCGGCACCGTTTTCCCCGGTGAAACCGTTCTCTCCGCCGCGGTATTCCGCGTCACGCGCAATGGGGACATTGCCGTGCAGGAGGAGGACGCCCTGGACCTGGCGGATGAAATGGAGGAAGTGCTGGTGGCCCGCAAATTCTCCGAATGCGTGAGGCTGGAAATAGAATCCTCCGCTCCCGTCCCCCTGCATGACAGGATCATGCAGATCGTCGGCGCGGGGAAGGAGGAAACGTATGACCTCAAGGGCCCCCTGATGCTTTCCGACTTCATGGAAATGGCCTTTGCCCCCGGCAATGACCAATTGAAAGTGGAGCAATGGTCCCCGCAGCCGTCACCCTCCGTGGACCCTGCCGTCAGCATCTTTGAAAACATCGCCAACGGAGACATCCTGCTCAACCATCCCTATGAAAGCTTTGAACCCGTCCTGCGCCTGGTGGAGGAAGCCGCGGAAGACCCGGACGTCATCGCCATCAAGCAGGTCCTGTACCGGACCGCCAAAAACTCCCGCATCGTAGCCGCCTTGAAAAAGGCGGCGGAAAGCGGCAAGCAAGTGACGGCGCTGGTGGAACTGAAAGCCCGGTTTGACGAAGCCCGCAACCTGGAAAAGGCGGAGGAACTGCAGCGTTCCGGCGTGCAGGTGGTCTACGGCGTCAAGGGCCTGAAAACCCATGCCAAGATATGCCTGGTGGTGCGCCGGGAGCAGGGCATGCTGCGGCGTTACTGCCACTTCGGCACGGGGAACTACAATGAAACAACCGCCAAGATTTACACGGACATCTCCTACCTCACCTGTGACGACCAATTGGGGGCGGATGCCTCCCAGTTCTTCAACTCCGTAACGGGACGCACCAAGCTCATGCGCTTCCGCAAGCTGTACCCCTCGCCGGTGCTGATGAAGGCTCGCCTCATTGAACTCATTGAAGGGGAGGCGGAGCGCGCACGGCAGGGGGAACCGGCCCGCATCTCCGCCAAGATGAACAGCCTTCAGGATGTGGAAATCATTGACGCCCTGTACAGGGCCGCGGACGCCGGGGTGGACATTGAACTGAACGTGCGCGGCATCTGCTGCCTGAAAACGGGCCCCCGGCCCAACGGCAAGGTGATCCGCGTGGTCAGCATTGTGGACCGCTATCTGGAGCACGCGCGCATCTTCTTCTTCCACCACGGCGGCAACCACCAGCTCTTCATTGCCAGCGCGGACTGGATGACCCGCAATCTGGACAAGAGGGTGGAGCTCATGGTGCCCGTCACCAACGGGAAGCTGGCGCGCCGCCTCAAATCCATCCTGGACGCCTGTTTCAGGGACAACGTGCAGGCCTGCAATATTTTGCCTGACGGCACTTCCGAGCACGTCGTTCGGAAAAAGGGCCAGAAAGCCTTCCGTTTGCAGCAGTACCTGACCAAGGAGGCCCGCCGCTTGGCCAAGGACAAGGAACGGGAACGCCAGCAGATGCTGGAGCCCCACACGCCGCATTAACCCGGTCCGGAGCATTGGGCCGCATGCGTGGCATCCTCCGGCATACCTTCAACACGTAGCGGTCCGGAACATGTCTTTTCATGAGACATGTTTGCCCGCGTATGCTGTTTTTTCCTGATCGCGCTGGCTGGGGGGTACGGCTCTGTATGGGCGGAAGGTTCGGCATGGCAGGCGTCCGGGCCTGCGGGCCCCGGAGCCTCCGTAAGGGCTCCTTCCCATCCGGCGGAGGATGGCTTGTACTCCCGTCTGAAGAAGATGCCCTATCTCTATGACAACAAGGACGCGGAGTTCCTGAACCAGTTCAAGCTGCTGCTGACGGGGCAGTACCAGGGGGCTCAGGTCTCCCCTTCCGGAGCCAACCGGTTCCGCAAGGGCTCTCATGGCAGGGAAAACGAATGGCGGAGGCTCCAGATAGGGTTTGAAGCCGTTTTCTTCAAAAACCGCCTGACGCTGCACAGTTTGACCAACATGGGGGAGCTGGACGGCATGTACAAGGTGGAGGATGGCCGCTGGAGAAGAACGAAGACGGACTGGAGCATCTTTGAACTCTACCTGAAATACAAGGTCAATCCCTCCTTCTTTGCGCGCGTCGGGAAAATCACCTCCAAGATGACGGCGGAATTCCGGGAGACGGCCAGTGAACTCAAGACCCTGGAACGGTCCGACCTGGTCAACCAGCTCGGGACCATCTCCAGTTGGGGCGTTGTGCTGGAAAACCCGCGGCAGGACGTGCCCGTGGGGTGGGAGGCTTCCGTCTTCCTGAACGACACCAGCGACAGCCTGGCGCATGAAATCAGGTTTAATACGGCGGACAATGCCTTTGCCAAGGCCTCCGTCCATCTGGACGCCCGCGGCTTTCTGCCGGGGGAGAAAAGCCGCGTCTGGCTGACGTATGCCCACAACTTCACCCATTACGCGGGGCGCTCCCTGCCGGAGGATTCCTATTACTCCGGGCTTGGCGCCCGGGATGTGGCGGCGGTGGACTGGGTCATGTCCCGGGGGAAATTTTCCATGGTGACGGAACTCATGTCCGGCTTCCGCGTGGTGGGGACCTCTCTGGGAGAGAATGTTTACGGCCTGGCGGTATTGCCTTCCTACAGGTTTTCCCCGCATCTGGAAGGCGTGTTCCGCTACCAGCTCTCCCATGGGCGGGACGCCGTGAAAATGTACGCCCGCTATGTTCCCGCGGTGACCACCTATCCCAAATGGGTCAGCACGATGAACTCCTTTTACTTCGGCCTGAATTATTATTTTTTCCCGGAAGACCCGGACATGCTGAAATTGATGGCAGGGGGGGAATATACGACGACCAGCGGAGCGCCGGAAGGCGCCAGGTGCTTCAGCGGATGGACCTGGTTTGCCGCCGTCAGGTTCCACTTTTGAACGGGGAAGGGCAGATTCCTTTCCTCCCGGGGGATTGGCCCTTTTGCGGGCAATCATGCGGGAGCCGTTTACAACAAATAGTTTGCCCTGGACTGTGCCTTGTGGTAGGAAGGGAGGGAGATGGGAAAGCCCGCCTTTTTCCATCTCTCCCCACCCCCCCTAGAATGATGAAATTTACATATTCTCTCTGCCTGTGCATTCTTGCCTGCTGCGTTTCTCTGGCCCAGACGGCTTCCTTGCGTTCCGTTGTTCTCCCTCCTCCTTCCATGAAAGTGGAATGCCGCGCGGATGAGAGCCCCGTTTCCATTTCCCGGGCGGAAATCAAGTCTCGCGTGATGGATTTCCTGGCGGAAACGGAAGTGACGCTGGTTTTTCACAACCCCAACACGCGTGTGATGGAAGGGGAATTGGTGTACCCTCTCCCGGCTGGAGCCATCGTACAGGGGTATGCGCTGGACATCAACGGCCGCATGGTGGATGGCGTGCCGGTACCCAGGCAAAAGGCGCGCGTGGCGTTTGAAGAAGAGGTGCGCAAACAGGTTGATCCCGGACTGGTGGAATGGTCCGGCGGCAACATGTTCAAGACGCGCGTATATCCCATTCCTGCGGGAGGAACCCGCACTGTGCGGCTGCGCTATTCCACGGTTCTTCCCGTGGATGCCGCAGGAGCGCCGTCCCTGCAGCTTCCGATGAATTTCAAGGAGAAACTGGATTCCCTCAAGCTGAGGGTGGAAGTGTTCGCCGGCCGGAAGCCCGTTGTCGTTTCCTCCCCGCTGGACAACGTGGAATTCAAGGATTGGTGCAGCGCCTTCCTGGCGGAAAAGGAATGGAAGGGTCTGTCCCTGACGGAAGACCTGTTCATCTCCCTGCCGCGTGCGCAGGGAAAAGATGCGGGGAGAGCGAAGGTATTTGTGGAGTCCTTTGACGGCAGGGACTATGCCGCCGTGATTATTCCCCGGCCTGAGCGGACGGACGGAAAGAGCGGCGTGGAAGCCGCGCCCACGATAGAGCTGCTTTGGGACGCTTCCGGTTCCATGAAAGGAGCGGATGTCCGGAAATTCCTGGATTTTCTGAAACGATATCTTGCTTGCGGCAGAACGCAGGGGCGGCAAACCCGCATCAACCTGACTGTTTTCCGGGACCGGATCATGCCTTCAAAAACGTTCGAGGTCGCTCCGGACAATCTGGACGAGCTGGCCCGCGAACTGCTGGCTCTGGACTATGACGGGGCCACGTGTGACTGGAGCGCTGTTCGGGAAAAGCTGAGCGCTTGTTCCGGGGCGTCGGACTGCCTGGTTGTCAGTGATGGATTTATCAATTTCAGCCCCGTGCCGGAAAAGCGGGGGACTAGCTCCGCTAAAACCTTCGCCCTGATGGTGACACCGCGCAAGGATGCGAATACGTTCATCCGGATGGGCATTCCTGTGATCGACCTGGCCAGTCAAACGGCGGAGCAGGCGATGGAGCGCCTCGTCAGGGGGGAAATTTCCATCCGTTACATTATTGACAGGGGGAATATGCCCTGGAGGACGTTTTCAAGGTATGAAATTCCTGGAATGCCATCGGATTCCGTCCTTTTGCTGGCGGAACTGGAGCCGGGTTCCTACCGCGGGACGGTGGAGGTTGCCGGAGTGGAAATTCCCGTGGCGGCTGATGCCTCCGGGGGGACGCCCGGAACCATGCTGAGGGCCTTGTATGCCCAGGCAAGGCTCCAGGAACTTCTCTGCCGTCCACCCTCTGCCGTTAGGGATGAAGCTGTGGGGAACCTGGGAATGGAATATGGAATCGTGACGCCCGGTACCTCTCTGCTGGTGCTGGACTCCCTGGAGCAATACCTGAAATATGGTGTGCGTCCTCCCGCTTCCGCTTCAGAATTGCGGGCGGAATATGACAAGAGGATGCTGAAACGCGAACGGAAGGAGGACATGGCTGAAGAGACCGCAAGATTAAACCGCTTGAAAGCGTGCCTTGCTTCCTGGAAAGAAATGCAGAAATGGTACGCAAAGGAATTTTTCAATCCGGAAGAGATGGAAAGCGTCTTGAAAGATGACCGGTTGAAACAGGCCTTGATTCATACGTGCCGGGGCAATGACCGGGAGGCGCTGGAAATCTACCGGAAAGTATTGAAGGATGAGCGTAATAACCGGACGGCCTTGAAGGGCGTCACGGTCATGGAAAGGCGCCTCCGGGAAAAAGAAGCACAGGCTGAAAAAGCCTCTGGGGAAAACGCTGCCCGTGACAGGGAGCTGGCTGAGGCAAGAGCAAACTTGAACAGAGAACTGGACAGGGAGCCTGCGGACATAGCGGGAAGCCTCCGCCTGGCCTACGGCTTTTATGACCTTGGGGATTACGATAAGGCCCTTTCCCTGTTTAACAGGATATTGGAAAAGGCTCCGGAAAATGTTTCGGCAAGAAGGGGTGCGGAGACTGTGGCCCGCAGAAAAACTGCCTATTACTCCGCCGCTTATGATGAAAGAAGGAGCGCCATGCTGGCGGAAGTGGATTCTCTCTGGGAGCGTCCGGCCGGATCCTCTCCGGAGGATGAAAATTCGGGGGAATCCGCTCCGGCGCCTGTTATAGTTCAAGGTAACAATATATCCGGAGATTCCGGTGCTGTCATCAGGGCGTCCGGAAGTTTTAGTGCAGAAGCCGGGAGTTCTCCGGACTCCGCCTCCCCGGATCTGCTGGAGAACGAGAATTCCGCTCCGGAAAATCAAGAGGTGGTAGGGTCCCTGTTCCTGGGAGGGGGAGAAACATTAAATGGACTAAAGGCGCGGGAACAGGATGCCGGTTCTTCCCCCGTCATGAACGTGAAGGCGTGGGACTCCAAGGCTCCGTATCTGGCGGCTCTGGATGCGGCTGACCGCCCTTTTGCGGTCTATATGAAACTCAAGGAAAAGTATGGGGACAGCCCCGGTTTTTACATGGACTGCTCTGACTGGTTTGCCGGGAAGGGGGACAAGGCGCTGGCTGTCCAGATTCTGTCCAACCTGGCGGAGCTGGAACTGGAAAACCGTTCCCTGCTGCGCATGCTGGGCTACAAGCTGCGTTACATGGGAGAACTCCGGCAAGCCAGGTTCATTTTTGAAACCGTAAAAACGCTGTTTCCGGAAGAACCCCAGTCCTACCGGGATCTGGCGCTGGTGCTGGATGAACTGGGGGAATCCCAAAAGGCGTTCGACATGTACCGGGAGGTGCTGGAACGCCCGATGCCCCGCCGCTTCACCGGCGTGGAGCAGATTGTGCTGGTGGAACTGAACCGGCTTGTTTCCCGGAGCAGGGCGGCGGGAGTGAAGCTGGATACCGGGGGGCTGAACCCTGCCTTTCTCCAGCCGGTGGAGGCTGATTTGCGCGTGGTCATCAACTGGGACACAGATGCGTCTGACATGGACCTTTGGGTCACGGACATCACCGGAGAAAAATGCTATTACTCCCATCGGCTGACCACTCATGGCGGCCATTTGTCCCGTGACGTGACGCAGGGCTACGGGCCGGAAGAATACCTGGTGCGCAAGGCTCTTCCCGGTCCCTATCTGGTCCAGACGCATTATTACGGCACCCGGTCGCAGAAAATGCTGGCTCCCGTTACCCTGTACGCGGAAGTGTACACGGATTACGGCCGTCCGCAGGAAAAGCGGAAAACGCTGGTATTCCGCCTGAATGGCCGGGACCAGGTGGTGGATGTGGGAAAAGTGGCGTACGTACAGGCGTGCCCGGCAGAAGGAGCTCGGGATTACCAGGTGAAGGCCGGGGAAACCCGGGCGTCCATCGCTGAAAGCCGGTTGAAGGACGGAAAGCGCGCCGGGGAAATTATCCGCCTGAATCCGGTTCTGAAAGACCGGGAACCTAAAACGGGGGAAATCATCAAACTGCCGGAGTGATTGGAGACTGCGGCTCTTCTCGAACGCCTGTTGCCGCCGGCGGGGCTATACGCCTTCAAAGACGCGCAGCAGGCGTTTCAGCAGGTTGATTCTGGCCTTGCGTTTCCGGAAGCCGTTCCCGAAGGAGAACGGCAGGTGCCATTGATTGTGGCGCAATTGCCGTCGCGTCCATTGCGTGAATTCCTCCAGCAATTGGGACAGATGGGGCCGAAGGGAGGCCGTTTCCATGGCCGGCTTCCACCAGACGGCCGCAGACACGATGTATTCCTCTGATTTTTCCGGGAACAGCCAGGGCTTTTTGGAGCCGATCATGTGGAAAAGCTTCCAGGAGCAGGTGGCGTGGATGTTGGAAACCCCGGCGAATTCCGTGCCTGCGCAGGACTCTTCCAGTCCGTTTTTCCCCAGTTCAAATTGGAAATGGTAGTTCCATTCAACAGGCAGCGGAAAAATCTGCCGGTGGAAGACGATATTCAGCGCGTCCTGGTCCGGATGTTCCAGGAGCTCATTGTGTTCTTCAATGACGTGGAGCAGGCGGACTTCCGCATCCTCCTCCCTCATTCGGTCCAGGTCCAGGACCAGCACGCCGGAGTTGAAATAGTGGAAGGGATCGTGCAGGCCCAAAGGTTGAAGTTTCCGGAGCTGGCGCCGCGGATACCCCGCTACCAGGCTGCTCAGCACCGCCGTATCCCGTACGGCGCCCACGGCCGCCCCGCAGAGGTCCGTATCGTAAAGCTCCGCTACGTCCGCATACAGGACCGTATCCGCATCCAGATAGACAATCCGGGAATGCCGGGGGAACAGGCTGGGTGCCAGCAGGCGCGCGTAGGCCAGGGCGGAAAAGCGTTTCACGTCCCTCCGGCGCAGCATCTGTTCCAGCTTGCCGGGAATGGTCATGAACTGAAGGGCTGCGTTCGGATAACCGGAAACGGCCTTGTCCAGTTCCTGCATGTTTTCTTCTTCCAGCCCGTCATGGACCACCCACAGCCTGTAGTTCCGTTCCGGGTTGGAATGGCGTGCCAGGGAATGCAGGGTGACGGCCAGGCACACGGTCCAGGCGGAGGTGACGGCAAACATGACGTCTATGGCAGGAGGCGCAGCGGCAGCATGGAAGGCTGTGGGCGGTGCGGCGGAAAGGGAGGAGGGCATGATGTTAAAGGATGGGATGGAATCAGGGCCATGAGCCGTCAAACACGGCCAGTTGGCGTTGAAGGGTTTTGATTTTCTCCCGGCGTTTCCGGAAATTCCGGCCCGGAGAGACGGGGAGGCTCCATTGGTGGTGGCGCAGCCGGGAACGGAAGGCGCGCGTGAATTGCCGGTACAGGGCGCGCAGCTCCCTGCGGAAAGCCGGAGTTTGCCGGGCAAGGGGCCACCAGAGGGCGAGATACAGGCGGTGGTAGATTTTTTCCATATCCGGCGGCAGCCACGGCTTGTAATCACCCACCAGGTGGAAAAGCTTCCAGGAACGGCTTTCAAACAGGGCCGGAGCTTCTTCAAACTCGGTGCCGGAGATGAGGTCCGCCATTCCCGCATGGTGCAGCTCAAACTGGAAGTGGTAATTCCAGCGGAGGGGCAGCGGAGCAATGCGGCCGTGAAAGACAATGTTGATAATGTCCTGGTCCACGTACGGAAAGGAATCCGGATGGGCCTCAAGCAGCCTCAGCAGCCTGTCTTCCGTTTCCTGCTCCCTCATCTGGACCAGGTCCATGACCATGACCCCGGTATTGCAGTACAGGCGCGGATTCGTTACCCCCATGCCGCTGATGTATTCCAGATGGTCGGGAAGGCGGCCCGTACTGATGCTTTGCAGGACGGCGCAGTCCCGGACGGCGCCTATCGGCGCGCCGTGCAGGTCCGCATCGTAAAGTTCGGCCACGTCTCCATTCAGCAGCACGTCCACGTCCAGGTAAACCACCCTGTCGTGCCGGGGGAACAGGGCGGCGGCCAGCAGGCGTCCATATGTGAGGGGGGAGAACCGTCCGCAATCCCTGTGCTGCAGAATGCGAAGCAGCCTCTCCGGAAGCCTGCAAAACCCCAGCGAGACGCGGGGATAGCTGGAAACGGCTTTTCCCAGTTCCTTCATCTGCTCTTCCTCCAATCCATGATGAACGATATGGAGTTCATAATTCCGCCGCGGATCGGAGAATGCACGCAAAGGGAGCGTATCGCCACGGCCAGCGGGATGAGCCAGGAGGAAGTGACGGCGAACATGACGGAAACGGGAGGTTCCGCCATGCCGGATAAGGGAGAGATAGTCGGCATAAAAGGAATTCAACAGGTCATGAAGAAGAATGGGAAAAGCTGAAAGCGTTTCCGGTGCCTGCCGGGAATTCCGGTATAAAGGTAGTTGGGAGAAAGGTCTTGTTTTTCATGGCGGAGATGAATACCGGAAGAGCTGTTGAAACAGGGAAAACGGGCATCCCTGTTCCGGCGTTCCGTTATTCTCTGCATGGGACATTCCCGGCGGTGAAAACGCTCATATTTTGTTTGGGCATCATACGAATTTCAAATCCGGGGTCAAGGGCCGATTTTCATACCAAGGAGCTTACGTTGCGTGGCCCTTCCTCGAGGGGAAACCGTTTTCCCCCGGAAAAAGCCTTCCGGAATTACGCAACGGAAACCTGGACCGCGGCAAGCCTCTCAGCCGTTGAAATGCATGCATTCCGTCAGGACGCACTGGCTTTCAGGAAAGAGAGTTCGCTGCCTCCCGGTTTGGCTTCCGGAAGCCGCAAGCGTTTACGGCGCTCCAAACGGTACGGGAATCATTCCATATTAATCCATGACGGATTTGAAATCCGTTTACATAGGGTTTTCTTGGTATGAGCGCGGCTGTTTCCATCATCGTCCCCTGTTATAATGTAGCTCCTTATCTGGATAAATGCATGGAAAGCCTAACTCTCCAGACGCTGGGGGACCTTGAGATCATTAGCGTGAATGACGGTTCCGGGGACGATACCCCAGCCATCCTGCGCGCATGGGCTGAAAGGGATGGCCGCATCCGGGTGGTGGACCGGGAAAACGGCGGCCTTTCTGCGGCGCGCAATACCGGCATGGCCCTGGCTGGCGGGGAATATATCGGCTTTGTGGACCCGGATGATTACGTGGAACACTCCATGTATGGCCGCCTGCTGGAAAAAGCCCGCAGGAGTGATGCGGATGTGACGGCCTGCGGCTATACCGGTTTTTCCGACCGTGACGGTTCCATACTGGAAAAATGGAGCCTGTCACCGGAAGAAGGAGTGGAAGAGAATGTACAGGCATGCGTTTTTCAGGAAAATGCCGTATGGAGAAGGATGGCCGCCGTGGCATGGAACAAGCTTTACAAGAGGGAATTCCTGGAAAGGAACGGCCTCCGCTTTGAGCCCCGCTTCCGGCAGGGGGAGGACGATGCCTTCTGGCTGATGGTGCTGGCCCACGCTACCCGGCTGGCTGTGATTCCGGATCAATTATACTGGTACCGCCGCCAGAGGAAGGGCGCCATCTCCCTGGCATGGGAGGAGAAGGGGTGCCCGTTGCCCCTCGTTGCGGACCGTCTTCTCCATGCCACCGCTTACTGGAAAAAATGCGGCTGGCTGGAATCCGGCCTGGAGCGCGGCTGGGTTCTGCATGCCCTCTGGTACTACCTGCTTGTCCATCTGGTGCCTGCGCACAAGCCGCTCCCACGTCTGACTGCGGGGGAATGGGCGCAGCTGCACGGCCAGTTCCGGGAATGGTTCTCCCTGGTAGAAGGCACGGAGCGGTTGCAGGGTCTTGACAAATGGGAAACAGCTTTTTGCCGCCTGCTGGAACGACCTGCGGAACGTCCCGGCTTGCTGTCCCGCATCTTGTGGAAACGCCTTTCCCTCCGCAAAGGGCGCCGCGGTCGCTATTACGCTCTCCGTCTGCTTCTGGCTTCCTGCGGAGGTAAAACCCATAGCTGATGCACCATGTCCGTTTCCATTATTGTTCCGTGTTACAATGTGGCCCCGTATGTGGAGGCCTGCCTGGACAGCCTGGTGAACCAGAGCTTGCGGAATATTGAAATCATCTGCGTGAATGACGGTTCTACGGACGTGACCCCGGCTCTTTTGGACGCATGGGCGGAAAAGGAGGACCGCATCCGCGTCATTCACCGTGAAAACGGAGGGCAGGCGTTGGCGCGGAACCTCGGAATGGATATGGCCGGAGGTGAATACGTGGGTTTTGTGGATCCGGACGACTATGTGGAACCTTCCATGTTTGCCCGCCTGGTGGAGGAAGCCCGCAGGCATGGCGCTGATGTGACAGCCTGCGGCTACACCAGCTTTTCCGACGGAGACGGCTCCGTGCTGGAGGAACTGAGCTGGTCTCCGGCTCCGGGCGTGGACAAGGGGGTGCAGTCAGACGTGATGCGAACGAACTCCGTCTGGGAGCGGATGGACGTGGTGACATGCAACAAGCTGTACCGGAGAGATTTTCTGGACCGGCACGGTCTCCGTTTTGAAACTTCTTTCAGATCCATGGAGGACGACGTCCTCTGGCTGATGGTGCTGGCCCATGCCACGTGCCTGGCTGTGATACCGGACCGCTTGTATTGGTACCGCCGCCAGAGGCACGGCTCCGTCTCCCAGATGCTGGAAGCGCAGGAACGTCCCCTCCTGCTGGTGGCGGAACGGCTGCTGCATGCTACGGAGTATTGGAAAAAATGCGGCTGGCTGGAATCCGGCCTGGAGCGCGGCTGGGTACTCCGGGCTCTGAGGCATTATCTTCTGGTCCGGCTGCTGAATCCGGGGCAGCCCCTGCCGCAGTTGAGTGAGGAGGAATGGGGGCGCCTGCGCGGCAAATGCCGGGAATGGTTTGCCCTGGCGGGGGAAGCGGAAGCGTTCCGGACTCTCGGCAAATGGGACTTTGAGCTATGCCGGATGCTGGCTTCTCCGCCGGAACATCCCGGCTTCCTGTCCCGTGCGTGGTGGAAGCTTCTCTCCCGCTGCCGCGGACGGCGGGGACGTTACTACAGGCTTAAAGGGAAGCTTTCCTCTTGCGGCGGTGGGAAATAGCTTCCCGGCGGACTGGTTCTTAACATTCTGCGCATCGTTGGGGCTTGCGGGAACGCCTGTGTTGAAGTAAGGTAGCCGTTGCGGGAAAAGGCGCGGGCATCATGAATCATGGTTTCCGCTGGTTTTTCCCATGAAAAACTGAATGATACTCCCGATTTCTCTATGGATGGTACTGTTTCCATTATTTTACCCTGCTACAACGTTGCTCCTTATCTGGATGAATGCCTGGAAAGCCTGGTCCGGCAGACCTGGGAAGACCTGGAAATCATCTGTGTCAACGACGGCTCCACGGACGATACGCCGGCCGTACTGCGCGGATGGGCTGAAAAGGACGCCCGCATCCGGGTGATTCACCAGGAAAACGGGGGCGCCTTTTCCGCGCGCAATGCGGGGCTGGATGCGGCGGCGGGTGAATACATCGGCTTTGTGGATCCGGATGATTACGTGGATACCTCCATGTATGCCCGGCTGGTGGAAACCGCGCAGCGGCATGGTGCGGAGGTGGCGGCTTGCGGATATACCTCCTTTTCCGAAGAAGACGGCACGGTGATGGAAGACGCCGGGCACGCGCCGGAACCCGGATTTGAACCTGATGCCAAAAAATCCTGTTTCAGCGGTGAGTCCGTATGGCTCCGGATGGACGTGGTGGTATGGAACAAGGTGTACAGGCGTTCCTTTTTTGAAGAAAACGGCCTGCGCATGAAACCAGGGTTCCGCGGCGGGGAAGATGACATTTTCTGGCTGACGGCGCTTCCCCACGCGTCACGGCTCGCAGTCATTCCGGATCAACTGTACTTTTACCGCAGGAAAAGGGCCGGATCCCTTTCCGACGTCTGGGACCGGGACGGATGGTTTTACTCCATGAACATGGACCGTCTGGAATATGTGACGGCCTACTGGGAAAAAATCGGCTGGCTGGAATCTGCCGTCAGGCAGGGCTGGCTGGCCCATATCATGAAGCGTTATCTGCTGGCTCACGTCACCTCCGCAGAGGAAATCTTCCGGCGGCTGGATGAAGAGGAACGCAGGGGACTGGCGGCGCGTTACCGCAAATGGTTGAAAGGCGTGGAAATCGGTCCCGGCTTTGCAGGACTGAACAAGTGGGACCGCGCGTTCTGCCGCCTGCTGGGTGCGGAACCGGTAAAGCTCGGTCCCTGCGCGCGTCTTCACAGTACCCTGATGTCGGCATGCAGCGGAAGAAAAGGGCGGTACCACCGTCTTAAGCTCCTGTTATCCGGATTATCATGAAGACCGCCGTTTCCGTCATTGTCCCCTGTTACAACGTAGCGCCCTACGTGGACGAATGCATGTCCGGCCTGGCGGAGCAGACGCTGGGTCCCATGGAAATCATCTGCGTGGATGACGGCTCCACGGACGGGACGCTGGAGCTTCTGTACAGGTGGCGGGAAAAAGACAATCGCCTCCGGGTTATCAGCCAGTCCAACGCCGGAGTGTCCGCGGCCCGGAATGCCGGGCTGGATGCCGCGGAGGGAAAATACGTGGGCTTTGTGGACCCGGATGACCGGGTGGACCGGAGGATGTTCTCGCGCCTGCTTGGCGCCGCTGAAAAGAATGATGCGGACGTCGTGGTGTGCGGTTGCCGGGAATTCGTGGAAAAAGACGGTGTGGTCGTCCATGAGGGCGGCTGGTCCCCGGATGATGAATTTTATCCGGAGGAACGGGTGGAGCAATTCCGCCGCGGTTCCGCCTGGTGCCGGTGCGTGGGTCCCGTATACAACAAACTGGTCCGCAGAAGCCTGGTGGAAGAACATTCCCTCCGTTTTGTGGTGGGCTTGAAGGAAGGGGAGGACCTGGCCTTCCTGCTGATGCTGCTGCCCTTCGCACCCCGGCTCCGGACCCTGTCGGACCGTTTTTACCATTACCGCAGGGAACGTCCCGGCTCCGCCACGTATGGACGGGACTTGCTGCTGGGCGACTTCCGCATGGACCTGCTGGGCATGGACCGGGTGGCCCGTTTCTGGCAGCGGCACGGCCTGCTGGATTCCCCCGCCGTCTTCGGGCTGGTGGACTACTACATGGAATTCATCCGCAGGCACTTCATCATGAAAGAAGGGGCCTTCTTCAAGGCGTCGCCGGAAGACCGGGAAACCCTCCTGTCCGGGTGGAAAAAATGGCTGGAACTGGTGGGCGGGGAGAAAGCCCTCTCCCGGCTGGACCGGTGGGACCAGGCGTTCTGCCGCCTTCTGCTGGACTATCCCCTCCAGGGCAATTTCTTTTCTTCCCTGCGTGCCCGCCTGATGTCATCCCGCAAAGGACGCCGGGGGGCTTATTATACCCTGAAAAGGCACTTGGCGAGGTGAGAGGGAAAACCCTTCTTCCCTCGGTTTTTTGGTGTGGTATGAGACCGTGAAGGAGCCGGAATGCTTTCCGGAATCCTACAGGCCCGTGTAGCACATCTGCTCCTTGAGCTGGGCTACCTGGAGGTCTTCTCCCAGGTATTCCCCGATGCAGTAGCCGAAGAGCGTGGCGGCTCCGGGACCGTTGGCGGTGAGCATATTGCCGTCCAGCACCACGTTTTCATCCTTCACGATGTGGGCTCCCGCCTCATTGAGTTCCCGGTAGACGTCCTGGGCCGGGTAGGCCGTAACGTTCTTGTCCTTGACCAGACCGGCTTTCGCCAGAACGATAGGGGCGGCGCAGATGGCGGCCACCAGCTTGCCCGCGGCATGCATCTTCTTGACCAGGTGGATGACTTCCGGCGTGTCGCGGAGCACCCAGGCGCCTGCGCCGCCGGGCAGGATCAGGGCGTCCAGCTTGTCCGCATGGAGCTTGTCCAGCATGGTGTCCGTGGTGACGGTCACGTCATGGGTGCTGACCACCTTGTCAGACTGCACGCCGGCCAGCTGCACGTCAAAGTTCAGGCGGCGCAGGATGTCCAGCGGAGCCATGAGTTCGATTTCTTCAAATCCGGGGGCGGCGAGGATGGCGGCTTTTTTCATGGTTAATGAGACAAGGGGAGGGAATGGAACGTTCAAGGAAAAGGGGGCAGGATGCCGGCAGCCCTACAGGAGAAGCAGGACCGGATTTTCCAGCAGCGTCTTGAATTCGGCGGCAATTTTGGACGCCTTGCATTCCGGCAGGATGTTGGCGTTCACGTACAGGGTGACGGGCAGGATGAGCTTGGACACGGGGCGTCCCGCTTCTATGCCCGTTTTCGGCGTGGTGCCGCCGATGCTGATGATGCTGTGGGGCATTTCCGGGAGCACGGTGCGCTGGGCTTCCACGTTCACGCCGCTGTCGCAGAGCAGGATGTTGGGCGTGATGCTGCCCGCGGGGGGCGGCCCTGCCGCGGGGGCGGCCAGCCGTTCCATGGCGATGTTGTAAATCGTCTTGCCGGAGGCGTTTTCAATAAAGACGTATTTTTCCCCCTTGTCCAGCACCATGAGCAGTTCTGCGGCGGAGTCTCCCGCCAGCCATTCCGGCTCGCTGATGCACGCTTTCACCGCGGCGCGCACCACGTAGTCAAAGAGGCTGTAGCGGCCGCCGATGAGTTTTTCGCACTGGACGGCGATGGGCGTGCTGATGGCGGCCAGGTAGGCCATGTTCGCCTCCAGGGAGTACAGGTAGAAATTATCCACGCGCGTGGCGTGGCGCGTGTCCCGGGGCGCCAGCGGGGTCTGCACCCGGCGGGCGGGGCCGTCTGCGGGGCGTATGGAGGCGCGCACGTCCGCGGCCATGATCTTGCCGCGTGGTCCGGTGCCGCGCAGGGTTCCGGCGTTCAGCCCGGCTTCCGCGGCCAGCCTGGCGGCCAGCGGGCTGCATTTGACGGGCGGGCACGGAGGGCAGTCGCAGGAGGCGGCGCCGAATTCCGACTGAAGCAGCGCAATGGGAGCGCCCACCGCGGCGGAACCGCCTTCCGGCACCAGGATTTCCATCAGGGTTCCGTCCTCGCATGCCTGGAGTTCCACGTGGGCCTTGTCCGTCTCGATGTCGGCCAGATGGTCGCCGACTTCTACGAAGTCTCCTATCTTTTTGACCCATCTCAGGACGATTCCTTCGTGCATGGAGTCGGACAGGCGGGGCATTTCAATGGTAATAGCCATGGAGGTGAATGTTGAACGTTGGAATACGGTAAGAGGGGGATGGCGCGCCGGAAGGGTTTCCGTCCCGTCCGGCGCGCGGGTGCGCGGTTACGCGCTGTATTTTTCCACGCCGTCGATGAACACCTTGCAGGTGTTGAAGTCATCGTCCAGCAGAACCATGTCTGCCGTGAAGCCGGGGGCGATTTTGCCCAGGCCTTCCAGGCCCAGGGACTGCGCCTGGTTCCAGGAGGTGGATTTCACCAGGTCGCTGAGGGGCTTGCCGGTCAGGCGGTGCACGTTTTTCAGGCCGTGGGCGTATTTGAGGGTGCTGCCGGCCAGCGCGCCGGATTCCTGCAGGCGCGCCACGCCGTCCTTCACGATGATGGGTAGGCCGCCCAGGTCTCCGGGGCCGTCCGGCATCCAGGAGCAGGCCAGGGAATCCGTAATCATCATCATCTGGTCCGTTTCCTTGTTCTTGAACACGGTCTTGAGCATGTCCGCGCAGAGGTGGATGGTGTCGCAGATGATTTCAATCTTGATTTCCCTGTCCAGCAGGCCGGAGCCCACCAGGCCGATTTCACGGTGGTGCAGGGGGGACATCTGGTTGCAGTAGTGGGTCAGGTGCACCAGGCCCGCGGATTTCGCCTTGTTGAAGTCCGCATGGGTGGCCGCGCTGTGCCCGGCGGAGCAACGGATGCCGCTGGCCGTGGCTTTTTCAATGAATTCCACGGCTCCGGGCATTTCCGGCGCCAGGGAGACCAGCAGAACCTTGGCGATGGAGTTCAGGTTGGCTACTTCATCATAGTCCGGCTGGCGGACAAAGGCGGGATTCTGCGCGCCGCAGCACTTGGGATTGATGAACGGCCCTTCCAGATGGATGCCGGGCGTCTTGGCGAATTCCTGGTTCTTCATGTATTCCGCCACAGAGGCGCACACGTCTTCCAGCACCTTGGGAGACAGGGTGAGGGTGGTCGGCAGCCAGGAGGTGACGCCTTCCTTCATCTTGCATTCCGCAATGGTGCGGAGGCTTTCCAGCTTGGCGTCGCAGGTGTCGCAGCCGCCGGCGCCGTGGCTGTGGATGTCAATGAAACCGGGAAGGAGCATGCGGCCTTCCGCATCCACCACCTTGTCTGCGGCGGGGAGTTCGCTCCCGGCGGGATAGACGGCGGTGATGGTCTTGCCTTCGATTTCCACGGCAGCCCCGGGCAGGTCAATGCCGGGGGAGATGATGCGTGCGTTTTTAATGAGTGTTTTCATAAAAATGAATGGTTGGTGGATGGATTTTTAGAGTCGCTTGATGATGAATACGGGGTTGTTTCATGCCGTTTTTCCGGAAATGACGAGCCACGACCATTTGCGGCAGCGGGGACAGCGGGCAAAGTTCCTTTTCCTGCCTGCCGATTTGTAAAGGATGCCGTATTTCCCGAAGGGTTCCTCCAGGCCGCAGCGGTTGCAGCGGATGGTCCATCCGGGCGCTTTTTTTTCCCATTTGGCGACGTTCTCCGGCGTGGCCTCCACTTTCTGCGGAGTGAAGACCTGGTTGATGAACCGCCTGAGAATATTCATGCCGTTGATTGCTCCCGGTTTATTTGGCGGCGTCCAGCGCCTTGTTCCACTGGGCCACGCGGGCGGCTTCCGCCTTCAGCACGGCGGCCGCGGCGTTCTTGTCCAGAATGCGGATGTCCTTGATCTTGTCTCCCCGGACGATGGAGTTGACGATGGCCTGGCCTTTCAGCACCTTCCCGAAAACCGTATGGCGGCCGTCCAGATGAGGCGTGGCAACGTGGGTGATGAAGAATTGGGAGCCGTTGGTGCCGGGTCCCGCGTTCGCCATGGAAAGCACGCCGGGGCCATCATGCTTGAGGTCCGGGGAAAACTCGTCTTCAAAGCTGTAGCCGGGGCCTCCCATGCCCGTGCCGGTGGGGTCGCCGCCCTGGATCATGAAGTCCGGAATCACGCGGTGGAAGGAGATTCCCTTGTAGTAGCCCCTGTTGATGAGGTTCAGGAAATTGGCTACGGTGACGGGCGCCTTGGAGGGGTAAAGGGCCAGTTCAATGTCCCCCTTGGTGGTGGAGATGACGATATTGACGTCCTTGAGGCCAGCAGTGGATGCCGCAGAGGCGGTGAAGCCCGCCAGGGCGCACAGGGAACACAACAGAAGGGTAAGATACTTTTTCATAGCTTCTTGTTTTCCCCCCTATGTTGCCTGAATAAAAGCGGGTTTGCAAGTAAATCGCGCGCCCTGACGGGAGAATGGCGCAGGGTGCGCGGAAGGAGGGAAAGGTTTTTCTTTAAAAGGAGGATTTTTAAAGATTACTGCCTGATTGCCAGTACATTTTATCTTGCGCCCGGCGCCACGCGGGAAAAACGGAAGATCACCCACGCCATGCCGAGGCTCAGGATTCCCATGACGACGAATTGCCAGGAGGGGGGAATCACCAGCATCATGGCGTATTGGAATCCGACGGCCATCAGTCCCAGCACGCAGTCCACCAGGTTGCCGGCGGCAATCATGTCCCCGCGCTTGTCGTTGTCCGCCCGGTCCTGGAAGAAGGCGTTCAGCGGCACCAGGAACAGTGCGGCGGAGATGCCCGCCGCCATCAGCAGAGCATAAAAGACCGTGGAAGTCATGGAGACCGTAGAGAGGGCCACGCAGCTCAGCGCCATCAGCGCGCCTCCCGCCACGGAGACGTTCATCCGGATGTGGCGGCGGCAGATCAGGGAGGCCAGGATGCCCCCCAGCACGGTTCCTCCGCTCATCCAGGCCATCAGCACGGCTCCCACGGAGCTGAAATCGTCGCTGCCGCCGGAGATTTCCTTGGCCATCTGGATGGTCATCAGCATGATCGTGCCGCCGAAGAACCAGAAGTAGCCGATGCCCATCTCGCTGACGCGCAGGTTGCGGTTTTTCCACAGCTTGCCCAGTTGGTGGAAGTGTTCGTAAAACAGGGACCAGGAGAAGGGCCGGAAACCCTCCGGAGCGTACCGGGGCAGGTAGAAGCTGGAAATCGCCACGGGAACGGCCATCAGCAGGAACACCAGGCAGGGGAAGGAGGCGGCATACCAGCCGTCGTTGAGGCCGGAGGGTTTCAGCCAGGCGTCAAACCACTGGAAGAAGCCTTCCCCCAGCCAGTGGTGCCAGACGGTATCCGTGGAAGGCTCCAGCAGGTAGCGGAACCAGACGAAAACGCCGATCTGGCCGATGAGCAGGCTGAGGATGGAAGCCATTTCCACAATGCCGCTGGCGAACCCCATGCGGGAGGTGCCCACGATGTCCTTGACGATGCCCTTCTTGGACGGGCTGAAGATGGTGGCCTGCACGGCAAAGACGCAGAACCACAGGATGGCCCCGTCCAGGTTATGGGTACGCAGGCTCCAGTACATGCCCGCCAGCACGCAGATCTGGAGCAGCGCCATGGACTGGATGATGCGCGCCTTGCAGAAACGGTCCGAGAGCCAGCCGACGAACGGGGAAAACAGGATGAAGGGCAGCACGATGATGGCCCCAAGCGGGTATTCCAGGTCTCCCTGCGTGCCGTACAGCCAGACGCCCAGGGGAATGAGCAGGAATTGCGCCCCCTTTTCATTAAAGGAATTCTGCGCCTGGATCAGCACGAGTCGCCAGAAGGCTCCCCATGGAACCTTGCCGGCGTTTCCGGGCGTATGGGGGCTGGGGTTCATGAAATTACAGGTTGGGCTCCTCCGCTTTTTCCAGTCCGGAGCCGCGGAACAGGCACAGCACGCCGATGACGGCCACGAGCAGGACGCTGCAGACCAGGGAAGCTTCATAACTGAACCCGCACATTTCCGGGCTGGAGAACAGGTACTGGAGCACCACCAGGCTCAGGAAGGCGGCGGGAACGGCGGCCGTCCAGCAGCAGCGGTTTTTGCTGCGCAGGTAAATGGAGACGGCCCAGAGGGTGGCGGCGGCCAGGAGCTGGTTGGCCCAGCCGAAGTACTGCCAGATGATGGCGTAGTCCATGCTGCTTACGGCAATGGCTGCGGCAAAGAGGGGGATGGCGATCATCAGGCGGCGGCTCAGTTGCTCCTGGTTCAGCTTGAAGCAATCCGCAATCATCAGGCGCGTGACCCGCAGGGCGCCGTCCCCCGTGCTGATGGGGAGGATGACCACGCCGACCATGACCAGGATGGAGCCGACGTGGCCCATCCAGGATTCGGAAATCATCTGGATGGCCAGCGCCGGGGCCTTTCCGTTGGCGGTAGCCGCTCCCAGGGCTTCCGGAGAGCCGTAGAAGGTCAGCGCGGCAGCGGCCCATATGAAGGCGATGATGCCTTCCGTAATCATCGCCCCGCCAAAGACGGGCAACCCTTCCCGCTCCGTTTTCAGGCACCGCGCCATCAGCGGGGACTGTGTGGCATGGAATCCGCTCACGGCTCCGCAGGCGATGGTGATGAACATCACGGGGAAAAGCGGGAAATCCGCCGGATGGCGGTTATGGAAAAAGTCCAGATCCGGAAGCACTTCCATGCGGGGCAGGTGCATCCAGGCCGGCATGGAATCCGCAAAGGGAGCCAGGAGCATCACGCCCAGAATGCCCATGACCATGATGATCAGGGCGACCGAAAAAAGAGGATAGACCTTTCCCATGATAGCCTGGATGGGAAGAATGGTCGCCAGAAAGTAATAGCCGAAGATCATCCAAACCCATGCCGAAACGCTCCAGCCCGTCATGGGGGACAGGATGGCGGCGGGCCCCACGGCGAAGACGACGCCCACCAGCACGCTGAACACGATGCAGACGGCGCGGCTGATCCACTGGGCCTGCCTGCCCAGGTAGCGCCCCAGGATTTCCGGCAGGTTTTCCCCTTTGTGCCGCAGGGAAATCATGCCGGAAAAGTAGTCGTGCGCCATTCCGCCCAGAATGCAGCCGAAAACGATCCACAGGAGTGCGGCCGGGCCATACAGCACGCCCATGACGGCGCCGAAAATAGGCCCCAGCCCTGCAATGTTCAGCAGCTGGATGAGAAAAACGCGCCAGCGCGGCATGACCACATAATCCACGCCGTCCGTACAGGCCACGGCGGGAGTTTGCCGGGAGGCGTCCGGCCGGAAAATCCTTTCCAGCACCCGTCCGTAAGTGAAATAACCGACCGCCAGGGCCAATATCCCCAGAATGAAATAGCAGTAACCGTTCATGTTGGAAAAAGGGCCAGCCATCTCATGGACAGGCTGTCCGTTCACGGAACTTAACTTTTCTCCCGCCTTCTGGCAAGCTGTTAGTGAAAGGAGGGGAATAGGGAACGGATTACAAATCCGAAGTCAACACTAAACGATAGAAACGAGATGTTTATACAAATATAGGAACAGAGGCGTCCTATAATCAGAAGCTTCCCTGCGGGAGATTTGAAACTATCATAAAATTTACAACACCAATTATTTATGCATAATAAAAAGGAGTGGATTTACTTTTCGGATTTGTAATCCGCTAAACGGAAAAGGTTGACACCATTCAACCTTCCCCAGTTATGAAGAAAACATTGATAATCATTGCGTCCCTGGCTCTTGGCGCGGCGGCTTCCCAGGCCGCGGTGCTGTGCACCACTACGTTTAACCGGACCGGAGATTCTCTGGATACCGTTACTGTGAGCACGACCTCCAATGCGGGACTTACCACCTCTACCTCGATTAGTTCCGAGAATTTCAGCAAGAGCACTACGGGCAATAACCTGCTGGCTTCAGACTCCATTCCCGCTTCCGTATTTTCCCCCAATGCCAATGTGGGTAATAACCAGAATAATACGTGGAGCGTTTCTTTTACGTTTACCAACACCGGTTCCCAGGATATGCTGATTTCTTCCATTGATCTTTCCATGGTAGGGTTCAATGGAGCAGGCGCCGCGCAGAATGCCGGCGGCGGTGTAGCCAATAACGATTATGTAGGTGGATTTGACGGCAATTTGAACAAGCCTGTCAATATCACCCTTGGCATGACGGGGCAGGAAAGTCAGACGCAGGCCTATAATGGAGCCACTACCACCAACCAAACCACGGGATCCTGGGATGGCGTTCATACGGGAAACTATGAATATAGCAATGTTTTGTTGAAAGCCGGGAAATCCATGACATTAACGGTCACGGCTTCCAAAAACGAGGCCTACGGTAGCGGCTGTTTTATCGGGTTGAAGGAAATTCAGGTGAATGGGGAAGTGGTTCCGGAACCTGCTACAGCCTCCCTCAGTCTTCTGGGACTGGCCGCGTTGATGATGCGCCGTCGCAGACGTTGAAGCCCATGTCCCTGATGCATTTGTTCAAGCCGTCCGTTTTTTCTTTGAAACTGGCGGCTTGTTCATTTTCAGCCAGTAAAATTCAGCATTTTTTAACATTTAATATTAATACCCGGTATGATTCCCCAGGCAGTCCATTCTTCGGCGTGATGCCGTCCGGGTCATCGTTTTTCCAGTCAGCCATGTTCCCGCACCGTTTTTTTACTGTTTTCATTCTTTTCCTGCTGTTCTTTGCTCCAGCCGGATATGCCGATGTTGAATATGTCTGGAGAGGCGCTGATTACCAGTGGAGTTCCCTGTCCAACTGGAGTGTCGGAGGCGTTGCCGCCGCCTCCGCGCCAGGGGCCGCCGCTTCCGCTTATGAACATTGGATGGTAACCAATGGAACGGATTCCGTAGGGAGGGCGGATATCGGCGGATTGGGTGCGGGGGGGCGGTATTTAAAGGGCGTCAGGATTGCGGGGCTTAACAGCCGGGCGGAAAGCAGGATTCCATTGTTCATCAAAAACACGAATAAGAATGTATATTTGCGTGTGGAGGAGGGCGGCATTGCCGTGGAAAATGCCGACGGGGGCGGTTATTCTGCGGATTTCGGGATTGCCCAGCTGCGCGTTGCCGCAGACCAGGAGTGGCATGTGGCTGAAGGGCGCAGCCTTTATATAGGGCATGACGATGACGCTCCGTCCGGGGGATTGTATTCCCTGACTTCGGAGAACGATGTTCCGCGACGCGTGACAGTGACGGGCGGAGGCGCCGTGCGCATCGGGGAAGGGGTGCTGCTGAATAATATTTCCGGCCTCATCGGTTTTGCGGTGAACGCCGGAAAGGGAATACCCACGCTGGATCTGGCGGACCGGGGCATGAGCAATACGGTGACGGTGGAAGACGCTGCCCGCCTGGAAGGCATGTCTCTGTACCAGGGGGCTCTGATGACGCGGGAAAACGCGTCCGTGACTTTTTCCGGCACTGCGGTCAAGGCATCCGGACAATGGAACATTGGCGCGGACACGGAATTTGCGTTGGAGAATTCCACGCTGGATCTGACGGAAGCGGGTGTGGACGGCAACGTGATTCTTTCCGGATCTTCCGGCATTACCGGGGATAAGGGAACGCTGCGGCAGACGCTTCTGGATGATGCCCGGGTGACTTATACGAACCGGAATGTCAAGGTGGGAGAAATCCGGAGCGTAGGCAGCAATGTGACGATAACGCTGAATAACTCCTCCATGCATTTTGACGGAGAAATACCGGCGGTGGACCTGGTGGTGCAGGGCAGCTGCGCGCTGGGCGGCAGCGGCGCCTTTTCAGGAACGATTACTTATGCGCCGGGAGGCACCCTGACTGTGGATGGGGATATTTCCCTGCCCAGTTCATCCCTGACGCTGGGGCGTCTCCATGTGGCTACGCTGGACGGCGTGCCGCAAAACTCCGCCGTCCGGCCGGAAACCCCTGCCCAGCAGGCAAGGGAATATGTGGTTTTGTTTGATTCCTCCTTTGAGGATTTGATTTCCGAATGGCCGGGCAGGCATACGCTGGGCGTGCAGTTCCGGCCGGATATGGGCGTCCCCGTCACCGTAAAGGAACTGCCTGAAGGGGCGGTTTCATGGAATTATGATGCCGCATCCGGCTGGCTGACGCTGCAGACGGATGTAGCGGAAAAGCCGGACATGCCGGCGCATGTTTCCGGAGCCAGGCCCAACATTATTTTTGTCCTGGTGGATGACATGGGCTGGGGGGATATGAGCGTCAACTGGACGCAGCAGGATAAAAACGGCAGGCAGGTGACCCGCAGGAATGAATTCAAGACGCCTACGCTGGACACGATGGCGGCGGAGGGCATGCAGCTGAGGCGCCATTACAGTGCGGCTCCGGTATGCGCTCCGGCCCGCGCTTCCCTGCTGCTGGGCGTTCACCAGGGGCATTCCCGGGTGGTGCGCAACAATACGTTTGATTACCCTATCGAGAATTCCCATACGCTGGGAACGCTGCTGAAAAGCGCGGGTTACCATACGGCGGCCATCGGAAAATGGGGCGTGGGCGGAGGCGGACAGAGCGGCAAGGCTCTGACCGCGGCTCCCCACATGCGCGGGTTTGATTATTTTTACGGAATCATCAAGCATTTGGCGGGGCATTACCATTATTTGACGGCGGGTTCCCAGGATATTTACGAATATAATGACCAGGCCGCGGCTCCGGCGTGGGAGAGCGTCAGCGCGAAAGTTCCGGGTACCGCCTATGATACGGATTTGTTCGGGGCCCGCGCCAAACAGTGGATTGTGGACCACCATGAGAAAACTCCTTCCCGGCCTTTCTTCCTGTATCTGGCTTTCCCGGCTCCCCACGGCAGTCTGTCCGCTCCCGCCTGTGCCTATCCGGCGGGGCTGGGAAGGGACGGCGGCCTCCAGTGGGAGAAAAAAGACGGCTATGAAGCCTGCAATACCGCTGCGGACGGATGGTCGGGGGTGGAGGGGGATTTTTCTCCGGATACCTATATCTACCCGGAACATGAGGTTTTTGGAAGAACGGAATCCCGCCACGCCACGATGATTCGCCGGGTGGATGACGTCCTGAAGGACATGATCCAGTTGCTTAAGGATTTGGGCATTGATGACAATACGATGATTGTCTTCACGTCCGACAACGGCCCCCACAATGAACCCGGTTCCGGCAATTACGGCAACGGCGCGCAGGATCCCGCGTATTTCATGAGCTACGGGATGATGGACGGCATTAAGCGCGATTGCTGGGAAGGCGGCATGCGTGTTCCGGCCGTGGTACGCTGGCCCGGTGTGGTTCCCAGCGGAATCAGTTTGAATGCCAGCCAGTTCCAGGACTGGATGGCTACTTTTGCGGACGTGGCCGGAGTGCCCGTGCCGTCCCGTTGTGACGGCGTTTCCCTGCTGCCTACGCTGGCAGGGGTGCCGGAACGCCAGAAAACGGGCGTTATTTATGCGGAATATGCCTATAGCGGGAGCACTCCGAATTACAGCGATTTCCTCCAGCAACACAGGGGGAGAGGGCGGCAGCAGCAGCAGATTATATTTGTGGACGGCTTCAAGGGGATTCGGATGGGGAATGCCGCCCCCGCTACGGATTTTGAAATCTACGATACGGAAAAAGACCCGCAGGAAGCGGCGAATCTGGCGGCATCCCGTCCGGACCTGCAGGAGAAGATGAAGGCGCAGGCGCTGCGTTCCCGCCGTTCCTCCCCCATTGCCTCCACCAGTTTTGACGCCGGTTATATCGCGCCCGTTTCCGCCCCCGCTGGCCTGCGGGAGGGAAGGCTGCGCTGGCGCGCGTGGAACCGTTCTTTTGACTGGGTGCCGGATTTCCGGCAGCTGGAGGAGGGGCCCTGTTCTACGGGTGCGACGGATGTTTCCGACGTGCTCAGCGTCAAGGCGGGGCTTTCCGGTCAGAAGGGGGTGGAATTGACGGGCTATCTCAGGGTGCCTGTCACCGGGGAATATCAATTTTACCTTCAGACGGATTCCAATGAAGGCTCCAGGGCTTTTGTCCATTTGCACGATATGCAGCTCATTGATGCGGATTATGCCTATACTCCCGGAACGCAGGCTGCCTCCAACGCGCGGGAAGGCGTTTCCGGCGATGTGCAGCCCAATGCCGTTCAGACGGTGAAGCTTACCGCGGGGCTGCATCCCATCCGCATCGGCTATGTGGGGAAGGCGGCTTCCTCCTCCCTTTCCCTGCAATGGGAGGGGCCGGAAACCAGCGGCAGGGAACCCGTTCCCGCCAGCGCGTTTTCCTATGAATACGTGAATCCCTTCAATCTGGAAAAGACGGAGGAAACGGTAGGATGCGCCGCCTCCGGTACGGGGCTGACCGTGCAGACGCATCTTCCCTGGACAGTTTCCTGCGACCAGCCATGGGTTACGGTTTCCCCCGTTTCCGGTTCCGGAACCTCAGTGCTGGATATTGCCGTGGAAGCAAACGGGCTGCAAACGGAGCGGGAAGCCGTTGTCACCGTCGTATGCGGCGGGGAGCAGAGGACATTCACGCTGCGCCAGGAAGCTGCTCCTGCCCCGGCAGGGTACGACAAGTGGAAGCAGGACCATTTTGCGGATGGGACGCCGGATGAGCAAATGGCCCCGGATGCCTGCCCCGCCGGAGACGGAATTTCCAATCTGATGAAATATGCTACGGGCATGGATCCCAACCAGCCCTGCGGGAGCGTGACGAAGCTGGCTGTCCGCGAGGAAGCGGGCGGGAAATACCTCGTGCTTTCCTGGCCTGTGAATCCGGAGGCGACGGATGTGACGTTCCATGTGGAAAGTTCTTCCGACCTGGAGGAATGGGCTGACGAAGGGGCCGTCACTCCGGACGGGGCCTGCGGGGAATTCCGCGATACGGTCGCGCTGGGAAAAGGCTCTCCGGAGCGCCGGTTTCTGAGATTAAAGGTGACGAGATAGGGAATCACCGGTTTCTCTTTCCGTTTCCCGATGATGATTCCTTACGGGAACAGGGACCTTCCGGCCCTGCTGCCTTGCCGCCCGTTACGGATTTTTTCCGGAAGCGTGATTCTGCGTGTTCCGGCCCTCCGCTGTCCCGGCGCATCCAGCGCGGTACGGCCGGGGACACCGTGCCTTAGCCAGGGGAAGAATATTACTCCCCGTCATTTTCCGCATCGGCAGGGGGGGCTTTGGGCAGGTTCTTGTCAATGTCTTCCAGAAGGTTGACCAGGTCAACGCCGCGCTGGGCGGAGTCGTCCAGACGGAAGGTCAGGCGCGGCGTATTGCGCAGCACCACGCGCCTGGCCACGGCGGACTGGATAAGGCCGTGACGGGAGTTCAGTTTTTCCAGCACCTGGGAGGGAGCCATTTTCCCTACGACGCCCACCCATACTTTCCCCTCTTTCAGATCGTCCGTCACTTCCACTTCAATCACGGTGACGATTGTTCCGGGAAATTCAAAATCCCGCTGAATGGTGGTGCCTATTTCCCGGCGCAGGAGTTCGTTTACCTTGTCAGTGCGTCTGCTCATATGAAGGGATAGAGTGATGAAGGGACCGATTGGTTCAATCGGAGAAGGAGGAATAAGGGAAAGGACAGGGACGGAGGTTTCCTGGACGCCCGGAGGAGCGTGCAAGGAGCTCCGTCCCTGTTGGATGATTTTTGTTGGGGGTTACAGCGTTTGCTGGATTTTTTCCAGCGTGTAGCATTCGATGATGTCGCCCGTTTCGTATTCGTTGAAGTCTCCGAGGCGGATGCCGCATTCCAGACCAGCCTTGACTTCTTCCACTTCATCCTGGAAGCGGCGGAGGGTGGACATTTTTCCGTCAAAGACGGGCGTCTTGTCGCGGATGACGCGCGCCTCGCAGCTGCGGAGGATTTTCCCGTCCTCCACCATGCAGCCTGCCGCACGGCCCTTGTTGAGCTTGAAGACCTGGAGCACTTTGGCGTGGCCGATGATGGTTTCGCGCGTTTCCGGTTCCAGAAGGCCCAGCATGGCATCCCGCACCTGGTCAATGAGTTCGTAAACGATGGAATACAGTTTTACCTGCACGCCTTCCCGCTTGAGCAGTTTGACGGCGTTGGCTTCCACCTTGACGTTGAAGCCCAGGATGACGGCGTCCGAGGAGGAGGCCAGCAGAACGTCCGATTCCGAGATGGGGCCGGCGGAGGCGTTCAGGAAGACGCATTCCACTTTGTCCGACTGGATGTCCAGAACAGCTTTCCTGATGGCTTCCACGGAACCCTGCACATCCCCCTTCAGGAGTATTTTGAGCTGGGCTTTCTGGGTGCCGTCCCCCATCATGGCGAGCAGTTCTTCCATGCGTGCCTTGCGGGGTTGGGCCAGGCGCTGCTTGCGCAGTTCCTCCTGGCGTTCTTCCCCAAGCTTTTTGGCGGCGCGTTCGTTTTCCATTTCCACCAGTTCGTCCCCCACGTTCGGGGTTTCAGAGAAGCCGGTGATTTCCACGGGCATGCCGGGCCCTACCTTTTTGACGCGTTCGCCGTGGTCGTTGACCAGGGCGCGCACCTTGCCGGCGTAAGGGCCGCAGATGAAGGGCATCCCGACGCGGATGGTGCCGCTTTCCACGATGGCCGTGGCGGAGCTGCCCGTGCCGGGTTCCACGCGGGCCTCGATGATGGAGGCGCGGCAGTTGGCCTTGGGGTTGGCCTGGAGTTCCAGCACTTCTGACTGGAGGACGAGAAGGCCGAGAAGGTCGTCAATGCCGGCCCCGGTCAGGGCGGAGACTTCCACGCATTCCACATCGCCTCCGAAGTCCGTGGGAACCAGCCCTTCTTCCATCAGGCCGCTCTTGGTCTTGACGGGGTCTGCGGCCGGAAGGTCGCATTTGTTGATGGCGACGATGATGGTTTTGCCGGCCGCCTTGGAGTGGGCGATGGCTTCCCGTGTCTGGGGCATGATGCCGTCATTGGCGGCCACCACCAGAACCACGATGTCCGTGACGTCCGCGCCGCGGGCGCGCATTTCTGTGAAGATGGCATGGCCCGGCGTATCCAGGAAGGTGAGCGTGCTGCCGTTGTAGTCAACCGTATAGGCGCCGATGTGCTGGGTAATGCCTCCGGCTTCCCCCTTGGCCACGCGCGTTTTGCGGATGTAGTCCAGCAGGGATGTTTTGCCGTGGTCCACATGGCCCATGACGGTGATGATGGGCGTGCGCGTGATGAGGGTGGCTTTGGGTTCTTCCACCACCGGCACGGGTTCCGGTTCCTTGACGGGTTCCTGCTGGGCTTTCACGCCGCCGCCCTTTTCCCGTTTTTCACGGGCGAATGTGTAGCCGTGGAGGTCGCAGATGGAACTGACGGCGTCCGCATCCAGCGGCGTGTTCGGGTTGGCGAAGATGCCCATGCCCATCAGATCCTTGATGATTTGGAAGGGCTTGGCTTTCAGCATGCCCGCCAGCTCGGAAACGGAGACGGGCGGCTTGAGGTTGATGATTTTATCGTCTGCGGAGGGTTCTTCCTGGGGTGCGGGCGCGGCGGGTTCTGCGGCGGCCGGGGCAGCGGCGGGCGCCGGAGCGGCGTCAGCGGCGCGCGACGCTTTTTTCTTGTTGCCGGAAAGCAAGTCGAGAGCTTCTTTCTTGACTGGAGCAGGGCGGGAGGGAGCCGGTGCGGGGGCCGGCTGGGGTGCGCGTTTCTTTTTGGAAGATCCGCCGATCAGATCCAATACTTCCTTTTTGGGTTCTTTCTCTTCTTGTTTATTAGGCATCTTGATTTAAGGTTGTTAGATGTTGAGCGCCGCGCTCAACGGTTATTGGGAGATAAGGTCCCGGGCCTTGTCCAGAATTTGGGCGGCTTCCTCTGCGGGAATGCCCATGCTTTCCGCGATGTCGGAAGCTTCAAATCCGGTGAGGGCCACCAGGTCCGTTCCGCCCATGGTCACCAGGCCCATGGCGGTTTCTTCCGGGATTTCCAATTGTTCGCTGAGGGTTTTGGCCGCAGCCTGGCATTGGCGCATGACTTCTTCGGCCGCAGCCTGGCTCTGGCGTTTTTCCGCTTCCTGGACGTCAAAGACGCGCACCTGGACATCCCAGCCCATCAGGCGGGAGGTGAGGCGGGCATTCTGGCCCCTGCGGCCGATGGCCTTGGAGAGGTCTTTGTCGTCCTGGACGATAACGAAGATTTTTCTGGCTTCCTCGTCCACGGTGATTTCCCGCGGTTCCACGGGGCTGAGAGCTTCCCGGACGAAGGTAACGGGGTCTTCCGTCCATTCCAGGATGTCCACTTTTTCATTGTTGAGCTCCCGGACGATGTTTTTGACGCGGGCGCCGCGCATGCCTACGCATGCCCCTACCGGATCTACTTTGTCGTCATGGCTGATGACGGCCACTTTGGTGCGGTAGCCGGCTTCGCGGGCGATGCCGTGGATTTCCACGGTCTGGTCGCCTATTTCCACCACTTCCGATTCAAAGAGGCGGCGCACCAGGTTCGGATGGCTGCGGGAAAGGATGACTTCCGGGCCGCGTGCTTCCGTGCGCACTTCCACCACGTAGAAGCGCATGCGGTCGCCGACGCTGTAGTCTTCATTCGGCACGCGTTCGCGGGAGGTCATGACGCCTTCGAATTTGCCGAGGTCCACAAAAATATCCCCCTTTTCAAAACGGCGGATGGTGCCCGTTACCAGATCTCCGGCGCGGTCCTTGAACTCGTCGTAGAGCATTTCCTTTTCCGCATCCAGCAGTTTCTGGAGCATGGTCTGGCGGGCGGTCTGCACCGCGATGCGGCCGAAGCCCTTGGGCGTGATGTTGGTGGGGAGCAGGTCGTGAAGCACGGCGTTTTTGTCCAGCTTGACGGCCAGGGAAAGGGGGATCTGGTTGAATTTGTCGGAATATTCTTCATCCGGCACCACTTCCAGGTCCGCAAAAATACGCACCTTGCCCTTGTCCACGTTGATTTCGGCCCTCAGGTAGTTGATGCTGCCGGAACCGGGAACCATTTTGCGGTAGGCGGAGAGAAAGGCGGACTCCAGAGCGAGGAGAATTTTTTCACGGGAGAGCCCTTTTTCCCTCTCGTAGTAGTCAATCAAAGCTTTAATATCGTTTGTCATGAGTGTGGAGGAGTGTGATGGATAGACAAAAAAGAGCGGGTCGACAGACCCACTCTCGAGTGCCTCTCGGGGTGTTTGCCTATCTAAGTAAGCACGAGGGGGAGGTTCTGGCAAGAAAAAATGCTTGTTCTATGCGGCATGCAAAAGACTGGGGATGATTCCGGAAGAAGAATTTTCCGGAGCCCTCCGGGAGGGGGCGGGACAACGGTGTTTGAGGGCTTGACGGACCCGTCAAAAACGGGAAGTATGCGCGCATGAAACTCGTCTCATGGAACGTGAACGGATTGCGGGCGGTTCTGGGCAAGGGAATGGCGGACGCCGTGGATGCCCTGGAGCCGGACGTCCTCTGCCTTCAGGAGATCAAGGCGCGTCCGGAACAGGTGAAAGACCTGTGGATTTCCTCCTGGCCGCACCAGCTCTGGAATCCGGCGGAGAAGGCCGGCTATTCCGGCGTGCTGATCCTCAGCCGGGTGCGGCCTCTTTCCACGTCCGTCGGAATCGGCTGGCCGGAGCATGACCGGGAAGGGCGCGTCTGCACGATGGAATTCGAGGGGTTTTACCTGGTCAACTGCTATACGCCCAATTCACAGAATGAACTGGTGCGCCTTCCGTACCGGGAGCAGTGGGACGCCGCGTTCCGCGAGTATGTGGCGGGACTGGCGGAAACCAAGCCGGTCGTTTTCTGCGGAGACTTGAACGTGGCCCATGAGGAGATTGACATTGCACGTCCCAAAGAGAACCGTTTTTCCGCCGGGTTCAGCGACCAGGAGCGCGCCGGGTTCACGCTGCTGCTTGAGGCCGGTTTTACGGATACGTTCCGCGCCCTGCATCCGGAGGAGCCGGGCTGGTACAGCTGGTGGTCCTACCGCGCGGGCGCCCGCGCCCGGAATATCGGATGGCGCATTGACTATTTCTGCGTTTCCAATCCGCTGGCTTCCAGGGTGAAGGATGCCGCCATCCATCCGGATGTGACGGGGTCCGACCATTGCCCCGTCAGCCTGGAGATTGACTGCTGAGCGCGGTCTTTCAGATGATTTTCAACTGTAAAAGATTGATGATTATGGAACAGGAATTGCCGCTGCTGGTGGTTGCCACGCGCAACGCCCACAAGACCGGGGAAATCCGCGCCATGCTGGCCGGGAAATGGGAAGTGAAGGATCTTTCCGACTATCCCCAGGCTCCGCCCGTGGATGAAACGGGAGTCACGTTTACGGAGAACGCCACGCTCAAGGCGCTTTCCGCTTCCAAATGCATCCCCGGCGTCCTGCTGGCGGATGATTCCGGGCTGGAGGTGGATGTGCTGGACGGGCGCCCCGGAGTCTGGTCCTCCTCCTTCGGCGGGGAGGAAGGGAACCATGCGCGGAATAACCTCCGCATGATGGAGGAACTGCGGCGCGCCGGCGTGAAGCCGGGGGACAGGCCTTCCGCGCGGTTCCGCTGCGTCATGGTGCTTGCCGGGAACGGCCGCGTGCTGGCGGAGTTTTCCGGTTCCGTGGAAGGCTACATGTTGACGGAGCCGGCCGGAGAAGGAGGGTTCGGCTATGATCCGCTGTTTGTCCCGGAAGGGTATGACCGGAGTTTCGCCCAGCTTCCCATGGAAGTGAAAAATTCCATGTCGCACCGCGCCCGCGCTCTGGCGCAGGTGGTGGAGTGGATGAAGGAACGCCGGGCCTGAGGTTTTTCCCGGGCGCCTGGCGGGGGGGGAGGTCAGTCCAGCCTGAAGGCGCATATCTGGAAGGGTGCCGGTGTTCCGGTGTTCAGGAGCTGGTATTTGCCGGCGCGCCAGGAATGATGGGGCAGGCGGGACAGGAAGGCTTCCACGGCTTCCGCTTCTTCCTTTCCTCCTTCGTGGCCGGGATAGCACATGACGCTGAGAAGCCCGTTCGGGGCAATGAGGGCGGCGGCCTGTTCCAGCGCGGCCAGGGTGCATTCCGTCCTGGTGACCGTTTTTTTGTCCCCGCCCGGCAGATAGCCCAGGTTGAAGACGATGGCCTTCACGGGGCTTCTGACCAGTTCCGCCAGGCGGTCATGGCTGGCAAGATGGAGCCGGACGGAAGGGGTGAGCAGCCCTTCCTTCTCCAGACGCTCCCTGGTGGCGCGGATGGCTTCTTCCTGCACGTCAAAGGCGTGCACCTGGCCGGAAGGGCCAGCCAGCCGGGCCAGGAAAACCGTATCATGCCCGTTGCCCGCCGTGGCGTCCACGACTGCGTCCCCGGGGAAGACGACACGGCTGATCCAGTCATGAGCGCAGGTCATGGGGCGGCTGAGCAGGGAACATTTCATGACCGGGTTGTACAGAAGCTCTGCCTGTATGACAATTCGTTTATGAAATTCCGGTGCGGGAAGAATGACAGGTTGTTTTTTGGCAGGGCATGTGTTAGGAAGAGGCATAAAACCTTCTGCGTGTTCCCGCATGCGGGGATAAACCACAGACGTTGGCATGAAGATGACTGACAGACGCACTTTTTTGAAAAGGACTGCCGCCGCAGGGGCGCTGGCGGCCATATCAGACATGGATTCCCTGTTCGCCCAGGAGGCCGGAGCTCCGGCGGCTTCCGGCATTCCGGATCTGGTGGCCGTCCGCAACGGCACCCGTGCGGAGATGGTCAGGAAGGCCGTGGAGACGCTGGGCGGCATGCAGGCCTTCGTCAAGCCGGGCCAGACCGTCGTAATCAAGCCGAACATCGGCTGGAACAAGGCTCCGGAATTCGGCGCCAACACACATCCTGAAACCGTCGCCACGCTGGTGGAGCTGTGCAGGCAGGCCGGAGCGAAGGAAGTAAGGGTGTTTGACCACTGCTGCCACAACGGCGCCTATGAGGGCAGCGGCGTGAAAGAGGCCGTAGAGAAGGCCGGCGGCGTAATGGTGGACGGCGGCAATGAGAGCCAGTACGTGCAGACGGAAAACCCGAAAGCCCGGAAATTCACCTCCGCCAAGGTGCATAAGGCCGTGCTGGAGGCGGATGTTTACATCACCTGCCCGCCCCTCAAGCACCACAGCGGTTCCGAGATGACCGCCTGCATGAAGAATGTCATGGGCACCGTCTGGGACCGCGGGGCCATGCATAAGAACGACCTGCACCAGTGCATCGCGGATGCCGTGTATTTCCGCAAGCCGGACCTGTGCGTGCTGGACGCTTACATGCCCATGGTGCGCAATGGCCCCGTGGGGAAGGATACGAATGATCTGGTGGAGCGCAAAACCCTTCTGGCTTCCCGTGACATCGTGGCCATTGACGCTGCGGGCGCCGCCCTGCTGAACAAGACCGGAAAAATTCGCCATGTGCAGCTTGGGGAGGAAATGGGGCTGGGCGTCGCCGACCTTTCCAGGCTTCATATCCGCCGTATCAGCATGGCCTGACGCGGCGGCTCCTTCTCCCGTCTGCGGATGACGCGGTGGAGGGCCAACTTTCCGCCTCCGGCGGGTTTATGATAAATATGTCAGTCATCAAAGCCTTTCTCGTCAGTCCTCTGAAGTGGCTCCGCGTGACGGTGGCCGTCATTTTCTTTATTGGGATTGCATACGCTTTTCTGCACCACATTCCCGCGTGGAACGTGCCGAACATGACGGGGGGCGGAGAGGGGGTGGAAGATTCCTTTTCCCTGGCGCGGTGGCAATTGGTGCCGTCCGTGCTGGGGACCTTGAGCGGGGCCGCCGTTTCCGCCGTGATTCTGGGGGTTTTGCTGCTGCTTACGCTGCTGTTCGGCCGCGTATACTGTTCCTTCATCTGCCCGCTGGGGATTCTCCAGGATATTGTTTTCAGAATCCGCCGCTGGCTGGCGCCGAAGCGTTTCCTGAAATTCTCCCGGCCTGTGCCGTGGATGCGGTATGGGGTGCTGGCATTGCTGGCCGCCTGCTGCGTGACGGGGCTGGCCGGTCTGTCTCTGAATTGGCTGGACCCTTACAGCATTTTCGGGCGCATCATGTATGTGCTGGCATGGCCGGCCGCCATTTGGAGCAATAACCTGCTGGCGGCGGACAGTTCTTCTGCGGACCTGGTTCAAATGGATTATTTCCCCGCGGCTTTCCCGGTATTGCTGGCCTCCGCCGGCATGCTCGGCCTGGTGGCCGTCATGAGCGCCTGGAAGGGGCGCCTGTATTGCAATACGGTATGCCCCGTCGGCACGTTCCTTGGGTTGCTTTCCCGTATCTCCCTTTTCCGGCTGGGCTTTGATCCCGCCTCCTGCAAAAAATGCGGCAAATGCGTCAAATCCTGCAAGGCGCAATGCCTGAACCTGAAGGAATACAAAATAGACTCCTCACGTTGCGTGGCGTGCTACGATTGCGTGCGCTCCTGCAGTGAGGGAGGAATACGCTACCGCTGGTTTACCAGGGTCCGCCAACAGATTCCGGCCCAAAAAAAGAAGGTTCCCCCGGCTTCCGCTCCCTCTTCTTCCGCCGCGGTTCCCTCCATTGCCGGGAGTTCCCGCCGCCAGTTCCTGGAGGCTACTGCGGTCGGGCTGGCTGCGGCCGCCTTTTCCGGATGCCGGGGAGATGCCGCCCGGAAGCTGGACCCTACCCAGTGCGTTCTTCCTCCCGGAGCCGGTTCCCTGGAACGTTTTCTGGATATCTGCACCGGCTGCCAGATGTGCGTTGCCAACTGTCCCACCCATGTGCTTCAGCCCTCATACCTGCAGCTTGGCCTGAAGGGATTCATGAAACCCCGGATGGATTTTGCCACCAAATATTGCCTTTATGATTGCCACCGCTGTGCGGAAGTCTGCCCCACGGGGGCCATACGCAGGATGCCTGTTACCGCGGAAAGGGATACTGAGGGAATAACAAAAGATACTACGCGCATTGCCGTGGCCCGGTTTTACGTTTGCCGCTGCCTGGTTGCCCGGGAGGACATGGATTGCGGAGCCTGTACGGAGCATTGCCCCACCAAGGCCCTTTACACGGTGCCCTATATCGGGCGTGACGGCCAGGAGCACCGCCTGCCCAGGCTGGATCCTTCCCTGTGCATCGGCTGCGGCGCGTGCGAACACGCCTGTCCCGTTACCGCGGAACGGCCTGAGGAACGCGAACGCCGGAACTCCTGCGATCTGTGCGAGGAAAAATGCGAGTTCGGAAGGCGGCGGGAAATGCCCCCCCGGGCGCTGGTGGTCCGTGCCGTAAATCCCCAGCAGAAAGCTGTTAAAAAGTTTGAGGACAAAGCTGTGGATCCGGTGGGGGATGCGGATTTTCCGTTTTAAAAACGGCTGGCGGTGTGGAAGATGATGAAATAAACGCTCCCGGAGGCTTCAAACTTCCCTTTCGGGAGGGCTGTGTCTGTCCATCCGGTTTTTCGGGGGAATTCCGTGCAGCCCGGCTTGCGGCACGGATACGGCCGCGGGGGATGCCGAAATGAGCGGGGGCAGGAGGAGCCTGACCGCGGGAGCGTTCCCGCGGCTGGCGGGGAAGGTTCCCGGAGAGCATGTTCTCCGTTTCCGGCGGGATAGAGTGCAAATGCCCGATTTTCCTTGATGATGCGGAAGTTGATACGTTAAAGTAAAAGAACCATGTTGCAGGCGAACGGCATTACGTATGAGATAGAAACACCGGATGGTCCTTTGAAATTATTGGACAATGTCAGTTTTAATGTCCCTCGCGGTCATTTTATGGCGGTCGTTGGTCCTTCCGGCTGCGGAAAGACGACCTTATTGAAGGCGATTGCGGGCATGATTGCGGAAACGGGCGGGCGTTTTTTCTGGAATGGCCATGATTTGGCTGAAGAAGACTTTGAACCTTCGGAAATCGGGTTCGTTCCCCAGTTCAGCATTGCCTATGACCAGCTGAGCGTGGATGAGAATGTGGAGAGCGCCGCCAGGCTCCGTTGCCGGTTCAATTCCGTGGACGATTTGGACGACAGCATTGACAATGCCCTGGAGGTAACGGGAATGGAGGGGATTACGGACCGGGATGTGAAAATTCTTTCCGGCGGCCAGAAAAGGCGACTGGCGCTGGCCATGGAACTGGTATCCAATCCCCGGCTGCTGATTTGCGATGAGGTGACGTCCGGACTGGATCCCAGGTCGGAACACGATATCGTGTTCCTCCTGCATGAAATCTCCCGTTCGGAAGGCCGCATCGTCATTTCCGTCACGCACAGCCTTTCCCATCTGGACAGGTATGATTCCATCCTGGTCATGCACCAGGGCTGCGTGGCTTACCACGGTTCGCCGAAAACCATGCTGCATTACTTCGGCGTTTCCTCGCTGGAGGAGATTTACCCGAAGCTCCAGGATCGTGAAGGCCCTTCCTGGAGCCGGTCCTGGAGCAAGCACCGGGATTCCTATTATTCCCGTCTGGAACAGGAAAGGGAAAAGAAAATTCTTTCCGGGGAACTGCCGGATCCGGATGCCGTCCGTCTTGCGGAGGCGGAGAAGGAGGGGGCCTCCGGAGAATCCGGAACGGAACGGGAAAAGGCCGTGGAGGAAAACATTCCGGAAGTTCCCGGATTTTTCACCCAGTTCTTTTGCCTGCTGGGGCGGCGCTGGCGCATCTTTTTCCGCGACCGTTCCCAGTTGGTTCTTCAATTGGTCATGGTGCTGCTGTTTCCCGTGCTGGTAGCCATGTTTACGGACAAGGGCTCCGGGCAAATCGTGGGGCTTTCCGCCACGCAGGATGTCCAGACTGTCCAGAAGGATATGGAAGCCCAGCAGCTGAACATGAAGACGGGATCCGCCGTCTCCGGCATCATCATGTTTGAGGTGATTCTGCTGGGGCTGATGGGGTCCAACAATGCCGCCCGCGAGGTGGCCGGCGAACGCGCCGTCATGGAAAAGGAAAAGTATGCGGGCATGAGGCCTTCCGCCTACCTGGCGAGCAAGCTGTCCTATCTGAGCGTCCTGGTGCTGGTGCAATCCGTCTGGATGTTTGCCTTTGTGGATTTTTTCTGGGACCGTGGCGGCGGCCTGACGCATCTGCTGTTCCTGATTTTGGCGAACGCCGCCATGACTTTTGTATGCCTGGGCATTTCCGCCCTGGCCCGGAGTGCGGACCAGGCTTCCCTGCTGAGCATTTATCTGGTGGGTTTCCAGCTTCCTCTCTCCGGAGCGGTGCTGGCGCTTCCGGAATATGTGGAGGATTTCATACGGCCCTTCATTTCCGCGTATTGGGCGTGGTCCGGCAGCATCTCCGCCCTGAAGGACGACGTATATCACGCCGTCAAGAATGTGCTGGATACGGACCTGACGCCCTCCCTGGTTTGTTATATTGTTCTGGGCGTGCATGTTGCGTGCGGCATTGCGGCCGCCTACGCGGGAATCCGCCGTTCGCGCTGGGAGCTTTAATTTAATGCGTGCATTTGCGGGAAGTCCGTTATATACTTCTTCCATCAAAAATTATGTCGAGACGGCGTGCAGCAAAAAAGAAAAATTCCTCATCATCCGCACTGGTTTTGACGGTCGGGGCGGCGGTTTTTGTGCTGGCCGTTATTGTGGGGATTGTCATGTTCCGAGCCGGGGAGAAGCCTCAGGCCGGGTCGGATATACCTCTGGATATTCTGGCGGCGAACGCCTCCCAGCTTTCCAATAACAACTATGCACTGGACGGAACGGTGATTGACCGTTTTCCGCGCGGCGAGTCCGAGCTTATTGCCTTCTTGTACAAAGACGCCTCCGGGCGTGAGTGCATCATTCCCGTCTGTGTTTCTGCTGAGGCCAGGAACGGACTGAACATCAACCGGGACCAGCAATACAGGATAGAGTTCCGGGTGGAAGACGTCAATCCGAAGGTGCGCGGCGTGTGCGTAGCTACATCCATTCAGCCTAAATAAACAATCTCCCTCGTCCTATGAAATGCTGTTTTTTGATGACTCTGGCCTGCGCGGTTCCTGCGCTGGGGCAGATGATGTACAACCCTCCTGCAGCCGGCGGTGCGCCTGCCGCGCCTCCTGCCTCCCCTCCCGCCGTTCAGCCGAATGCCTACCAGCCTTCCAGGCAGGGGGATGCCAAGTCCCTGTACGGCAATGAGCTGCCTTTCCTGAACCCTCAGGACGGCACGGTGACCATCAACGGAACGACGTTGAATATGGGCAGTTTCCGGGAGATTGAAGCGCGTTTCAACAAATACCTGAGCCAGCCGGAGGAGAGCACGGAAGATGCGAAGGAATATCAGAAAATTTTTGAAAAGCTCCACGAAACGCTCTCCATGCGCAAGGAAAAACTGGCGGCGGATAATGTGGTGCGGCAGGTAGTGGACCTGTTGACCGCCGCTTCCAGCAATCCGCTGGACGGAGGCGTTTCCGACGCTCTCTGCCAAGCCATTTACACCGCGTGGCAGGCCAGGAGCAATGGGAAAAACAAGGGGAAGATGCTTGAGGCGGTGGAGAGGGAAATCCGCAGCAACGCCCAGAAGATGAGCCTGATGGAAAGCGGCGTGACGGCGATTTCCGGTGCACCCTCCGGCCAGAAGGGCGGGAAAAAGGGGACTCCCTCCAATCATCCGGCGAAAAATAATCCCCGTTACAAATACCTGGAAAAGCGTGTGGTGGAGATGGAAGCCCGCAAGCTGAAGCTGGAGAGTGAACAGGTGCTGACGGTGACGGAAGCGAAAGTTGTTTTCCAGTCTACGCTGGTTCAATTGTTTGCCCAGCGGCGTTTTGACCATGTTTCCATAGGCTGCGGCGTTTACAGCCGCCTGTTCAATGACGGGGATACCAAGCTGCGGCTGGATAAAAATTCCGATGCCGCCAAGATGTTCAGCGGCACGCTGGGCGCTCCGCCCACCGTCGCTATTCTGGACAATCTTTCCCGGGAGCTGGCCCGTGACTCCGACCGGCACATGAAGGCCGTGAACAATCTGGTGGATTCCCGTCATTATGTGGATGCGCTGGAACGGCTGAACGAAGCCCTTCTGATCGGGGAATTCATGCCTGCCGTAAATACGTTTCCGTATGAGAAGAAGCAAAAGCTGTATGCCTTCAAGCGGGACGTGGAAAAGTTGTTCGAGCTGATGAACGGCAAAGATTATGAAGAAGCCCTTTCCCTGGTGGAGGCTCTTAAGAAGACTTCCAGGGATTTCAGCACGGGCCGTGCGGAATCCGCAATCAGCGCCGCCGTATTCGCCAGTGACGCCTATATTTCCCAGGGTCAGGAAGCCCTGGCCAGGGGTGACCGCGCCAAACTGGAGGAATGCCTGAAAAGCGCCATTGAAATCTGGCCGAAAAACCCCCGCCTTCTTCCGCTGCGGAACGCCATGATGGCCGCGGGTCAGCAATCCCATGCGCTGGAGGATTTCAAACGTTTCCACAAGAGTAAGAATTATCGCCGCATCTTTGACAACCAGCATGAATTTGCCGTTCTGGTGAAGGATGATCCGGAGCTCCAGAAGCAGTTTGTGGAAGATTTGGGCAAAATGGCCGTTATTGAGCGTGCCCTGGGCGCGGCGCGTCAGCGTGAAGCCATGCAGGACGTATACGGCGCCTGGGAGGAGCTTCAGCAGCTGCGTTCCAAAGACCAGGAGCTGTTCATCAATGACCAGGAGCTGAATGCCCGGTATCTGGACCTGACGACAAAGGCAAGCACGCTGGTGAATTTGCTGAATGATGCGGAAAAATGCAGGAATGAGGGAGAAGTGGGGTCCGCCCTGGGCAAGTACATGGAAGCTAAAAGGCTGTATCTGTATTCCCGGTTTGCCAAGGAGGGAATTGAGTCCCTGCTTGATGAAATTTTCCGTTGAACTGGACGGATAAATTCCGCCGCATGGCGTGCCTGTGGAGACGGAGTAATTGCTTTTCTTCCGGAACGGTGCCGTTATGCTACGGCTCATGAAGGCAGTATACCTGTGTTTGTGCATGCTGGCGGCGTTCTGTTTTCCGGCCGCGGCGCTTCCGGCGGATTGCAGCCAGGTGATTGTAGGTTCCGCGGACGGGTGGAATAGTTCCCATGTGCAGTTGAGCCTTTTGGAGAAAGGGCCGCGGGGCTGGGTGATGGTGAAAGGGCCGTTTCCGGCGCGTCTGGGAAAATCCGGTCTGGTCTGGGGCAGGGGCGTCAGCTTCCCTCCCGCCGGAGGGCCGGTGAAGAAGGAGGGGGACTTGCGTTCTCCCGCAGGAATTTTTGAACTGGGGGGCGTATATGGAACTGTTCCCGCGCCGCAGAAAAAGCGTTCCATGCCGTACCGCCGCATCACGCCGCGGGACATGTGGGTGGATGACCCTGCCTCTCCCCTGTATAACCAGCACTTTGTGCTGAAGCATGATCCCGTCACGCCTTGGGAGTTCAAGCAGCAGATGAAGCTGAATGATTACGCCCACAGTCTGAAACTGTTTATCCGGCATAATGCCGCAGACGGACGGCAGAAACCCGTGCCGGGTGCGGGTTCCTCCATTTTTTTCCATATCTGGCGCCGGGACGGAGGAGCCCCTACGGCCGGATGCACCGCAATGAGCGAGGAAAATTTGAGGGCCATGATTGCATGGCTGGATCCTTCCAGACATCCCCTTTATATTCTGCTCCCCGCCAGGGAATATTTGCGCCTGCGCAGAGCCTGGGGGCTGCCGTGATATTTTCAGAATCCGCCTTTGCAGGCACGCCTGTTCCGCCGCCCCGGGACGGACAGGGGTGTGGTTGAAACACTACGGATGGAAGGGCTGGTGGATGGTGCGGCTCCCGTGCCGTGCTGCACGTTCGTTGCTGCCTGGAGTTCCCTTTCCCGTAAATGCAGGAAGCCGGCCTTTCTTCAAAGGCCGGCTTCCGCATGGTAAAATGGTTATTGTTCCTGGGACTGGGGAGCGGGAGCTTCCGGCTGGAGCAGGGGAGTGGAGGTTTCCTTCACTTCCGCCATGGAACCCTGTTCTTCCCTGGGTGCGCGGTCTTCGCGGGGCTGACGGGGTTGTTCCTGGCGTTCATTGGCTCCGCTGACCAGCAGATTGCGGCCCATGAAAGGCTGGTTGTGGAGAATGTCCACGGAACGGATGGCGTCTTCCATCTTCTTCATTTCCACAAAAGCATACCCCTTGGACTTGTGGGTGCGGGGGTTGTAAATGATTTCCACGGAATTGACTTCCCCGATGCCCTTGAACACGTCCTCCAGATCGCTTTCCGTAGCTTCATAGGAAAGATTGCCCACATAAAGCCGGCGGTTGGAGACGGGCTGTTTGGGTGCGGAAACGCGATCCTGCCTGTTGCGGGCTACGCGGGTGTTGGTTTTGGCGGCGGCTTTATCCCTGGCCGCATACTTGTTATTCTTGGACGGACGAATGCCGAAGAGGCCCAGGAAACGCTGCCACAAGGAGAGTTTGGCGGGCGCTTCTTTTCTGTACTTGGGACGGTAACCGCTGGAATCGCGGCGGTCATTGCCATAGGAGCGTCCGCCTTTGTTGTAGCGGCGGCGAGCTCCCTGGCCCTGTCTTCCCTGTGTGTTGTGTTGTGACATACTTATATGCTAAGTTGGTGATTATGTTGGTGTCATGCCGGATTTATCGCTGTGTGCAGTAAATTCCATCCGGAGGATCGCCGGGACGTTCCGCTGCCATGAGAAAAGCCAGGAGTAAGGGGGCCCCATGCCCCGATCAACGGTCCATGCATGGTCTGATAGGGGGGCGATCAGGCTAGGCGCGTGACCAGTCCGGTCGATTGACGCGTATACCAATGCACAGGGAGCCGGATTCTTGCAAGCCGGTATCTCGTCATTTTAGGCTTTCTGCTCGCCCGGAGGCGGGAAGGCTGTCCGGGAGGCAGGCTTCCGTGCCGGGCATGGCTCAGAGTGAGCAAACAATTTGACAAAAAGACAAGGACGGAGCATTTTAAATGCCGGCTAATCTACATATTCTCTCGATGCTGATTCAAAATGCAGACCGTACTACCTACGGGATTAATAAGATTGTTGTTTTCGTCCTTGCATTCGTCGTCTTCTTCGTTGTCGGATTTGTGTCCTGGCAATGGGATGGGGTCGCTCCGGAACCGTGGCGTCTGCGGACGCTGGTGCTGACGCCGCTGACGATGTCTCTGCTGCTGTATGTGTGCTGTGACCAGTTCGGCGTTTACTACCGCTGCCAGACGCTCTGGGAAAGCATCCGGCGGTTTGTGGTGGCATATGCCTGTTTTGTGGTGTTAAGCGTGATGATATGGAAGTTCTTTGTTCCCTTCTCCGCGGATGTCGGTGTCCAGACCCTGGCGTATTTGCTTACCTTCCTGGGTTCCCTCTGGCTGCGTATCAGCTGGTTCCGGGCGGAAAAAAGGCTGGTGGAGGAAGCCCCTACGCTGGTGGTGGGAACTCCGGATCATGTGAAAGAATTCCGCAGGACGCTGGAGAACAATCATGTGGACTTCAGGAATGGGCTGCTGGTCATGGCGCCTGAAGAGGTGGACAGTGCGGTAGTCAGGAATTTGTTGATTAAGAATTGCGTCAGCAAGGTGGTGTTTCTGCCGGAGGAGGTGGATTCTTCCGTGGCGCGGTGCCTGGTGGAACTGTGCGGCAAGATGGGAGTCGATTTTTACGCGAGCATGGTGGTAAGCATGCCCGCTGTGCATAAAACCTATTTCGGCGTGATTGGAGGAACAAGAATGCTGGTGTACAAATCCACCCCCATTCCCTATACCACCTCCTGGCAGTTGAAGAAAATGCTGGACTGGACGGGAGCGCTGGCGCTTCTGGTGGGAACGTCACCCCTGTGGGTGCTGGCGGCTGTGGGAATCAAGCTGTCGGATCGTGGCCCGGTCTTTTACCGCCAGAAACGTTCCGGGCTGTATGGTCGGGAGTTTGGCATGTGGAAGTTCCGCACCATGTACCGGGACGCGGATAAGAGGCTGGATGAAGTGAAAGCCAAGTACGGCAATGACATGGACGGCCCCATCTTTAAGCTGGAGCACGACCCTCGCATCTTCTCCTTTGGGCGCTTCCTGCGCAAATTCAGCATCGACGAGCTTCCCCAGCTCATTAATGTGCTGAAGGGGGAAATGAGCCTGGTTGGCCCGCGCCCGCTGCCCGTTTATGAGACGGAAGCCTTTACCAGCGACGCCCACCGCCGCAGGTTGAGCGTGCTGCCCGGTGTGACGGGGTACTGGCAGATTGCCGGACGCAGCAACATCCGGGAATTTGAAAAGCTGGTGGAATTGGATATGAAGTATATTGACAACTGGTCCCTGTGGCTGGATATCAAACTGCTTCTGAAAACCGTCCCGGCAGTGCTTTTCGCCCGTGGGGCAAAGTAGCTTCCAGGTCTCCCTGGATTGCAGGCCGTCAGCCGTTATTGCCGGGAATTTGGAATCTGGCTGGGGTTCTCTGTCCGGTGGAACAGGCCCGTTTTAAGAATACTGCAATTCGGGAGGGGGATGAAATTGGTGTATTTTGTGGAAAATGAAGAAAATTATTGCCGGGCAGAGACTTTAATCTTGAGGTGCGGAAAGGGATGGGGCAGAATCAATCTATTATGGATTTAGTTCAGCGAGAAATCTCTAAAGAAACGGTGACTCCGTATTTCATCGAGTATTTCGGTCAGGCGCCTACTCATGTGGCAGCGGCACCGGGACGTGTGAACCTTATTGGTGAGCACACGGATTATAATAACGGTTTTGTGATGCCTATGGCGCTTGATAACCATTGTGTTGTGGCTGTGGCTCCCTCCCCCGTGGGCAAACACCGCTTTTGCGGTTCCCTGGGTGACCAGATCCATGAAATTGCGGTGGAAGATGCCTTGGTTCCCGGCGAACCGTTCTGGTCCAATTATGTCCGCGGCGTTTTGGCCAACCTGCACAGGCGCGGCATAGAAATCGGGCCTGTGGATATGCTGATTGACAGCAATGTGCCCCGCGGCGGCGGCCTCTCCTCCAGTGCCGCTCTTGAAGTTGCCGTCTGTACGGCGCTCGCCGCTTTTGCCGGCGTTGAAATAGATCCCAAGGAAGTAGCCCTGATCGGGCAGGCCGTGGAACATGAATTCGTGAACGTTCCCTGCGGCATCATGGACCAGTTTATTTCTGCCAACGGCAAGAAGGGCATGGCTCTCAAGCTGGATTGCGCCACGCTGGAATATGAGCTGGTTCCGATGAACAATGAGTCCGTCTCCGTGCTGGTTCTGGACAGCGCTGTGAAGCATTCCCTGGCGGACGGAGCTTATGGACAGCGCCGCAAGCAGTGTGAGGAAGCTTCTTCCATCATGGGCGTGCCCTCCCTGCGGGAAGCTACGCTGGAGCTGTTGGAATCCTTCAGGGAACAGCTTGGCGATGTGCGCTATCGCCGCGCCCGCCACGTCATTGGAGAAAATGCGCGCGTGAACGCTTTTGCGAATGCCCTTGCCCGCGGCGATTGGGATGAGGCCGGTGTAGCCATGCGCGGCAGCCATGCTTCCCTGCGTGACGACTATGAAGTTTCCTGTGCTGAGGTGGATACCCTTGTTTCCCTTTGTGACCGCATTCCCTCCGCATCCTCCATTTACGGCGCGCGCATGACGGGCGGCGGGTTTGGCGGATGCATTGTGGCCCTGGTGAAGACGGAGGACGTGGAAAAGGTGGCCCAGGAGCTTCTGGACAGCTACTGCCAGGAAACGGGCATTGAAACTACGTATCTTGTAACCCGTGCCGGAGAAGGCGCCCGTATTCTGTACCAAGCTTAATCCATACTGATGATGAAAACACTAGCAACTATATTCGGGGCGCTCGCCCTGATGACGTGGGGCGCATCCGCCCAGGAGGGGCCCGTGCCTGCAACGGCAGCTGATGCGCAGCCCGCCCTGGCCGCTCCGGCCGCGACTCCCGCTGTTGAAGTCCAGCCGGCAGCGGAAATTCAGCCGGCGGCTCCCGCTGCAGAGGCTGTACAGACCGCCTCTGCGGAGCCTAAAACGGCCCCTCTTTCCATGGTGGAAGTCATTCTCTTCTGCGTGGTCGTGGTGGGCGTAATCGCCCTGGGCATCTGGAAAAGCCGTGACCCCGAAGAAACGGAAGAGGAAAAGAAGGCCAAGGGCGCTTCAGACTATTTCTTGGCCGGCCGCGGTCTGACCTGGTGGCTGGTGGGTTTTTCCCTGATTGCCGCCAACATTTCCACGGAACAGTTTGTGGGGATGTCCGGCAAATCGGCCAACTGGGTGGGCATGGCCATCGCCGGGTATGAATGGCTGGCCGCAATCACGCTGGTGGTTGTAGCCTTCTGTTTCCTTCCCAAGCTGCTGAAAGGCGGCGTATATACGATTCCCGAATTCCTGGAATACCGGTATAACACGCTGGCCCGTTCCCTGATGGCCATTGCCACGCTGCTGATTCTGGTAGGCGTGCCGACTGCGGGCGTGATTTACGCCGGCGCCAAGGTGATCTCCGTGTTCTTCACGGGATACTCTGCCATGGGCATTGACTTCGGCAACATCACCGTCGGCTGCGTTATCATTGCCTTCTGCGCCACGGTATACGTGTTCGTGGGCGGGTTGAAAGCCTGCGCCTGGACGGACCTGTTCTGGGGCGCCGCCCTGATTGTGGGCGGCGGCGTGGTAGCCTATTTTGCCCTGACGGAGCTCAGCGGCGCAGACCCGAACCATTTGATTCAATCCGCCGCCGCCAATTCCGGCGCGACGGTTGCCTCCCTGGGGAATCCTTCGGACAGCCTCTGGCATGGGGTGACGCGCTTTTTTGAGCTGAACTCCGGTGACGCGGCCAGCGGTGTAAATACCGTGGGCGGCAAGCTGCACATGATCCGTCCTGCGGATGATGCGGAAATCCCGTGGACGGCTCTTTGCCTGGGCCTGTGGATTCCCAACTTCTTTTACTGGGGCCTCAACCAGTACATCATGCAGCGTACGCTGGCTTCCAAATCCCTGGCGGAAGGTCAGATGGGCATTGTGTTCGCCGCGTTCCTCAAGCTCATCATCCCATTCGTGGTGGTGGTCCCCGGCATCCTGGCCTATAACCTGTACCGCAATGACCTGAAGGAACAGGCGGAAGTAAAATATGCGGCGGAAATCCGTAAGACGGAAGATCCCGCCGCAGTCAAGGGCCGCCCCGTCATCTACAAGCTTACGGACAGCTTCCTGGTGGAAAACGTGGAGGAAGGCTGTGCCCATGCCATTCATAACGCGGAAGTAATGAAGGTGGGCGAAGATGTTATGGCCAATTTGAAACAGGCCTGCGCCGATTTGAAAGCGGATGCCGCCAACGACCAGACCACGTTAGCGGAACGTGCCCCGTTCGTGGAAAAAATCGCTTCCCTTAACAATAAAATCATCAAGCCGGCCGTGGACAACTCGGACAACTACTATCTGACGGATACGCTGGTAGGCTTTGACTATGACTCCGCCTTCGGCACGCTGATCAGGAAGTTGCTTCCCGGCACGGGATGGACATGGTTTGTGCTTGCGGCTCTCTTTGGCGCGGTGGTGTCTTCCCTGGCATCCATGCTGAATTCCGCGTCCACCATCTTTACGATGGATATTTACAACAAGCTGCGCAAAAATGCGGGGCCCACGGAGCTGGTTACCGTCGGCAAGATTGGTTTGCTGGTGTGCGCCGTGATCGCCCTGACCATTGCTCCGTTCCTGGACAGCCCGGCCTTTGGCGGCATCTTCAATTTCATTCAGGAATTCCAGGGCTTCCTGAGCCCGGGCGCCCTGTGCGTGTTCCTCTTCGGCTTCTTTGTGCCCAAGTGCCCGCGCATCTTCGGTTGGCTGGGTATCGTCATTAATGCCCTCCTGTACGGAATCCTGAAGGTGTGGCAGCCGGAAATGGCCTTCCTGAACCGCATGGCCGTGTGTTTCATCACGGTAGTGGTCATCGGCTTCATCTTCACGGCGGTGAACGCCGCCCGCGGCGGACAGCCTATCGTGCTGCCCGACAGGGGCGTGGTTGCCCTTCAGTCCTCTTCTCGGGCTAAAATCTTCGGATGGCTCGTGGTTGCCGCGACGGTCGCCCTGTACATCATCTTCTGGTAATCCAGGGAAGACCTCCAGTCCCGTATTTTCAATCCTCCCGGTTCAGGCCGGGAGGATTTTTCACGTCCGGAACAGACCATGCAGCTGGCGCGGCTGAATATTCTGGAGGCGGAAAGTCGGCAGACTGGCGTTTCCGGGCGGCAACGGCGCCTTGTCCTCTGAATAAAGTTAAAGTAAAAGACATGGTTGAAAAGAGGCTGGCAAAACGCCATGCCGCCTCTTATTCCTCTTCCAGAAGCATGCTGCGCAGGGAATCGAAAAAGTTTCCGGATTCCTCTTCCGTCGCTTCCGCGTTCATGAGATCCTCCCATTTGGAATATTCCATCAGGTGGGGAGGAATTTCACTGAGGAAGGAGGAGCGCTGGCAAGGCATGCGGTCCCCGTAACGCAGGCGCGTGGCGCAATAAGTAAGCATGAGTTTCTCCTGGGCGCGCGTGATGCCTACGTAGAGCAGGCGGCGTTCTTCATCGCAATTGCCGTCTTCCAGGGAACGCTTGTGGGGAAGGATGCCTTCCTCCAGCCCCACGAGGTACACTACCGGAAATTCCAGTCCCTTGGCGGCGTGCATGGTAATCAGGCATACGCCTGGCTTGTTTTCCACGTCGTCATCGTTATCTTCCTTGTCCAGGGTGACCTGGGCCAGGTAGTCCCGGAGAGTTTTTCCGGGTTGCCAGAAGTTGCGGAGGGAGGCTTTCACGTCCCCGATGGACACCAGCCGTTTCTGGATTTCAGCTTCCGTTTTGCACAGGCGCGTGACGTATTCGCTGAATCCGGTTTCCTCAATAAGCTGCTCCAGGATGTCTCCGAAGTCGGTTTCCTTATCCTGGAAAAGGTCGATGTATTTTGCAATCAGTTCATTGAATGCCTGCACGCTGTTGCGGGCGCGGGTGGAAAGGGCCGCCAGGAATTCTTCGTCCTGGAGGGCTGCCCAGACGCTGTTGCCGTGCTCCCGGCTCCAGTCGATGGCCAGATGGCTGGTCAGCTCGCTGATGCCGCGCGGCGGCGTGTTGAGGATGCGCAGCAGATATTCGTCAGCCTGCGGGTTTTCGATAGTCGCCAGATAGGAAATGAGGTCCTTTACCTCCTTGCGGTCGAAAAAACTTTGCGCGCCCACCATGCGGTAGGGAATTTTATGTTCCCGGAGCGTTTGTTCAATGATGCGGCTCTGGGTATTGGCCCGGAACAGAATGGCGAAATCCTCCCAGGGCCGGCCTTCCTGCCTGCGGACGTTTTCAATGTCCGTGATGATGAATTCCGCTTCTTCCGCGTCTCCGGGCATGGAAATGAGCCGGACGGCTTCTCCTCCGCCTTTATGGGCGCGCAGCGTCTTGTCCCTCCGGCCCAGGTTATGGCGGATCAGGGCATTGGCCGTGTCCAGGATGGGGGCGGTGCAGCGGTAATTTTCTTCCAGTTTGATGATGGAGGGATTTGGAAAAAAACGTTCGAATTCCAGGATATTGCTGATCTGGGCCCCGCGCCAGCCGTAGATGGACTGGTCGTCGTCCCCCACTACGCAGACATTGTGTTCCGGCCCCACCAGATGGCCCAGCAGGCTCATTTGGAGGCTGTTGGTATCCTGGAATTCATCCACTGTGATATAGCGGAAGCGCTGTTGCCACGCCTCCCTGACGTCCCGGTGCTCCTTCAGCAATTTGTCCGCCAGAATCAGCAGGTCGTCAAAATCCACGGAATTCTGCGCCTGAAGTTCCCGCTGGTAGGAGGCGGCGATGTTGGCCGTCAGGTTGTCTTCAATGGAGTCAAGTCCCAGACCGCTGTTTTTCATCCGGCTCATGGAGGAAAGCACATCCTTGGGCGTGATTTTCTCCGTAATGCCGCCGTGGCGCACAATCAGTCGCCGGATCAGGCCGCTTTGTTCGGAACCGCTGTAAATGGTGAAATTGGTCTTGTACCCCAGGCGCCCTATATCCTCTCTCAGGATGCGCACGCAGAGGGAATGGAAAGTGCTCACCATTATTTGGCGCGCCGCCTTGCGTTCCACCATCTGGCCTACGCGTTCCCGCATTTCCAGAGCGGCCTTGTTTGTGAACGTCACGGCCAGGATGCTTTTGGGGCTGATACCCCGGTCCACCATATGGGCGATGCGGCAGGTGACGGTGCGCGTTTTACCCGTTCCGGCCCCGGCCAGGATCAGCACGGGCCCCTGCAGGGTCTGCACGGCCTTCCTCTGGGCCGCGTTCAGGCTCTCCATGGAAAAGGACTTGGCCATTTATACGTCAAAATGGATATCTTTCAAATTCGGGTGGCCGGCAATGAGCTGGGAGATATTCATGCGCGTGCTGCCTTCAAGCTGGACGTCTGTCACCAGCAATCCTCCGCTTCCGCAGGCGATCAAAAGCCCCTGTTCTCCGGCGGAGAGCACCTGGCCCGGTTTTCCCTCCGCTTCCGGGAGGATGGAAAAGCCGGGGAAAATTTTCATGTTGCGGATGCGTTTCTTGCGGTTCCAGTAGTTGGTGAAGGTCCCGGGCCACGGGTCGTACGCCCGGATCATGCGGCCGATTTCTTCTGCGGGGCGCGTCCAGTCGATTTTTCCGTCCGCCCGCAGGAGCTTGGGGGCGTATGTTGCCAGGATTTCCTGCTGGCGGATGCGTGTAGCCGTTCCTTTTTCAATGGAATGGATGACGGGCAGCAGCACATCCGGCGTCATCCTGGCCAGCTTGTCATGCAGGGAACCTCCGGTTTCCGTGCCTTCCAGGGGGGTGCTGATCTGGGCGATGATGTCTCCGGCATCCAGCTTCCTGACAATGTGCATGATGGTGATGCCCGTTTCTGCATCGCCGGATTTGATGGCGGACTGGATGCAGGCCGCTCCGCGATGGCGCGGCAGGAGGGAGGCATGGGCGTTGATGCAGCCCATGGGGGCCATATCAATCACTTCCTGGCTCAGAATCTGCCCGTACGCCATGACGACGATTAGATCCGGATTCAGTCTCCTGAGGTTGCTCAGCGCATCCGGGCTGCGCAGGGAATGCGGCTGGAGCACGGGAATGCCCGCTTCCCTGGCAATATTTTTGATGGCCGGGGCTGTAAGCACCTGGTGCCTGCCGACAGGGCGGTCGGGTTGCGTGACCAGGCCTGCCAGATCCGAATGACGGATCAGGCTGCGGAAGGCGGGAATGGCAATGTCGCCTGTGCCCATGAAGACGATGCGCATGGCTGGAAGCTTGCCCTGACGGCCTGCGCAGGTCAATGTTAAATCCGGTTTTGAGAAGGGAATCATAGGGAAGAAAGGCCGTTTTTTCCCGTTCCTTTCCGTCCGGAGGGAATACCGGAGGATAATGTTTTTCCGGCCGCTTCCCCTCATGTCTGCCCTCCTGCAAGAAGTTCTTTTCGATGGAGCGGAATATTGGTATACCCTGTTCTATGCAGAAAGGACGGCTGCCGCGCATTCTGATTGTGACCGCAGGATACGGGGAAGGGCACAATTCCGCCGCCAGGGGCGTGAGGGATGCTCTCGCAGGGCGCGCGGAAGTCCTCGTTACGGACCTGTGCGCGGAGGCGATGCCCCGGATGTTTGGCCTGACGCGCGCCGCCTACCTGTGGATGATTTCCCGCATGCCCCGCCTCTGGAAACTGATGTATGAGGTGAGCGACAGGCGCAATATGGCGGAAAAGCCCGTCAGGGGAATCGCCCCCGTGGAGCGCCTGCTGGAACGTTTGCTGCGGGAATGGAAGCCGGATGCCGTGGTCTGCACCTACATGGTATATCCCTACATGCTGGATTCCCTGGCCTCCTGCACGGGCAGGGCGGTTCCCTACCTGACCGTCGTGACGGATTCCTTCGTCATCAATAAATCATGGCTGTGTTCCAAGTCCCCTCTCTGGGCCGTAACGGATCCCTGGACGAGGGCCATCATGGAGGAAAAGGGGCTGCCGCAGGACAGGCTGCGCGTTACGGGATTTCCCGTCAATCCCGTGCTGGGGGCGTTGGCGAAGGAGCATCCTCTTTCCTGGAAGGAAGGGGAGCCGTTCCGGGTGCTTTACTTTGCCCAGCGTTCCGCACGGCATGCGCGGGCGGAGCTGGCGGGTATGCTGGATGCGAATCCCGCCCTGCATGTAACCTGTATTCTGGGGCGCCGGTTCCGGCGCATTTATCCCCGCATCCGGGATTTGCGAGCCAGATACGGACGCAGGCTGACGGTGCGCGGCTGGACGCGCCGCGTGCCTTCCTATCTTGCCGCCAGCCATGTAGTGGTCGGGAAAGCGGGAGGCGCCACCGTGCACGAAGTGCTTGCGGCCGCACGGCCCATGCTGGTGAACTTTCTTCTTCCGGGCCAGGAGGAGGGCAATACCCGCCTTCTGGAAAAACTGGGCGGCGGCGGCCATGTGCCGGATGTCCGCGCCCTGGCTTCCGCTCTTCAGGAAATGATGGCGGACGGCGGCGCGCAGTGGAGGCGCATGCATGAAAACCTGCTGCGGGCGGGGATGACCGGAGGAAGCGGCAGAATAGCGGATTTGGCCTTGAAACTGGCGGAGGAACATACTAACTGATTCCCGTGACCTATCTTCTGATTGACAATTCCAACACGCGCACCAAGTTCGTGCTTTCTTCGCCGGAAGCCCTGTTGCCGGAGCGGTATATGATTCCCACCCGGGAGGTGAGCGGGGAGCGGCTGGACGAGGTGCTGGCCGGCGTCCGTTATGATGCCGCCGTGGTGTGTTCCGTTGTGCCGCGCGTGGCGGAAGAGCTGAAAAACTGGATCGTCAAACCGTGCCATTTCCTTTCCTGCGATTCCCGGCTGGGCGTGGGCATCGACTATCCCCACCCGCGCCAGATAGGGGCCGACAGGCTGGCGAACGCCGTAGGCGCCGCGGCTTATTACGGGTATCCGTGCGTTGTGGTGGACTTCGGCACCGCCGTGACTTTTGACGTGATCGGTCCCCAATGCACCTATGTGGGCGGCGTCATTGCCCCGGGGCTTGCCAGCATGGGGGATTACCTGGAGCGCAATACGGCGCTTCTTCCCGCCATTGACCCCCAGGAGCCGTCCCGCGTCATTGGAACCAGCACAGTAGAGGCCATGCAATCCGGCGCCGTGTACGGTTACCGGGGGCTGGTGAAGGAAATTCTGGCCCGGCTGGAAGGTGAGCTGGGCGTGCGTCCGGCCGTGGTTGCTACGGGAGGGGATGCAGCGCTGATCGCCAGGGGCGTGGAGCGCATTGACCATGTGGACCCTGACATTACGTTGAACGGCTTGCGCATAGCCGCCGGGCTGAATCTTTAAAGAACGGCCAAAATCGGCTGGAAACCTGCTGCTTCCGGCGCCGTGGCCGGATGACGCGTAAAAACTCATAAATAGGTGTTGCAAATGGCGCATACCCCATGTAATATCAATGAACCTTAACAATAAATATCATGTCTGACAACAGCATCGAAGAAAAAGTAAGAAGTATCATCGTCGACCAACTTGGCGTTGAATCCGATAAAGTGACTGCTGATGCGAAATTCATCGAGGATCTCGGTGCTGATTCGCTGGATACCGTTGAACTCGTGATGGCTTTCGAAGAAAACTTTGACATTGAAGTGCCCGATGAAGAAGCTGAAAAGCTTCAGTCTGTGGCCGACGTCGTTGCTTACATCGAAAAGGTTCAGGGTTAAGTTAAACTGCTAAAAATCCTTTATTACAAAAGCGGCTTCCCTGTCCAAGGCAAGGAAGCCGCTTTTTCATGGAAAGCCCCTCTGCCTTTTCTTCCATGAGCGACCTGCCTTCCTTTTCCCGTGACGATATCCGCTATGCGGCGGAGATGACGCGGGTGGTGTATGAACCGGACCGCCGCATTGATACTTTTGGCGATACCAGGTTTAATTTTCTTCTCCTCAGTGAACTGATGGATGAGGTGAACGTGGTGCGCGTGCGCAGCGGCTGGGTGGAAGCGGAGAAACCGAAAATCATACGGCCTTCCATTTACAATGAAATCAGTACGGAGGGATTTTCCGGAGAAGCCAAGCGCTTTTTTGACTGGCTCTCCAAAAACGGCCCGGGCTTTCTGACGCTGCTGGAATACGGGTTCAGGTTTAAACGGTCGGAGGTGAGCGAGGAAATTCTGCATGAACCGCTTGATTCCGTGCGCGGTCGGCTGCTGGACCAGGTGCGCAATGGAGAAGATACATTCATGTCTCTCATTGAGGGAGTGGATGACGCATGGGAGGTCTCCCTCTTGAAATTCATGGTGGAAATGATACAAAAATCCCATGAAATCAATATCTTTGACTTCAAGCGCAAAGGTCTTCTTTAGCCTTTTGGCGGCGGCTTTCTGTGCCCAGGGAGTTTTGGCGGACGGAGAAAATTATTCCCTCTGGCCGCGCCGTCCGGAGGCCCTTGCTGAAGCCCGCCGCCTGATGGACCGCGGCAGTCTGCCAAAAGCTCTGGAACTGCTGCAGCCTCTGGCGGAACAGGGAGGCGTGGTGGGGAAAGAGGCGAAGGAACTCATCGGAAGGCTGCGCATCCGCCAGTTGCTGGATCCCAACGGACCGGACGTGAAAAAATATACCGTACGGAAGGGAGATTCCTGGATACGCATGGTCAGAAAACTGGGTTGCTCTCAGGCCATGGTGGTTCACCTGAACGGTTTGATGGATATTCCCGCTCTTCGTGCGGGAGATGTATTCAAGTATCGGCCTCTGGATTTCCATGTGGTGGTGAACGTGCCGGAAAAGGAAATCTGCCTTTACGACGGGACGGATTTTGTCAAGGGATACCCCATCCTCTCCATGAAGGACGGGGGGAAAAAGAATGTGGAAACGACCGTAAAGGATGAGCAGGCCCCCGTGTCCATCTACAGCAGGCAGTTTCCTTCTGCGGATAAGACGCTGGTGCTGGCGGCGGGAGGCTATGTCATTGACGCTGCTCGCGGTACGCCCCGCTCGCCTGGGTTTTATCTGAGCCGGCAGGACTGCAATGAACTGGCCATGCTGACCAGGCCGGGAACGAAGGTGACTATCCTGAGGGGGAAAGGAGAGGAACCGTGAGGCTGGTTATTCAGCGTGTCAGTAAGGCCGCCGTTCATATCGGCGGTGTTTGTGCGGGGGCCGTGGGGCCCGGTCTGCTGATTCTGGCGGGCATTGAAGAGGCGGATACGGAGGAAGATGTGCGCTGGCTCGCCAACAAGGCGGCGGCCATGCGCATTTTTTCCGACGCGGACGGAAAGATGAATCTTTCCGTAAGGGAAGTGAGTGGAAGCGTGTTGGTGGTGAGCCAGTTTACGCTGCATGCCTCCACCCGGAAAGGGAACAGGCCCTCTTTCATCCGCGCCGCGAGGCCTGAGCGGGCCATTCCCCTGTATGAGCTGTTTAAGAAGGAACTGGCGTCTTTGCTGGAAGGAAGGGTGGAAAGCGGCGAATTCGGCGCGGATATGCAGGTTTCCCTGATTAACGACGGCCCGGTGACTATTTTCATGGATTCCAGGAAAAGAGAATGAGAGAAAGGATCTTATATATTTAACTTTGCCCCGGTTTCCTGCTTTCTCTCTATCTCCATATAAACATAGAAAAATATTGCCGATAGATCTGTTGCTCCTCCTGAAAATCTGTCCTTGAGAAAGAAGGAATATTACGTCTGCACAGATCCGAACTTGGCCCTGAAATAGCTAAGGCCGGAGTTCTACTGGCTGGACGAAATTTTCCGTAGCAGCCGCCTGTCCATAGGGGGAGTAATCGTAAGCCGCCGCGATCGTTCCCTGTGCGTCGAAGACCTCCGTCACATTCTTGTTGAAGTCCACGCCGTAGTAGTAAAGAGAGGCGTTCTACTTCAGGGGCAGACACCGGGAGGGGCTTACCATTTTTTGAGTTCACTTCTTTCAGTATTGAGATATCCAGGGTTGTTGGTTATGCTTTACTTCAAACATTAGTTTTCTTCTTCAGGCTGTTTCATTATCAAGGCTTTCTTCAACTCCATTCTTTCGTATTTGCTACGCTATCGGTAGTAGGTTTACTCCGTGATGTTGAGTTCCCGGCAGATCCTCTCGTATCGTTTGTCCGTCTGTTTTTTCACTGAGAATTTTTAGGATTTTCTCCATACTGTATTTTTTCATTGTTTTTTGTTAGGTTAATAAACCTAACTTTCTTTGTGAATCTATTTTCGGAGAACTGGTCATCTTACTTTCAACACATTATTAATTAGATAATAAATACGGCGATATGTAGTCGCATTAAATGCACCTTTACTTAATCTCATATCGGATGCTTCTTCCTGTGTGATCCATTGTTTCACTGCAAGAATTTGATCAATATTATAGGACAAAAAAACCTCATAGATTCTGTTTAGCAAATATCCTTTGTCGTCTTGAGTTAATGCATATTCAAACTCTGCGTCATTGTCAAAATTACCTACTATGCAATAAAAGACAAAATCTATGGCTGTTCCAACAGTAATTTCATGGTCTAAAAACCATTCATAACGACATTTTATTAAAGAAGGAAGAAAATAAGAAAATCCCTTGGGTGTCGCAAAAAATAAATAGTCTCCACAATCATACCAAAATTTACAATCGATCTCTGTCCAAGTGAGTCCCAATAAAGATCGAGCATAATCATGCATTTCTTCTTCAGAATCAACATAATTAATAAGTAGATCATGCGGATTATTGCTGGGAAAGGGTGGAGAAGAAATAGGAAATAAATCGTATAATTCTTCAATCTTTTCTTTATAAAAATTTGCTTGCATATTTACAATTAAATTAATTTATTTAGTTTAGTAATACATTCATCATACTTATTTTTGCAATTCTGTGCTCCTTCATTCCAACCTTTACTTTGTTCCTGATGTCCTTTGTCACCTCCTTGATGACATTCGTCATCATAAGCTTTACGAGCCTCGGCAAACCTTTTCATTTTTTCGTATCGATCATTAAAAGCATTACACTCGCTTTGAGTAGGACATTCAGGAATTATCATATCCCTACAGGAACTACCTCTAGCCTCTTTTTTTGCCTCGGATTTTTCGCGATATAATTCTGCACATCTTTTATTCCTTTTACTTCTTTCAGCAGCGATTGCTGTTCCTGCTGCTCTGGCTGCTGCCTTTGCCGCAGCTTCTGCCGCTTGCCGTGCAGCCAATGCGGCCCCCGCCTCTGTTTGCAGTGACGACCAAGCTGTCCCTAATAAATCTATTTCAATATTCAAACTATTCCCTACGAACGCATAAAGATTCCACCCCCCCTTCTTCAGCGATGGGGTCACGGTTGATCCACCTTCCGTCTCTGGGGTTGTAATAGCGGTAATTGTAATAAACCAGGGCGGGTTCTTCGTCGTGCATCTCGCCGGACCACTGGACGGGCTGGACGAGTCTTCCGGTGCGGGTGGCTGTTCCATAGGGGGAGTAATCGTAAGCCGCCGCGATCGTTCCCTGTGCGTCGAAGACTTCCGTCACATTCTTGATGAAGTCATGGCTGTAAAAGTAGATAGCATTATCTTGAACCAAAACCAATGACCTTGTTGCCACTGGTTTCAGAGGATTCCACAAATTTGTTTATTAATTAAAATAATAATGACGATATAATGAATAAAATGATAATTCCTAAAATGAAAAATAGAATAGATGATTTATAATTATTTAAGGATTTATATGCTCAATTACTTTACTCTTTATATTAGTCCATGGAATAGGGCCTACTACCCTGCTGTCCATGGCATTTCTGTCTAAACAGAGGATGTAGAATGTTTTTTTCGGAATAATCATATTCATATATTTCTGCTTCATTTTATATCCTTCCAACACATTTGGTTCTGATTTCGTATAAACATATTGGAAAGGTCTAATATGAGCTATTTGATCATTAATCCATATATCACCATGTTTTAACTCTAGATGTTCATTGGGAAAACCAACTACTATTCCTAATGTACTTGTATTGCTAGGAATGGATGTGTAAGAAGGAAAATTCCAATGAACTATATCTCCCCGTTTTAATTCATCTATATTGTGAATGCGTTTCATGATAACGATTGATCCCGTTGGAACTAATGGTTCCATAACTGGCGACTTCATTACGTATACTCGTAAAAATATGGTCAATAACCAATATATTAAAGCAGCACATAAGACTGCGATTCCTGCGACAATATAGAATTTCTTTCTTTTGATTTTCATTGCTATGCTCTCCAATCTTCTGGGAAATTAGTACCACACAGACTACCTGTTCCTGACAATTTTACACACTCATAGGTTTTACTTTGAACTCTCCCTGTATATCGGGGTGCTTCATCGGAATTCCTTCCTCCGACTTCCTTCCACTTGCAAGATAAATCATAACCATCAAATGTTGCAATTTTTTCCCATCCATTACATAAAGTAGTTGTATTGCCAATACGATTAGGGTTGTTACCTAAATTAATTTTAAAAGGTTTATTCGTTCCTTTACACTTCAAACAAATTGCTATTATTCCAGAATTCTCTGCATCTTCTTCCCAATATCCTGGAATATAGGGTCCATTAAGATCAGTTATAAGAGATTTTTTTATTTTTCCTATCAATCTTTTAGTTATAAATCGCCCCAATGATAATAATCCCAAATAATCTGTTGTATATATTATATTTTTATTAAAACTATATAAATTCCATCCCCCTTCTTCAGCGATGGGATCGCGGTTGATCCACCTTCCGTCTGCGGGATTGTAATAGCGGTAATTGTAATAGACCAGGGCGAGTTCTTCGTCGTGCATCTCGCCGGACCACTGGACGGGCTGGACGAGGCTGCCCGTACCGGTCACGGCCCCATAGGGCGAGTAATCGTAAGCCGCTGCGATCGTTCCCTGTGCGTCGAAGACCTCCGTCACATTCTTGTTGAAGTCCGTTCCATAGCAGTACAGGGAAGCGCCCTGCACGAGGGCCAGGGGGCGGGTGGCCATCGGTTCCAGAGGGTCCCACAGCAGTGTCCGAAGCACGTTACGGTTGTCCAGCATATCCAGGGGGGCTATCTGCAAATACCCCCGGTACAGGTACCGTTCGTGGCTGGCGACCGTGCCGTTTTGAGTCACTTTCTTCATGTAGCGCCGTCCCTGGTAATCGTAGCCGCACTCAATAATCGTGTTTCCATTCCGGCTGGTGAAGCTCACCGCGCGGTTGGCCGCGTTGTACACGGCCGTCCAGATGCCCGTTGACGTCTTGATGAGGGTCTGGTTGCCCGAGGCGTCGTACGTCGGCACAAAAGGCGCTTCCCCGCTTTCTTCAATGTCGGTGTACTGGTTGAGCCCGTTGGCCGCGTAGGCGAGTTCCTCGGCCGGTTCCCGTGCCGTCTTGCGGTTGCCGATGTTGTCGTAGCTGTAGCCGTAGGGGGCGGCGCCCAGGGTGGCGGCGGTGAGTTCGTTTCTGCCGTTGTAGCTGAAGCTGTCGCTGCGGGCGGGTTCCGTTCCCCGCTGCTGCGTGCGGGTGACCGGGCATTCTAAGGGGGCATTATAGCTCTGATACAGGAGTGTCAATTCTTCCAATCAATTCCGTTGCCATAAGTCCATAAATTATAAATCATCATTTCTCTCCAATTTCCTATTTTGGACCATTGCATATCAATTTTTTTATCATTCAGATAACATGTTATATTGTCATTATCACATGAAGCTTCTATTTTGGAAATACGGTATTCTTCATTATTCAGCTCGGTAAGCTGATTTTTACGATCAAAAAATGTTAATACAATCTTTTGATTTTTTTTCTCATACAAGGCTGAGGCAACTCCGCATGGTAAGACATATGATTTTTTTTCCTTATCCAAAAAGAACATAATAGCTCTGTCTTGGAAAGAATCGTGTTTGATTATTACACTAGATATTCCCCATTCATTATGAACAGGTTTCCATAATTCATTGTACCATTGGTGGCACAAATACATGGTTTGTCCAATTTTCAAAACTTGATATGTATAAATTGCTGCATCTCGACCACCAAACATACAAAAACTTGGAACAGGCTTTCCAGTTTTCTGATCTATTTGAATAACATCATATGATCTACCTACTACATTGTCTTTTTTGAATTTGATAACTCCAGATGTCACTGTTTGAATATTTTTCCAAGCTTCAAACCTATCCCGATAATATGATATCTGTGTGTATCTTGTGGTATCATTTAAATTTTTATTAGTATCTATGAACTTTATTATAGGAAAATCTTGAAATAAATCTGCGGATTGAACGATCTGTTTCAAAATTTCTATATTGCCTTGTGCTTGGGTTATATTTATTATGGCGCTGAATATTAATATGTTGAAGATATTTTTCATGTTTTGTTAATCTAATGTTTTATGCCTTTTATTACATTTAGAAATACAATAGACAGTAGAAAATTTAACTATTCCTTTTCCTAAATCATTTTTTAAAAATACTTTTGCATACTCTCCCATGGCTACGCATAATTCAAAACAACTTGAGAATGTCTTTTTCTTTAGCGTTTGATATCGTGTAGCAGCTTTATAAAATTGTTGATATGCAACTTTTTCATCTCTTTTGATATAAACAAAATCAATTATATCTTTAATTGAAGAAATTTTTACTCCGGGAATTTTTGTTCCAGGAGTTACTTTATAAAGTTTAGACACTTTTTTACTAAAATCTTTTGCATATCTAATATTGCTTGCCGCTTGATTAGCACTATTAGCTTCCTTAAAAGCGTTCATGGATTCTGAAACTGTATTATTTAAAATTTTGTCATTTATTTTCAATCCTGTTGTTTCACAAATGTATATGTCTGTTCCTTCTAAAATTTGATCATAAACATATCCAAGAAATTCTTTATCTTTTTTCTTATCTTCTAACCCTAAAGCATCAAACTTATCTTGAAGGCTGTTCCCGAGGAACGCATAAAGATTCCATCCTCCCTGTTCAGCGATGGGGTCGCGGTTGATCCATCTGCCGTCTTTGGGGTTGTAAAAGCGGTAATTGTAATAGGCCAGGACGGGTTCTTCGTCGTGCATCTCGCCGGACCACTGGACGGGCTGGCCGAGGCTGCCCGTACCGGTCACGGCCCCATAGGGGGAGTAATCGTAAGCCGCCGCGATCGTTCCCTGTGCGTCGAAGACCT
>OIZB01000010.1_pt1 | contig 192417 bp, 169 predicted proteins | sample 1588401 | NCBI WGS metagenome assembly OIZB01 (sample SAMN03283270) | human gut metagenome | biome: human-associated habitat; material: feces | host: Homo sapiens | place: USA | collected 2013
TATATTACAACATGTTTTCTGAAAAAGTTTACATTTATCAACATGGAAGTTGAAACAGCCAAGCAAATCAAAAAAAACAATAAATAACGGAAATAAATAAAAATGATTTTTACATAATTCGACCGATATATAGATTAACTCGTTATAAGGTTTTGTACATCTAGTATATTTTAGATCACTGATTTTTGTGCATTTGTAACGAGTTTTTATAGGAAGTTGTTTTTGTAAGTCCGAAATTTGACTATGTTTTTAACTTACGTTATAATTAATTATAGAAAGAAAACAACAATTAGGTTATGGCCACCGCTATTTTATCTTCTTCGACTATAATGCCTTCATTAGCTTTAGAAGAAGCGTATTACTTCAAATATTATCAGCAAGAAACATTATGATCTTTCTCAGAAGTATAGGATCTGAAACAACCTTTTTCTAAAATATCACGTATGACTACAGTTGAATATATTCCGTCAAGCAAGTCAAGTGCCTTTTCCTGATCAAGCCCTACATCAGAAATACCATGCATTCCTCCAAAGCGCAAATATGCTTCAAATACTTCATTTAGGTCGTATAAGACCCCATTTTTATCACGAAACTGCTTCTTTTTTTGTCTAATACACCTGCGATCTCTTCCAATCGCAAATCGTGAAAATAGATAAATTCAGAAAATGACAAAGGGAGCATTTTTATTTCTACATATCTTCCTGCTAAATAGGTAGCATATTCAGAGGAAAGCAAATAAGCATTAGATCCTGTTATATATATGTTATAATTTAATTCAACCCTAAACGAGTTCACAGCATCTTCCCATTGGGGCACACGTTGGATTTCATCAAAAAAAGATACATCCTTTGATTTGGATCTGGTAAAATTCTCTCTTTGACATATTTATAAAATGAGTCACCAGTCATTTTGCCAAATTCGTATTTTTCAAAGTCCATTTCAATTATTTGTTCATCTTTTATTCCGCTATTTCTTAAATGTTCTTCCATAAGTTTTATATGATAATGATACATTTAAGCTATATTTTGCCGATAGCGGTTTATTGGTAGCGATGCTTGATGATGAAGCGCAAGATGATCTTCGAGCAAATAAAAACCTTGGAGTATACAAAGGAGCATTGTACGAGAATATTGTTGGAGAAGCATTTGTTAAAGCCGGGTGCGATCTTTTTTATTACAAACGGAAGGACTCGACCCTAGAGCAAGACTTTTTCCTGCGCACTGCTAACAATCTTGTCCCCATTGAAGTAAAATCTCAAAATGGAAAAATGAAATCAATGAAAACACTTATAGCCTCTGATAGGTATGAAGATATAAGTTTTGGTATAAAATTAAACAATGGAAATATAGGGCATGATAGCGATGTATATACCTTTCCATATTTCTGTTCTTTTCTCGTTAAGTCTTTTCTTAAACAAACACTTTGATTTTTCACAAACAAAGTATAGACATTTTATGCGAAATGTGATATTCTTATATTATTTCCATTGTTAATATTGCACTTTGACAAATGTTGTCGAAACGAGCAGACATTCTGATTATCCCCAAAGAATGCCTGCTTTGTTTTTTTGCAATGAGATTGATTTTTCTGTATAATGGGCATACTATAGATAATAAATGTTAAAGTTACACGAATGTAAAAACAAAATATTTGTTTTTACGCTTGACTTTTTTTAATCGATTGTATTATAATAGCATTGAAAGGAGCTGATAATCGGTGATTAAGGTTTTAAAAATATCTGCCGAAGGTCTTCCACTATACGATGGAAAATGTGAAATCAACTTTATCAACACACAAAGAACAACCTCGAATGATACCGAAGGAATGTTTAAGCTTTCTTCCTCAAACGCTAACAGGCTGTATACAAATAATATAGAAAGTTTTTTTGGAATCAATGCTTCCGGAAAGACCACAATTTTAAGGCTTATTTCTTTTGTTTTTTTCTGTTTTAAACAACGAGCAAATAAATAATATAAAATACTGCGGAATACTTGGGGAAGGCAACGAGCAGAATGAGATTGTTTTTAACATTGTATTTGTAAATTGCAATACTGTAAATCTGCTACACACTGTTATTAAATATGCAGATGAACGCTATACAATAATAGAGGAATATATTAAATCCAGGAAGTTGCTCGCATCTGACAACAAAACAAACATTTTTGACTTTTCTTCGGCAACAACGATTATGAAAAGAAAAGATGATGAACAATACCTAGTAGACGATATGAGCATTATCGTAGGATACAAAAAAGCAGAAAAAACAACGATCGTATTCTCCGATATGCTTGAAATCACGAATATAAACAGACTCAAACTCTTAAAGGAATATCCTCTAAGTGTTCTATCTTATTTTGATTCCAAGATAGAATATATAAACACTAGGGAAATCAACGGAAAAACGGTTATATATCTTAAGTTCCGAGGAGAAAAAGAGAAAATTCTATATGATCTTGCGGAACTCAATACCTATTTATCTTCAGGAACAATAAAAGGAATAAATGTCTTTGGAAGAGCCATATCTCTTTTTGAAACTGGTGGATATCTTATAATCGATGACCTAGAGAACCACTTTAATCATGAGATCGTATCAACGTTGATACGATTTTTCACGGACAAAAGAGTAAACCCGCATGGGGCAACCCTTGCTTTCTCAACACATTACTCCGAACTCCTTGAACACATAGAAAGAAATGACTGCATTTATATTGTGGAAAACAAAGATAAAATCACAATAACTCCATTAAATGAACGAATGCAGAGAAATGATGAAAATAAAGTGCAATCGTTTAAAAGTGGGCTCATAGGCAATACTGCTCCTTCATATGAAGCATATATCCAGCTCAAAAAAAGTATCATAAATAAGGTGGAGACAAAGCCATGACAGAAGAAGTATATATAGCCTGCATCTGTGAAGGAGCTGCAGAAGAAGCTATAATTGATATTTTACTTGATAATGATAAACTTATATTTTCAAGAAAAGCTTACATCTGCGATATATGATGTTCCGTCAACGTCTATTACGTCGTTAACGTGGTTCTGAGCACCAAAGCTATCGCTGTTAGCACTTGTTCTAACGTGGCATCTTATTCCTGCTGCTTTCACATAAGTTGTATACGTTGAGTGCTGCTGTAACGCAGTTCTCGGTTGTGCCGTCCATTTTGGAAGCATAACTCAGAATGCTTTTTTGTCTTGGTCAGCGTATCCTGATCTTTTATCTGTTCAATATATGCATTAGCTGCGTCGTCCAGATATTCGCTGTTTGATGCAAACATGGCAAACGTATTATTTGAAGTTATAATAAGAGAGGCAATAATGCCTGCTACTATCTTTTTAACAGATTGGCAAACTCAAAACAGAATACAAATATATTGAGCCCCAACAATATATTTTTTCATATATAGACTAACCCTTCTGATGTTGTTCACACAGAAGGGCTTTTTCTTATAACCGTATCTATAGGTACGGTTATAACTCGGATACCTATTTGCTGATATACTTAGAGAAAAGCGGTACCCTCTTTCAGAGGATGCCGCTTCTTATCTTATTTTTCGTTCCAATACATTTTTAGATAGTTTTTCAGTTTCGCTACTAAAAAAGCTACACTACGCAAGATATTTTTTAGTGTGTTCTGTCTGCTTAAATAGAAGTCTGCCATCAGGCAATCTCTTGATATAAAGAACAAGAGGCATAGGTGTTTCGTCAAGCAATCCCAACCCTTTTCTAACGCTTTCACTATCGGGGTCAAAATACTGTAAAAACAGATCGTCTTTACCCCAGCATTGAGAAAGACTCTTTGCTTTTTCAAAGCTATATCCATTTTTGTCGCAAAAGTTTTTTATTTCCTGTGACCAGTCGTCAAATCTCTTACACATAGTATCACCCTTTCTCAAACGTGCGGAAATTTCCTTTGGAATCATAGATAACGCTACTGTTCTGTGAGAAGCATTTCAGTATCTCTTTATCACCTGTTGACGGCATCATAACGTTTATATCTATCCCGGGGTGCGTATGACCACTCCAACGATAGCCATGAGCTGCAAGTTTTTTAGCCTGTTCGATATCAAGATTTACCATTAAGGAATTACCACGAATTATGAGTCTATCCTTGCCCTTTGTGAACAATGCGAACTCATCACCTGTGTGAGCAGTCAACTCCGAAAGATCAGCCATATTAACGCTTTTCTTATCGACTATTACTTTGCTGTCAAACTCAGAAAGCTTTTCGAGTAGATCCTTCTGGCGATTATTAAGTTCAACACCAAAAGTAAGAACAGCGTTTGGATTGCCCTTACCTGTATGTTTCTGCTCAATAGGCAATTCAATAGGTTTTTCTATTGAATTTATCATTATATTTTCAACTACATTCCTATCATTATACCTCTTTGAAGAGGCTTCTGTCAAGTCTATTTTTCCTCTGTTGCTGACCTCAACAAAAGAAAAAGGTCAACAAAAAAGAGAGCATCTTATATTTAAGACACTCTCTACTGAAGACATATTAACTTGTACTTATATTATATCGCATAGGCGAATGACACGGTATAATTAAACTTGACAAGTTACAATCAAAAGCCCATAAAAAAATCCCTCGGCTAATCACCGAGGGACTTTCATTTATGTCAGAAAGATTACTTTGTCATTGCTGCAACTTCGTCAGCGAAGTTCTCTTCCTTCTTCTCTACGCCTTCGCCTCTCTCGAAACGAACGTACTCAACAACGTCGATCTTGCCGCCAAGCTTCTTAGCTACAGACTCAACGTATTTGCCGACAGATACCTTATCATCCTTAACGAATGCCTGCTCAAGGAGGCAGTTCTCAGAATAGTATTTGCCGATCTTACCGTCGATGATCTTGTGCTTAACCTGCTCAGGCTTGTTAGCCATCTTAGGATCTTCAGCCATCTGAGCCAGCATGATCTCTCTCTCCTTGTCAAGAGCGTCAGCAGGAACAGCCTCTCTGTTCAGGTATGCAGGATTCATAGCTGCAACCTGAAGTGCACAGTCCTTACCAGCAGCAAGGAGTTCAGCATTGTCAGCTGCAATATCAGAATCAAGCTTTACCATAACGCCAATGCTGCCTGCACCGTGAACGTAAGGAACAAGAATGCCTTCCATTCTCTTGAATCTTCTGATTACCATGTTCTCTCTGATCTTGATGAACAGATCCTGAAGTGTCTCTTCAACTGTCTTGTCACCACCGCTGATCTTTGTTGCCTTAAGTGCGTCAACGTCAGCAGGGTTTGTCTCGATTACTGTATCAGCAACTGCTGCAACGAAAGCCTTGAACTCATCATTGTTAGCAGCAAAGTCTGTTTCGATGTTTACTTCAAGAACGCAGCCTACGTTGCCCTTAACTACAGCTGTGCAGATACCCTCTGCTGCAACTCTGCCGCTCTTCTTAGCCTGTGTAGCAAGTCCCTTTTCACGGAGAAGTGTTACTGCCTTTTCCATATCGCCGTCAGCTTCTACAAGAGCCTTCTTGCAGTCCATCATGCCAACGCCTGTTGCTGTCATAAGTTCTTTGATCTCTGCTACGGATACCTTACCCATTATTATTCCTCCTAGTGTTTTATATCGAAATAGGCAGACAAATATACTATAAATGCCTGCCTGAAATTTCAGCTCTTATTCAGCAGCCTCGTCAGCTTCTTCCACCTTATCTGCCTCTTCAGCGGACTCAGCGTCCTCACCCTGTCTGCCTTCGATTATAGCGTTAGCCATGCAACCAGCGATAAGCTTAACTGCTCTGATAGCGTCATCGTTACCTGGGATAACATAATCAACATCGTCAGGATCGCAGTTTGTGTCAACGATAGCTACTACAGGTATGCCAAGCTTCTTAGCCTCTGCTACAGCGATCTTTTCCTTTCTTGGGTCAACAACGAAAAGTGCGCCTGGAAGCTTCTTCATGTTCTTGATACCGCCCATGAACTTTTCAAGCTTTTCTATCTCAAGCTTCAGCTTAACAACTTCCTTCTTAGGGAGAAGGTCGAATGTGCCGTCCTCTTCCATTGTGTGGAGCTGCTCAAGTCTCTTGATTCTCTGCTGGATCGTCTTGTAGTTTGTCATCATACCGCCGAGCCATCTTGCATTTACATAATGTGCATTAGCTCTCAGTGCCTCTTCCTTGATAGAATCTCCAGCCTGCTTCTTTGTACCTACGAAAAGTACCTCTTCGCCATTAGCTGAGATGTCACGGATAAACATATAAGCTTCTTCAAGCTTCTTAACGGTCTTCTGAAGATCGATGATGTAAATTCCGTTTCTTTCTGTGAAAATGTATGGAGCCATTTTAGGGTTCCATCTTCTTGTCTGGTGACCAAAGTGTACACCAGCTTCAAGAAGCTGCTTCATTGATACTACTCCCATTGTAGTAACCTCCTGTTTGGTTTTAGATTTCTGCTTATGCAGATGTTTTTATCCTCCGGACGGCTTTACTTGCTTTCACCTGTCTTACGGCAGGACCAACGGCAAAAACCTGTCCGTGCGAATTGCTTTAATATTATATCATATTTTCTATTTCATTTCAAGAGCTTACGACAATTTATTTTAACAAATTTTCGATTTTTACAGTTCTGTTCTTTGTGCATACTGCACTATCGTTGAATTTTACAAGTATGGTATCTTCACCGATAAGCTCGATATCCGAGCATTTTATGATAATATCCTCATCTCTGCCCATGATACCGAAAGCCCTTGGTTTGCCATAGACGATCAGTGAAACTATATTCGCTCCCTGAGTGTCCATTTCTATATCATCAACATAGCCTATTTTCAGTCCTGTTCGCATATTGACGACCTCTTTATTTCGTAAGCTTGAAAAACTACATATCATGAAACCTTCCCCTTTCAAAAAAAATGCATACCCTTTATAATAGGTATGCACTTTGGGGATCGTCCTATGTATGATCGTTTTTGTTTTTGTAATACATCTCCAACTGATCATTATACAAATGCTTTATATATAAAGCTATGGTGTTTATGTACATTGCATTTGTAGGCTTTGTTCCGTTAGTAAGGCAACTTTCAAAAAGCATTTGCTTATCCACAGGCTTCATTTTTTCCCAGCCTGAAACTATAGCACTTCTTGTTGAGCGTTCAATAGCCGCAGTATTTTTTCCGTATTGTTTTTCAATGTCCTTATAAAGTTCGCCTATTTGCACTTTATTACCGCTATATTTGAATATAATAAGGAATATCATGTAGTAGATATGGTCATATCCTGAATGCTTGCGGTTTATGCCCGTTGATGTTATGATCCTATGTATCTCCTTTGAAATATTCTGTTTAAGAATATCAGGATCAACAGGTATCCTTTTTAGCTTGTCAAGCATATAGTGGCATACGTTCTTAGCGTCGTATGGCATAAGTATGTGCAGAATATCATCATAATCGAGAAGAATACGGATCGTTTCTGTGTCATCATAGGTGTAGATGTTATATATTATGGGATGAATGTCATTTTCGTGAAGTATCTCACGAAAATGCAGAAGCTTTTTATATCCCAGCTTACAGCAGTCAATAACGATAACGTCAGGAGTATATTTTACAGCACCTATCTCAAGCTCTATTTCAGTATCACCGCATATATGGACCTTTGTACCATTGCGTTTCAGTTCCTCGGTCAACAGTTTATGCTGGCCGTCATATGACTCGGAAATAAGGATCGAATAATCAGTCAGCATACACTTCAACTCCCTTATGACGATTTAACATAATAACTCCTATATTATTATATCAAATTTTTTGACTACAAGCAACTTTAATGGCACATTATTAATCGAATTGTTTCAAAAAAGTGACCTTATTGTAATTGTATATAACAAAAATATTCATAAATGTCGATTTAACGTATTGCGACAGACGTTAGATACTTTTCTTGATGTGTTCCAATGCACCTTTTTCAAGCCGTGATACCTGTGCCTGAGAGATGCCAATATTTTTTGCTACCTCCACCTGAGTTTGTCCTTTGAAAAAGCGCAGGAATAGTATATTACGTTCACGAGGCTGAAGCTCGCTCATGGCTTGCTTCAATGAAAGCTCTTCAAGCCAGCTTTTATCGTCACAGGAGTCGCTCACCTGATCCAATACATAAAGAGCATCGCCGTTATCAGAATACACAGGCTCATAGAGTGAAACCGGGTCGGTTATGGCTTCAAGGGCAATGACCACCTGACTAGGCTTTTCGGTGATAGTGTCTGCTATCTGCTCAACAGTAGGCTCTTTCTGGTTTTCACATATGAGCTGTTCTTTCGCCTGCATTGCTTTATAAGCAAGGTCACGGAGAGAACGGCTCACCCTCATGGGTTGAAAATCACGAAGAAATCTTCTAAGCTCTCCTGCTATCATAGGCACAGCGTAGGTAGAAAACTTCACATCAAGAGAGGTATCGAAATTATCTATCGCCTTGATAAGCCCCACAACACCAACCTGAAAAAGGTCGTCAGGGGAGTCGCTTCGGCTCACAAACTTCTGCAAAACACTCAGCACGAGCCTGAGATTGCCGTTTATAAGCTCCTCACGGGCTTTCTTGTCACCTGAATGTGCTTTTTTCAAAAGCTCCAGCTTTTCCGATTCTTTCAGTGTTTTAAGCTCATTGGTGTTCACTCCGCTTATCTCAACTTTATTGTACTGCATCGCACGCTCCTGTTAAAAAGCAGCATTTTATGCTGCCGTGATAATATAATTATTACCTTTCGATCAGGAACTATACAGATATTTTTCAGGAAAATCTGACCATAAAAAATGCAGAGCCGTGTGACTCTGCATTAGTTCTATTCTTTTCTGTCGCTCTTGCGCTGATAGTAGACCGCTAGTATCGCTGTTATTATGGCTGATATGCAAAATGCCAGCAGAAGCTTGTTGGATATTTTTCTGTTTATGAAATTCATTGTAGGGTTGAGTATATCCAATATCCAGAATACAATGAACATTCCCGCAAGTATTATCGTGATATGTGGGAGAATTTTGCTTAGTCTTTTCATTTTTATCCTCCTATATAGATAATGTCGCTGAGGTCACGTCCACCGCCGTCAGGAGCGTTCACAATGCTTTTGTTGAAGTACATCATAGCGGACTTTCCACCGTCAAGATTGAACGCAGACATACAGCCCTCATCGCTCATGATAGCCGCAAGCTCGCTGAGAGTTGCGCCCTTTGAGTAGCCTTCGTTTCTGCCGTCAACTGTCACGAAAATATAGTGGCCTGCCGACACACAGCCGATAGCTGAACGTGGATTTGCACTGTTGAGATATTTTGTTGTGTTGAACGTTTCAAGAACGTTGCCACTTCCGTCAAGAAGCGCAGGACCAAAGTTCCAAGCCTGCCATGCACCTTTTGCTATAACAGCGTCGCTGTCATATTCAGACGGGGAGTAGGTCTGCATTGTGCCGTCTGTGAACAGTACGCACACGTCTGCGTCGTTGACATCATCACGGTATTTTATACCGTTTCTTATAACGATACTGCGTTCCGAATTACCATAGAAATCACCGTTTATGGCGAAAAGAGCTTTGTTTTCCACCGCCATACTGAATACTGAGTCCTTGATGTTCTTACCGAATTCTCCGTTTGCAAAGGCGGCTTTTATCTCGCTTGCGCTTGTGACATAAACATCAGCCACAAAATAGGTTATCTTGTTGCTGCTCTCGCCGATAGATTTTTTGTATACTGTCACCTGAGCATTGTCAGTTGAAGCCGAGCCAAGCTCCTCAGATGTTATGGCACCGTTTGTTATACTGCTTATAGCGTTCTGGTCTGAACGATAGTCGGCAGTGTCCTGATTGCCCCAGTTTCTGCGGTTCGTCTGCTCAGTACGCAGGGTAGTGGTAGCAGTTTCAGTTTGCGGAGCGGTGGTAACTGCAGGCTCGCTATCGTCCTGTGCTGTGCCTTCTTTCTGCGAGTTGTCTGCCGCATTTGGCAGGGTGAAGCTACCCTCTGCGGAACTGTCAACTGTTGCGATCACTTCTCCCTTTATTCCTGAACTTTGCGGCATAACGTAGTCAAAAAGCATGAACACGCCTATCGCCGCCGCTGTAAGCACAACGTCCGTTATGATCATTGCCCAGACAGGCATTGGCTTTTTTGTCTTATTCGTCAATTTTTCTTTCCCTCTTTCTGAAAACGAAACTTTTTTGCGCCGCCCAGCTTATAAAGAAAAGCAGCACTTCTATAAGTATTTTGCTGATATATTTGTTGTGTATGAGATATTTCACACATAGCTCTAGCATTATTGTGTTTGCAACTAGTATTAATGCGGCAAGCAGAAAGTATTTTGCGGCTGTCTTTGCAATGCCTTCCTTATTTTTAAAGACGAATTTTTTGTTCATTGAAAAGTTGAAAATGGAGCTTATCACTCTTGCGCATATGTTAGAAAACGCTACGCTCCCGCTTATCATTGCGAAAATGCTGTAGCAAATATAGTCCACGCAGAAGCTAAGAAGTGATGAGCATGAGAATTTCAGTATATCCTTGTATATCCTCCATGAGTCTTTGATAGGATTAAAATGTGATGACTCGTTTTTGCCAAGGTAAACTGTTTCGATAGGCACTTCATAGAATCTTATGCCTTCTCTTGCACATTCAAGTAGCATATTCATCTCAAACTCATATCTGTCACCGTTTACCGACAGCATAAAAGGTATGAGCTTTGAGGAAAAGCCACGCAAGCCCGTCTGCGTGTCGCTTACCTTTACTCCTGCGGCAAATGAGAAAACGAATTTTGTGATGTTGTTGCCGAATTTGCTTCGCAGTGGTATCTTTCCCGAAAATCTGCGACAACCCATAATAAGCTTGTCAGGGGAGCTTTTCAGGGCTTCCGACACCCTTATTATATCCTCCACCTTGTGCTGTCCGTCTGCGTCTGCAATGACGATGCCCACAGTGTCGGCTTCATGTTCTTTTATGTATTCAAGTGCAGTTTTTATGCCACGCCCCTTGCCTTTGTTTACCTCATGGGTGAGAACTATGGCTTTTTTTGCGGCTTCGGCAAAAATCGGCAGCTTATCCTTGCCGCTGCCGTCATTAATGACAATTATATGAAAATCGGTCAATGAAGATATATCGTCAATAACAGCCAGCATTTTTTCATCAGGCTCATAAGCGGGTATCACCGCATAAAATCTATCTATCGCCAAGATATCTTCTCCTTTCATTTATCGTATGGTCTAAGTATATCACATATGCTTTAAAATTACAATAAAACTTCTGAAGAATTTATACATAGTTTATCTGTCGAAATTTTGCGAAAATGAAATTGTGTCAGTATTATTGACAAAATAATAAAAATGTCGTATAATAAAAGAAACAATAAAAAATGTACAAATTAATTCAGCAAACGGAGGATTTGATTTCATGGAATATAGAGTTCTTGAAACACGTTCAGCCGATATTCTCACTAAGTACTACAATAACGAGATAAACAGCTTTCTTAATGCCTGTCATGAAGACATTCTGTGGATAGGTCCTGCTGAGAAGCATGTGATACGCACCAGAAAGGCGCTTGTTGATGCTTTTTCGCAAGAAGAACACGAGCTTGAATTTGTGCTCAGCGACCTAAAGGTGTTTTCCATAGGTCTTACGGAATGTTCCTGCGAGGTCATAATGTTTTTCATTTTGGATACGATTTGGCCTGACAGCAGTGTTGGGAGAGCAGATCAAAGGATGCAGTTTACATGGGTGAGCGAGAACGGCGTAGAAAAAATAAAGCTTTGTCACATTTCCAATGCCATTAAATATGATGAACGTGACAGGATATATCCTGTACATTATGAAGAAATATACAAGAAAAATGTCTGTTCAGGTGAAAGGCGTACAAAGAGAGTGATAGTAAATGGTGTAGACAGGTCGCTTGTTTTTCTGGATAGGTCATGGATAGCTTATGTGGAAAGCAGTGGCAGTCACTGCGTCATATATACCATTGACGGCTCATTTGAATCAGTGCAGAGCCTTAAGGTGTTTGAAAGACGATATATGGATATGTTTGTGCGCTGTCATGAAAATTATCTTGTAAATCCTGAATATGTAAGCCGTATAAGCCGTTACAGAATAGAACTTACATATGGCAAGGTGATCCCTATTTCTGAGAAGAATTACACTGCTGTGAAAACAAAATTATCCCATATAACATAAAAACTGGTGAACATTTTGCGTGTTCGCCAGTTTTTTAATCAGCATATTTTTTCTAAATTTCGCCGTATGGATTTTATTATCCGCTTTTCAAGTCTTGATATGTAGGATTGGGATATACCGACTTCATCAGCGACCTGCTTCTGGGTCATTTCTTTTTTGCCTGAAAGCCCGAATCGCATTTTCATTATCTGCTTTTCACGAGGGCAGAGCTTTTCGATCTCCTCCAGAAGAAGCTGTTTCTCAACTTCGCTTTCTATGCCCTTGTTCACGGTGTCGTCATCGGTGCCTAGAATATCGGATAAAAGCAGTTCGTTGCCGTCCCAGTCAACATTCAGCGGTTCGTCTATGGATATTTCATTTTTATACTGATTTGATTTTCTAAGAAACATAAGTATCTCGTTTTCTATGCACCGTGAAGCATAGGTCGCAAGCTTGATGTTTTTATCAGGACAGAAGGTGTTCACCGCCTTTATCAGCCCTATAGAGCCTATTGAGATAAGATCCTCTATGCCTGTGCCTGTTGACTCAAACTTCTTTGCTATATATACCACAAGCCTGAGATTATGCACGATAAGCAGTTCTCGGGCTTTTTTCGGGTCTGTTTCAAGAAGCTCAAAGGCTTTTTTCTCTTCCTCTTTGTTTAGGGGCGGCGGTAACGAATCTGCACCATTTAGGTAATCTATAGTTTCGGGTCCGTCTGAAAACAAACGGCTCAAAAATCTGTTCAGCCCTAGAGCAAGTGTTTTAAGTGTGGTCATTTGTATTCCTCCTGTATTATCCCAGCAATGCGGGGTTGAATATAGCCCGTGATTTTCCGTTCAGCGAGGGCTTTATGCCCACATAGCATCTGACGTTGTGTACACGGTCTTTATCGTCGATTATCTTTACGCTCCCTGCGGCGGTTATGTGGATAATTCCCTCACCGCTGACAGTAGAGCAGGGGATAAGCCTGAAACCGCTTAGAGGGTCAGGCTCGTCACGGTCAAGGTCGTAGTGATAGAAAAGCCTGTCACAGCAGAAAACCACTACTGGCGTGCCTGTGAAGCTGTCGCAAAGCCTGTTCCCACTGTCGCATATGGCAGGAACTTTCACTATACAGCCACCATTTTCGTATATGGCTTCGTATTTTGCGACCCTGTTGAAACACCTGCGTGTGATGTTCTCATAAAGACAGAGCAGACCATATGCTATACCGCAGGCAAGGGCAAGCTTAAATAGAGAGATGTCAAAATACACAGTGAGGTTTCTGAAAAAAATCACCTTGCTCCCTGATATCTGCCAAAGGGTCACCACTATACCCGTGAAAACTGCGTCCACTGCACAGTATATGATAAAGTATCGAAGTAGTTGCCAAGGGTCTTTACACCCAAAGGCTATAAGCACTGTGAGTGCAGTGCAGGAAAGTTTTATCATCACGATAACAACGGCAGTGAAATATCCTCTGCTGTCTATAGCCATAACAAGCGACGAAAGTCCTCCTACTGAGCAAGCTGTCAACAGCCGCAGCGGACTTATGACCTTGTGACATATCCTGCCTGCCGCTTCCAGCATGATAAGCGTCATAATGGCGTTTGTCACAAGGAGTATATCTATGTAAATTTTCATGGCGTTCCTCCCTTTGATATTATGATAGCACTGCTTGGATGGAAAAATTGTCGCAATGGGGACAAAAAAAGATCCGCCTTCCCGAAATGGGAAAGCGGATATGCTTATTTGATATCAAATTAGTCAGCAAAGAAAACTGAGAAAGCCTTATATGCCATATAAGTGTCTATCTTCGAAGTTATCTCAAATGGTGCGTGCATTGAAAGCACTGGTACGCCAACGTCGATAACGTTCATGTCAAGGTTTGCGATATACTGTGCGACAGTTCCTCCACCGCCGCCGTCGACCTTGCCAAGCTCGCCTGTCTGCCAAACGATGTTGTGTTCGTCAAAGAGCTTTCTTACTCTGCCCACAAACTCAGCAGAAGCATCGGAAGTGCCTGACTTGCCTCTTGCGCCTGTGAATTTTGTGGCAACAACGCCGTAATTTATCTGTGATGAGTTTCTTATCTCGAACGGCTCTGAGAATGTTGGGTCATATGCCGCATTTACGTCTGCTGAAAGGCACTCGGAAGCAGAGATAACGTTTCTGCCCTCAAGTCCGTATACCTTTGCAAGGTCAGCAATGAAGTATGGCAGATATGAGCTGTTAAGTCCTGTGTTGCCGTCACTTCCTGTTTCTTCCTTGTCTGTGAGTATGGTCATGCAGGTCTTTTTAGGGTCTTTGCATTTGAGGATAGCCTGCAAAGCTGTGTATGCACAAACTCTGTCGTCCTGACCATAAGAGCCTACCATGCTTCTGTCAAAGCCAACGTCCTGTGCCTTGAATGCTGGAACAGCTTCAAGCTCTGCGGAAACGAAATCGTCCTCTACGATGCCGTATTTCTCGTTAAGGATAGCCATTATGTTGAGTTTTACCTTGTTTGAAACAGCGTCATCTCTGAATGGTCTTGAACCTATGAGCAGATTAAGCTCCTCGCCCTTGATGAGCTGTGGAGCAGGTCTTTTCATCTGAGCGTCTGCAAGGTGCGGCAGGATATCAGTTACGCAGAAAACAGGGTCGTCCTTGTCCTCGCCGATATTTACTGTAACGCTTTCACCGTCAGCCTTTATAACAACGCCATGAAGTGACATTGGAACAGTTGTCCACTGATATTTTTTTATGCCGCCGTAATAGTGTGTCTTGAACAGGCAAAGTTCCTTGTCCTCGTAAAGTGGGTTCTGCTTAAGGTCAAGACGTGGCGAGTCGATATGAGCGGCAGCAAGTCTGATACCCTTGTCAAGACCGTCCTTGCCCATAACTGTAAGTATGATAGCCTTTCCTCTGTTTACAAAATAGAACTTGTCGCCGGCGTCATACTTCTTGCCCTTTTCATAAGGCTTGAAGCCTGCTTTTTCAGCCTGAGCCACTGCCTCGATAACAGCCTCACGCTCTGTCTTTGCAGTGTTCAGAAAGCTTTTATAGCCCTCGCAGAACTTGTCTGCCTTTTTGAGCTTTTCTTCGCTAAGGCGAAGTCCACCGTTTTTCTTATCCGAAAGAAGCTTTTCTGCAAGCTTTTCGCCCTCGGACTTTTCTTTCTTCTTGTTATCCATTGTAAAGTCCTCCTTTTAATGTATTCTTATTGAAACTGCGTTACAATGGGCGGACACTGTTCGCCCCTGCGCATGGTTTTGCTTAACTGTTTTCTGTAATATCCCCATGACTGCTGAGTATATCCTTATAATTGTCATAGGCTTTGCGTATCTTGCGCACATAGTTTGAAGTCTGGTCATTTTCGTCAGGTATGTCGCTGACTTTGAAATTGTCAGGGTCAACAGTGCCGTTTTCTATCCAACTGTCAACAAGATTCATTCCGCAGTGATATGCCGCCGCTGTCAGCTCTACAGAGCCGTCATACTTTTCCATAAGATAGCTGAGATAATATGTGCCATATTGGATATTAAGTTCAGGGTCGAACATATCGTCATAGGTGTTGTCACGCTGATCGTCAAGTCGATATTTTATCCAATCGTATGCGTCCTCCATAAGCTGCATAAGACCTCTGGCACCCACTGATGAAACAGCGTCCTTATTAAAGCCGCTTTCCACTTTTATTACAGAGAACACAAGCACAGGGTCGCACTTGTACTTGGTGCTGTATCTTATTACATACTCCTCATAATCTGTAGGATATGAAAAAGAGTTCGGAATATCCTTTGCCTTGTTGATTATCTGCTCGTGATAAAGATATGTGAGCCAGCCTATACCGCAAAGCAGAAGTATGACTGCTATGAGTACGGGACCTTTTTTTATGTGCCTTTTCTTTTTACGCCTGCTGTTTTTTCCATTAGCCGCCATTATATCTTTCCTTTATTGTTTCTATGACCTCACAGGTCTTTTGGAATGTGTCATTCACAGAGCCGTTGTTTTCAATGACGAAATCGCTGTGAGCCTTGAAAAATTCCATAGTATGCTGAGAAGAAAAACGCTTTTTTGCAAGCTCCGCCGAAATGCCGTCCCTTTTGGTTATCCTTTCAAGCCTTATGCCAAAGTCTGCCACAACGCTTACGATAACACTGCAAAGCTTATCCGCACCTGCTTCAAAAAGGGTTGGTGCGTCAAGAAGAACAAACTCGCTCTCTGTGGCGTTTATCTTTTCGTCAATAAGCTTGTTTATAAAAGGGTATATGGTATCATTGAGCATTTGAAGCTTATTCTTATCTGAAAAAACTATCTCCCCGAGCTTCTGTCTGTCAAGAGAATAGTTCTCGTCAAAGCAGCTTGGGAAAAGCTTTGCAAGCTCTTTACAGCATTCGCTATCAGCGTTTGTGACTTCTCTTGCAACAAGGTCGCAGTTTATTATCTCAAAGCCATTTTCTCTGAAAGCGTCCGATATAGTTGTCTTGCCTGCACCGCTTTGACCTGTAAGCCCTACTACTGTTTTTTTCACAGTTTCACCACCTGAAAGCCTGCGGCTCTTAAAAGTCGGTTATACACTGCAAGCCCCACACCGTCTTTGTTAGGACAGCGTGCAAAAACTTTCTTTGCACCTATATCATCAAGTCCTCTGAGAACGTCAAAAAGCTCTTTTGCCTGTTCCTCGTCATTTGCGCCATAGCAGATATGGGGCATATCAAGCCCCTCGCAATCGCTGTCAGTGAACACCATAAGAGTGGTGTCATTGTCGGCGTGAGTTTTCACATATTCTCTGAAAGCTTCAAGATTGCTGTCAATGATAGTCACATCAGCCTTTGGGGCATAGTGCTTGTATTTCATACCAGGGGAGCGAACTTTTACGTTCTCACCCAGCTTTTCCAAAACGCCCTTGTCGATAAGAACGTTCGGGGTGATCTCCATAAGATCCTCGGCTGAGATAAATCCCGGTCTGAGAAGTCTTATTCCATCCTCGCCTTCAAAGCTTATAACAGTTGATTCAACTCCCACTCCGCAAGCTCCGCCGTCTATTATGGCAGGTATCCTGCCGTGCATATCGTTAAGGACGTGCTGTGCTGTTGTAGGCGACGGGCTTCCTGAAAGGTTTGCCGACGGTGCGGCGATAGGGAAGCCGCAGGCTGAGATAAGCGCTCTTGCCACCTTATGTGACGGCATTCTTATGCCCACTGTGTCAAGTCCTCCGCTCGTTACCATTGGTATTTTTTCAGATTTTGGCATTATCATGGTGAGAGGTCCTGCCCAAAATTTTTCTGCGCACTTTACAGCAAGGGGCGGTATCTTATCCACAAGCCCCTCAAGCTGAGAAATGTCAGATATATGCACTATTAGAGGATTGTCGGCAGGTCTGCCCTTTGCTGCGAATATTTTTCTTACAGCCGCTTCATCAAAAGCGTTCGCCGCAAGACCATATACAGTTTCCGTCGGCATACCAACGACTTCACCCTGTGAGAGCAGCTTTGCGGCATATGCTATGCTGTCCTCGTCAGTGCCAAGTATTTTTGTGTCAAACATTTTTTACTCTTCTTCCTGACTTGCAAGCTTGGCAGCCTGATCGGCTGTTGCAAGTGCGTCGATTATTTCGTCAAGTGCGCCGTTAAGCACCTGTTCAAGTCTGTAGATAGTAAGACCGATTCTGTGGTCGGAAATTCTTCCCTCAGGATAGTTGTAAGTTCTTATTCTTTCGGAACGGTCACCTGTTCCCACCTGTGAACGTCTGTTGTCTGCGATCTCCTTGTTCTGTGCCTGAACTTTCTGATCAAGGAGTCTTGAACGGAGAACTTTCAGAGCCTTTTCCTTGTTCTTGAACTGTGAACGTTCGTCCTGACACTCAACTACCATGCCTGTAGGCAGGTGAGTTATTCTGATAGCGGAAGATGTCTTGTTGATGTGCTGTCCGCCTGCTCCTGATGAACGGAACACGTCTATTTTCAGATCTTTTTCTTCGTTAAGGTCAAGCTCCACCTCATCAGCCTCTGGAAGCACGGCAACTGTAACAGTAGATGTGTGGACTCTGCCCTGTGACTCAGTTTCAGGTACACGCTGAACTCTGTGTACTCCGCTTTCGTATTTAAACCTTGAATAAGCTCCCTCGCCTGACACGCTGAAAGTTATTTCCTTATAGCCGCCAAGCTCTGTTTCGTTGGCGTTCATGACTTCTATGGTCCAGCCCTTTGAAGCGGCATACATTGAATACATTCTATAAAGAGAGCCTGCAAACAGTGCAGCTTCCTCACCGCCTGCTCCGCCTCTTATCTCTATGATAACGTTACGCTCATCGTTAGGGTCTTTCGGTAGCAGGAGAAGCTTAAGCTCTTCTTCAAGCTTAGCCATATCTTCCTTGGACTCCTCAAGCTGCATCTGCACCATTTCCTTGAAGTCCTTATCCATTCCGCCTGCGTCAAGAAGTTCAAGAGCCTCGTCATTGGCAGCCTTTGCCTTTTTGTATTCGCCGAACTTTTCAACTATCGGCGTAAGTGTCTTGTATTCTTTCATAAGGCTCGTATACAGTGAAGTGTTGTTTACAGTTTCAGGCTGCATGAGCTTTTCGTTTATTTCATTGAATTTATCTTCGAGTGCTTTGAGTTTTTCAAACATAGTTATATTCTCCTGTCATTTTTATTTCATATCATACATTTGTTATATATCATAAATTGCGAGAATAGCTATGACTCAGCCTCTCTGATAATAGTTTTTACGTTCTTTTCGGCTTTGCTGCGTACTATCATGAACTCTCGTCCGCAGCCCTCGCAGCGCAGCTTGAAATCCATGCCTGAGCGCAGAACTATCATTCTGTTACTGCCGCAGGGGTGACTTTTCTTCATTACAAGAATATCGCCTTTTACAATATCCATTTTGCACCACTTTCCTTTCTTAAAAGGTGAAGCAGAGCGAATACTCTGCCCATACATCGTTATTATAACACATTTCTCCCTTTATTGCAATAGCGGAGAGGGCGGTTTTATTGCTGTACAAATATTATAGTCCATATATTTGATTTTTGTTGCATTGTTACAAAAATGACATTGTGAGAAGCTGAATTTACAAAACGTTCATTGAATAGCTTTCAAAAAAGTGTTAATATTAGATTGTTCAAAATTGAAATATCTAATATTGGAGGTTTGACAATGAACGATAATATGACAACAGCAACGCATATGTTTGATCATTCAAAGAAGCTTGCAGAAGCATATGAAAAAGTCATGCAGCCCCTTTGTAAAAAGCTCGATATGCCAAAGACTGCCCTTGACGTGCTCATGTTCCTTGCGAACAATCCTGAGTTCAACACAGCGGGCGATGTGTGCAGATACAGGAATATCAAGGCGGCGCTTGTGTCTTTCCATGTAGAAAAGCTTGTGGAAGCAGGCTTTGTTGAAAGGCAGGCGGTAAAGGGCGACAGAAGAAAATGCCGTCTGGTCTGCACAGAAAAGGCTCAGCCTGTTATAAAAGAGGGCAGAGAGCTACAGAAAAAGTTTGCACAAAAGCTTATCGCTGGCTTTTCGGACGATGACATGGCACATTTCAAAAAATGCCTGCATATCGTTAGCGACAATATAGACAGCATTCTTAAAGAATGTTTGTAGAAGGAGGTAACAACTATGATAAAACTGCTTAAAAAGATGGGCAAGCGTGAGGTGCTTATGGCTGTTCTCTGTACGATCCTTGTGCTGGGACAGGTGTATTTTGACCTGACACTGCCTGACTATATGACAGACCTGACCATGATGCTCAACACGGCAGGCAGTGAAACTTCCGATATCCTGAACGTCGGACTTAAAATGCTGGGCTGCACCCTTGCAAGTGCCGCTCTTGCTATCGGCTGCGGCTATCTTTCCGCAAAGACTGCCTCAGGCTTCAGCTACACTGTAAGAGAAAAGCTTTTTAACCACGTTATGGATATGGGAAGCGAGGAGATGCAGGACTTTTCCATACCTAGTCTTATAACAAGGACAACAAACGACATTACACAGATACAGATGATAATATCAATGGGCTTGCAGATGATAATAAAATCTCCTATCATGGCGGTTTGGGCTGTTATAAAGATACTTGGCAAGAGCTGGGAGCTTTCAGCGGTGACTGCGGCGTTCGTTGTGGTGATATGCGTATTCGTTCTTGCAGTTATGGCGACCTGCATACCGAGATTCCGTATCGTTCAGAAGCTAACTGATAAAATAAACCGTGTGGCAAGAGAAAATCTCACAGGCATAAACGTTGTCCATGCTTTCAATGCTGAGAAATATCAGAACGACAAGTTCGATGTTCCAAGCAAGGATATGATGAACACACAGCTTAAAAACCAGAGAATGTTCGCACTTATGATGCCAGTTATGAATATCGGAATGAATGGTCTGACCCTTGCTATCTACTGGCTTGGTGCAGTGCTTATCCAGCAGATAGCCCTGACGGCTGTTCAGGACAGGATAACGTTTTTCAGCAACGTTGTTGTTTTCAGCACATATGCCACATACGTTGTAATGTCATTTATGATGCTCGTTATGATATTCATGATGTTGCCTGCGGCTCAGGTCTCAGCAGAGCGTATCAACGAAGTGCTTGAGCGTGACGTGAACATAAAAGAGGGCAGCGTCAGCGAGGGAAGAGAGCAGGGTACTGTGGAATTTAAAAACGTTTCTTTCAGATATCCTCATGCCTCTGAGGACGAGCTGAGCAATATAAGCTTCAAGATAAACAAGGGTCAGACCCTTGCCATAATCGGTGCAACAGGAAGCGGCAAGACAACGCTTATAAGCCTTATACCAAGATTTTATGACGCAACAGAGGGCGAAGTCCTTGTGGACGGCGTGAACGTTAAGGACTATAAGTTTGACACCCTTTATGACAAGCTTGGATATGTCACACAGAAAGCTGTGCTTTTTGCAGGCAGTATAAGAGAAAACGTATTTTTCGGCGAAAGCGATGCACCTGAAACAGACGATGAGCTTAAAAACGCTATCGAGCTTTCTCAGGCGGAGGAGTTTGTGGATAAGCTTCCTGACGGCACAGAGCATATGATATCTCAAATGGGCAGAAACGTTTCAGGCGGACAGAAGCAGCGTTTGTCTATTGCAAGAGCGCTTTCAAGAAAGCCTGAGATACTTGTATTTGATGATTCTTTCTCAGCCCTTGATTACAAGACAGACGCAAAGCTCAGAGAGGGTCTTAACGAGAAGCTTGGGGACACAACTAAGATAATCGTTGCACAGAGAATAAGCACTATACGTCATGCAGACAAGATAATAGTCCTTGACCGTGGCGAAGCCGTGGGCATGGGTACTCATGAGGAGCTTATGAAAAACTGCAACGTATACAAAGAGATAGCACTTTCACAGCTAAGTGCGGCAGAGCTTGCATAGAAAGGGGGACTTCACAATGAGAAAATACGAAAAGGCTAGTAAGGGCGAAATGGCGTCCGCTATGAAAAAAATAATAGAGTATATGAAAGGCAGTGTAGGTATCGTTGCCGTGGCATTGGTTCTTGCGGCGCTTGGTGCGGTGCTGACTATCATAGGACCTGACAAGGTGGGCGAGATAACCGACCTTATAGCAGACGGACTTATGACAGGCATTGACCTTAAAGCGGTGGCAAGGGTAGGAATTTTCCTTGGAGCGATATATATTTCAAGCTCGCTTTTTACCTTTATTCAGCAGTATATAATGGCGACAGTCACCCTGAAAATGTCATACAGAATGAGAAGCGACCTTTCAAGAAAGATAAACTGCGTTCCACAGAAGTATTTCAACTCACATTCACAGGGTGATATACTCAGCCGTATCACAAATGATGTATCAACTTTACAACAGGGTCTTACAAACAGTCTTCCGACCATAATCAGTGCAGCGGCACAGTTTGTGGGCTGTCTTATAATGATGTTCGTTACAGAATGGCGACTTGCACTCATCTCACTGTTCATCACATTCTTCGGACTTTTCCTGATAGTTTTCATAATGTCAAAGTCCCAGAGATACTTCCTTGACAGACAGGAAAGCCTTGGTAAGCTCAACGGCTATGTTGAGGAGATGTATTCAGGTCACGAGGTAGTAAGGATATCCCGTGGAGCAGATAATGTAAAGAAACATTTTGGCGGACTTAACGAAGCTGTATACAACGCAAACTGGAAGTCACAGTTTCTGTCAGGCATAATGCAGCCGCTTATGAACGTTATCGGCAATCTTGCATACGTTGCAGTATGCGTTTTCGGCTCAATGCTCGCCCTTAACGGCACTATCACATTCGGCGTAATAATATCGTTCATTCTTTATGTAAGACTTTTCACATCACCTCTTGGTCAGATAGCTCAGGGCATGACAAATATGCAGACAGCTTCCGCCTCAGCTCAGAGAATATTTGACTTTATCGAAAGCGAGGAACTTTCAGACGAGAGCGGAAAGAGCAGTGAAGTTCCTGATGTAAAGGGCAACGTAAGCTTTGAAAATGTTCGTTTCAGCTATCCTGATACTCATGACAAGGTGATAATAAAGAACTTCTCCGCAGAGGTAAAGGCAGGTCAGAAGGTGGCTATCGTTGGACCGACTGGTGCAGGCAAGACCACAATGGTAAATCTGCTTATGAGATTTTTTGAGATAAACAGTGGAAGTATCTCCATAGACGGCACTCCTATCTCACAGCTCAGCCGTGAAACTGTCCACAATATGTTCAGCATGGTTTTGCAGGACACATGGCTTTTTGAGGGCACTGTGAGAGAAAACCTTGTTTACAACATGGAGGGCATAAGCGACGAGTCCCTTGAAAGAGTGTGCAAAGCCTGCGGTCTTGATAAGTTCGTTCACACGCTCCCTGAGGGCTTTGATACAGTGCTTTCTGAAAGCGTGGCAATATCCGCAGGACAGAAACAGCTTCTCACTATCGCAAGGGCAATGCTCCAGAATGCGCCTATGCTCATACTTGATGAAGCAACATCTTCTGTCGATACGAGAACGGAGCTTCTTATCCAAAGGGCAATGGATAAGCTCACAAAGGGCAGAACGAGCTTTGTTATCGCACACAGACTTTCGACTATCAAAAACGCAGACCTGATACTTGTTATGCGTGACGGCGACGTTATCGAAAGCGGAAACCATGAAACCCTTATGGCAAAGGGTGGATTTTATGCCGAGCTTTATAACAGCCAGTTTGATCAGGCTTCATAAAGCAGGCTTTTATATGCAAAGCACACGGCTTTTACGGCTGTGTGCTTTGTGCTTTTTTTACTAAAATGGGTGTGACAGTGGTGTGGCTGTATTGAAAAATGACAATAAAGCGTATTTTATTTCTTAAAATCAGATATTTCACTTGACTAATCCGTATTAAAATGGTATGATAAATATGTATTTTTATAAAATATATTATTTGCAGAAGGATTGATATATAATGAAAACACCATTTATAACCAAGGAAAAGGCTGAGGAGATAATCAAGCAGTATCCTACACCTTTTCATATCTACGACGAAAAGGGTATCAGACAGAGAGCAAGAGATCTTTACAAGGCATTTAGCTGGAACAAAGGCTTTAAAGAGTATTTCGCTGTAAAGGCTACCCCTAACCCATTCATTTTGAAAATACTCAAGGAAGAGGGCTGCGGCGTTGACTGTTCTTCTCTTACTGAGCTTATGATGAGCGACTGCTGCGGATTCAGCGGAAGCGACATCATGTTTTCTTCAAACGTAACTCCAAAGGCGGATTTTCTCAAGGCAAGAGAGCTTGGCGCTTATATCAACCTTGACGATTTCACTCACATAGATTATCTTGACGACCTTTGCGGTATTCCTGAAACTATCTGCTGCCGTTTCAATCCGGGCGGACATTTCGAGATAGAAACTCAGATAATGGACAACCCTGGTGAGGCTAAGTACGGCTTCACAAGAGAGCAGCTTTTTGAGGGCTTCAAGGTACTTCAGCAGAAAGGCGCAAAGCATTTCGGACTTCACGCTTTCCTTGCTTCAAACACTGTTTCAAACGCTTATTATCCAAAGCTTGCAAGAATACTTTTTGAGCTTGCTGTTGAGCTTCATGAAAAGACAGGTGCAGACATCAAGTTCGTAAACCTTTCAGGCGGTGTTGGTATAGCATATGAGCCTGACAAGCCACAGAACGATATCTTCGCTATCGGCGAGGGCGTTCGCAAGGCATTTGAGGATATAATGGTTCCTGCTGGTCTTGGTGACGTTGCTATCTTCACAGAGCTTGGCAGATATATGCTTGCTCCGTTCGGTCATCTCGTTGCTACCTGCACACATCACAAGCATACTTATAAGGAGTATGTTGGACTTGATGCTTGTGCCTGCAACCTTATGCGTCCTGCTATGTACGGTTCATATCATCACATTACAGTTCTTGGCAAGGAGAACGCTCCGTGCGACCACAAGTATGACGTGACTGGCGGTCTTTGCGAGAACAACGATAAGTTTGCGATCGACAGAATGTTGCCTGAGATAGACACTGGCGATATAATCGTTATCCACGATACAGGCGCACACGGTTTCTCAATGGGTTATAACTACAACGGAAAGCTCCGTTCAGCAGAGATACTTCTCCACGAGGACGGCTCATTCGATATGATAAGACGTGCCGAAACTCCTGCTGACTATTTCGCAACATTTGATTTCACTGATATTTTCGATAAATATACAAAGAATAATAAGTAATGACGCTTAGATCCACAGGGAATTTCTCTGTGGGTCTTGCTGTTTTCAGGGCGTTTGGTGAGCAAATATTAAAAAAATCGGAATTTATGTGATTTTTGCTTGCAAAATAGTATGAGATGTAGTATAATATTAAATTGAATTGGTGTATTTTTGCACCTAAGGCGTTGCCTTAATATTAAGAAAGGTCAGGGATTATATATGGATTTGAACATGGTCAAGTATCTGGCAGAGCTTAGCAAGCTGGAATATTCCGATAAAGAGCTTGCAGCCACAGCCGAGCAGATGACTGATATTATTGATCTTATGGATACCGTAAAGGAAATCGACATTACCTATGACGATCTCAAGGACAATCATGATGTTTACCTCAACGATCTGAGAAAAGACGAGGTCATCGAATCTATGCCTACTTCAAAGGTCCTTTCAAATGCAGTGAATACAAACAACTGCTTTGTAGTGCCTAAGGTCGTAGAGTAAATTTAACAGGAAGGTAGTGTGAAATTTGGACGTTTCTTCAATGAAAATCCGTGATATGCGTAAGGCTCTTGACAGTAAGGAAATTTCCGCTAAAGAGCTTGCACAGACATATTTTGAGAGAATAAAGAAATATGACGATAAGGTAAAGAGCTTTATCACTGTTACTGAGGAAAAGGCTCTGGAGCAGGCTGAAAAGGCTCAGGGCGTTATCGATAAGGGCGAAGCAAAGGCTCTCACAGGAATACCTGTGGCAGTAAAGGACAATATTTGTACAGAGGGCGTAAAGACCACCTGTGCGTCAAAAATGCTTGAAAACTTTGTTCCGCCTTATAATGCGACCGTTATGGAAAAGCTCGACGCTGAGAATATCGTAATGCTCGGCAAGACTTCTATGGACGAGTTCGCAATGGGAGGCTCTACGCAGACCTCCGCTTTTGCAAAGACAAAGAATCCTTATGATCTTGACCGTGTGCCTGGAGGCTCATCAGGCGGATCTGCTGCGGCAGTTGCTGCGGGACTTGCTCCTGTTGCTCTTGGTACTGATACAGGCGGATCTATCAGACAGCCTGCTGCTTTCTGCGGCGTAACAGGTATCAAGCCAACATACAGCAGAGTTTCAAGATTCGGTCTTGTGGCTTTCGCATCATCTCTTGACCAGATAGGCTCTATCGGTCTTGACGCTCATGACTGTGCTATACTCCTTAACGAGATATGCGGCTATGACTTCCATGACGGCACAAGCTCAAAGCTTGAAGTGCCTGACTTCACCGCAAAGATAGGCGAGTCAATGAAGGGCATGAAGATAGCACTCCCTAAGGAGTTCTATGCAGAGGGCATCAATGATGAGGTAAAGGCTGCCGTTTTAAAGGCTGCTGAGGAATATAAGGCAATGGGTGCTGAACTTATCGAGTGTTCAATGCCGTCACTTAAATATGCTGTTCCTTGTTATTATCTTCTTGCCTGTGCTGAGGCTGCGTCTAACCTGTCAAGATATGACGGTATCAAGTACGGTCACAGAACGCTCACAGCTGACAGCTATGAGGAGCTTATAATCAAGTCACGTTCAGAGGGCTTCGGCGAGGAAGTAAAGAGAAGAATACTTCTTGGAAACTACTGCCTGTCAAGCGGATATTATGACGCTTACTACAGAAAAGCAATGGCTCTCAGACAGCTTATAAGAAAAGAATACAACGATATATTCGAGAAGTGCGACGTTATCCTTACGCCGACAACTCCTGCTGTTGCATACAGCCCTGAGATGACTTCCGACCCTGTTCAGATGTATCAGGCTGATATATGCACAGTTACAGTAAATATCGCAGGTCTGCCTGCAATATCAACTCCTTGCGGCTATGACAGCAAGGGTATGCCTATCGGTATGTCTGTTATAGGCAGAAAGTTCGACGAGGCAACTATCATCAAGACTGCCGACGCATACGAAAAGGGCTTCAAGCCTGTTGCGCCAAAGCTTTAAGGGAGGTAAGACAAATGGAAAAATGGAGAACGGTCATCGGCCTTGAGATCCACGCCGAGCTGCTTACCAAAACTAAGATCTTTTGTAACTGCTCCGCTGAGTTCGGAGGTGCGCCAAATACAAGATGCTGCCCTGTATGTACAGGTATGCCTGGTACTCTGCCTATCATCAATCAGCAGGCTGTAGAGTATGCTGTAAAGGCAGGATATGCGCTCAACTGCGGTATCAACAAGTTTTCAGTATTCGACAGAAAGAACTACTTCTATCCTGACCTGCCAAAGGCATATCAGATATCACAGCTTTACAGACCTATCGTAGGCCCTGGCTATGTGCCTATCGAGGTGAACGGTCAGAAGAAGAACATCAGAATAAACCATATCCACCTTGAGGAAGACGCTGGTAAGCTCGTTCATGACGCTTTCAACGGAATCTCAATGGCTGACTATAACAGATGCGGTATCCCGCTTATCGAGATAGTTACTGAGCCTGATATAGCGTCGGCAGAAGAAGCAATGGCTTTCGTTGAGCAGATATCTTTGCTTTTGCAGTATGCAGGCGTTTGCGACTGTAAAATGGAGCAGGGTTCACTGAGATGTGACGTTAATATCTCTCTTATGCGTCCTGACGCAACTGAGTTCGGTACTCGTGCGGAGATAAAGAATATCAACTCTATCAAGTCTGTTGGCAGAGCTATCAAGTATGAGGAAAAAAGACAGGCGCTTCTTCTTGAAGCTGGCAAAAAGGTCGTTCAGGAAACAAGACGTTACAACGCAAACAGAGATAAGACAACTTCAATGCGTACAAAGGAAAACGCTAACGATTATCGTTATTTCCCAGAGCCTGATATTCTTCAGGTAAACCTTACAGACGCTCAGCTTGATGAGATAAAGGCTAAGCTGCCTGAAATGCCAAGCAGCAGATTCAAGAGATACACTGAGGAATACGGTATTTCTGAGATAGACGCAAAAACGCTTATCCAAACAAAGATAATCTCAGATTTCTTTGAGAATGCACTTAAGAGATATAACAATCCTAAGAGCGTGGCTGTGTTCATTCTCGGCGAGTTTATGAGAAGAGTAAATTTGGGCGAGATAGATATAAACAATATCAGCTTCACACCTGAGGAGTTTGCTGAGCTTGTCGAAATGGCTGATACAGAGAAGGTATCAAAGAACGACGCTAAGACCGTGTTCAGAGCAATGGTAGAAGAGGGCGGCAAGCCTATGGACATTGCAAAGAGCAAGGGTATGATAATCACTGTGGATACTGCGAAGGTTGAGGCAGGCGTTGACGAGATACTTGCCGCAAATGCTGCACAGGTAGAGCAGTATAAGAACGGTGAAACAAAGGTATTCGGCTTTATCATGGGTCAGTGTACAAAGGCTCTTAAGGGCGTTGCAACACCTAAGATAATCAAAGAAATTCTTGAAAGCAAGCTGAAAGCTGCCGCTGCAAGCGCTGCTTCTGACGCAGAGAAGAAAGAGGACGTAAAGGACAACGTTATAGATACTTCAAAGCTCACAAAGTATGAGAATGCTGATAAGTATAAGCCTGAAAGCGACGGCAAAATGCTTATGATAGACACAGCCGATGTGAAGAAAGAGTTCATGTTGGCTGACGCTAAGGCTAACATGGGCAAGGAAGTTGAGTTCTCAGGCTGTGTTCATAGAATAAAGAACATGGGCAGCATTGCGTTTATCGTTGTAAGAACCTCAAGAGATGTTATACAGACAGTTTACTCTGCCGACAACTGCAAGGATTCTATCGAGGGTCTGAGAGAGGGCTTCTTTGTAAACGTAAAGGGTATCGTCAAGGAAAATCCTAAGGACTTCAACGGCCTTGAAATAGAGCTTAATTCTATCAAGCTTATCTCCACAAACGCCGCTGAGCTTCCTTTGAAAATATCACAGGGCAGACTTAACTGCACAATAGAAGTAAATCTTGACAACCGTGCGGCTTCACTGAGAAACCCTTATGAGAGAGCTATATTCAAGCTCCAGGAGGGTCTTGTTCAGGGTATGCACAAGTTCATGCAGGCAAACAACTTCACTGAGATACACTCGCCAAAGATTGTTGCTCAGGGTGCTGAGGGCGGCGCTAACATCTTCCGCCTTGACTATTTCGGCAAGTCTGCGTTCCTTAACCAGTCACCGCAGTTCTATAAGCAAATGGCTGTGGCATTCTTTGACAGAGTTTATGAGATAGCTCCTGTTTACAGAGCTGAAAAGCACGCTACTTCACGTCATATCAACGAGTATATCGGTCTTGATTTTGAAATGGGCTATATCGACAGTATGTATGACGTTATGAAAATGGAAATAGCAATGCTCAAGTCCATTTTCGAGTATATCAAGGAGAACTATCAGAACGAGTTGAAGATACTTGAGGCTGACGTTCCTGAGATAAAGGAAGTTCCGTCTATCAAGTTCGCTGACGCTATCGAGCTACTGAGAGGCGGCGAGGGAAGCGGCAAGAAGTTCGATCTTGATCCGGAGGACGAGGTAAACCTCGGCAAGTATGCCAAGGAAAAGTACGATTCAGACTTTATCTTTGTTACACACTTCCCATCTTCAAAGCCTCCGTTCTATGCAATGAACTCCAGAGAAGACCCAAGAGAAGCATACAAGTTCGACCTGCTGTTCAGAGGTCTTGAAATTACTTCGGGCGGTCAGAGAATACACGATTACAACGAGCAGGTAGAGAAGATGAAGGCTCAGGGACTTGACCCTGATGATTTCAAGAACTATCTTGAGGCTCACAAGTATGGTCTGCCACCTCATGGTGGACTTGGTATCGGTCTTGAAAGACTTCTCATGAAGCTTCTTAACAAGAACAACATCAGGGAAACATCACTGTTCCCAAGAGATATCAACAGACTTCTTCCATAGTCTGCAAATATGTTTATCAAAGAACGGACGGGTTTTCTGTCCGTTCTTTTTTTGCTTGGCGATAAGACGAAAAACGGGACGTCGGGGGCGCCGTCCCCTACAGTATTTGAATATAAGCTGAATATTTGTCCAATAAGAATAGTATAATTCAATGATGATCTATTCGGAGGGATGATATTCTTGAAAAAAATTCTTGTTATGCTTATTTGTTTTTTGACACTTTGCTCTTGCGGGGGAGAGGTCAACTCTCAGAGGGACAGGCTTGTGACTATGGAAAAAGCATCGGTGATACCTGTGTGCGGAGAGAAAAACTACAGTGATGTGGAAATGTCACACAAGCTTAATTATACAGTGCAGAAAGCTATATGGATATCCTATATTGACCTTGCTGATATGCTAACCGGGAAAAGTGCCGAGGAGTTTCGTGAGAACTTTTCTCAGGCGTGTGAAAATGCTTTGAGCATAGGTTGTAATACGCTGTATGTCCACGTCAGACCTTTTGGGGACGCTATATATGATTCGGAACTTTATCCTGCATCAAGATATATAACAGGCATGGCAGGTGAGCAGAGTGACTTTGACCCGCTTGATATAATGATACAGACTGCACATGATAAGGGACTTTCTTTTCACGCATGGATAAACCCTCTCAGGTGTGAGAATGTGGAATGCTTTCAGAATTATGACGATAGCTTTCTTCTGAAAAAGTGGTATGACGAGGGCGACGGCTACCTGGAACAGGTTGATGACGACAGCCATTTGTGGCTCGATCCTGCTTATGATGAGGTAAGACAGCTTATAGCAGAGGGTGCGGCGGAGCTTGCAGAAAATTATGATATTGACGGCTTACACTTTGACGATTATTTTTATCCCACAACGGCTGAGGACTTTGACGCACAGTGCTTTGCGGCTCAGACGGAGTTTGACGATCTGGCAAAATGGCGGCTGAACAATATCTCCCTTATGGTTGGGGAGATATACAGTGCGGTAAAAGCAGTGGATAAGGATATTCTGGTGGGAGTTTCGCCTCAGGGAAATATGGAAAATAACTATGAGTATATGTACGCTGATGTGAAAAAGTGGTGCAGTGAGGAGGGGTATATAGACTATATCTGTCCGCAGATATACTTCGGTTATGAAAATTCTGTCAAGCCTTATGAGGATACCCTACAGCAATGGGCTGATATCTGCACAACTGATGTTACGCTGGTGGCAGGTCTGGGGGTATATAAGATAGACAGCGAGAGTGAATTTTCTGAAAATATCGGCATTATCGGCAGGCAGATAAATGATGCTGTAGTTAGTTATAACTACGCAGGAGCGGCGGTATACGGCTATGCAAGCTTGTTTGGTGGCAGTGATAGAGGTGTTCAGGAGCAGGAGTGTATCGAAATTGCTTTTGATAAACTTGATACATCTGTAAAATGATATGTGATATATAAATTATGGTATGTTAAATGTAAACAAATTGTGATATATTATTATAAAATTTATGGAAGTAAACAAAAAACTATTGAAATTTCTTTTTAAATATAGTATAATGTTATATGCTGTAAGGCGATAATAGAAAATGTTTTTGTATTATTTGCCTAAAACAATATTATTTTGCTAATTATTCAGGGAGGGATTTTAGTGTACAAAATCGTAACAAGAAGACAGCTCAACGACGCTGTTGTTCTTATGGAGATCGACGCACCTTACATTGCCGCTAAGGCTGAGGCTGGTCAGTTCATCATCTACAGAGTTGATGAGAAGGGCGAGCGTGTTCCGCTCACTATCGCTGACTATGACAGAGAAAAGGGCACGATCACAATTATTTTCCAGGTAGTAGGTGCATCTACAACTGAGCTTGCAAGACTTAATGAGGGCGACTATATCCATGACGTTGTTGGTCCTCTCGGCGTTGCCACAGAGTATGACGAGGGTATCAAGAGAGTTGCAGTAGTAGGCGGAGGCGTTGGCTGTGCTATCGCTTACCCACAGGCTAAGAAACTCCACAGCATGGGCGTTGAAGTTGATCTTATCGCAGGCTTCAGAAGCAAGGATATCGTTATCCTCGAGGACGAAATGGGCAAGGCTTCTTCACATCTTCATATCTGTACAGACGACGGTTCATACGGCTATCACGGATTTGTTACAAACAAGCTTCAGGAGCTTATTGACGGTGGTGCTAAGTTTGACGAGGTCATCGCTATCGGACCAGTTCCAATGATGAAGTTCGTTTGCAAGGTAACAAAGCCTTATGATATCAAGACACTCGTTTCACTTAACCCTATCATGATCGACGGCACAGGAATGTGCGGCGGATGTCGTGTAACTGTTGACGGCAAGATCAAGTATGCTTGCGTTGACGGCCCTGACTTTGACGGTCAGAAGGTAGATTTCGACGAGCTTATGAGAAGAAACTCAACTTATAAGGAGCAGGAAAAGGCTCACTTGTGCAGACTTACTGGAGGTGTAAGATAATGGCTAATATGAGTTTGACAAAGACTCCTATCGCAGAGCAGGAGCCAAAGGTAAGAGCTAGAAACTTCAAGGAAGTTACTTTGGGTTACACCCCTGAGCAGGCTATAGAAGAAGCTCAGAGATGTCTTAACTGCAAGCACAAGCCTTGTATGACAGGATGTCCTGTAAGCGTTAGAATTCCTGAGTTTATTGCAAAGGTAGCAGAGGGCAAGTTTGAAGAAGCTTATGCTATCATCAAAACAACAAACGCTCTGCCGGCTGTTTGCGGACGTGTATGTCCACAGGAGCATCAGTGTGAGGGCAAGTGTGTAAGAGGTATCAAGGGTGAGCCTGTTGGTATAGGCAGACTTGAGAGATTCTGTGCAGACTATATGATGGACAAGGCAGTTGCCGTAGAAAAGGCTGAACCAAACGGTCATAAGGTAGCTGTTGTCGGCGGCGGTCCTTCAAGCCTTACAGTTGCAGGCGACCTTGCTAAGCTTGGTTATGACGTAACTATCTATGAGGCATTCCATACAGCAGGCGGCGTTTTGATGTATGGTATCCCTGAGTTCAGACTTCCAAAGGCTATCGTTCAGCACGAGATAGACAATCTGACAAACATGGGCGTACATATCATGACAAACATGGTTATCGGCAGAGTTCTTTCTATCGACGAGCTTATGGGCATGGGCTATGAAGCTGTATTCGTAGGCTCAGGCGCAGGTCTTCCAAGATTCATGGGTATCGAGGGCGAAGGTCTTGTAGGCGTTTACTCTGCTAACGAGTACCTTACAAGAATCAACCTTATGAAGGCATACAAGGACGATTATGAGACTCCTATCATGAAGTCTAAGAACGTAGCTGTAGTAGGTGGCGGTAACGTTGCTATGGACGCTGCTCGTTCTGCAATGAGACTTGGCGCTGAGCACGTTTATATCGTATACAGACGTTCAATGGACGAGCTTCCTGCAAGAAAGGAAGAAGTTCATCACGCTCAGGAAGAGGGCATCGAGTTCCTCGTTCTTAACAACCCTGTTAAGATAGTTGGCGACGAGAACGGTCATGTAAACGGCATGGAGTGCATCAAAATGGAGCTGGGCGAGCCTGACGCAAGCGGCAGAAGACGTCCTATCCCTATCGAGGGTTCAAACTTCATTCTTGACGTTGATACAGCTATCATGTCTATCGGTACATCACCTAACCCACTTATCAGAAGTACAACTCCTGGTCTTGAAACAAACGATCACGGCTGTCTTATCGTTGACGAGAACGAGTCAACAACTAAGGAAGGCGTTTACGCAGGCGGTGACGCTGTTACAGGCGCTGCTACTGTTATCCTCGCTATGGGTGCAGGCAAAAAGGCTGCTGCCGCTATCGACGAGTATATCAAGAACAAGAAATAATTTCTTGTAAATGAAAATTATTTGTTAAAAGGCTTGAAGTTTGTGCAAATATCTGATATACTAATATAGTATTATTAGATTTGGAGGTCTTTTGATGAATTTGTCAGCAATTATTTCAGTTTTGGCTGCTGAGCAGAGTTCACCTGCATCACTTGCCATGACTTTTATCCCACTGGTACTCATAATCGTGTTCTTCTATTTCTTTATTATCCGTCCGCAGAAAAAGCAGGATAAGAAAGACGCTGAAATGAGAGATAACCTTGAGATCGGTGACGAGGTCGTTACAAACGGCGGAATCGTTGGTATCGTGTTCTCTATCAAGGACGACACTGTTGTTATCGAAACAGGCGGCGACAGAAGTAAGATCCGTGTTAAAAAGTGGGCTATCGCTAAGAACGAAACAATTCATGACGGTGACGCAAAGTAAATATCGCTTTTAAGGGACGGGTAGTTTTATCCGTCCCTTTTTGTGTTCTTATTGTCCGTGGCTTTGAATATAATTTCTTTAGGATATTCAGTGTGGGGGTGCGGATATGAAAAACAACAGACTTTTCGGGGGCAGAAAGCTTTCTGTGCTGTCATCTACGGCAATTTCTGCCTGCGTGGGGTGCGGTGCGATATTTGTTGCTGTGCTTGCTTTTGCGTATGTTATCACTAAGATAGATGCCACCGATCTTATGCTGTCGGTGATGTCAACAGCGGCACTTGGTATCGGGGCGTATGCAGGGGGATATGTCTGCGGAAAAAGGCAACGTAGAAACGGTCTGCTGTCAGGTGTGCTGTGCGGAGTGTTCATTTTTCTTATCATTGTCATTCTCAGTGCACTGTTTTCAAAAGCAGCCGAAAGCTTTTCCGTGCCTGCAAAGCTTGTGCTTACCCTTGTGTGTGCAGGCGTAGGCGGAGTTGTAGGGGTAAATTCTAAAAGCAGTCGTTTTTGATAAGGATAAATATTTATACTGCATTAACTATTCGTTCATAAAACATGGTGGGATATGTGGTATAATTAGTGTAAATCAATTATTGGAGGTAAAATCCTATGAAACATATCAAGACGATCAATAAGGCTAATCTCAAGAAGACTGCTGCTAAGGGTGGCTGCGGCAAGTGTCAGGCATCATGTCAGTCAGCTTGCAAGACCTCCTGCACAGTTGCTAACCAGAAGTGCGAGAGAGAGGCTTAATATTCCGATCTTTCTGAGGCGTGCGAGCGTACACACGCCTTGCTAAAGGGACATTTTTATGTCCCTTTATTTTTGTATAAATTTGTATATGAATATAAATGTGAAAGGTGATTTTTAAATGATACACAAGTTTAAGCTTGGCGGCTTTAATGCACTGCTTGATGTGAACAGTGGCGGAGTACATATTATAGACGATCTGACATATGATTTGTTAGACAATGTTGAGCCGCCTTTTGAGGAGAAATGTCCTGAGGACGTTGTAAGAAAGCTGTCAAAGATGTATGACAGCAAGGATATCGAGGATTGCTATGAGGAGATAGTTTCTCTTTATAATGACAAGATATTGTTCAGCGAGGACGATTACGAGAAGTATGCCCTGTCTGCTGTGGCTTCACCTATCAAGGCAATGTGTCTGCATATTGCTCACGACTGTAACCTGAGATGTAAATATTGCTTTGCGTCAACAGGCGATTTCGGTCAGGGCAGAATGCTCATGGACTATGAAACAGGCAAGCGTGCTATAGATTTTCTTATAGAGCGTTCAGGAGACAGAAAATTTCTTGAGGTGGACTTTTTCGGCGGCGAGCCTTCACTGAATTTCGGTACGGTAGAAAAGCTTGTTGAGTATGCACGTTCACAGGAGGAGCCTCACAATAAAAAGTTCAGATTTACTGTTACCACAAATGGTGTACACCTCACTGACGAGATGATAGACTTCATCAACAAGGAAATGTACAACGTTGTTCTGTCTATCGACGGAAGAAAAGAAGTCAATGACAGAATGAGAGTGCGTGTTGACGGTTCGGGAAGCTATGACAAGATTATCCCTAACTTTAAGAAGCTTGTTGAGAAACGTCCTAAGAACAAGGATTGGTATGTAAGAGGCACTTACACAAAGTATAATCTTGACTTCTCAAATGATGTAATGCACCTTTATGATCTGGGATTCGATCAGATATCTGTTGAGCCTGTTATGGCTGACCCTAGCGAGCCTTATGCTATAACAGAAGCTGACCTGCCGAGGATCTTCAAGGAGTATGAGATACTTTCTGAGAAGATACAGAAGATAAGGGACGAGGGCAAGTTCATAAACTTCTTCCACTTTATGATAGACCTCGATCAGGGTCCTTGTGCGATAAAGAGACTTAGGGGCTGTGGAAGCGGAAACGAGTATGTTTCTGTTACTCCTGACGGCGATATTTACCCATGTCATCAGTTCGTTGGTATCACTGAGTTCAAAATGGGCAATCTCTATGACGGCACATTTAACGAGGAAATGAAAGATATGTTTGCTCACGCACACGTTTACAACAAGCCTGAGTGCAAAAAGTGCTGGGCAAAGTTCTATTGCAGTGGCGGTTGCAATGCAAACAACTACATTTACGCAGGTGACATCCACAATGCGCATAAGCTGTCATGTCAGATACAGAAGAAGCGTCTTGAATGTGCTATCATGATGAAGGCTGTTAAAATGCTCGACAGCGCAGAATGAATATAAATATTTTGTAAATTTCACGCATGGTAACTTTTATGTACATATATAAACTTAATATGTACATAAACGTTTGAAGTTTAACAAAAAAAATTTATTGAATAATCGGTTTAAAAAGCACGGAATAACAAATGACGTTATTTCGTGCTTTCTGCTGTTATTACATAGTATGATCATGTCGGAAAATAGCAAAATGTGTCTGTCATATTAATAAGTATTAAGATAAATATAATGTATACTAAGCTGGTAGCTTATTGACAAAGTGGGTCGAATTTAGTATAAGATTGACATAAACAAAAGGTGCTTGGCGGTCATGTTACCGCAAATCGGCTATAACGAGCGCCCTCTGTATCGGACAGTATAAAACGACAAATTATTATGAAAAGGACGAAGAGATATGAAAACTAATGAAAAGAAGAATACTTCTGCTAAGAAGAAACTTATACCTGCAGTTGCAATGCTCACAACTTCCGCTGTAATGCTTTCTACTGCTACTTACGCTTGGTTTACTATGAGCAGAGAAGTTGAAGTAACAGGCATTAAGCTTACTGCTACAACTCCACAGACAATAGAAGTTTCACTTGGTAAGGCTACGGCAGGTGCTACAATTACGAGCAAAACTGAGGCAACTGAACCTGGCGATGATGAAAAATTGTGGTCAAACAAGGCAGCTACAAGCTCTGTATATGCAAGCTTTGGTAAGCTTATCCCTGCTTCATCAACGGACGGAACAAATCTCTATTATACAACAAAAGCTAAGGAGAATGGTAAGTCTGTTGATATAACAGGTGCGAATGCTTTTACACAGGCTACTGAAAATAACAATGCTGGTTGGACATTCCAAACTGCTGGAGCTTCTTCTGAAACAGAAAGCAATCTTACTGCAGATACAAAAGGTGAGGGTTACTATCTAGATATCCCTGTTTGGTTTAGAACTACAAATGTTGAAGATGTAAAGCTTGGTGTTGATGTTACTGTTGAAGACCCTAATAAGGATAATGATGACACTAAGGGTGACTTGTATAAAGCAACTCGTGTGGCTATATTGAATGAGGATAGAAGTGCTGCTAATGGTGGAGTTTTCCTTGGCGCAGAAACTGATGTAGACACAGGATATTATAAGAAAAAAGCAGTTAGGGCTAATACAGGAACAAGCGAAAATGATTATTATGGCACTGTAACAGTTGCAAAGGAAGTAACTGCAAATACAGCAGGACAGGTTACAAATAGTGATTCAACTGAGGTTGCAAATGTAACTGGAGTTGGCACTGGAAAGACAGGTTACAGCACTCCTGCTAAGTATTATATCCGTGTATGGCTTGAGGGTGAAGATGTAAACTGCTGGAATGTAAATGCTGGACAGAGCTTTAACGTAGATTTGAAATTCTATGACCTTTCAAACACAGGCACAGGTGTTTAATCCATAACAATAAAACAAAAAAGACGCCGAAGAAATTCGGCGTTTTTTGGTAAATGGGCATAAAAAATAATTTTCCATATTTGGGGAAATCTCCCGATTTTTCTTTGCTTTTTGTCGAAATTATGCTATAATGATATATTTGAACAGGAAAGGAAGTGACTTGCTTTGAACGGTAATTCAACAGTTGACGGCGTTCGTGCCGTGGAGCTTTTCTATAGACCTATAAAAAATACCGACAGTGGCAGGGTCACTTTTTTGCAGTCGCAAACAAGGCTCAATTCTCCTGCTATGGGTACGCTCATGCCTGCGGATTATCTCCCTGTGGCTCAGCTTTCCGACCGATGTGTTAGCATTTTCAAGCTTGCTTTCGTTCAGCTTTTGCAGGCTTTGGGCAAGTTTCACGAAAGGGAAGTTGACGTTGATTGGGCAAGCGTGTTCATGCCTGCAAGATTTTTAAGGCAGACGGAAGCTCCGAGAGTTGTGGCAGATTATTGCGATAAGTTCGGCGTGAAGTATGAGCGTGTCTGCTTTGAGTTGTTGCCTGATGTGCTTGATGAAGCTGACAGCACAGCGGCAGATAACGTGGCTCTTATGAGAAGACAGGGCTTTCATTTTCTGCTTACAGGCTTCGGCACTGAGGGCTTTAAAATGCTTAAGACTGCTGAGTTCAAGGTAGATAATATCATGCTTGACGGCTCAGTGGCTCAGGTTCTTGGTAAGAGCGACAGGTATGATACCTGCGTGAACTCTCTGCTGAATTTCGTTTTTGACCTTAATGCTGAGGTCATAGCTGACGGAATTACTGATGATAAGCAGGTGAAACAGCTCAGCGGTATGCAGTGCCTTTACTATTCGGGAGAAAATGCAGGAAAATATATTGCGGAAAGATACGTTCGCAATAGAAATGAGTAATAAACGGGTGATACGGTTTTGGACGGTAAAAATATAGATAAAAATACAAGAGTAGTCGATACCCTTGCACTTCGCAGGACCGCCAAGGAAGCTAAAAGCTATGTGGTATTGATGAGATTGCTTAAAATACTTGCCATTATACTTATCGCTATCGTGGCGGCGGCTTATGCGGTGTCTTATTTTTACGACAAGTATGGTAGCTTTACAGTTAAGATAAGTAAGTATGATATGATAAATCAGGGGCTTACTCTTTCGGAAACTCCTGACTATACCACGAGCAATTCAAGGCTCAATGCGGATATCCTCTATGATATGACAAATATCAGTGGCGAAGATCTCCCTGATAATATCGACAAGATAAACGGCAGCCATAATGGCGAGGGGTATATAGCTTATACTTTCTATCTCATAAATTCCGGTAAAGACACACTTAGCTATGACAGCGAAATGACTATCGAGAACGTCACGAACGGTGTTGATGAAGCTATCAGAGTGGAGCTTTTCGTGAATGGCGAGAAAACCGTTTATGGTAAAACAAAGTCTGACGGCAGCGGTAAGGAAAGCGATTGCGACAAGGAGTTCGCCTCCTCTACTGAGGTCATGAAGGACCGACGTGAAAAGCTTGGTCCCGGTGAGAAAGACAAGTATACAGTGGTTATATGGCTTGAGGGAAATGACCCTGATTGTGTTGACAAAATAATCGGTGGCACAATGAAGCTTGGTATGAATTTCAAGATCGTTGAAACAACTTAAAGAATTAGAAGGGAGGAAGCCTCGGGTTTCCGAGGTTTTGAATTATGAAAAAAGCTTTGAAGATCGTTTTTAATGTTATCGCATGGGTGGTGCTTATCTTTGCACTGCTTATAACAATTCTTGTATTCTCGTCTGATAAGAATAATGGTACGGCAAGTCTGCTGGGATATGTCCCGCTCACAGTTGAATCTGACTCAATGAAGCCAACTTTCAAAAAAGGCGACCTTATTATCTCAAAGGAAATAGACGATATCAATTCTCTGAAAAAGGGCGACGTTATCACTTTCTGGACTCTTATAAAGGGCCAAAAGGTGAAGAATACCCACCGTATCGCAGAGGTACTCAATGATAACGGCTCTGTAGGCTTTATCACACGAGGCGATGCTAATAACGTAGATGATACATACACTGTTTATGCAGGTGATATAATCGGTCAGTGGAAAGGTGCAAAAATAGGCGGTTTCGGCAAGGTAATGGATTTTCTCAGAACAAAAACGGGATTTTTCATTTGCATACTTCTGCCGATAGCACTGTTTTTCCTCTTTGAGCTTTATAAGCTTATCGCAACCATAATCGAGATAAAGCGTCCTGCTATCACAGAGAGCGATGAGGAAGAAATAAAAAGACGTGCAGTTGAGGAATACCTTGCACAGCAGAAGAAAAAGGAAGAGGAAAATGCACAGCAGGAGAAAAATGACAAATAACTGCTGCTTGGGTGATACATTATGAATGGATTTCTGAAATGGTTTTTTGTTTTCATGTCGTCAATGCTTGCAGGCTTTGGGCAGATCTTCAAGGGTCTGTGGAACGGCATAAAACAGATCTTTAATATAAAAAACTACATAAGGATATTCAAGACCTACTCGGCAGACTTTGGTGCGCTGGGCTGGGTACTTTCTGTGCTTGCAATTATCGTTGTTGTGGCTATCTTTGTGCTTATTATTTTTATGATAGTTCTTGCTGTGAGAAAGTACATAAGATTCAGACACTCTATCGTCAGCAACGAGGATCTTATCGAAGAAATATCTGACCTGCAGCGTCAGGTGGTCAAAATGACCAAGGAAAAAGATGAGATCATGGCAATGAAGGTGGCTCAGCTTGGCGTATATGATAACACCGCTCTTGCAGAGGGCGAGCAGATGCCTGCACAGGGCGAAGTTCAAACCATTGTGGACGGCGTTGTTCAGACTGCCGACTGCCGTTTTTCAAAGCTTATCGAGGTGGACAATTTCTACAAGACATACGAGCCGCCTGCTTACAATAATGACATCACCCTTAGCGGTATCTGCGAAGCATACAGAAACTTTGCCTGCTCAAGAATGCACCTTTATTATGACATAAAAACTATCCGACTTTTCATTGCTGGCATGGCTTCAACAAAGCTCATTATCCTGCAAGGTATCTCTGGTACAGGTAAAACATCATTGCCGTATTCATTCGGTAAGTTCTTGCAGAAAGATACCACTATTGCTTCTGTTCAGCCGTCATGGCGTGACAGAACTGAGCTTTTTGGCTATTTCAACGAGTTCACGAAGAACTTTAATGAAACAGAAGTCCTCAAAAGAATTTATTCTTCTGAATACAATGACGATGTAAACTTCATACTCCTCGACGAGATGAACATTGCGAGAGTGGAATATTACTTTGCAGAAATGCTCTCGATTCTTGAAATGCCTGATCCTGCCGAGTGGGAGCTTGATCTTGTTCCTAATGTGTGGAGTACTGACCCTGTTCGCCTTGATAAGGGCAAGCTGCGTATTCCGCAGAACATTTGGTATATCGGTACTGCCAACAACGACGATTCCACGTTCACTATCTCAGATAAGGTATACGATCGTGCACAGCCTATCAATCTTGACGCAAAGGGAGTTGCCTTTGACGCACCTGACACGCCGCCTATGAATTTAAGCTTTGAACATCTTGATACACTCTTCAAGGAAGCTTTTCAAATGTATCCCGTTTCACAGGACAGTCTGAAAAAGATCCAGCAGCTTGACCTGTGGGTAATTGAAAAGCTGAGAGTGGCTTTCGGTAACCGTATACTTAAACAGATGAACTTGTTTGTTCCTGTATATGTTGCCTGCGGTGGCGAGGAGCTTGACGGCATTGACTATGTGCTTGCCACAAAGATATTCAGAAAATTTGAGTCGCTTAATTTGGCAATGCTAAGAGAAGAGCTGAAAGAGCTTTGCACCTATATGCTGAAGCTTTTTGGCAGAAACACCATGAAAGAATCTATCGCATATCTTGAAAGATTGCAGAAACTGTACTAAAATTTGTACTCATAAACTTTGAGAGGAGGGACGGGCATGAGCGAATACAACGAACAGCGTGCGGCTTTTGACAAAGCTGTAAAGACGTTTGACGGCAATAACAGCTTTGCGGCAGCCCGTGCCTTGCTTCTTTCAGGCGAAAAAACTGTATCTTTTAATCGTAAGATAATCGAGAAGAATATAGATTCGTCCTGGCTCACAGAGATAGAAAAAGCTCTGCCACATCTTGATACGGTAATAAGAAATCCCAGAAACACCATTAAAGAAGTGGAAGAGATCGTGCCTATCGCTATGTCAAGGAAGATAACGGTAGAGTCCATAAAACATCTGGGACAGCACACCGATCTTATTCAGGATATCGACAAAAAGACCGGAAAGATAACTCCGTCAAAGATACTCAACATTCATAAAGAGGAAACTCTCGATACATATGAAAATAGATTTGTAAATACCCTTATCGACAGGCTATACATTTTTATAAATATAAGATACAATAAGCTTGTCCAGACCGCAGAGGCGCAGGAGGCTTATTCTTTTAATTACGATACCGTGGCTGACAGCGGCGACGGCAGAAAGGTCAACATTAGTTTTAAGATAGAAACTGTTGACAGTCTTGTCGGCGGCAGCAAGGATACTGACGTTTGGGCAAGGCTTGAAAGGGTCAAAAAGGCTATCGAGGGCTATAAAGGCTCAGTGCTTTGTACCACTCTTGGCAACGCTTTTATCAGACCGCCTGTTATGAGAACAAACGCTATAACTAAAAATGTGGACCTTATGGCGTGTCTTACCCTTTGGCAGTTTATCGAAAGCTACGATAAGGCAGGCTACGAGGTCAACGTTTCTGATACTGCACAAAGACCTGATGATTCTTATATCGAGGATATATATGGTCTGACCGCGATGAACTATATGCTTTTCCGCTCCTATACCCATGGGGCAGACAAGTCGGAGGAGCTTAAAACCATAAAGAGCAAGACCCTCGCACCAAAGGTTGTCAGGCGTTTTGATAAGCAGACGTCTGATAAATATGATGTCATAGTTGGCGAGGGTGAACAAAGTAGTGCAGGTAAGACAGATATGGGTATGACTGCCGAAGAGGCAGGGAACCTTACGGCAGAGCTTGACCGTATAGTTGAGATAGAAAAGCAGTTTCTCAAAGACGAGGAAGACCGTAAGAGGGCTGAGGAGCTTGCGGCTGCAGAAGCTGAAAGAAAGCGTGCCGAGCAGGAGGAACTGGAGCGTCAGCGGCGTGAGGAAGAAGAGCGCATAAGGCTGGAGCATGAGGAAGCTGAACGCAGAAGATTGGAGCTTATCCAAAAACAGCAGGCGGAGCAGGCTGCAAGAGAAAAGGCGGAGCGTGAGGAACGTGAACGCCGTGAAAAAGAGGAAGAGATCAAGCATATCGCAAGACGCAAAAGGCAAATGGAAGAGCGCCAACGCCGTGAAGAGGAGCAGCGTGTCCGTGAGGAAAGAGCTAGGATCCGAGAGGAGAAAAAGCTCGTCCGCAGCAGCCTTGGATCTGCTATGGATCAGCAGATCAGCACGAATGAAGAAGCCGTGTCTTCAAGCTTTGTGTCAGAGTATGAGTCCCCTGAGATCGCTGCAAAAAAGGCGAAAGAAGCACAACAGCAGCGTGAGCAGGAACGTCGTGAGCGTGAACGTGCTGAGCGTCTTAAAGCTGAACGTGAAAGCTTTGAAAATAAAAATATCAATGAGATATTTAAAGAATATTCCAAAAATCCATACTACATGGCAAAACGTGGCATAACATATGTTCTGGCTCACGCATTTGGGATCATACCTGTTGTGACGGATAATCCGGACTATATCAGAATGCTCAAAGTCAAGAAGGAAAAAGAACTGGCTGAGGCAGAGAGAAAACGTGCAGAGCGTGAAATTGAGATTATCTATGAAAAATATGCTCCGTATCTGAAATATGATGTAAAGAGGCGTATCAAAAACAGGCAGTTTAAAAAGAGAAAACGTCTTGAGCGAAAGAACAGACCGCCAAGACCATATATTCCGCCACAGCGCACCGCTGAGGAGCAGAAAGCTATCGACACTGAAATGAAACGACTCTATAAGGAGTATCATGTTTCAGCAGTTGGCAGAATGGCAAGGCATTTGAAAGAGAAATATAGAAAACAATAACACGGAGGGAGAGTCGTTATCATCGGCAAGGCGTTGAGGATAGTAAAAATAGCTTTGACAATACTTGGCTCTGCTGTGTTTGCGGCACTGCTGAGTGTGACGGTGTACATAATGGTCTGCGGCTGTATCGGCAAAACAGCAAGCATTTTTGGTTACAGCGTACTGAAGGTCGTGAGCGGAAGTATGGAGCCGTCTATACATGAGGGTGACTATATTTACATCAAAAGGACGGATACTGACAGCTTAAAGGCAGGGGATATCATTTCGTTCTACTCTCAAGATGATAGTATTAAAGGCGAGATAAATACTCACAGGATATCTGAGGTTTTGAGCGACGGCACTTTTGTTACTAAAGGCGATGCTAACAAAATAGAGGACAGCGTGACGGTGCAAAAAGTCAGCATTATTGGAAAATACTATGGAAAACTCAGATTTTTCAAGTGGCTTGGGTCATTTGCATCAACAAAGAAGCTCCTCATACTGTTTGTGATAATCCCAACAGTTTGCATGGCGGTGTATGAGGTAAAAACTATCGCTGAGATAAAAATATATTCAAACCGTGAGGAAGCCTTGAAAGCGGCTGAGGAAGAAAAAGAGAAGCTTATGCGTGAGGCTGTTGAAAAAGAAGTTCAGCGGCTGAAAATGCAGGAAAACGAGAAAAAGGAGGCGAACAGCTTTGAATCAGGAAAAGATAATGAAGGCTAAAATGATAACGTCTATCGTTATTTGTATTGCGGCACTGGCAGGGCTGTTCGTTTTTATCGGGCTTTATATGGACAAGTCCGAGGAAGTCAGAAAGACTTACATTGCTAAGTATATGGAAAATCTGTCTGCCGCCTCTGAGGAGATAGACACTTATCTTGAAAGCGGCAAGGATCTTCCAACGAGATATAACATGATACTTTCGGCCATGGGTGCGGCAAGGTCGCTGGTGTTTCTTATCGACGATTACACTGATGAGCAGAAGGCTATAAATGAGCTTCATTATTGCTTTGTGAAGTATCCCGAACAAATGCAGGGCAAGCTTGAGGACGTAAAAAAAGCACTTGACCATATCACCGAAAATCTTGACAAAGGCTATAGGGAAGTCAACAAGATAGTTGATTCGGTTGATAAAATGGGAAATTAATGCAAGGAGGACAATAACGTGAGCAGTAAAGGGCAGCTTAAAAGAGAAATAAAGAAATGCAGACTTACTATCGAGGAGATAGAGCGTAAGAGATCACGTTCACAATCAGCACTGGTTCAGGCAATTCTTTTGCAGGAAGAGCCTAACGAAATGGACGTTGAGTGGTTCAACAAATACACAGGCGAGATAACCGCTTGCAGAAACCACATGATAGAATTGCAGAAAGAGCTTGACTCGATGAAATAATGGAGGTCGCCAAAGTGGCTGAGCATAAAGTGATAGAGAAAGCAGACAGCGAGGAAGAAAAGAAGAAACGCAAACTGCTTATTATAAAAATAATACCAGTTGCAGTGCTGGCATTTATACTTATTGCGGTCAGTCTGGCTTGGTTTACCATTGATAAAGCCCTTGATCTTGATTCATTTGGAATGAAAAGCGTAGATTCGCCATTTGAACTGAAAACAGTAGGCAGTGCCAATGTGCTTAAAGCTGAGATACTTGACAGCAATGACTACTCTAAGGTGTCTGATGGGAGCAACATCACTTCTGACGAGAACGACAAGATCTACTGGCTTCTTGATGAAGAAAGCGGTATGACGAATGGTATTAATCCTGGCAGTCATGGAAAGCTTACTTTTTATGTTGTCCCGAACCAGTCGGGGGAAATGGAGATACAGTTCAAGTTGAGTATCACGGGGTATGCAGAGAATAAAAACGAAGACGCTGTTTCTTATGAAAAGGTTACTGAAGAAGAAGTAACTAGATTTATGAATGGACATATCATGTTTTTTGAGAAATATGATGAAAACAATCACACATATTCCGATTTTCTTCATGATGAAACATTCACAAGGACGTTTAAAGATTGTAAAGTAGACGTTCCGCAGGAAGTGAACGTATATTGGGTGTGGCCGAACACGCTTGGTCAGATACTGATGAAAAGCACAGATGAAAATCTGACAGAGAAAAATGTGCTGTTTGATGATGACAGTAAAGAACGTTTGAATTTTGCGGAATATATGAAGGGTAATTTAAGTTTGTTCTTGTCAGGTGATGCTGATAAAGAACAGAATAAAACAGTTATTGAGAAAATACTTAATGGTGATAAATACAGCACAGCACAGTTATCATCACTAAGCTCCATGTATAATGACGCTGACGAAAAGATAGGTACAAAGGTGCAATATATCCTTGTTGAACTAAACGTATAGATAAGAATATTAACTTTGCACGGAGGCAGTTGAAAGTGAAAGCTAATAGAAATCAGAAAATTAATAGAATATGCCACAAGCTTTACAGCAAGTATCGCAAGAATGTTATTTCTTTAGTTACCGCTGCCGTATTGCTTGTCACGAGTATGCCGCTTGCAGACATTTCAGGTGTTGTGTCTAAAATGGTATCAACTGTCACCAATGCGATCTCAGCTATGGCGGCAGATACATATACTGACATTTCTAATGATATCAAAAATGGCGTTTTTACCATACAGAATGCAGACGATTTTAAAAAGCTTCTTAATGCAGACCCTTCTGTTTATCAGAATATCACTGTATTGTTTTCAAACAACCAATCTCAGTTTAAGGCTTCTGATTTTACAGGAATAGAAAAAGGACTTGGCAATGAAAATTATCCTTTCATGGGAACAGTCAAAGCAAATGAGGGTTCAGCTATTAATCTTCCTATTAATTTTGCTCTGTTTGAATATCTTAGTGACAGTGCAAATTTAGATACTATTATTTTTGCTAGACCGGAAGAAAAAAATTCAGCTTTGCTTGCTGAGAATGTTATACACGGTGATGTGGCTTCAGCTAATAAGTGGAAAATAAAAGCTGATCCTGTAGATGATTCAGGTGCTACAAATTATAAATCCTTCACGTCTGTTATAGGCAATATGAAAAATGGAGCAAAGGTCGATCTGGATATCGCTCTAAGTAATAATGTCAAGGTGGAAGTATCAGGCGGGGATAATGCAGGTCTTGCTTGTGGCACTATGGACGAGAACGCAAGTCTTGATGTAAGCTTGTCAAGCAGTTCACTTGACGTTTCAGGTAAATCGAACGCAGGTGTATTTGTTGGAAAAATGAGTGCTGGTGCGACACTGAACATCGACAAGTGCAACACCTTGACGGGCGTAAATATATCCGCAAACAATGCAGGCGGACTTGTGGGTAGTGCAGAGAATGCAGAAATAAATGTTGGCGAAGGTGTCACCATTACCATGACCGGAAGCGTTACAGGCTCTGTAACTGCGGGCGGTCTTTTCGGCTCTTATACATATAGTAAAGCCGACGAAAAGACATTTGACATTTCAAAATTCAGTGGTATGAAAATGACACTTGCTTGTTCATCAGGAGATACCGCTGACAGTGCGGCTGTTGGCTCTGTTTTCGGAGTGCTGATAAACAGCGCAGATAGTGCAAAAATTAGTATCACGGGCACCGCTAATGATACTATTACTTCAAACTTCAATGGTACTGTCAGGGCAGGCTTTTATGGTGGTATTGTCGGAAGATATTCTGCCAATGCTCTTAGCTCTGAACTAGCACTAAGTGATATCACTGTAAATGTGACTGGCTTATGCAATGCCCTTGATTTTGGCGGCATTATTGGTAAGATAGGTGATAACAGCAAGGCTTATGTAAGCGTCAAGAATACCACTATAAGTATTAATAATTCCACATCATCACAAAATAATTATGGCGGACTTGTGGGCTATGCAGATCAGGCTTTTATAGATGTTGGCGGCAAAGTCAAAGTTACTGCAAATGATGTTTCTGCAAACCAGAGCGTAGGTGGCATTGTTGGCAAATTTAATAAAAATGGCGTTGTAAGGCTTGGCGGTGAAACAAACCTTTCAGGCTTTTATCCTAAAGACCCTAACAAAAACGGATGTCAGATAGTAGGAAATAGAGGCAATGCTTTGATCTATAGCTTAAGCGGCTGGTCATTTACAAGGACATCTTCAAAAGTCATAGACGATATGGATTGGGGCGGAGTGCTTCGCCTTAACGATTCCGATTTGCTTGAGGGTGCTGGCGGTGTTCTGTCTTTTGATGGATCAGGACATACTGTTACAATAAATGGATTTACTAATAAAAATATAACCATAAGCAATAGGGCAGATTTTGCCCGTGCGGCTTTGATAATGCAGCATGATAGCAGTGATTTTGTTAAGTATAGCGGTGCTAGCAGGACAGATATGCTTGCGGCAAATATCAGCCTTAGTGCAGATGTTGATATAAGCGACACAGGTCTAACCGGCTTTATGCGTGATAATGGTGAGGATACATTCACAGGCACTCTGAACGGCAATAGTCATAAACTTACCATGACAGTGGGAACAGATAATGATAAGATAGTTTTCCATACTCACAACGGACTTTTTGCAAAGACAAGCGGTGCAAAAATAAGCAATATAACGCTTGTTTCAAACTTTAATATTGTCGGTGATAATGTTTCTGGCGGTGATGCTTGTTATATTGGTTCTGTGTCTGCATACAACAGCGGAGCTTTGACTATTGACAGCGTGACCGCCAATGTGACCGCATCTCCAAGTGGTGCGTATACTAATTTTGTCGGAGGTCTGGTTGGATATGTTGCTGACGCCACAAGTGAAGTTTCGTTCACTAATTCTTCTGTAACAGCAAATCTTACATATGATAATAGCACAACAAAGGTAGATTGTACTTGTCTTGGCGGAGTTATCGGAATGGTAGGAGCTGTTACATCAAAGCCTGCAACTGGTATTAAGTTTGATAATGTCACTGTTGGCGGAAATATAACTGACAAACACACAGGAAGTAACTCTAGAGTTGGCGGACTTATTGCAGAGGTCGGTGCTAAGGATAATTCAGCTTCTGTTGTACCTAATAAGATATCTATCACCAATGTTAATATTAATGCTTTAACAATAAATTCTAGTGGTAAATCAAATAGCGGTGGATTTTTAGGGCATAACTGGTATAGAGTAGAAATTGATCTGAATAGTTTGAATGTAAACAATTCAAGATTAACAGTGAACAATGGCACAGAACTGGGCGGTCTTGTACTTTCCACAACAGGTTATTGGAGAATAAAAGAGGTTAGCTTTGACGGTGTGACAGTGAAAGCAACAAAATGTATAAATTTCGGCATGCTTGCCTCAACTCTTTTTGGTAGAGATTATGACTCTTATGGCTTTGACTATTTTAAAGGTGAAAATGTCAATAATTACAGAAGCTCACGAGATGCAACTTATTTTGAACTTACTGAACCTAATGGATATAAGATCTTACAAAATACTACGATAAATATAAGCCCAAGCTATTCGTATTTTGATGAGATAGCTCGTTGTAGTATTTATTATTCTTCTTCAGCTAGTTTTATGTCTAATCGTCAAGCCATAATTTCAATTCCTGCTGTTACAGCGGACGGAGAGCGTTTGCTGTATATGGACGGAAAGAACTGCAATACCTATCAAAATCAAACAACAAATAATGGTGCTGTGTGGAAAAATAATTCTTGGGCAAGATATTATTATAACCTTGATGTATATAAAAACGGTAAAGCCACCACAGGCGGAGCTAAGGCTACTGTATGGAGTGCAAGAGTTTTTGCGGCGTCAAACATAAAAAAATATATTTGTGATAAAGACCCTAGTTTCCCTAAAGATGAAACAATAGATTTGCGTAGATATTCTTATTATCCTGTTGATACGAATAACCTAACTATTAGTTCAAGTTCAACTATTATTTTTGACAATAAAGGCTTTAATATGTCTGAAAAAGTGTTAAATAATAACCATCCTCGTCATACGAATGGTAATGATAGTGTTAATCCTAGTAAAAACGATGATTCTCGTACACAACATTACATGATGCAATGCGGACTTTTCAGAAATGAAAATGGAGCTGTTACCATAAGTGGTAAAATGACCTTTAAGGGAAATATCGGTAAGGTGAATGGTGGTTCAGGTGCATTGGTTTGCGGCTCGGTTGCTGACGACACCAATACTTCAAAAAAATCTGTCAAAATTACCGGCAGTATCGTTCTTGACGATTTGTATGTGAATGATACTTCTTTAAGTTTAAATGGTGAAAATTCTTATGCCCCTTTGCTTATAAATAAGATAGGCAACATGACAGAGATCACTATACAGAATGTGTCACAGAAAAAACACAGTATGACTACTGCTAAATATGATAAAGGCGGTCAGAATTATGCTGCAACAAGCCTTATAGGCAATGTAGGAAGCAAAAAGGGTCAAAATATATCTCTGACTTTCTCAAATATCAAGCTTGACGCAAGTAATGAAAATTCAATTTTCAAAAATGCTACTTTGCTTGAAAGCTTTCAGCATTCTGACGGAGCAGGCTCTTCTGCAATATACAACTATAAATGGGACGACGATTGGGGTACAGACTCAGCTGGCAATATTAAGCATAATGTAACCTACGGAAAAGAAGTGTCTGACACCATAAAGAATCGTGTAGATGATGTGAGCAGGCAGAATAAGTATCATGGCGATTGGAGTAGAGATGACAGGTATACTTCCCCTGTCAAAAATAACGCAAAAGAGGAATATAGCTTTGCTGAATACAAGCCATATGTTGCTAAATCGTATGATGCCACCCAAAACTATGATGAAATAGACGTAAACCTTGAGCGACCATATCTGGACGAGGGTTGCGGAACATACTCTGATCCATATATCCTTGACGCTTCTACACTTGCAGAGGTCGCACGAGTTATCAGTACAGCCGCACCTACAAATGGCTGGGAAGTAAACTATAATGCAAATGTTTCTGCCGATAAATCGACTGTTAATGCTAATAGTGCTTTTTGCAAAGGCACTAATCATAAAACTTATACTTATGATGGAGCAGGCAATTTCGTAAGCGGAAAGGAAAAAGTTTCAAAAGATAACATGATCAAATATCTTTGCGAGGCTTATTACAAGATAAATGATGATATAGTTCTTGGCAGTTCTTTTGCAGGTCTTGGCGGAACATCAAACAGTTACGTTTTCAGGGGCGTTATTGTTGGACAGAAGAAATCCGACGGAACATATCCAACTATCACCAATAATTCTGCAAGCCCGCTCATCAGGTTCAGCAGCGGAAGTGTTGTAAAAGATATCAATATAGTATATACCAATGAAGTAACGCTTTCAAAAAACAATAATAATAAATTAAACTATAGTACCGGAAAGACGGAGTATTATGGCGGTGTTATGGGCGTTGTGTTCGGTGGAGATAATATCATTGATAATGTCAAGGTAACAAATCCTACTATAAAATTTGCAAATAACGATAACAGCAAACAACATCTCATTACTGCAGGCGGATATGTTGGCGCCATAGTTTACGGCGGCGTTATTTTCAGAAATATGGACATCGTTGCCAAAGATAGTGCGCTTACAATCAGCAATACTGTGGCAGTGGGTGAAGACGTATATACCAATCTTTTTATCAATCCATATATAGGCAGAGTTGTAAACGGCTTTGCTATCGAAGAGGGAACAACGTTTGGTAAGTCAACTAACCTTAACAATGGCAGGAAAAATTATCTCATCACGCTGTTTAATAGTGAGCTAAGTGATGGTGAGAAATTAAATGTTATTGCCGGCACGACCAATAATATTGAAGTACCTAATGCACAGGCGTTGTTTATGCTGTCTATCATATCACAGTCCGGTATGGGATATACAGACCGTAATATAAATACTTGCGGCTATGGTCACTATACTTTTACTCGAAATGCAGAATATTCAAAGGTCGGTGCAGGTGCATTGACTTCTGATGATAAAGATTACAAAACTGCGCTCTCAGATTATCAAAGACTTGAAAAGGCTACAAGCAGGGAATATGAAAAGAAAAATTCTGTAATGCTAAAAAAATATACAAAGCCAAGTGGAAATGATCTTTATGAAGCAAAGTGGGCACACGAATTAAATAAGAACTTTACTGTTAAACTCACAGGAAATGGAACCTATGACCTCACCGAAACCGGTTTTCGTGGTATAAATCAGTTGTTTGATGCAAAGGATAGTAACCTTGGCGACATTAAATGTGATTATACTTTATCTTTGACAACTATCCAGGGAAATGATAAGACTATAAAGCTCGATACAGATATAAAAGCCTATGCTGTGAAAATAACGGATAACAAGAGCGGTAGCACTATTGAATTTCAAGATGTGGATAACTATAAATATCGTACCGCATTTGCCTCCGTAAAAGGAGTTGGGTTGATAAACTGTTCAACGTATGCTCTGACTGTAGATAGTCTTAAGCTTTCCGGCAAGATCAGCGTTAAGACGTATAACAACGATGGACAATCGTATGTTAATGAAGACCTTTCTACAGGTGGTATTGTTGGCGGAGTACAGAGTTCTTGCACGTTTAGCGGAATAACATTGACTGATCTTGAAATATATGGTGCATATACTGTGGGAGGACTTATAGGAAAGTCAACAAATGATATCAATATAAGTAACGTTAAGTCTGAAAACAGTGGCGTTTATGTGTATGGCGGATTTGAAACAGGCGGTCTTGTGGGAAATTCTCAGAAAGGCAACGAATTCGCTGTTAAGGATTCTAAGATAAAAATTAATAAAGTTGAATTTGCTAATCTTGATAAAGGCACAAAAACTTGGTTTGGCGTAGGTGGAATCGCAGGCTCTGCAAATATCGAAACGACAATAAGCAATGTTCAGCTTACAGCCTATAATAAAGATAGCTTTATCGGTTCAAAAAAAGACAATAAACCCCTTGCAACCCAGACAATGAACGAGGGCGGTCTTATAGGACTGTCTAACGGAGCATGCACAATAACAAATACAAGCGTCAGCGTCGATGTTTATGGTAGTAATGCCGGTGGATTCGTTGGAATAAACAAAAACCAGTTGTCTATCAATGACTGTTACTATGGAGAAACATCTGAAACATCAGCTTGCGGCGTCTATGGTTATACAAGCTCAGGCGGAATGGTCGGCACACAGAATGCGGCTGTGACTATATCAAAGTCTGCTGTAAAAAATGCAACGATAGGTATACCAGCTGCTAAAAATGGTGATGCAGGTATCGGAGGTTATGTTGGTATAAAAGCTAATGGTGATCTGAAGATATCTGATTGTGAAGTCAACAATGTTACTCTTTCAGCAGAAGATAAGTCCAATGGTGCAGGTGCAGGCGGCGTGATCGGTCATAATGACCGTGGAAACACATATGCTTATGATATTCTCATAAATAAATTAGGCTATGTAAGAGGCAACAACAGCGTATCTGTTTCTAACTTGATAGGTTGGAACAAGGATGAAAATCTATCATCTAAATTTATTGGAGTATCGGTAAATAACACGGATTGTTTACCTGATATACAGTATAATGCTTCACAGATACCTGCCAGCTTTATCGCAGTTCATGCTGACTATAAAGGCGATCAGAAAAATACTCAAAATATCGGTGAGGGAAGCAGTACACACGTTGATATCTATTCACCTTATGTCAATATAAATCCAAGCGTTACTGTCGGCGGTAAGACTTTCGCAGGTGATTTTGTTGGCGGAAATATGCAGAATATCATTAGTGACGCTGCTTCCTATACGAATGGCACAAAGACAAAATCCTATGGCATAAACAGTACTATAAAGACATATGCAGAGGATCTGGCTAATTCAAAGCTTACAACATTTCGTCAGGCCTCTGAGCTTGATGTTCAGGAGCTGAACGATCTTCCAGTTTTGCTTATAGATGATAACTCATCGTTGAATATCACACAAATGCTCGCAAAGTATATCTCAGTTCTGACAAATTGTGATGTTTGCGACAGCAGTTCAAATAAGCTGAAAACAACAGATCTTATGAATGTAAGCACAGCGACTTATGTGTATGATAACGGCATTTTGACAAAATCGGATAAGACCACTCTTACATTTAACAGCAAGACAGGATATTTCAAGGTCACAGATGGTCAGTATGACAATGACGGCACAAACAGATTTACTGTCATTACTCTTGATTATATCGACCAAACGGGAAGTGGCAAAACTGCTCTTAGACTTCATATTCCTGTTTTTGTAAGAAAGGTGCTTGATTTCAGCTTTCAATCTTACGTTATCTCAGGCACAGACTTTAACCATTCTCACTATACGGATAAAACAAAGCTTGCTTTTGAGAGCTTTGATGCACCTGTTACTACTTATTTTAAGTATTCCTATTACAAATCCGCTAACGAATGGGAAAAAATGCTCAATAACGGTGACGGTCTGCTTTGGAGCTTTGATAAAAAGCTTTATCTTATTGGTGATAATGCCACTGACAGTGGTGTGCTTACCGATGATACAAAGCTAACTCTTGTTGATGCAAATAACAATGACAAGACTTATCATTCTACCGCAAGTGATGCTAAGTTTAATAAAACAACTGGTGAGCTTGACTTGACAAATATAAGTGGCTTTAAACCGGTTACAATGAATGATGTACTGTTAAGATATGCGTCGGTAACAGCTAAAGAATCATCTGACGGAACACTTGTTGAGGCAGATGATGAAGCTACAGCTACTGTAAAAACAAGCGACGGCAAGTATTATAGACCTGCTGGGGAGGCTGAAACAGGCACTTATAAGATAACTGTTTCAGCGAATAGTGATACACCAAAAAATGATAATGACGAAATGATAATAAGCGAGAACTATTATCTCACTATCAATATTCCGGAAACGGGAAGCACAAAAAAAGTCATCAAGAACTTTGTGAATTATTATAGCGGTAATAAGCCAAGAAAGCTCAATGGCAATATTCCTACAAACCTTGTCCAAGTGACAAATAATGACACTGGTGCATATGTTATTGCAAACTTTTTTACACAGCTAGTAAGTGTGACGGCTCATGACCCAGAGGAGATAACAGCGTCAAATAACTTTATCCATGCCACAATGACTTCAAAGATAAGCATTGATCAGAGCCTTAGAGATACATTTAATGGCTATAAGAGTGACGATTTCAATATGTATCAGGCGTTTAAATTCTCTATGAAGAACTTTGATGAAAACGATGCGGGAGCTAATGCAAAGATCATTGCAGGAACTTCGGTGAATGTTGATTACAGCATTTTAAACAGTTCAGACACAGAGTTATCAAACGCAAAAATAAGCAAGACTGAGACACTTTCAGAAGCTAAAGACAGCTATATGCTGATGTATCCCGATTCGGTTTACGATTATATCAATAGTGACACAAATGGCTCTATAACTGTCAAGGCTGATATCAGCTTAACTTATGGTACTGCAGGGATCATAGATCAGTTTCCAGAGCGTAAGGACGGGGATACAAAAACTGGTATAGGCGTAAATGCGTCGTCATATGTTGCATATAGCCAGAACAATATTGAGAACAGCTCTATCTCTGAAAGTGGAGATATGCCTGCCAGACGCTACTATAGAAAGGCAATGACGGTGGCACAGCTAAACTATAACGTTGCAGAGTCAACGGTTCTTGAGTCGAAGGATTCACCATTTTCTCAGCTTGGTATCAATGCCAAAGATATGACTACAGAAGAAATGGCAATAACAGCAAATGCTATCTATGATCTGTCTGCTTTGAGCCGATCAACAAAGGACAGTGGCAAAAAAATACAGTATACAATGAGGTTGTATGTTAAGGACAATAGTGGCGATTATAAGCAGACAAACGATATTAGCAAATATCTCGGTAGCTTTACTTTGGAAAACGCCACATCAAGCAGTGGTCTGAATGGCAAGGAGTGCGTTTTTACCACTGACTATAATGGCGAAGAACAAAACACAGCCGTTACGAAATTTACAGTAAAAACAGGCAAGGCTTTTGAGGAGCAGGGACTTACCTATGCGAACTACAGAGTTGAGCTTACCGCGGTATTGCTTAATGACAACAACTCAGTTGTTAATGGAACTACCTCAAGCGACTATGTTGTTTATACAAACGCAAAAATAGAAACAGGCTTTATAAATTCATAATAAGCAGGCATTTTCAGGAGAAAATTATGACAAAAAGCATTTTTGGAAAATTCAGAAAATTAGAAAAAAAGAAGAAGCTACAGCTAGTCATAGCAGTATCCATTTCGGTGGTACTGCTTGTGGCACTGCCTGTTTATGCGTGGATTACTCACAAACGTTCTATTGCTCTTACAACAAAAATAAATGCCCCTACTCAGCTTTATATCACCGCAGGAAACAAAGAATCTGTGGCAAATCTTGAAATGGCAGATATAGACGTTGAGAACGGCAGTTATAAAGACTTTGTTTTCGGCATAGGCGGGGCAGACGTGCAACAATATCAAATACAGCTTGCACATACAACGAATATCCCTTTTGAGTATGAGATATACCGTGCGAAAAGCGTCAGTGAAACTGAAAAATCTGAAGCTGTCGTTTATGTTTCAGATGAAGAGAATAAAACGTTTTATTACAAAATAGACGGCAATAAGATCTCGGGACGTTATCTCAATCAGCAAGGCTCGGAGATACTTGCTAACAGCACACTTCACGAAAAGTCCTATGACAGCTACGGCAATGTTCAGAAAAATGCCGAGGCACTTTATTGGCAATCGGATACACTGACGGTAATTGACAATAAAGATCCGTTTTGCGATTATTTTATAATCAGAGTAAAATGGAATGATAAAGTCCAAAACAATAAAGAAACTGATATGGTCTACCTGACAGTTCAGAGAAAGTAATAAATCACAAAATAGAGAGGAGGGTGGCTGTTATGAAAGACCAATTTATAAAAAAGCTTAAAAGATCGTGGCTTGCAATATGGATAGCTTTTGCGGCAGCCGCACTCAGTACTATTGGTGTCTTGGCGGCTTATACCAGCGTTTCAAGTGTAAAGCGAGTTGTATCCACACAAAAGGGAGCTGGCATGCTGTTTTCATCTAATTATCTTACAACAGATGAAAATGATCTTCCAAGGACGATAACTTTTAGCAGTATGGAAAACTCGCCTTGTGTGACAGTCAATGTGTGCAACTATCCGCAAACATTGATAAAGCATAATGACAAGGATATCACATACACTTTGACAGCCGAGCTTGTGGACAGCAACGGAAATGCCGTTACCGGAGAAGAAACTGCAAAATACTCAGTTGAATATAACGGTGAAAAAAAGACTTTTGGAAGCAATTCAAAAATAGAGTTTTCACTTCTGAAACTTATGGCTGACGATTTCAACAAGCATGAATTTGTGCTGACTTTTGATAAGTCACAGCTCACAAAGTCTGACATATACATGAGAGTGACAGCCACTCCTACAAATCAGGCAGAGTTGAAACCACTCTCCGCAAAGCTTGGCGTTATCTATATAAATGATAACACATCAGCAACATGGACAGGCACATTCATCGACAATGCTACTTCGCCTAAAGACCTTGACGGCTTCAACTACTGCCTGTCAGGCAGTGGCGAGGGTACTGTCACCCTGACTTGGAATACGAACTATGTTGATATCAGCCCATGGTTTAAGAATACTTATGGCTTGACTATTTCAAAGGACAGTTCTGGCATAGCCACTGCAACTTTGAAAGTCAATTCTGCCGAGAAAAATCAATATGACATTCAGTTCTATCGAACGAACGGCATTAACAGTGCAGAGCAGTGGTCTGACGGTAATCATACCGATATTACGGTGACTGGTACGGGATTTGTTTCAATGAGTTTCACCCAAAGCGCAGCGACAGAAAATTAGAATATGTACAAAAAAACGGACTGCACACAAAATGCAGTCCGTGTATTTTTTCTGTAGGGGCGAACAGTTTTTTTATATCCGTATAATGTCCAAGTACGAAAGCTTAGAGTGCAGACTTCAAAGCCTCAGCAAGCTGAGCAGGACATGATGTGCCACGTCCGTTGCAGTCGATACCCTCAAGTCTGTCAATAACGTCTTGAACCTTCATGCCCTCAACAAGCTTTGATACACCCTGTGTGTTGCCGTTACAGCCACCTGTGAAATGCACTTTCTTTACGATACCGTCCTCGACCTCGATATCAATTTTTCTTGAACATACTCCCTTTGGAGTGTAGCTGATAGTTGCCATTTGAAAAACCTCCTAAATTCTTGCTACGCCTGTTTCTCTTGCAGCCTTTGCCACAGCCTCAGCCACAGCGACCGGTACTGACCTGTCAAAAGAGTTCGGCAGAATAAATTCCGCACTGAGCTTGTCCTCAGGAACACAGCCTGCGATAGCCTTTGCGGCAGCCATTTTCATTTCCTCGTTGATGTCAGAAGCCCTTACTGCAAGTGCACCCTTGAAAATTCCAGGGAAAGCGATAACGTTGTTTATCTGGTTAGGGAAGTCTGAACGTCCTGTGCCAACGATAAACGCACCTGCCGCCTTTGCTTCGTCAGGCATTATCTCAGGAGTCGGGTTAGCCATTGCGAAAAGTATAGGCTTATCGTTCATGGATTTAACCATTTCAGCGGTCACAAGCTTTGGCTTGGAAACACCTACGAAAGCGTCTGCACCCTTGAGTGCGTCGGCAAGAGAGCCATGGAGCTTGTTCTTGTTTGTTACCTTTGCCATTTCAGCGTGAGCCTCGTTAAGATAATTGTCGCCCTCGCAGATTATTCCCTCACGGTCTACCATGATAAGATTGCCGATACCGAGAGAAAGCAAAAGCTTTCCGATAGCACAGCCAGCCGCACCTGCGCCGTTTATTACCAGTGTGATGTCGCTTATCTTCTTGTTAGCCACCTTGCAGGCGTTCATAAGTGCCGCACCGACAACGATAGCAGTTCCGTGCTGATCGTCATGGAAAACGGGGATATCAACTCTCTCTTTAAGCTTAGCCTCTATCTCAAAGCACCTTGGAGCGGCGATATCTTCAAGATTTATGCCGCCAAAGCTGTCTGATATCATAGCGATGGTGTTCACTATCTCGTCAACGTCATTGGACTTTATGCAAAGTGGAAAAGCGTCAACGTCTGCGAACTCCTTGAAAAGTGCGCATTTTCCCTCCATAACAGGCATACCTGCCAGACCGCCAATATTGCCAAGACCAAGCACAGCAGAGCCGTCTGTGATAACAGCCACAAGATTTGCACGTCTTGTAAGCTCATATGAAAGGTCAGGATCTTTCTGTATCTCAAGGCAAGGTTGAGCAACGCCTGGTGTGTAAGCCAGCGTCAGGTCTTTTGCATTGTTTACCTTTGCTCTTGAGCAGACCTCTATCTTGCCTTTCCATTCTCTGTGTTTCTGTAGGGATTCTTCCATTACGTTCATTTTATACAGTCCTCTCTATTACAGCCAAACTAGGCTTTGTTACGCATTAAAGGAACATTACCGCATGATAATGTCCCTTTATTATACCATATTATTTCTCTACTTTCACAGCCGCTTTGTTAGCTTTTTGTGAATTTATATGAATGAGCTTGAACAGCTTATCAAGATTTTCCTTGTCAGTGGTCATGCTTCCGATATGTGTCATAGTCTCATTATACAGACCATGGAAGTCAGAGCCACCAGTCACTATAAGGTCATGTTCCTTTGCGATATCCACAAGCTTCTGCTGTTGAGTTGGAGTAGCAGAGTAATGATAAGCTTCAATTCCGTCAAGCTTTCCTGCCTCAATAAGTTCAAGAAGCAGTTCGGTGTTGTTGAACATAACAGGGTGTGCCATAACAGCTATGCCCTTTGCGGAATGTATAAGGTCAAGCACAAAGTTTACGTCAGGATATTCACGGGTAACAAGACATTCACCGTTTGGATATGCAAAAAGCTTGTCGTTCACAGAGCCGTAAAGCTCAGTGGCATAGCCGTAATTTACCAATGCTCTCATGATATGCTGTTTAAAAATGCTCTTTGAGCTTTTTGTGTAGTGCAGTACAGCGTCGGCAGGGATAGGATATCTTGCCATTACATTTTCTATCATTTCCTTTGCACAGTCTTTTCTTATCTGGCATGACTTCAGGCAAAGACCTTCCAGCCTGTCAGGTTTCTGCGGTGCATAGCAAAGAATGTGTACTTTTGAATTGCGCTTCTTGTCCCATGCGGAAAGCTCTACCGCAGGAATGACCTTGACCCCATAACGTTCGCCAAGTATTTGCGCTCTGTTTGATGATGAAAGAGTGTCATGGTCTGTTATCGCAAGAAAGTCAAGTCCCATTCTTTTTGCCTGAACAATGACCTCTTCTATACCCAGCGAGCCGTCAGACAGTGTTGTGTGACAATGCAGATCTCCTGTCATACCTTTGTTCCTCCAAATCTATAAAATATATCTGTCATTTTCTGTATATATAGTACACCGTTAAATTTGACTAAATAATTATAACATATTTTATATACATTTGCAAGCACTTTTGAACAATTTACACAAAATTTGCATGAAAATTATATTATTTTGTCGTATATGACAAATCCACAGTGTCGAAATAGTGCGATTTAACGAAATATCAGAGCTTATATCCAAAGAATTTTTCGCAAAACCATACGTCTTTAACCTGAAAGCTCTTGCCGTTTAGATATTCAAGTATGCCGGCGTCAGTGGTGAATTTAAAGGTGAGCTTGTACGAATAAAGCGCCTGCGTTTTCACATTGTATGCACGATTGACCTTGTTTATACCATATTTGCCGTCACCGAGAAGTGGATAGCCAATGTGAGCAAGATGCGCCCTTATCTGATGCGTCCTGCCTGTGACAAGGTCAACTTCAAGAAGTGCAAGATCATCAGCCTTGTTTTCCGCAAGCACACGATATGATGTTATCATAGTGCGGCTGCCCTCAAATTTCTTGTCAGATACCTTGACAGTTTTTGTGGTTTCATCTTTCTGATGATAAGCCGTGAGCCGAGCAGACTTTTCCTTTGGTATGCCAACGGTCACACAAAGATAAAGCTTTTCAAGCTCTCTGTCTTTGACTTTCTGATTAAGCACACGCAAACTTTCAGCATTTTTCGCACATATTACAATGCCGCCTGTGTTGCGGTCTATCCTGTTGCAAAGGGCAGGAGCAAAAGACAGCTCCTCCTCAGGACGATATTCACCCTTTTCATATAAATAGTGCTGTATCCTGTTTATAAGTGTGTCCGCCGAACCGCTTTCGTCCTCATGTACCACAAGTCCGCACTTTTTGTCGCAAAGGATAATATTCTCGTCCTCGTAAATAATATTCAAAGACGTTGGCGCACTGAGAAAAGCAGGTCTGTCAGCAACTTCGCCCTCGAAAAATTCGTCATTGATGTAAAGCTGCATAACGTCACCGCAAGCAAGCCGTGTGGATATCTCACAGCGTTTGCCGTTGACCTTGATACGCTTTAGGCGCAGATATTTGTACAGCAGATTTTTAGGCAGTTTCGGCACAGCCTTTGTGAGAAACTTGTCAACACGCTGACCTGCGTCATTCTGATTTATTATAAATTCTCTCATGCCATACCTCAGAGCTTCACACGAGCGGAGAATCCTCCGTCAATAAGCTCGTCAAGACCCGTGCTGTCAGCACCGCTTTCACGGAGAAGCAGAAGAATTTCTGACATATCGCAGGCTTTGCCTTTACGGCGAGATATCTCCTCTTCACATTTGATAGCATATTGTAAAGGCTTTTTGTCAGCAGGGAAGTTCACATCTGAGCCTTGAGCGATGAGCCATTTGATGAAATCAACACTTCGCTTGTCAGGCTTGAGAACGCCGTCCTGCTCAACAAAGTCAGCACTTTCGATAGCAGTGAGCAGGAAAGTAAGCCCGTTGCTGTCAGTGTCGTTGTAGTCCACATCATCAGAGATGAATAAGAATTTAAGCTCTTCCAGTTCACGCTTTGAGAGGGTGTAGTTGTATTCGTCATATGATCTATTCATGTTACGTCCTCCTGAAATTATTACTATAGTGATATTATAACCTAAAGTGTGGGAGAATGCAAGAGGGGAGCGGTATTAAGTGAGGAGTGAGGAATGAGGAGTGAGGAGTGAGGAATGAGGAATGAGCAAAGCTGAACAGAGATGTGGACAAGCACCGAGCGTAGCGAGCACTTAAACGCAGGCTCAAGCCCGGCGTTAGAGGGCTTGTGGGTTCTTAGGGCAAAGCCCTGAGCGGAGTTTGAGGCAGAGCCTCAATAGGCGTAAGCCTACTAGGTGCAGATTGAATTATAAAAAGAAGGAGAAGGTTGTGCTCTATTATAAAGTAATATCGGAGCAAAAATCTGCACCGCTTACCCTTTCCCTAATCAAATGTAACCCCGCAAAGAGCGTAGCGATTTTGCGGCAGTAGAACCTATCCCGAACCACTGTAGGGGCGAACAGCGTTCGCCCGTGCTCAGGATTTGCTGTAAATTCAGAATTGTAGGGGTGCGGTGGGATAATTTTGTTTCTATATTAAAATGTTGTTACCATGGGTTTGTTTCTTCGACGAGCAAACAGCGTTCGCCCGTGCTCAGGATTTGCCGTAAATTCTGAATTGTAGGGGTGCGGTGGGATAATTTTGTTTCTATATCAAAATGTTGTTACCGTGGGTTTGTTTCTTCGACGGGCGAACGGTGTTCGCCCCTACACATACATCGAGCTGATACCGCAGGTTGAGTAACAATACCAGTCCGAAAAATCGTACATATACGCAAATTCAAAAAATATTGATAAAAAAGCCTTTACAATTAAAAATAAATGTAATATAATAAGTAAAACAACTGTTCGATTGAGGAGGCATTTATGGATAAGTTTCAGCTTGTTTCAGATTATAAGCTTTCAGGTGATCAGCCCGAAGCAGTGGACGCTTTAGTAAAGGGTATCGAAAGCGGTATGAGAGAGCAGACCCTTATGGGCGTCACTGGTTCCGGCAAGACCTTTACTATGGCAAACGTTATTGCTAGGATAAACCGTCCAACGCTCGTGCTTGCCCATAATAAGATACTTGCCGCTCAGCTTTGCTCTGAGTTCAAGGAGTTTTTTCCGAACAATGCCGTGGAATATTTCGTGTCATACTATGACTATTATCAGCCTGAAGCCTATGTGCCTAGCAAGGACGTTTATATCGAAAAGGACAGCTCCGTTAATGACGAGATAGATAAGCTCCGCCATTCCGCTACTTCCGCTATCGCTGAACGCCGCGACGTTATTATCGTTGCCAGCGTTTCTTGTATCTACTCCCTTGGTGACCCTGAGGAGTATAAGTCCATGGTGGTGTCTATACGTCGTGGTATGGAGAAATCCCGTGACAGACTTATCGCTGACCTTGTGGGTATCCAGTATGAGCGTAACGATATAAATTTCGTGAGAAACAAGTTTCGTGTCAGGGGAGATGTGGTGGAGATATTTCCTGCAAATTCTACAGACACTGCTATCAGAGTGGAGTTCTTCGGCGATGAGATAGACCGTATCACTGAAATAAATGTGGTGACCGGCGAGGTGCTTTGCTCACTTGCTCACGCCGCAATTTTCCCTGCGTCGCATTATATCGTCAGCCGTGATAAAATGCATGACGCTATCGAGGAGATAAAGCAGGAGCTTGACGAGCGTATCAAGTATTTCAAAGACAACGATATGCTTATCGAAGCTCAGCGTATCGCACAGCGCACCAACTATGATATTGAAATGTTGGAGGAGATAGGCTTTTGCAGCGGTATCGAGAACTATTCCCGTGTGCTTGCAAGACGTCCCGCAGGCTCTACGCCATTCACTTTGCTTGACTTTCTGCCTGAGGATTTTGTGCTTTTCGTGGACGAGTCACACGTTTCTCTGCCGCAGGTAAGAGGTATGTATGCAGGCGACAGGGCAAGAAAGCAGACCCTAGTTGACTATGGCTTCCGCCTACCGTCAGCAATGGATAACAGACCGCTGACCTTTGATGAGTTTTATTCTCATATCAATCAGGCGGTTTTCGTGTCCGCTACCCCAGGACCTATCGAGCAGGAAAAGTCACAGCAGATAGTTGAGCAGGTCATAAGACCGACAGGTCTGCTTGACCCTGAGATAATCGTAAAGCCGACTGAGGGTCAGATAGAGGACTTGCTCAGCGAGATAAATATGCGCACAGCTAAAAATCAGCGTGTGCTTGTTACTACTCTTACAAAGAAAATGGCTGAGGATCTAACAAACTATCTCAAGAGCTTTGACGTAAAGGTGAGATATATGCACCACGATATCGACACTATTGAGCGTATGGAAATAATCCGTGACCTGCGTCTGGGCGAGTTCGATGTGCTTGTTGGTATCAACCTTTTGCGTGAGGGTCTTGACCTGCCTGAGGTAACTCTTGTGGCTATACTTGATGCCGATAAAGAGGGCTTCCTGCGTTCTGAAAGCGCGCTTATACAGACCATAGGCAGAGCCGCTCGAAACGCCGAGGGTAAGGTAATAATGTATGCCGACACCGTGACACGTTCAATGGAAAAGGCTATCACCGAAACGGAGCGCCGTCGTGCAATACAGATGAAGTTCAACGAAGAACACGGCATAGTTCCGAAAACTATAGTCAAGGATATAAGAGATGTAATAGAAATATCCACTAAGGAAGAGGTGGAATACGAGGCAAGGCAGAAAACAAAGCTTTCAAAGCAGGAAACTGCAAAGCTTATAGAAAAGCTCACCAAGGAAATGAAAGAGGCGGCAAAGCTGCTTGAATTTGAGCACGCCGCATTCTTGCGTGATAAAATTGCGGAGTTAAAGGGTGAGAAGAAGTAAAAGCCTTGTGAAACATAAAACGGATATACACCCACAAAACGTGTGTAGGGGCGAACACCGTTCGCCCGCCTGCATATCAATATGTGATTTTTCAATACCAAAAGGAGAGTAAAGAATACCAATGCCAATTAACGAGATAGTTATAAAAGGTGCAAGAGAGCATAATCTCAAAAATGTTGATGTTACCATACCGAGAGATAAGCTTGTTGTTATGACAGGTCTTTCGGGTTCGGGTAAATCTTCTCTTGCATTCGATACCATATATGCCGACGGACAAAGACGTTATGTTGAGTCGCTGTCATCTTATGCGAGAATGTTTTTGGGTCAAATGGACAAGCCTGATGTTGACAGCATAGAGGGACTTTCCCCTGCTATATCCATAGACCAGAAAACTACTTCCAAAAACCCACGTTCAACTGTTGGAACAGTCACCGAGATATACGATTATCTCAGACTTCTGTACGCCCGTATAGGCGTGCCACACTGTCCTGTCTGCGGAAGAGAGATACGTCAGCAGACTGTTGACCAGATAGTGGATAAGATAATGGAGCTTGAAGAGGGTACAAAGATTCAGCTTTTAGCTCCTATCATCAGAGGACGCAAGGGCGAGCATACAAAAGAGCTTGACCGTGCAAGAAAGTCGGGCTATGTGAGAGTGCGTATAGACGGCATAACCTATGACCTTTCGGAAGAGATAAAGATAGAAAAAAATAAAAAGCACACTATCGAGATAGTCGTTGACCGACTTGTTATCAAGGAGGGCATAAAGTCCCGACTGACTGACAGTATCGAAACTGTTTCTTCGCTTACAGGCGGACTTGTGGGAGTTGACGTTATCGGCGGAGAGGAAATGCTTTTCTCACAGAATTACGCCTGCCCTGAGCATGGCGTATCCATTGACGAGCTGACACCGAGAATGTTCTCGTTCAACAATCCTTTCGGTGCTTGCGAAAAGTGTACAGGTCTTGGCGTGTTCAAGAAGATAGACCCTGAGCTTATTATCCCTAATAAAGACCTTTCTATAAGACAAGGCGCAATCAAAGCCAGTGGCTGGAACAGCCTTGAAGAAGGCTCTATCGCCATGATGTATTTCAACGCAATTTCTGAGACCTACGGCATATCCCTTGACGAGCCTGTGAAAAATCTCGACAAGGACGCTATAGACATTTTCCTTTACGGCACGCAGGGTCAGAAACTTCACCTAAAGCGTGGCAATAAGTTCTATAAGGCTGACTATCAGGCTGAATTTGAGGGCGTTATACCAAACCTTGAAAGACGTTACAAGGAATCCAACAGCGATTGGGCAAAGGCTGATATAGAAGCTTATATGAGCGATGAAAAGTGTCCTGCCTGCCATGGTGAAAGGCTTAAAAAAGAAAGCCTGAGCGTTACAGTTGGCGGAATAAATATCGCAGAGCTTTGTCACAAGTCCGTTGCAAAAGCCCTTGAATTTTTTGAAAACCTAGAGATAAGCGACCGTGACAAGCTTATCGGCGAGCAGATAATAAAAGAGATAAAGTCACGCCTTGGCTTTCTCAAAAGCGTGGGACTTGAATATCTTACCCTGTCACGTTCTGCAGGTACTCTCTCAGGCGGTGAGAGCCAGCGTATAAGGCTTGCAACGCAGATAGGCTCATCACTTGTGGGCGTGCTGTATATCCTTGACGAGCCGTCTATCGGTCTGCACCAGCGTGACAATGACAAGCTTATCGCAACGCTGAAAAGACTTCGTGACCTTGGCAATACCCTCATAGTGGTCGAGCATGACGATGACACAATGCGTGCGGCAGATTTCGTGGTTGACGTTGGACCGGGAGCAGGCATTCACGGCGGCGAGATAGTCTGCGCAGGAACTGTTGATGATATAATGAAGTGCAAGCGTTCTATCACAGGACAGTATCTCAGCGGTGCAAAGAAAATACCTGTCCCTGAAACACGCAGACAGGGCAACGGCAAGTATCTGAAAGTCATCGGTGCGACACAGAACAATCTGAAAAACATAGATGTTGAGATACCTCTCGGCACTTTCACCTGCGTAACAGGTGTGTCAGGCTCAGGCAAATCATCGCTTGTGAACGAGATAATCTACAAGGAACTTGCGGGCAGGCTCAATCGTGCGAAGATACGCTCTGGAGCATTCAAGGAAATGCAGGGGATAGAGCATCTTGATAAGGTAATAGATATCGACCAGTCGCCAATAGGCAGAACGCCAAGGTCTAATCCTGCCACCTATACAGGGGTGTTCACGGATATCAGAGAACTTTTCGCACAGACCGCTGATGCAAAGATGAAGGGCTACGGTGCAGGACGTTTCTCATTCAACGTCAAAGGCGGAAGATGTGAAGCCTGTGAGGGCGACGGTATAATCAAGATAGAAATGCACTTTTTGCCTGACGTGTATGTACCGTGCGAGGTATGCGGCGGAATGAGATACAACCGTGAAACGCTGGAGGTAAGATACAAGGGAAAGAACATCTATGACGTGCTTGAAATGACAGTGGAAGAGGGCGTTGAGTTTTTCAGTGCTATCCCTAAAATAAGCCGTAAGCTTGAAACACTGTATGAAGTTGGTCTTGGCTATGTGAAGATAGGGCAGGCGGCTACAACGCTTTCAGGCGGTGAAGCGCAGAGAGTCAAGCTTGCAACAGAGCTTTCAAAGAGAGCCACAGGCAGAACTATATATATCCTAGACGAGCCGACTACAGGACTTCACACTGCGGATGTGCATAAGCTTATCGAGGTATTGCAGAAGCTTGCAGACGGGGGAAATACAGTGCTTGTTATCGAGCATAATCTTGACGTCATAAAGACCGCAGATCATATCATAGATTTAGGACCTGAGGGCGGCGACGGCGGCGGAACTATCGTTTGCACAGGCACGCCTGAGGAAATTGCGGCTTGCGACAGGTCTTATACGGGACAGTATTTGAGGAAGATGCTGTAGCTGTAACAAATGAGGAGTGAGGAATGAGGAATTGGCATAGCTGACCAAAGTTGTGCACAAGCACCGAGCGTAGCGATTTTGCGGCAGTAGAACCTCTTCCGAATAAAATGTAGGGGACGACGCCCTCGGCGTCCCGCTATCCCTCGCCTGCGGAATTATTGGCAAACGTCACAATAATGTATCCCGAATAATTCGGCATCAGGGGTGTGATAATCACAGCGTTGCCCCTCCATTTAGCAACCAAAAAATCCCAATATCGAAGATATAACAGTTATGGTGTTATCTCTCCGAGCGGGACGCCGAGGGCGTCGTCCCCTACACATTATTTTAGCAAATACCGAATATACATATCTCGGTGATGAACTTGTTTAAGCTAAAAATCAAAAATACGACTTATGGAATTTCATTCAGCTTTTTCTTTGTTATAGCCCTCGTGACGATATGCTCTGCGACCCAAACGGAAAAATTGCTCATGACCCTTGTGAGCTGCGCACTCCACGAACTGGGTCACCTCGTACTCATGACCGCTTTCGGAAGCTCACCGCAAGAAATTGTTGTCTATGGAGGCGGTATCCGCATTACTCCTGATAATAAACAGCTTTCTAAAAATCACGATCTTGTTGTGCTTTTCGCAGGGCCTGCCGTGAACTTTATGCTCTGCCTGCTGTCATATATGGCAAATGGTGGTGGCTTTTTCTGTCAGGTGAATTTTCTGCTTGGTGTGCTAAACCTACTGCCATTTCGCTATTTTGACGGTGGCAGGATACTCGCCTTGCTTGCCAATGGCAAGGTCTGCGAGTTTTTCAGAGCGGTGTTTATACTACTCTCAGCGGTGGCTATGATATATATGATACTCCACGGCACTGTGAGCGTTTCTTTTGCCGCAACTTTTTGTTTTATCGTCCTCTCTGAAGTCATATATTAACACTTTACTTATTGCTTTTGTAATAAATTTTTGGTATAATGATATGAAATGCTTATGTATCTGTAGGGGCGAACAGTTCGCCCGTTTCACCTCACTTTGTGTATTGCTTTCGCTTTGCTGGGTGCGGTGAGATAGTACAGACATTCAATATCGGAGGATAAAACTTTGGAAGAACTGAAAAAGAAAATAGAAAAGCTGCTGCTTAAAGTGCAGCGTCCGTCAAGGTATATAGGCGGCGAGGTGGGCAGCGTTGTAAAGGATAAGGATAAGGTGGACGTGCGCTTTGCCTTCTGCTTTCCTGATACCTACGAGGTGGGTATGTCACACCTCGGCATGAAGATACTTTATGGTCTGAAAAATGCCCGTGAAAATTGGTGGTGCGAGCGTGTTTTCATGCCTGAAGAGGACTACAACAAGCTTATGCGTGAGAACGATATCCCACTTTACGCACTGGAGAGCCTTGACCCTATAAAGGATTTCGACTTCATCGGCTTTACGCTCATGTATGAGCTTTCTTATAATAATGTGCTTGAAATGCTCGACCTTGCAGGCGTGCCGGTGCTTGCAAAGGACAGAACTGAGCTTACACCACTTGTTATCGCAGGCGGTCCGTGTGCCTGCAACCCTGAGCCTATGGCTGACTTTTTCGACCTGTTCATTCTTGGCGAGGGTGAGGAAGTCAACGTGGAACTTCTTGAACTTTACGAGAGAATGAAGCCTTTGAAGCCTACTAAGCAAGAGTTTCTAAGAGAAGCCGCAAAGCTGGAGGGTGTTTATGTTCCGTCTTTCTATGACGTTGATTACAATGAGGACGGTACTGTGAAGTCTATCACGCCAAACGTCCCTGAGGCACCTGCTAGGGTCAAAAAGCGTGTTATAAAGGATTTTGATAAGGTATATTACCCTGAGGGCTTTGTTGTGCCGTTTACTCAGATAGTCCATGACAGAGCGGTGGTTGAGGTACTGAGAGGGTGCATAAGAGGCTGTCGATTCTGTCAGGCAGGCTTTATCTACCGACCTTTCAGAGAGAAAAGCATCGACACCATAAAGAACGAAACTAAGTCCCTTTGCGAGCAGACAGGCTATGAGGAGGTTTCTCTTTCGTCACTGTCAACAAGCGACTATACAGAGATAAACAAGCTTTTGGAAAATCTTGTGGAATATACCGACGGAGAGCAGATAAACCTTTCACTGCCTTCGCTGCGAATAGACAATTTCAGTGAAGAGCTTTTGGAGAAAATAAAGTCCGTAAGAAAAAGCGGTCTGACCTTTGCACCTGAAGCAGGCACACAACGGCTTCGTGACGTAATAAACAAGAACATCACCGAGGACGAGATAATGCGTACCTGTCGCACTGCCTTTGAGGGTGGTTACAGCACTGTAAAGCTTTATTTCATGCTTGGTCTGCCGGAGGAAACGCTGGAGGACGTTGAGGGTATCGCAAAGCTTGCACAGAAAGTCCTTGACCTTTATTACGAAACACCAAAAGAAAAGCGTGGCAAAAGCGTGCAGATATCAGTTTCTACTGCAACATTCGTACCAAAGCCTTTTACTCCGTTTGAGTTCGAGCCACAGGCAACTCCCGAGGAGATAAAAGAGAAACAGGAACACCTTTTCAAGAGCCTTACAAGCCGTAAGATACGCCTTAGCACTCACCAATCCTATACATCTATATTGGAAGCGGTTCTTGCAAGGGGTGACAGACGCCTTGGCAAGGCGATATACACAGCATGGAAAAAGGGTTGCTATCTTGACGGCTGGGACGAGCATTTCAAGGCTGACAAGTGGCAGGAAGCATTTGAGGAGTGCGGGCTTGATACAAGCTTCTATGCTCACCGCAGACGTTCTTATGACGAGATAGCACCATGGTCGCACCTTGATTATCTTGTGAGCCACGAGTTTTTCGTTCGTGAGAACAAGAAAGCACATCAGGCAGTGACTACACGAAACTGCAAAGAGGGCTGTTCAGGCTGTGGCATAAAATGCGAATACGGAGGTGTTTACTGTGGCAAACGCTGAGCCGAAGAATGTAAATCTCCGTTTGGAGAGATTTGAATACAGAGCGGTATTTTCAAAAACAGGCAGGGCGAAATACATTTCTCATCTTGACCTTATGAGAGCCTTTCAGCGAGTGTTCAAAAGGGCGCACCTGCCAATATGGCACACTCAGGGATTCAACCCTCATGTGTACATAATGTTCCCGCTTGCATTGCCCCTTGGCACTGACAGCAGGGTAGAGATAATGGACTTTGCTCTCACTGAGGATATCCCATACAACGAGGTTTTGGAGCGAATGAATGCTCAAACGCCTGTTGGTCTGGAGATAGTGAGCGTTTCAAGGCCTGAGCATAAGCATACCGACATTACAGCGGCGGAGTATGTGGCAAGGCTGAAAACAGATAAGAGCGTACATGAAGTGGCGGAGCTTTTCAGCAAGTTCATGGCACTTGACAAGATAGAGATAGAAAAGCGAACCAAGAAAAAGACTATCAATCTTGTGGATATAAAGCCACATATCACAGTGCTTGACAGCAAAGAGCTAGAGGACAGTTTTGAGGTGACATTAAAGCTGCCGTGCGGAAGTTCCTTCAATCTTAATGTGAATGTAGTCATAGACACGTTCTGTGAGCGTTATGGTATAGAAATATCGGAAATTTATACAGAACGTACAAAAATACTCATGGCAAATGGCGAAAATTTTATATAAATATCCTTGCAAAAGGTTTTGAGATGTGGTATAATATTAAAGCATTTGAATTACCGTCGGTTCTTCCGACGAGAGTTAATGCCACGCCTTTGAACGAAAGGCACGACATTAAAGCGGGCAGTCCTCTGGCTTTGCAGCGATAGCTGCCATAAAGCGAATGAATGTCTGAAAATATTAAGGAGGAATTTAAAGTGGACGCTTTAAAGCAGATTTCTAATTCAAGCCTTAAATCCGAGGCACCTGTTATCAATGTTGGTGATACAGTAAAGGTACACGTAAGAATTACAGAGGGTGACAAGTCCAGAATCCAGGTATTCGAGGGCACAGTTATCGCTAAGAAGCACGGTGGAATCCACGAGACATTCACAGTTCGTAGAGTAGCTCACGGCTGTGGAATCGAGAGAGTTTTCCCTGTTCATTCACCTGTAGTTGAAAAGGTAGAGGTTGTACGCAGCGGTAAGGTTCGCCGTGCTAAGCTCTATTATCTCCGTGACAGAGTTGGTAAGGCAGCTAAGGTCAAGGAAGCTATCAGATAATTCTTTCTATAAAAACGAGTCGGCTTTGGTCGGCTCTTTTTTTATATCCACGACTGAGTTGTTCGCCCCTACAGATTATTTGGGATAGTTTGTCTTGCCGCAAAATCACATGACATTTCATCGTCACATTGCACAAAATGTCGGTATTCGATTTGTGCAAACAAATGATTTATATTTTAATTTGGCAACATTTCTGCAATTGTTGCATTTTTTATGCAACAAAAAAGGTCTTTTTCGGGATAAGTAGAGGGGGATAATTGCCCCCGATCCACAGAGAAAGGACGATAAAAATGGCAAAGAATTTTCACACAGACAACAAAGCGTTCATGCTTTACAAAGATTGGGAGGACATTTTTCAGGCGCTTGACAGCAGCGAAGAGATAGGCGAGCTTGTCATGGCGCTGTTTGCTTATGCAAAGAGGGGAGAAACACCAAAGCTGTCAGGCGGAGCAAAGATAGCGTTTCTTATGATGAGGGCTGCTATCGAGCGTGACGGCATGGCATGGGAAGAGATGTGTGCTCAAAGGAGTGAGTGCGGTAAAAAGGGTGGCAGACCTAAAAAGTCTGATGAGTCAGGGAATACTGATGAAAAAGCTGAGCAGACAGCTGCATCAGCAGATAATGCAGAAGAAAAACCTCAGGGTATAAATAATACCGCAGAAAAACCAAAAGCTTTTTCACAAACCAAAAGGTTTTCAGAAAAAGCAAAAAAAGCTGATAAAGATATAGATAAAGACAAAGATACAGATATAGATATAGACAAAGATACAGATAAAGATACAGATAAAGACAAAGATAAAGACAAAGATAAAGATAAAGCTATAGATAAAGAGAAAAAGAAAGACGCAGAGACAGCGAAGTCTGTCGTCAGGTCTTTCGGCACACACAAAAATATACTGCTCACATCAGAGCAGTATAACGAGCTTGAAAGCAGGTGTCGGTCTGTCGGTCTGTCTTTAGAGAGCTATATATCTAAATTATCTCAATGGCTGTTTACCAAGGGCAGGCACTGCACAGACCCATACCGCATAATCTCAGGCTGGCTTGACAATGATTCAAAGAGAAAGACTGAGGCAAAGCCCAAAGAAAGACAAGGCTGCGATCTGTCGTGGTATGATGACTTTGCCATGAATTTTGATCTGTCAAAGTTTTTTTAGGCAATATCAAAAAGAAATTTATCTCACCCCCTTGTAATTTGTTTTGAAATTTGATATAATAAATCTATATGAGTATTTGACGGCTTTTGCCGCCTTTGGATAAAGGATCGAGGCTTTTATGGACGATAATAAAAAATTCGGCGACGTTTCTCAGGAGGATATTGACAAGGCTAAAAAAGCCGCCCCTGACGACCTAAAGGAAAAACAGCCCGTGAATGTTATGGACGAGGTCTTTGAATGGGCTGAATCTTTCGTGTTCGCTATGTTTGTGGTGATCCTGATATTTACTTTTTTCTTCAGGATAGTTCTTGTTCAGGGCCCTTCTATGCGTGAGACCTTGCAGGATCAGGATAGACTTATAATCACTCACATAAATTATACACCACAAAAGGGCGATATTGTTGTTATCAACAGTGAAAAGCTCGGCAAAACTATCATCAAGCGTGTTATCGGCACCGGTGGAGATAAGGTTGTCGTTGATTATAATAACAATACCGTTACAGTAAACGGTAAGGTCATTTCAAATGACAATATTAGAGAAGCTATGTATAACACTAATCTCTTTGATGAGAAATATGAAGTGGAAGAAAATGTTTTTGAGTATGACGTGCCTGAGGGCAAGCTGTTCGTCATGGGCGATAACAGAAATAATTCCACAGACAGTAGAAGGATAGGCTTTATCGACCCATCTGACGTGCTTGGTAAGGCAGTTTTAAGGCTTTATCCATTTGATAACTTTGGTAAGGTAAGTTGAAAAAGCAGGGTAAAAGAGCTGTTGATAATCTGTTCGACTTTCTTGAGATCATAGTCATGGCAATGTTCGTGGTCGTGCTTGTTTTTACTTTTGTGTTTAGAACAGTGAATGTACAAGGACAGTCAATGCAGGACACTCTTTTTGAAAATGATTCTCTTGTTATATCAAAACTGCTTTATACGCCAAAGCAGGGGGATATAGTTGTGGTCAACTCGTCTGTTCTTGACAATAGGATAATCAAACGTATCATTGCCGTAGAAGGGCAAAAGGTCGAGATAGACAACAAGTCGGCTATAGTCAAGGTCAACGGAGCAGTGCTTGATGAGAGCTATATTAAGTGCGACGGTAGCTTTGATGACGAGTATTTTGATGAAAGATACTATAATAAAGAAAGTGAAGTTTATGAATATGAAGTGCCTGCGGGATGTTGCTTTGTAATGGGTGACAACCGAAATCATTCCACAGACAGCCGTGTAATAGGATATGTGCCTTATGACGAGATAGTCGGCAGAGTTCTGTTTCGATTTGCGGCAGGCAATGATGAGGGCGTTGGTAAGGTAGATTGAGTTAGAGTAAGGAGGAAGATATGAGCGAAGTATCTCACGTTCAGTGGTTTCCTGGACATATGGCAAAAACACGCCGCATAATGGCGTCAAACCTAAAGCTTGTGGACGCAGTGGTGGAAATAACTGACGCTCGTATCCCGTTTTCAAGCAGAAACCCTGAAATGAAGCGTATCGTAGGCTCAAAGCCAAGGCTTGTGCTTCTCAACAAGGCTGATTCAGCCGATCCGGAAGTAACGGCAATGTGGCTCGACTATTATGCAAAACAGGGAATAACTGCTCTTGCTACAGATTGTAGGAGCGGCAAAAACGTAAGCAAGTTTTATGGAAAGCTCAAAGAGCTTTTAAAGGACGATATTGAGAAATGGAATGCCAAGGGTATGTCTGGCAGACCTATAAGAATAATGATAGTCGGTATACCAAACGTTGGCAAGTCGTCATTTATAAACAGACTTGCAGGGTCAAGGCTTGCAAAAGTTGAGGACAGACCCGGTGTTACAAGAGGTAAACAGTGGGTGAAGCTTGATGAGGGCTTTGAACTTTTGGATATGCCGGGTGTGCTGTGGCCTAAGTTTGAGGATAAGCTTGTTGGCGAAAGGCTCGCATTTACAGGTGCAGTCAAGGACGATATCATGGACATGGAATATCTTGCCTGTCGTCTGCTTGAGTTTTTGAAAGAGAACTATCCTGAGCTTATCGAGAAACGTTATGGCATCAGAACAGATGATATAGAGCCTTCTGACGAGGAAACTATCGGCTGTGTGGTAGGCTTTGAGCTTCTTGAAAGAATAGGCAGAAAGCGTGGCTTTTTAGTTTCTGGCGGAGAGATAAATACCGAAAGGGCAGCCATTACAGTTATGGACGAGTTCAGAAATGGTACTCTTGGCAGACTTACTCTTGAAAAGCCAAAGGGGTATTGATATGACGCTCAGCGAGTTTGACAACGAGATAAGAAAAGATTATAACGTGGTGTGCGGCTGCGATGAAGCTGGCAGAGGTCCTCTTGCAGGAGATGTGTTTGCAGCGGCTGTTATATTTGATAAGGACACAGTTATAGAGGGGATAAACGACAGCAAAAAGCTTACAGCGAAAAAGCGTGAGGAGCTTTTTGATGAGATAATGGAAAAAGCAGTTGACTTTTCTATACAGACCGCAACAGTGGAAGAGATAGAGGATATAAATATACTTAACGCCGCAATGCTTGCAATGAAAAGAGCGGTGGAGAATATGGATACAAAGCCTGACGTCTGCCTTATCGACGGGAACAAGACCCCTGAGGGGCTTGAGTGTCCAGCCATAGCGGTGGTAAAGGGAGATGCCAAAAGTCAGGCAGTGGCGGCGGCTTCAATTCTTGCAAAGGTCGCAAGGGACAGGTATATGGAGCAAATGGCTGAACAATATCCTGAGTATCGGTTTGAGAAGCATAAGGGCTATGGCACAAAGCTCCACTATCAGATGATAGACCAGTATGGACCATGCGGGATACATAGAATGAGTTTTCTCAAAAAGTATTATGCAAAGAAAAATGGGCATTGACCATACCCAGCGCCGAAAGGCGGGCAATATCGGGGAGGACGCAGTTTGCGGCTTTCTTGTAAGACACGGGTATGAGATAATAAAGAGGAATTTTACCGTCAGAGGCGGTGAAATAGATATAATCGCAGAGAAAGCGGATATCATAGCTTTTGTTGAGGTGAAAACAAGAACCATAGGCTCTATGACCTCGGCGGAGGAAGCTGTTGATCCGGTCAAGCAGCGGCGTATCGTTCAGACAGCACAGGCTTTTTGTAAGGGGATTTTAGAGCCTGTGTGCTGTCGGTTCGATGTTGCGGCGGTGGAGTTGGAGAACGGCAGAGTCAAAAAGCTGAGATATTATGTGAACGCTTTTGATGCAAGTATGAAATAAAGACCATGGGTCGGATATGTCGAACGAACTGTGTCTGTAGGGGCGAACACTGTTCGCCCGTGACGTGGAATGTTAGACGTTATCTGAACAAATGGTCTGTAAATAGCCGACACCTGTCGGACATCTAAAACAAGAAGGGTTGTTGTTTATGTTTTACAAAAGTACAAGAAACAGCGAAGTAAAGGTTTCGTCTGCACAGGCGATAGCACAGGGCATTTCTGAGGACGGCGGTCTTTTCGTTCCGTCTGAGATACCTGCCATAACACTTGATGATATCAAGGCTCTTGGCGAAAAAAACTACGCTGAGAGAGCATTTTTCGTTTTCTCAAAGTACCTCACAGATTTCACAGAGGCTGAGATACGCTACTGTGTAGAGGGTGCTTACAACACAAAGAATTTCGACACAGACAATATTGCAGAGCTTGCTCACCTTTTTGACGGCACTTATATGCTTGAACTGTGGCATGGTCCAACTTGTGCATTTAAGGATATGGCTCTCCAGATACTTCCATATCTGCTCACAACTTCTATCAAGAAGCTTGGCGTTGACAAGAAGGTAGTTATCCTCGTTGCTACATCAGGCGACACTGGCAAGGCTGCTCTCGAGGGCTTCAAGGACGTTGAGGGTACAGAGATACTGGTGTTCTATCCTGAGGACGGCGTTTCAGCTATGCAGAAAAAGCAGATGACAACTCAGGAGGGCGGCAACGTTGGCGTTTGCGCTATCAAGGGCAACTTTGACGACGCTCAGACAGGTGTTAAGACTATCTTCACAAGCAAGGAAACTGCCGACAAGCTTGCTGAGAACGGCATGATGTTCTCCTCTGCAAACTCTATCAACTGGGGCAGACTTGCACCGCAGATAATCTACTATGTATCTACATACGCTCAGCTGGTGGCTGACGGCGAGATCGAGCTTGGCGACAAGATAAATATAGTTGTTCCAACAGGCAACTTCGGTAATATCCTTGCAGGCTACTATGCAAAGCATATGGGCGTTCCTGTTAATAAGCTTATCTGCGCTTCAAACGCGAATAACGTCCTCACAGACTTTATAAAGACAGGTATTTATGACAGAAATCGTCCGTTCCATACAACTATCTCTCCTTCTATGGATATCCTTATTTCCTCTAACCTTGAAAGACTTCTCTATCACCTTAGTGGCTCTGATGACGCTCAGATAAGAGAGTGGTTCGGCAGCCTTTCCAAGACTGGCAGATATGAGGTAACAGACGAAGTGAAGAAGGCTATTGCTGACGAGTTCTATGCAGGCTGCTGCGACGATGAGCAGACAAAGGCTTGCATCAAGGAGATCTATGACGAGTATTCTTACACTTGCGACACTCACACAGCCGTTGCAGTGAAGGTGTACAAGGACTATGCGGCTGCTACAGGCGACAAGACAAAGACTGTTATCGCATCAACAGCAAGCCCATATAAGTTCTCAGGCTCAGTTCTTGCAGCTATCGGTAAGGATACAAATGCTGACGAGTTCGGTCTTGTTGACGAGCTTGCCGAGGTTTCAAAGATACCTGTTCCTGCTTCACTTGCTGCACTTAAGGATAAGGAAGTAAGATTCACAAAGGTGATCGACAAGGCTGATATGAAGGACTACATCTACTCAGCTCTGGGTATTTGATATGTACCCGTCCGACTATTGTCGGGCGGAGGTCAGCGCACAGCGTATGTCCACTGACCATGGCGAGGGAATTAGCCTCTTGCCTTGAATGTCTTGCACTCTGTTTCGTCACAGCAGTTAGGGTCGGTGCAGGTACAGCCTACATTGATCTTGCCTGCGGTACATTCGCAGTTGTTGCTGTTGTAAACGCAGTTGTCTACGTTGCAGTGGATACCGTAAATTCTATCCTTCTCCATTTGTACATCGCTCCTTCTGCAGCTTTTTGCTGCAAAAGTAGTATGTGCATGAGTGGTCGGGATAATACATGAAGTTTCTGGAATGGAGGAAAAACCGTGAGCCTATTTGCCATTGCCGACTTGCATTTGTCGCTGGGTACAGATAAACCAATGGATATATTCGGCGGCTGGTCTGACTATGTGACAAAGCTTGAAACAAACTGGCAGAACAAAGTTCGTCCTGAGGACACTGTGGTGATACCGGGTGATATCTCGTGGGGAATGAATTTTGAGCAGTCGAAAAAAGACTTCGAGTTCATAAATAAGCTCAACGGCAGAAAAATAATATCCAAGGGCAATCACGATTATTGGTGGAACACCAAGAACAAAATGGATAAATTTTTCGCAGAAAACGGTTTTGATACCATAAATATCCTGCATAATAATCATTACAGCTATGATGGCTACGGCATATGCGGAACGAGAGGCTGGATAAGCGATAATGGTGAACCTGCAGATCAGAAGGTTCTGGCAAGGGAAGCAGGCAGACTTGCACTCTCTATCGAGTCTGCGCAAAAGGCAGGCTTAGAGCCTGTGGTGTTTTTGCATTATCCACCGCTTTTCGGCAATAGCTGCAATTATGATATGCTTGAAGTGCTTCATAAATACGGCATAAAAAAGTGTTTTTACGGACACCTTCACGGAAGAGCCCACGCTTATGCAATAAACGGCACTCGTGACGGAGTGGAATATCGGCTTATAGCTAGTGATTTCTTGCATTTTGACCCATTGGACATAACGAAAATTGTGCAAAGTGACAATTTATAAAAAAATGCTGGAAATGACAATATATTTGTGCTATAATGTATAAGATACATTTATATAATGGAGGAATAATAAATGAGTTTAAAAGCTACAAACAATGTTGAAACCAATAAGTACGAGCTTGAGATCGAGATCTCTGCTGAGGATTTTGAGGCTGCAATAGAGAAAGCTTATCTTAAAGCAAGAAAGAATATCGCTATGCCTGGCTTCCGTAAGGGTAAGGCTCCTAGAAAGCTTATCGAAAAGGAATACGGCGAGCAGGTATTTTTTGAGGACGCTGTAAATCTTCTGTACGCTCCTGTTGTAAACGGCGCAGTTGAAGAGTCCGGTCTGGAACTTGTTACTCGCCCAGAGGTAGAGGTAACTGAGATCAGCAAGGAAAACGGCGTAAAGCTCAAGGCAACTTGCATCACAAAGCCTGAGGTTGAAGTTAAGGACTATAAGGGTATAGAAGTTGAAAAAGTTGTCAATCCTGTAACTGATGAGGATATCAACAAGCAGCTTGACGCTCTCAGAGAGAAGAATGTAACTGTTGAGACAGTTGACGACAGAGCTGCTGAGAACGGTGATGACGTTGTTATCGACTTCGAGGGCTTCAAGGACGATGTTGCTTTCGAGGGTGGTAAGGCAGAAGACTTCACACTGTCACTGGGAAGCGGTCAGTTCATTCCTGGCTTTGAGGATCAGATCGTTGGTCACAACGCCGGTGAGGATTTCGACATCAACGTAACATTCCCTGATGAGTATCAGGTAAAGGAACTTGCAGGCGCACCTGCTGTATTCAAGATCAAGCTCAAGAGCATATCAAAGAAGGTTATGCCTGAGCTGGACGATGATATGGTAAAGGATTCAACAGAGTTCGATACAGTTGACGAATACAAGGCTGACGTTAAGAAGAAGCTTGAGGAAGCTAACGAGAAGCACGCTGATTCTGAGGTAGAGGCTAAGATATTCGATAAGGTCATCGAGAACATGACAGCTGAGATCCCACAGGTTATGTTTGACAACAGAGTAAACGAGATGATCAGTGAGCTGGAGCAGAGACTTGCACCACAGGGCATCTCACTTGATCTCTATATGCAGTATACAGGTCAGACTATCGACACTGTAAAGAAGGCATATGCTGAGCAGGCTGAGAAGCAGGTCAAGCTCAGACTTGCACTTGAAAAGATCGCAAAGCTTGAGAATATCGAGGTAACTGAGGACGAGCTTAAGGCTGAGTTCGATAAGCTTGCTGAGGCTTACAAGCTTGACGTTGACCAGATCAAGCAGTTTATCCATGATGACGACCTTAAGAAGGATATTGCAGTTGGCAAGGCTGTTGACCTTATCAAGGACGCAGCAGTTATAAAGTAAGATAATTTATGCTTTCGCCCGCATGACCTTATGCGGGCGAAAATAGATTAAGGAGGCAATTTTATGGCATTGGTACCTTATGTAGTGGAACAGACAAGCAGAGGCGAGAGAAGCTATGACATTTATTCCCGCCTGCTCAATGACAGAATAATCATGCTCTGCGACCAGATAGACGACGCAGTGGCAAGCGTAGTAGTGGCACAGTTGCTTTATCTAGAGGGACAGGATCCTGAAAAGGATATCGACCTTTATATAAACAGTCCTGGAGGAGTTATCACTGCCGGCATGGCTATCTATGATACTATCCAGTATATCAAGTGTGACGTGTCAACTATATGCATGGGTATGGCTGCTTCAATGGGTTCATTCCTGCTTTCAAGCGGCACAAAGGGTAAGAGATTTGCTCTGCCAAACAGTGAGATACTCATTCATCAGCCTCTTATCGCAGGCGGCGGAATTTCTGGTCAGTGTACAGATATCAAGATACATTCTGACCACATGGTAAAGACCAGAGAGAAGCTCAACAGGATACTTGCCCAGAACACAGGCAAGCCTATCGAGCAGATCAACATCGACACTGAGCGTGACAATTATATGACAGCTCAGGAGGCTCTTGAATACGGTCTTATCGACAAGGTAATAACTAACAGATAGGTTCGGTGAAATAAATGGCTAATGATACAATAAGAAAATGCTCGTTCTGCGGCAAGCCTGAGGACAAGGTTAGAACACTTTTTTCAGCAGGCACGAGCCACATTTGTGACGAGTGTGTACTTTATTGCTATAATGTTCTGGCTGAGCAGGAGGGACTTCCTACAACGAAGCAGCGTGGCAAGGGTAAAAATTCAGCTGACAGCGGCATAACCCTTAAGAAGCCTGCGGAGATAAAGGCAGTTCTTGATGAGTATGTTATCGGGCAGGAGGAAGCAAAGATAGCGCTTTCTGTTGCGGTATACAATCATTACAAGAGAATTTTGTCACTTAATGACGATGATGACGTAGAGATACAGAAAAGTAACGTTTTGCTTCTTGGACCAACAGGAACAGGAAAGACTTTGCTTGCACAGACTTTGGCAAGGCTTCTAAACGTGCCTTTTGCTATTGCTGACGCTACCACGCTCACAGAGGCAGGCTATGTAGGCGATGATGTTGAAAACGTGCTTACAAGGCTTATTCAGGCGGCAGATTATAATGTTGAAGCGGCTCAGAACGGTATTATTTATATCGACGAGATCGATAAGATATCAAGAAAATCGGAGAACGTTTCTATCACAAGAGATGTAAGCGGTGAGGGCGTACAGCAGGCGCTTCTTAAGATAGTAGAGGGCTGTGTGTCCAATGTGCCTCCACAGGGTGGCAGAAAGCACCCACATCAGGAGTTCATACAGATAGATACGAAGAATATTTTGTTTATCTGTGGCGGAGCTTTTGAGGGACTTGACAGTGTTATCAAGAAGCGTACAGAGTCATCATCACTTGGTTTTGGCGGAAAGGTCAAGAGCAAGGAGGACGATAACAATGTGATGAAGAGGGTAGTGCCACACGATCTTGTTAAGTTCGGTATCGTACCGGAGCTTGTGGGCAGACTTCCTGTTATCACGGTTCTTGACGAGCTTGACGAGGACGCACTTTGCAGGATCTTGACAGAGCCAAAGAACTCGCTTATCAAGCAATACACGAAGCTTTTCAAGCTTGACAACATCGATTTTGAGATCACAGAGGACGCAAAGCGAGAGATAGCCAAGAGGACTATTGAAGAAAAGACAGGAGCAAGAGGACTTAGGGCGATAGTTGAGAAGATACTCACAAAGCTCATGTTTGAAGCACCATCTGATGATGAGATAGTTGGCATAAAGATAACGGCTGAATGTGTTCGCGGCGAAGCAGAGCCTGAGATCACTCGTGCGGTAAGCTCGGCCAGAAAGAAATAATAGTACAAATCTTTGTACAGATAAATGAGAGGTGGAGTATTCTGCCTCTTTTTTTGTTGCATATCTGCGTTATCCGCACATTATTTATTTGTTTAACAAACCATGTAGGGGCTGGCGCCCTCGACAGCCCGCTTTTTGGACGTTACATCTTGTGATTTATTACACAAACTTTGAGAAAACACACAAATTGTGGTAAGAACGAACATTGTTCACCCGTTTCGGTCGCTTGCATAAATTTGTCACAATCAAAAAAATTCGACACTTCGATATCGGGACGTCGGGGGCGCCGTCCCCTACATTTTGTTGTTTACGATACGAGTTCATGAAGCTAACGGGCGACACTCCCCACTTTGACCGCTTTTTCCCTTGAATTATGCGGAAATATGTGCTATACTAAAGAAAATACACTATAGGGGGTATCCATATGAATGAACTTATCCAACAGTTTATTACTGATGAAGTCACTGCTCTCACTTACTCCGACCTTTGGAACTTCGTCAACTCCAACTCCATTTGCCGTGGTACTTTCGAGGGCAATAATCACATTATCATGAAAATCTCCTCTAATCAATTCATTATTTATCGCATTTGCCTTGGTATGGAAAACACCAAATATCAGGAAGCTGTTCTTGTTGCAAAAACCTACCTGCTTAAAAAGATAAATAGCATGGCTTATCAGCTTCATTTAGAGGATATTCAGAACATTTTAGACTAATTGCTTTTTAAGGAGATCATAAAATGAGCGTGCCTTTGGCTGAACGAATTAGACCCAAAACCCTTGATGATATTGTGGGACAGACCCACCTGTTAGGCGAAAATAAACCTCTCAGGCGTATTATCGAAAGCGGTAAAATACCGAATATGATTTTTTATGGTCCGTCAGGTGTTGGCAAAACTACGGTCGCAAGAATGATAGCAAATAATGCTAATATGACTATGCATAAGCTTAACGGCACAAGTGCTTCTATTGCTGATATCAAGCAGATAGTTGCTGAAACTGAGACACTCAGCGGCATTAATGGTATCTTGCTTTACCTTGACGAGATACAGTATCTTAACAAAAAACAACAGCAATCGCTTCTTGAATACATTGAAAACGGCAAGATAACTCTTATCGCTTCTACCACTGAAAATCCGTATTTTTATGTGTACAATGCTATAATCAGCCGTTCAACTGTGTTTGAGTTCAAGCCGCTGACTTCGGAGGAGATATTGCCTGCAATAAAGCGTGCTTTTCAGCTTATGGCTGATGAGCTGGGTCTGAAACTGCGTCTTGAAAATGGCGTGTTGGAGCATATCGCAAGGGGCTGCGGCGGTGATGTGAGAAAGTCAATAAATACAGTGGAGCTTTGCATACTTTCGGCAGATAATGACGGTGAAAAGCTCACCGTGAACCTTGATAATGTGAAGCTTCTTACTCAGCGCAGCAATATGCGCTATGACCGTGCAGGAGATGAGCATTATGATATCCTGTCGGCTTTGCAGAAGTCCATAAGAGGTTCTGACGAGAACGCCGCACTTCATTATGCCGCACGGCTTATAGAAGCTGGGGATATTATTTCTCTGTGCAGACGGCTGCTTGTTATCGCAAGCGAGGATATAGGACTTGCGTATCCTATGGCGGCGGTAGTGACGAAATCCTGCGTTGATTCGGCATTGCAGTTGGGACTGCCTGAAGCAAGGATACCATTGGCGGAAGCTGTGGTTCTTCTTGCCACTGCTCCAAAATCAAATTCTGCTGAATCAGCAATAGACGCAGCTTTATCAGATGTGAGAAATGGTGATTTTGGAGATTATCCACGGCATTTGCAGAATAAGCATTTTGACGGCGAGGGCGCAAAAGTGAAAGGACAGCACTATCTTTATCCCCACGATTATCCGAACCATTGGGTAAAACAGCAGTATCTGCCTGATAAGCTTGTGGGGAGGACTTATTATCAGTATGGTGAGAATAAGACGGAGCAAATGGCGAAAGCGTATTGGGAGAAGATAAAGAAGTGAGAAATGGAAAAAACGAAAAGAGCGAAGCAATTTTGCGGAAGTAAAACCTATTCTCCACAAAAAAATTAATCGCCGCAGGCGATACCTTAATTCCTCACTCCTCATTCCTCATTCCTCATTCCTCAATCAAAAAAAATTTTCGTTGACATCAAAAGAAAAATACGCTATAATAAAAGAGAACGGAATGTCCGTAAAATTTTATGATGGGAGTAATTTCGATGAAAATAATGGATACTATCGGCTTTGTTGAAAATGTCGATAAAGAAGTCGGCGAAGCAATGGAAGCCGAGCTGGCAAGACAGAGAAGAAATCTTGAGCTTATCGCAAGCGAAAATATCGTTTCACCTGCCGTTATGGCTGCAATGGGTTCTGTGCTTACTAATAAGTATGCTGAGGGATATTCTGGTAAGAGATATTATGGCGGCTGTCAGTGCGTTGACGTTGTGGAGGATATAGCTGTTGAAAGAGCCTGCAAGCTTTTCGGTGCTAAGTATGCTAACGTTCAGCCACATTCCGGCGCTCAGGCTAATACTGCTGTTTATTTTGCTCTTCTTAAGCCAGGCGACACTGTTATGGGTATGAGCCTTGACGCTGGCGGACACCTTACACACGGCTCACCTGTAAACCTTTCAGGTAAGTATTTTAATTTTGTTCCTTACGGCGTAAATGACGAGGGTTATATCGACTACGAGGCTCTTTACAAGCAGGCTAACAAGTGCAGACCTAGACTTATTGTTGCAGGTGCAAGTGCTTATCCAAGAGCTATCGATTTCGCAAAGCTTTCTGAGATAGCAAAGGCTGTTGGTGCATATCTTATGGTAGATATGGCGCATATTGCAGGACTTGTTGCTGCAGGCTGCCATCAGTCGCCAGTACCATATGCTGACATTGTTACAACAACAACACATAAAACTCTGAGAGGACCAAGAGGAGGACTTATACTCACAAACAACGAGTATATAGCTAAGAAGATAAATTCTGCTATTTTCCCAGGCACACAGGGCGGTCCTCTTATGCACGTTATCGCTGCAAAGGCAGTTTGCTTTGGCGAGGCTCTCAAGCCTGAGTTCAAGGCATACGGTGAGCAGATCGTAAAGAATGCACAGGCTCTTGCAAAGGGACTTCTTGACAGAGGATTCAATCTCGTATCAGGTGGCACAGACAATCATCTTATGCTTGTTGACCTCAGACCTTTCCACATCACAGGCAAGGAATTTGAGAAAAAGCTTGACGAGGTTTATATCACTGTAAACAAGAACGCTATCCCTAACGACCCTGAGAAGCCATTTGTAACCAGCGGTGTAAGAGTTGGTACAGCGGCAGTTACCACAAGGGGACTTGTTGAGGAGGATATGGACGTTATTGCAGAGTGTATGTATCTCACAGCAACAGACTTTGACAATAAGGCTGATGAGATCAGAGAAAAGGTAAACGCTATCTGCAAGAAATATCCACTTTACGAATAATTGTACGGATTTATATACTGTTGATACACCAAGGGAGCGGCTTAGGTCGCTCCCTTTTTCTCAATAATATATGAATAAATCTCTCTTTTGGTTGATTTTTAACAGAGATCGTGTTATAATAATTTTTTAGAGTATAATTAAAAGGTGGGATATACTTTGCCAATTAAAATACCAAATGACCTTCCTGCGTTCCAAACGTTGGAAAATGAGAATATATTCGTTATTCCCGATGACAGAGCCGCTCATCAGGACATTCGTGCCTTGAAGATCGCTATTGTCAATCTCATGCCTGACAAAATTGCGACAGAAACGCAGCTTCTGCGTCTTTTGAGCAACACACCTCTTCATGTTGACATCGACCTTATTCAGATGAGCAGTCATATGTCAAAAAACACCTCTTTGGAGCATATGCTCGCTTTCTACAAGAACTTTGACGAGGTTTGTGATAATCGTTATGATGGTCTTATAATCACTGGTGCGCCTGTTGAGCAAATGGAGTATGAAGACGTTGATTACTGGGACGAGCTTTGCAGAGTTTTTGAATGGTCAAAGACCAATGTTTTCTCAACTATCCACATATGCTGGGGCGCTCAGGCTGGGCTTTATTACCATTATGGTGTTCCCAAATATCCTTTGAAAGAGAAGATGTTTGGCAATTTCAAGCACCATATCGACTATCCCGAAAGCATTATTCTTAAAGGCTTTGGAGATGTTTTCCATTGTCCGCACTCACGCCATACTGAGGTACGTCGTGAAGATATCGAAAAGGTGGACGACCTTATAGTGGTGGCAGTGTCAAACGAGGCGGGTGTGCATCTTGTTTCAGATAAGACGCAAAGACAGTTTTTCCTGTTCGGTCACTGGGAATATGATCGTGAGACCCTTGCAAAAGAGTATTTCAGAGATAAGGAAAAGGGGTTGCCTATACAGATACCATATAGCTATTTCCCTGACGATGATCCGCAAAACAAGCCTATTTTCAATTGGAGCTGTTCGGCTAATCTGCTTTATTCAAACTGGCTCAACTACTGCATTTATCAGAAAACGCCATATGACCTTAACGAACTTGAGCCACTGGGGACTGCACAATGAAGAACGGCAGACATATAGCTGAGTTTTACGGTGTTGGAGTAATGCTCGCAATAGTGGGTGGCTATCTTGACGCTTATACCTACATCAGCCGTGACCACGTTTTTGCAAATGCACAGACAGGTAACATGGTGTTGTTGGCTATCAATATCAAAGAGGGAAGCTGGCTGAAGGTCTTTCTTTATCTCATGCCTATACTGTCCTTTATGCTTGGCGTGCTGATAGTGGAAGCTGTGAAGCTGAAATTCAATGAACACCCGAGGATACATTGGCATAGGATCATAATCGGTGTGGAGCTTGTGGTGCTGACTGTTGTGGGATTTATCCCTGCCGGTACGCTTAACACATTGGCGAATATCCTAGTTTCCTTTACCTGTGCAATGCAGGTCGAGGGTTTTAGGAAAATGGACGGAAAGCCTTTCGCTACCACGATGTGTACTGGCAATCTTAGAAGCGGTACGGATAATCTGTTTCAGTATTTGAAAACTAAGGATAAGCAAAAGCTTGGTAATGCAATGCAGTATTATGGCATAATCCTTTGCTTTATAAGTGGAGCGGCAGTGGGTGCATTTGTCACAGAATTGCTTGAAACTAAAGCGGTGTTTGTTGCTTTGACAGGTCTTGTTATCGCACTCTGCATTTTAAGAAGCGATGACGATAAATTAGCAGAAGGTAAGTGACAATCACCGAGCGAAGCCTTGTCAGGGCTTGTGGCAGAGACTGAATATGCGTAAGCCAGACAGTAAAATAAGAAAATCAAAAAACAAAGCAAAGCAGTGCTTGAGAAAAATTTCAGCACTGCTTTTTTCTATTTCATTTTGCAAAACCACCTTTCAAAGCACAAAGTGAATTGGTGGCAAAACAAAGTAATATGGATATCCAAATAATAATTGCAAAAAATATAACGTCACAAAAGCGAAACTGATGTTATCTGACTGCTTTTGATTGAATGTTGTTAAAATGCACAAACATCTTATTCATAATTTAAAAAACGGCCAAAAATAATGCTGCGTGAATGATTTTGAGCGGAATTGCTTGACTTTTGCTGTACGATATGTTATTTTAATATCAAAAACAATCAATATCGTTCAATTAATGTCAAAAAACATTATTGAAATTTAAGAAGGTGATAAAATGCTTACAGAGGAAAGGTACTCTATTATATTAGAGAGAGTCAAGCAGAATAAAAGTGTGAAGCTTCTGGAGTTGTGCGAGCTTTTAAAAGCTTCTGAATCAACGATACGCCGTGACTTGACGGTGCTTGATGAAAGGGGTCTTTTGAAAAAAGTTCATGGTGGTGCCATATCTGCCGAGGAACATTCTTTCAATCCGGAGGAACAGGACGTTGAGTCAAAGTCAAAACTTTTTACCGATGAAAAGCTTGCAATTGCGAGGTTTTCAGCATCTCTTGTGGATGACGGTGATTTCATTTTTATCGACGCCGGAACGACTACAGGCTATATGATAGACTTTCTGCCAGATAAGAAAATTACCTTTGTGACTAACGCTTTCGTTCATGCCAAAAAGCTTGCTCAGCGTGGCTTTAAGGTCTATATGCCGGCAGGGGAGATAAAGCTCACAACGGAGGCTATCGTTGGTGCTGAATGTGTCAGCAGTCTGCAAAGCTACAATTTCACCAAAAGCTTTCTTGGAGCAAACGGAATTTCGTTGTCAGGTGGTATAACAACACCGGACAGAAACGAGGCAAGAGTGAAGTCTACCGTGGTGTTAAACAGTCAGACTGTTTATATTCTTGCAGATCACTCTAAATTCGATCAGATATCTGCGGTCACTTTCGCTCAGCTTGGACGTGTGAAGATAATCACCGACAAGCTTCAAGACAAAAAATATCTTACAAAAGCAAATATCAAGGAGGTAATGTAAAATGGTATATACTGTAACATTCAATCCTGCTATCGACTATGTTGTTCATACAGGGGAAATGAAGCTTGGGTCTACCAACCGCTCAGATAGGGAAGAGATGTATTTCGGTGGCAAGGGTATAAATGTGTCTATAGTTCTTAGAGAGCTGGACATTCAGTCAAAGGCACTTGGCTTCACTGCAGGCTTCACAGGTGAAGCTATCGAGAACGGACTAGCGGAAATGGGAATTGATACAGATTTTGTTCATCTCAAAAACGGTAATTCCCGTATAAATGTGAAAATAAAATCTGCTGAGGAAACAGAGCTGAATGGTCAGGGCCCTGATATAGATGATGAGGCTGTGAATAAGCTTTTTGCAAAGCTTGATAAGCTTCAGGACGGAGATACGCTTATACTCGCAGGAAGCATACCTGCCTCGCTGCCTTCAGATATCTATGAGAAGATACTCGAAAGGCTCGCACGCAAGAATATCAGAGCAGTAGTGGACGCAACAAAAGACCTGCTTCTCAATGTGCTTAAATATAAACCTTTCCTTATCAAGCCTAACAACCACGAGCTTGGCGAGATGTTCGGAGTGACACTCATTAATGATGAGGAGATAGAAAAATACGCACGTAAGCTTAAAGAAATGGGTGCTGTGAACGTGCTTATCTCAATGGCAGGGGACGGCGCAATGCTTATTGACGAAAACGGTGAAATACATCGCTGTGGAGTATGTAATGGTAAGGTGAAAAATTCCGTTGGTGCAGGCGATTCAATGGTGGCAGGCTTTACCGCTGGTATATTGCAGGGCGATTATGAATATGCTCTTAAACTTGGTACAGCCGCTGGCGGTGCGACTGCTTTTTCTGACGGGCTTGCTCAAAAAGAAAAGATCGCAGAGCTTCTTGAAACGCTCTGAAAAAATATAGGGACGCGGAGCAATGGCAGTTTCAGGTGCAACTTTTGCTGCTCCTAGCGGAAATGTTCCATCAGGCTTTCTTGGCGCATTGCCTGCAGGTTTCCTTAGGAAAGTTACAGAATAGTCTTTACAAATATAAGAGAATATAATATAATAATATTAACAATCATAAATAAATTAAGTTTCAGAAAAGGAGGGATTTATTATGGTATCAAAGGTCGTAAAAGTAGTAAATGCAGAGGGACTTCATATGCGTCCGGCAGGTATCGTTGCAAAGGCTGCTAAGGAGCATCCTGAGTGCGAGATCATGATGAAAGCAAACGGCAAGGACATCAAGGCTAAGGCTGTTATGCAGATAATGGCAGCAGGTATCAAGAAGGACACTGAGGTAGAGATAATCGTAACAGGCGAAAACGAGCAGGCTGTGCTTGACGAGTTCGTTAAAATGTTTGAGGACGGTTTCGGCGAATAATTCCTTATATCTCCCAAAAAATTCAGACAAGACCGTAGCGTAAACTGCGGTCTTTCTGAGCAATATGACGTTGTAAAAAATCCAAAAGAGAGAAATACATATGGACAAAAAATATCTTTTACTTCTTGCACAAAAATTTCCTACTATAGACAGTGCCGCCAGCGAGATAGTAAATCTATCTGCAATACGCAGTATGCCAAAGGGTACAGAATACTTTTTCAGCGATATCCACGGGGAGTATGAAGCCTTTTTGCATATGCTAAAAAGCGCATCTGGCATGATAAAAAACAAGATAGACCTGACCTTAGGAAAAGCAGTTTCCTCGGCAGAGCGTGAAGCCCTTGCCTATCTTATTTATTATCCCGACAAGCAGTTAAAGCGTTTGCGTGATAAAAACGGGCTTTCAGACGAGTGGCGCAGACTTACTATCTATCGTCTGATACTTGTTTGCGAGGCGGTGTCGGCAAAGTATACACGTTCGAGAGTGCGAAAGAGCATACCAAAGGATATGGTCTATATACTTGACGAGCTGCTTAATGTCACTGATGATGTGGTAAAGGAATATTACTATGATGAGATAATCACCACAATTCTTGACACTGGAATCGCAGACCGCTTTATAAAGTCCCTTTGTGAGCTTATACAATCTCTTGCAATCGACAAGCTGCATATTATCGGAGATATATATGACCGTGGTCCAAGAGCAGATATTATTATGGACGAGCTTATGAAAATGCACGATGTCGATATACAGTGGGGCAATCATGACATTTCGTGGATGGGTGCGGCTTCAGGTAATCTCGCTCTTATTGCAAATGTTATCCGTATATCCATGCGATACAATAACTTTGATGTTCTCGAGGACGGCTATGGATTAAATCTTCGTGCGCTGGCGGTCTTTGCAGGAGAAACATATAAAAACGATGAGTGCGCAATTTTCATGCCACAGACACTTGATGATAATATCTATGACCCAGTTGATGCAAAGCTTGTGGCAAAAATGCACAAGGCTATCACAGTTATACAGCTAAAGCTAGAGGGGCAGCTTATCAGACGGCACCCTGAATGGAAACTGTCTCACCGTGACCTTTTCAGCATGGTGGACTTCGCAAACGGCACTATAACAATAGACGGGCAAATTCATAAGCTTCTTGACGGCAATTTTCCTACAGTTGACCCTGCCGATCCTCTTGCGCTTACCGAAGGCGAAAATGAGCTTATGACGATTCTTGCAAACTCGTTTATGCACAGCGACAGGCTCAACACACATATGCGTTTTTTATATTCAAAAGGCTCAATGTATAAGACCATAAACGGCAATTTGCTTTTCCACGGCTGTATCCCTCTTGATGAAAATGGAAAGCTTCTGAGCTTAAGTATAGCAGGAGAGCAGTATTCGGGTAAGGCAATGCTAGATAAGCTTGACGAAATAGCCAACAAGGCGTATTTCTTACAGCCTTGTGAGGAGAAAAGCAACTGTGCAGACCATTTGTGGTATCTGTGGAGCGGCGCACGTTCGCCTCTTTATGGCAAGGACAAAATGGCGTTTTTTGAGCGATATTTCCTTGAAGATAAAAAGCTTCACAAGGAAAATTATAATGCCTATTATCACTTCTCAGAGAAGCCTGAGATATGCGGAAAGATACTTGAAATGTTTGGGCTTGACCCACAGCGTGGTCATATCATAAACGGTCATGTACCTGTGAAGATAAAAAATGGCGAAAGCCCTGTCAAGGCAGACGGCAGGCTGTTCGTTATTGACGGTGGTATCTCAAAGGCTTATCAAAAAGCCACCGGTATCGCAGGCTACACTCTTATTTATGATTCCCACAGCCTTAATCTTGCGGAGCATAAGCCGTTTATTGCAGGAGAGAGTGAGCATACTCCTGAGATACATATGGTGGAAAGACTTGACCGTCGGGCAAACATTTCAGATACCGACAAGGGAAGGGAACTGCTTTTGCAGATAAACGATCTCCGTGACCTGTTGGACGCTTATCGCTCTGGAGATATCAAAGAAGGTTATAAGGTATTTTAGACGTTCTGAAAGGAGCTTAACATATGGAAAAGGGAGAACTGAACTGGGCTGTTATCGGCTATGGCGTTATCGCAAACGAAATGGAAAAGCTTAGGAAAGAATGGGGACTAAAATACCCAAATGAGCTATGGTGATATCCTCCTAATGATTCTAACAAGTCAAAAGGCACTGGCTTCAATTGGAAGCCAATGCCTTTTTTATCTCTTGTTTTGCTGTGAAAACAAGTACAAATTATAGTACAAATAAATTACAAGTACAAAAATATGTATGTTTATCACACGAATTCAGAGCATATATTTTTGTAACATTCATTGGTGGAATAGACCCATTTTGTGAGCCTGCCGCTGGTGATGAAATAGTTTATCTTTGAGGGAAAAACGCTGTTTTCAAATACGTCTACGATAATGAGCTTTACTTTCATTTTTTCAGGGATAAGAGCTTTTATGTAAACACTTGCTGCCTGCCCCACACGCACATTTTCTCTTGGTTCTGCAAGCCCTGCAAGGTTCGGAGCAAGCTCTATAAAAATACCATATGGTTCAATGGAGCGTACTATCCCGCCTACAGTTTCTCCTGTGGAGAACAATGCTGCATTTTCTTCCCATGTGCCTAAAAGTTCCTTGTGAGAAAGGCATATCCTGTCCTCGTCACAGCTTTTTACCACAGCATATATGTCCTGACCGTTGAAAAATCTGTCGTTGGGGTGGGTGATGCGTGAGACGGATATGGCGTCTATTGGTATAAGTGAAGGAAGACCACAGCCTATGTCAACAAAGCACCCGAAAGGCTCAAGGTGTGTTACCTTTGCCGGTATAACGTCCCCTGATGTGAGGGTACTTATATATCGTTCAATGCACTCTTCTTGTGCAAGACGCCTTGACAACCTGCATATGACCTCGCCCTTTTCGTGAACAATATCTGTCACCTTGAAGCATACCGTTTTGTTTACCCTAGAAAGTAATGCTATGTCTTTTGTTTTGCCTTCTTGTATTCCGATTGCTCCCTCTGATCTTGGGATTATTCCTTTGCCAAAGGGAAGCTCTACTATTATGTTGTGTTCGCTGTCACAAAGCACAGCATGACCCTCCAGTATCAATCCCTGAGCCATTGCCTCAGCCATTGTTCGTTCGCTTTGAAGATAATATCGGTTTTCAGGGCTATTGAAGATCTTGCCCTCAGGTAAATATTTTTTCATTATTTTGCCTCTTTCCCCACAGATTTTTTTAAAACAGCAGGATCTCTGTGGTTGATCCATTGATTTTGTTCATATTCTGCACATATTTTCTTTGTAATAATTGTGCGTGAACTCTTGCTGATACAGTAAATTAATATTCAATGTGCTGAAATATTAGTACAATTTTTATATTCTTTGCTTCAAATTATAAACAAAAATCAAAAATACTATAAAAAAGCTTGACAAATGCAATTGTGCGTGTTACAATAGTGTAGTAATTTGTAATCAGTTTGTAACTTTCTTAACCGTTATCGTTACAGATTGATACATAATTTTAATCGACCGTAATAAAATTAAATAGCGGCACAGACATGACCGCCGCTAATTAAAAGAAAGGGTGTGAATTGGCAATGCAGCGTGTATGCGTTGTAAAGCCGTATTATTAATGGATCATTCAGCAAGTTTTATTTCAACAAAGAATAAGTCACTGAAAGTTATAGTGATGTTTATTGCAGCACTTATGACATTTTTGGTAATGACAGAGGGATTTAGTGCCGATGCTGCTGCGGCAAAGCTTTCGACTCCTAAGATGACAGCTCAGATAAACTATGGAAGTGAGTTCACTCATCCGTATAACAAGCAGACAAACACTATCAAGGTGCATTGGAGCAAGGTAAAAGGTGCTTCAAAATATGAGCTATACATCAAGGGTGGCAAATATAAGAGTTGGAAGAAATACAAGACAGTCAAGAACACGAACTGCACTGTTACAGGTCTCCAGAGAACGACTTCATATCAGTTCAGAGTAAAGGCTGTAAATGGCTCTGCCGCTTCTGCTTACTCAAAGACACAGACAATAAAGACAGCAAGAATGGACTTCAATAAGGCAGGCTGGGAAGCAATGTGCCGTATAGTTTATCATGAGGTTGGTAAGATGTCAGGTTCAGAGTGGGATAAGCCTATCGTTTATGTTGCAGATTGTGTTGCAAACCAGTATGTTGCCGCAAAGTACACAAAGAATGCAATGTGGAGATCCTACTATGCAAGATATAACAATGTTCAGGATATCATTTATAGGAGCGGTGGATTTATGTCATCTGCTCAGCTTTCAAGGGACGGAGCAAATTATTCAAACGTTTCCAGAAGAGTAAAGCAGGCTGTTTTTGGTGCAGTGTATGGCAAAACTCACCTTAACGGTATTGCTAATGACTATAATGTTTATTTCTGGTGCAACAGAAGCTACAAGACAAACAGCAGTAAGATAGCCTACTCGTTTAAAATTCCTTGGGGTTATTTCAATGTTTGGAGAACCTATTGGGGATAATTGTAATACTATTATAGAATTATGTGAAAGAAGAGCAGAACAAAGCGTCTGCTCTTTTTTCGTTGACAAGAATGCAGCGGTGTGGTAAAATAAAGTTGATAAAAGCAGGGAGGAATCAGAATGCTTGTGGGTGCGGTCGGCTATAATTATCGCCATAGAAAAGATTTTATTATGGATTGCCCTCATGGGGTGGGCTGTCCCCTTATATTGCTCATAAAAGAACCATCGGTGTTCGTTATAAATGGTATCGAGCATAGGGCAGAGAAAAATTCTTTTATCCTGCTTTCACCAGATACCCCTGTGAAATACCATGCTGCAGAAGAGTTTTATACCGATGATTGGCTGTATTTCAATTACGAGCAGGGCGATAATGAAAAATTTGAAAGGCTTGATGTTCCAAAAGATACACTGGTATACCTTGGAAATATCGATGAGCTTAGTCAGATAATGCGTTCGGTAGCATATGAGTATCAGCTCATGAAAGAGGGGCATGAGGAAGTAACACGGTGCTATATGGAGATCTTTTTGTTAAAGCTTGCAAGACAGCTAAAGTGTACAGACAAGAAGTCCTGTATTATTACTGACAGGAACAGCCGCTTTATGCAGCTCAGAGCATACATATATGCAATGCCTGAGGACATTGCAGACGTAGGCAGCATGGCATGGGATATGGGTATAAGCAGGTCAAGTTTTCAGCATATGTATAAGAAAATGTTTGGAGTGAGCGTCATGACAGACGTTATAAGCGCACGAATGGAAAGAGCCAGTCAGCTTCTTGCAACGACAAATCTCAGCGTAAGGGAAGTGGCTGAGAGGTGCGGTTATACTAATGAATATGGTTTTATGAAGCGGTTTAAAATGCACTTTGGAAAAACTCCAACGGAGTTTCGGAGTATGCTCTGACAACGGCGGATAAACTTTAGACGGCATAACAAAAGAGGTCAAGGAATGTGAAATGTGTCCCTGACCTCTTTTATGTTATTTTATTCTTCAACAAATACAGCGGCCGAGCCTTTAATAATGAGCTTTCCGTTTTCAAGGCTTGCGCCATGACCTACTGTATAAATTATCTTGCCATTGACGTTTTTGATCTCTGTCGTTTCGTCCTTTGGATTTATGACTGCCAGTATGCTCTGTCCCTCGCCCTTACGTCTGTATACCAGAGGATATCCGCTTGACAAAAACTCTATCTCGCCCCTGCTTTGCAGTGCAGGATTTTTCTGCCTGAAGCTTATAAGCCCTTTGACTTCGCTTCTAAGCGAGGTGCTGTCCTTGGATTGGCTTTCAGCGTCAGGTCTGTCCTTACTGCTGTCCAGCGGTACATAGAGCATTTCAGCCTTAGCTGATGAGAAGCCAGCATTAAGCCCCTTGTTCCACTGCATAGGCGAACGTGAGCCAGTTCTGCCATAGCCGCCCTCAACTGATGTCAGATTCTCCACATATCTCATGCCTATTTCGTCACCATAGTAGATAAATGGTGCGCCCGGCATTGTGAGCAGGAAAGCAAATGCAACACGCATTTCGTCTGTATCAAGGGTTCTTGCAAGTCTGTCCATATCGTGGTTGCCTGACGGGATACAGATAAGACCCTTGCCGTCTGTCTTGGCATAATTGGTTTTGTATGCTTCAACAAATTCTTTAGCCGAACCCTTGCCACGCTTTGAGAAATAAGGCTCTTCACAGCGGAAAAGGTCATTATAATGTGACGGACCAAAGTGCAACAGAAAGTCCATATGGAAGCCACCAATTATTGACTTGTCAGGTTCTCCCCACTCTGATACCATAGCGGCATATGGGAACTCCTTATCGAGAAATTCTCTTACGTTTTGCCAAAGTGCGATAGTGCCTTTGCCGTTCTCGTCATTCTTTACAAGAGAGCCTGCCATATCCACTCTGAATCCGTCCGCACCGGCACTGAGCCAAAAACGCATTATATCCTTGAGAGCCTCAAGTGTGGCTCTCGGACCCTCGTCATTCATAGACTGCTGCCACTTTTTATCAGGATCAGGCTTATAATAGCCGTAGTTAAGTGCAGGCTGATGTGAGAAGAAATTCACGGCACATGAGCCGTCCCTGTCGGAGATACCACGGATACTAGCCATGCCGTCAGGCTCTACCCATATGCTGTCTGTCCACACATAGCGGTCTGTGAACTCGTTCCTCTCGGCTTTCATTGATTCCTTAAACCACTTGTGAGTAACGGCAGTATGACCGGGTACAAGGTCGAGGAGGACGTGCATGCCACGCTTGTGAGCTTCATTAAAAAGCTCCACCAAGTCCTCGTTAGTGCCATAACGTGGTGCGACTGTGTAATAGTCCTCAACGTCATAGCCTGCATCGCCAAAAGGTGATTTGAAGCATGGGTTTATCCAAATAGCGTTACACCCCAGCTCGCAGATATAGTCAAGTTTTTCTGTAATACCCTTGATATCACCAATACCGTCTGAGTTTGTGTCATTGAACGATTGCGGATAGATCTCGTAGAAAACTGCATTGTCAAGCCACTTTGGTTGCTTTGTCATGATAATTCCTCCTGAATATCGTCAGAATATATTTATTAGTCTTCCATGCCCTTCATGTATTCCACGAACTGCTTTGCAACTCTCGGTGAACGTCCTGCTCTCGAAAGCGCATAAGCCTCAGCCTTTTGAAGCACCTCATCAATAGGAGTTTTAAGCTCGTATTGCTTTGCAAGTTTCTCAACTACATCAAGGTAAATCTTCTTGTCAGGCTTCTGATATGTGACAGTAAGTCCAAAACGGTCTGACAGTGAAAGAAGCTCCTGCATAGTGTCTTTGAAGTGTATCTCGTCACCCTCTCGTGAGGAGAACGTCTCGTGTACAAGATGTCTTCTGTTTGAGGTAGCATAAATGCAGAGATTGTCCGCAGTTGATGAAACGCTTCCTTCGAGGATAGCTTTCAGTGCCGCAAAATCATCATCGTCCTCTGTGAATGAAAGGTCGTCTATGAAGATAATGAACTTCAATGGATTTTTGCTTACCGTTTCTACAATGGCTGGTATCTCATGGAGCTGCTTCTTTTTAAGCTCGATAAGTCTGAGACCCTTGCAGGCATATTCGTTTGCTATGGCCTTGACAGTTGAGGACTTGCCTGTACCGCAGTCACCATAAAGCAGAACGTTGTTGGCAGGCTTGCCTTTCAAAAGCGCAAGAGTGTTATTTATAACCTCCTGACGCTCACGTTCGTAATTGTGCAGGTCGGAAAGCTTTATGTCATCAGGATATTCAACCGGAACTATCTTGCCGTCTTTTATGACAAATACATGATACTGTGAGTAAATGCCATATCCGTACTGACCGATAGCGTGTATACGGTCGGCATATATCTGCGAGAAATCAAGCTTTTGTGTAGCATATCTCGGCAGAAAGCCGTCATAGTCTATCTTTGAGATTATCTCGTCACTTGGTATCTGTGAAAGCTCCTCGATAACGGCAAGCTCGTTTGCAAGACATTCCTCCAAAAGCGCACCTGTCTCCTTGCCCTCTCCCTTTTTAAGCATGAAAAGGTTTTCATTTTCAAGAACCAGCTTGAGCATATATTCTGTAAGATTATCCGAATATGCAAAAAGCTCAGCCACAAAATCTGAGTATTTTTCTATAGCCATGTCGCTGTCAGATTCGCATACAGCAAGTGTGTCAAGTAGCTTTTCAAAGACAGGAACTTCATGTAAGCTCTTGAATATTACTAATGTGTGTGCCTGACGGCAGAGTGCCTTAAAATCGTGCATTATGAACACTTCTTTCTTCATATTTTATATTTATTCTTTATTATACAACATATCATTACTTTTCGTCAACATCTACATTGCACGATTTTAACAAAAAACATTACCGCTTTTTGTAGCTTAAAGCAAAATATTTTTGCCCGTTATGATTTACTTTTGTTTTGAAAAATGCTATAATACTATAATAGACCATTATAGAAATAAAAGGAGAAATGGATATGACGGACAAAAATGTATCTATCATGAATATCGGCAGTATGGGTTATCTTCCACAAGTATTCAAAAAGATAGAGAATGAAAAAAAGCTTAACATTGTTTATTTGGGTGGCTCGATAACAATGGGCTGTAATGCTACAAAAACTGAGTTAAGATATGTTGACCGCAGTGCAAAATGGTGGCAGACGAATTTTCCTGACGCTGAGATAAGCTACTTCAATGCTGGTATTGGTGCAACTACCTCGCAGTTTGGGGTGGCAAGAGTGCAGGAACACGTCCTTGACAAACAGCCAGACCTTGTTTTCGTTGAGTTTTCGGTAAACGACAGCAGTTCGCCCCTATTTATGGAAACATACGAGAGCCTTGTAAGACGTCTGCTGAAAGCTGAGAGCGTCAAGGCAGTTGTGCTTATAAACAATCTTTTTTACGATACAGGCACAAATGCACAGGGTATACATAACGCTATCGGTCTGCACTATGACCTGCCTATCGTCAGTGTAAGAAACTACATCTTCCCTGAGATACAGCTTGGAAACGTTTGTCTTGCAGACTACACAGCGGATATGCTCCACCCTACAGACTTAGGTCACAAGATGATAGCTGATCTTATCTGCAATCTGCTTGATACAGAATATTCATACTATAAGAAGCTTGGTGCAGAGAAGAAGCCTTCACTCCCTGAGCCATTTACAGCAAGCAGATATGAGGACGCACAGCGTTTTCAGAACTATAGCTGTTCGCCCGTTATGGAGGGCTTTGAGCCTGATACTCATGGGGCAGAGCAGTGGAGCGATCCATTCAAGGGTGGTTGGATAGCTCACAAGCAGGGAAGTTGTATTAAATTCAACGTTAGTGGAAGTATTATAATGCTGCAATACAGAAAGACTATCAACAAGCCTGCGCCTGTTGCATATGCTGTCATAGACGGTGACAGGCAGAACAAGGTTCTTCTTGACGCAAACTTTGACGAGGATTGGGGAGACCTTTGCTGTCTTGAGGAGATATACAGCGGAGCAAAGGGAGAACACACTGTTGAGATAGTTATTGACACAGAGGGTAAAGAAAATAGCAATTTTATGCTTATTTCTGTCATTACAGCAAACAAATAGAAACGTAAATAAGTGAAAAATTTTACTCGAATCTATTGACTTTATGACATAACGATTGTATAATAAATATATATTATTAAATTAGGAGGCATTCTCTAATGAACGATTTTTTCAAAATTGCTGACAAGTACCTCAAGCCGGTAACTACTGGTGCAGGTGTTGTTCTGGGTCTTGCAGTTACATATGCAGCAGGAAGCTATCTTTCAGGTATGAGCAAGCTGGCTGGCGGTTTCTACACATTCATGTATGTACTGTTCTGGATAGCATTTGTTCTTCTTGTTATCTGCGGTATCTACACACTTTTTAAGAAGTATGCAGGTTCTGTTCCACAGCAGAACGCTCCACAGCAGACATATGCACAGCCACAGGCTCAGGCAGCACCACAGGGTGAAAAGTTCTGCCCTACTTGCGGAGGTAAAGTTCCGGCTGGAAATCAGTTCTGCCCTAACTGCGGCAACAAGATAAACTGATCTTAAAGTTATGCAGATAAAACGCCCTTGATTTTCAGGGGCGTTTTTTGTTAGAAAACGCATAAAAGTATGCCAAATGGGGGATAAATATGTGCAGTTTGGAAAAAGTGAAAAAATTCTCGAAAACCTCTTGACAAATGGGTGGAAAATTGGTATAATAATTAAGTCGTTGCAGGACGATATGAGTTATTAGCTCAGTTGGCAGAGCATTTGACTTTTAATCAAAGGGTCCGGGGTTCGAATCCCCGATAGCTCACCACTAGGGAAATATCCTTAGTCAAGATCACGCCTTACTTTGTTAGGGCGTGATTTTTTTATGTCTGATGCTACTTACAGATGATGATAAGCGGGCGACCTCAAGTCGCCCCTACACTGCATTTATACAACAAAAAAAGCAGCCCCAACGGACTGCTTTTTCTGAGCTTTCGCTTGATTCTATGACAAAAAACTATCTGGTTACGTTAAATGCACCCATTTGTGGATAAACTGCGCTTTCGCCAAGTTCTTCCTCAATTCTGAGAAGCTGATTGTACTTTGCAACACGCTCACTTCTGCTTGGTGCGCCTGTCTTTATCTGGCAAGTGTTAAGAGCAACTGCAAGGTCAGCGATAGTTGTGTCTGCTGTTTCACCTGAACGGTGTGAAGAAATCGCAGTGTAGCCTGCCTTATGAGCCATTTTGATAGCCTCGAGAGTTTCGGAAACTGAGCCTATCTGATTGAGCTTGATAAGGATAGAGTTGCCGCAGCCAAGGCTGATGCCCTTTGCAAGTCTTTCTGTATTTGTTACGAACAGATCGTCGCCAACGAGCTGCACCTTGCCGCCAAGCTCCTTAGTGAGAAGCTGCCAGCCCTCCCAGTCCTCTTCGTCGAGAGCGTCCTCGATAGAGATGATAGGGTACTTTTCAACGAGTTTCTTCCAGTGTTCGATAAGCTCAGCAGAAGTGAACTTTGTGCCAGCCTTTGGAAGAACGTACTCGCCCTTCTTTGAGCCTTTCCACTCGCTTGAAGCAGCGTCCATTGCTATCATGAAGTCTTTACCCGGCTCATAACCTGCGTTCTTCACAGCTTCGAGTATATACTGGATAGCTTCCTCGTCGCTTGCAAGGTCAGGAGCGAAGCCACCCTCGTCGCCTACAGAAGTAGCAAGTCCCTTTGATTTAAGCAGGGCAGCAAGAGCGTGGAAAACCTCAGCACACCAGCGGAGAGCTTCCTTAAAGCTTGGAGCGCCAACAGGCATGATCATAAATTCCTGAACGTCAACAGTGTTTGCGGCATGGGCGCCACCGTTAAGAATGTTCATCATAGGAACAGGAAGTCTGTTTCCTGAAATGCCGCCGACAAATCTGTAGAGAGGGATATCAAGAGAGATAGACGCAGCTCTTGCGGCAGCGATAGAAACAGCTAAGATAGCGTTAGCACCAAGCTTTGACTTATCCTTAGTGCCGTCAGCCTTTATCATAGCCTTATCAACGGCATAGATGTCAGAAGCGTCAAGTCCGCAGACTGCGTCATTGATAGCAGTGTTGATGTTCTCAACTGCCTTTGTTACGCCCTTTCCGCCATATCTGCCCTTATCGCCGTCACGAAGCTCAAGGGCCTCAAACTCGCCAGTTGACGCACCGCTTGGTGCAGTGCCTCTGCCCACTGTTCCGTCTGCGAGATATACCTCAGCTTCAACAGTTGGGTTTCCTCTGGAATCCAGAATTTCACGTCCGATTACTTTTACGATCTCAAGATAGTTCATAATATAAGCTCCTTTTTAATATTATGCAGACTACCCGAACGCACCACCATTCGGGCTGATGACATTTCGCTCTTGTCATCATAGAGAAGTCTGCATGATCTATTCTCACGAGGTTAGTAGTTCCTAACCACATTTATTTTACCATGCGTGAAGCCGTATGTCAATCTTAGTTAGTCATATCTAATATATTTTATAGGTATGCACAAAAGGTGTACTGCCTGCAGGCATGGCTATTGACTTTTTGAACAACAGATAAGCTTTGCGAAACTTTTCGTTTGTTATTATTGACAAGCTTTGTGAGAATATTCGTTTTGGGCGTGATCTTATTTATGCTCAAAACCGAACAAAGCATGGTAGGGTATAGAAAAAAGCGGTGCAGAGATCGTTCTCCGACACCGCCTTGATTTATTTCTCATTTCTCATTTAACTCTGCAAGTGCATTTGCCATTCTTAGATCGCTATCTGTGGTTATCTTGAAATTCAATGCGTCCCCGACGACAAGGTATATATCCTCATTGCAAGCTGTAAACACAGAACAAGTATCCGTCAGCTTTTTATTTTGCTCCTCGCTAAGCGAATAATAATTCCTCCTCAGATCCCCAAGTCTGAAAGTTTGCGGAGTTTGCGCCTGATAAAGCTCGCTTCTGTTAAGCGTTTCTCTGATCTTTTCGCCGTCAGATCTTATTATGGTATCAGCCGCAGGCATATAAGTTCCGCAGGCGGAATGTTCCCTCATCGCCTCGATATTGTCCTTTATTATTTTCTCTGTCACGAACGGTCTTACAGCGTCATGGGTGAGTATTATGTCCCCCTCATTCTCACCATGTTCAGCGACTATTGCCTCGGCTATGTTCATTACAGTGCCGTTTCTGTCAGCTCCGCCGTCTATGACTCTTATACGCTCTTTGTCTATCCCGAAGCGTTCAAAAAGCTCGTCAGTGTATTTGTGCCAGTCAGGTTTTATGCCCACATAAACCATATCTATTTCCTCCACTGCAAGAAACGCTCTCACTGTTCTAACGATAACAGGCACTCCGCCTATCTCTATAAACTGCTTTGGTATAACCGCACTCTTTACCCTAGAGCCACAGCCCCCTGCAACTATCCCTGCAAATATCATTTTATCTTCTCCTCATATAAAAAAAGTTCGGGACAGCCGTCCGCCCCGAACTTTATCGTTGTGTATTGAATTTACTTTATGCCGTATTTCTTCAGCAGAGCATTGATCTTTGTGTGTGGGTCGATGACCTGTGAAATTGACTTGTCATGATTGAGTGATGCAATGAAGTAAGCAATGTACTTAGAACAGTCTACCTCATAGAACCATGGGCTTGAAAGCAGCTCAGGTGTTCTGTATGTGAGGTTTGTACCGAATACACCGTCGATTATGCCGTCAGCATAAGCCTTGTTGAATGACTCAAGACCGTTTGTGAAAATAGGATAAGTAGCATAGCAGTAGATCTTGTTAGCCTTGCGCTTTTTAAGCTCTACAGCGATATCCAGCATAGACTCGCCTGATGAGATGATGTCGTCAGCAATGAAAACGTCCTTGCCGGCAACGTCATTACCCATGTATTCGTGAGCAACGATAGGATTTCTTCCGTCGATGATAGTTGAGTAATCTCTTCTCTTGTAGAACATACCGAGGTTTACGCCCAGAACAGAAGCGTAGTACATATTTCTGTTGATAGCGCCCTCGTCAGGGGAGATTATCATGAAGTGATCCTTGTCAGGTCTGAAATCTGAAAGGTTTTTAAACATTGCCTTGAGAACCTGATAGGAAGGGATTATGTTGTCAAGACCCATAAGAGGAACAGCATTCTGTACTCTTGGGTCGTGAGCGTCAAAAGTAAGGATATTTGAAACGCCCATAGACTGAAGCTCCTGAAGAGCAACTGCACAGTCAAGTGACTCTCTGTAGTTTCTTCTGTGCTGTCTGCCACCGTAAAGGGAAGGCATGATGATGTTTATTCTGTGAGCCTTACCGCCTGCAGCCTGGATTATTCTTTTAAGATCCTGATAATGATCGTCAGGCGACATACAGTTTTCCCTGCCGAAATAGTTGTATGTGCAGCTATAGTTTCCTACGTCGCAGAGAATGAAAAGATCGTCGCCTCTGATAGATGACTTGATAAGGCCCTTGCCGTCACCGGAAGAAAATCTAGGACAAACAGCCTCAACAAGGAAAGTATCCTTAACAAATTCGTTTTCATTAGCCCATTTTGTAAGATAACCATCTACCTTCTTGCCAAGCTCGGAAGCGCCTGCCATAGCAATAAGACCAAGCGGTGCAACTCTTGAGTCATTGTCGAACAATACATTGTCAGCATTACCCATTATTATCATATCCTCCAATACTAATTGTTGTCTGACCTCAGGTCAGTACGAAACATACCAATATACATATATTATACTTTATAAATCCCGATTTTACAATAGTTTTTTCGCAAATAATAAATTATTCTCACTTTTCACAAAAAACACACTGTTACTGCGGCACATTTAGACACAAAAATCAAGTAAACGTTTGCTAACCGCACGACAGGTAAACTTTTTTTGCATATATAAAAAAGTCCTTGCGTTTTTGGATAAAATGATATATAATAAAATAGAATAGGTATGTGTGCAGTATATTGCACACAACTGACAGAATTATTGAAGGAGTTAATGACATGACAAAAGCACAAAGATATTTCATGGAAATAAAAGATAAGAGAGTAGCGTTCATAGGTACGGGCGTAAGTCACCTTGAGCTTATAAAGCTTTTTCTTTCAAAGGGCATAAGATGCGTTGTCTGCGACAAAAAGACAGAGGACGAATTTGATGAGCTTATCTATGAGGAGCTTTCCGCAAAGGGTTGTGAGTTCTCATTGGGTGAGCATTATCTTGATATCATCTTTAACTGCGATATAGTTTTCAGAACACCTGGTATGTACTATAATGATGAAACTATCACAAAGGCAAGAAAAGCAGGCGTTGCCATTACATCAGAAATGGAAACTTTCTTTGACCTCTGCCCATGCAAGATATACGGCGTAACAGGTTCAGACGGAAAGACTACTACTACTACCCTTATCAGCGAAATGCTCAAAGCCGAGGGCAAGCGTGTCCATATCGGTGGAAATATCGGTAAGGCTCTTCTGCCTATAGTTGAAACAATGTCAGACAGTGATGTTGCAGTAGTTGAGCTTTCAAGCTTCCAGCTTATCTCAATGAGACAGTCGCCAAACGTTGCCGCAATCACAAACATCACTCCAAACCACCTGAACGTTCACGGAACAATGGAGGAGTATATCAGTGCAAAGGCCAACCTTATCGCTCATCAGAACGGATACTCAAGAACTGTACTCAACGAAGATAACGAGGAAACCATAAAGCTTGCAGATATGGTAAGAGGAAAACTTGTTACTTTCTCCCTTAAGCACCCTGTTCAGACAGGCGCATATCTTAATGACGACGGTATGCTTTGCTACACGGAAAAGGGCAGAACTACAGAGATAGTGCACAAGGACGATATAAGGATACCTGGTATCCACAACGTTGCGAACTATCTCACAGCTATCGCCGCAGTATGGGGCGAGGTATCTATCCAGAGCATAGTTCAGGTAGCAAAGAACTTCGGTGGCGTTGAGCATAGAATTGAATTTGTAAGAGAGATAGACGGTGTTAAGTGGTATAACGATTCTATCGCAACAAGCCCTACAAGAGTTATCGCAGGACTTAATTCATTCAATCAGAAGCTTATCGTTATCGCAGGCGGCTATGACAAGAAGATACCTTTTGAACCTCTTGCAGAACCTGTGAACAAGAACGTAAAGATACTCATTCTTCTTGGCGCGACAGCAGACAAGATAGAAAAGGCTGTTACAGAAAGCCCGCTGTATCCTGAAAGCGGTCTGAAAATAGTGAGAGTAAAGACCCTTGAAGAGGCAGTCCTAACAGCACAGAAAATGGCTGAAAAGGGCGATGTTGTCACACTTTCACCAGCCTGTGCAAGTTTTGACCTCTATCCTAACTTTGAGGCAAGAGGCAGACATTTCAAGCGACTTGTGAACGAACTCTAATTTTATAAAAAGCAGGGATATGTATTATGGATACATTTGAGATACTGTCACAGCTTTGCTCTGCGGCAGGTGTATCGGGAGCGGAATGCTCAGCGGCTGAGACTGCGGCAAAGCTCCTTGAAAAATACGGCGAAGTAACCTTGGATAACGCTCTTGGCAGTGTTATCTGCAAGGTCGGAAGCTGGGAGGACGGCAAGCCTGTTATGCTTCTTGACGCCCATATAGACGAGATAGGCATGATAGTCACATACATCACAGAGGACGGCTTTTTGAAAATATCAGGCTGCGGTGGCCTTGATACAAGGCTTCTTTTGGCTCAGCAGGTGACAGTTTACGGCAAAGAAAAGCTCACGGGCATCGTGACTTCAACTCCGCCTCACCTTGAAAAAGACAGCTCTGTCGCACCTGACCTTGACAGCGTTTTTATAGATATAGGTTTTACGAGCCGTGAAAATGCAGCAAAGTATGTTTCTCTTGGTGACAGAGTGCTTATAGAAAACAAAGCCGAAAGGCTCGCAGGAAGCCGTGTGACATCTAAAGCAATTGACGACAGGTCAGGCTGTACGGCTATTCTAAAGACTTTGGAGCTTCTCAATGGTCAGCAGACAGCTTATAATATCGCAGTGTGCTTTTCAACTCAGGAAGAAGTTGGCGAACGTGGTGCAAAAACAGCCGCCTTTGATATCAATGCAGACTATGCGATAGTGGTGGACGTTTCCTTTGCAAAGACTCATTATGAGAGCGAGGACGAGTGCGGCATAATGGGCAAGGGAGCGATGATAGGCATTGCTCCGTCCCTTTCACGAGAGATGTCAGATGGTTTTGTTAGCCTTGCAGAAGAAAAAGGCATACCATATCAGCTTGAAGTCATGAGCGGAAAAACAGGTACGAACGCCGATGCTATCGGTGTGAGCGGAAGCGGAACAAAAGCCGTTACCATATCCATTCCAGAAAAGCATATGCACACGCCTGTTGAAATAGTGGATATAAATGATATTGATAATACGGCTCTGCTTATTGCAGAATATCTGAAAAGAGTGTAGATATTTATGTTGGATAAACTGAAAGACCTCTGCCTCCTTGACGGCATTTCAGGCGACGAGGGAGCAGTAAGAGAATATATAATAGATAAGATCGGCGATAAAGCTGAAATAAGGGTGGATAACCTTGGCAATGTCATAGCTTTCTGCAAGGGCAAAAAGACGCCTAAAAACAAGATAATGGTGTCTGCTCATATGGACGAGGTTGGCATGATAGTCACCTATGTGAATTCTGACGGCACGCTGAAAGTGTCATCAGTTGGCGGTGTTGACCCAAGAGTTGTTTTCGGCAGACGTGTCAAAATCGGCAGGAATAACGTCCTTGGCGTTGTGGGGGGAAAGGCTATCCATAATCTCACAGCTGAGGAGAGAAAAAAGTCTGTGCCTTTTGATAAGCTTACCATAGATATAGGTGTTGACAGCCGTGAGGAAGCCTTAAAGCTTGTGCGCCTTGGGGACAGTGTGAGATTTGTTTCCGATTTTGTAGAGTTCGGCGAGGGCTTCGTGAAGTGCAAGGCTATAGACGACAGAGCAGGCTGTGCAATAATGCTCAGAATGATAGAAGAGGGCATGGAGTATGACACATATTTCACCTTCGTGGTGCAGGAGGAGATAGGTCTGCGTGGCTCTACCTGTGCGGCGTTCACTGTTGCGCCTGATTATGCAGTGGTGCTTGAATCCACAACTGCGGCGGATATTCCATCGGCTTCTGGAGAGAAAAGGGTATGTGAACTTGGAAAAGGTCCTGTTGTTTCATATATGGACAGACACACAATGTATGACCGTGAGCTTTTTGAGCTTGCATTTTCTGCGGCGGAAGAGAACGGCATACCGTGCCAGACCAAAACAATGGTGGCAGGAGGAAATGATGCAGGTGCGATACACGTTTCCCGTGGTGGTGTAAAGACTGCCGCAGTGTCACTCCCTTGCAGATATCTCCATTCGCCTAGCTGCGTGATAAATAAAGCGGACTTTGAGAACGCTTATGTTCTTACAAAATTGATCTTGGATAGGACTTATAACAAATGATCTATGAAACCAAAGAGATCAGCTCAGAACTGCTGAGCGGTCTTAAACCTAACAATTATACAAGGCGTATAAAGTCGCACTTTGCGGCATACGGCACAGGGTATGATTTTCTGCATTTCTATGCCGTTGAGGAAAGCGGAGAAAAGCTTGGTATCATATCAGTATTCAACGCCTCTATGATGATATCGACTTTCAAGGATAAGAGATTTGACGATAAGGTATTGGGCGAGCTCGCAGGGTTCATTCTTATGAACAAGCCTGCTGCAGTGGAGTTCGAAGCGGAGTATTCAAACAAGCTTGCAGAACTCACTAAGGCAGAGTATAAGGGTGACAAGCGGACGGAGTTCAGCTTTGTTGCGAAAAACGATATCCCGCCCCTTGACGTGAACGAGCTTCCAAAACTCGATGATGTTTTCAGGATACTCGCACCGTGTTTTCCTGCCATAAAAAATTCCTATGAGCTGTGGCTTACGGATACTTCCCACAGAGTAAGGAGAGGACTTTCACAGTCATTCCTGCTGGGTGATTACACCACCGCCACCATACAGTATATCATAGACGGCGTGGCACTTGTGGGACACGTTGGAACAATACCTGAGGAGCGTGGAAAGTTCCATGCAAGACAGCTTTTGTATTGGATAGGTGAAAAGCTCACGCAGGACGGCTTTCAGGTTAGATTGTTTGCAAGACCCCATAGAGTGAGCTATTATGAGGAGATAGGCTTTAAAGCCTGCGGAATAGATCTTGTATTGGAGAGAATTGAAAATGAATGAATGTATATTTGATATAGACCCAAAGCTTTTATCTCTTGCCTCCGAGGCAGAGAATGAGTGCAGGGAGATGTTTGAGAAAATAGACAGCAACGCCGAGTATAACGGACAGAAAGTGCTGAAAGCTTTTATCGACAATCGTGTGAGCGAGGGCTGTCTTAAAGGCACAACGGGCTACGGATATGGCGATATGGGCAGAGATACCATAGACAAGGTGTTCGCTCAGGCACTGGGCGGCGAGGACGCTTTGGTAAGACACACTTTTGTGAACGGCACTCATGCACTGTCAACAGCGCTTTTCGGAGTGCTTAGAAGCGGAGACACAATGCTTGCCTGCACAGGAAAGCCATATGATACCCTTGAAGAGATAATCGGTATCAGAGGAGAAAAGGGCAACGGCTCGCTTATTGATTTCGGTGTAAAGTATGAGCAGGTAGACCTTGTTGACGAGATGTATCCTGACTATGATGAGATAGCAAAAAAAGCTGTTGGCGCAAAGATAGCGTATATACAGCGTTCAAGGGGATATTCCCTCAGACCGTCACTGACAGTTGAGATAATCGGAAAGATAGCAGAAACTGCAAAGAAAGCAAACCCTGATATAATCGTCATGGTGGATAACTGTTACGGCGAGTTCGTTGAAAGAAAAGAACCACTGAGCGTGGGTGCGGATATAATCATAGGCTCGCTTATCAAAAACCCGGGCGGTGGAATTGCTTCCACAGGTGGATATATCTGCGGCAGAGCAGACCTTGTGGAAAAGTGTGCCGACAGGCTCACCTGCGTTGGCATGGGCAAGGAAGTTGGCTGTTCACTTAACCAGAACAGAGAAATGCTCCTTGGCTTTTTCATGGCACCACAGGTGGTGGCTTCTGCACTGAAAACATCAGTTTTTGCCTGCCGTTTCTTTGAAAAGCTTGGCTACAAGACCCTTCCAGAGAGCGGAGAGACAAGAACGGATATAATCGCTTCTATCCTCCTTGAAAACGAGGAAAACCTCGTGGCTTTCTGTCAGGGAATACAGAAAGGCTCGCCGGTTGACAGCTATGTTACTCCAGAGGCATGGGATATGCCGGGTTATGACAGCAAGGTTATAATGGCGGCAGGAGCATTCACAATGGGTGCGTCCATAGAGCTTTCCGCCGACGCCCCTATCAGACCGCCGTTTGCCGCATGGCTGCAAGGCGGAATCACATACCCAACAGGCAAAGCAGGCGTTATGCTTGCCGCACAGGAGATGTATAACAAAGGTTTACTTAGAATATAAAATTTGACTGGAAAGGAATGATATTCAATGGCAGAGATATTCAGCGTTACTGTCGAGGAGATAATCAAACAGCTTAATATGGAGATAATCTATGCTCCTGAGAACATCAGCAGCCTTGTTGTTACTGAGAATGATTGTAACAGACCTGGACTTCAGCTTATGGGATTTTATGAGTATTTCAATGCAGAGCGTGTTCAGATATGCGGAAATATGGAGTTTGCTTATCTTGCTTCACTTGACGAGAAAACAAGATATGAGAGGATAGACGCTCTTTTTGCTACAAAGATACCGCTTTTTATCGTGGCAAGAGGTCATGAGCTTTATCCTGAAATGGTTGAGATAGCTAAGAAATACGGCGTGCCTATCGCAAGAACGCAGGACAGCACAACAGCATTTATCGCCGCACTTATCGGCTATTTGAACGTTGAACTTGCTCCAAGAATAACACGCCACGGCGTTCTTATCGAAGTATATGGCGAGGGTATCCTTATCGTGGGCGAGAGCGGCGTTGGTAAGAGCGAGACAGCTATCGAGCTTGTAAAGAGAGGTCACAGACTTGTGGCTGACGATGCCGTTGAGATAAGAAAGACATCAAACAGAACGCTTGTCGGCTCATCACCTGATAATATCCGTCACTTCCTTGAACTGAGAGGTATCGGTATCATCAATACAAGACGTCTGTTCGGTATGGGTGCTGTAAAGGTAAGCGAGAAGATAGACCTTATCGTAGAGCTTGAGCCTTGGGACAGCACAAAGATATACGACAGAATGGGCGTAGACAACGAGTATACTACTATCCTCGGTATAAAAATACCAAGTCTTACCATTCCTATAAAGCCGGGCAGAAACCTTGCTGTTATCCTTGAAGTTGCGGCTATGAACAACCGTCAGAAGAAAATGGGTTATAACGCTGCCGCTGAACTTTTACAGAATCTTGGTCTGCAAATGGACAAGAAAGACAAGGTCAAGAACTGGGATAATTTCTAAAAACACGCATATACTTTTTTTAATAGGAGATAGATCATAATGCACTTACAGGGAGATATGCACACGCACACTATAGCTTCAACTCATGCTTACTCCACCATAACAGAGAACTGCCAGTGGGCTGAAAAATACGGAATGAAAGGCATAGCAATGACAGACCATGCCATGAAAATGCCTGACTCACCACATATCTGGCATTTTGTCAATCTTGGCATACTGCCGAGAAAGATAAACGGGATAACCGTCCTCAGAGGCATAGAGGCTAACGTTGTGAGCGATGACGGAGAGCTTGATACTGACGAAAAGCTGCTTTCAGGACTTGAATGGGTGGTGGCGTCTATGCACAGTGCCTGCTATACTCCCTCGACACCTGAGAACCACACTAAAAGCTGGCTGAAAGTCGCACAGAACCCTCAGGTGGATGTCATAGGTCACTGCACCACCGCACCTTTTATGTTCGATTATGAAAAGGGCGTAAAGGCGTTCAAGGAGTACGGCAAGCTTGTGGAGATAAACGAAAGCTCATTTGTGTGCAAAAGGTCGCCCAGAAGAAACGTAGTGGAGCTTTTGAAACTTTGCAAAAAGTATGAAGTGCCTGTGGTCTTTGACTCTGATTGTCATTTCTGTCAGCTTATCGGTCAAACACCGAAAGTGGCAAAGATAGCGGAAGAACTTGATTTTCCTGAGAAGCTTATCATGAACAGTGATTGGGAAAAGATAAGGGAATATGTTCTTGCGAAAAGACCAAACCTCGATATTTAAAACGATGAAAGGAGAAGCCCTCACAAGGGCGTTTTACAGATATATATGAATACACAAAAGCTGCTTGATCTTGCCTCAGAGCTTGAATGTAATGTTGTCTACAACGAGCCGCTTTCAAAGCATACCACATTCCGCACCGGTGGAGCGTGTACTGCAATGGTGGATATAAGCTCAGAGGAAAGCCTTGCAAAACTTGTTAGAGCCGCACACGAATGGAACGTAAGATATATTGTTGTTGGAAATGGCTCAAATCTTCTCTTTGATGACAGAGGCTATGAGGGCGTGGTGTTCCTCATGGGTCAGTCAGTGGACGAGATAAAAATGATGAACGAAAACACCATATACGCCGAGGCTGGGTGCAGCCTTATAAAGCTGTGCAGATTCGCTCTTGAGCATAACCTCACAGGACTTGAGTTTGCCTATGGCATACCGGGAACTGTGGGCGGTGCTATATACATGAACGCAGGTGCTTATGACGGTGAGATTAAAAACGTTATAACCTCTGCGAACTCCGTGAGGGCAGACGGTACTGTACATACTACAGAGGCAAATAAAATGGCTCTTGCTTATCGCAGCAGCTGTTATCAGAAAAACGGTGAAGTCATAACCTCAGGAGTGTTCAGACTTGAGGCGGGAGCGTATGACGATATTCAGGACAAAATGGTGGAGCTTATGGGCAGACGCCGTTCAAAACAGCCACTTGAATATCCAAGTGCAGGCTCGACTTTTAAAAGACCTGAGGGACAGTTTGCAGGAAAGCTCATTGAGGACTGTGGTCTGAGGGGATACACAGTGGGAGGAGCACAGGTGTCTGAAAAGCACTGCGGTTTTGTGGTGAACAAGGGTGGTGCAACAACTGAGGATATTATGTCGGTGATAAGACACGTTCAGCACATTGTCAAAGAGCAGACAGGCTATCTTCTTGAATGTGAGGTAAAGATAATACCTTACAAGGAATAATTTAAATAGGGATCAATAAGTGATGATTTTTTTCAGCTTTGTAAGAAAGGAATGAACGTTATGCAGTTTGTGATAATTACTGGTATGTCAGGATCGGGAAAATCAAGTGCCGTGAATGTGCTTGAAGATATAGGATATTACTGCGTTGATAATATGCCGCCTGAGCTTATCCCAAAGTTTGCAAACATATGCAGTCAGTCTGACGGAAAAATAGACAAGGTAGCGTTTGTTGTTGATATAAGAGGCGGCGACCTTTTTCTGAAGCTTCAAGACACAGTAAAGCAGCTTCAGGGCGAGGGCGTGAGTCTTAAAATACTTTTCCTTGACAGCTCAGATGACGTTATCGTGAGAAGATACAAGGAAACAAGAAGAAAGCACCCTCTTGACGAGGTGTCATATGGAAACATAAGAAAAGCTATTGAAACTGAGCGTGAGATATTAAGACCTATAAAAGCACAGGCTGATTTTTATATAGACACGTCCAGAAGCTCAACAGCTCAATTTAAGGAAAGGCTTTATTCCATATTTCTTGGAAACAACGAGTTTATGCATATTGACGTTCAGTCGTTCGGGTTCAAGTTCGGTGCAATGAGCGAGGGCGACCTTGTATTTGACGTAAGGTGTCTGCCTAATCCGTTTTATGTACCTGAGCTTAAGAACAAAACAGGTCTTGACAAAGACGTTTATGATTATGTTTTGAGCTTTGACGAAGCCAAAGTGCTTCTAGGCAAGCTAACAGATCTTATAGACTATCTCATACCTCTTTATGAAAAAGAGGGCAAGTCACAGCTTGTTATAGCGTTCGGCTGTACGGGCGGAAAGCATAGGAGCGTTACCTTTGCAGAAGCAGTTGCGGAGCATCTGAGAAAGCAAGGTCACAGGATAAGAATAACACACAGAGATATAAATAATCAGTAAGGCGGTTTGAAAGTTGGAGGACGTATCTTTTTCATACAGAGCAAAAGAAGAAATAATCAGCAAGATAAATTCAAAGCCAAAGGCTGACGTGTGCATGATGGGTATGCTCACGTACTGTAACTGCCTGTCAGATGATGAGATATCTTTTCTCACTGAAAACAAAGCGGTAGCGGACTTTTTCGTGTTGAACACCGGCAGGATAACCGGTAATGAAAACGCAGTGTTAGTCACAGAGCAGAAAAAGCGAAACGGCGTTGTGCTTTATGCTTTGGATATTCCTGAGCGTGAGGACAGGCTCACACTTCTTGACTATTTCAGAATGGATAAGAGCAGGCGTTTGGAAGAAGCTGACCTGCCTAAAGAGAAGTTTTATCCACAGCTCGTGGCTGGTATATTTCTTGCCTGCGGTTCGGTGAACAATCCTGAGAAAAAATATCATATGGAGTTCGTTATGCCAACGATAGAGCTTTGCAATGATTTTGGTATGCTGCTTATAGATAATTACGATATCACTCCAAAGCACGTTGAACGTAAGAACGCACAGATAGTTTACATAAAAGAGTCTGAGAATATCATAGATATGCTTACTCTTATGGGTGCGCCTATGTGTTCGCTTGAACTTATGAACGTAAAAATGATGAAAGATATGCGCAACAAGATAAACCGAGCGGTGAACTGTGACAACGCCAATATAGAGAAGTCGCTGAAAGCAGCGGAAAAGCAGATAAGCGATATCGAGCTTATAGACGAGACAGTGGGGCTTTATTCTCTTCCTGATAATTTGCAGGAGATAGCTGAGCTTAGATATAATAATCCTGACTTCAATCTTAAAGATCTTGGTGCAGCCATAGATCCTCCTATCTCACGTTCGGGCGCTAACCACAGATTGCAGAAGATAGCAGAGATAGCTGACAGGATAAGAGTTGAAAAAGGTCTTGCACTGAAAGAGGAATAAAAATGCCTGAGTTTGTACATCTACATCTTCATAGTGAATATTCGCTCCTTGACGGCGCCTGCCGTATCAAGGAGCTTGTTTTGCGTGTAAAGGAGCTTGGACAGAAAGCTGTTGCGGTCACAGACCATGGAAATATGTTTGCGGCGGTGGAGTTTTACAACGAGTGCCTTGCTCAGGGCATAAAGCCTATAATAGGCTGTGAGGTGTATGTTGCACCAAGAACACGATTTGACAAGCTAGCGAAGATAGACAGTTCGCCTTACCACCTTGTGCTTCTGTGCGAAAACAATGAGGGTTATCAAAATCTTATAAAGCTTGTGTCGGCGGCATATACAGAGGGCTTTTACAGCAAACCGAGAGTAGATGTTGAATTGCTTGAAAAATATCATAATGGGCTTATCTGTCTGTCGGCTTGTCTTGCGGGTGAGATACCCAGAAAGCTTACCAATGGCGATTATGAGGGCGCGAAGCAGACTGCTCTTAAATATCGTGATATATTTGGCAGGGATAATTACTTTATAGAGCTTCAAAATCATAAGTTTGCAGACCAGCAGAGAATATTGCCTATGCTTATAAAGCTTTCACGAGAAGCAGGAATACCGATGGTCTGCACTAATGACGCACACTATCTCAGACGTTCAGACGCTAATGCGCAACGTGTGCTAATGTGTATCTCAACAGGCACGACACTAGACGACCCAAGCAGGCTTGAATTTCCGACAAACGAGTTTTATGTAAAGTCAGCAGAAGAAATGGCGGAGCTTTTTCCCTCTCAGCCTGAGTCGCTGGAGAATACAGTAAAGATAGCTGACAGATGTAATGTAAGCTTTGAGTTTGGCAAAACAAAGCTTCCGTATTTCCATATAGACGGTGTTTCAGATAACGAAAAGTTTCTTCGCGATATGTGCATGAAAGGGCTTTATAAACGTTATGAAAAGCCAACAAAAGAGGCTTTGAAACGTGTTGACTATGAGCTTGACGTTATAACGAGAATGGGATATACTGACTATTATCTTATAGTATGGGATTTCGTGCATTATGCAAAGACCCACGGTATACCTGTTGGCTGTGGACGTGGTTCAGGTGCAGGAAGTCTGTGTGCTTATTGCATAGGCATAACGGGTATAGACCCGTTGAAATATGATCTGCTTTTTGAACGTTTTCTTAATCCAGAAAGAGTTTCTATGCCTGACTTTGATATAGATTTTTGCATGGAAGGCAGACAGCGTGTTATTGATTACGTTGTGGAGAAATACGGCTCTGACCATGTGGCGCAGATTGCGACCTTTGGTACGCTTGCGGCAAAGCAGGCAGTGAGAGATGTGGCAAGAGCAATGGGTCTGCCTTATCAGACAGGAGATATGCTTGCAAAGAAAATACCAAGAGGTCAGCCACTGAAATATTCCATTGAGAATATACCTGAGCTTAGTTCCCTTTATAAGACTGATATGAAGATACGACAACTTCTTGATATTGCCATGAGCGTCGAGGGTATGCCACGAAACGTGTCCACCCACGCAGCAGGCGTTGTTATCACAAAAGAGCCTGTGGATTTTTATGTGCCGCTCTATGCCCGTGACGGTCAGGTGTCAACTCAGTATACAATGACAGTGCTTGAACGTTTGGGACTTCTGAAAATAGACTTTCTTGGACTCCGCAACCTTACCATTATAGACCACTGCCGAAAGCAGGTGATAGAAACTCACCCTGATTTTGACTTGGAGAAGATACCTCTTGATGACAAGAAGGTATATGAAATGCTGTCACAGGGCAAAACGGAGGGCGTTTTCCAGTTTGAAAGTGCAGGAATGACGGCGACTGTCATGAAGCTTCGCCCTGAAAGATTAGAGGACCTTATCGCTGTTATCTCTCTTTACCGCCCAGGACCTATGGACTCGATCCCGACATATATCCGAAACCGCCATGAACCTGACAGGATAGTGTATAAGCACCCATTGCTCAAAGGCATACTTGAAGTGACATACGGCTGTATAGTTTATCAGGAGCAGGTAATGCAGATATTCCGCACTCTCGCAGGATATTCATACGGCAGAGCGGATATCGTAAGGCGAGCAATGGCTAAAAAGAAAGCGGCTGTTTTGGAAAACGAGCGAAAAGCGTTTATCTACGGTGAGAAAGGGCAGTGCTGTGGTGCAGTGGCAAACGGTGTGCCGGCTAATGTAGCCAATGAGATATTTGATGAAATGACCTCATTTGCAAGCTATGCCTTTAACAAATCCCATGCGGCGGCTTATGCAACTATCGCATATCAGACAGCGTATTTAAAATGTCATTTCTATAAAGAATACATGGCGGCACTTATGACTATCACGCTTCTTGACAGCACCGATAAGCTTTACGGTTATATTGCAGACGTGAGCAAAAACGGTGTGAAGATATTGCCGCTGGATATAAATAAGAGCGAAAGCGGTTTTGTGGCAGAGCCTGAGGGAATACGCTTTGCACTTCTTGCGGTTAAGTCGCTTGGCGAGGGGGCTATCGACAGGATAGTTTCTGAGCGTAAATCAGGTGGAGCGTTTCGTTCGCTTCAAGACTTTTGTACACGAGTTTCGGGCAGAGATATCCACCTGAGAACAGTGGAAGCACTTATAAAGAGTGGAGCTTTTGACGGCTTTGGATACACCAGACGTGAACATCTCAATGCTTGCGAGGACATAATGAAAAGCGTAACTCGGTCAGACGGAAGTGTGATTGAGGGTCAACTTGACTTGTTTGGCATGGGTGCTGCTTTGCCAATGGAAAAGAAGATAGAACGCTGTGGCGAGTTTGACGAGCAGCAGCTTCTTGAATTTGAGCATGAAGCTCTTGGTATGTATATATCCGCCCACCCTATAGACCGCTTTGAGTGTGTGATTTCAGCCACAAGGTGCGTCACCTCTGCACAGCTCATAAAAGCCTGTACAGACGAGGGCGGAATGGCTGATAAACGTTTTGCTGATGGGGAGGAAGTAGACTATGCAGGAATGGTCAGGGGCAGAAAAATGCTAAAGACCAAAAAAGGCGATATGATGTGTTTTGTGGAGCTTGAAGACAAGTTCGGAGCATTAGAGATAGTGGTTTTTCCGTCAGTTTTTCAAACTATGGGAGGCCTTATAAAAGACAGAGTGCTTCTACACGTCAAAGGCAAGATATCATGCAAAGAGGAAGAAGAACCTAAGATACTTGCGGATATGCTCGAGCCTGTCGATAGATTTTGCTCATTACAGCTTCAAAGGGATATTTGCGTAAGGCTTGTTTCAAGAGATGCAGAGGGCATAAAGGCTGTTAGAACTATAGCCGAGAAATACAGAGCACAGACTGGTTCAAAGTTTGCGGTATTTTTCAGCGATATTCGCAAAATGACAGGCATAAAGTCTGTTCATGCTGTGAAAATGTGTCCTGAACTGCTCGTCGAACTTGAAAACAGACTGGGTGCTGAAAACGTGGTATTTATGGACAGAAAAGGAGAATAAAAATGGAGCCAAGAACATATAAGGTAACAAAAATTGACGGCGATTATGCACATCTTCTCAATGTGGACACAGGCGAAGATCTTCTTATGGCAAGAGCGCTTTTGCCTGACGAAACAGACGAGGGAACAATGCTCCACTGGGAAAATTTCATTTATACGGTAATAGAATAAGTGCATTTATGAAATTCTTGTGAAAAGTATGGAAATCTGCACAGGAATGTGATATACTATATTATTATCGTGTTATCACGAAAAATTTTAGCGTGAAAACGCTTGAAGGAGTAATCAAATGGCTGTATCTTATAGTAGGGAAGAACTCGGCAGAGGGATATCTCTTACAAGAATATATGACAAGAAATTCAAGTCAAACTGCGTGAAGATAGCATTTATATCACCGCTGGACGAAAAAACAGCCTGCGTCAATGCAATGCTTCAAACAGTGCTTGTGACATCGAATGCGGAGATACCTTCACGAACAAAGCTTACTTCCACACTCACCGGGCTGTATGGTTCGAGCATAGGTACTAACTGCGGCACTATAGGCGATTATCAGTCTGTCGGTCTGTCTGCGAGCTTTATTGGCGACGATTATACTATAGACGGCGAAGTAATATCCGTTCAGGTTGTAAGACAGCTTCTCAATTGTCTGCTCAGACCGCACCTTGTTGACGGAAAGTTCTGTGAGAAGTATTTTACTTTGAGAAAGCAGGAGCTTATCGACGCTATTGTTGCCACTGTCAATGACAAGCGTGGCTATGCACTTTTGCAGGCGAAAAAGGTCATATTTGAGGGCGAGCCTGCGGCTGTGTCTGCAATCGGAACTGTGGAGCTTGCTGAGAACATAACTCAGGAGGATTTGTTAAGACAACACAAAAAGCTTCTTGAAAGTGCAAAGATAGAGATAACCATATCAGGCGGCGGAAACACGGCTGCTGCGGAAAAGCTTATAAGAGATGAAATGGCTGCTCTTATAAGAGTTTCACCCGTGGAGAAGATAGACTACAGACACAATTCACCTGCAAAGGCGGAGCCTGTTTATAGAGAGCTTAAAATGCAGGTAAGCCAAAGCAAAATGGTCATGGCATTCAAGTCTGATTATGAGGATATCTACACCGCAAAGCTTTTCTGTATGCTTCTCGGAGCAACGCCTTTTTCAAAGCTTTTTGCAAATGTGAGAGAGAAGCTCAGCCTTTGCTATTATTGTTCTTCTGCATATGCCGACAGAAAGGGCACTCTTTTTATCGACAGTGGAGTTGAAAGCTGTAACATAGAAAAGGCAAAAAAAGCTATCGAAGAACAGCTCGAAGCCATATGTAATGGCGATTTTACAGATGAGGAGCTTGAAAACACAAAGAAATCTCTTTGCGGAGGCTTTAAGTCAAATTATGACAGCATATATGATATCATGGGTTGGTATGCAGCGCAGAACACACGAAACACAGCTTTCACCCCTGAGGAGATAAACGAGCGGATAGCAAAGCTTACCCGTGAGGACATAATAAGCTGCGCAAAGACTTTTAAGCCTGATACTGTTTTCGTGATCAGGGGCGAGGAAGAGGAGGACTGTGATGAATAAGGAGATCGTAAAAAGCGAGCGGTTGGGCGAGAGCTACAGCGTTTTTCATCACCCGTCAGGACTTGACGTGCTTGTGTGGAAAATGGAGGGCTTCACAACTACAGAAGCCATATTTGCCACAAAGTACGGCTCAATTTACAACTGTTTCAAGACCAAGGACAGCAAAGATTTCATCACTGTGCCAGAGGGCATAGCCCATTTTCTTGAGCATAAGCTTTTTGAAAACGAGGACACAGATGTTTTTGACTTATATGCAAAAACTGGTGCCAACGCAAACGCTTTCACGTCTTTTGATGAAACGGCATATACGTTCAGTTGCTCGGAAAACTGGGAGGATTCTCTTGAAATACTTCTTGACTTTGTTCAGAAGCCTTATTTTACAGAGCAATCTGTGGCTAAGGAGCAGGGAATAATCGGTCAGGAAATAAAAATGTGTGCAGATTCTCCTGAAAGACAGTGCTTTTATAATCTGCTGAAAGCTCTGTATGTAAACCACCCTATAAAGATAGATATTGCAGGAACTGTTGATACTATTGCTGAGATAACCCCTGATCTTCTTTATAAGTGTTACTACACTTTCTATAATCTTCACAACATGGTCCTTGCCATTGCAGGAAATGTTGACGAGGATAAGGTCATGGAAATATGCGATAAAATGTTGAAGCCATGCGAGAATATGGAGCTTGAAACAAAGCTCCCTGATGAGCCTGAGAATGTAGCGCAGAAAAAGATATTTCAGAGCTTCCCTGTGGGTCTGCCACTTTTCAATATCGGCTTCAAGTGCAAGCCTTATGAGGGCAGAGAACTTTTCAAAAAGGCTGGAACAGCGTCAGTTGCGCTTCATCTGCTTATAGGCTCGTCTTCACCACTTTATAAGCAGCTTTTTGACGACGGTCTTATTAATTCTCAGTTCGGTGTCGAAGTTTTCACAAGCGGCGGAGTATTCTCTCCAATAATATCAGGTGAATCCCATGACCCCGAAGAGCTTTACCGCCGTTATCTAGCGGAGATAGAACGTGTAAAGACAGAGGGCTTTGACAAGTCACAGTTTGATATGATAAAGCGTTCTATGTACGGCGAAATAGTAAGAGGAATGAATAATCCTGAAAGAGCAGCAGATTATCTTGCAGAAAGCTATTTTGAAAATTCTGACGCTTTCTATGAAGCACAGGTTCTTGCAGAAATGACTGTGGAGGATTGCGAAAATGCCGTAAGAGAAATGTTCGACCCTGAAAAGTCGTCTATCTCCGTGGTAGATAATAAGTAGGTATTTTGAGCTACAGGCTCAGTGAAAGGAATGATAAATTTATGACAGCATTGCAGTTTCTTGCCGACTCTTCGGCAAATGATGCAATAAGGGAAAAACTCAGAGAGTTTCCGAACAGAGTTTATTTCCCCAATTTCGGAAAGGGTGACAATATCTTCAAAGAGGGTATTGATATCGACAGAGTGCTTTTTACAGTGCCAGGTACGAATTTCAAGATATATTGGTATGGTTTTTTGATAACCATCGGTATTCTTCTTGCAATGATATACGGCTTCAGAAGAATGAAGACCGTAGGTATCGACCCTGATAGAGCGACAGATTCCGTTATCGGCGGACTTATTGGAGCTATCTTTGGCGCAAGATTTTATTATATCATCTTTAATACAGAGGGCATGAAATTCTCAGAGTTTTTCGATATTCGTGACGGAGGTCTTGCTATCTACGGCGGACTTATCGGTGCGATAATCGTGGGCGGAATTATAGCTAAAGTAAGAAAGCTGAAGCTTACTGCGCTTCTTGACGTGGTCGCACCATGTTTTCTTATCGGTCAGTGTATCGGACGTTGGGGCAACTTCTTCAATCAGGAGGCCTTCGGTGCAAACACAAAGCTTCCTTGGGGCATGATAAGCAACACCACAATGGAATATATCTCAAACCATTATGACGAGCTTGGCGGCAAAGTGTCGGCTCTTGACCCTATCCACCCATGCTTCCTTTATGAATCTATTTGGTGTCTTATTGGATTTATAATCCTGCATTTCTATCTTAAACACCGCAAGTTTGACGGCGAAGTATTCCTTATGTACACATGCTGGTACGGTCTGGGAAGATTTTTCATCGAGGGTCTGAGAACAGATTCGCTCTATCTTGGAAACATAAGAGTATCACAGCTTGTTGCAGGCACTTGTGTTCTTGCTTCACTTGTACTTATAATCGTGTTCAGAGGTATCACAAAGAGAAACAGCGATTACAAGCTGTTCGTTGATACAGAGCTTTCAAAGGCTCAGCTTGAACAGTATAACAGCTACAATGATATTCAGAAAGAGAAGAAAGAACTTAAGCACAAGATAAAGGAAGCCAAGGATAAGGGTGAGAGCTTTATTGAGCTTCAAAAAGAATATGACGAAAAATTCGGCAAGCAGGCTCAAAAAGACAAGCTTAAAGAAGCCGAGGAAAAGGACAAGGAGTCACACACCAAAGCCGAGACAGAGTATAAGTCTATCCTTGGTGACGATAACGACGAGGACAGCGAAGTAAAAGATACAGATGAAAAGGATACGGAGGAAGAATAAATGGGACAGATAATTGACGGCAAGGCAGTATCAGCCAAGGTCAAGGAAGAAATAAGACTTGAAACAGAGAAGCTTAAAGAGCAGGGCATAGAGATAGGTCTTGCAGTGGTCATCGTCGGTGACGACCCTGCTTCACAGGTTTATGTAAGAAACAAGGAAAAGGCTTGCGAAACAGTGGGCTTTAATTCATTCAAGTATGCTCTCCCCGCGGAAACAACAGAAGAAGAGCTCCTCGACCTTGTCAAAAAGCTCAATGATGACGACAGAGTGGACGGAATACTCGTTCAGCTCCCATTGCCAAAGCACCTTGACGATAAAGTGATAATAAATAACATCAGACCTGACAAAGACGTTGACGCTTTCCACCCTGTAAACGTGGGCAAAATAATGATAGGCGATTACAGTTTTCTGCCATGCACACCTGCCGGCGTTATGGAGCTTATCAAGTCAACAGGTACTGACATTGCAGGCAAGGAGTGTGTAGTGATCGGCAGAAGCAATATCGTTGGTAAGCCACAGGCTATGTTGCTTTTGCATAATAACGGCACTGTTACTATCTGCCATTCAAAGACAAAAGATCTTAAAGAAGTTTGCCAGAGAGCAGATATACTGGTTGCGGCTGTTGGCAGACCAAAGATGATAACCGCTGATTATATCAAGGAGGGTGCAGTAGTTATCGACGTTGGTATGGATCGTGATGAAAACGGCAAGCTTTGCGGTGATGTTGATTTTGAGGACTGCAAGGATAAGGCTTCATTTATCACACCTGTTCCAGGCGGAGTTGGCCCTATGACCATTGCAATGCTTATGAGAAACACACTTACAGCAGGCAAGGCTCATCACGGCATAGAATAGTTGTAAAATTTCTGTTAAGACTATTTACAATTTGTCTGAAATAATGTATAATATATGAGTTGCTTACTGCAACATATCCATGCAACAGAATATGGGTCACGCCCGTAAGTGGGAAAGTTACCTGCCATATTCTTTTACATCGGAAATATTTTAACGAAAGAGGTACAAAAAATGCTTAGAAAAGACGAAAAGACAGCTGTTATTGAAGCTAACAGAACTCACGAAACAGACACAGGTTCACCTGAGGTACAGATCGCTATCCTTACAAAGAGAATCAGCGACCTTACAGAACATCTTAAGACACACAAGAAGGACAACCACTCAAGAAGCGGTCTGTTCAAGATGATCGGTAAGAGAAGAAATCTTCTCAACTACCTCAAGAAGAAGGATATCGAAAGATATAGAGCTACTATCGAAAAGCTGGGTATCCGTAAGTAATCATGTAACTGACATCAAGGCAGAGGCATTTATTGCCACTGCCTTTTGGTGTTTATTTGAACTGTTGGTGAAAGGTAACTTAGCATTAAACAGAATGTATGAAGCTCGTATGTCCTGTTTATTGCTAATGCTTTCACCATACAGAAAAAACTAAATTTCTAAAATGGAGGAAAGACAATGTTTGAGAATTTCAAAACTTTTGAAACGACATATGCAGGCAGACCTGTAGTAGTTGAAACAGGTAAGACCTGCGGACTTGCTAACGGCTCTTGCTGGGTAAGATACGGTGAAACGGTTGTAATGGCTAACGTTACAGCTTCTGCAAAGCCAAGAGAGGGTGTTGACTTTTTCCCACTTTCAGTTGACTTTGAGGAAAAAATGTATGCAGTAGGCAGAATACCAGGTTCTTTCACAAAGAGAGAAGGCAAGGCTTCTGACAAGGCTATCCTTGCTTCAAGATGTGTAGACAGACCTATCAGACCTCTTTTCCCAAAGGATATGAGAAATGACGTTTCAGTTGTTATGACAGTTCTTTCTGTTGACCCTGACAACTCACCTGAGATCACAGGTATGATAGCTACATCTATTGCACTTTCTATCTCTGATATCCCTTGGAACGGACCAGTTGCATCTATCAACGTAGGTTACGTTGACGGCGAACTTGTTCTTAACCCAACTCTTGAGCAGAGAGCTAAGAACAGACTTAACCTTACAGTTGCAGGCTCTGCTGAAAAGATAGTAATGATCGAAGCAGGTGCTGACCAGATACCTGACGATCTTATGCTCAAGGCTATCATGACAGGTCATGAAGAGATAAAGAAAATGGTAGCTTTCATCAACGATATCAAGGCTCAGATCGGTAAACCTAAGTTCGAGTTCGAGTCAATGGAAGTTGACCACGATCTGTTCGACGCTGTTGAAGCAATGGTAGGCGAGCAGGTAAAGGTCGCTCTTGATACAGATGATAAGAATGTAAGAGACGCAAGACTCCAGCCAATAATAGACGCTGTTCATGAGAAGTTCGATGAGCAGTGCGAGGATAACACAGCAGTTCTTGACGAAGTTATGTATAAGCTCCAGAAGAAGATAGTTAGAAACTGGCTCTATGAGGGCAAGCGTGTTGACGGCAGAGGTATCGACGAGATAAGACCACTTGCTGCTGAAGTTGGCGTTCTCCCAAGAGTACACGGTTCAGGTATCTTCACAAGAGGTCAGACACAGGTAATGACTATCGCAACACTTGGCCCTGTTTCAGACGCTCAGAAGCTTGATGGCATTGATGAGGAAACTTCCAAGAGATATATGCACCAGTACAATTTCCCTTCATATTCTGTTGGTGAAACAAGACCTTCAAGAGGCCCGGGAAGAAGAGAGATAGGTCACGGTGCACTTGCTGAGAGAGCACTCGTTCCAGTTATTCCTTCTGTTGAAGAGTTCCCATATGCTATCAGATGCGTATCTGAGGTGCTTTCTTCAAACGGTTCTACATCACAGGGTTCTATCTGTGGTTCTACACTTGCACTTATGGACGCAGGCGTTCCTATCAAAGAGCCTGTTGCAGGTATTTCATGCGGTCTTATCACTAAGGAGGACGGCAGCTGGATGACTATGGTAGACATTCAGGGTCTTGAGGACTTCTACGGCGATATGGACTTTAAGGTAGGCGGTACAAAGAACGGTATCACAGCTATTCAGGTGGATATCAAGGTCGATGGTCTGACACCTGAGATAATCGCAAGTGCTTTTGAAAAGACAAGAAAAGCAAGAATGTACATTCTTGATGAGATAATGCTCAAGGCTATCCCTGCTCCTCGTGCTGAGGTAAGCAAGTGGGCACCTAAGATGCTGGCAACAAAGGTACCAGTTGACAAGATCAGAGAAGTTATCGGTTCAGGCGGAAAGGTAATTCAGAAGATCTCAGCTGAGTGTGACGTTAAGATAGACATATCTGAGGACGGTAGCGTATTCGTTTCAGGTATCGACAAGGAAAAGGCTGAGCAGGCAATCAATATCATCAATACTATCGCTAATGACCCTGAGATAGGTGCTATCTACAGAGGTAAGGTAGTAAAGATCATGAACTTCGGTGCTTTCGTTGAGATAGCTCCTGGTAAGGACGGTTTGGTACACATTTCTAAGCTTGACAAATCAAGAGTAGAAAAGGTCGAGGACGTTGTTTCAGTTGGCGACGAGATCGTTGTTAAGGTAATGGAAATAGACGATCAGGGCAGGATCAATCTTTCAAGAAAAGACGCTCTTGCTGATATCGAAGCTAAGAAGAACGCTAAGTAATAAGTTTTTAAGAGCGGGCGGCTATGTGCTGTCCGCTTTTTTTGTTGACAAAAAAGAAGAAGTATGTTAATATAAAAGTAATAAATTTTTATAGGGGGTATCTTTATGAGATGTACAGTATGCGGGTGCGATATTCTGCCTAACAGCATTTTCTGTCAGAATTGTGGCACAAGAGTTATTGAAATGACAGGGGTAAATTCGGCACAGCCGAGGTATGGCAATAGTTTCAATAATAGTTTTAACAATGGCTTTGACAATGGTTTTAACAGCAATGTGAGGGCAGTGGGAAAGAATATGTCTATAGGCAAAAAGGTGCTTATCCTTTTGCTGGCATTGTTTGTGGGCGCAGCTATCGGTTTTGGATATTGGTACTATCACAATGTTTCAACCCATACCATTAGAGAGGAGAACTTTAGCGTTGAACTGCCAAGGTCACTTAAAAAGGAAACCACAATAGATTATGCGGCACAGAGCAGTGATGGAACTGTAAAAGCCAACGGAAAGTACGCCGATGTTAATAGCGATTTTCAGTATATGATCCTTGATTACTCTTCACTTGCCGGCGAAACAACGGATATTCTTACTGAGAAATTGTTTGTCACCTACATGAAGGGCAATTTGAAAAGTCAGTTTGGAAGTAGCTATAAAGAAGTGTATGCTAGTGGCAACAAGCTTAAAATGACCTATCGTGCAAAAACGGGCGACGAAGTTTATAACTATGCTTTATGCAAAAAGTCAGGTTATAAATATTATTGGTTTGTTTTTGGCTGTAAGGCTGATGAAAAGGATTTCTATGACCCGAAATTTGAAAAGTGGGCAAGCACTATCCATATCAATTAATACAAAATTTATAAAATCGATTTGTTAAATTATTGACATAATAAACAGCATATGTTAGAATAAAAGCATAAATTATATGAGGGAGAAAAGAATATGAAATGTCCTATTTGTTCGGCAAAGATCAGTGATACTGACGCTTTTTGTCCTAATTGTGGGTCGGCTGTGAAGTCTGAAACAAGCGGTTATATGGATTCTATCGACACATCAAACCTTGGTGAGAATGTTGGTTTTGGCAAGCGTAACACAACAGGAGCACAGCCTGTGAATGCAGTACCTCAGCAGAGTTATGCTCAGGGTCAGCAGTCTTATGGTCAGCCACAGAACGGCTACGCTCAGCAGAGTTATCCGCCTCCGCTGAATGGCAATGCTCAAACTCCATACGGCAGTGCATATGAGCCTTATAAGATAGCGCCTGTTACATCTGCTAAAAAGGGCATACCAAAGCCTTTGATGTCAGTTCTTGTGTTTATCCTTGCGCTCTTGGTGGCTTTTGGTGTGAGATATTTTTACAAAAATACAGCTACGAAAACATTGCAGGGTACAGGATATACAATGACAGCTCCTGCGGATATTGAGAAATCTAGCAGTACAAATCTGTATGCCCTTGATAACTTCTCCAACAACGAGGTGGGCATAAACGCTGTTAAGCTTTCATATTCTGATATTGCACTTTACGGCTATGGCAAGGGCGAGTCTGCATCAGATATCTTTGATTTTATCCTTGAAAACGGCTCAACAACCTTAAAAATAACAGGTAAGGATTCAAAATATATTTATTATACCCAGAGCATAGGAGATAAACATTATTATGGCATGAGTTCTATAACAGAGGGCAACGGTGGCTACTACATTTTTGATTTTCTCTGCGAGCAGAAAAATAAGTCAAAGTATGAAGATAAGTTCAAGGATTGGGCTGCTTCAGTTGAGATAAAGTAAATAATTCAAGCTGTCCTTCGGGGCAGCTTTTTTGTTTTGCATAAAAATCTTGCTTTTTTCGTCAAAAAGGTGTAAAATGAATCATATGACACAAAATCTGCTTTCCGCATAAAATGTACTAATAATATGTGGAGGTGATCTTGTGTTGAATCTTATACTTCTTCTGGCTCTTGTGCTGGCGGTCGTTATTTGGTTTTGGGTGAAATGGTATAAGGTGCGAAATGTTGGCAAGCGTGGAGGATATTTGCTTATCCCATGCAAAAAGAATACACATGAGCTTGAACATATGGTAAAAAGCTGTTATTGGGAGGAGTTTTTTCAGCCTGAATATTATGGAAGAGAAATAATCCTCGTTCAGCTTGACAAAAGCGAGATAAATTATGTTTCAAAGCGTTTGGAACAGGATTATAGCATCGTTCACTGTGTTGATATAACTGAACTTGCAGATTTTATCAAGCGCAGAGAGCTGAAATGCCATGAAAAATAGATCATTCGGAGAATAATATGGAAGATTTAAAGACCCTCAAGGGTGAGGTTGACAGCATAATATTTAAAAGTGAGGACACAGGCTTCTGTGTGCTTATGCTTAACTGTGACAATGACCTTATCACAGTTGTTGGCGAAATGGGTGACGTTGAGGAGGGCGAAGATCTCGTTGTAACAGGGGAGTTTACTTCACATCAGAAGTTCGGCGAGCAGTTCAAGGTGCATATCTTTGAGCGTTCTTTGCCTACTACCTCTGCAGCGATTCAGCGTTATCTTGCAAGCGGTGCTATATCAGGTGTAGGGCCTGTACTTGCAAAAAAGCTTGTGAACAAGTTCGGGGACGATACCCTTGACATAATAGAAAATACTCCCGACAGGCTCACGGAGATAGACGGGATAACAGTGAAAAAAGCGGAAAAAATATCTCAGGAGTTCAAAACCACTTTTGCCGCAAGGTCTCTTATGTCATATCTTAACAAATTCGAGATAGAAACTTCTTATGGCATAAAGGCGTGGAAGCGTTGGGGCAACACTGCCGAGCAGATCATAAAATCAAACCCTTATGTGCTTTGTATTCAGGGCGTCGATCTGTCATTTTCCCGTGCGGACGCAGTTGCGGCAAAGTCTGATATCCCTGCTGACAGCGAGTGCAGGATAAAGGCAGGCATTACATATATCCTAAGACAAAACGCTGACCAAGGTCATACCTGCCTGCCTTTAGACAGTCTTGTGAAAACAGCGGTAAGTTATCTTGATGTTGATGATAAGCTTATAAAAAAAGTAATCGAGGATGAAACTGAGGAGGAAAACCTCTACTATTACGATAAGCATGGCAGACGTTTTGTTATGCTTGCAGATTTTTACAAAGCTGAGGACTACATAGCAAGGCGACTTGCCATAATGCGGCAGATCTCTTATGACAATAAGATAGATTTTTCCGAAGTAATCGATCTTGAAGAGGAAAATAATGGCATACAATATGAAAAAATACAGCGTGAAGCCATAAATCTTGCACTGTCAAAGGGTTTTCTTGTGCTGACGGGAGGACCGGGTACAGGAAAGACCACAACGCTCAACGCTATAATTTCTCTTTATCAGCAGCAAGGGCTTAACGTTATGATATGCGCACCAACAGGCAGAGCCGCCAAAAGGCTTTCTGACCTTACGGGATATGACGCAAAAACTATCCACAGGCTTCTTGAAGTGAAGCATACAAGCGGTGACACACTTGCGTTTATACATGATGAAAACAATCTTCTCGATTGTGACGCTTTGATAATCGACGAGATGTCCATGGTTGATTCCTGCCTTTTTGAAGCCGTTTTGAGAGCTATAAGCGTTACCTGTAAGCTCGTTCTGGTGGGGGACAGCGATCAGCTTCCGTCAGTAGGTGCAGGAAATGTGTTAAAGGATATTATTGACAGCGGAGTAATGTCTGTTGTAACACTAAAAGAGATCTTCAGACAGGCACAGGAGTCTGAGATTGTTATGAACGCCCATAAGATAGTAAACGGCGAGCATATCGACCTAGCCAGCAAGGATAAGGATTTCTTTTTTATGCAACGGCTTGAATACGGAGAACTTCAGGATCTTGTGGTGGAGCTTTGCAAAACAAGGCTGCCAAAAGCCTACGATTACTCGCCCATAGACGACATTCAGGTGCTTTCGCCTACACGTAAAGGTCCTGCGGGTACTGTGGAGCTAAACAAGCGTCTACAGCAGGAGCTTAATCCTCCTGCCGCAGGAAAATCAGAGGTCAAGACCCCTGTTTATACTTTCAGAAAAGGTGACAAGGTCATGCAGACCAAGAATGATTATGAAATTCTTTGGAAAAAGTATATAACCGAGGACAAGACCGAAAGTGGCGCAGGCATTTTTAACGGCGATATAGGCATAATAATTGCAGTGAACAAGATACTTAAAACTGTGACTATAGATTTTGAGGGCAGAATAGCCGTCTATGACGAGCAAATGCTGGATAATCTGGAGCTTGCCTATGCCATAACAGTGCATAAAAGCCAAGGTTCTGAGTTTGATGTTGTCATTCTCACTGTATTCGGTGGATTTGACAAGCTTTATTACAGAAATCTGCTTTACACAGCTGTGACAAGAGCTAAAAGAATGCTTATAATAGTTGGCTCGAAAAAGCGTGTTGATTTTATGATAGATAATAATAAACGCACTTTGAGGTATACTGCGCTTAAAAATATGCTAATGGAGCTTGTAGAGGGTGACGACAGTGGTCAGCAGACGCTTGATATATAAATTTCTGCTTGATTTTGTTTATCCTAATCGTTGTCCTATATGTGGAAGTTTTATAAAATGGGACGAGCTTTTGTGCAAAAATTGTGAATGTAAGCTGCCTTTTCATAAAGAAATATTGTGCGAAAAGTGCGGCAAGGATAAGTGCCTGGATCATGATTCACTGCATTTTGATAGCATTTATACTCTTATGAGATATGAGGATATCTGCGTGAAAGCAATACATCAGCTTAAAGACGACAGACAGCTTAATTTTGCGGAATATTCTGCGAAGCTTCTGGGTAACGTGCTAAGAGAAAATGGCGTTGCAGTTCAAGCGGATATCATCACATCAGTGCCAATGCACAGATCAAAACGCCGTAAAAGGGGATATGATCAGGCACAAAAGCTTGCACATTTCACGGCAGCTGAGCTTGGCATAAAAGAGAACTATCGCCTGCTTGGACGCACGAAAGATACCGCAGAACAGCATACTCTCACAGCCGCCGAGCGTAAAACACACGCAGAGGATATATATTTCTCACTGCCCGACCATGCTGACATAAAAGGTAAAAATGTCCTGCTATTTGATGATGTTTACACAACAGGTGCAACTCTCAATGTCTGTAGCAGGCTGTTAAAAGAGATGGGTGCTAAAAAGGTGTTTTGTGCAGCTATTGCCACCACCTTGCTCGATGAAAAACACAAAGAATAAAACAGACCGCCTTCGGTATAATAATATCGGGAGGCGGTCTTTATGATAACTGAGGAACAGTTTGCGGCGATAAAAAGACTTATCGTGTCTGAAAACTGCATGATAGACAGGTTTGAGCATTATGTGAGTGAGATAAAAGAGCCGCAGCTAAAGGAAGATATGCAAAAGCTTACAGCGGCTTTGAAAAATCAGCGTTCAGGGTTGCTCACAAGTCTGGAGGATAACAATGGTAACTGACGGAAATATAATAAAAGAAGCAAGATTCTTTGTCAAGGCGTATTCAAAGGAGTTTTGTCAGACCTACAGTGATCTATGCGGAAGTCCTTTTGCGGAGTGTATAAAAAGTGCGCTTGACGGTCAGCTTAGAATAGCAGAGAAGCTTGAAAGTCTTGAAAAAACATACTGTGACAAAACCAAGCTACCAATTGCAGACAGTATTGATGTGAACAGATTTTTATATAAGAACAGGGAAGATATGAGGTAAAAAAGTCCGCAGATGCTCACCTGCGGACTTTTGTTATTTTGATATATGTACGTCAAGTTGGTCGAATGGTATGGAAATGCCGTTTGCGTCAAAGCGTTCCTTTGCCTCTTTGAGAAATTTGTATCGTATCTCCCAGTAAGCATCGGTCGGTATCCATACACGCATGATAAGGATTATAGCGCTTGCGCCATGCTCGCAGACAGCCACAAGCGGCTTGTCAGGCTCGTTTATTACCCTTGGCTCATCATTGAGCATTTCTCTAAGAATAGCCATTGCCTTGTTGTGGTCGTCATTGTAGCTGATAGAGAATTTCAGTTCAAGGCGACGTTTGTCGTCAGCAGTTATATTCGTAATAGTCGATTGTGAAACAACTCCGTTTGGTATAAATATCATCTTATTCTCAAGGGTCTTTAGGGTGGTGTAAAGTATAGAGATAGCGTCAACAGTTCCTTCTGAGTCGCCTATTTTTACATAATCACCGCATTTAAAAGGCTTTGAAAAAAGTATGATAAAGCCGCCTGCGACGTTTGAAAGACTGTTTTGAAGAGCAAGACCGATAGCAAGACCTGCTGCGCCGATAGTTGCGACTATTGATGACATAGGTACTTGAAGTGCAGAAAGTGCCATTACTATTATTATAATAAGCAATACAGTGTGTACCACAGATGTGAGAAATTTATGTATAGTCACGTCTGTTCGACGCATACTCAAACCTTTGTGCATGACCTTCAAAACAAGCTTGTCAAGAAGTATTCCTAAAAGAAAAATAACAGCCGCAGCTATAAGATGTGGTGTAAATTCCTCAAGCCAATTCAAAAATTTGTCAGACAAAAAAATCATCTCCGTAACATTATTATGTAAAGATATTATAACATCTTAACATGATATTTGCAAGTGTGCCCAATATATAAGTTTTTTGCGTATTTATGCACTTTTATCAGAAATCATAACAAAAATAGGTGTTGGCTTGGAGATAATTTTGTGAAAAAAATGTGGGAAAAAGTCTTGCTATTTGTGTGGCTTTGGTGTATAATAATATTAAGTTTTATTATACTTACAGTAAGGAGAATTTTTTATGATCAATTTTCTTAACACTGCAGCTCAGATGGTTGCGGCAAAGAGTACGATCAGTCCAGACCAAAAAGATCTCGGTGCTGGTACTGTTGCCTCTGTCGTTATCACGGGTTTAGTTGTGGTATTTATCGGACTTGTTCTGCTTATTCTGCTTGTGTCGATATACGGCAAGTTATTTGACGTTATCAACGGCAGAGCTGCAAGAAAGGCTGAAGAGGCAAAAAAAGCTGCTGAAGCTGCAAAGGCTGTTGCTAAGCCAGAGCCAATAAAGGCTGCTGCTCCTGTTGTAGAAGACGGCATTGAAGAAGAAACAGTTGCTGTTATCATGGCTGCAATTTCGGCTATGAGCAGTGCAGAGGGCAAGAAGCTCGTTCTTAAGAGCGTTAAAACTGCCAAGCCTCAAAGACCTGCATGGTCTACCGCAGGCATAATAGACAATACAAGACCATTTTAGTGCAGTTGACGTGAAAGGAACGTGATAATAGATGTCAATAATTAATTCATTTCTTGATACCATGGCGTCTTTGGCGTCACAGTCGGGTTTTGCGGGTTTCCTCGTAGACGGCGGCTGGAAAAATATCATAATGATACTTATTTCATTCGTATTTATGTATCTGGCTATTGCAAAGGGCTTTGAGCCACTTCTGCTTTTGCCTATCTCATTCGGTATGCTGCTTACAAACCTGCCATACGCTGAGATGTATCATCCAGACTTCTGGAACTATAAAACGGTTGCAGGCAATGACCACTATATAGATTACGGTCAGATACTTCAAAAGGGTGGTCTGTTGGATATCCTTTACATGGGCGTTAAGCTTCAGATCTATCCACCACTCATATTCCTTGGAATCGGTGCTATGACAGACTTTGGTCCGCTGATCGCAAGCCCTAAGAGCTTTCTTATGGGTGCTGCTGCACAGGGCGGTATCTTCTTTACATTCATCGGTGCGGCTCTCTTCGGCATGAGTGCTGCTGAGTGTGGTTCTATCGCTATCATCGGCGGTGCAGACGGTCCTACATCTATCTATGTATCTTCAAGACTTCTTACATCAAATAGTAATATCGGCGTTGGTACTATTGCACTTGCAGCCTATACATATATGGCTCTTGTTCCTATTATCCAGCCGCCTATCATGAAGGCTCTTACAACAAAGAAAGAGCGTTCTGTAGTAATGGGTCAGCTAAGACCTGTTTCTAAGGTAGAAAAGCTTATTTTCCCTATCCTCGTAACTATCGTTATCTCACTCATGGTTCCTTCAGCAGCTCCACTGGTTGGTATGCTCATGTTTGGTAACCTTCTTAAAGAGAGTGGCGTCTGCGACAGACTTGTTAAGACTGCTCAGAATGAGCTTATGAACATCATCACTATCTTCCTTGGCGTAACAGTTGGTGCAACAACACAGGCAGATAAGATCATGAACATTCAGTTTGCAGAAGTTATGGCACTTGGCGTTGTGGCATTCTCAATTGGTACAGCCTGCGGCGTACTTCTTGGTAAGCTTATGTATGTTCTTTCAGGTCACAAGATCAATCCTCTTATCGGTTCAGCAGGTGTATCTGCCGTTCCAATGGCAGCCCGTATCTCTCAGAAGGTCGGTCAGCAGGAAGTTCCTACAAACTATCTGTTGATGCACGCTATGGGTCCTAATGTTGCCGGCGTTATCGGTTCAGCCGTTGCTGCTGGTGTTCTTCTTACAATTGTAAGATAAGATCAGAAATTTTTCGGGACGATGAAAAGCATCGTCCCGATTTTTGTGTATAGTATAGGAGTGTTGATATGTCAGAAAGTAAATTTTTTGCAGTGATATCTCGTATGAAATATATAAATCGCTGGGCACTTATGAGAAACACGATCAATGAGAATATTAGCGAGCATTCACTTGAAGTTGCTTTTATCGCACATGTGCTTGCACTTATTAGAAATAAGCGATTTGGCGGTAATGTTTCTCCTGAGAGATGTGCGCTGCTTGCTATGTATCATGATGTCACCGAGATAATCACAGGTGACTTGCCTACGCCTATAAAATATTATAGCCATGAGATAAAAGGCGCATATGATGAGATCGAGCAGAAAGCCAAAAATACTCTGGTGTCTTATCTTCCTGATGATCTGAAAGAGGACTTTGAGCCGCTTTTCTGTAAAACTCCACAGGAAGAAGAAGCATGGACTCTTGTTAAAGCGGCTGATAAGCTTTCTGCACTTATAAAGTGCCTTGAAGAAAGACAAATGGGAAATACTGATTTTGCATCAGCTGAAAAATCTACACTTGAATCTATTGTCGCAATGAATATTCCAGAAGCAAATGTTTTTCTTGATGAATTTATTCCAGCTTATACATTAACTCTTGACGAACAAGCTTGACAATGCCCCAGTGGTGTTGTATAATAGAAACTGAAATTATAGGACAATATTAAGTGGGAAGATATTGAATTAACGGAGGCTTTCAATTGGATATTATCGTTTCTGCGTCGCTGCTTGCCTGCGACTTTTCAAACCTTGCGTTCGAGATAAAGCGTGCTGAGGACGCTGGTGTTGACTGGATTCATTATGATGTCATGGACGGAATGTTTGTGAGAAATATAAGTTTTGGCGAACCGCTTTTGAAAAGTGTTGGCAAAAGCATAACAGTTCCAGTAGACGTTCATCTCATGATTTGCGATCCTATCAGATATATTGATAACTACGCAGATCTTGGAGCTGACCTTATAACTTTTCATTATGAGGCGGCTGATGATCCGCAAGCTGTTATTGACAAAATACATTCGAGGGGGATAAAGGCAGGAATCTCCATTAAGCCTGCAACACCTGTAAGTGCGATCCAGCCATTTCTTAAATCTGTTGATATGGTACTCGTTATGACAGTAAACCCAGGTTTTGGCGGTCAAAAGTTTATTCCTGACACTCTCGAAAAAATAAGCGAAGTGAGATATCTAATTGACCAGACGGAAAGGGATATCAGACTTCAGGTTGACGGTGGCGTAAATCTCGAAACTGCCGGTTTGCTTAAAGAATCGGGTGCAGACACTTTAGTAACGGGAACATATGCTTTTAAGGCAAACGATATGCCAGAGGCTGTTAAGCTTCTAAGAGAAATAGTTTAGTTTTTCAAAAGGAGTACTGCTCAATAATGGGCTGTACTCCTTTATTTGGTTTATAATCACGTTGTCAGTAGTACAGGTTTTCAGTAAAGCTTTTTTCGCAACTGTTGAGCGTGCGTATCCTATGGTGAAGATTAGAGCATGACCACTAGGAAGCTGATACAGACTGCTTTTTATAATCTTTTCGGAGTATTTTTTGTGTATTTCAGTAGCTTTTGATATTAGCTCGTTTGGATCGTAGCTGATTATGGCAAGTTCAGTGGTGTGATGATTGTCGTTTTTAGGTAGTATAAAATATATGTTTATTGTTTCTTCACTTGTCAAAGCAACATCAACTTCAATATTTCCTTCGGATATTTTTATAAGTCCTGTCTCCTTGAGTATAAACATGAGTTCAGATAAAAAATCTTTGCTTCTTTTGTTGTTTTTCTCAAAATCTTCAAAGGATATATTCATTATCCGCATATCTTTTTCGTTAAGAATAACTTTTATTTCATACTCTGACAGCCTTTTTATCTCCAAAACAAACACCCCTTATGTATAATGTCAGTCTGTGCTGTATCATTATACTCATAAGGGGTGATTTTTGTGAAAATTTGTTTATGAAAGCTGGTCGGAAAGTTCTGCCCATTCGTCCATTTTCTGGTCAAGGGCGGTTTTGGCTTCTTCAAGCTCTTTGCATTTCTCGCTCATTTTGCTGTAGTCGGAAGCTATCTCAGGGTCAGATATGGCATTTTCAAGTTCAAATATCAGAACTTCTGTGTCTTCGATCTCCTTTTCAAGTTCTCTTATGCGGTTGCGTTTTTGAGCGTCAGCAGCACGCTGTTCCTTACTGCGATATTGTCTTGCTTTCTTTTCTTTGTACGCTTTTTCCTCTTCAGCCCGCTTTATCTCTGCTTCGCTCTGCATCTTGAGCTGACGGGCAGCGTTCACCGCTTCGCTGTATGCGTCAAAGTTGCCCTCGTATGAGTTCACCTCATCATGCTTTATCTCTATTATCCTGCTTGCTACCTTGTTGAGTAGATATCTGTCATGAGATACAAGGATTATCGTTCCACCAAACTCTGCCAAAGCGTCCTCCAGCACTTCTTTTGTGCTTAGGTCAAGGTGGTTTGTAGGCTCGTCAAGCACAAGTACATTTCCACGATTGAGAGCCATTATGGCAAAGCAAAGCTTCGCCCTTTCGCCACCGCTGAGAACAGAAATAGGCTTGAACACATTCTCGCCTGTAAGCAGAACTGCACCTAGTACACTTCTTGCCTGTTGTTCTGATAATCTTGGATAGCGATCCATTATTTCTTCAAGCACTGTCTTACGGGGATCAAGTATAGCGTGTTCCTGTTCAAAATAGGATATCTTCACGTTTCCGCCCCAGCTTATATTCCCACCCTCGTGTGGGATAATGCCTTGGATAAGTTTCAGTATGGAAGTTTTTCCGATACCGTTTGCACCGATTATAGCAACGTGCTCTCCACGGCGAACGTTCATGGTAAGTGACTTTATAAGCTCCTTTTTGTCAGCACCATCGCCAACAACCAGCGGACAGTCAACAACTCGTACGATATCCTTTGTTGGTTCAATATCATATTCAAGCTTTATCTTTGGAGGTTTTGAGTACATAAGCGGTTTGTCGATACGCTCGATACGGTCAAGCATATGCTGTCTTGACTTCGCCATTTTTGAGGTTGACGCCCTGACGAGATTTTTCGCCACATAGTCCTCAAGCTTTGCTATCTCTTTTTGCTGTGCCTCATATTCTTTGAGCTGACGCTCTGAGTTCATTTTCTTTTGCACAAGATAGGAGGAATAGTCCCCTCGATATGATGTGAGCCTGCCTTGTTCTATCTCACATATTCTCGTACAGACCTTGTTTAGAAAATATCTGTCGTGTGAAACTATGATTATTGCACCCTTGTAGCCTTTGAGATAGTCCTCTAACCACATGAGCGTTTCAAAATCAAGGTGGTTGGTAGGCTCGTCAAGTATAAGCAGATTAGGCTCTTCAAGAAGAAGCTTAGCTAGTGCAAGACGTGTTTTTTCACCGCCTGAAAGGGTAGAGATTACTCTGTCTGTAGGTGTTGAGCCAAAGCCCATGCCGTTAAGCACCTGCTTTATTTTTACATCTATCCTATATCCGTCCCGAGCCTCAAAGTATGAAGAAAGCTCGGCATATTCGTGGCTTATACTGTCAATATCTCCGCCATCTGCCATTTTCTTTTCAAGGACTTTCATTTTATCCAGTGTTTCAAGGAGGGGAGCGAAAGCGTTCTTCATTTCCTCACCTATGGTAAGTTCAGAATTAAGTCCGCTGTTCTGCCTTAAAAAACCAATGGAAGCCTTGCCTGCGATATTCACAGAGCCTAGTCCTTCGGGGGTCTTGTCATAGCCCTCACTGCCTGTAATGATATTAAGCAGGGTAGACTTTCCGCATCCGTTTACGCCGATAAGTCCAACGGCTTCTCTGTCTTCAACTGTGAAATTTATATCCTTGAGCAGTGCCTGCCCATTGAAATATTTGTAAAGATGTTCAACATTCAATAACATTGTATATTTCTCCTGTAACAATTATCAGAACTTATTATACACTATTTTCTTCTTGATTTCAACCTTTTTTATTTTATTGCCACACTTATGCCATGCTTAATAAAAAAATATGAAAAAAGTGCGTAAAACTATGTACTTTTTGATCGAGATGTGGTATAATGAAAACAAGTCTATAATTTTAGTCTTGATAGGCTGATTATTTTATCCGAAAGGACGGGTGATGTTAGGGTTGGAGCAGAAGCTTTCTTTGTATGGTTTTAATAATCTAACCAAGACCCTTAGCTTTAACATATATGATGTATGTTATGCCAAAACTGAAAGAGAACAAAAGGAATATATTGCTTATATTGACGAGCAGTATAATTCAGAAAGACTTACGAAAATTCTTTGCGACGTTACTGAGATGATAGGCGCAAGGATACTTAATATATCAAAACAGGATTATGAGCCGCAGGGTGCGTCTGTGAACGTGCTTATTGCTGAAAAAGCCCTCGATGAGGACAGTATCGACCACTCGTGCAATCAAGGAAAAATAGGCGGCGATGTGCCTGAAATGATACACGCTCACCTTGACAAAAGCCATGTAACTGTTCACACATTTCCTGAATATCACCCAGACAACTCCATTTCCACATTCCGAGTGGATATAGACGTTTCTACTTGCGGAACTATTTCTCCGCTAAACGCACTGAATTATCTTATTAGCAGCTTTGACTCTGATATTATAACTATTGATTACCGAGTAAGAGGCTTTACGCGAGATGTTTTGGGAAAGAAGTTTTTTATCGATCACAAGATAACTTCGATTCAGGATTATATAGATAAAAATACGCTGACTAAATATGACGCAATAGATGTCAATGTTTACCAGTCGAACATTTTCCATACCAAGCTTCTCATTAAGGATATCGACTTGCAGAATTATCTTTTCAAGCAGGACGTATATGAGCTTACGCCGAAGCAAAGGCTTGACATAACAGATAGTCTGCGCCGTGAGATGATCGAGATATACAGCGGCATGAACATATACTGATAAGGTAGTGATAGATTTGAACTTAACACAGAATAACGCACCTGTGTATGAGGCTTTAAAAAAACATATGAGGAACAGAGTGGTGCGTCTTGACGTACCTGGTCACAAGGGCGGAAGAATGAATAAGGAGCTTCGTGACTTTTTGGGCGTGGATTGTCTGAAGTGCGATGTGAACTCTATGAAGCCACTTGACAACCTTTGTCACCCTGTTTCTGTAATAAAAGACGCTGAAATGCTTGCCGCCGAGGCATTCGGTGCTAAGCACGCATTTTTTATTGTAAACGGCACAACTGCTGCAGTTCAGACGATGATATTTACAAGCTGTAAGGCAGGAGATAAGATAATAATGCCGAGAAACGTTCACAGAAGTGCTATCAATGCACTTGTTGTGTGCGGTGCTATACCTGTTTATGTAAACCCAGGCACAAATAAACGGCTTGGAATACCTCTTGGAATGTCCGTTAAGGACGTTGAAAAAGCTATCAAGGAAAATCCTGATGCAAAGGCTGTTTTGGTGAATAACCCGACTTATTACGGAATTTGCTCTGATATAAAAAGCATCGTCAAGCTTGCCCATGAGCATGGTATGTTGGTGCTTGCGGACGAAGCACATGGCACTCACCTTTATTTTGGTGAGGGTCTGCCTTGCTCTGCAATGGCGGCAGGAGCAGATATGGCGGCAGTATCAATACACAAAACAGGAGGAAGCCTAACGCAGTCATCGCTCCTTCTTTGTGCAGACACTGTTTCAGAGGGTTATGTAAGACAGATAATTAACCTCACTCAGACCACGAGTGGCTCTTATCTGCTTATGGTATCCCTTGACCTTGCAAGAAAAAATCTTGCGCTCAACGGCAAGGAGCTTTTTAAAAAGGCAGTTGACTATGCCGATTATGCAAGGGAAGAGATAAATAAGATAGGTGGCTATTACGCTTTCGGTCGGGAGCTTGAAAACGGTGACGATATCTTCGCATTTGACAGCACAAAGCTTTCCGTTCACACAAGAGCCATGGGATTGGCAGGTGTTGAGGTCTATGACATTCTCCGTGACGATTACGACATTCAGATAGAGTTCGGTGATATCGGAAATATACTTGCTATAGTTTCCGCAGGAGATAGAGAGCTTGAGATAGAGCGTTTTATATCCGCACTTTCCGAAATTAAAAGGCTTTATTCAAAAGACCCGTCAGGAATGTTTGACCACGAATATATCAATCCTATCGTTGAGATACCGCCGCAGCAAGCTTTCTACAGCGAGAAAAAATCAGTGCCTATCGAAGAAAGCAACGGTATGATATGCGGAGAGTTTGTTATGTGCTATCCGCCGGGAATACCTATCCTTGCCCCTGGTGAAAAGATAACTTCCGACATACTTAATTATATCGCATACTGTAAAGAAAAGGGCTGTTTTCTTACAGGTACGGAGGATCTTGAGATAAACAACATAAACGTAGTGGTAAATTCATAGAGAGGAGATACATTTTATGGATCTTTGGTTTACTGAGAAACATACGGACGATGTTAATTTCACCATTCGTGTAAAAAAACAGCTTTATTCTAAAAAAAGCTATTATCAGGAAATAGACGTTTTTGACACATATGAGTTCGGCAGGGTATTAGTGCTTGACGGCTTTATAATGCTTACCGAAAAGGACGAGTTCATCTATCATGAAATGGTAACTGCAGTTCCTATGGCGGTCAATCCTGAGATAAAAAAGGTGCTTGTTATTGGTGCGGGGGATGGTGGAACTATCCGTGAGCTTTGCAGATATAACACTATTGAAAAGATAGATATGGTGGAGATAGATGAGCAGGTGGTGAACGTGTGCAAAGAGTATCTTCCACAGACAGCCTGTGCATTTGACGACCCTAGACTTACCCTCTATATTGAGGACGGTCTGAAATTCGTTCGCCGCAAGGAAAATGAATATGACCTTATTATAGTTGACTCCACAGACCCGTTTGGACCGGGAGAGGGACTTTTTACAAAAGAATTTTACGGCAACTGCTCAAAGGCGCTCACAGATCAGGGAATATTGATAAACCAACATGAAAGCACTTATTATGATTCCTATGTGGATATGGTAAAGCGCACACACAGAAGAATAGGCAGTGCGTTCCCAGTTTCAATGGTCTATCAGACACATATACCTACCTATCCGTCGGGTCATTGGCTTTTCGGCTTTGCCTCGAAAAATCTTCACCCTATATATGACCTTAAGGCTGATGAGTGGAAAAAGTTCGGCATAAAGACAAGATATTATAACACAGAGCTTCACAAGGGCTGTTTCGCACTGCCGAATTACGTCCTTGATGTACTTGAGGACTGTGACTAAAGGAGAGAAGTATGGAAAAGAATGTTCATACCTTTATAGGCTGTGATTGTGAATATGATGATTCTAAGATAGTCCTTTTCGGCGCACCATATGACAGTACAACTTCGTTCAGACCGGGTACAAGATTTGCAAGCTCTGCAATGCGCAATGAGAGCTTCGGCATTGAGACTTATTCACCATATCAAGATAAGGACCTCCTTGATGTGAATGTGTTCGACAGCGGCGACCTTGAAGTGCCATTTGGCAATCCTGAGGGCGCACTGAGGGATATCCATGACCGCACTGCTGAAATACTTGACGACGGCAAAGTGCCTTGCATGATAGGCGGCGAACACCTTGTCACTCTCGGTGCGATTAGAGCTGTGGCAGAGAAATATCCAGATCTGCATATCGTTCACTTTGACGCTCATGCCGATCTGAGGGACGATTACCTTGGTGTGAAAGAGTCACACGCCTGTGTGCTTCATAGATGCTGGGATATTGTGGGCGACGGAAAGATATATCAATTTGGCATTAGAAGCGGTGACAGGGACGAGTTCAAGTTTGCGAAAGAGCATACTTTTATGGAAAAGTTCGGCTTCTTCAGACTTGACAGCATAGTAAAAAAACTTCAGGGAAAGCCTGTTTACTTTACACTTGATCTTGATGTGCTTGATCCTTCAGAGTTTCCCGGCACTGGTACTCCAGAGGCAGGCGGAGTTACTTTTAAGGAGCTTATGTTCGCAGTGGAGGAAGTTGCAAAGCTCAATATCGTGGGTTTTGATGTGAATGAGCTGTCCCCTGTTTACGATCAGACAGGACGTTCAACAGCACTTGCCTGCAAGCTGCTGAGAGAGATACTTTTGTATTTTTATAAGTAAATAAGTATAATTGATAAAATAGAAAGGAATGATCTAATATGTCAAGAGCATTGATAATCGGTGCAGGCGGAGTTGCAGGTGTAGTTATACACAAGTGTTGTCAGAACAGCGAGGTATTTACTGATATCTGTATCGCCAGCAGAACAAAGTCAAAGTGCGATAAATTCAAGGAGGAGCTTCAGGATAAGACAAAGACAAATATCACAACTGCACAGGTGAACGCAGACAACGTGCCTGAGCTTGTGGCTCTTATGAAAGAATATAAGCCTGATATTTGTATCAACGTGGCTCTGCCTTATCAGGATCTCCATATCATGGACGCTTGTCTTGAGTGTAAAGTAGACTATGTTGACACAGCTAACTATGAGCCAGAGGACACTGCAAAGTTTGAATATAAGTGGCAGTGGGCTTATAGAGAGAGATTTGAAAAGGCTGGTATCACAGCGCTTCTCGGATCTGGCTTTGACCCAGGTGTAACAGGTGTTTTCTGTGCATATGCTCAGAAGCATTATTTTGACGAAATAAACTATATAGATATCCTCGACTGTAACGGAGGCGATCATGGCTATCCATTCGCAACGAACTTCAATCCTGAGATAAACATAAGAGAAGTTTCCGCAAAGGGCTCTTATATTCAGGACGGCAAGTGGGTAGAAACTGAGCCAATGGAGATAAAGAGAGTTTATAATTTCGATCAGGTGGGCGAAAAGGATATGTATCTTCTTCACCATGAAGAGCTTGAATCACTTGCACTCAACATCAAGGGTATCAAGAGGATTCGTTTCTTTATGACATTTGGTCAAAGCTATCTCACACACCTTAAATGCCTTGAGGACGTGGGCATGACATCTATCGAGCCTATTGACTTTGAGGGCAAGAAGATAGTACCGCTACAGTTCCTTAAAGCAGTTCTTCCTGATCCAGCTTCACTCGGTCCAAGAACAAAGGGTAAGACAAATATCGGTTGTATCTTCCAGGGCAAAAAGGACGGCAAGGACAAGACATATTACGTTTACAACGTATGCGATCATCAGGAATGCTATAAGGAAGTCGGTTCACAGGCTATCTCCTACACAACAGGCGTGCCTGCAATGATAGGCGCAATGATGATACTCACAGGCAAGTGGAAAAAGCCGGGCGTACACAATATAGAGGAGTTTGATCCGGATCCATTCATGGACGCACTTAACAAGTGGGGTCTGCCTTGGACAGAGAACTTTGATCCTGTTCTTGTTGACTAATAGGAGAACAAAAAAATGAAGATCGAAGAAGCTTTTGCGAGATATCTCGGACAAGAGGTGCTTGTTTATACAGTTTCGCAGGGAGGCTCGCTTTCATCGGTTATAGACTGCACACTTGAAGAGATAGGCGATGGCTGGGTGAGTGTTACTCAGGGTGATGACCGAAACGAAAGTATCGTGAATACAGCCAATATCATCAGGATAAGAGAGTATCCACGAAACAAAAACGGCAAAAAGAAAATGGTTTTTGATTAAAGGTGACGAAAAGTGAAAACCAAAACAAAAAAAATGATAGCACCAGTTGTGATAGTTGCTTTGATATCTATTTATTATATAGCTATTGGCGTTATTTTTGCATATATGAATGGTGTTCCTATGCTTGCAAAGATAATTGCTCTGGTAGTTCCTGCATTGCTGTCAGGCGTTGCGATAACGGTGCTTATTCAGCGTATAAAAGAAATAAAGAAAGGCGAAGATGATGATCTTAGTAAATACTGATTATATTTCTGGCAAAAAGCTTGAAATGCTTGGGCTTGTCAAAGGCTCAACTATCCAGACCAAAAATGTCGGAAAGGATATCATGCAGAGCTTTAAAAATCTTGTTGGCGGAGAACTTACTGCCTATAATGAGATGATGAATGATGCAAGAGCTCTTGCCACGAAGAGAATGGTGGTTGAAGCTGAACAAATGGGTGCTGATGCAGTAGTTAATATAAGATATGCTTCATCTGCTATTGCGGCAGGCGCTGCTGAGGTCATTGCATATGGAACAGCAGTAAAATTTATGGGGGACGAGTAAATGATATTGATGATAGACGATGTTAAAATGGTAAATGCTGATATGTTTTACCCATATGTCAGCAAGGCGCTTGCTCATGATATGGATTCTATAGCTAACGGCGACAAGCTTTATGAGAAGCTCTGTGAAGTCGAAGAGCCATTGGAAATAATGATACATGACTTTGACGATATTCCTAAGGAGAGTCTTGAATTTGCCAAGGGTGTTCTTAGTGTTTTTATGGACGCAAGAATGAAAAACAAAAATATTACAGTAAACTTTATCAACGATGGTTCATATAGATGAGCTGTGGAGGAAAAGAATGTTTGATATTTCTAAGGTGAAAACACCTTGTTATGTTGTTGACGAAGCAAAGCTTCTAAAAAATCTGACTATCTTGGATAATGTCATGGAGAAAACGGGTTGTAAAATACTTTTGGCACAGAAAGCTTTTTCCATGTATAGCACATATCCTATGATATCACAGCACTTGAAAGGCACTACCGCAAGCGGTCTTTATGAGGCAAAGCTTGGCAGGGAAGAGTTTGACGGAGAAGTTCATGTTTATTCTCCTGCATACACAGAAAAGGACATGAATGAGCTTGTTCAGATATGCGATCATATCGTGTTCAACTCACCAAAACAGTGGCAGAAATTCAAGGGCATTGTTGAAAAAAGCGGCAGGAAGATATCCTGCGGAATAAGGTGCAATCCTGAGTATTCGGAGATCGAAACGGATATCTACAATCCATGCTTCAAAAATTCAAGGCTCGGAACAACTTTAGATAATTTTGATGACAGTCTTATTGATGGCATAGATGGTCTGCATTTTCATACTATGTGTGAGCAAGGCTCTGATGTGCTAAAAAGAACGATACCACATATTGAGGAGAAGTTCGGCAAGTATCTTTACAATATGAAATGGATAAATCTTGGTGGTGGACATCACATAACCCGTGATGACTATGATCTAGATACCCTTATCGAGTGTGTGAATTATCTACATGACAAATATGGTGTTCAGGTTTATCTTGAGCCTGGAGAGGCTGTTGCACTCAATGCAGGATATCTTGTTTCAGAGGTGATAGACACGGCAAAAAACGGCATGGATCTTGCTATTCTTGATGCCTCAGCAGCCTGTCATATGCCTGACGTTCTGGAAATGCCTTACCGACCGAATATCATCGGTTCAGGGCAGGCAGACGAAAAGGCTTACACATATCGCCTTGGCGGTCCGACCTGTCTTGCAGGTGACATAATCGGGGATTATTCCTTTGATAAGCCTCTTAAAGAGGGTGACAGGCTTGTTTTCTGCGATATGGCTATATATTCCATGTGTAAAAACAACACTTTCAACGGAATGCCTTTGCCGTCAATATATCTTCAAAAGCTTGACGGCGAATTGGAGCTTATAAAAGAGTTCGGCTATGATGATTTTAAAATGAGATTATAAGAAAAAGCGGTCTGATTTTTGGTCAGATCGCTTTGTTTATGTTTTATTTATGCAAGGCAGTGTTTTTCGATTTCTTTCATAACGCTGTTGTCATTGTTTGAGCCTGTCATGAAATTTGCTACCTTTTTAATAGACTCATGAGCATTTGACATTGCAAAGCTGTAGTAAGAATTGTTGAGCATATCAACATCGTTAAGATAATCGCCGAAAGCCATGGTTTCTTCATATCGTACTCCAATGCGGTTTTCTATGGTTCGCAGTGCAGTGCCTTTTGTTACGCCCTTATTCATTATATCCGTCCAGTATTTACCTGAAAGCTGCACGTTGAAATTTTCGCCGAAGCGTTCTTCGAGCTTGCAGTAGCCGTCATTTTCAATGCCGCTTTCTTCAAAAACGGCTATCTTGAAAATATCATCGTCAACAAGGGTGAGATCCTCCATCTTTACTTGATTTACATAGTATGAAGCAATTTCTTGGTGCTGGCTATCATTTCTTGAGTTATGCCATGTGCCATTTTTTCCGCAAAGAAGGACTGTAAGTCCTAATTTGTCGCAAAATCTAACAGCTTCTTTAACGGTATCCTTTGGCAACACTGAAACCGAAAGAAGTTTTCCTTTATCAACAACATATGCACCATTGTCGCAAATAAATGTCATGTCGTCAAGATATTCAGAAAACTGTTTTTTTAGCGTGCAGTAGCTTCTGCCACTTGAAATAACAAATCTGATATTTTTATTAAACAGCCGTTTTACTATGTTGTCAAAATTTTTGGGAAGCTGCTTGTTATCGTCAAGCAAAGTGCCGTCCATGTCAGTTGCAATAAGTTTTATCATTGTTTTCCTCCGTGATCATTGTTATGCTCAGACATTCATATTATAATGTATTTCTATACTATTTTCAATTATTTTTGATTTTTGACAAAAAACTTTGTCGATTTTAATATATTTATTCCATATAAACAAAAGCACATTGAGATTATTGTACAGTTAAATTATTTGAACATACATAAAATGTAAATTGTTTTACGCGATTATTACAAAAGTGAAAAATAGCTGAAATTTCAGCTTAATTTGTTGACATTAAGGTTCAATGGGAGTAAAATATACTTTGTTCAAGGAATATTGCCTTTAAATTAGTTGGCTAGTTTGAGGTAAGTTTTGTGTATTTCACTGAAAAGGTTTTAATATGCTTGACTTTTATCAGAAAAAATTATACAATATTCTTTGCGACTGAATAAAGTAAATAGAAAAGGAGATATAAATGAATAAGGTCATAACAAAGATCCGCAGCGGAATAGGCGGATATCTGAAGGATAACATCTTGTTTCTAACATTTGTATTTGCATCTGTTCTGAATGGATTTCTTCTTAGAGCATTTACTGTTAAGTTTAATTACAGCCAGATAAAACCGCTCATGGCTGATATGGCAGTTATACTGTTGCTTGCTCTAATTTCATATGTGTTTAAAAAGCCAAGAAAGCAATTTGTATATTTGCTTGTACTCACCATAATTTTTTCTATTCTTTGTACGGCAAATTCTATATACTATACAAATTATAAGTCGTTTATCTCAGTGTCGCTTATTTCAACGGCTTCACAGCTCGGCGGGGTAATGGACGCTGTTACTGAGAACATCATGGAACCAAAGGATCTTATTTTCCTGTGGGATATCCCTGTGATCATAGTTGTGTACATACTTCTTAAAAGACGTACAAGAGATTATATCACCGAGGTCAAGGAAAAGAGAAAGCGCCGTGGATATGCTCTTGGAACATTTTGTGTTTCCATAGGTCTTGCGGGAATATTTTGCTCAACACTTACCGGCACTGATTATTCAAGACTTGCTAAGCAGTGGAACAGAGAATATGTTCTTGGCACTTTTGGCCTTTACACATATCAGTTCAGCGATGTTATTTCATGCACTCATGCGAAAATAAACATGATGTTTGGTTACGAGGAGAGCGAGGAGGTTTTCAATAAGTTCTATGACGATAAGTCAAAGACTGAAGAAACTTCCGAAAAGAGTAACAAGTACACAAATATTTTCAAGGATAAGAACATTATAGTTATCCACGCTGAAAGTTTTCAGCAATTCTGTATGGATACATATATAAACGGAGAAGAGCTTACACCTAATATGAACAAGCTTGCGAGAGAGGGTCTTTATTTCTCAAATTTCTACGCTCAAGAGAGCGTGGGAACAAGCTCAGATAGCGAGTTTACCTTTGCTTCTTCACTTATGCCAGCTTCAAGCGGTACAGTTGCTATCAACTATTGGGACAGAGATTACACAACTACCCAGAAAATGCTTAAGAAGAAGGGCTATTATACTTTCAGTATGCACGGCAACAACGGCTCTTACTGGAACAGACTTAATCTGCATCATTCCCTTGGTTATGATGATTTCTTTAACTATAACAAAGATTTTAACATTGATGAAACTATTGGTCTTGGTCTGTCAGACAAATCGTTCTTCAGACAGGCAGTTCCAAAGATCGAGAAGATAAACAAGGAGCATGATAAGTGGTATGGTGCGTTCCTTATGCTCACAAACCATACGCCGTTTACTGACATTGAGCGTGTGAGCGACTATGAGGTAGATTTCAAGTATAAGATGTACAACGAAGAGGATGGGATGTATGAGGAAAAATCTGCACCGTTCCTTGAGGGTACAAAGCTTGGATCTTATTTTAAGTCTGTTCACTATGCAGATCAGGCTATCGGTCAGTTCATGACAGACCTTGACAATGCAGGACTTCTTGATAACACTGTAGTTGTTATTTATGGTGACCATGACGCAAAGATAAAGGCTGAGGAGTATGACCGATATTTCAACTATAATCCATTTACTGATTCTGTTCTTACAGAAGATGATGAGGGCTATGTTCCTGTTGGCGATTTCTACTACAATCTTAACAGAAAAGTGCCGTTCATAATATGGTCGAAAGACGGCGGATATGAGCCTACAGAGGTCAAGCAGATAATGGGTATGTATGACGTTCAGCCAACACTTGGAAATATGTTTGGCTTCTCAAATGTCTATGCACTTGGTCATGATATCTTTTCTGTTGCTGACAACGAGGAAAATGTTGTTATCTTCCCAAACGGCAATTTTGTAACAGATACTGTTTACTATGATAGCCAGAAAAACACATATTTTGATCTTACGGATTACAAAAATGTGGCAACGGCGGTGTCATGCAATCAAGTATATAAAGATGATCCTAACCCAGTGTATATGGACGACGATCAGGGTCTGTTCAAGACCACTGTGAATGAAACGTACTGTCAGGATTCTTGTAACGCACGAATAAACGATGGTGTTGTGGACGAGGATTATATCAGCAATTATTCTAATTATGCCGAGGAGCGAATTAACATTTCCAATGCTATAATCTACTATGATATGATATATAAGACCGACCACGGTTTCAGCAACAACAATATGAACAGTGACAATTCATCGTCAGGTGCTAATTCTGTTTTTGCACCGCCTGAGAATAAGAGAACATTTGGCAGACACGCTGCATAATAAAAATCGGAGCAGAGTATGACACTCGGCTCCGATTTTTTTGTTGTATCTTAAAAAGCATAAAAAAAAGACTAGCGAAGCTAGTCGATTTTTTGGAATATTCAAGCATTAAGCTCTTTCTACCTTACCTGAACGCAGGCATCTTGAGCAAGCGTAAATGTGACAAGGAGTGCCGTTTACAACAGCTTTAACTCTCTTTACATTTGGCTTCCAAGTTCTGTTTGTTCTTCTGTGTGAGTGTGATACCTTGATACCAAAAGTAACGCCCTTACCGCAGATCTCGCATTTTGCCATTACGCTGCACCTCCTTTACCCTTAAAAATGCAATACTATTATTCACAATATTTAATATTATAGCATAACTGAAAAGAAATTGCAAGTGCTTTTTGAGATTTTTTTTGAAATTTCCGTAAAATCGTATATATTTATAGTTTTCGATTAAAAATAAAGACAAAATGCCTTGAAATTTCATTGAAAATAGTGTATAATTACACTTGTGATTTGTGTAATTTTGTTTTGAAATGACAGGAGGTCATGAAAATATGGATCCGCAGAAAATTCTTGATTACGGTGCAAAGCTCATCGTAATTTTCATGTGTATACCTATCCATGAGTACGCTCACGCATGGGCAGCAACAAAACTTGGGGATGATACTCCACGTTATCAGGGTAGACTTTCCCTTAACCCTCTTGCACATCTTGACCCTATTGGTGCATTGTGCATATTCTTCATAGGTTTTGGTTGGGGTAAACCTGTTCAGGTAAACCCTATCAGGTTTAAGAATTATAGGAAGGGCATGGCACTCACGGCAGCTGCAGGTCCTATCTCAAATATCATAATGGGACTTATCGGAATAGTTCTTTATAAGCTTTTCTATGTGCTTTATATAGTGCATTATTCTATAGCTCTTTACTATGTGTCGCTTATATTATATTACTTTACAGCTATAAACGTGGGACTTGCAGTGTTCAACCTTATACCTATCCCGCCGCTTGACGGTCAGAAGATACTTTCTTACTTTACAAGCAGTAAGGTAGATCGCTTTATGGCACAGTATCAGAACTATATCGCTATTGCATTTATGATACTCGTTGTAACAGGCGTTCTTGATACGCCTATAGGTTGGTTACAAAATGGTATGTTCTGGATAATGGATAAGCTTACGTTCTGGGTTGACCCTATACTAAAAGCGATATTTTTGAAATAAAACTGTTCACGAAAGGAAAAACGTAAATGAGTGCTGCTCAGTTCAAGCTGGATATGTTTGAAGGACCGCTTGACTTGCTTCTTCACCTTATCAGCAAGCACAAACTGAATATTTACGATATTGAGATATCTTTGCTCCTTGAACAGTATATGGACTATATCAATGATCTTGACCACGAGGATTATGAGGATGCCGCTGATTTTCTTGAAATGGCGGCACGCCTTATATACATAAAGACCTGTTCGCTTCTGCCTCATGACGAGGAGTCAAAAGAGCTTAAAAAAGAGCTTGAAGGCAGGATCATCGAGTATTCTCTGTGCAAACAGGCGGCACAGACTCTCCGTGAAGTTTACGTTGGCGACCTTGTTTTTATAAGGACGGCGATAAAGCTTCCTGTAAACAAGACCTATACCCGTGAGCATGACCCTCAGTGCCTTTATGACGCTTATATGGGCATATCAAAGAAAGCCCGTGAGAGCGTTCCGCTGAAAGCGAAGATGTTCGAGCCGATAGTTTCACATAAGATAGTATCGGTCACATCGAAGATAATCCATGTCCTTAAAAGACTTTATAAGCATGGTGAATGCGATATGGGCGACCTTTATGACGGCATGACGGAGAAAAGCGAGAAAGTCGCTACTTTTCTTGCTATATTGGAGCTTACAAAGTCTGGCAGGATATTTCTCAATGACGATAACTCAAAGATTTTTTTCAACAAGGCTTCAAAGAACGGAAAAGTCGAGTCCGACTTCGATAAGCCTGTTGTTATCGAAAGCGAAACGACAGAAGCTGTCCCCGAGCCTGAGCCTATAGAAAATATACTTGACGATGAGCCTGCAGATGAGATAGAAGAAGTTGCTGATGTTGACGCAGAGCGTGAAGAAGCTTCTCAGTTAAAGCGGTATATATCTGCAAAATCCGAGCGCATATCAGGTGAAGTCATTGCGGCGTATGCTCCTGTGAAGTCAGCTGAGGAGGTCATGGCAGAAATGGAGCAGATATCTGAAAAGATAGACAGTGTTGATTTATATACCGAGCCTGCTATGGCAAAGCCTGAGCCCGAACAGCCTGACGAAGCCACTATGGAGGAGATAAGGCTAATCGAACAGCTTGCGGATATCACCCCTGACACAGTGTTTAAGCCTAATTACTGGGCAAAAAGAAGATATTATTGGGGATATTCACCTGTGGGCGATGACGGAGACAATAATTTCTGGTGCTACGGATAAAATAAGAAAAGGGATAATCTATGGAACATTCAAATATACAGGCAGCCGTCGAGGCTGTGCTTTTTGCAAGCGGAGAGCCTGTGGAGAGCGAGAAGCTATGCGAGGCAGTTGGTATCGTCAAAGATCAGCTTGAGGAAGCTCTTGGCTCTTTGGCAGATAAATACAGCAAGGCTGAAAGCGGAATTACGCTTCTGAGCCTTAATGGGTCATATCAGCTTGCCACAAAAGAAGAGCTTGCGACATTCATAAAGGCGGCTTTGGAGATAAAGAAAAACTCTGTTCTTAGCCCTGCGGCAATGGAGGCACTGACAATAGTCGCATACAATCAGCCTGTAACAAAGGGCTTTGTCGAACACGTCAGGGGAGTTGACTCCTCGGGAGTTGTAAATTCTCTCGTAGATAAGGGTTTGCTTGCAGAAGCGGGAAGACTTGACCTGCCTGGCAGACCTATTGCATACAAGACGACGGACAATTTTCTCCGTTGTTTCAGACTGTCAAGCCTAGACGATCTGCCGCCTATCTCTGATAAGCAGGAGCAGATAACCATTGACGAGATAACAAAAGAGAATGATACGGAAGAATAAAGTATGACCGTGAGGGGAGATGATAACGATAATTGTTTTATGGATACTGCTTGGTATTATAGCGGTTATTGTTATCCTGCTGCATTTTTCCATTACGGCACAGATAGATCTGAATAAAAAAGGCTTTGATCTTAAAGTACGGTATATGTTTTTTGACATTTATCCACGAAAGCCTAAGAAGAAAAAACAGAAAAAATCAAAAAAAGCTGAACTGCCTGAGGATAGTTTTGATGATTTTGAGGAGTTTGAGGACAATATTGAAGAAAGCTTACCTGTCCCACAGACTGATGATATGCCTGATAAAACAGGAGAAGTGTCCGAGCAAATTGTTGAAGCTAAGCCTGAAAAAATAGAAAAGAATGAAGCAGATGAAAATGTCAGCGTGTCTGAGGTAGAGGATAAGCAGGAAAATATCTCTGATATTGATACTGATACCAATGTTGAAGCTGGTACAGAGGACAAACCCGAGGAAATAACTGTGAAGCAGGAGAAAAAGGGCTTTGCCGGAAAGCTTTTTCATAAAAAGGATAAGGGTGAAAAGAAGCCGGTTTCCAAATCTAAAGAAAAGAAAAAAAGCAAGTTCTATGAGCTGAAAGCGCAGTATAAAAAGGTGAAGCCTTATATTCCAATGGGCTGGAAATATTTCAAAAAGCTTCTGAAAGCTATACGCTTTACAGACACAAGGATAGTTCTTGACGTTGGAAAAGAGGACGCTTACGAAGCGGCTATGCTATACGGCAAGGTGCAGGCAGGGCTTTTCAATACCATTGCAATATTTGCGGGTGTTTTTACAGTAAAGCTTAAAAAAGCTGATGTGAACTGCATTTTTGATGAAAAAAAGTTCGGATATGACGTTCATACCTTAGTCAGGGTAAGACCAAGCACTTTGATAGCAATAGGGTTTTGCACGGGCGTTAATTTTCTTAAAATATATCTTTCAGGCAGACGTAAGAAAAAGCGTGCTGCCAAGCGTCGCAGTAAAGAGCTTGCGGCTAAGAAGAATGAAGTTAAAGCAACAAATTGAAATACGAAAGGTTGAGAAAAATGAGCGAAAGTACAAAGATCGAGGGACTTGTTAAAACTGCAATGGACAAGGTCCGTGAAATGGCAGACTGCGAAACTGTTGTGGGCAAGCCTATCGTTACCGCAGATGGTACTACTATAATCCCAGTTTCAAAGATATCAGTGGGCTTTGCGTCGGGTGGCTCCGACTTACCAACAAAAAGCACAAAGGAAACGTTCGGCGGTGGCTCAGGCGGAGGAGTAACTATCCAGCCTATCGCTTTTATCGCTGTTTACAAGGGCGAAGCAAAGCTTTTACAGCTTTCAATGAATGCGACAAAGGAAAACGCTATCATAAATATGGTACCTGAGGTAATAGATAAGATAACAGATTTTCTTGGCAAAAAGTCTGACGACGAGGACGAAGACGAGGAATAATTTTACTGAATTTTAAAAGTGTAAGTGAGCAAACTAATCCTTGAAATTGATTTTAAGGGTGTGGTTTGTTTGAAATGCGTGACGGTATTTATTTGTACGGTCATGATGATGTGCTTTTGCTGTATGAATGTCAGTGCTGACGATCTCAGTGAGATATCCGCGAAGAGTGCTATAGTTATAGACGGTGAAACAGGTGATGTGCTGTTCGAGAAAAACGCCTATGAAAGGCGTCCGATGGCAAGCACTACCAAAATAATGTCTGTGCTTCTTGTGCTTGAAAGTGGTGAAGATCTTGACAAGCAGTTCGTGGTAGACAGCGAAGCTATAAAGGTCGAAGGCTCGTCCATGGGTCTTCAAGATGGTGACAAAGTCACTCTACGCGATCTATGCTGTGGCATGCTTCTTCCAAGCGGAAATGACGCTGCAAATGCTGCTGCGGTAAGAGTGGCAGGAAGTATCGGCAAGTTCGTTCAGCTTATGAACAAAAAGGCTGAACAATTGGAGCTTAATGATACTCATTTTGTAACGCCGTCAGGGCTCGATGATGATACAGATGAGCATTATTCCACTGCAGCGGATATGGCAAAGCTTGCAGCGGAAGCAATGAAAAATGAAGATTTCAGGGCTATATGTCACCTTGAAAAGGTTGAGTTGTGCTATGGAAACCCACCGTATGACCGCTGGCTAATTAACTCAAACAAGCTTTTAAAAAGCTGTGAGGGTATTGTGGGCGTAAAAACGGGGTTTACGGACAAGGCGAGGAGATGTCTTGTTTCAGCCTGTGACAGAAAGAATAAAGAGCTTATATGCGTTACCTTGAATGCTCCTGATGATTGGAATGATCACTCAAAGCTCTATGATTATTGCTTTGATTTTGTATCTAAACAGAAGCTTCCATTGGATAAAAGTAGTTTTGATGTTGCAGTTGTTGGCGGAGTGAGCGACAGTGTGAAATGTAAGGTAGGGAATGCAAGTGCTGTGCTTTTGAACGGCAGGGCTTACAAAGTCAAGACAAAGATATATCTGCCAAGGTTTGTTTATGCGCCTGTGAAAAGTGGAGATAAAATAGGGCTGGCATTGTTTTACTACAATGATGTGGAAATAGCCCGAACGGATATCACGGCGGTGGAAGATGCGATGCTTGCAGAGCCTGAAAAGCCAGATATATTCCACTATTATCTAGATAAACTGAAAAAATTGTTTGCATAACGGCTCAATGTGAGCCGTACATAAATAAGGAGAAAATATGGAAAAGATTCGTATACAGAAAATAATGTCTGACAGTGGTGTTTGTTCAAGAAGAAAGGCAGAGGAGTATATCTCAGAGGGAAGAGTAAAGGTCAATGGCAGACCTTGCAAGCTTGGCGACAAGGCTTTTGCAGGCAAGGATATAATCACCCTTGATGGGGAAAAAATATATGTTGCCAAGAAAAGACAGCTTTATTATATCATGCTCCACAAGCCAAGAGGATATGTTACCACAATGAGTGATGAGCTTGATAGAAAGTGTGTAACTGAACTTCTAACAAAAGTGCCTGAAAGAGTTTATCCTATCGGCAGACTTGACAAAAACTCAGAAGGTCTGTTACTTTTCACAAATGACGGAAATTTTGCCAATGATATCATGCACCCTTCAAGGCATATCGCTAAGACTTATCGTGTTACAGTAAGACCTGACATAAACGATGAGCAGCTCATAAAGTTTGCTTCAGGAGTTGAAATAGACGGCAAAATGACGCAGGAGTGTTCAGTTGTCGTGCTCGACAAACAGCCTGGCAGGGTTGTGCTTCAAATGACTATCCATGAGGGCAGGAACCGTCAGATAAGAAAAATGTGCGAAGCTGTGGGACTTGAAGTCGCAAGACTAAAGCGCACTGCCATCGGTCCGATTAAACTTGGTATGCTAAAACCAGGTGAGTATAGAGAGCTAAAACCTGACGAGCTAAGGGCTTTAAGGAATGCTATCACCAAAAAATAACGCTCATCGAGGGCCTCTTTTTGTCAGGAGGCCCTTTGTTATTGTGCAAAATGCTTAATAATATGCGTGTATCGATATTGATTATGCTACTAAACGTAAAATATGCGGAAATAGGTCAATTTACTCTTGTAAATTCGGCAAAAAAATAGTATAATATTAAGTGTATAAATATGATAAAATCCAGTAGTTTTGCGTTATTTTATCACAAAAAATTATTTGAATGGAGGAAACTGTATGTCTGATTCAATTTCTACTCTTGCTGAGCTTAAAGCTGCGTCGCAGACTCCTACTGCTGCAAGAAACAGGCTGACATATTTGTTTGACGAAGGAAAATTTACAGAGCTTGACGCTTATGCTGCTGCGGGTGACTCCCTTGCTGGAGTTATTACTGCTTTTGGCTATGTTGAGGGTAATCCTGTATATGCTTTTTCTCAGGACGTGACTGTTAAGGACGGTGCTTTGACAGAGGCACAGGCAAAGAAGATAGCAAAGGTTTATGACCTTGCTGCTAAGACAGGAGTTCCTGTTGTCGGAATATTCGATTCTTATGGTGCTGACGTAAGCGACGGTTCAAAGGCTCTCAATGCTTATGGTGAACTGCTTATGTGGACTTCTAACCTTTCAGGTGTTGTTCCTCAGATAGCTGTTGTCGCTGGCACTTGTGCAGGCTGTGCAGCAATGCTCGCTGAGTCTGCTGACTTCACTGTTATCGCAAAGGATGCTGAGCTTTATGTTGCACCAAACGCAAACATAAAGAACTCTGCTGAAAATGCTGCTGAAAACGGCACTGCTGCTGTTGTTTGCGAGGACGATAAGGCTGCTGTTGAGGCTGCAAAGAATATACTTACAAAACTTCCACAGAACAACCTTTCACCAGTTCCAATGTATGAATTTGCTGATCCAACTGAGGCTGTTGGTGATGACGCTGATGGCATTGCAAAGGCTGTTTGCGATGGCGACAGTGTAACTGAGCTTAATGCTGAGTATGGCAAGGCTTCTTATACAGCACTTGCAACACTTGGCGGTGCTACAGTCGGCGTTGTTGCTACTAACAAGACAGGCGACAAGCTTACGTCTGCTGATTGCTCAAAGATCGCAAGATTTGTAAGAACTTGCGATGCTTACGCTATCCCTGTTGTAACTTTTGTTGATACAGAGGGCTTTAAGGCTGATGATGATACTGAGGCTTACGGTGCTGTGAAGGATATGGCTAAGCTGTGCCACGCTTATGCTGAGGCAACAACTATCAAGCTTGCTGTAGTTACTGGCAAGGCTTACGGTCCTGCATTTATTGCACTTGCCGGCAAGGGTTCAAATGCTGACCTTTCATTTGCACTTGATACAGCTGTTATTTCTGCACTTGCTCCTGTAACTGCTGTTGAGTTCCTCCAGCATGATGAGCTGAAGGGTGCTGCTGATCTTACTGCTGCAAGAAACACTCTTGCTGATAAGTTCGCTAAGGAGAATGCCTCTGCTGCTGTTGCTGCAAAGAATGGCTGCATTGACGGTATCATCGCTAAGAACGAGATTAGACAGACACTTATGGATTCTATCGAGGTAATGGCTGGAAAGAGAATTTCCAGACTGCCTAAGAAACACAGCAATATTCAGTTGTGATAAACATATCAAATTAAAAAGATTGGTGGTTTTTTAAGATGAAAAGATATAATATTACAGTAAACGGAAAAGCTTATGACGTTGCAGTTGAAGAAGTCGGCGGAAGTGCCGCTGCTGCTCCTGTAGCCGCAGCCCCTGTTGCTGCCGCTCCTGCTGCTCCAGCTCCAGCCGCTGCACCTGTTGCAGATGGCACAAAGGTAACAGCTCCAATGCCTGGTACTATCCTTGACATCAAGGTAGCTGTGGGCGACACTGTTAAGTCTGGTCAGGCTATTTGCGTACTGGAAGCTATGAAAATGGAAAATGACGTTAACGCTCCTTGCGACGGTAAGGTACTGAGCGTTAATACAACTAAGGGCTCTGCTGTTGAGACTGGTGCAGTTCTTGCTGTTATCGGCTAATAACATTCCTGAAAAATAACGAAAGGATCGATTTAAAATGGCAAAGCTTAAAATAACTGAAACTGTCCTCCGTGACGCTCATCAGTCACTTCTTGCTACAAGAATGTCAATGGACGATATGCGTGAGATACTCCCTGAGATCGACAAGATCGGTTTTTATTCTGCTGAGTGTTGGGGCGGTGCTACATTTGACTCATGTATCAGATTCTTAAATGAAGATCCATGGGAAAGACTTCGTATACTTAGAAAAGAAATGCCTAACACAAAGCTCCAGATGCTTTTCAGAGGTCAGAATATGCTTGGCTACCGTCACTATGCTGATGACCTTGTTGAGTATTTTGTACAGAAGTCTATTGCAAATGGTATTGATATTATCAGAATTTTTGACGCACTGAACGATATCAGAAACCTTGAAACAGCTATCAAGGCTGCTAAGAAGGAAAATGGTCACGCTCAGGTTGCTATCTCGTACACACTTGGCGAGGTATTTACTCATGAGTATTACATGAACTATGCAAAGCAGATCGAGAATGCAGGTGCAGATTCTATCTGTATCAAGGATATGGCGGCTCTTCTGACTCCATATGAGGCTGAAACACTTGTTAAGGACCTCAAGTCAGCAGTTAAGATCCCTATTCAGCTGCATACACACTACACATCAGGTCTTGCTTCCATGTGTATCCTTAAGGCTGTTGAGGCTGGAGTTGACGGCGTTGATACAGCAATGTCACCACTTGCTCTTGGTACATCTCATGCGCCAACTGAGTCTATCGTTGCCACATTCAAGGGCACTGAGTATGATACAGGTCTTGACCTTGTTAAGCTCAACGTGATAAGAGATTACTTCATGAAACTCAGAAAGAAGTACATCGACAACGGTCTGCTTGACCCTTCAATGCTCGCTACAAATACAAACGCACTTCTGTATCAGGTTCCTGGTGGAATGCTTTCAAACCTCCTTTCACAGCTGAAACAGGCTGGCAAGGCAGATCAGCTTGATGATGTTCTTAAGGAAGTTCCAAAGGTTCGTAAGGACGCAGGTTACCCACCACTGGTTACACCTACATCACAGATCGTTGGTACACAGGCTGTGTTTAACGTAATCATGGGCGAGAGATACAAGACAGTTACTAAGGAGTTCAAGGGACTTGTTAAGGGCGAGTACGGTAAGACACCAGTTGCTATCGACCCTGAGTTCCAGAAGAAGATTCTTGGCGACGAAGAGCCTATCACTTGCCGTCCTGCTGACCTTCTCCAGCCAGAGTTTGAAACAATGAAGAAAGAGGCTGCTGAGTGGACAGAGCAGGAGGAAGATATCCTCACATATGCAATGTTCCCTAAGGTTGCACCTAAGTTCTTCAAGGACAGACGTGATAGAAAGTACGGCGTTGATGGTAAGCACTCAGACGCTGAAAATAAGGTTCATCCAGTTTAATAACAATTATCCCACAGTTTCGGCTGTGGGATTTTTTTGTCTGTGGCTCTTGAAAAATTTGTACATTTGTGCTATAATTAATATACATTTTTTCGGGAGGACGCCAAAATGAACAAAAAGGAAATAAATGAAATAAAGAAAAATTTTAATGATGATTGTGGCTTTTTTACCGTAAACCACGTTGTTACGGCATTTGTGGACGCTGAAAAGAACATAAAGTGCAAGACCAATCAGCTTTACAACACAATTCCGCAGGACGAGGCGGAGCTGATAATGATAAACTTGAAAAAGGTGCTCATCGGTTCTATCGGCAAAAATCTGCTTGAATATTCGTTTCCGAAGGACGCATATCTTGAGGGTGGGGCACAGCCTTTCATGTATGAAACATTGCAAAGCAAGCTGCTTGATGAGGAAAAGGTTGATAATTTTCTCAACGCCATAGTTGAAAAGGTTGAGTATGTGTCTACATATACCATTTTCATGGCTCATTGTACATATTCTGTACTGAAAAAGAACAAAATGGACGAGTTTGAGGACGAAGCTGACACAGATTACAATTTTATAGTGACAGCTCTTTGCCCTGTAAATCTGCGTATTGACGGGCTTGTGTATGATGAACAGGACAACTCTATCGCTAAGAAAGAGTCATGCGACAGAATTGTTGAGCTTCCAAGCGATGGCTTTTTGTTTCCTCTTTTCAATGACCGTGCACCTGATATCAACGGCGTGCTTTACTACACGAAAAACGCAAAAAAGCCGAACACTTCCGTTGTGGAAGAGCTTCTGGGTTGTGAGTTCTCAATGACCTGTCAGAACGAAAAGGAAACTTTCAAGGATATCCTCACAAGCGTTGTGGGTGATGAGCTTGACTATGACCTTATCACTACTGTGAATGACAAGATTTCCACATTTGTTGACCAAAATGCTCATGAAACTGAGATACCGACAATTGACGAACATAAACTTTCGTCCATTCTGTGGGAAGCTGGAGTTAGTCAGGATAAGCTTGATAATCTTCCTAAAGTTTTTGACGCTGCGGCTGGCGGGAAGCCACTTACAGCGGTAAATCTTGTGGAGAAAAGGACCGTAGTTTCTGCTCCAAGCATAACCGTAAATATTGGAAAGGACGCTGTTGACAAGGTAAAAACTCAGATAGTCGATGGCAGAAAATGCCTTATAATCAATCTTGATGACCCTGAGATTGAGGTCAACGGACTTGAAACTACAATAAAATAGGCACAAAAAAGGCAGCTCAACGCTGCCTTTTCTTTATGTGAGATCACCGAATGTGAACTTGCCGTTTTCCAGTATCAGATAGCTGTGTGCTGAATTTTCTTTCGGGATAGATACTGAACCCGGATTTATGTAGGTGTAATCGCCCTGATCTTTTATTACCGGCACATGAGTATGACCGTGAAGAAGAATATCGCCCTTTGAAAGTGGTGGCATATTGTCGCAGTTGAATTTGTGACCATGTGTGGCGAATATCCTCAGTCCGTCACAGCATATATAAGCATATTCCGCCATAACAGGGAAGTCAAGCACCATTTGATCGACTTCTGTGTCACAATTACCACGCACGCACAGAAGCTTGTCTTTAAGCGGATTGAGCATGGCTATCACTTGCTTTGGTGCATATTCCTCTGGAAGGTCGTTTCTTGGTCCGTGATAGAGAATATCACCCAAAAGAATTAGTTTTTCCGCACCGTTTTGCTCAAAGGCTTCAAGCATTTTTTTGCACCAGTAAGCCGAACCATGAATGTCTGACGCTATCATAAGTTTCATATTTTACACTTCTTTATTTAATGATCTCAGATGCAAGCTTGTGCAAAGACACATACTCTGGCTTTATTTTGTTATATATATCGCAGCCTTTTTCCTTTTTGAACTCTTTTACCATTCTGATATAAAGCTGCTGTTTTGTTGTGGCATCAATGACTGCTTCTCTTATAAGCGCCAGTTCGTCTTTATTGCATTTGCCGTCGAGTAGCTCATCAAGTTTTACGGATAGTACATCATGGTAAACAACCTTTTCAGTTTTCTGAGCCGTCATCGTTTTATCTTCATCAGCGGTGCATGTATTTTCGGATTCCTGTAGTCCTTTAAGTCGCAGATATCTTGGTCTGAGAAGCTTGTAAAAATCTGTAGCCTGCTTTTTATATACCTTTGCAAGAGAGTTGTGAAGCTCCTCTTTTGTGTTAGACTCAGCTATAAGTTTGCTGATCTCTTCTATTTGCTCTTCGCTGCAAATGTTTGCAAGTATGCTTTGGAGATCGTTGTTTTTTTGTGTGGTACACTTTTTTCTGCCCTTTTTCACTTTGACGATAGTCTCAACAACAGGATCACTTTCTACTTCGACAATATCAGGTGCACAGGCTTCTGGTTCTTCTTCGACCTCTTCTGTATTACCATTCATATTTTCGTTTAGTGTAACAGAATAATCTATAGCCGCAGACTCAGGGTTTGGCTCATCAGCTTCGTCAAGAGTTATCTCTGACTCTGTCTGAATTTCTGCTGTTTCTTGTGTTTCCTCTGCTTTTTCGACTATATGTTTAGTCGATTCTTCATCTTCATCTTCATTGTTTTCGGTCGGATTAACCTTATGATTAGCGAAATTAATAGCGGTTTGTATTGTCCTAGTTCTGTAGACCATAGCATTTGGGCTGTCAACATACTTACCGTGCCAGAAATCATGAAGAAAGTCAAAACCTCTGTCATTGCTGATAACAAAAATATTCGTATAAGTATCCTTGGCTACCAGATAACCCAGAAGTGTTGAAAGCTGAAAATCCAGGGCATTTTTGCCACCAACGTTTACTTTGAAGTATTCAATATCAGCCTTTGATGTAAGAACTTTCTGGTGCATTTCAAAGTTAATGGTATCGGAATTTTCACTGTAAAAAATTATGACGGTATCAGTTTCAGTTAAATTGTCTATGCCTTGAAGTCCTTTGGATTTGACATTTTCAAAGTCTACCAAATATATTTTCATGTTGATCTATCCTTTCTTTTTGTGTCGTATAAGAATCGTAGCTGCGATTATAACAATAAGTCCGCCTGTCGCAGTTGTTGTCATAAGTATGACATTTTTGCCCTTTTCATCGTTCTCACTGCTATCAGGGATGACCTCCTCATAGGTATAAGTTTTTGTTCTTAACGCCTTGTCTATACAAGAAGCAATAAGTGCATGACCTTTTTTATTAGGGTGTATATCAAAGTCATTTATGTTGGTAAGTTCCTTTCCGTGACCGCTGAATTCACTAAAAACATCTGCTACTATGTATCTCTCATTTTCATCTTCGTCAGTGGAGTGTTCTTTGATAATGTTGTTAAGTTTTGAAATTTTATCTTTCGACATACTCTGGAAAACAGCAGCCGCAGTGAAATTATCCAGCGGGTCATATAGTGTCTGAACGATTATTTCACCTTTACTTTTAGCTTCAACAGCGTTAATTATATCATCTAGAGTGCTCGTGAAATTTTTCAGCGCTTTATCCATATCATCAGACATATCCTTCATATCCATTGCAATGCCAATAATATCCTTGGTTTTATCCATCAAATCAGACATTGTGCTTTTAGAAGTAATGCCCAGATCGTTCATCAAAAAATCTATGAAAAGACCAAGAATGTCATTGCCACCTATGGATATAATAACAGCGTCGCTGTCTGCAAGGTCAGCGTCAAATTCGCCTGAATTAATGCGGTCAAGAAGCTGTTGTGAAGTATCGCCCACAACAGCAGAGTTCACAAGCTTACAGCCGCCAGCGTCTTTAAGCTCAGCGTCATACTGGTCGTGAAGAAGATTTGCATAAGACGCACAAGAATATCTGTTTTCACTGTAGCCTTCCAGACCATAGCCAGCGGCGATTGAATCCCCAAGCACAAGTATATTAGGCGGAACATTTACTTCATGCTTTATAACTTCAGCGTTACAGGCAAGAGGTGTGGCACATGCCATAACGGTTGCCGTGAAAAAAGCCGTTAATTTTTTTAACATCTTATCATCTCCTATATGAGTATATTAACCTTATTATATAATATATTGTACCACATTCAGGACAATTGTACAACATATTTTTTTGAAATTTCTTGACTTTTTTAGTGTGTTGTGATAATATATAATAAAAGAATATGAAATCAGTTTGGAAAGCGAGATTTATTATGACTGACTATTATTACCCTGTCCTCAGCGATGAAACGAGCCTGCCTTTGTATGTGCTTGGAATCGGTGCGAGAGATAGAGAATTTCATTTTGTAAGAGAAGATGGCTATCCTAATCATCAGATAATATACTGCACTCGTGGTCAGGGTCACATTATATTTGATGGTCATGAGTATGATATAAAGCCGGGGGACGCATTTTATCTCCCGCCTTCTGTGCCGCATGAGTATTATCCTGTTGGTGATATATGGGAAACCCACTGGATAACCTTTGAGGGCAGGGAAGCAATTGAAATTCTCAAGCATATCAAGCTTGAGAAGGCTAAAGTGTTTCACATAAATGATATCAATGCTGTTGATGCCATATTTAAGAAGATACTTTATCTTATGAAGACTAATTACTACTACTGTGGTCACCAGTGTTCGGCATATCTATATCAGTTTCTTATTGAGCTACACAGAGTCGTAAACCTACAAAATGGCAGTCAGGACGGGCAAAAACTCAATCAGCTGCAGCCTGTAATTGATTATATTGATAAGAATTTCAGAAAAGAACTTACACTTGTGGAGCTTGCTGATCTTATTGACCTTTCACCGCAGTATCTTTGCAGACTTTTCAAGGAGTGTCTTAGTCTAAGACCTTTTGAGTATCTAGCAAGAAAGCGTATACAGCAGGCAAAGCTGCTTTTATTGGAGGATAAGCTTAACATCAATGAAATCGCTGCGGAGGTAGGTTATAACGATTGCAGTTATTTTTGTGCGGTGTTCAAAAAGCATGAAATGCTTTCCCCTGCAGAATTTCGTTCTCTTCATAAAAAAGCAGGTAATTAAAAACATGATGCCCCACGGAAATGGATTCCGTGGGGCTTTTTTTATAATATAGTTCCGCCTCCGATAACGTATTCGCCGTCATAGAAAACCACTGCCTGTCCCTTTGAGATAGCTTTATGAGGTTCTTTAAAAGTCACGAGTACTTTGCCATCATTCATTGGTGAAACCGTACATTCAGCGTCCTTTTGATGATAACGTGTCTGAGCAGTGCAGGTTATAGGCTCTGTGAGGGTGTCAAACGGAATAAAGTTCACATCTCCTGCCACAAGGCTGTCACTGTATACTTCATCAGCCTTGCCCATAATAAGTCTGTTATGCTCCATATCTTTTGTAATAACGAAAAGCGGTTCGCTATATGAAATGCCTACGCCCTTTCGCTGTCCAATAGTATAGTGTATCAGACCTTTGTGTTTACCAAGCTTTGTGCCATCAGAAAGAACGATATCTCCCGACTGCTGTTCACCGCAGCGTTTTGTGATAAAGCCTGCGTAATCACCGTCAGGGATAAAGCAGATGTCCTGAGAGTCAGGCTTGTTTGCATTTATAAGCTTGTTTTCTTCTGCAATATCACGGATCTTGTCCTTGTGCATCTCGCCAACGGGGAAGAGAGTGTGAGCAAGCTGTTCCTGCGTCATACTGTAAAGCACATAACTTTGATCCTTTGACCTGTCAGGTGAACGCTTGAGCAGCCACCTGCCTGACTTTTCGTCAAACTCTCTGGCAGCGTAATGCCCTGTAGCTATATAATCAAAGCCCAGCAGCTTTGCACGCTCATAGAATTTTGCGAATTTCAAATGTTTGTTGCACTCGATACACGGATTAGGCGTGCCGCCTGCCAGATATGTATCAACAAAATTGTCGATAACATAGTGCTTAAAATCATCAGAAAAATTGAATACATGGAAATCAATGCCTAGTTTAAAAGCAACAAAACGTGCGTCCTCTACATCATTGAGAGAACAGCACGTTCTTGTTTTATCCAGACCGATGTCCTCATTGCTATAGAGCCGCATGGTAGCCCCTGCCACGTCATAACCTTCATCAAGAAGGAGCTTGACCGAAACAGAGCTGTCAACGCCGCCGCTCATTGCCACAAGAACTCTATCAGCCATTGCAGTTCTCACAATCAGGAGCAGACTGCTTACCTACGAACGGAGTTGGATCGATACCCTGTCTTTTATAGTAGTCAGAAACCGCAGCCTTCATAGCCTCTTCGGCAAGAACAGAGCAGTGAAGCTTTGCTGGTGGAAGACCGTCAAGAGCTTCAACAACCGCCTTGTTTGTAAGTTTCAAAGCGTCTTCAAGCTTTTTACCTTTTATCATTTCTGTAGCGATAGAAGATGTAGCAACAGCCGCACCGCAACCAAAAGTCTTGAACTTAACGTCAGTTATAACGCCGTCATTGACCTTGATGTACATTTTCATTATATCTCCGCACTTGGCGTTTCCTACCTCGCCGACACCGTCAGCATCTTCAATCTCGCCGACATTTCTCGGATGCGCGAAATGATCCATTACCTTTTCGCTGTATATCATTTTTTATTCCTCCTAATCAAGTGTATAGTCGTGAATATTCTCAGTTCTGCAAATTCTTTCCCAAAGTGGTGACATACTTCTCAGGTGCTTTACGATAGGTGGAAGAACCTCAAGAATATAATCAACATCTTCCTCTGTGTTCTCGTCATTGATAGAAAGTCTGAGTGAGCCATGTGCTACTTCGTGTGGCAGACCAAGTGAAAGCAGAACGTGTGACGGGTCAAGTGATCCGCTTGTGCAGGCTGAACCTGATGAAGCTGCAACGCCTTGAAGGTCAAGTGAAAGCAGCAGGCTCTCGCCCTCTACTCCACGAACAGATATGTTTACATTTCCTGCAAGTCTGTGTTCTGTGTCACCATTAAGTCTTGACTCAGGTATCTTGAGCAGACCCTCGATAAGTCTATCTCTCATCTTTCTAACACGCTCATTCTTTGCAGGGATATCCTTTACAGCATCAGTGATAGCAACGCCGAGAGCCACGATAGAAGGTACGTTCTCGGTACCAGCACGCTTATTTCTCTCCTGCGCTCCACCGTAGATAAGGTTAGGAAGGTTAATGCCTGTTTTTACATAAAGCGCGCCAACACCCTTTGGAGCGTGGAGCTTATGTCCTGAAAGTGAGAGCATATCAATGTTCATATCTTTAACATTGATGTCAATATTTCCTACAGCCTGAACAGCGTCAGTATGGAACCATACGCCATGCTTGTGGCAAACTTCACCGATCTCAGCGATAGGCTGTATAGTACCGATCTCGTTGTTAGCTGTCATTATTGTTACAAGGCAGGTATCCTCACGGATAGCGTCCTCGACCTGTTGTGCAGTAACAAGACCCTTGTCACCTACAGGAAGATATGTTACCTCAAAGCCAAGCTTTTCGAGATACTGACAAGTGTGCAGAACTGCATGATGTTCAAAAGCAGTTGTGATGATATGCTTTTTGCCCTTTTTTTCTCCAAGCTGTGCACAGCCTCTTATAGCCCAGTTGTCAGACTCAGAGCCGCCAGCAGTGAAATAGATCTCGTTGACCTTCGCACCAAGAGCGTTTGCGACCTGTTCTCTTGCTTTAAGAACGGCTTTTGCACATTCCATTCCCAAAGAATATATACTTGACGGATTTCCGTATAGCTCAGTGAAATAAGGCAGAGCGGCGTCAAGAGCTTTCTGAGATACTCTAGTCGTAGCTGAGTTATCTGCATAGACAAATCTCTTTTCCAATTAAATCATACCTTTCATATATAGATTTACTATTTTATTATATACTTATTTACTACAAAATGCAAGTGATTTCGTTAATTTAACAGAAATTTAACTTCTACTGAATTTCTTTGATCCCATGACTGCAAGTTCGTCACAACGTTCGTTTTCCGGATGTCCTGCATGGCCTTTTACCCAGTTGAAATTGACCTTATGCACCTCCAGCAGATCAAGAAGCTTTTCCCACAGATCACTGTTTAGAGCCTTTTTCTTGTCCGATTTCACCCAGTTGTTTGCACGCCATTTTTTTGCCCAGCCTTTTGTAACAGCGTCGATTATATACTTTGAGTCGCTGTAAAGCTCTACCTCACATGGCTCTTTCAGTGCTGAAAGAGCAGTGATAACAGCGGTTAGCTCCATGCGGTTATTGGTTGTAGAGGGATCACCGCCCCAAAGTTCTTTTGAATTGCCTTTATATCTTAGTATAACACCATATCCACCCGGTCCAGGATTTCCAGAGCAAGCACCGTCAGTGAAAATTTCTATTTTCTTCATTTATTTATCTCCGTTTTTGTGATGATTATTATGCAAAACATATTATACTACATTTCTCTCTTTTTTTCAAGTACCTCTCGAGGTTTAATATTTTAATATTTATTACTTTTGAAATGTTCAAATTATACAAATGGCTTGAATGTCTTTGTATAAAATGAGAATTGACTTAAAGGACATTAGGTTTTATAATTGTAGTGTAACATTGGTTGTTAAGACAGAAAATCATTTGATTTGGAGGTCAATTATTTTATGAAGATCAAGAAGATTCTTGCATTGGCAGTAGCGCTTACATCTGTTTTTGCAGTTGCAGGTTGCGGCTCCACAGGCGACAACAGTTCAAAGGTATCAACAGTAAAGAAAGTTAAGGTCGAGGACACACAGGAAATAGAGGCTATCCCTGACGACGCTCAGAAAACTATCCGTTGGATGGGTACATATGACCTTAACCCTGACGAGAAAAAGGGCGAGGATAAGTCCGTTGAGATGACCCTTTTCAACAACAAGGGTGGTAAAGTAGAGTACACAAGAGTAACTGATAGCGAAAAATTTGACCAGCTCGCTAGTGCTATCATGGCTCAGCAGAATGTGCCTGATATCTTCAAGTATGAGTGGATGGCATTCCCTGCACAGGTGCTTAAGGATATGTATCAGCCGGTTGACGATATTGTGAACTTTGACGATCCGTTGTGGGCTGATGTGAAAACAGCGGCTGATAAGTTCGTTATGGGCGGCAAGCATTATGTTGCTCCTATAAGCTTCACAGTCGGCACGCTTATGATGTACGATCAGGACGTTATTGACGCTGAGGGTCTTGACGATCCATATGAGCTTTATCAGAACAACGAGTGGAATTGGGATAAATGGTATGACATGATGTCGGAGTTTGTTTCAAACGCTCCTGCTGATGTTGAGAGATTTGGTATCAATGGTTGGTTCCAGACACAGGTCATTCAGCAGACCGGTAAAACAATGGTAAACTATGACGGAGAGAAGTTCACAAACAATGTAAATGACCCTGATATCGAAAGAGCAGAAGATCTGCTTTATCAGGTAGGTAAGAACAACCTTGTAAACGGCAACTGGCTTGGCAATGCTAAGCAGGCGCTTAAAGACGGCAATCTGCTGTTCTACTGCATGGGTACATGGGCTATGACAGGAAATAACGGACCTTCTGACGCTGACACTTGGAGAGTGGTCCCTGTTCCGTCTGATCCTAACACTGATGAAAAGTACATGACATCTGATATGACGGCATATATGTGGGTAAGAGGTTCAACAGCTAAGGAGGCTGTTAAGTGCTGGTATGAGTGCTGCAGAATGGCTAACACAGATGAAACATATAAGGAAAACGGCAAGGAGAAATTCCTCAACGCTAACCCTAACTGGACAGAGGATATGTATCAGGTGATCGTTGACTGCTCATCTTCTGAGTACAATCAGGTGTTTGACTACGGCTACGGAATTTCTTCCACAATGTCTGACGACAATGCAAATGAGGACGGCAACTGCGTAACAAGAAAGCTTTATGAATACACAAACAAGGCTGACGATAATGGCAAACAGTTCTCATGGACAGAGCTGAGAGAATCATACTCTGCAACTGTTGACGCCGAGCTTAAGACTATCAATGACGCTGTTGTTGCATTCAATAAGAAAAATTCATAAGAATACTTTACAAGACTTCGATTTTATCGGGGTCTTGTTTTTGCATAAAAATATGGCTCTGAGAGATACATTTCTCAGAGCCTTTGCTATTGTTATGTTTAGTTGTCCATGCCCTCACGAACAGACTTGATAAACTTGCCAACATATTCAGGAGCGTCTTTGCCGTGTTCCTCAACAATTTTAACAACAGCACTTCCCATGATAACGCCATCAGCATATTGGGACATTTTCTTTGCCTGCTCAGGATTTGAAATTCCGAAACCTATGCAGCAAGGGCAGTGATCGTTGTTTCGGATAGGTGCAAGCAGCTCGTTGAAATCAGTGGTTATCTCTGAACGCATACCTGTAACGCCCAGTGAAGATACAACATATAAAAAGCCTTTAGATTTTTCAGCTATCATTTTTACACGCTCGTGTGAAGTCGGTGCAACAAGGAAGATAGTGTAGATACCATTTTTCTCAGCCTCGCCCTCAAGCTCTTCACGTTCTTCAAAAGGCATATCTGGAACGATAACGCCGTCTATCTGAGTTTCTTTGCAAAGCTCAAAGAACTTTGCTGTACCGAACTTGAAGATAGTGTTTATATACATCATCAGAAGCATAGGCTTGTCAGTCTGTGTGCGGAGTTTTCTCACAAGGTCAAATATCTTGTCAAGATTTGTTCCACCACTGAGTGAATGCAGAGAAGCTTTCTGAATAGTCGCACCCTCTGCGATAGGGTCTGAGAATGGCACTCCGATCTCGATAATGTCAGAACCATTCTTATACATTTCAAGAACGCATTTTTCTGTTGTGTCCATATCAGGATCGCCTGCGGTGATAAAGGTAACAAGCGCCTTTTTGTTTTCTGCTTTAAGCTTTTCAAAACAAGCGTCTATCCTATTCTTCATTGAGCTCGACCTCCCTGTATCTTGCTATTGAGTAAACGTCCTTGTCGCCTCTGCCTGAAAGGTTGATGACAAGTATTGAGTCCTTATCCATTGTAGGAGCAATCTTAAGCGCAGCGGCAACTGCGTGTGATGACTCGATAGCAGGGATTATACCTTCTGTTCTTGAAAGGTACTCAAAAGCACAAACTGCTTCTTCATCGGTTATGTCAACATACTGCGCTCTGCCTATAGAGTTAAGATATGCGTGCTCAGGTCCGATACCTGGGTAGTCAAGACCTGCGGAAATTGAGTAAACAGGGTCGATCTGACCATATTCGTTCTGCAAAAAAAGCGATTTCATGCCGTGGAATATACCAAGTGAACCCTTTGCAACAGTTGCTGCATGGTCAGGTGTGTCAATGCCTCTGCCTGCTGCTTCTGCACCAACAAGCTTGACTGACTTGTCTTCGATAAAGTTGTAGAATGCACCCATAGCGTTTGAGCCGCCGCCTACGCAGGCAACAACACAGTCAGGCAGTCTGCCTTCCTTTTCCATAAGCTGTGCCTTTATCTCAGCACTGATAACTTTCTGGAAATCCCTAACCATTGTAGGATAAGGGTGAGGTCCCATTACAGAGCCTATGCAGTAGTAAGTTGTGTCGATATTTGATACCCAATCTCTGAAAGCCTCATTGATAGCGTCTTTCAGAGTGGCAGTACCGCTTGCAACGCCTGTTACCTTTGCACCAAGGAGGTTCATTCTGTATACGTTAAGGGACTGTCTTTTCATATCTGTTTCGCCCATATAGACCTCGCATTCAAGACCCATAAGAGCACATACTGTAGCGGTAGCAACGCCGTGCTGACCGGCACCGGTTTCAGCGATTATGCGCTTCTTGCCCATTTTCTTTGCCAGAAGTATCTGACCCAAAACGTTGTTTATCTTGTGTGAGCCTGTGTGGTTAAGATCCTCACGTTTGATGTATATTTTAGCTCCGCCAAGATCTTTGGTCATCTTTTCTGCATAATAAAGCATTGACGGTCTTCCTGCATAATTGTGGTAAAGCTCCTGAAGCTCTTTGTTGAACTCAGGATCGTCCTTGTATTTATCGTAAGCTTTTTCAAGCTCGTGAACAGCAGTCATGACAGTTTCAGGAATATATTGTCCGCCAAATTCGCCAAATCGTCCAATTTTACTCATTTATATCCTTCTTTCGGTATTATTTCTGATAGTTTCAACTATCCTTTTTATCTTGTTTTCGTCCTTGAAGCCATCGGTTTCCACTGAACTTGAAAAGTCAACGCCGTAAGGTTGTACCTTTTCCATAGCATAGCAGATGTTGTCCTCGTTCAGTCCACCTGCAAGGAAAAACGGCTTTGATATGTTTAACTGTGAAAATATATCAAGGTCAACACACTTGCCAGTCCCACCGTAGCTGCCTGCTGAAAAGCTGTCTATAAGCAGTTTGTGGACGGGAAGTGCGTCAGCTTTTGCAATATCATCAGCACATTTCATACGAACGGCTTTCCATATCTCACAGTCGCAGTTTTCACGGAGCTTATCAATATACTCTGCGTTTTCCTCACCATGAAGCTGGATAACATCAAGCTTCTGTGCAAAGCTTTTCAGTATATTCTCTATAGGCTCGTTTACAAAAACGCCCACTCGTTTGATTTCCTTATTAAGAAGAAGTTCAAGATCGTAGAATGTGTCAATGTCTACCGTGCGTGTAAAGCCCTCCGACAGTATAAAGCCAGCATAATCAGGGTGGTATGTGTTCACATAAAGAATATCGTCCACACGGCGCATACCACATATCTTGATTTTTGTCATTTATACGCCCTCTCTCAGTTCATGGAGAGTTGTAGCGATATTGCCGCTTCTCATAAGCGTTTCACCTATAAGCACAGCGTCTGCACCAAGGCTGCGTACCTTTTTCATATCGGCATTTGTTTTTATGCCGCTTTCTGAAACAAGCACAGCATGGTCGCCTACTATATTGCTGAGCCTGCCCATGGTTTCAAGGTCAACGTCAAAAGTGTAAAGATTTCTGTTGTTTATGCCAAGCATATCAGGCTTAAAACCAAGCGTCTTTTTATACTCTTCCTCGTTGTGCACCTCTACAAGACATTCAAGTCCAAGCTCGTGAGCGATATCAGAATATTCTTTCATTTGATCCTCGCTGAGTATAGCCGAGATAAGCAGCACTGCATCAGCACCTATAGCCCTTGCCTCGTAGAGCTGATATTCGTCGATGATAAAATCCTTGCGGAGTATCGGCAGCTTTACAGCCGCTCTTATAGCTTTGAGATATTCCGCAGAGCCTTGAAAATAGTGCTCTTCAGTGAGACAGGAAATAGCGTTCGCACCGTTTTTCTCATATTCGCTGGCAGTTTTCACTGGGTCAAAATCAGGGCAGATAAGTCCCTTTGACGGAGAAGCTTTCTTGACCTCGCTTATGACAGAGAGGGTATCACGCTTGATAGATTTTGAAAATGAAACTGTCTGATACTCTTTTTCGGCTGCCATGTATTTGATATCCTGTCTTGAAACTTTTGATATATCTCTTTCAAGCTGTTCTTTTCTTTTGTCGCAGATATTGTCAAGTATCATTTTTTATCCTCTGTTAGTAAGTTCAACAAGTTCTTCAAGCTTTTTAAGAGCCTTGCCGCTGTCTATCATTTCAGCTGCAGTCTTTACGCCCTCTTCGATGCTGTCGCATTTGCCGCAGATATAAAGTGCACAGCCTGAGTTGAGAAGAACGATATCTCTCTTTGCACCCTTGATTGTGCCCTCAAGTATACCTCTTGTGATAGCTGCGTTGCCCTTTCCGTCCTCGCCAACGATATCAGCAAGCTTGCCTCTTTTAAGACCGAAGTCCTCAGGCTTTATCTCATACTTGATAAGCTTTCCGCCGTTTATCTCGCAAATAGTTGTAGGAGCTGATATAGAAACTTCGTCAAGTCTGTCGTTGCCGTAAACGAGCATTGCTCTCTTTATGCCAAGATTCATAAGCACCTTAGCCATAGGTTCAAGCAGATCAGGGTCATATGTGCCAAGTATCATGAAGTCTGCTTTTGCAGGATTTGCGAGAGGTCCGAGAATGTTGAAAACAGTTCTTACACCTATCTGCGCTCTTGTAGGTCCTACAAATCTCATTGCTGAGTGATATGACTGTGCAAACAGGAATGAAAGACCGATCTCGTCAAGGGACTTTTCAGCCTGTTCATGTGTTGACTGAATTTTAACTCCAAGAGCCTCGAGAACATCAGCCGCACCGCTCTTTGAAGAAACGCTTCTGTTGCCGTGTTTTGCGACTTTCTGTCCTGCTGCCGCAATTACGAATGAAGAGGTTGTGGAAATGTTGAAGCTGTTTGAAAGATCTCCACCTGTGCCAACTATATCAAGAGTACCCTTGACATTGACCTTTGACATTTTTTCTCTCATTACCTTTGCAAAGCCTGTTATCTCGTCGATAGTTTCGCCCTTCATTCTCAGTGCTGTGAGCAGGCAAGCGATCTGAGCATTAGAAGCTCTGTCGCTCATGATGATATCCATTGCTTTATAAGCTTCGTCCTCAGTTAGTGACTTTCCATCACGTACTATTTTGAGATACTTTTTAAGCTCAACTCTCTCGCTGTCAGGAAGAGCTGCAGACTTTGTTTTTGTGGTCTTTATGCCTGCGATATCGTTCAGGAAGTTTTCGATTATCATGTTTCCAACTTCGCCAGTGAGAACTGACTCAGGGTGGAACTGAACGCCGTATGTCGGGTGTTCTCTGTGTCTTATTGCCATTATCTGAGCTTTATCGTCAGTTGCAATAACAGACAGGCAGGCAGGAAGTGAAATGCTGTCAACAACAAGTGAGTGATATCTTGCGGCTTTTATTGTGCTTTTCAGACCGCTGAAAAGTGGGTTTGCAGTGTTAAGATTAATATCTGTCTGCTTGCCGTGAAGCTGCTGCTTTGCGTGAACTATTTTTCCACCGAATGCTTCGGCTATCGCCTGGTGTCCTAGACAAACGCCAAGTATAGGGATCCTGCCACTGAATGTCTTTATGACCTCTTCGGAAATTCCTGCGTCCTTTGGATAACCAGGACCAGGGGAGATGATGATAGCCGCAGGTGACATTTTTTCGATCTCTCCTATGGTTATCTCATCATTTCTTGCTACTGTAATGTCTTTTGTGAGTACGCCTACAGCCTGATAAAGATTGTAGGTAAAGCTGTCATAGTTGTCAATAAGTAAAATCATAGTAATCTTCCTTTACAGTACAAACTTATCAATGAAAGTTTTGTCGTTGAAGTAGTTTATGCCGATAGCATTCCTTATTTCTGAAACGGTTTCGTTTGAAACCTCTATTGCACGTTGTGTGCCTTTTTTAAGTATCTCTATGAGCTGCTCTTTGTCTTTCTCATATTCCTCACGTCTTGCTCTGATAGGTGCGAGAAATTCCTGCATAACGTTGTTAAGGAACTTCTTACATTTCATATCTCCAAGGCCGCCACGCTCATAATGTTCTTTCATCTCTGCGAGGTTCTTATAGTCAGGGAAGTATTTAGCAAAATCTTCGTCCTTGCTGAATGCGTCAAGATAGATAAATACAGGATTGCCCTCTGTGTGACCAGGGTCGCTTACATTGATGTGTGTAGGGTCAGTGTACATTGACATTATCTTGTTTTTCAGCGTTTTTTCATCGTCTTTAAGGTAAATGCAGTTGCCAAGAGATTTGCTCATCTTTGTGTTGCCGTCTGTACCAACAAGTCTGTTGCAGCTTGCGTTGTCTGGGAGAACAGCCTCAGGCTCAACAAGTATATCGCACTTATAAATTCTGTTGAAGCTGTTTACTATCTCTCTTGCCTGTTCAAGCATTGGAAGCTGATCTTCTCCAACAGGAACATACTTAGCCTTGAATGCTGTGATGTCTGCTGCCTGGCTGATAGGATATGTCATAAAGCCAACAGGAAGGTTTCTTTCAAAGTTTCTCATTTTTATCTCAGACTTGATAGTAGGGTTTCTTTCAAGTCTTGACATTGTAACGAGGTTTGAATAGTACATTGGAAGCTCGTAAAGTGCTGGGATATGTGACTGAACGAAGAATGTTGTCTTGTCAGGCTCAAGTCCTACAGCAAGATAGTCAAGCATTACCTCAAGAATGTTTTGTCTTATCTTCTCAGGATTGTCAGCGTTATCTGTAAGTGCCTGAAGATCGGCTATCATAACGAACTGATCGAATTTTCCTGTGTTTTGAAGTTCAACTCTTTTTCTGAGAGAACCTACATAATGACCAAGATGAAGTGATCCTGTTGGTCTGTCGCCTGTAAGAATAATATTATTGCTCATGTTATTAACTCCTTTTAAATTATAATTTGCTTGCTTCTTTTATTGCATTTATAACAGCCATTGCCTTGTTGCATGACTCCTGATATTCGTTCTCAGGAACTGAGTCTGCGACAACTCCGCCTCCTGCTTGGATATAAGCCTTGTTATTTTTGAAAAGCACTGTTCTTATAGCGATACAAGTATCCAGCGAACCGTCAAATGCAAGATAACCAACTGTTCCGCCATAAAGGCCTCTTTTTGTTGTTTCAAGCTCGTCAATTATCTCCATTGCTCTTACCTTCGGTGCGCCTGAAAGAGTGCCAGCAGGAAGAACTGCCATAAGAGCGTCAAGAGGTTTCTTATCTTCTCTCAGTGTACCCTTTACATTCGATACAAGGTGCATCACCTTTGAATATCTTTCAACTATCATCATGTCTGTAACAGTTACGGAGCCGAACTCAGAAACCTTTCCTATGTCGTTTCTTCCAAGGTCAACGAGCATTGTGTGTTCAGCTCTTTCCTTTGGATCGTTTAGAAGCTGTTGTTCATTGCGGATATCTTCGTCGTAGGTCGTTCCACGCTTGATAGTGCCTGCAATTGGTCTTGTTACTACTGTTCTATTTTCTACTGATACAAGCATTTCAGGTGAAGCGCCTGCAACAGCATAATCATTGTGCTTAAAGTAGTAAAGGTAAGGTGACGGATTAGTGGAGCGGAGCATTCTGTAAACGTCAAAGCTGTCAGGCGGATTGTCTATCTCAAATCTCTGTGACGGAACTATCTGGAAGATGTCGCCCTCTTTGATGTATTCCTTAGCCTTTTCAACGTTTGCGAGATAATGTTCCTTTGTGATGTTGGATTTTACTGTGATGTTGTCCTCCATTGTCTTTGGAGTTTTCATAACAGGCTTGTAATTTCTAAGAGTTTCAACTACTTCGTTGCATATCTTTTCACATTCTTTGTATTTGGTTTCAAGATCATCGCTCTTATTGATGTTGAGGATTATTACAGCCTTGTTTGAAAGGTGATCGTAAGCAACGATCTTTTCAAAAAGGTGCAGGTCAGCGTCAGGAAGCTTAAGATCGTCCTCAGGTGGGTTGCACAGTGTTTTCTCAAAGTATCTTATCATATCATAAGCGAAAAATCCTATTAGACCACCTGTGAGCTTTGGATAATTATTAAATCTCGGTGACTTGTGGCCTTCGATTATCTCAGAAAAGAAAGCGATAGGATCATCGACTTTTACCGTTTCATCAGCCTTGCCTTTTTCTTTGACAGTAACAACATGCTTGTCAAGAATATATTCGCATTTAGGATCAATGCCCACATATGAATATCTGCCCCACTGGTCTTTATTATCTACAGATTCAAGAATGAAACAATCATCATACGCCTCGTGCAGACAGTTAAAAAGTTGTATTGGCGTACATGAATCCATGAGAAGCTCATAGAATACAGGCACAGTCTTGTAGTTTTCAAAAAGTTCCTTTACTTGTTCAATATCAGGGTACAGCATAAATATTCCTCCTAAATGCTTTTTTGTCGTAAAATTGACAATAAAAAAAGTCCTGTCATCACACATAACATCTAGTTATGGGACGATAGAACCGTGGTGCCACCCAATTTTCCGATAATAAATTATCGGCTCACAGATACGCATTCTGACTGGCAGAAATCAATATCCTGTCCTTTAACGCAGGAATCACGGCGAGTGATACTCGAATAAACTTTCACACCGCTCCTCACAAATCCATTCATCTGAAGAAAATGTATCAGCTCACACCTACCGCTGACTCTCTGTGACCTTTTGCATCAAACTACTTACTTTTGCTCATAGGATTTATCGTATTAACTTTAGTCTTATTATATTCCTCTGTTTCTAAAATGTCAATATCAGAAAATGTAAATATTATTACTATTATGTAAATATTCTTTTGCAATTTGGATTTATACCAAAATAAATAATTTTAAATTTTCAATATTCCTTGCATTTATAAATAATGTAGTGTATAATAAAGTAATAGTTAAGGTAATTGAGAAAGGAAAATATATGAAAGTACAAACTAATAAGAAATACACCACAATTGCATTTTATGCAGTTATCGTTATTGCTATAAATGTGCTTTTGGTAGTGGCTGTATTTAAATTTAATACGATCTTAAAGCTTATTTCCACACTTGTTTCTGCACTTACGCCTGTTATAGTTGGTCTTGTGATCGCATTTCTTATAAATCCTATAATGGTGAATTTTGAAAAGCTGTTCAGAAATAAAGTGGTAAAAAATCCAGCTAAGAAAAAGCTTACCAGAGCCTGCTCAGTAACTGTAGCGTCACTTGTTTTTCTAGGGATAGTTGTTGGACTTACTTATGTTGTTGTTCCAGAACTTATAAATTCCATAATTGATATTTTTGACAATGCATCTAACATCGTTGTTAAAGTGCAGGGTTGGATAAATAAGCTGTTTAAAAACTATCCTGATATCGAAACAATGGCTACGGAGAAGCTCAAAGCTTTTTCAACTGATTTGGGAACCGTTATCGAGAAGATACAGCCGATGTTTGAAAATATTCTTTCGGGTGCATGGGGCGTTATCAATGTTCTTAAAAACTTTGTATTTGGATTTATCGTTTCTATCTATATGCTTTGCAGCAAGGAAAAGCTTCTTGCTCAGGCTAAGAAGATAATCATTGCAAACACCAAAAAGTCTACATGTGAGAAGATCATGAGAGTTTGCACTGAAACAAATAAAGTTTTTGCAGGTTTTTTGAGCGGAAAGATCATTGACTCGGCAATAATCGGAGTTCTTTGCTTTATAGGTCTGACTATCATGAATATGCCTTACAACATCATGATAAGTGTTCTAGTGGGTGTAACTAATATTATCCCATTTTTTGGACCGATAATCGGTGCGATACCATCAACTGCACTTATGCTTTTTATTGATCCTAAAAAAGCCATTATTCTTCTCATTTTCATAGTTATTCTACAGCAGTTTGACGGCAATATCCTTGGCCCTAAGATACTTGGTGATTCTACTGGGCTTCCGGGTTTTTGGGTGCTGGTATCACTGTTCTTCTTTGGAAATTTGTTTGGGTTCATAGGTATGGTCATTGCAGTTCCGACTTTTGCATTGCTTTATACTTTTACACGAGAGAGCGTTGTTCAGCGGTTAAGAAAGAAGAAGCTCCCTGTAGATACCGACTATTATATGGAGGATGTTGAGCATTTGTATAAGAAAAATGAAAAGCGTATTCCGCTTACGCCTGAACAGCTTGACGCCATGGTCATTCCAAGTGCTGATGAGGTAAATGAGGTCAACAGAGAGGATGATCCAGAAATAGTTGACGATCACAACGAAAATAAAGATCAGTAAACGCAAAAGAGCGGCCTGTCCACGATTCATAGTGAGCAGACCGCTTATTTTATTTCATGTATTTTTTCTGTATTTTTGCAATATGTATCACAGAGTATATTACTATAAGTGCAATAAGTATTGTTAATGTGACCTTGAAAACAGACGATTCAAAGTATGACTTAGCTATTTTAACCTTCGCTTTGACTTGGGAACGTTCTACTTTAGTTGTGGAAACAAGATCTATAGTTGCAAGCACCTCACCTTTGTAGACAAGTTCCATTTTACCAAGCACATCGCCAACTTCAACAGGTGCAACAACGTTGTCAAAAACGGTTATTTTCTTTTCCACATCATTTACTGATATATCTACAGGCCACAGCCTTGTAAAACCATTTGCAGGTTTTAGATTTGCATAATCTATGCCGTCACCGTAGCTTACCTTTACATCACGGACTTCGCTGTTTTTGTCCACAAAATCCGTTGCTACAAGACTTGAAAATGCCCATTTGTAAAGACTGATGTGATCAAGGAGGTTGTAGTAAACATTATCTCCACCATATATGGAATCAGGATCTTCCTCACCCTTCTTCACATCTTCTTCAAGCTTATCCATTGGTGCACCCATTGTCACAATAAGATATGTGGTGCCTTCATATTCCGCATATGAAGCTAAACATCTTCCAGCGGAGTCAAGGGTGCCTGTCTTTATGCCTTTAGTATAGGAGTAGTAATAATCGGTCATTGAGTCAAGCATAAGGTTTGTATTATAAATATCTGTACCATCTGAGTGATAAGAGGTGGATGCCATATGATAGCTTGGCAGACAGACAATATCACGAAACACCTGATATTTGCTTATGGCATATTCACAAAGAGTTGCCATATCCTTGCAGGATGAATAATTCTGTTGCGCCCACAGACCATGTGCATTTGAAAAGTGTGTATTTTCCATGCCGAGTTTTTCAGCTTTTTCATTCATAAGATCTGTAAATTCTGTTATGGAATCGGACACATTCAAAGCGATTATATTCGCTGCTTCACATGAGGATGGGATAAGCAGTGCCGCCAGGAGATCATAACAGCTTACTTCTTCGCCTGGTTGTATATCAGCTGTTGAAGCACCAGTATCATATAGTTCATCAAATGCTTCCGAGCCTGCTGAATAGTATGTATCTTTCAGTTTTTGTTCATCACCTTTGAATTTGTCCAGAAGCACCACAGCAGTCATTATCTTTGTTAGGGAAGCAGGCACACGCTCATCCTCACCGTTTATGTCAACGATAGCTTCACCGCTGTCAAGATTGACCATATAGACCGCTTCAGAGTAAAGCTCCAACGGTATCGCTTTTCCGTCATCGTCATAGCCTGATGTAGGTGTAAAATTGAATGCGTCTGCACACATCGCAGGCACAAGCAGCATTATTGCCAGCGTCATGGATAATATCCTGCTGATTTTTCGTTTTAGTTTCATTGACAGCTTCCTTTCGCACTGTATGTAAAGAGTCTTGCTCATTCAGTTTTCTCATAAAGTATATTAGCACGCTGTTTGCCCACACGTTTCACTCTTTCAAGATATGTGAGTATATTAAGCGTTACCTGTGCATATTCACGAGATATCTTTGCATTAAGGGCAAAGTCTTTAGAAGTGAACTTTTTTGGCAGGTCCTCAGGGAGGAACATATCAAAGTCGGCAGGGCAGTCGATATGTATTTCATCAATAAGACCTTTTGGTATCCTGTCATGGCGTGAAGATCCACGCTTTTTGTTCTTTGACCAGCCGTTAAGCAATCTTATCTCCTCGGTTTCAAGCATACAAAGGCACAAATGAAATCGGGGGTTATCAAGGGTGTATTTTATTTTGTACAGTTCGGGCATGACTTCATAGATAGTGTATTTTCTCGGCGATTTGTGCTTTTCTGACAACTCTCCTGTTTCAGTATCTATCCAACGGACATATTTGACCGCAGGGATAGGGTAGACCACTGTCACGTCACAGTAGTCAAGAAAGGCTTCAAGTTTTTTCAGCAGTTTGTTGAACTGTCTTGTTTGTATCTCGATAACACCGTTCTCGCCTACGATATCAGCCACATATCCGCCAATGCGTATCTCCTGATTTTCACCATATGGCTCAAAATAGTTTTTCAAAACAGCATGAAGCGTTTTCTCGCCTAGAGTTCCGATGCCGTTGCGTTCACGGCTTTTACCTATGATTTTATCGCAAGCATCTTGAAATTTCAGCCTGTCCGTAAGATCACCTCAATTTTTATTATATCAGATATTCACTCTCACGTCAATCACAAAAACGCATAAAAAGAGCCTGAGATCTGCTCAGGCTCTTTAATCATACCATGACCCATCAGGTTATGCTGTCCGCAGTTATCTTGTCCCACTGGTCGCAATACTTGACTTCCATTTTGTCCATTCTTTCGTTGTAAAGCTTTGAGATAGCAGGTGTATCATATGAATAGATCATATCGTCTATGTTCTGTTCTACATAATCCATATCAACCGGCAAACGCTTGATTATGAAATATCCATATGTGTCATTCTCTGTAAGTTCAGTGGAAATGCCGTTTTCTTTCAGTTTGAAAGCGTCTTTTACAAGCTCCTCAGGATATCCAGTCGTATCTTTATTGAAATAATATCCTGTTGAAGGATCTTCAAGACCGAGATCCCAGCCGTACTCCTCAATAAGCTTGTCAAAGTCTTCTCCGTCCTGAGCTTTTTTCAGAACTTCCTCTGCAAGCTTCTTAGCCTTTTCCTTAGCTTTCTTTACACCGTCATCATCAAGCTTCGCATAAGCTGACTGCTTTGCGCTCGCTTTGTCTGAAAGTGACATACTGTCATAACTGTCAGCGGTACTGTCATCAAGATCTACCTGTGCATAGAAAGGGATCATAACGTGAATCTCACGGCAATACTCGTTTGTATCCTTGACTATTTTTTTAAAGTCCTCTTTTTTTGTTGCATATTTGCCGTCATTCTTAAAAAGAGTATCGTTTACTTTAGTATAGATAGTAGCTGTTTCAAGCATTTTTCTGTAAAGATCCTCTGTGAGGTAAGCCGACTTAATGTCATTAAGATAAGCTTCATCAGAATCATAGTTTGCTTTTGCTTTAGCTATCTGCTCATCAATTGTCTTGTTGTCATCGTCTGTAAGCTTAATTCCGTTTTCTTCTGCAAGCTCAGGTGCAACAAGTTCCTGCTTAAGTGCAGTGATAACATCCTCCATAAGAAGCTCAAAACCACCGTCAGTTGACTTGATAGTGTCAAGGGTAGCTCCGTAAGTGGAAGTGTACTTGCTTATAGTATAATAATAGTAGTATCTGAAAGTATCAAAATCAATATCCTTGCCGTCAATGGTGCAAACGATAAAGTCCTTAGTATCAATGGACTTGCCGTCAATTGTAAGGGACGGCTCAGGTGTCTGTTTTTCAGTTGTGCTGTCAACAGATGAAACAGAAGAATCCACTGTAGAAGATACGGTTGATGAGCTGTCGTTATTTTTGCTGCATGAAGTAAAGCTGCAAATAGCTATTGTGAGAGCTGCTGTAACAGCGGCTAATTTCTTTATCATAATAATTGTCCTTTCCTTTGAGAGAAAATCCTCTGCATAACATAAATTTAATTATATCTTATTATTGTGATGATACTGTGTGATAATTCTTAAACTTTCTGTGAATGAAATATATATTATCCAGCGTGATACAGTTGACAATCTAAGCCTGTGAGAGTATAATATAAATGACTTTAATACGAAAAGAGGTATCCTATATGGATTTTGGCAAATATATTGCTCACAGAGGTCTTCACTCAGAACTTGTTCCTGAAAATTCTCTTACTGCATTAAGGCTTGCGGTTGAAAAATCTCTTTCTATCGAGCTTGATGTACGTCTAACAAAGGATTGCCGCATTGTGGTTTTCCATGACAATGACCTTATGAGAATGTGCGGCATTGAGGGCAAGGTGTTTGATTACACATATGAACAGCTTTCTGCCTTTAAACTTAAAAACAGTGATGAAAAGATACCGCTGCTGTCAGAGGTGCTGAAAACTGTTGACGGCAAAGTGCCACTTCTTATTGAGCTCAAAGGCGGTGCGCCATTTGGAGAGCTTGAAAGCCGAGTTGACCATATGATGAAGAAATACAAAGGCGAATTTGCAGTGCAGAGCTTTAACCCGTTCTCAGTGATGTGGTTTAGGTTTCATTCACCAAAAGTCACAAGGGGACAGCTTATCTCAAAATACAGAAAGAATATAGACCTTGAATATATCGAAAGGTTCATTTGTGCTCAGCCATTTATCTGGAGAATTATTTCAAAGCCTCAGTTCATTGCAGCTGACCTCAGATCTATAAGCCTTGAAACTGCATTTCAGGCCGTTGATATAGATGCAGACTTGCTCACATGGACGGGAAGAGGCAAAGAGCTTATAGAAACTGCTTCACAGTTTTCAAAGACAGTTATAGCAGAGCAGTTTCCTGAGAATTTTAATTTTTCTGACAATTGGGAGGGAAGCTGTGAATAAGATGCAAGACCTTCCATTGTGTGACCTTAACGAAGTCAAACGTACTGCAAAACGCACTGACAGCGATATTTCAGGCTGTAAATTTAGCGGAGAATATCTTGAAAGCGAAGATCTCTCCTGCCTGTCATTTATAAACTGTATGTTTGAAAACTGCACCTTTACCGATTGCGATTTTGAGCGTTCCTCATTCGTTGATGTGACGTTCATATCCTGCGATCTGTCAAATTCATCACTGGACTCATCCTACCTCAGCAGATGTGAGTTCCGCTCCTGCAAGCTCGTTGGCGCAGAGTTCAAGGATTGCTCCATTCAAGGTGTAGCCTTTGATTCCTCAAACTGCGGATATGCCATATTTGATAAGTGCAAGCTGTCTGAAACCCAGGTGAAAAACAGTGATATGTCCTCCGCTGAGCTTGTTTCCTGCAATTTAAAAGCATTCAAGACCAGCGGCAGCAAATACCTTGGCACATCATTTTTCAGAACGGCTCTCGGCGGCGTTGATTTTTCTACCTGTCTTGTAAGTGGACTTCGCGTTTCTGATACATTCAGAGAACTCCGAAACGCTGTTTTTTCAGCCAATCAAGCTGTGGAGCTTTCAATGCTCCTTGGAATAAGAATAAAATAATTTTAGCCGCTATGACAATAAACGTCACAGCGGCTTTTTTTATCACTTTTTATCCTGTTCTATCAGTATTTTCACAGCGTTCACCGCACAGTGGATACCTCTTGTGGTGTCGTCGCTCACATTGTCTTCAAGGTCTGCCTTTGAACGCTCCACGTTCCATATAGCTGTTATAACAGCTCCACAACGGACGTGTCTTGTGATACCTACTGAGAAAACTGCGGCACATTCCATTTCGGAAGTCATACAGCCGCACCTTAAATATGCGTCCCAGCGGTAATTTATATCGCCGCTCACAGGCATTGAGTCAGGCTCTACTTCTCCATAAAAGCTGTCCTTGCTGTGGACAACGCCCACATGATAACGCTTGCCAAGCTTATCTTCTGACAGTTCAGCCGCAGCTTTTGCAAGGGCGGTTGTTACAGTGAAATCTGCTACAGCAGGGTAGCCCTCGGGGAGATATTCTTTTGACGTACCTTCGCCACGAACAGCCGCCGAAGCTATAACAAGGTCGCCACCGCTAACGGAAAGATCCATTCCTCCGCTTGTACCGATACGAATAAATGTGTCTGCGCCGCACTTTACCAGTTCCTCCACTGCAATTGCCGCAGATGGTCCTCCGATACCGGTCGAGCACACAGTTACCTTTTCACCGTCAAGATAGCCTGTATAAACATTGTATTCTCTGTTTTGAGCCACCTGTTTTGCGTCATCAAGAAGTGCCGCTATTTTCGGCACTCTTCCAGGGTCACCCGGCATAATAACATATCTGCCCACTTCTTCAGGGATAGTTCTGATGTGAAATTGTCTTTCACCGTCCATAATGCTTGCCATAAAAATTCCTCCTCTCAGAATTATTCGTCGTATGGATAATTATTTTCTTCGTATAATTCATTTTCTGCAAAATTTTTTCCGGATTTCTGCTTTTTCTTTATATGTATAAGCACTATGATAAGCACTATTGCTATAATCGCAAACAGCCCGCCTAATCCACAGAAAACAACTGTTAATATGGTATTGGTTGTATCATTTGGTGCATAAAACGTTTCAGGGTCGTCAGGGTCACAGAATATCTGGATCGTTTGTCCTCTTCTGTATCTGATGTTGCTGGAATATGTATTGCTGTGAGTGGTGTAGAGCTGTCCGTCAACGTTATATGAATACACTGGTGTGTAAACTGTGCTATATGATACGTGTCCGTCATCGTCTTCGTGTTGTTCATCTTTGCTGAGAATATCTGATATTATAGCATTGACTTCAAGAGTACATCTGTTTTTGAGCTGAGTTTGGTGTATTGCAAAACCTATTCCAACTGCAAGAAATGTCACGCCAACCAACATGAAAACTAACGCTATTATTTTCATTGCTGATTTGCTGTAATGCACATGAGATCTTTTGTAATAACGCATATTTTTCCCCCATTTAAGCATAAAAGCCAACACCTTAATATGGCGTTGGCTTTTGTTTTATCTTACTTTTCCATTTTCATTGAAATGTCAAACGCCTTGACTGAGTGTGTGATAGCACCGATAGAAATGATATCAACGCCCGTTTCAGCTATTGCACGGATTGTTTCAGAGGTCACGTTTCCTGAAGCTTCTAAAAGTGCTTTGCCATTTGTCATTTCAACAGCCTTTGCCATATCTTCATTTGTCATATTGTCAAGCATGATTATCTCAACGCCAAGTGTAAGAGCTTCTTTGAGTTCTTCAAGGTTTCCGACTTCAACTTCTATCTTGACAGTATGCCCCATTTTTTCTCTGAGAGCGTTTACTGCGCCTGTCATGCTGCCATATGCGTCAAGGTGAGTGTCTTTTAGCATTGCGCAATCTGAAAGATTGTATCTGTGGTTTCTTCCGCCGCCTACTGTAACTGCATATTTCTGCAAAACTCTAAGACCTGGGAGCGTTTTTCTTGTATCCGCAACAGACGCCTTTGTACCCTTTACAAGCTCAACGCATCTGTTTGTTGCAGTTGCAACGCCTGACATATGCTGAATGATATTCAGTGCCGTTCTTTCGCCTTTGAGCAAGGCTCTTGTTGAGCCTGTTATTCTTGCGATAATGTCGCCCTTCTTGACCTTTTCACCGTCATGGATAAATATCTCACATTTAACATTGCTGTCAAGAAGTTGAAAAACTCTCATTGCAACATCAATTCCACAAAGAACGCCTTCGTCCTTTGAAACATACTTTGCTGTTGAAACTGAATTTTCGTCAACAAGATAATCCGTTGTAACGTCTATATAGTTGATATCCTCCAGCAGAGCTGTTTTAATGATATCGTCGATCTGAAACTGCATTAATCTCATTTGTTTTCCTCCATTTTTTCTTTGGATTTGAGCTTTTCGATAGCGTCCTTTAATACGATATAAGCGACAGTTGTAAGAGATCTTGCTTCAACATAATCTCTGTCTATTTTGAAATTACCGTCACAAAGGAAATTTTTTAGCTTTGTTACTTCTTCAAGATCAGGCGGCAAAGCCTCCTTATCAGGGATAACGAAATATGCACGCTGCATTATATCTCTTATCTCTGTTCTTATGCCATGAGGAATGTGCGGGGCTTCATTGTCTATCTTGAAATCGTATGTTTCAAGGTCACCACTGTCAGATTTTATCTTCTCATTGATGTCAGCCGCAGCACGTCTTGAAAATACCAAAGCTTCAAGTAGGGAATTGCTTGCAAGTCTGTTATTGCCGTGAACACCTGTATGTGAACATTCGCCGCAGGCATAAAGCCTGTCAATGTTTGTTCTTGCATATGTATCAACATTTATGCCGCCCATAAGGTAATGATGACAAGGAAAAATAGGTATCATATCCTTGGTCATGTCATAACCTGCTTCGAGAAGCTTTTCATTTATCATAGGAAATCTGTTTCTGACAAACTCAGGGTCTTTGTGAGTGATATCAAGATAGAATTTGTCAGAGCCTGTTTTCTTGGCTTCAGCCATGATCGCATGAGAAACAACATCTCTTGGCGCAAGCTCCAGACGATCGTCATAGTTTTGCATAAATCTTTCGCCGTTGCAATTTTTAAGATAAGCTCCCTCGCCTCTGACAGATTCAGATATAAGGAAAGTTTCACGAGTGTGCTTGTTGTTAAAGCCTGTTGGGTGGAACTGGATATAGCTGAGGTTTTTTATCTCTGCTCCAAGCTCATGAGCGATAGTTATGCCGTCGCCTGTTGCGATAGCGGAGTTTGTAGTGTATTCGTAAACTCTGCCTATTCCACCAGTTGCAAAAATGGCGTATCTGCAATTATATGTCGTATATTCGTTGTCATTAGTCAGCACAAGAATGGAGAAACCTGTTTTGGTTTTCTTTGCGTTGCACATAACGGCATTTTCGAGTATTTCAACATTATCTAGCTGTTGAACATTTCTTAGTAGAGTTGTTTCGATCTCCAGACCTGTGGTATCGGCATGATGAAAAATCCTGTTCATACCGTGTCCGCCTTCGAGAGTGCGGTGATAAGATCCATCAGGACACTTATCAAAGTCAGCACCAAGCTCTATGAGTTTTCCAATGTCAATATAGGCTTCATCAACAAGGACCTGAGTGGACTCAGGATCATTTTCAAATCCGCCTGCTACAAATGTATCATGTTTGTGATATTCAGGCGAGTCCTTTGGATTGTCATAAACGCCTGCAATTCCACCCTGTGCAAGGGAAGAGTTACACAAGGTCAGCTCTCTTTTGGAAAGCACAAGTACATTTAAATCACGGGAAAGGTTAAGTGCTGCATATAGACCTGCCGCACCGCAGCCAGCGATAATAACGTCATAATTTTTGTTGTTCATATTTGTAACCTCTTTGTATGGCGGAGTGTCGCCAAGTGTTATGTAAAAATCACATCAGATATTGCTCTGAAATAATTTATACTTATTCCATTATACCATATATTTTTTCCTTTTTCAACTGTTATTTGCATATATATAATACACATATCTTACATTATTTTAAGTGCAACTTAACAAAAAAATGACTGCCTGCTCCCTAAAGGGAACAAGCAGTCGGAGGTTTATTATAGATCAACTAATAATCAAATATTAGTCACTCTGCAAATTGCTTTGTCAGCAAAGATTATTTGCCATAGTAAGCCTTGAGGTACATTTCCTTAAGCTCGCTCATCAGTGGGTATCTTGGGTTAGCACCTGTGCACTGGTCATCAAATGCGTCCTCAACCATGTTGTCGAGAGTGTCAAGGAAGTGCTTCTCGTCTACGCCGTAATCAGCGATAGTCTTCTTGATACCAACTCTTTCCTTAAGAGCCTCGATAGCGTCGATGAACTTGTTGAGTGTATCCTCATCGTTCTTACCAACGATACCAAGTGAATGTGCACACTCGCAGTATCTCTCAAGAGTATGTGGATACTGATACTGTGAGAAAGTACCCATCTTTCTAGGTGTTGGGTCAGCGTTGTATCTCATTACCATTGTGATAAGGAGAGCGTTAGCAATGCCATGTGGCAGGTGATGATAAGCACCGAGCTTATGAGCCATTGAGTGGCAAACACCGAGGAATGCGTTAGCGAATGCCATACCAGCCATTGTAGATGCTGTAGCCATTTCCTCACGAGCCTTAACGTCTGTCTGACCGTTGTCATATGCACCTGGCAGATACTTGAAGATAAGCTTCATAGCTCTAAGTGCAAGACCGTCAGTGTAATCTGTAGCCATTACAGATGCATAAGCCTCAAGAGCGTGTGTCAGAGCGTCGATACCTGATGCAGAAGTCAGACCTCTTGGAGCAGACATCATCATATCTGTATCAACGATAGCCATGTTAGGCATGAGCTGATAGTCAGCCAGAGGATACTTAGTACCTGTCTTTTCATCAGTGATAACTGCGAAAGGTGTTACCTCAGAACCTGTACCAGAAGATGTTGGGATAGCAATGAAGTATGCCTTCTCACCCATCTTAGGGAATGTGTAAACTCTCTTACGGATATCAATATATCTCATAGCCATATCGAAGAAGTCAGCGTCTGGATGCTCGTAAAGAACCCACATGATCTTACCAGCGTCCATTGCAGAACCACCGCCGATAGCGATAATTGTGTCAGGCTCGAAAGCTCTCAACTGAGCAACACCCTCAAGTGCACAAGCAAGTGTTGGGTCTGGAGCAACATCGAAGAATGTTTCGTGGAGAATACCCATTTCATCGAGTTTATCTGTGATAGCCTTTGTATAACCATTCTTATAAAGGAACTGGTCTGTTACGATGAATGCCTTTTTCTTGCCCATAACAGTCTTCAACTCGTCAAGAGCAACAGGGAGACAACCCTTCTTGAAGTATACCTTTTCAGGTGCTCTGAACCAAAGCATATTCTCTCTCCTCTCAACGACTGTCTTAATGTTCAGCAGGTGCTTAACGCCAACGTTCTCAGAAACTGAGTTGCCGCCCCATGAACCGCAGCCGAGTGTGAGGGAAGGAGCAAAGTCAAAGTTGTAGAGGTCACCGATACCGCCGAGTGAAGAAGGTGTGTTTACGATAAGACGGCAAGTCTTCATTCTTGCAGCGAACTTATTGAGCTTTTCTCTCTCGTTTATGTTATCTACCCAAAGAACTGAAGTATGACCAAGACCACCGTTGTTTACGAGAAGTGCCTCTGCGATGTCAAGAGCGTCGTCAAAATTCTTTGACTTGTACATACCAAGGATAGTTGTGAGCTTTTCGTGACCGAAAGCCTCTTCAGGAGCTGTGCTTGTAGCCTCGCCGATGAGTACCTTTGTATCCTCTGGAACTTCAAAGCCAGCCATTTTAGCGATAGTTACAGGACGCTGACCAACGATCTTAGCGTTAAGAGCACCGTTGATAAGCATTGTCTTTCTGATCTTATCGGCCTCTTCATCGTTGAGGAAGTAGCAACCTCTCTTGATGAATTCCTTCTTAACATCGTTGTAAACTGTCTTATCAGCGATAACTGTCTGCTCTGTAGCACAGATCATACCGTTATCAAATGTCTTAGAATGAATGATAGAGTTTACAGCGTTTACGATATCAGCAGAAGAATCGATGATAGCTGATGCGTTACCGGCACCAACACCGAGAGCTGGTGTACCAGATGAGTAAGCAGCCTTTACCATTCCAGGACCGCCTGTAGCGAGAATAGTGTCAGACTCTCTCATTATCATATTTGTGAGTTCAAGAGAAGGAACATCGATCCAACCGATGATACCCTTTGGAGCACCTGCTGCAACAGCTGCATCATAAACGATCTTAGCAGCAGCGATAGTTGACTTCTTTGCTCTTGGGTGTGGTGAGATTATGATACCATTTCTTGTTTTAAGACAGATAAGTGTCTTGAATATAGCAGTAGAAGTTGGGTTTGTTGTTGGGATAACAGCAGCGATAAGACCGATAGGCTCGTAAATTCTCATTGTGCCGTAAGCCTTATTTTCCTCAAAAACACCACAAGTCTGAACATTCTTGTACTTGTTGTAGATGTGCTCAGCAGCATAGTTGTTCTTGATAACCTTGTCTTCAACGATACCCATGCCTGTTTCCTCAACAGCCATCTTTGCAAGTGGGATTCTTGCCTTGTTAGCAGCGATAGCAGCAGCCTTGAAAATCATATCTACCTGCTCCTGTGTGTAGGTAGCGAAGATAGCCTGTGCAGCTCTTACTTCAGCGATCTTAGCAGTCAAAGCTTCCTCTGTATCGACGATGCCGACTGTTTTAGCTTCACTCTTTGCCATAAAATAAACCTCCAATAAATTAATTATTGTTTTTTACTCTTGATAACCCCCGCTCGGGTTTTATCTTAGTTATATTATATACGATTGTTATTTTTTTGTCAATCTTATAAAGTTACAGCTTTTTTGATATTTTACGTCACTTTATTATGCAATATACATAAATATTGAACATTGTTTTATGATAGATTAACAATTCATGACCGTCAAAATGCACAATAAAAATCAGATTGATAAAAATTTATCATATATGCTGCCTGAAAAAAGATTAATAAATATAAGAAAAAAACTAAACAAAAATAAAACAGTTGTGAAAATAACGAAAAAGTGCTTGACATTTAGAAAATCTGTAGTATAATATAGACATAACAGAGATACATAGAAAGCACGGAGATGTAAAGGTGATTTTACACAATAAGGCTGTTGAAAAATCGATGTATACTCTGAAGCTCGACTTAATACCATATTTTAAAATAAAAGGAGATATGACTTATGAAACTTGATAACTTTGTAGCATCCAGCGACATCTATGATGTTTATGAATCTGATGGAATGGCAGTCAGGATCTATAAGAAGCCTGAATACAAGGAAAAGTGTCTGTATGCGGCTCTTACACACGCAAGAGTTGAAACAACACTTGGCAATTCCTTTATAAAGATGCCTGTTCTTCACGAGGTTTCCGTTATCGACGGCAAATGGGCTATTACAATGGACTTTATAAAAGGTAAGACTCTTCAGCAGCTTATGGACGAAAATCCAGACAAGAAAGACACATATCTTAACCAGTTTATCGACATTCAGTGCGAGATACACGCTCAGTATATGCCACTTCTTTCAAAGCTGAAAGATAAGATGGCAAGACAGATCAAGACTCTTGGTCAGATCGACGAGATAAAGAAGTATGAGCTTCTCACAAGACTTGATTCAATGCCAAAGCACATCAAGCTTTGCCATGGTAACTTTGAGCCAAAGAACGTTATCATCAATGACGAAGGTACTTATGTTATCAATTGGGGTTCTGCTAGACAAGGCAATGCGTCTGCTGACGTTGCAAGAACATACCTGCTGTTCTGCCTTAACAATCCTGATCTTGCTGAGGCTTATCTTGATAAGTATTGCGTAAAGAGCGGAACATCTAAGCAGTATGTACAGGCTTGGTTGCCGATCGTTGCAGCAGCACAGCTCATTAAGGGCAAACCAGAGGAGAAGGATCTGCTCATGAAGTGGATCGACGTTGTAGATTACGATTAGTCTTTTCGTCAGGTTGTAACAAATTTGTAACCTCTTATTGTGCAAATAGCTAAAAAATGATTTATCCCGATTATGAGTTTCGTCATAATCGGGATATTTTGTTACAATTCTTTATAATCCCTTTACAGAGTAATTTTCATGTGATATAATGTGAAACTGTTGAAATATGACATAATGATTTAGGACTACAGAGGTTATTCGGAGGATCAATATGAAAAAGCTAATGATAGCTGTTGCTATAGTTTGCACTATGTTTGCTTTGCCGGCTTGTGGAAAAAATGCCGATAATAAAACAGAAAATAATGTTAATCTTACAAATAATGACGTAACGACAGCTCAGACAGAGGTTACTGATGAAGTGCCAGACGAAACTACTTCACTCCCTGACAGAAGCACTCTTGAAAAGATACCAGATGAGGCTGTTGATTCGTTTAATCAGGTCGTAGATGTCTGCAAGGAGATATATCCTTTGGCTGAAAAAACCAAAAGGCTTTATGGTTATACAGGCACTAAGACTGTGAACAAAAAGAATTGTTACATTTTTGTTATATATGATAAAAATGACGATGTGTTGACAAAGGTGGCAACTGTCGCTGCCGAGGTCGCATCAGATAAGCTTTACGTTCTTGATGATGAAACAGGAAGTGCTGAAAAAATCAATACCGAGGATGTTAAAACTCAATCTACAGAGTCATGGGCAGATCAAGTAACTGAGTCTTTTGCTGAATACTATCAGAGCAAAGAGGTTAATGACCATCTTGCTGCAGTTGTTGAAACAGCTGCGGTTAAAACAGTTCGCTAATACTTTATATAGAAAAGGCGCTGTAAAAAAACGCGCAATAAAAAAAGACTGCAACCACCCTTAAAAGGGTA